>Ga0209061_1000052_pt1 | contig 396864 bp, 364 predicted proteins | sample Coa_R1_10_FD_187157 | JGI IMG/M metagenome (GOLD analysis project Ga0209061, IMG submission 187157) | Surface soil microbial communities from Centralia Pennsylvania, which are recovering from an underground coalmine fire - Coalmine... | ecosystem: Environmental > Terrestrial > Soil >...
CCCCTCCACTACGCCCTCGATCACCTTGATCCGTTGTAATTGCTTCTGACTCAATGTCACCATCTCCTTTCAGGGGTGACAGAATCGCTGGCCTGTTAGGGGGTGACAAAATCGCTGGCCTACATCATCCTTTGAAATAGGGACTTAACAGAACGGCCGAACACTGCTATACTGGGTGCCAGTTCCGGCTCTGGCTGGCATAGGACGCGGTGTGTTTCAGGGATCCTCGGCTAAGTCGTTGGGAACGAAGAGATTGAACTTCAACAGTACGAAGAGACTGACACCCTGCGCGCGCTCGCGGCGGGGGAGGTGAACAGCAGTGGATCATTTTGAGGATCAATTTTTAGGCGAAGGCCACGAACCCCTGGGAATTCCCTTTGATGAAGAAGCGGCCTTCTTTCACCCCGAAGAAGTTCACGATGAAGATTTCGCCGCTACTCACCCCGCCGAGGAGTCCATCTATACCGACGATCCCGTCCGCGTTTACCTGCGCGAAATGGGCGCCGTTCCGCTGCTGACGCGGGAGGGGGAAGTGAACCTGGCGCGCCGCATGGAGCGCGGCAAGTTACGGATGCAAAAGGCGATCAGCCGCTCCGCGCTGGTCCAGTTGCGCGCCGTCGAAATCGCCGAGGCGATCCGCAAGGAAACCGAGGAACTGGACGCCTTCGTCGATCTGGGCGATCTTGAAGAAGAAAGCGCGGCTTACAACAAGCGCCGCGCCGAAGTGAAAGAGAATCTGGGCGAGATCATTAATCTCCACAAAAAGTTGCTTCAGGTGAGCGAAAAGCTCGCTTCTGTGCCCCTGAATAACAAAAAGCTGCGGCGGAAATGGATGGGACGCCTGGCCCGCGCCAGAGTTCAGGTCGCCCAGGCCATCCGCAAGATTCCGTTCTACTTATCGCAATGGAAGCAGTTTTCGAAAGAGATCGAGCGGGTGGTCGAGGAGATGTCGCACCTGGAGCAGGACCTGCGCCGCCTCGAGGGCAAAAAGAATCAAACCGCCGAGGCCAAATGCCGCGAGCTCAAGCGCGAGATCCGCAAACGCGAGCAGCTTGCCGGCGCGACTCTTCCCGAGCTGCGCCACACTCTGTCGGTCATCCGCCACGGCGAAATCGAAGCCGAGCGCGCCAAAAAAGATCTGGTTGAGGCCAACCTCCGGCTGGTGGTCTCCGTCGCCAAAAAGTACGTGAATCGCGGCCTGCATCTTCTCGATTTGATTCAGGAAGGCAACATCGGGCTGATGCGCGCGGCCGATAAATTCGAGTATCGCCGCGGCTACAAATTTTCGACCTACGCCACCTGGTGGATCCGGCAGGCGATCACGCGCGCCATCGCCGATCAGTCGCGCACCATTCGTATCCCGGTGCACATGAACGAATCGATGAACAAGTTCCTGCGCGCCACGCGCGAGCTGGAAAAAGAGCTCGGCCGCGCGCCGACCAACGATGAAATCTCGCGGCGGATGGATATTCCGGTCGAAAAGGTCCAGAAGCTGAAAACCATTTCGCGCGATCCTGTTTCGCTCGAAACGCCGGTGGGCCGCGACGGCGAATCCGCTCTCGGCGATCTGATCGAAGACCGCTGGGTCGGCTCGCCCGTGGACGCCGTCATCGACACCAACGTCCGCGACGAAACCGCCAACATTCTGAAGACGCTTTCTCCCAAAGAGGAAAAAGTCATCCGCCTGCGTTTCGGCATCGGCTGCGAACGCGAGCACACGCTCGAAGAAATCGGACAGGAATTCGACGTCACGCGCGAGCGGATCCGGCAGATCGAAGCCAAGGCGCTGCGCCAGCTCCGCTCTCCCGAGCGGGCCCGCCACCTGCGGGCCTTACTCGCGGCAAGATAGTTTTGGCGTTGAGTAGATTTCCCTGATCAGATCGACGATCGGCCGGGGCACCAGGTGCTCCCACGGCTCCCTGGCGGCGATCCGCCGCCGCACCTCGCTGGAGGAAACATGATCCAGATTTTGGCCGATCCTCAACGCGCGCACGCGATGCGAATGATCCGGCGGTGGATCGATTTCGCCTTGCCGCGCCGCCACCAGCAACTGAAATTCTTCTAAAATGCGGGCAATCGCGCCCGCTTCGCCGTAATCCCAGTTCAGGATTCGTTCGGCGGCGTCGCGCCCGCAAACAAAGAAAATTTCCGCGGCGTTGAGCCGGGGTTTCAACTCCCGGGCGATGTCGATGAACAGGCCGCCTTCGACCACTTCCACGCGGCCGCAGCCGGCCCGCCGCAGCATCTCGACGCGCTCTTCCAGCCCGGCGCCGTGAAATTCCTTGTGCGGGTAGCGCCGCGGAACGGCGCAGACGACTTCATCGACGACGCGCCGCGCCGCATCGGCCAACGCGATGTGCGCGTTGGTCACTGGATTAAAAGCGCCCGCCAGGATTCCGGCCTTCACCGCCGGACCGCATGAATCACGCGCCCGGAGGGATCGACCGCGCCGGCGTAATGCCCGTCGATCAGCAGCACCGTAAAGCCATGCCGGGGGTAGGACAAGCGCAGGTACTGCTTGCCGTTGGCGGTCTGGGACTCCTCGCGGTCCGGCGGGCCGAGCCGCGCCACCACCGAACTGTAGGTATCGCGCGAGTTCAACGGCGGCTCCACGCGCGCCGAAAAACTGAGGACCGCGACGCAGGCGGCCAGCGCCGCCGCCACGGTTCCCAGCAGCCAGCGCGAGCGCCACGGCGGGGGATGGTCCGGCTCGATGCGGATGCCCACGACTTCGGCCGGCTGCGGGCGGCGCGCGGCGGGCCGCGGCGAATCGTTCACCGCGCGCGGCATTTCGATCACCCGCCGAACGTGCGGCACCACGGTTCCCGCGCTCAGTTCGAGCTCCTTCAGCAGCCCGACGATCACCACCGGCTCGCCGATGGTGGAGACTTCGCCGATGAAACGCCGCGGGATCGAGAGCTCCTGGAGGGTGCGCGTGTTCACCACCAGGATTTCGTTCGCCGCCGCGCGGCGGAAACTCCACTGGTTGTGCTCGACGCCGAGAATTGGCGGGTAGAACGAAAAGCGGCGCGAGCCGAGCTGGTCGAGCGGCGAAGGGAGCGTGACCGACACTCTATTTCCATTCTATGCGCAGTGAGCCAGGGCGGCGGGGATGCGGCCGGGGAAAATCCCTCGCCCTCAGACGGCGAGCAGGACGCGCACGTCCATGACGTTGGTGCCGGTCGGGCCCGTTTTGATCAGCCCGCCCGCGCGTTCGAAGAAACGATAGGAATCGTTGCACCGCAGATATTGGCGGGGATCCAGACCCAGGGCGCGCGCGCGGGCAAGGGTGTTTTCATCCGCGACCGCGCCCGCCGCGTCGGTCGGGCCGTCGATGCCGTCGGTGCCCGCGCTCAGGATGGTGAACCGGCGGAAGCCTTCGAGCGCGATGGCGGCCGCCAGCACAAATTCCTGATTCCGCCCGCCCAGGCCCTCGCCGCGCACCGTGACCGTCGTTTCCCCGCCCGACAAGACGCACGCCGGGGGGCGGAGCGGGCGGCCGCGGGTCAGAATTTCTTTCACGATGGCCGCGTGCGTTTTCGCGGCGTCGGCCGCTTCCCCTTCCACAAACGTCGACAGCACCATGGTGCGGTAGCCCAGCTCGCGCGCCTTGGCCGCCGCGGCGTCGATGGCCAGGCGGTTGCTTCCGGCAATCAGGTTGTGCGCATTTCCGATTTCGGAAGGACGCGGCGTCTCCGGAATTTCACCGCGCGCGCCGAGCGCCATCCGCACGGCGACCGATAGCGGCGGCACAATTCCGTACTTCTCAAAAATGCGCGCCGCATCGGCAAAGCTGGAGGTGTCGCCCGCCGTGGCGCCGGAGCCGATCACTCCGGGATCGTCGCCCACCACGTCGGAAAGGATCAGCGAGATCACGCGCGCCGGCGCCGCGATCCGCGCCAACTGCCCGCCCTTAAGCGTTTCCAGGTGCTTGCGGACCGTGTTCAATTCGTCGATGGTCGCGCCGCAGGTCAACAACTGGCTGGTGGCGCGGCGCATCTGGCCGAGCGTCACCGGAGGAGCGGGCGAGGGCAGCAGCGCGGACGCGCCGCCGGAGATGACGCAGATCAGCAGATCGCGCGAGGTGGCCGCGCGCGCGATTGCCTCGATGCGGCGCGCCCCGGACAGCCCGCGCCGGTCCGGAATGGGATGGCCGCAGGGGTTGAGAATCACGCGGCGTACGCCCGGCCAGACGCCGTCCGGCACGTTGACGAATCCGCCCAAGAGATCCTTTCCGAGGACCCGCTCCACCGCGCGGGCCATCGCCGCGCCGGCTTTCCCGGCTCCGATCAATTGAATCCGGTCGAACCGCTTCAGCCCATAGCGGCGCCCGCCGGCGATCAGCGTATCGCCTTCGCGCCGCAGATGGCGATGGACGGCCTGCTCCGGATCGGCCGCGCGCAAGGCGGCGCGAAACACCGCCAGCGCGTCCTTCATTTAAACAGGGGCAGGGCCAGCACGGACTGCACGGCGGCGGCCGGATCGTCGCCGGCCACCTCCACGCGGTAATCCGCGCGCGCGTAGCCTTCCCGGCGCTTCTCAAACAACGTTTCCAGCTTTTCCGCATCCCGCGCCAGCGGGCGGTGGGTCTGGCCGTTGAGCCGTTGCCGGATGCGATCCAGCGGGCAATCCAGCCAGACCGTGACGCCATTGTTGGCCACCATTTCGAAATTTTCCCGGGACAAAAAGGCTCCCCCGCCGAGCGCGACCACCTGCGGCCGGCCCATGCGCGCCTGATGCACGCGCTCGCGCAGCGCGGCCGATTCGATCTGGCGGAACGCCGCTTCGCCGCGCTGATCGAAAATCTCGGCGATGCTGATCTTTTCGCGGCGCTCGATCTCCTCGTCGAGATCAAAAAACTTCCAGCCGAGCTCCTCGGCCAGCGCCCGGCCCACGGTCGATTTGCCGCAGCCCATGAATCCGACAAGATAAATGGCCGGCGTCCGTTTGAGCTTGAGGATCATGGAAAGCGCAAAACAGGTGCGCGAAAGCCATAATGGTAGCATGCAGCAGGGACTTTTGCCGCTTTTCCCGCTCCAGACCGTGCTGCTGCCCGGCGCGGAGCTTCCGCTCCACATCTTCGAGGACCGCTACAAGGAAATGATCGGCGAGGTGCTGCGCGAGCGGCTGGAGTTCGGCGTCGTGCTGGCCAATGAAAAAGGGATCGTGAACACCGGCTGCACCGCCACCGTCGACAAAGTGCTGCGCCAGTACCCGGACGGGCGCCTGGACATTCTCACGCGCGGCCGCCGCCGGTTCGAGATCGTGCGGCTCAACGAGGAGCGCCCGTATCTGCGCGGCGCCGTCGAGTTTTTCGATGACGAGGAGTCGCGCCCGGCGCCCGAGGAGCTCCAGCGCCGCGCCATCGACAGCTACAACCAGCTCCAGGCGCTCAGCTCCAGCCGCCCGCTGGACAATGAGGAAGCGGCGAACCCGCGGCTGAGCTTCAAGCTGGCCGCGCCGGTGCCGGATCTGGCCTTCCGCCAGATTCTGCTGGCCACCCGCAGCGAAACCGAGCGCCTCAGGCAAATCGCCGAATTTCTTCCCGGGTTCCTGATCCGGCAGAAGCGCATCCAGCACGTCAAGGACGTGGCCCCGCGCAACGGCCACGGGCGCGGCTTTCACGAATGAGCGCTCTGATTTTCGACGCCGACGACACGCTTTGGGAAAACAACATCTATTTCGAAAAGGCGTTCGAGGATTTCTGCGATTTCTTGAGTCATTCGCGGCTCACCGCAAGCCAGGTCCGCGAAGTTTTAAACCAGATCGAGAGCGTGAACGCGAAGATTTACGGTTATGGCTCCCGCAGCTTCGGGCGGAATTTGCAGCAGGCCTACCAGAACCTGGCCGAGCGGGAAATCCGCACGGACGATCTGGCTCACATCATGTCGCTCGCCGAGCGGATTCTCGAACAGCCCATCGAGTTGATGGAGGGAGTGGAGGAGACGCTGGCGGAGTTGTCTTCGCGCCACAGCCTGACGCTGTTCACCAAAGGCCATCCCGAAGAGCAGCGGCTCAAGATCGACCGCTCCGGACTGGCGCGCTACTTCGCCCATGCCGAGATCGTGAAGGAAAAAGACGCCGCCGCGTACCGGCGGCTGGCCGAGCAGCGCCGTTTCGATCCGCCGTCGGCCTGGATGATCGGAAACTCGCCGAGATCGGACATAAATCCCGCGCTGGAGGCGGGATTCAACGCGGTGCTGATCCCCCATCCGCACACCTGGGTGCTCGAACGTGAGGATCTGCGCTGCGGCTCGGACGGGCGGTTCCTCCAAATCGCACGCTTCAGCGAACTTCGCCGCTATTTTTGAAGAAAACGCCCTTCCGGAAGGCGCCGCCTAGTGTGTTCCCCTCAGGTCCGGCTCAGCGATCCTTCGGAGCGGGCCGGGACCATTTTCCTATTGCGCCTGTTGCCATGCGAACTTAGTGTTGGGAAAGAGGTACCAGGACTATGAGACTCTTCCCGCTTGCCCCGCTCGCTCTCATCGCCAGTTCCCTGGCGGGTGTTCCCGGATTGGCCTCCGACGGCAATCATGCGCCGGAGATGAATGCGATCTCGGCGCGGACGGCGAAACCCGGAGACACGCTGATTATCTCCGGCGTCAGCCTTGGTGAAAACCGCATCGACGAGGTCTACCTCACCGATCACAAGTTCGACATGAAGATGAAGGTGCTTGAACAAAAGGACAGTTATATCAAGGTCCGCGTTCCGCCCTTCGCCAAGCCGGGGAGAATGCAGATCCTGTGCCTGACCAAGGGCGACACTCCCACGCTGCTCGAGCAGCCGTTGTATGTGCTGATCAAGGATCCCTCCGACACGACGGTCGAGGCGGCCGAGCCCACGGTGGAAACGATCGAGATGAAGCCCGAGGATCTGCCGCAGCCTGGCGCGCCGATCAACATCCCGATTCAGGCCGCCTCGCAGCCGCAGCTTCCTGTCCCGGCCGCGGCGCCGGCGCCCGTGGCGCTGGAGGCGAAAGCGGACGCCAAATCCGAGCCGGGCAAAAAGGCCGAGCCAGCGGCGCAAGTCAGCCAGGTCAAAAAACCCGCCGAACCGGTGAAGCCGCCCGAACAAGACAAGCACCGCTGAGCGCGGAACGTTTCGGCTCACGGGACTCGCATTAGGACGGCCCGCGCCGGGTTTGCCCGGAGATGTTCCCGCGGGACGCCGGAAACGTTCCCCGCCCCGCCCGGCGGGCGAGGCGGCGAATTTCGCGTTTCAATAGGAGATGTGATCCCCTCTTTCCCGGTGTACCTGTTCGACGTCGACGGCACGCTGATGGATTCGGCCTGCGATATCTGCGGGGCGGTCCGGTCGGTGCTGAAGGACCGCGGGCGCGAGGATGTGGACGACGCCTTCCTGCGCCGTTACATCGGCCGCCACCTGTTCGATCTTTTCCTTGACCTCGGCTATCCGCAGGAGGCGATGGAGCCGATGCTGGCCGCCTATCGCGAGGCGTACCGCGACAGGAAGCACGGCGCGACGTCGGTGATCGCGGGCGTGCCGGAGATGCTGAGCCGTCTGGGCGGCCGCAAGTCCACGGCGACCACCAAGGGCACGCAGAGCACGCGCGCCATGCTGGAGCAGTTCGGCCTGGCGCGGCATTTCGATCACGTCCAGGGCACCGACGGGTTCCCGGCCAAGCCGGAGCCGGATGTGCTGATGAAGTCGCTGGAGGTGTTCGGCGCGGCGCCGGAGGAGTGCCTGCTGGTGGGCGATGCGCCGGCGGACATGGAAGCGGGCCGGCGCGCCGGCGTCAGGATCTGCGCGGTCCGATACGGCTACGGCGATCCCGCCGAGCTGGCCAAGTTCAATCCGGACTATTGGATCGACGATCCGCGGGAGCTGCTCTAGAGCTCTTTTTTGGGCGATTTTCCCGGGAAAATGGCGCATAATGGAGGTATCGGAAGTTCCCGCGCGTTCTCCTGCGCGCACCGGACAGATGCCCGCCAGAGTTGAGATCGCCGCCTTGTGCGGTTTATCGGCCGGTCTGATCGCGCTGGCGGTTTATCTTGCCGGCCGCCTCCGCCCGGATCCGGAAAAACGCGAGCGCAAGCGCCGGCTGAAGGTGAACCGCACCGGCCGCCTGGGCGATGCGACCATCACCGAAGTTTCCGGGGACGCGATTTACTATAGCTACTCGGTGCGCGGCGTGCAGTATGAGGCTTCGCAGGAGGTCGGCGGCCTGCGCGAGCGCCTTCCCGCCGAACCGCTCCGCCTGATCGGCTCGATCGCCAGTATCAAGTACGCGCCCGGCAATCCGGCCAACTCGATTTTGCTTTGCGAGGAGTGGAGCGGGTTGCGCCTGGAACGGCCCCGGCGCTCAATGGACGTTGATTCCGTAGGGCATCAACCGTAGCACCCCGCCGTGCAGCAAAGCGTGAATGGGAACGCCGGGCGCGAGCGTGTTCCATTGTTTCCGGAAGGCCGCCTCGATGGCCGCCGAATCCTCCGCGCGGCTGAGCAGCAGGTCGAGCCAGGTGCGGCGCGGGGGATAGGTGACCAGAGAGATCTTCTGTGAAGCGGGAATCTTCAGCCGCTGCTTGATGAGGTCCACCGCGCGGTCGATGCCGCCGAGATCGCTGACCAATCCGTTCTGCCGCGCCTGCGCTCCGACCCAGACGCGCCCCTGCGCCAGCGGTTCCACCTGGTCGTAAGGGCGTTTCAGCGCCTCGGAGACGCGTTCGACAAAGCCGCGATAGAAAACCTCCAGCTCCGCGCGCAGTTTCTGCCGTTCCACATCGTTTAAAGGACGGGTGGTCGTATCGATATCGGCGAACTGGCCGCGCTTGAGGGTGGTGCTGGTGACGCCGATCTTTTCGTACAAGCCTTTGAGATCAGGTTTGCCGAAGAAAACGCCGATCGAGCCGGTGAGCGTGTTCGGATAGGCGATGACCGGGTCGCCGGTCATGGCGATGAAATACCCGCCCGACGCGGCCAGATCCGACATGGAGATCACCATGGGCTTTTTCGCGGCGAGATCCTTGGCGGCGTGAAGAATGTCGTCGGAAGCGATGCCGTCGCCGCCCGGCGAATCGATACGGAAGATCACGCCTTTAATCGAGGAGTCGTTGGCCACCTGCCGCAGCAGCCGCACCATGCCATAGGCGGTGATTCCGTCGCCGCTGTCCGGCTGGTTGGGGCCGCCGCGCGTGATGTCGCCCTGGCCGACGATATAGGCGACCCTGGTCGAGCCTTCCAGACCCGCCACCGGCGCGTGAAGATAATCCTGATCGCCAATGCGCTGGAGACCGGTCTTGACCTGATCCCCGAGTTTTCCGTACATCTGATCCTCGTAGATCAGCTCGTCGATCAAGCCGCTGGCGACGGCTTCCTTGCCGACGAAGGGTCCGTTGTCCATGGCGGCGCGGATCTGGTCCGGGGTGCGTTTGCGCGACTCCGCCGCGACTCTCACCAGATCGCCGTAGTACTGGTCCAGGATCGCGTTCATCACCTCCATCGTTTCGGGCGTGGGAGTGGTGCGGGTGAACTCGTCCGGCGCGTCCTTATATTTACCGATGTGCTCGAACTCCATATCGACGCCGAGCTTGTCGAGCGTTCCTTTAAAAAACATGAGCTCGACGGCCAGTCCTTTCAAATCGAGCTCGTCTTCCGGAGCCATGTAGATGCGGTCGGCCGCTGTGGAAACGTAATATTCGCGGGCGCCGGCGCCATGCAGATAGGCGTAGACCGGTTTGCCGGATTTTTTGAACGCGGCGATATCATCGTGCAGCTCTTCAAGCTTGGCCCAGCCGACCTCCAGGCCGCGCGGCTCCAAAACCAGCGCTTTAATCCGGGAATCCACCGCGGCCTTGCGCAGCATCTGCCAGACTTCGAGCATGGTGGGGGGCTGGCGTTGGGCAAGCAGGGGAATGGGCATCTCCAGGGGAGGCTGTTCCGGCAGGTCGCCCTCCAGATGCAGGACCAGGGCGGCGTTATCGGGGATGCTGACCTTGCGCTCGCCCGCGTGCAGGGCGCCGTAGGCGAGAAGGCCGGCGGCGATGAAGACGAACAGCAGTCCGATGAGGAATCCCAGAAGGAAATTTTTCATGAGTGATGTTCCTCCGCGCGCGCCATGCCAGGGCCGCCGGCTACCGTCCCCACTCCGTCAACTGTTGCAAGATCTGCTGGGCGGCGCGCTGGCCCGCGCTCTTTTTCGACATCCCCTGCGCCTGGCTGATCCACTCCTTGCCCAGGCGGACCTCCACGGTGAAGGTTTTGGAATGCTCGGGACCGTCCTCGCCGACAATGATGTAGCGCGGCGGCGGAAGTTTTAACGCCTGGGCCATCTCCTGCAACGCGCTTTTGTAATCGGTAACGTTGTCGCCGGCGCCGTCCTCATCGGAGTGCAGCGCCCCGACCACGCGGCTTTCGATGAACCGGCGGGCGGCCTCGAGGCCGGCGTCAAGATAGAGCGCGGCGATCAGAGCCTCCACTGCGTCGGCCAGCAGCGCCTTCTTTTCGCGGCCGCCGCTCATCTCCTCGCCGCGGCCGAGGATCAGGAAATCGCCGAGGCCAAGTCCCTGCGCCACTTCGTGCAGACGCGCGGCGCTCACCAGATGCGCCTTCAATTTGGACAGCCGCCCCTCGGGATAAGAAGGATACCGGCGCACCAGGGTTTCGCTGACCACGAAGCCGAGAATGGCGTCGCCCAAAAACTCCAACTGCTCATTATCGGCGGCGGGCTGGCCGGAGTTCTTTTCATAAACCCTGGATTTGTGTGTGAGCGCGCGCTCCAAAAGCACCCGATCGCCGAACGTATGGCCGAGCTCCCTTTCGAGCCTTTCCAGCTCCGGTGTCATACGTTTCCAGTGTATTCCAGCGGCTGGACGTTGCGAAGCGGCTACTCGGAGGCCGCCGCCGCGCCCGCCGCGAAGATGAATGTAGCCCGCGAGGCGACCGCGCGGTCCGCCTGCATCGCCGGCTGGAACCGCCAGCCCGAGAGGAACCGGGCGACGTCGCGGGCGGGTTTTTCGCCGCTCGATTCGAGCACGGTGATGTTTCTGGGCACGCCGCCGGGATCCACGTCAAAGGAAACCTTGACCGTTCTGGGCTCTGGCGAGGAATCGGGCTCGGGATATGGCGCGTTCACGATCACCGGCTGGCTGGCTCCCTCCGGCGCTGCCAGCAGCGCCTGGCTGAGGTGCCAATCCTGGCGCCGGATCAGCAGGCGAAAAGGGACTTCAACGCGCGCCATCCTCTGAACCGGCCGGTCTCCTTGAATCGCCGGAGCGAACTGCCAATGTTTGACGGCCTCGACGGCCTTTTCGTCGAGCCCCAGGCCGATCGGCCGGCTGATGTGAACGTCGCGCAGGCTGCCGTCCTCGGCGACCACCAGGGACACCACCGCCGATCCCTCCAGCCGGGCCAGGCGAGCTTCCTCGGTGTATTCGGGAGCGGTTTTCTCCAGGATGCGCGGCTGATCGCGCCCGGCGGCGGCCGGCAGCGCCAGGAGGAACACCAGCCAACCACTGCGCATGCCCGTCTTCATTGTACCAATGGCACGCCCATTCCACATGAGAGCGGTCCGATTCCTCCAATCGGCGGGCCGCTTCAAAAAGATTAAGGGTTAACGGCGGCAGGAAAGTTGCAGTGTGTCCCAATTGCACGGCCGTCGAGATTCCCCGCGGGAGGGCGGCTCGATTGGGATCCGCGTCTTTAGAACTTGCGCTGGACTGCGCGGCCCGGCCGGGCCGTCAGGGGTTGAAGGTGTGCGCGGCGATGCTGGCCGGAGCGCTGGGCTCAAGCTGTATAATTCTGCTTTTCTATCAGATATTTAACCGTCACACTCCGCTGGCTCTTTCCCTGCGCGGGCAGGGCGGCCAGTTGCGCATCGGCTGGGACCGGACGGCGGCCGAGGGCGCGACGCTGGAGATTCTCGATGGCCAGCAGCGGACGACGCTGGTGGTATCCAAGGCGCTTGCTGACGTTACCTACGCCATGACCAGCTCCGATGTGCAGGTCCGGCTGATCCCGGCGCAAGATGACGGCGGGACGGAGGTGGCGCGCTATCTCGTGCAGGATCCCCCGGTTGCGAAGCTGGCCGGGGAGTTCGCCGCCCTGCTCGTTCAGGCGCGGGAGCTCGATCGCGCTCTTTCGCGCCAGGAGCGCATGCTTGCGGAGTTGGAATCGGAGGCGCGGACTCTAAACGTGAAAAGCAGCCCGCACCTCAAAACGGCGAAGGCCGCGCCGGCGGTCACGCGGTGGTGGCGGTAACCGCGAAACGATCAGGCCAGGAACGATTTTCCGCAGCTACAGTGGCGTTTCGCGTTGGGATTGCGGAAAACGAACGCATTTTCCATCAGCGATTCGGTGTAGTCGAGCGTCAGTCCTTTCAAATACTCGTAGCTTCTGGGATCGACGAATACCTGCACGCCGTTGTATTCAAATACGTTGTCGGTCGGCTTTGGCTTCGGCTCCAGCTTGAATTTGTAGCTCAGCCCGGAGCATCCGCCGCCGACCACTCCCAGGCGCAGCCCGCCCTCGCACTGGTGCTTTTTGAGCAGCGCCCGAATTCGCTCTGCCGCTTTTGGAGTAACCTCAATCATCTGCCGCACCATTATCGCCGATGGCGCTAACCGGACAGCCGGCCAGCGCTTCCCGGCACTGCCGCTCCTCCTCCTCGTTTTCCGGCTGCTTGAACACGTAAGCGTGCCCGCTCTCATCCATTTTGAAGTTGTTGGGCGCCGCGGCGACGCAAAAATCCGAGGCGATGCAGCTTTCGTCCACATAATACCTGCCGGGGACGTTCTGAGGCCATTTCGTAGTTTTATCCGCCATTCGTGAAACCATCTTAGCCAATCTTGACTCAAAAGTACAGATTCGATAGAGTGAAGAGTGCAAGGGGCAAATGAGCACTCAAACCAGCACGATTGAAGAGCTCGCCGCGCGCGAGTACAAGTGGGGTTTTGTCACCGATATCGACGCCGAATCGGTGCCTCCGGGGCTGAACGAGGACATCATCCGGCTGATCTCGGCGAAAAAGCAGGAACCGGAGTTCATGCTGGAATGGCGGCTGCGGGCGTACCGGCACTGGCTGACCATGAAGGAGCCGACCTGGGCCAACGTTCACTATCCGCCCATTGATTATCAAAGCATCGTCTACTACTCGGCGCCGAAGTCGAAGAAGGAGCGGCCGAAGAGTCTGGACGAAGTCGATCCGGAGCTGCTGAAGACCTACGAAAAGCTGGGGATCCCGCTGCGGGAGCGGGAACTGCTGGCGGGCGTGGCGGTGGACGCGGTGTTCGACAGCGTTTCGGTGGCGACGACGTTTAAGGAAAAACTGGGCGAGCTGGGGATTATTTTCTGTTCGTTCTCCGAGGCGGTTCGCGAGCATCCGGAGCTGGTGCGGAAATATCTCGGGTCAGTGGTGCCCTACACCGATAATTTCTTCGCGACGCTCAATTCGGCGGTGTTCAGCGACGGCTCCTTCTGCTATATCCCCAAGGGCGTGCGCTGCCCGATGGAATTATCGACGTATTTTCGCATCAATGCGCAAAATACGGGCCAATTTGAGCGGACTTTGATCATCGCCGATGAAGGCGCCTATGTGAGTTATCTGGAAGGCTGCACGGCGCCGATGCGCGATTCCAATCAGCTTCACGCGGCGGTGGTGGAGCTGGTGGCGCTGGACAACGCGCAGATCAAGTATTCGACGGTGCAGAACTGGTATCCCGGCGACAAGGAAGGCAAGGGCGGGATTTACAACTTCGTGACCAAGCGCGGAAAATGCGCGGGCGTCAATTCGAAGATCTCCTGGACGCAGGTGGAGACCGGATCGGCGATCACGTGGAAATATCCGAGCTGTCTGCTGCTGGGGGAAAACTCGGTGGGCGAATTTTACTCTGTGGCGCTGACCAACCACTATCAGCAGGCCGACACCGGAACCAAGATGATTCACATCGGCAGGAATACGCGAAGCACGATTGTTTCCAAGGGAATTTCCGCCGGCCACGGCCAGAATACCTATCGGGGGATGGTGAAGATTCAGAAGAGCGCGGCGGGGGCGCGGAACTATTCGCAGTGCGATTCGCTGCTTCTGGGCGACAAGTGCGGCGCGCACACGTTTCCGTATCTGGAAGTGAAGAACACCTCGTCGCAGGTGGAGCATGAAGCGTCCACGTCGAAAATCGGCGAGGACCAGATTTTTTACTGCCGCCAGCGCGGTCTTTCGACCGAAGACGCGGTGGGCATGATCGTCAACGGATTTTGCAAGGAAGTCTTCCGCGAGCTGCCGATGGAGTTCGCCGTGGAAGCGCAGAAGCTGCTCGGAGTGAGCCTGGAAGGGAGCGTGGGATAAGTGCTGGAGATCCGGAATTTGCATGCGCGGGTGAAGGAAAAGGAGATCCTGAAGGGGATCGATCTGACGGTGCGGACCGGCGAGGTTCACGCCATCATGGGCCCCAACGGATCGGGCAAAAGCACCCTGGCGCAGGTGTTAGCCGGCCGCGACACCTATGTCGTAACCGACGGATCGGTTGTCTTTGATGGAAAAAATCTGCTGGAAATGTCTCCCGAGGACCGGGCGCGCGACGGCGTATTCATGGCGTTTCAGTATCCGGTGGAGATCCCCGGCGTCAGCAATCTTTATTTCCTCAAGGCCGCGCTGAATCAGATCCGCAAGAGCCGCGGGCTGCCGGAGCTGGACGCCATGGATTTTCTGAACGTGGTCAAGGAGCGCATGAAGCTGATGGACATGGACCAGGCGCTGCTGAACCGTCCGGTGAACGCGGGCTTTTCCGGCGGCGAGAAGAAGCGGAACGAGATTTTTCAGATGGCGGTGCTGGAGCCGAGACTGGCCATTCTCGATGAGACCGATTCGGGGCTGGATATTGACGCGTTGAAAATCGTTTCCCGGGGCGTGAACGCGCTGCGGTCGCCGGAGCGGTCGATGATTCTGGTGACGCACTACCAGCGGCTGCTGAATTACATCCAGCCGGATTTCGTGCACGTGCTTTCCGAAGGAAAGATCGTGCGCAGCGGGGGAAAGGAGCTGGCGCTGGAGGTGGAAGAGCGCGGCTACGCGGGCCTGGAGTGGGAGACGGCCGATGCCCGCTGAAGCGGTGGCGCGCGAGCTGGCTCCATATGTGGAGGCGTTCGAGCGCACCGAACACAGCCCGGCGCAGCGGGCGGCGCTGGAGCGATTCCTGGCGGCGGGATTTCCGGGCCCGCACGACGAGGATTGGAAGTTCACCAGCCTGAACGCGCTGGCGCGGATGAATTTCGAGCCGGCCGATCCGGGCTATGCCGCCGATGCCGGCGAGTCCGGATTGCTGGCCGGCTTGCCGGGAAATGCCCCGCGGATGGTTTTCGTGAACGGCTTTTTCGCTCCTTATTTATCGCAGGTATCGCCGGAAAGCGTGATGCTGGAAACCCTGCGCGACACCCAGCCGCGCTATGCCGATTTGTCCAAGCCGTTTATCGCGCTGAACGCGGCGTTCGCCTCCGGCGGCGCTTTATTGCGCGTGCCGGCGCGCGCGGTCGTCGAGCAGCCGGTCTATTTCATCTATCTTTCGCTGCCCGGCGCGCGGGCGACGTTCTCCACGCCGCGAAATCTGGTGGTGGTTGAGGAAGGCGCGCAGGCGTCGATGGTTGAGTGCTATCTGGGGACCGGAACCTATTTCACCAACGCGCTCACCGAGATCCGCGCCGGCGGCGGGGCGGTGGTGGAGCACTGCAAGATCCAGCGCGAATCGGATGAGGCGTTTCACATTTCGACGGTGTGGATCGAGCAGGGGCGCGACTCGGTGGTGGCCTCGCGGAATTTCGCCTTTGGCGGCGCGCTGGCGCGGACCGAGATCGTGGCCCGGCTCGATCAAGGCTCGGAATGCACGTTGAACGGGCTTTATCTGACCGATGGCGCGCGCCACGTGGATACGCGCACGACGATTGATCACGCCCGGCCGCACGCCACCAGCCACGAGCTTTATAAAGGCATTCTCGACGGCCGTTCGAGCGCGGTCTTCAACGGAAAGATCCTGGTCCGCCCGGACGCGCAGAAGACGGACGCCAAGCAGACCAACAAGAACCTGGTCTTATCGGAAGAGGCGACGATCAACACCAAGCCGCAGCTTGAAATTTTCGCCGACGATGTCCGCTGCACGCACGGCGCGACGGTTGGGCAGCTCGATGGCGAGTCGATTTTTTATCTGCGCTCGCGCGGGATCGGCCTGGAGGAGGCGCGGCGCATGCTGATTGAGGCGTTCGCGCGGGAGATCATCGACGGCGTGAAGGCGGCCGAGCTGCGGGAGTACCTGGGGAGATATTTGTGGCCCACGCGGTAAAAAGTTTCGACGCCGCCGGAATCCGCAAGGATTTTCCGATTCTGAGCCAGCGGGTGCACGGGCACCGGCTGGTGTATTTAGACAACGCCGCCAGTGCGCAAAAGCCGCAGGCGGTGATTGAAGCGATCCGCCGGTTTTATTCCTCCGATTACGCCAACATCCACCGCGGGGTGCATGCGCTGAGCGAGCGCGCCACGCGGCTCTATGAAGAAGGCCGCGTTCAAGTGCAGCGCTTCCTCGGCGCGGCGGACGCGCGCGAAATCGTTTTTACGCGCGGCACGACCGAAGGAATCAATCTGGTGGCGCAGACCTGGGGGCGCAAAAACATCGGCGCCGGAGACGAAATTTTAATTACCGCGCTGGAGCATCATTCGAACATCGTCCCCTGGCAGATGCTGTGCGAGGAACGCGGCGCGCGCCTGCGCGTGGCGCCGGTGAATGAGCGCGGGGAGGTGGAGAAGTTCGAGTTTAGCGAGCGCACCAAGCTGCTGGCGATGGCGCACATTTCCAACGTGCTGGGCACCATTGTCCCGGTGCGCGAAGCGGCCGCGGCGGCGCACGCCCGCGGAATCACGGTTCTGGTCGACGGCGCGCAGGCGGCTCCGCACATGAAGGTTGACGTGCGCGAGCTGGACTGCGATTTTTATGTTTTTTCCGGGCACAAGCTCTATGGCCCGACCGGGATCGGTGTGCTGTACGGCAAGTCGGCGCTGCTGGAAGCGATGCCGCCGTATCAGGGCGGCGGGGACATGATCCGCAGCGTGACCTTTGAAAAGACGACGTACAACGCGCCGCCCTACAAATTTGAGGCCGGCACGCCGGACATCGCGGGGGTGATCGGGCTGGCGGCGGCGATCGATTATGTGAACGAGATCGGAATCGACAATATCGACGCCTATGAGCAGGAGCTGCTCGGCTACGCCACGCGGGAACTGGAAAAGATCGACGGGCTGCGCATCATCGGCACGGCGCGGCACAAGGCGGCGGTGATTTCGTTCGTGCTCGAAGGAATTCATCCGCACGACGCCGGCACGATTCTGGACCGCTACGGGGTCGCGGTGCGCACCGGCCATCATTGCGCGCAGCCGCTGATGGAGCGGTTTGGAGTTCCGGCGACGACGCGCGCCTCCTTCGCCTTTTACAATACGCCCGAGGACGTGGACGCTCTGGTAAGCGCGATCCACAAGGCCAAGGAGATGTTCGCGTGATCGACGATCTGTACCAGGAGATCATTCTCGACCACTCCAAGCGCCCGCGAAACACGGGGCGGCTGGAAAACGCGACGGCCGCGGCCGAGGGATTCAATCCGCTGTGCGGCGACAAACTGACGCTGGAGTTGAGGATCGAGGACGGCCGCATCGAGGACGCCCGGTTTGCCGGCTCCGGCTGCGCGATTTCCACCGCTTCGGCGTCGCTGATGACCGAAGTGTTAAAGGGCCGGACGAAACAGGAAGCGGAAAAATTGTTTGAACGGTTTCATGAGCTGCTGACCAGCGACGCGGCCGATGCTTCCGATCTGGGCAAGCTGGCGGTGTTTTCGGGGGTGCGGGAGTTTCCGGCGCGGGTGAAATGCGCCACGCTCGCCTGGCATACGCTGAAAGCGGCGCTTGAAAATTCGCGCGAAAAGGTGTCGACCGAATGAACGCGCTTGAAAGCAAAATCGTGGAGGCGCTGCGGACGGTTTACGATCCGGAGATTCCGGTGAACATTTACGATCTCGGCCTGATCTACGAGCTGTCGGCGGACGAGGCCGGCGAGGCGCGCATCAAGATGACGCTGACGGCGCCGGGCTGTCCGGTGGCGGGGGTTCTGCCGGCGCAGGTGGAGGAAAAAATCCGCGCGATTCCGGGCGTCGGCGCGGTGAAGGTGGAGCTGGTTTGGGATCCGCCCTGGAGCCGGGAGAGGATGTCGGAGGCGGCCAAGGTCGCGCTGGGTTTCGATTTGGGGTTCGACGTGGTGCCCGCGGCGAGATTGCAGAGATGAAGTTGACGTCGCACGAAGAATACGGGGTCCGCTGCCTGCTGCAAATCGGCCGGCAGGGCGAAGGCGGGGCGCTGACGATTCCCGAAATCAGCGAAGCGGAGGGGATTTCGCCGGCCTATACGGCCAAATTGCTGCGCATTTTGCGCCAGGGCGGATTTATTTCGAGCGCCCGCGGCAAGGACGGCGGCTATTCGCTGGCGCGGCCGGCGCGCGCGATCGTGATCGGCGAGGTGATGGCGGCGCTGGGCGGGCGGATGTTTGAGAACAACTTCTGCGAAAGCCATTCCGGCAGCGCGCATGTGTGCGCGCATACCACCGACTGCTCGATTCGCACGCTGTGGCGCAAGGTGCAAGGCGCGCTCGACGACGTGCTCGGAAAGACCACGCTTCAGGATCTGCTGCGGACCGAGCAGCAGATGGCCGGCTGGTTCGAGCTGCGGCCCGCGCGGCTGAACGCCGACTCGCCGCGCTAGGCGGCGGCGCTGCGGGATTTTGCGAGAATTGAATTTCACCCCTATGAACTTCTCCCAGCTTTATCTCGACGGCCGCTGGCAGGCGCCGGCGGGCCGCAACAGGATTGACGTGCTGTCGGCTTCGACCGAGGAGGTGATCGGGTCGATTCCGGAAGGAACTTGCGAGGATGTGGATCGCGCGGTGGAAGCGGCGCGGCGCGCTTTTGACTGCTGGAGCCAGACCTCGGGCGAGGAGCGCGCGGGGTGGCTCGAAAAATTGTCGGCCGCGCTGAAAGACCGCGCGGACCAACTGGCGAAAACGATCGCCATGGAGGTGGGCACGCCGATTTCGATGGCCGCCGCGGTGCAGGCCGGCCTGCCGATCAACGTCACGGCCAGCTACGCGCAGATCCTGCGGGAGGCCAAGTTCGAGCATGAGATCGGCAATTCGCTGGTGGTTCGCGAGCCGGTGGGCGTCGTCGGGGCGATCACGCCGTGGAACTATCCGCTGCATCAGATCATGGCGAAGGTGGCGGCGGCGCTCGCCTCCGGATGCACGGTGGTGCTGAAGCCGAGTGAGGTGGCGCCGCTGAACGCAATGCTGCTTGCCGAAACGTGCATGGCGATCGGATTGCCGGCGGGCGTGCTGAACATCGTCACCGGGTACGGTCCCGTTGTGGGCGAGGCGATTGCGCGGCATCCCGGCATCGATATGGTGAGCTTCACCGGATCGGTGCGCGCGGGCAAGCGGGTTGCAGCGCTGGCGGCGGAGACGGTCAAGCGGGTGACGCTGGAGCTGGGCGGAAAATCGGCGTGCGTGATTTTGGACGACGCTCCGTTTGAGAAGGCGGTGGCGAGCGGCGCGCGCAACGCGATGTTCAACTCCGGGCAGACCTGCTCGGCCTGGACGCGGATGCTGGTTCCACGCGACCGGCAGCAGGACGCCATCGATGTGGCGGCGAAGGCGATCGGCGGGCTGACGCTGGGAGATCCGCTGGATCCGGCGACCAAACTGGGCCCGCTGGTTTCGCAGACGCAGCGCGAGCGCGTGGAAGGCTACATCGCCAAGGGAAAGAGCGAGGGCGCGCGCCTGGTGAAAGGCGGAGGCCGTCCGGCGGCGTTTCCTCGGGGATATTACGTCGAGCCGACGATCTTTGCCGACGTCCGATCGCCGATGACCATCGCCCAGGAAGAGATTTTCGGTCCGGTGCTGTCGATCCTGCCCTACGATTCGGAAGACGAAGCCGTGCAGATCGCCAACGATACGATTTATGGGCTGGCGGGCGGCGTCTGGTCCGGCGATGCCGAGCGCGCCATGCGCTTTGCGCGGCGGATGCGCACCGGGCAGGTGGATGTGAACGGCGGAAAGTTCAACCTGCTGGCGCCGTTTGGCGGGTATAAACAGTCCGGCATCGGGCGCGAGCTGGGGACGTACGGGCTGGAGGAGTATTTGCAAGTAAAATCCATCGCGCGATGAGCGAATTCGCCATTGTCGCGGGGCGCCGGATCGAAATTCAGCGGATTGAGGTTCGCCGGGGCGCGCCGGTGATCGTTTTTTTGCACGAGGGACTGGGTTCAGTGGCTATGTGGCGCGATTTTCCGGAGCGGCTGGCGGGCGCCGCCGGGTATAACGCGCTGCTTTATTCGCGTTACGGCTATGGCCGGTCCGATCCGCTGGCGGAGGCTCGCCGCCCCGGCTATCTTCACCAAGAAGCGCTGGCGGCGCTGCCGGAGCTGCTCGAAAAAACCGGCATCGAATGGCCGGTGCTGTTCGGGCACAGCGACGGCGCCTCGATTGCGCTGATTTATGCCTCGGCGCATCCGGCGCGGGCGGTGATTGCGCTGGCGCCTCACGTTTTTGTCGAGCAGATGGCGGTGGATGGTGTGGCCGCGATCCGCCGCGACTATGAGCAGGGCGGGCTGCGCCAGAAGCTGGCCCGCTATCACGATCATCCGGATTCGGCTTTTTATGGCTGGAATGATATCTGGCTGGCGCCGGAGTTTCGCGCCTGGTGCATCGAAGAGGAACTCGCGCGCATCTCAATTCCTGTGCTCGCCGTGCAGGGTTATGAGGACGAGTATGGGACGATGGAGCAACTGGAGCGGATGCGGCGCAGGATCCGCCGGTTTGAAGCCTTGAAGCTGGCCGGTTGCCGCCACTCGCCGCACCGTGATCAGCCGGAGGCGGTGATCGGCGCGGCGCGGCGGTTTCTCCAGGAAGCCGATACGCCGAACGGCAGAGAGACGGCGCCGCTCCAGGGCCATTAAAATAAATAGCATCAGGAGTTTAACGCTGTGTGGATCGTCCGAGTCGCGCTCAACCGCCCGTATACCTTTGTGGTGATGGCGCTGCTGCTGCTCCTGATCAGCCCACTGGTGATCCAGCGGACCGCCACGGATATATTCCCGGACGTCGATATCCCGATCATCGCGGTGTTGTGGAACTATACCGGATTGAGCGCCGAGGAGATGGCGGACCGCATCACCTCACAGTTCGAGCGATCGCTGACCACGACGGTAAACGATATGGAGCATATCGAGTCCACCACGGTGGAAGGCCGGGCGATCGTGAAGATTTTCTTTCATCCCGGGGTGAAGATTCCGATGGCCGTGGCGCAGGTGAGCGCGCTTTCGCAGTCGGCCGTTCGGCAGATGCCGCCGGGCACGTTTCCTCCCTTCATTTTGGTTTACAACGCATCGAGCGTTCCGATCCTGCAACTGGGGCTGTCCGGGAAGGGTTTGAGCGAACAGCAGCTTTTCGACCTTGGCACGCAGCAGATCCGCACCGCGCTGGCGACGGTGAAAGGCGCGGCGATGCCGTGGCCCTACGGCGGCAAACAGCGGCAGGTGATGATCGACATTCGCCCGGACCTGCTTCAGGCCAAGGGACTGTCGCCGGCCGACGTGGTGCAGGCGGTTTCCCAGCAGAACCTGATCCTGCCGGCGGGGACCTCCAAGATCGGCGAGTTTGAATACGACGTCGATCTGAACAGCAGCCCGCAGCGGGTCCAGGAGATGAACGATCTGCCGATCAAGGTGGTCGGCAACACTACAATTTACGTTCGCGACGTGGCTCATGTGCGCGACGGTTTCACGCCGCAGACCAATATTGTCCGCCGCGACGGGCAGCGGGGCGTGCTGCTGACCATCATGAAGGTGGGGCAGACCTCCACGCTCGATATCGTGCGCGATGTGCGGGCGCTGCTGCCGAAGATCGAGGCGACGCTTCCGCCGGAGCTGAAGATCGATCCGATCGCCGATCAGTCCGTTTTCGTGCGCGCGGCGGTGAGCGGCGTGGTGCGGGAGGCGGTCATCGCCGCCTGCCTGACGGCCGCGATGATCCTGCTGTTTTTGGGGAGCTGGCGCAGCACGTTGATCATTGCCGTTTCCATTCCGCTTTCGATTCTGGCCTCGATCTGCGTGCTGAGCGCGCTGGGGGAAACCATCAACATCATGACCCTGGGCGGGCTGGCGCTGGCGGTGGGGATTCTGGTGGACGACGCCACGGTGACGATTGAGAACATCGACCGCAACCTGGACGAAGGCAAGGATCTGCGCACGGGAATCCTGGACGGCGCGGCGCAGATCGCGCTGCCGGCGCTGGTCTCCACCTTGTGCATCTGCATCGTCTTTCTTCCGATGTTCTTTCTGGCCGGCGTGGCGCGGTACTTATTCGTGCCGCTGGCGGAAGCGGTGGTGTTCGCGATGCTCGCTTCTTACGTGCTTTCGCGGACGCTGGTCCCCACGCTGGCGATGTATTTGCTGAAGGCCGGCGGGCACCATCATGAGCCGCCGCCGGCCTGGAATCTGGCGGCGCGCTTTCAGCGGGCGTTCGAGCGCGGGTTTGAATCGGTCCGCTACGGTTACCGGAATCTTCTTGAAGGCTGCGTCCGAAGGCGGGCTCTGTTTGTGCCCCTTTTCCTGGCGGGCTGCGGGTCCATCTTTCTGCTGCTGCCGTGGCTCGGGCAGGATTTCTTCCCCGTAGTCGATTCGGGGCGCTTCAACCTGCACTTCCGCGCCAAGAGCGGGACCCGGATCGAGGAAACGGCGCGCATCGGCGACGAAGTGGAGAACGAACTCCGGCGCATCATCCCCCCGGAGGAGATCGCCAGCATGATCGATAATATCGGGCTGCCGTACAGCTCGATCAACATGTCCTACAGCACGTCGGCGCCGATCGGCACCATGGATGCCGACGTTCTGGTGGAGCTCAAAAAAGATCACCGGCCCACGGCGGACTATATGCGCGAGGTGCGCGAGCGCCTGCCCCGGCGCTTCCCCGGAGTGTCGTTCTATTTCACGCCCGCCGACATCGTCAGCCAGATCCTGAACTTCGGCCTGCCGGCGCCGATCGACATTCAGGTATCGGGGCCGGATTCGGAGGCGGCGCGCAACTTCGCCACGATGCTGCTTGATCAGGTGAAGCGGATTCCGGGCACGGCGGATCTGCGGGTGCAACAGCCTGCCGATCAGCCGAAGATTCACATCACCGTGGACCGCACCAAGGCGGCCGAGAGCGGATTCACCCAGCTCGACGTGGCCGACAGCACCCTGGTCTCGTTGAGCGGCAGCTTTCAGACGACGCCGCAGTTCTGGCTGGACCCGAGGACCGGGATCAGCTACAACGTCGTGACGCAATCCCCGCAGTACACGCTCACGTCGCTGAGCGATCTGGAAAACATTCCCATTTCGGCGTCGGCCAACCGGCGGCACGAGATCCTGGGCGACGTGGCGACCACCAGCCGCGGCGCCGGGCCGGCCGTCGTATCGCATTACGACATCCAGCGGGTGATCGATATTTTTGGCGGCGTGCAAGACCGCGATCTGGGTGCGGTGGCGCGGGACGTCGACCGGGTGGTCGCGGAAAACCGGGGCAAACTGCCGCGCGGGGCGCAAGTGAAGGTGCGCGGCCAAATCGAGACGATGCAGAACTCCTTCAGCGGCCTGCTCAGCGGCCTGGCGCTGGCGGTTGTGCTGGTTTACGCGCTGATCGTGGTGAATTTCCAGTCGTGGCTGGACCCGTTCATTATTATTACCGCGCTGCCGGCGGCGCTGGCGGGAATCGTGCTGTGCCTGTTCGTCTGGCATACGACGATCAGTGTTCCGGCGCTGATGGGCGCGATCATGAGCGTGGGCGTGGCCACTGCCAACAGCATTCTGGTGGTCTCCTTCGCCAAGGAGCGGCTGGCCGACGGTCTGAGTCCGAAAGAGGCCGCAATCGAGGCGGGCTTCGTGCGCTTCCGGCCGGTTCTGATGACCGCGCTGGCGATGATCATCGGCATGGTGCCGATGGCGCTGGGCCTGGGCGAGGGCGGCGAGCAGAACGCGCCGCTGGGCCGCGCGGTGATCGGCGGCCTGATGTTCGCGACGGTGGCGACTTTATTCTTTGTTCCGGTGGTGTTCAGCGTCATGCACCGCCGCAAATGAAAGCGAAAAATGTTCCGTTCTCTTAAAGTGGTGGTGATCGTTCTGATCGCGATCCTGATCGCGGGCGGCGTGGTGGTGCGCGGCATCAACGCGCGGATCAAGGCGGCGGCGGTGGTGAAGCAGGAAACGCTGGAGCTGGCCGTGCCGGCGGTCGCCGTGATTCATCCCGAACGCGGCTCGCCCATGGAAGAGATCGTGCTGCCTGGCAACATCATGGCCTTCATCGATTCGCCGATTTACGCGCGCACCAGCGGATATTTGAAGAAGTGGTACGCCGACATCGGCACGCATGTCAAGAGCGGGCAACTGATCGCCGAGATCGAGGCGCCGGAAGTCGATCAGCAGCTCGATCAGGCGCGCGCGCAACTGGAAACGGCGCGGGCCAATCTGAAGCTGGACGAGATCACCCTGAAGCGCTATCAGGACCTGCTGAAGCTGGAGGCCATCGCGCGCCAGGATGTGGACAACGCCGCGGGAAAGTTCGAAGCGGACAAAGCGACGGTCGCCTCCAACGAGGCTAACGTGAAGCGGCTGGAGCAACTGGTCGCATTTGAAAGGGTCTATGCGCCGTTTGACGGCGTCATCACCGCGCGCAACACCGATATCGGCGCGCTGATCAACGCCGGCAACGGCGGCGCAGCGCAGGAGTTGTTTCACATCTCCTCTACCAGCAAGCTGAGAATTTTTGTGAGCGTCCCGCAGATTTACGCGGGCGACGCCTCGCCGGGGCGCGTCGCCGAGATCACGCTGAGCGAGAAACCGGGGCGCCGTTTCACCGGCCGGATCGCCCGCAACGCCGACGCGATCGATCCGGCCACGCGCACGCTGCTGACCGAGGTGGATATCGACAACTCCCGGGGCGAGCTGCTGCCGGGCGCCTACGCCGAGGTCCATCTGAAGATCAGTTCCGACGCGCGGAACCTGATTGTTCCGGTGGAGGCGCTCATCTTCCGCGCCGAAAACGTGCAGTTGGCGGTGGTGCGCGGCGGCGACAAGGTGGATCTGGTTCACGTCACGCTGGGACGCGACTACGGAACGAAGGTGGAAGTCACCAGCGGGATCACCGACCAGGATTGGGTGGTGGTGAACCCGCCCGATTCGCTGCGCTCCGGCGAGACCGTGCGGGTCGAACCGCAGCCGCGGCAATAAGGGCGCGGGCTTAGGGCGGGATCAGAAAGGCGGGATCAGAAAGGCGGGATCAGAAAGGCGGGATCAGAAAGGCGGCATCAGGCCTTCCCTTTGCAGGTCCGCGATCAGAGCGGGGCCGGCGTTTTGCGGATACCCGAAATCCCAGAACGGATCGCCGGGCGCGCTTTCCCAGACGCGGACATGGCGCGCGGTGAGCAATTTTTCGAAGCGCGCGTCGGCTTCGGCGGCCTCCGCTTCCAGGCCGGTGAGGCGGATGAGGGCGCGCAGATCCAGATCGTTGCGGTAGTCTTCGAGATGATGCGGATATCCGCGTTCGACCTCGCCGGCGAAGTGGCTCCAGCGGCGCAGCAGCCCCGCGCGCCCCCCGCGGACGAGATGCTCGGGGTAGCCGTTCTGCTCAAGATAGCTTCGAACCTCGTCGTCAGTCATTTGGCCGCCGCGCCTGTCTTCGGAAGTAGCGTTCGCCGTCCACCGGTTTAAAAAACGTTCGAATGGTCCGGTCGGGGTTGTAGGCGACGAACGCGCCGGTGCGGCGGTCGAACTTGGTGACCACGCCGCCGGGCTTATCGGCTTCGAGCACCGGACCGCCGGGCGGGGTATCGCGCAGGGCCTGAGCCATGCGCAGATATTCGTCCGCCGAGATCGGGCCGAACTCGCGTCCGTGTTTGGCGTAGTGCTCGGCGAACTTGCGGGGGCTTTCGAACCCCGGCCCGGCAGCCAGCAGCAGGAGGGCGGCGATGCACAATCCGCCGAGGAGCCGCAGGCGCCGCATTCAAATACCAACATAGCAGCCGCGCAGCCTCCGCGCTACAATTGGGGACGCGGATTGCACGCGCGCGATCCGGCGCGCGTCATATCTTCGATGGCGGAATGGACGCTGAAATACGCCGACGCCCGCGGCGAAGTGCATCAACAGGTGGCCGAAGCTGGCTCGGAGCGCGAGCTGCGCGAGCGCTACACGCAGCAAGGCTTTCTGGTTTATTCCATCAAGCCGCGGTCGGAGATCAGCGTCCTTTCTTCCGGGCTCAAGCAGCCGAAAAAGAAGAAGATCAACGTTGAAAAGTTTCTGATCTTCAATCAACAGTTCGTCACGCTGATTCGCGCCGGGCTGCCGATCCTGAAGGCGCTCGATCTGCTGGCGGAGCGGCTGACGGATGCGAAATTATCCACGCTGATCAAGGGCGTTCGCGAGGAGGTGCGCAATGGCGCGCTGCTATCCGAAGCCTTCGCTCGGCAGGGGGCCTTTCCGCCGATCTACGTCACCAGCGTTCTGGCGGGGGAGCGCTCCGGCTCCCTCGGCGAAGTGATCGAGCGCTACATCACCTATCAGAAGCTGTCGCTTTCGGTGCGCAAGAAGCTGATGGTTTCGCTGCTGTACCCGGCGGTGCTGGTGACGCTGGTGGTGTGCCTGATTGTGTTTCTGGTGACGTATGTCGTGCCGAATTTCGCGCAGCTCTATTCCAGCATGAACGCGGATCTGCCGGCGCCCACGCAGATTTTGATCGCCGTCGGAACCACCGCGCGCAACTACGTCCTGCTGGGGTTTGTGGGGCTGATTCTGGGCGCGCTGGGGTTCCGCTGGTGGGCGCGCACGCCGCGCGGCTCCGAGCGGATCGACCGCGCCCTGCTGAAGGTCCCCCTTCTCGGCGAAGTGTGGCTGAAATATCAGGTGGCGCAGTTCTCGCGCGTGCTGGGAACGCTGCTCGTCGGGGGCATTCCGCTGCTGCCGGCGCTGGAGACCGCCTCCGAGTCGCTGGGCACCGAGGTTTTGAAAAAAGTTTTGCAGCAGGCGGCGAAGCTGGTGCGGGAAGGGCAGGCGTTGTCGTCGTCGCTGCGGCAGACCAAGGTTTTCCCGGGCCTTTCGATCGACATGATCGAGGTCGGCGAATCGACCGGCGCCCTGCCGTCGATGCTGGGCAGCGTGGCCGAGTTTTACGAAGACGACGTGGCGACCCGCACCACCGCGGCTCTGAGCCTGATCGAGCCGGCGATCATGATCTTCATGGGGATTTTCGTGGCTTTTGTGCTGATTTCCCTGTATCTGCCGATCTTTTCGCTGGCCGATTCGATCCGCTCCTAGGCGGCGCGGGCTAGCGCAAAAAGATCGGGATCAGCAGCGCGGGAATCGCCACCAAAAGCAGCGCGGTGATGGCGAATAACACCAGAATCTGCCACGGCGCGAGTCTGGCGGCGAGCCGGGCGCGCAGCGGCAGATCCCGATGCGAATGGTTTGGCAGGCGCGCGTGAAAAATGCCGGCCAGCAGAATGCGGTCGGTGCACTCCTGGCAATCGACCATGTGCGCTTCAAACGCCGCCCGCTCCGCGCGGCTCAGTTGGTTTTCAATATAGCGCGAGGCCACGGAGTTCTCGTCGATGTAACGGTGGTCCATCGCGCGCCGGTCCTGACCGTTCATCGGCGGATTGGGCGGGATTAAATAGGACGCCATCAGGCACCGCTTTCCTTGGGCGCGATCCCCAGCGCCTTCATCTTGCGGTACAAATGGCTGCGCTCCAGGCCGAGCAGTTCGGCGGCGCGCGTGACGTTTCCCTTGGACTCTTCCAGCTTTTTGAGGATGTAGTCGCGCTCAGCCGCTTCGCGCACTTCCTGAAGGCTGCCGAACTGCTCGATGGGACGGTCGAACACGGCGCGGCGGGACCGGTCAAGCGGGATGTGGCGCGCGTCGATCCGCGTCTGCGGATTCATGATCACGATGCGTTCCATCAGGTTGCGCAGCTCTCTCACATTGCCCGGCCAGGGGTAGGCTTCGAGCACCTGAAGAGCGTCCTCGGTGAGTTCCTTGGGCTTGCGGCCATAGGAGGTGGTGAACTCGTTCAAAAAATGCTCCGCCAGAAGGCGGATATCCTCGGTGCGCTCGCGCAGCGGCGGGACGTGAAAGGGAATCACGTTCAGCCGGTAGAACAGATCTTCGCGAAAGTTGCCGCGCTCGATCTCTTCCTCCAGATTCTTATTGGTGGAAGCCACCACGCGGGCGTCCACTTTCAGGTGCTCGGAGGCGCCCACCGGCTCAAAGCGCTGCTCATCGAGCGCGCGCAGGACCTTGGCCTGGGTCTTCAGCGACATATCGCCGACTTCGTCTAAAAACAGCGTGCCGCCATGCGCCTTTTGCAATTTGCCGATTTTGTCCTCCACCGCGCCGGCGAAGCTCCCCTTGCGATGGCCGAACAGCTCGCTTTCGATCAGCTCCTCGGGAATCGCGGCGCAGTTCACCTCGATGAAGGCCTCGGAGGCGCGCGGGCTGGCGGCGTGGATGGCGTGGGCGATCAGCTCCTTGCCGGTCCCGCTCTCGCCGAAGATCAGCACGCGCCCGTTGGTGGCGGCCATGAGCGAAAGCTGCTGGCGCAGCGCCTTCATGGGGACGCTTTCGCCAATGATGCGCGGCAGGTGGTCGCCGGACTCCTTGAGGCGGCTGACCTCCAGCTCCAGCCGCCGCTGTTGGATCGCGTTGTTGAGCACCACTGTGACCTTTTCGATGGTTAGCGGCTTTTCCAGAAAGTCGAAAGCGCCCAGTTTGGTGGCCTTGACGGCGGTTTCGATGCTGCCGTGCCCGGAAATAAGGACGACCTGCGGGCGGTCCGCGAAGGGGATCTCCTGGATGCGCATCAGGGTCTCCATTCCATCCATTCCCGGCAGCCACACGTCGAGCAGCACCAGTTCGTAGCTGTGGCGCGCCAGCTCCTCCAGGCACTGCTCGCCCGATTCGACGGCTTCGCAGCAGTAGCCTTCGTCCTCCAGCACCCCGCGCAAGGAGGCGCGGATTCCCGGCTCATCGTCGACGATCAGGACGCGCGCGTTCTTCATGACACTGGCTCCCCGGCTCAGGCCCGCGCCTCCGCTTCGGCCATCACCGCGGCCGGCACCTCGACGATAAAGCGGGCTCCGGCCGGCCGGTTATCCTCGACGCGAATGCGCGCGCCGTGTTCGGAAAGAATGTGGTTGACGATGGCCAGACCGAGGCCGGTGCCGCGGCCCTTGGTCGAAAAATACGGCAGGAACAGCTTTTCTTTATCTTCGGCGGAGATGCCGCAGCCGGTATCGGCGATCAGCAGCTCCACCGAGTCGGCGGAATTGGCGCGGGTGGCGACGAAGAGCCGCTTGAGCGGGGACTCGCGCATGGCTTCGGCGGCGTTGTCCACCAGGTTGACGATGACGCGCTTGAACTGCTCCGGATCCACATTCACCGGCGGAAGATGCGAGCCCAGATCCACCCGCAGATCGATTCCATCCAGACGGCCCGCGAAAACATCCAGCGCGTTGCGGGTGATTTCGTTCAGATCGCTGGGTACCGGCTGCGCGGCGGGGAAACGCGAAAAACGCGAAAACTCATCGGCCAGCGATTTGACGGACTCCACCTCGCGCGCGATCGTGGCCGAGCATTCCCGCAGGATGCGCCGCGCATCCTCATTTACCGCGCCGCGGTCGAGCTGGCGGGCGATCCGTTCGGCGCACAGCGCGATCGGCGTCAGCGGGTTCTTCAACTCGTGGGCGATGCGCCGCGCCACTTCGTGCCAGGCAGCCGCCTTCTGCGCGCGGAGCAGTTCGCTGGTGTCTTCCAGGACAACGACGTAGCCGGGAGCCTCCGCGTGGCGGGCGGGCAGGGCCGAAACGGTCACCGCCAGATGCAAGACCTGCTGGGGGGACTCGATCTCGATCTGGCTCGCCGCCACGCCGGTGCGGCGCGCGCGCTTCATCAGGTATTCCAGTTCGGCGGCGTCCTGGGAAGGAAACAGATCGCTGAGATAGAGGGCCGAGGCCAGGCGATCCTCCGGGAACAGCCCGTGCAGCGCGCGGTTCACCCGCTGGATGCGGCCGTCGGAGGCCAGCGAAAGAACGCCGGTCGGGATGCTTTCAAGAATCGCTTCGGTGAACCGGCGCCGGCTTTCGAGCTCGCGGCTGTTGGCCTCCAGCTCCTGCATCATCTCGTTGAAGGCGCGGATCAGCGTGGCCAGCTCATCGCCGGACCTAACCCGCACGCGATAGCCGAGATTGCCCTTGCGCACCTCGCTGGCGGCGACCAGCAGCGCCGAGATGGGCACGCTGATGTGGTGCGAAAGCTTCAGCGCGATCCAGGTGGCGACGAACAGAACGAACAGCGCGATCAGCACCAGGAACAGCAGGTACAGCTTGCGGATATTGTTGCGTTCGGCCGCGATCTGATTGTATTCGGCCATGTAGCGGGCGATCTCTTTACTTTGCGCTGCCAGATCGGCCGCCCGGTGCACGCCGACCACCAGCTCGCGCCCGTCCGGCAGGGCGGCGCGCCCCTCGAAGAGCTTTTCGCCGGATTCGCCGGGCGGGCAGAAGTTTTCACCCGCCGGCTCGATGCGAATCTCAGCGATGCGGTACTTTTGGCAGAGCCCTGCGGCCGCTTCCTTGCCTCCGGCGGCCGCCGGAAGGGTGGCGATCCAGTTGGCCAGCGCCTGCGCGCGATCCTGCACTTCTTTGTCGAAGGCGTTGGCGGATTTGAGAAGATCGGTGCGGATGCCTTCCGCCGGCCGGCTGAACCATTTTTCCACATTGCGGTTCAGAATCACGTAGCTGAAGGCCAGCATGAACATCACCGGCAACAAACTGAGCGCCAGCGCGCCCAGCACCATTTTGGATTTGATGCGCGAGCCTTCCCGATGGCTCTGCCGGTCCATGTAGAGGCGAACGCCCTCGCGGAACAGCATGAAGCCGACGGTGACGGTTAACAGGAAAATCAGGGTCGAGACGCCCCAGAACACGAAAGTTTGCGCGGTGGTTTCGGGGCCGTAGTCGCCGAAGCTGAGCGACACCTGCCAGAAAACCAGCATTAACAGGATCGCCAGCAGCGCCAGTCCGGAGCCGTACAGGTACCGGTTACGCATGACACTTCAATTATAGGAGCAGGCGGGTCTCCGGGCGGCTCTAGGCTTCCAGGATCACCAGCGCCATGGCTTGCTCCGCCGTATGGGTCAGGGATAAGGAAATCGTGCGGACCCCGCGCCTTGCCGCCAGCTCGGCGGCTTTGCCGTGAAAGACCAGCGCCGGCCGGCCCGAGGCCAGATTGGAAACCTCGAAATCGCGCCAGGCGACTCCCCCACGCCATCCCGTGCCGAGCGCCTTCATCGCCGCTTCCTTGGCCGCGAACCGCGCCGCGTAGCGCTCAAACCGGTTGGCCTTGGATTCGGCATAGGCCGACTCGGCCGCGGTGAAGACGCGGCTGGTGAAGCGCGCCCCGTGCCGCTCGATCGCCTCCCGGATGCGCGGGACCTCGCACAGATCGACGCCGGTGCCCACGATCACAGCCCGGCTCCGCTGGTGGTGAGGGTCAGACGGCCGTGCTTGACGCCTTTGGTCGAGATCAGCGCGTCGGCGATTTTCCGCACCGCCGACGATTTGCCCTTCAGCACCAGCACTTCCAGGCAGTTGTCGTGATCCAGATGGACATGCAGGGTGGAGAGGACGTGATGAAAATGCTCGTGCTGCATGCTGGTGAGCCGGTCGGCGAGCATGCGCACGCGGTGATCGTAGACCAGCGTCAGGGTGCCGACCACGGCGCTGTCGGCGCGCTCCGAGGCTTTTTCGATGAGCGCTTCGCGAATCAGGTCGCGAAACGCTTCCGAGCGGTTGGTATAACCGCGCCGGGCGATCAAATCGTCGAATTTTTGCAGCAGCGCGGAATCGATGGCCACGCCGATGCGGCTGAGGTCGCTCATTCGTCTACAATCTACCCGATCCGGCGGCGGGCGCGTTTTGCGGCGGCCGGCCCGGTGGCACGGTTTGTAAAATCGTGATACCAAGGAACTAGCGATGCATATTCCCGACGGATTCCTGAGCGCCCCGGTGTGGAGCGCCTTCGATGTGCTGGCGCCGCCGGCGCTCGGAATCGCGGCGCGGCGCGCGCAGCGCGGCCTGGATGAACGAAATGTTCCTCTGCTCGGCGTGATGGGCGCGTTTGTGTTCGCCGCGCAGATGATCAATTTTCCGGTGGGACCCGGCACCAGCGGGCATCTGGTGGGCGCGGCGCTGCTGGCCATTGCGCTCGGCCCGGCGGCGGCGTCCGTGGTCATGGCCTCGATTCTCGCGGTTCAGGCCCTGGTGTTTCAGGACGGCGGCATCCTTTCGCTCGGCGCCAACATTTTTAACATGGCGATCGCCGGCGTTCTGGCCGGCTATCTGCCCTACCGGCTGCTGGCGCGTGCGCATCGGAGCTCGGCCATTTTTCTGGCCGGCGCGCTGAGCGTGCTGGCCAGCGCGGCGTTCGCTCTGGCGGAACTGATCCTTTCCGGCGTGCCGGTGCCGCGCCGCGTGCTGCTCCTCTCGATGGGATTTTTTTTCGCCGGCGCGCTGGTCGAAGGCGGGATCACGCTGGCTGCGGTCCGCGCCATGGAGCGGCTGAACCCCCGGTGGTTCCGCACGCCGGAAGAAACGGCTTTCCCCGCACCCGGCTGGATCGCCGCGGCGGCCTTGCTTCTGGTGGCGGCCGGAGTACTGGCCGCTTCCACCTACCCGGACGGCATCGAGCGGCTGGCGGCCGCGCACGCGCCGGCCTGGGTCCACGCGCCGCTGGCCGGTTACTCCTTCCAGGGAGTCGAGCCGCCCTGGCTGAGGCGCGTGCTGGCCGCCGCCGCCGGGTTGCTGTTGATTTACGGAGCTTGCCTGTGGGCCGGGCGGCTGATCTCGCGAAGGAGCGCCTGAGGTTGGGGGACGCCGCGATCGAGCGATGGAGCCGCCAGCAGAGCGTCCTGCACCGGCGCGATGCGCGGGCCAAGATCGGCGCTCTGTTTGCGTTTCTGGCCGCGGTTTCGACCACCTCGCCGGATTCGCAGATCGCCTTCGCCGGATACGCCCTGCTGTTGGCGGCCGTGATCGCCGCCGCGCGCCTGCCGTTTCCCGGGCTGTTGCGGCGAGCCGCGCTGGGACTGCCGTTCGCCGCCGGGTTCGCGCTCCTGCTGTGGTTTTCGGGCGAACGGGCGCGCGCGCTTGCGCTCCTGGAAAAATGCTATCTATCCGCCGCCGGCGCGTTGCTGCTGGTGGCGACGACGCCCATGCCCGAGCTGTTGCGTGCGCTCGAAATTCTGCATCTGCCGCGCACGGTTGTGCTGGTGATTCATTTTCTTTACCGCTATCTCTTCGTAATTTCCGGGCAGGCGCGGCGCATGCGATGGGCGGCGTCGAGCCGCGGGCGCCTGCAATTCCGCTCCGCCGCGGGGGCGCTGGCGGTGCTGTTTGCGCGCTCCTCGGCGCGCGCCTCGGGAATCTATCAGGCGATGCTCGCCCGCGGATTTTCCGGACAATTTCCCGCGCTCGCGCCTCCGCGCTGGCGCGCCGCCGATGCCGCGTTTCTGATCGCCGCCGCCCTGGCCTCCGCGGCGGTGCGGATGGCGCTATGAAGCGCCCGGACCGGCCGCCGAAGATTCCATGCCGGTGATTCGGGTCCGCGGCCTGCGCTATCGCTACCCGGAAGGCGCGCAGGCGCTGAACGGCGTCGATTTCGATCTGGAGCCGGGCGAGTGCGTGGCCGTGTTTGGCGCCAACGGCTCCGGCAAAACCACGTTCGTGCTGCATCTGAACGGGCTGCTAGAAGGGGAAGGCTCAATCGAAATCTGCGGCCTTCCGGTAATCAAACAGAATCTGGCGAGGATCCGCCGCAAGATCGGCCTGATTTTTCAGGATTCCGACGAGCAGCTTTTCCTGCCGACGCTGATCGAGGACGTGGCGTTCGGCCCGATGAACCTGGGGATGCCGCCGGAGCAGGCCGCCGCGCGGGCGCAAAAGGCGCTGGAGCGCGTCGGCATGGGCGCGCTTCTGAACAGGACTCCGTATCATTTGAGCAGCGGCGAAAAACGGCGCGCCGCCATCGCCGGCGTGCTGGCGATGGAGCCGGAAATTCTGGTTCTCGATGAGCCGACCACCTCGCTCGATCCGCCCGGCCAGCGCGAGCTTGCCGATCTGCTGCGGGATCTGCCGCAAGCCAAGCTGCTGGTGACGCACGACGTATTCTTTGCCCGCGCGCTCGCCTCGCGCGCCGTATTTTTCGAGCGCGGGCGAATCGCCGCCGAAGGTACGGTGGAGGAAATCGTCGCGCGCTTCAACTGGACTCCACGATAAGCGTCACCGGACCGTCGTTGACCAGCGCCACGCGCATCGAGGCTTGAAAAATCCCCGTCCGGACCGGCACGCCGAGGCTGCGCGCGGCGGCGATGAAGTGCTCGTAAAGCGATCGGGCCAGCTCCGGCGGAGCGGCCGCGTCGAAGCTGGGGCGGCGGCCCTTGCGGCAGTCGCCGTACAGCGTGAACTGCGAAACGATCAGCATCGCGCCGCCGGTATCGAGCACACTGCGATTCATTTTGCCCGTTTCATCGCCAAAAATGCGCAAATGAGCGACTTTTTCGGCGAGAAATGCGGCGGCGGCAGGCGAATCGCCTTTCGCCACTCCCAGCAGCACCAGCAATCCCGCTCCGATCTCGCCCGTAATCGTTCCGTCCACGCTCACGCTGGCGGAAGCCACCCGCTGCACCACGGCTCGCATGATTTTCCTTTCGATTTTCCCTAATGAAACTAGGGTACAAACCTTATCGAAACGCGCGCGGGCAGGGGGCATAATGGGGCCAGCGATGATCTACGGCAACCACCGCAAACGCACCCATCTTCCCGGCGGATATTTCCACCTGGAGGAGGAAAAGACCAAAACGCGGGTCTCCGGATACGGCCACGGCGATCATATCAAGCTGAAGGACGAATACGGCAACATCTGGCGCGGCTCGGCGACGCGGAATCCCGATAATTCGGTGGTCTATCGGTTCCGCGATTCCAAGGGGCGCACGCTGACCGGCGTTTCCGAAAACGTGGTGGTGACGCTGCGCGACGAAAAGGGCCAGACCTGGAAGGGTTTCATCGATTAGATTCAGCGTGCGGCCGCCGGTTGCTACACTCCATATATGGAGTCCCGCCGTAATTTTATCGGCCAGGTGGCCACCGGCGTCGCCAGCGGAACTTTTCTTTCCGCCGGCGAACGGGTGCGCACCGGGCTGATCGGATTCGGCGACCGCGGCGGCGAGCTCGCTCATCATCTTCGCGCTTCGACTCATGCGGAGCTGGTGGCGGTGAGCGACATCTACACGCGGCATCGGGAGCGGGCGCAAAGCCTCGGCGTCGCGGCGCATGCCGATTACCGCCGCCTTCTGGACGACCGCTCGATTGACGCCGTGATGATCGCCACGCCGCAGCATCTTCACGCCGAACATTTTTGCGCCGCTTTAAGCGCCGGCAAGCACGTCTACGTCGAGCGGACCATGGCCTTCACGGTGGAACAGGCCAAGCGGATGCGCGCGGCGTTTCAAAATTCCGGACGCATTGTGCAGGTCGGCCATCAGGCCTGCTCTTCCGGCCAGATGGAGGATGCACTGCAATTTCTTTCCGACCGCCGGCGCATGGGACGCATCACGGCGATCCGCATGGATCATTTCCGCAACGCGCCGGCGGGCCGGCCGCCGTGGTCGCGCCCGGCGAGGCTCACGCCGGAGGTGAACGCGCGGAATGTCGACTGGCCGGCGTTTCTGGGCGAGGCTCCGGCGCGCGAGTTCGAGGCCCGGCGGTTCGTGAACTGGCGGCTGTACGCCGATTATTCGGGCGGCGGCGTCTACGAGAACATGAGCCAGCAGATTTGTTTCTGGTATAAGGCCCTCGACTTGCGCATTCCGCGCGCGGCGTTCATGTCGGGCGGCGTGCTGTTATGGAAGGATGGTCGCGAAGTCCCCGATACGATGACGGTGGCGCTGGAGCAGCCGGAAGGAATCCTGATCAGTTGGAATTCGGGGTTTGGCAACAATCATCCGGGCATTGCCGAGCAGGCGCTTGGCGATCAGGGAACTCTCTGGCGCGGCAATCAGATCCGCTATTTACCGCAAAAGATCCGTCGTTCCGGCGGCAACGAGATGGCCGGGCGGCGGAGCAGCGCCCCCCAGGCGCACGTGCAGAATTTTCTCGACGCCATTCGCGGAACCGCGAAACCGAGCTGTCCGTTCGAGCTGGGGTATCGCGTGTCGATCGCCTGCCGCATGGCGCTTGAGAGCCATCGGCTTCAGCGCGCGGTTCGCTGGGACGAGGCAAAAGAGGAGATCGTTTAGCTTGGCGATGGATTTCGGTTACACCCCTGAACAGAATCAGCTTCGCCGCACCATCCGCGAGTTCGCGGAAGCCGAGATGCGGCCGCACGTGCTCGAATGGGATGAGACGCAGCATTTTCCGATGGAGGTGTTCCGGGATCTGGGGCGCATGGGCGTGCTCGGCGCGGTATTTCCCGAAGAGCTGGGCGGGGCCGGCTACAGCTACGTTGATTACACGGTGATCATGGAGGAGCTGGCGCGCGTGGATCCGGCGATCGCGCTCAGCGCGGCGGCGCACGTTTCCCTGTGCACGAATCATATTTTCCTCGCGGGAAATCGGGAACAGCATGAGCGCTACATTCCCAAGCTGGCCAGCGGCGAATGGATCGGGTGCTGGTCGCTGACCGAGCCCGAAGCCGGCTCGGACGCGGGAGGCACACGCACCAGCGCGGTGCCGCAAGGCGGGGAATGGGTGCTGAACGGATCGAAGACGTTCACCACCAACGCGCACATCGCCGACGTTTGCGTGGCCATGGCGGTGACGGACCGCGCGGCGTCGTCGCATGGAATCTCGGCGTTCATTCTCGAAAAGGGCACGCCGGGGTTTCATCCGGGAAAGAAGGAAAACAAGCTGGGGATGCGGTGCTCGCCGACCGGCGAGGTGATTTTCCGCGACTGCCGTCTGCCGGCCTCGCAGTTGTTAGGCAAGCGCGGGGAGGGCTTCGTCGACAGCCTGCGCATTCTGGACGGCGGCCGGATCTCGATCGCCGCTCTTTCGGTTGGGGTGGCGCAGGGCGCCTATGAGGCGGCGCTCAAATATTCGAAGCAGCGCAAGCAGTTCGGGCGCTTTATTTCGGAGTTTCAGGCGATCCAGCACAAGCTGGCCGACATGGCCACCGAAATTGACGCGGCGCGGCTGCTGACGCTGCGCGCGGCGTGGCTGAAGGACAACGGCAACAGCGTGAACAAGGAATCGGCGATGGCCAAGCTGTACGCCTCTGAGATTGCGGTCCGGGTGGCGGATCAGGCGCTGCAAATCCACGGCGGATACGGGTTCATCAAGGACTACCCGGTGGAGAAATATTATCGCGACGTCAAGCTTTGCACCATCGGCGAGGGAACCAGCGAAATCCAGAAGCTGGTGATCGCGCGCCAGTTGCTGAAGAGCGGATGCTGAACCAAAATATCGCGGAAGTCTCCCTGGCCGAAAAGGTCATCGCCGGCGACGCGCGGGCGCTGGCGCGCGCGGCCACCTGGATTGAAAACCGCCGGCCGGAGGCGGAACATTTATTGCGCGAACTGTTTCCGCGCACCGGGCGTGCGCTGATTCTCGGCGTCACCGGGGCGCCGGGCGCCGGCAAAAGCACGCTGGTCGATCAGCTCGCCCGCGCGCTGCGCGCCGAAGGGAAAACGGTGGGCGTGATCGCGGTCGATCCGACCAGCCCGTACTCCGGCGGAGCGATCCTGGGCGACCGCATCCGCATGCAGCAGCATCATGCCGATCCGGGCGTGTTCATCCGCTCGATGGCGACGCGCGGCTGGCTGGGAGGATTGGCGGCGGCGACCACGGAGATGACGCTGCTGCTGGACGGCGCGGGTTTCGACGCGATACTGGTCGAGACGGTCGGGGTGGGGCAGGATGAGGTCGAGATTGCGCGGCTGGCGGATGTGACGCTGGTGGTGATGGTTCCCGGCATGGGCGACGATGTGCAGGCGATCAAAGCCGGGATCATGGAGATCGCCGACGTGTTCGTCATCAACAAAGCGGATCTGGCGGGCGCCGATAAGCTGGAGCGCGAGCTGCGAAGCTATCTGGCGCTGGCCCATCGCCCCGACGGGTGGGTCCCCAAAATCGTGCAGGCGGTGGCGAGCGAAGGAAAGGGAATCGCCGAGACGGTGGCTGCCGCGCGCGAGTATCACTCGCGCGGCCGCTCGCGGGAGCGCGCCGCCGAGATCTGGGCGATCCGCCTGCGCGAGATGCTGCGCGAAAAAATTCTGGACCGTCTGCCGGCGTCGGAGTTCGCCTCCGGGGGCCGCGAAGTGGCCGAACGCAAGCGCGATCCATATTCGGTGCTGAAGGAGTGGATGGAAAGGATTTGAGCGGGGCGCGGTGAGTTGAAGCACGCCTCGTCTTGCACGCCATGAAAGCGTCGATTGATCATTTGGGAATTGCGGTGCACTCGCTGGACGATGCGCTGAAATTTTATCGCGATCAGCTTGGGCTGGAGGCGCTGCCGCGCGAAACGGTGGAGCAGGAGAAAGTAAACGTGGTCATGCTGCCGCTGGGCGGGCCGCGAATCGAGCTGCTCGAGCCGGCGCAGAGCGATTCGGTGATCGGGAAATTTTTAGAGAAGCGCGGCGAGGGATTGCATCACGTCGCCATCCGCGTGCCGGATTTGAGTGCCGCCGCCGAGCGGCTGAGGTCGGCGGGCGCGCGGCTGCTGAATGAGCCGCGGGCGGGCGCCGGCGGCCATCTCTACGTCTTTGTTCATCCCTCTTCCACCGGCGGCGTGCTGCTCGAACTCATCCAGGAGTGAAACCATCCATGGAGAAACCAAGCATCGGCATTATCGGTGGCAGCGGGTTGTATTCGATGCCGGGATTCACCGCGCAGCAGGAGCGCGCGCTTCAGACTCCCTGGGGCGCGCCTTCGGACGCCTACGTGGTGGGCCGGCTGGCCGGGCGCGAGGTTGCGTTTTTATCGCGGCACGGCCGCGGGCACCGTATTTCGCCATCGGAGCTCAATTTTCGCGCGAATATTCACGGATTCAAGCAGCTCGGCGTGGAGCGGATTCTTTCGCTGAGCGCGGTGGGGTCGCTCAAGGAAGAGCACCGGCCGATGGATTTCGTGATTCCGGATCAGTTCGTCGACCGCACGCACGGGCGGGCGTCGACGTTTTTCGGCGAGGGCCTGGTGGCGCACATCAGCTTTGCGCATCCGGTATGCCCGCAACTGGCCTTGGTCGCCGCGGCGGCCTGCCGGGAAGCCGGCGTCAACGCGAAGCCGGGCGGGACGTATCTGTGCATGGAAGGTCCGGCGTTTTCGACGCTGGCCGAATCGCGGCTGTATCGAAGCTGGGGCATGGACGTGATCGGCATGACCAATCTTCAGGAAGCCAAGCTGGCGCGCGAAGCCGAGATCTGTTATACGACCATCGCGATGGTGACCGATTACGACTGCTGGCACGAGGATCATGATGCGGTGACGGTGGAGCAAATTATCGCGGTGTTGAACAAAAACGCGGAGAATGCCTGCAAAGTGATCGAAGCCGCGGTGCGCGCCATGCCTGAAAGGCGAGAGTGCAAATGCGGATCGGCGCTGGCCAACGCGCTGATCACCGATCGAAAGGCAATTCCCGAAGCGACTCGCAAGAAGCTGGAGCTCCTGGTTGGAAAATACCTGTAAGCGGCTGCTCGACTGCTGCCTGCGCGGCGAAACCTGGCCCGCCGAGTTGCTTGACCGCGTGCTGGAAATCGATGAGGGGCGCGCGCTGCTGTCGGTGGTGGTGGAGCGGCTGGCCGATTCCTTTGAGCCGCGACTCTGCGGCGTTTACCGGCGGCTGTTTACGGACGTCATCGAGCGCGCCGCGCCGGAGCTTCGCGCGCGCCTCCGCCGGCCCGGCAGCGAGCCTGCGAATCAGGTCCCGAAAAGCTGCGCCGCGGTGTGGGTTCTCTCGCGCGTGACGCTGGGCGCGGATGTTGCGGTGACCAGCGTGCTGCTGGACGCCGCCAAGCGGCGATATCCTGACGCGGAGATTTACTTTGCCGGCCCGGCGAAATCGTACGAGATGTTTTCCTCTGACCCGCGCATCCGGCATCGTCCGGTGGCATACGCGCGCGGCGGAACGCTGCTTGAGCGGCTGCGCGCGTCGGCTTCGCTGTGGTTTGACGAGGGGATCGTGATCGATCCGGATTCGCGGCTGACGCAGCTTGGCCTGATTTCGGTGTGCGAGGAATCGCGCTATTTTTTCTTTCCGAGCCGCGAGATCGGGGGGCCGGGGCGTTTACCGGATCTGGCGTCGCGCTGGGCCAAGGAGATTTTCGGCGTGGACGCGCGGCCTTACATCGCGCCGCCGGCTCCTGCCGGAGAAGCGGCCGAGATCACCGTGAGCCTGGGTGTGGGAGACAACGAAGCCAAGCGTGTGGGCGGCGATTTCGAGCGCGAATTGTTAAAGCTGCTGGCCGGGCGGTCCGTGCTGGTTGATCTGGGCGGAAGCGCGGAAGAGCGCGACCGGGTGGAGCGCGCGATTCCGCCCGGAATGCGCACGCATCAGGGATCTTTCGCCTCTTTCGCCGCTGAGATTGCGCGGTCCAAGCGGTATATCGGCTACGATTCGGCGGGCGGCCACGTCGCCTCCGCCAGCGGCGTTTCGGTGATCTCGATTTTCGCCGGCGCGGTGAGCGAGCGCTTTTTCGACCGGTGGCGGCCGCTTGGCTGCGTGATTCGCGCCGAAGACGGCGATGTTCTGGAGCGGGTGCGGGCGCTTCTGGGGTAAGATTCCGTAACTTCGCCGGTTCTCGTAAACATTACGCGGAAAAATCGCGCGGGAGCCTGCGCCCTCCGTTGGCTAAGTGCCTGGAAAACATCGTTTCCGTGATTTGTTCGGGTGTGGCATGCGCCGTGCAGCCCTGCGTGTTGATGGTCAAGGCTGCTCGGAGAACTTCAAACGCCTGGCCCCAAGGAGTTTAGAGAAATGTCAAACGAACTGGACAAACCCGAAGTGCGTAGCAATTCGCACCCGTTGCTTATTGCCGCCTTGAGCGGAGGGCTGATGCTGGCGCTGGCCGGCGACGGATATCTGCTGGTGCGGTCGAATCATCTGGCACAGGAGATGGCCGAGCAGCAGCAGGACACGCAGGCGCAGTTGAGCAAGATCAGCGATGCGACCACCTCGCTGCTCCAGCAGCGTCTTCAGGCGATCAATGAGGAGATCAAGAACGCCAACGATGCGGCCAATTCCGCGCTGAGCAAGGCGCGGTCGGAGACGCGCAAACAGAGCATGGAGCTGGCGCGGCGGCTGGACGATCAGCAGAAGGAAGTCGCGGAGCAGTTGAGCCAGCTCAAGGATGAAACCTCGACGGCGACCGCGAAGCTGACCGAGGTTTCCAGCGACGTGAGCGGGGTCAAAACGGATGTGACGACGGTGAAGACCGATCTGGCAGCGACGCAATCGGAGCTGGAAAAGACCGGCAGCGACCTGAAGCGCGCCATGGGCGATCTGGGGGTGATGAGCGGCCTGATCGCGACCAACTCCAAGGATCTGGCCGCGCTTCGCGAGCTGGGGGAGCGGAACTACTTTGAGTTCGATCTGAACAAGCGCAACATGACCCAGAAGGTCGGCGACCTGACGCTGACCCTGAAGAAGGTGGATCCCAAGCGGAACCGCTACACGATCGTGATCCTCGCTGACGACAAGAAAGTCGAAAAGAAGGACAAGACGATCAACGAGCCGGTGCAGCTTTACGTCAGCGACAACAAGCAGCCGGACGAGATCGTGGTGAACCAGATCAAGAAGGATGAGATCGTGGGCTACCTGGCGACGCCGAAAGTGAAGATGGCGCGCCGGTAGGGCTTTGATCGGAGGACTATGGGGACGGCGTCGGTTTCCCGGCCGCACGCCGGTCCCCATAGCAATTGCGGTTCGGACGTCTTGATGATGGGGCCGCCGATCATCAACGATTGTTTTCCTCGCCCCCGGTTCCGGGACGCTTGTATCGGGCGCGCCGTGTGCTGTACTCTATGAGGTAGAAGACAGCGGTGGAGTCCGCTTAACGCCGCGGCAGCGGCCAATGACTCCTATGGCGGGAAGCGCTGTAGGAGCCTGCTATCCAGCCCTCAGCCATTTCCCCGGAATTTTCAGTTTGCGGCGGAGGCGCGGCTTTGGATCGCTACATCATGGTGATGCTCGGGGGAGCGGCAGGGTCCTTGATCCGTTATATTTTTGGCGCGGCGGTCATGAACCGGCTGGGTCCCCGGTTTCCGTTCGGGACCTTCGCGATCAACGTTTCCGGATCGTTCTTAATCGGCCTGCTGATGACTCTGCTCACCGAGCGGCTTGAGCCGCATCCCAACTGGCGGTTGCTGCTGGTCGTGGGGGTGCTTGGCGGCTATACGACTTTCTCAAGCTTCGAGTGGGAAACGTTCTGCCTGGTGAAAGACGGAGGCCGGTGGCTCGGCTTGCTCAACATTGTGGGAAGCGTGACGCTGGGATACGCCGCCGTCTGGCTGGGATCGATGATCGCGGCGAAGCGGTGATCCGGAGCGTATAAAGCTAGAAAAGGAGGCGGCATGCTTGCCAAGGGGGCCGCGAAGAAGGTTACGATCTACGTCAACGAAGACACGCAGCGGCGCCTCGATCCGTTGTATGAATCCATTCTGTCGTTTCTGATGCGCAAAGGCGTGGCCGGGGCGACGGCGACCCGCGCTCTGGCCGGATTTGGAGCACATCGTGTGCTCCACACACCCAAGGTGGAAGCCCTGGCCGAACATCTCCCGATCCGCATCGAATTCGTCGAGGCCGCGGCCAAAGTGGAGGAGCTGCTCCCGGCGCTTTATGAGATGGTCACTGACGGCCTGATCGAGGTGCAGGACACCACCGTGGTAAAGGCAGCCATGCAGGACCGGCGCGCGGCGGAGGCCCCGCAGCCGCGCATCCGGAAGGCGGGCAAGGCCAAGCTGATGCGCATCTTTCTGGGCGAGGCGGACCGCTGGCAGGGCGAGCCGCTCTACGACGCCATCGTGCAGCGGCTGCGCATGATGGACATCGCCGGCGCGACGGTGTACCGTGGCATCCTGGGCTACGGCGCCAAGGGCCACACACACCGGCAGAGCTTCTTTCACGCCGCCCGCGATCTTCCGGTCATGATCTCTGTCGTCGAATCCGAAGAAAAGCTGAAGCGGGCGGCCGAGGCGGTCGAACAGATGCTCCAGGACGGGCTGATTGTGGTCTCGGACGCCGACATCGTCCGGCTGGTTCGCGCCAATTCTTCTGAGGATGCCGATGCCCTACCAGCCGGCTAAGCTGCTGCGGCTGCACTTCACCGAACGCGACCGCTATCGGGGCAAACCCTTGCATGAAGCCGTCGTCGAAAAGTGCCGGGAGCTGAAGATCGCCGGCGCGACCGTATTTCGAGGCTTGGAAGGGTACGGCGGCGCGGCGGAGATTCACCGCTCGCATCTGGTCCGGCGCGACCTGCCCATCGTCATTCAAATCGTGGACAGCGCGGAAAACGTTCAACGGCTTCTGCCCGTGGTGGAGGAGATGATGGAGGAAGGGCTGATCGCGGTTTCCGATGTGGAGGTGCTCCGGATTCAAAAAGCGGCGGACGCCGGCAAGGTGTGACCAGGTCCCGGAGGTTTCTTCCGCGGGAAGGAACACCGCGGGCAGGGAAACGCGATAAAATCGGTTCGGGACTGGCGCCGCGGCTGTTGTGCTTCATCACTTTTTTGAAGGTGCGGAGCCGCATGAAATTTCTGGTTCTGATGTGGGCAAATGTAACGTCGGTTTCACCGAATGCATCAGGAGGAACATGAAAAGACTTCCTTTGCTGTTGGCAATGGGCTGTTTTTCCACCATGGCCTGGGGGCAGGCCGGAGAATTCTGGTTTAATTACGGTTGGTCGATTTTTAATGGCAATGCTGGTCTCGGCACGTTGAATCCGTTTACCACCGCCGGCTCCAATGACATCACCCTGGGAAATGGTTATCGCTTCAGTTTCCGGTTCAACTTTAATGTGAAGGATCACTACGGCGCCGAGGTGGGTTATTCGTTCAACCACATGTCGCTGAACTTCGATCAGGCGGCGGCCGCCGCGCTCGGGTCGGGGCCGTTCTCGTTGTCCATGCACATGCATCAGGGCAACTTCAACGCGCTGTATTATCCGTTCACGGGAACCGACGCGAAGATGCGGCCATTTCTGACGGCGGGTGTGCAGTTTGATAATTTCGTTCCGCCGGGCGGCTCGTCTTATAACGGATCGACGAAATTCGGGGCGAATTTTGGGGCTGGAGTGAAGGTCCATATTCATGGGATCTGGGCCGCGCGGCTGGACGCCCGCGAATATGTCACGCCCAAGCCGAGCTTTGGATTCTTTAACAACTCCGGCGCGCTGTGGCAAACCGAAATTTCCGCCGGCGTCGGGGTCGGCTTTTGACGGCAGGCCGCTAACATCGGGAACGCCGCCGCCGTCATTACTATTGAATCGCTTTGCGAGACAATATTGGATTAAGGATGCGGTTGCGGCCCTTTGTGTTGTTGGCGGTAGCGGTGTCGCTTCTTGCGCCGCTCGAGGCGCTGGAGCCGAACCGCACGCTGACCCAGTACGTTCACCGGATCTGGCAGGTGCAGCAGGGCTTGCCGGACGCTTCCATTTACTCCATCCTGCAAACGCGCGACGGCTATCTTTGGCTGGGAACGCAGACCGGCGTGGTGCGGTTCGACGGCGTGCGCTTCCGCACGCTGGAGGATATTTACAAGAGCGCGCCCGCCGACATCTGGATTCGCGGCATGGCGCAGGCGCCGGACGGCGCGCTGTGGATCGGCACCAATGAATCCGGCGTGTACCGGCTGGATGCAGGCGCGGTGATGCATTACACGCAGGCCAATGGCATGCCCTCGGATACGATCCAGTGCGTCGTTGCGGCCGGAAATGAAATCTGGGCGTGCACCACCGCCGGGCTGGTCCGCTTCGCGGACGGCAAAATTCAGGTTTTTCATCGCGCCGACGGACTGTCGAGCGAGGTGGTGCGCGCGGCGGCGGTGGGTCCGGACGGCAAACTCTGGGCCGGTGGCGAGAGCACCAAACTTGCGGTATGGGACGGTCAGAAATTTGTTCCGCGCCCGCTGGCCTCGATGCCCTCCGACGCCGGCGTCCGCGCCATCGCCTTCCAGCAGGATGGCACGATGTGGGTCGGGACCACCGAAGGGCTGGTAGAGGTGAAAGACGGCCGGGAGCGTTTGCTGACCATCCGCAACGGGCTTTCCGATAACTGGGTTCTGAGCCTTTTCGCCAGCCCCGACGGCAGTCTGTGGATCGGCACGCGCGCCGGCTTTAGCCGTCTGCGAAACGGCGAAGCGGTGAGCTTCCGGCCCGCCGACGGCTTGTCGCAGAGCAACGTTTATTCGATTTTGCAGGATCGGGAAGGCAGCTTGTGGGTGGGGACCAAGCACGGGCTGAATCAGTTTCTGGACGGCCGGGCGGTTCCCTACACCGAAAACGAAGGGCTGCCGAGCAACGACACCGGTCCGGTTCTGGAGGATCGAGGATCCAATATCTGGGTGGGGACGCTGGGGGCGGGGCTCAGCCGCTTCGATGGCCGTAAGTTCACCACCCTGACGGTCAAGGACGGGCTGCCGTCGAACTTTATCTACGCTCTGGCCGAAGATGACGGCGGCTTGTGGGTGGGCACGGACCGGGGCTTGAGCCGGCTGGTGAACGGGCGCGTGGCGCGAACCTATACCCGTGCCGACGGATTGCCGTCGGACGATGTTCGCTCCCTGCTGCGCGACCGGTCCGGGACGTTGTGGGCGGGCACGGCGAAAGGCGTAGCCGAGTTCCGCAAAAGCGCCTTTACGCGGCCGGCGGGATTATCGGTCTCCGCGCCGGTTTCAGCGATGGGCCAGGACGGCGCCGGGCGGATTTATCTGGCGACGCCCAACTCGGTACTGGCCTATGCCGGCGGCCAGGCGGAAGAGGTATTGCAAAACGGGGCGCCGCTGCGTGGAGCCAGCTCGTTTTACCGCGACCGCACGGGCGCCATCTGGATCGGGATGAGCGGCGGGGGGCTGCGGCTGATCGAGAACGGGAAGATCTCGACCTTCCTGATGCGCGACGGCCTGTTCGACAGCGAGATCTACGGCCTGGCGGCGGACGCTGAGGATCATCTCTGGATGGCGTGCAGCAAGGGCATCTTCTGGGTTCCGGAGAGCGATCTGCGCAAATTCGCCGCGGGCCACTTAAAGAAAATCACGAGCACGCCCTACAGCCCCACCGACGCCCTGCGGGTGATCGAGTGCAAATCCGGCGTGCAGCCGCCGGTGACGGTGACGCACGACGACCGGGTCTGGTTTTCCACCATCCGGGGGCTGATCGTGCTGGATCCGCGTCATCTGACACGCAACGTGCCGCCGCCACCGGTGGTGATCGAAGACGTCACGGTCAACGGCGAGCGGGAGACGCCGGCGCAGATCGCAAAGCTGGCTCCTGGCCGCAAGAACGTGGAAATCACCTACGCCGGGCTGAGCTATCTTTCGCCGACGCGGATCACCTTCAGCTACATCCTGGAAGGCTATGACCGCGATTGGATCAACGCGGGCACGCGGCGGGAAGCCTATTACACCAATCTTCCGCCGGGCAGCTTCCGGTTCCGCGTGCGGGCGTGCAACATCGACGGCGCCTGCAACGACTCCGGCGCGGCGGTCAGTTTTGAGCTGGCCTCACACTATTATCAGCGCGCGTGGTTCTGGCCGATGGTGGCGGCGCTGCTCGGGCTGGCGATCTGGGCGGCGTATCAGTTGCGCATCCGCACGCTGCGCGAGCAGTTCAACCTGATTCTGACCGAGCGCAACCGCATCGCGCGCGAGCTGCACGATACGCTGATCCAGGGGCTTTCCGGCATCACCATGGAGATGCAGGCGCTGGCCGGGCGGATGAAATCCGCCGAAGAGCGCGGCGCGCTGGAGGAGATCATCGCCGACGCGGGCGCCTGCCTGAAGGAAACGCGGCGGAGCGTGGCGGGCTTGCGCAGCGGGCGGTCGAATCTGGCGGCGGCGATTGAACGGGCGGCGCGCCAGATCACGGAAACCAAGGACATCCGGCTGAAGCTGAATCTGCAAGACCGGCCGGCGGGTCTGGCGCCGGATGTGGAATACAATCTGGTCCGGATCGCGCAGGAAGCGGTGACCAATTCGGTGAAGCACTCCGGCGCGCGGACGGTGGAGGTCGCGCTTGATTACACCCCCAAGGCGCTGCGGCTTTCCGTGCGCGACGACGGCAGCGGCTTTCCGGAAAACGGCTCCTCCAAGAACGGCCACTATGGCCTGATCGGAATGAAGGAGCGGGCCAGCCACATCGGCGCGGAACTGGAGCTGGCCACCGCGCCGGGCCGCGGCACCACGGTATCGGTGACGCTGCCGGCTCCGCAAAATCACTCATGACACCGCAAACTCCCATTCGCGTTCTCTGTGTAGACGACCATCCGCTGGTGCGCAAGGGGATCGCCTCGATTCTGGCCAATGAAGCCGACATGGAGCTGGTCGGCGAGGCCGGCAACGGCCGGGAAGCCGTCGAGCTTTTCAAGCAGTCCCGTCCGGACGTGACCTTGATGGACCTGCGCATGCCGGAGATGGACGGCGTGCAGGCGACGCGCGCCATCCGCAGCGAATTTCCCGAGGCCAAGATTATCGCGCTGACCAGCTATGACGGCGATCAGGATATTTATCGCGCTCTGGAAGCCGGCGTGCGCGGCTACATGCTCAAGGAGATGGTCCACACCGACGTGATCCGGGCCATCCGTACGGTGCATTCCGGGAAACGGCTGATGCCGCACGAGGTGGCCCAGCGGTTGAGCGAATATTTCCCGCAGGTGGCGCTGACGCCGCGCGAAGTGGAAGTGCTCGGACTGGTGGCGCGCGGGATGGCCAACAAAGAGATCGCCGAGAAGCTGGGGACGGCCAGCGGCACCATCAAGATGCACATCCAGAATATTCTCGAAAAGCTCGGCGCGGCGGACCGGACCCACGCCGTCACCATCGCCATTCAGCGCGGGATTCTGCACCTGGAATCCTAGGACCGTACGCCGGAACCTTTAAGCTACACTAGAACGCGTGGCAACCGACCTGATTGAGATCGATGCCGAGCGTCCGCCGGAAGACGCCATCGAGCGCGCTGCGGCCGTGGTGCGCCGGGGCGGGGTTATCGCCGTTCCGAGCGATGCGCTGTACACGCTGGTCGCCGATCCGTTGAATCTGTACGCGGTCCGCCGCGTTTTCGAAGCCAAGGGCCGCGAGGCGGACCGTTCGCTGCCGCTGCTGGTCAGCGATCTGCTGATGGCCGAGGAGCTGACCAAGGAGATGCCCTCGCGGTTTTATCTGCTGGCTCGCCATTTCTGGCCGGGGCCGCTGGCGATTATCGCTCCGGCTTCCTCGCGGGTGCCGCTGCGGGTGACCGGCAATACCGGCCGGGTGGCGCTGCGGCAGTCCAGATCGAAGGTCGCCAACGCCATCCTGGAACGGCTGAACCAGCCGCTGATCTCGACCAGCGCGAACCTCTCCGGCAGCCCGACCTGCGCCAGCGGGATCGAAGTGTTCGGCGCCATGGACGGCCGCCTGGATCTGGTGCTCGACGGCGGCCTGATCACGGGTTGCGGGGCCACCACGGTGGATGTGACCGAGCCGTACTGGCGGGTGATCAAAGAGGGAGCGATTGCGGAGAAGGACATCGCCGAAGTGTTAAAAGGCACGTAGACGGGTTGGTCCGGCGCCGCGCTGGTTCGACGCCAGCAGCCGCCGGGTGTAAAGGCCGGCGACCATTTGAAGACCGCTGCCGGCGGGGAGTCGATATGTCGCGATTCTTGAGCGCGGTTCTGATTTCGGCGGGTTTGGCGCAAACGCCGCGGCCGGCTCCGCCGGTCCGCGATCCGCTGCGGGGACAAGGCTACGTCGCCGCGAAGGAACTTCCCGATGGCGAAAATGCTCCGCCGAATAAGGACGGCAACTTCATTCTCGGGCCCACGCACCGTCCCGCCCCGGAGATGACGGTCCAGGAAGGCGTTCCGCAAGGCCGGATTTACAACTTCGTGATGCGGAGCTCAGAGAGCCGGATTTATCCCGGAATCGCGCGCGATCCGGGCACCTTCGGCACGTCGGACCCGAACGATCCGGCGAAGCTGATCGTGACGACGAGTCATCCGGCCCCGTACACCCGCCGGGTCGCGGTCTACGTGCCCCGGCAGTACGCCGCGGGAATGGCGGCGCCGTTTATTGTGGGGGCCGACGGTCCCGATATGCTGCTGTTCACTGCGCTCGACAACTTGATTGCCCGGCGCAAAGTTCCAGTGATGATCGCGATCTCGATCGGCAACGGCGGCGGCGACGCGCAGGGCAGCGAGCGCGGCCTGGAATACGACACCATGTCCGGCCGCTACGCCGAATTCGTCGAGAGCGAAGTTTTGCCGCGCGTCGAAAAAGAGGCCAATGTGAAGTTGACGCGCGATCCCGAGGGCCGCGCAACGATGGGCACCAGCTCCGGCGGCTCTTGCGCGCTGGCGATGGCCTGGTATCACAACGAGTGGTATCATCGCGTGCTGACCTACTCGGGAACGTTTGTCAATCAGCAATGGCCGCCGAACGCGGAGACTCCGCACGGCGCCTGGGGCTTTCACGAGGATTTGATTCCGAACAGCCCGCGCAAGGCCATCCGGATGTGGATGGAGGTCGGCGACCGCGACCTGTTCAATCCCAACGTCATGCGCGACAACATGCATGACTGGGTGGAGGCCAATGAGCGGATGGCCAAGGCGCTGGCAGCCAAGCATTATCATTATCAGTTTGTGTTTGCGCGCAACGCCGGGCACGGCGACCGGGCGGTGAAGCAGCAGACGCTGCCGGAAGCGCTCGAATATCTGTGGCGCGGGTATCGGAAATAGCGTGATCCAGACGGCGGGCGGACGGGACGCGTTTTACTTCTTCTTTTTGGAGGCCAGCGCGGCCTGGATCACGGTTTCCCGCTCGCCGGCGGTCCAGGCCGCCTGCACCGCCGCATCCGGCATGCCCGCCACCCGGCCGAGCATCAGAAACGCGGGCAGGGCATGGGCCAGGGTCTTCCAGCGCGCCATCTCCACCAGGGAATCGAGCGCGCGCTCGCGGATCTGATCCATCGTATCCGGATCGGGCTTGGAGGTGACGATTTCCAGCACGCCCAGGGCCTGCATGCGATCCTGCCAGGAGAGCGAGTTGAGCATCTCGATGAGCCAGGTCGGCTCGATTTTCACGCCGGATTGCGGATTCAATTGCGCGTAGACGGCCAGCGCCTTTAATCCGCGCAGCGCGTTGAGGCGGACGCCGGGATCATCGTCCTTCAGCGCGTATTGCAGATCGTTGACGATATCGCGTTTGTCGCGGGCGTAGGCGATGACGTAAACGGCGATGGCGCGCTGGGCTTCGTCGGAGGAGTCGCGCAGGGTGTGGCGCAGATCGCCGAGGTAGCGCGCCGCCACCGCGGGAAACTCTTCCTGAACCTCGCGCGTTTCCGGATTTTGGGAAAGCGCGTGCCCGTGGGTGAGGTCGTCGCGGGTCTGCCCGTAGCGGGAGGCCAGCTCGGAGGCGGCGAGGAAGCGCTTATACGTGTTGGTGACGTCGACGGGCAGGTCCGCCGAGCCGTCGGGCGGCTCGCGCGTCTCGAACCGGCGCGCGCCCTTCTCCTCGATGCCCACGTAGAGGATCATTTTGCCCTGATCGCAACAGACGGCCTCCAGGTGCGATTCGATCACGCCGGGGACGTCGTCCAGGCGCTGCTCGGCATCGCCCTTGGAGGGAGGCAGCGGGTCGCCTTCACGGACCCCCAGCGCCTCCCGCAGTTTGGCTTCGCTGACATGGCGAAGCCCGTAAAAATCGAGCAGTCCGATGCGGGGCTGGGCCTGGAGGGCTGCGCAAACGGCCAAAAGTCCGAGGCGGCAGCCGAGGCTCGCGCGCGAGGAGTATGATTCCGGCACGTATCCAGTTTGACGCGACGGCGGGCGAATCGGCTACGCCTGCTTTTCCGCCAGCGGGCCGATCACCGGCAGCACCCACTTTTCGTTGTTATAGGCTTTGTACATCAACACGACGAGCAGCACCAGGAAGGCCAGATATACCAGCCGGCTGAGCGACCAGACCAGATAAAAGCCCAGGAACGCCAGCGGAGCGGTGAGGATGCCCAAAAGAATCACCGCGACGAACCAAGCCACGCCGAGGAAAATGGCCTGAAAGGCGTGAAAACGGATGAGTTTGTTCTTGTTATAGGGCTCCAGCACCAGGAACAGGACGCCGGTGACGATGGTCAGCAGGTAGCACAATGCGGCGGCGACGTTATCCGACAAGCCTCCGGCCGGTGCGGGCGCGGCAGGCGGCGGCACCTCGGGTCCCGTCGCCGCGCTTCCGGGCGCCACGGGCGCGCCGCAGCGGGCGCAGAATCTTCCCTCCACTTGCGATCCGCAGTTTGCGCAAAAAGCCATGATCGTTTCTCCTCCGTATCCGTCTTAATCTACTCCTAAATGTTCAAACGCACAATCGGGAGGAAAATTGTGTCACGATAGCCAGATGATTCGACTTGCCCTGGCCTGCCTTCTCGCCGGCGCCGTGTCGGCGGCCGACTACCAGCTCAAATCGACTCCGGAAAATATCGCCTGGGGTTATTACTGGTCGGAGGCCAAGCCCGTGCTGACCATAAAATCGGGCGACACGGTGACAATCGATTGCGTTTCGGTGGCGAATCCGCAGACGCTGGAGCGCGCGGGCATGAAAGAGGATCAGATCGAGCCGGATATCTTGCGCAACTACGCCGAGATCCCGCGCGAAAAACGCGGGCCGGGCGGCCATCCGCTCACCGGGCCAATCGCCATCGAGGGCGCGCAGCCCGGCGACGTGCTGGAGGTGCGGATCCGGGAGATTCGCCTGCGGGCCGACTACGCCTTCAACACCACGGCAGGATTCTTATCCGATCTTTTTCCGCGCCGGGTGACGCGCATCATTCCGCTGGACCGGAACCGGATGGTGGCGCACTTTGCGCCGGGTATCGACATCCCGCTGCGTCCGTTCTTCGGGAGCATGGGCGTGGCGCCGCCGGAGTCCATGGGCAAGGTGAGCAGCTCGCCGCCGGGAATTCACGCGGGCAATCTGGATAATAAAGAACTGGTGGCCGGGACGACGCTGTTCATTCCGGTGCACGCGGCCGGGGCGCTGTTCGAGGTCGGCGACGGGCACGCGGGAATGGGCAACGGCGAGATCGACATCACCGCGATGGAGACGTCGCTGACGGGCGTGTTTCAATTCATTCTGCGCAAGGACATGCACCTGAAGTGGCCGCGCGCGGAGACGCCGACGCACTGGATCACCATGGGGATTGACCAGGATCTGACGCAAGCCGCGCGGATCTGCGCCATGGAGACCGTCGATTTTCTGGTGGAGCAGAAGCATCTGAGCCGCGAAGAGGCGTACGCGCTGGCCAGCGTGGCCGTGGACTTCGAGATTACCCAACTGGTGGACGGAACCAAAGGCGTCCACGCCATGATCCCGAAGAGCATTTTTCATTAATCGCGAGCCTTACGCTAGAGTGAAATTGCATGCCGCTTGGCTGGATCGATTACGGGATCCTGGCGCTGTACTTCCTTTTCGTTCTGGCGATCGGCGCGATGCTGCGCCGGAAGATGGAATCGAGCGAGGATTTTCTCACCTCGCGCCACTCGGTTCCGGTGTGGATCACCAGCCTGGCGTTTCTGGCGGCCAATCTGGGCGCGCAGGAAGTGGTCGGCATGTGCGCCTCCGGCGCCAAGTACGGGCTGATGACCGCGCATTTCTATTGGCTGGGCGCGGTGCCGGCGATGATGTTCGTCGGCGTGTTCATGATGCCGTTCTACTACGGCAGCCGCGCGCGCAGCGTTCCGGAGTATCTGCGGCTGCGCTTTGACGAAAAGACGCGCGCGCTGAACGCCGCCACTTTCGCGGTGATGACGCTGTTTTCCTCCGGCGTTTCCATGTACGCGCTGGGAAAATTGTTCGAGCTGGTCCTCGCTTGGGATTTCACGCGCAGCGTGCTGCTTTCGGCGGCGATCGTTCTGATCTATACGTTTTTGGGCGGCCTCACCAGCGCGATTTATAACGAGGTGCTGCAATTTTTCCTGATCGTGCTGGGGTTTGCCCCGCTGGCGATTCTGGCGGTGGCGCGCAGCGGGGGCTGGCGCGCGATGGCCGCGCAACTGCCTCCGGTGATGACCCACATCTGGCGATATACCGCGAACACCTCGCAAAATCCGATGGGCGTGGAGGCGTTTTCGCTGATCGCGGGCCTGGGGTTTGTGTTGTCGTTCGGCTACTGGTGCACCGACTTTCTGGTGGTGCAGCGGGCCATGGCCGCCGATTCGATGTCGGCGGCGCGGCGCACGCCGCTGATCGCCGCGTTTCCCAAAATGATGATGCCGTTCATCGTGATCGTTCCCGGAATCGCCGCGCTGGCGCTGATGCACATGGGCGCCGGTTACACGCTTCCGCTGAAAGACGGCGGGTTCGATTACGATCAGACGCTGACCACCCTGATGGCGAAGTTCTATCCGGAGGGCATGCTCGGGGTGGGCGTGACGGCGCTGATGGCGTCGTTCATGAGCGGCATGGCGGGCAACGTCACCGCCTTCAACACCGTGTTCACCTACGATCTTTATCAGGGGCATATCCGGCGGCACGCGCCGGACCGGCATTACCTGTGGGTGGGCCGCGCCAGCACGGCAGGTGGGGTCGCGCTGTCCATCGCCACCGCCTATCTGGCGCGCCAGTACAACAACATCATGGACGTTTTGCAGCTCGTTTTTTCCTTCGTCAACGCGCCCCTGTTCGCAACATTTCTGTTAGGAATGTTTTGGAAGCGCGCCACCGGCCACGGCGCGTTCACCGGATTGGTGGCTGGAACCGCGGCCGCCGCGCTCACCCACGGATTGACCGTTGCCGAAAGCAAGGGCGGCTGGATCGCGAATCTGCATTCGTTCCCGTCGACCATGGCGCAAAATTTCTGGATCGCCATTTTCGCCTGGACGACCTGTTTTCTGGTGACGGTCTTGATCAGCCTGGCGACGGCGCCAAAGCCGGTGGAGGAGCTGCGTGGTCTGGTCTACGGCGTGACGGAAATTCCGCAGGATAAGCATCAGCCCTGGTACAAGCGCCCCGCTCCGCTGGCGATCATCGTGGGCGCGGCGCTGGTGGCGCTGAATCTGATTTTCTGGTGAAAACGATGATCGATTTGCGCGTGCCGATCGGCATCTTCTTCGCGATTCTGGGAATCATTCTGGTTGCTTTGCCGGGCGCGCGCGCCGCGCTGACCGACGCGCCGGTGAATCTTTATTCGGGCGCGGCGATGCTGGCGTTCGCCGGAGCGATGCTGTGGCTCGCCTGGAAGCGATCCTGAAGCGCTTTCGCGAAATTTATCCGGGAAGCGCGGCGCCGCGCGCCTGGAGAGCGCCGGGCCGGGTGAATCTGATCGGCGAGCACACCGATTACAACCTGGGGCTGGTGATGCCGATGGCGATCCAGCTTGAGTGCGTGGTGGCCGCGGCGCCGTCCTCCACCGGGCTGCTGCGCGTTTATTCCGAGGAGCTGGCCAGCTCCGCCGAATGGCCGGTAGCAAATATCCGCGACCTCCGGCGCCGCGGGGACTGGTCGGATCGCGTGGCCGGCGTGGCGTGGGAGTTGTCGTGCCGCGGAGCAACGATCGCGGCGCAGGACCTGCTGATCTGGTCGACGGTTCCGCTGGGCGGCGGGCTCGGCTCCTCGGCCGCGCTGGGCGTAGCGGTAGCGCTGGCGCTGGGAGGGCCGCGCGATCCGCTGGAGCTGGCGCAACTGGCGCGCGCCGCCGAGGCCGGCTTCGTGGGCGTTCCGGTCGGGATTATGGATCAATTCGTGGCGGCGCGGGGACGGGCCGGCGCGGCGATCCTGCTGGACTGCGGCTCGCTGGAGTTCCGGGAAGTGCGGCTGCCGGAAGGGATCGCGATCGTGGCCGCCAATTCCATGGTCAAGCACGAACTGGGCGATTCGGCCTACCGCCGGCGCGTGGAGGAGTGCGCCGAGGCGGCGCGGGTTCTCGGCGTGAAAAGCCTGCGCCAGGCGGCCGCGAGCCGGCTGAGCGAACTCGCCGGCGCTCCACTGCTGCGCGCGCGCCACGTGATCACGGAAAACGCGCGGGTGGAGAAGTTCGCCGCGGCGGCCGAGCGCGGCGATGTCGAAAAAATGGGCATCACACTGATCGAATCCCACCGCAGCCTGCGCGACGATTACCAGGTAAGCTGCGCCGAGCTGGATTTTCTGGTGGAAGCCGCGCTATCGGTTCCGGGCGTTCTGGGTGCGAGGATGACCGGAGCGGGCTTCGGCGGATCGACGGTGAATCTGCTGCGGAAAGAGGCGCTGCCGGCGCTGGAATCGGCGCTGGTGGAGAAATATTCGGAGAAGTTCGGGCGGCGCCCGGAGATCCACGTCTGTGTGGCCTCCGAGGGGGCGTCACAACTTCTCTGAGAATTTTTCCGCCCGCTTTGCACTAACTTGGCAACACAGTATCCTCCGAACCAGGGAACGGACGCCGCGGCTCCCCGCCATGCGGCGCCCGTTCTGAATCGCCCCAACTGGCTTGGCTGCTAGATTTTCTGGCGTGGATATCGGGCCCTCATCCACTCGACAAATTTTTCCGGAGCCTCCATGGTGGAAAGCCGGCCCTGGCGCACCAAAGCCCAGTCGTCGAATTTCCTGGACGCCTTAATTTCGGCCAGGGTCGCCGGAGGATCCAGACGGCAGGCGAATTCGAAGTCGGCCACCGCGGATTTGGGATTTTTAGGGTCGGGCCGGCCCTCGGAGCGAACGACAGCCATTCCGACGATGCCCGAGCCGCTGCCGCTGTGGTAAATAAAGACGCGATCGCCCGGCCGCATCCGTCGGATGACGTAGACGGCCTGCGGGTTGGTTACGCCATCCCAGATGGTTTTGCCGTCGCGCTCGAGATCGTCGATGGAATACGTTTCCGGGTCGGTTTTGGCCAAGAAGTATTGCATTTTGATGTTCCGGACGATAAAAGTAACGGTCCTATATCCCTTCCCAGTACGGTAGTTACTTTACGCGTGCCGGGAAATCGAGTTTGATCGATGATAGCAGGCTGCGGTTTTGGGCGGGAAACGCCCACGCGGATGTATTCACGCTGTATAATGAATAATTTGCCGCAGTGTGCGGCGGTTGGAGGATTTTGGCCGTGGTTCGAAGATGGACGTTGGCGGTTCTGATGGTTTCCGGCGCGCTGGCGCCGGCGCAGCAGACGGGCCGGCCGGATACCGCCCCACCGCCGCCGGAAGTGCACGAAGCGCCGAAGCCGCCGGCGACGCTGGCGCCCGACGCGACCGGGCTGCCCATCGATCCCAAGACGTATGTGATCGGCCCGGAGGATATCATCGCCGTCAAGGTTTGGAGAGATCAGGATTTCAGCGGGGTCAAGGGGGTACGGCCGGATGGCAAGATCACCATGCCGCTGATCGGCGACGTGCAGGCGGCCGGCCTTACGCCGGACCGGCTGGCGGCGCAGCTCAAGCAGGCCATCTCGGAGTACATCAAGCAGCCCGACGTCACCGTGGAAGTGCTCCAGGTGAACAGCAAAAGCTACACGGTGACGGGGGAAGTGAACCATCCCGGGCGATTCCCGCTGGTGGTGAAAAAGACGGTGTTCGACGCGATCAACGACGCCGGCGGCTTCCGCGATTTCGCCAACGATAAAGACATTGTGATTCTGCGGGCCGACGGAAAGACGCGGCTGCACTTTAACTACAAGGATTTCGTCAAGCATGGCGAATCCAAGAAGAATCAGAACGTGATCCTCGAAAACGGGGACACGGTGTATGTGAAGTAATTCCGGAGGAGCCGCATGCAGCCTACCGAGGGTTTGAGCGTCGCCCGGCGGCCGCTCGACGTCGAGGATTATATCGATATTGTCCGGCGCCATAAGAGCTGGATTTTCGGGCCGTTTTTGTTCTGTCTGGTGACGAGCGTGGTGGGAGCCTACCTGTGGCCGGACAGCTATGTCTCGCAAGCCGTGATCATGATCAAGCCCCAGCAGATTCCGGAGTCGATGGTGCAAAGCTCGGTAAACCAGCAGATCTTCGACCGGCTGAACGCGATGGAGCAGGAGGTGCGCAGCCGCGCGGTGCTCACCACCATTATTAACACCTACGATCTGTACAAGCGCGAACGGGCGCGCGAGCCGATCGAAGACGTCATCGACACGATGAACAAGAACATCGCGGTGAACGTGGTGGGCCAGACCAGCGCCGCGCGGACCGTCCCCGCCTTCGCTGTGCAGTTCACCTATTCGGACCGGTATATGGCGCAGCGGGTGACGCAGGATCTGGTGGCGCGCTTTACCGAGATCAGCCAGCGCAACCGCACCAACGCCACGTTTGAGACCACGCAGTTCATGCAGGACGAGGTGGCCGCGGCCAAAAAGGAGCTGGACGCGGTAGAGAACCGGCTCACGGAATTCGAGCTGAAAAACAACGGCCGCCTTCCGGATCAGGTGCAGGGCATGATGCAGGCGCTGCAAGCGCTTCAGGCGCAGGTGACGGCGATTGACACGGCCATCAGCCGCGCCAATCAGGACAAGCTCCAACTGGAATCCAATCTGCGGATTCTGCGGGACCGGCTGGCGGAGCTGAACAAACAGGAGCCGGAGCCGACGGCGGCCGTGGCGGAGCGCAACGAAAGGCTGGCGGAGGTGGACCGCGACATTGAAGCCGTGCAGGACGCCCTGCGGGTGATGCGGCAGCGCTACAGCGACGCCTATCCGGACGTTCAGAACGCGCAAGGCCGGCTGGAGGCGCTGCGGCAGAAGCGCGCGGAAATTCTCCAGGAGACCGAAGAGAAGAAGCAGCAGGACGCCAAGAACGCGAAAGTTCCGGCGGCGCCGCGGCCGGATCCACCGGCCATCGCCGCGGAAAAACGGTCTCTGGACACGCAAATCAAGCAGATTCAGGCGCAGATTGAAGCCAAGGACCTGGAGATCCAGGAATACAACAAGAACATGAAGCGCGCCTCCGATGGGATCAAGTCCTACCAGTCGCGCATCGAGCAGGTGCCGATCGGGGACAAGGAGTACACCGATCTGCTGCGGGACCGCGACCTGGCCAAGCAGCGCTACGCCGACGCCCAGGCCAAGCTGGACAAGGCGCAGGTGGCGCAGGAGATGGAAAATCGCAAGCAGGGCGAGACGCTGGAGCTGCTGGATCCGGCGTCGCTGCCGAGCACGCCGACCCAGCCCAAGCGCTATGTGGTGATCCCGGTGGGCGCCGCGCTTGGCTTGATCCTGGGGCTGGTGATCGCCGGCGCGCGCGAGATGAAGGATACCTCGCTCAAGAATCTGAAGGACGTCCGGGCCTACACGCAGATGGCGATTTTAGGCAGCATTCCGCTGCTGGAAAACGACTTCGTGGTGCGGCGCCGCAAGCGTCTGGCCTGGCTGGGATGGACGACGGCGTGCTTGGCGGCGGTGGTGATCATGTCCGGGTCGGTCGTGTATTACTACGTATCGAAGACGTAATTTCGGAGGAATTTGAAATGAGCCGAGTGCATGATGCTTTGCGGCGCGCCGAACAGTCCGGCACGCTGTCGCCGCCGGTGGGCCGCCCGCCGGCGGGAAACGGCGAAGGCCGCGCCGCTGCGGCGGTGCTCGACGGCGGCCCCAATCTGGCGGATCTTCTCGAAAAGGTGCAGGAGGTGTCGTTCGAGCCGGGCGCGGATTCGCTGCTGATCGACGTCTCGCGCCCGCACGAGGCGCCGATGGAGGAGTTCCGCACGCTGCGCACGCGGCTGAACCATATGAAGACGCTCCAGCCGATCCATTCGGTGGTGGTGACCAGCGCCTCGCCGGCCGAGGGAAAATCGTTGTCTGCGGCGAATCTGGCGCTGGCCGAAGCGCACCTGGCGAACAATCCGACGCTGCTGGCGGACTTTGATTTCCGCCGTCCGGTGATGCACACTCTGTTCGGCACCACGCGCAGCCCGGGCATCACCGATTACCTGCTGGGCAAGTGCGCGCTGCACGAAGCCATGCGCAAGATTGCCGGAATGAACCTGTACCTGCTGCCGGCCGGCGAGGCGGTGATCAATCCGCTGGAGCTGCTGAACCTGCGGGAGGTGAAGCTGCTGATCGACCGGCTGCCGTCGCTGTTCAACTGGATCATTCTGGACAGCCCGCCGCTGCTGTTTGCGGCCGACGCGAACCTGCTTTCGACGCTGTGCCACGGGACGCTGCTGGTGGTGCGCATCGGCCATACGACGATCGATTCGGTGACGCGCGCGATGCAATCGCTGTGCAACAATAACGTGCTGGGGATCGTGGTCAACGGGGCCCGCCGCGGAGAGCTGTACAGCAAGTACACCTACTATCATTCCTATTACACGCCCAAGGAGCGGGGCGCCGGCGGGGAGGACGAAGCGGGCCAGGACGAAGGCGCCGAGGCGAAGCTGTAAGCGGGGCCGCGCGCAAGGCCCGGCGGCGTCTGGAGTGGCCGCACGTGTGGATTCCGCGCGGCGGCGATTGCGCGAAAATTTTTCAAGATGAAGCGCGCAACCCCGCTTGAGGCCTGGATACCGAAATTTTTGGCGTCCGATCCGCCGCGCGCCAAATCGCTGGTGGTGACCATTTTCGGCGACTCGATCGCGCCGCACGGCGAATCGATCTGGCTGCGGTCGCTCATCGATCTGCTGCGCCCCTTTGGGGTCAACGAGCGGCTGGTGCGGTCGAGCGTATTCCGCCTGGTGGAGGAAGAGTGGCTGGTGGCCGAGCGGCACGGCCGGCAGAGCCGCTACAGTTTCACCGCTTCCGGGCGGAGGCGCTTTGAGCGCGCGCACGACCGGATCTATTTCGCCAGCGAGCGGCGCTGGAACGGCGAGTGGATGATGGTGATCGTGCCGCCGGCCGAAGTTCCGCCCAAGGTGCGCGCGGTGCTGCGGCGGGAGTTGGCCTGGGAGGGTTTCCGGAGGATCGCGCCGGGGACCTTTGCGCGGCCGGCGGGGGACCGGCGGGCGGTGGAAGAGATCGCGGAGCGGGCCGGCGCGGCGGGGAAGATCGCGCTGTGCTCGGCGCGGGATTTGGAGCCGGCTGGCCGCGGCTCGCTGCGGCGGATGATCGACCGGCATTGGGAGCTGCGCGGCGTCTCCGCGGCCTACGGGAAGTTCATCCGGCGCTTTGGCGCGCTGTTGGGGATGATGCCGCGCGAAGGCGCGATCGCGCCGGAGCAGGCGTTTGTGATCCGCACCCTGCTGATCCACTCCTTCCGGCGGGTTCTGCTGCACGATCCGCGGCTGCCGGCCGAGCTGCTGCCAGACGACTGGCCGGGGCGAAAGGCCTACGAACTGTGCCGCTCGCTGTATCATTTGACGTATCTCGATTCGGAGCGGCATATGCGCCGCGTGCTGGGGCCGGCGGCGGTGGCGCGGCCGGCGCCCTATTTTCAGGACCGCTTCGGCGGACTGCCGGTTCCTCCGGGGGCGGCTGAATCGATACAGATTCGCGCTTGATACGATGATTTTGTATCAGGAGAAATTGAGGATCCCATGGCCGTCATTGATGTGCGGATGTTCGCCGAGCAGAAGGAAGGAACCGAATCGTTCGTGGCCTCCTGGCTGAAACAGCCGGGCGACCGGGTGGGCGCCTATGAGCCGATCGTGGAGATCAGCACGGACAAGGTTTCGATGGAAGTGCCGGCGCCGGCGGCGGGCGTGCTGGCCGAGATCCTCAAGGCGGAAGGCGAGCCGGTGGCGCCGGGCGACGTTCTGGCGAGAATCCGGACCGATGCTGCGGCGGAACAGGAGCGCCCGGCCGCCGGGCCAGAGCCAAAGGAGGCGCCGGCGGAATCCGCCGATGCGGCGGGGTTGACGCCGGCGGTGCGGCGGCTGCTCAAGCAGCACAACCTGGACCCCTCCGCCATTCCCTCCAGCGGGCGAGGCAAGCGGCTGACCTATCAGGAAGTGGCCGACTTTATCGAAAAGCGGAAGGGGAGCGCGAAACCGGCCAGCCGCATGGTTCCGCACACGCCGATGCGGCGCGCCATCGCCTCGCACATGGCGCGGTCGATGCAAACCGCGCCGCATGTCACAGCGGTGTTTGAGGCCGACCTGAGCCGGGTTCTGGCCGATCGCGAAACGCGCCGGGCGGCGGGCGAGCCGCCCTCGATCACGGCTTATCTGGTCCGCGCGGCAGTGGCCGCCCTGGCCGAGGTTCCCGAGGCGAACGCTCGCTGGCACGAAGAAGGCCTGGAGATTTTCGAGGATTTCAACATCGGCATCGGCACCGCCGTGGAAGGCGGCCTGATGGTTCCGGTGATTCACCGCGCGCGGGAGTTGACGCTGGAGCAGACCGCCGCGCGGCTGCGCGAGCTGACCGACAGAGCGCGCGCCGGCGCGCTTACGCCGGAAGAGGTCGCCGGCGGCACCTTTACCATTTCCAATCACGGGGTGAGCGGGAGCCTGCTGGCGGCGCCCATCGTGATTCCTCATGATCAGGCGGCGGTGCTGGGAGCGGGAAAGTTGCAGCACCGGGCAGTGGTGGTGGAGGGCAGAATTGAGGCGCGGCCGATGATGTACGTGACCTTGACTATCGATCATCGGGTGCTCGACGCGCAGCGCACCAACGCCTTTTTGGCGAAGTTCGTCGAAACCTTGCAATCGGGCTTATTCTCGTGATACAGTTTCTAGCCGGACGTGAGAAAAGCCGTATCGGCTGGAATCTCCACCCACAGGCTCTCGATGACCGCACCGGATACCGGTCCCAGCAACTCCCTGGAGCGGGCACTGAAAATTCTGGACATGATCGGCCATTCTCCCAGTGGTCTGACCAATAAGGAAATCAGCCAGCTTCTTCAGATCGCCACCAGCAGCGCGTCCTACATTCTCCAGCGGCTGGAGCGCGAGGGATACGTCAGGCGGCAGCCAAACGGCAGATACGAGATCGGTATGCGCGTGCTTTCGCTGGCCTCCGGGGTGTTGCGCGTGCTTGGCTTTCATCACTCGGCGGCGCCGGTGCTGCACCGGCTGACCAATGAGACGCGGCTTTCCAGCTACGTGGGGATGCTGGACCGCTGGCGGATGGTGGTGGTAGAGCAGGTGGAAAGTCCCGATTTTATCCGTCCAGAGATCGATCTGGGCACCGAGCATCCGGCGTATTCGACGGCCATGGGGAAGATGCTGCTGGCGCATTTGCCCGAGGAGCAGTTGCAGGTGTTTCTGGCGCGGGAGCTGCCCAAGCGCACGCCCCACACGATCGTCTCCAAGCTGAAGCTGTGCGAGGAGTTGCAATCAATCCGCCGCGCCGGGTTTGCCGTCTCCGAGCAGGAGGAGTTCGTGGGGGTACGCGCCCTGGCGGCGCCCATTGCCGATGCGAGCGGCAACGTTAAGGCCGCGGTGGCGGTGGCGGGTCCGGTCGGCTTGCCGGTGTGGCGTGAGCTGAAGGATCTGGTGGCTCTGGTGCAGGTGGCCGGCCACGACATTTCGCGGAATATGCGGATCCGCAGCCGCCCCTCCGCAACCTCAATACTTTGAGGACTATGTTGCAATCCCGACAACGATCTCACAGACTAACCCCAAGTGTCGGTGTGTTGATCACCGGGTCATCCACGACGAGATTGAAAGGGGTTGTTCAGTGTCTTTGAGCGAGAAGAAGAGTACAGCCAAGTTGTCTGGATTCGGAATGAAGTTGGCGCTGGGCGTGATGGCGCTCAGCGCGGCGATGTTGGCCCAGCAGCTCGCCACGAACGCGGGCGCGATCAATGGCACGGTGACCGACAGCACCGGCGCGGCGATTCCCAACGTGAAGGTGACGATCACCAGCCCGGCGCTGCAAGGCCAGCAGGTTTTTAACACGACCAATCAGGGCACGTATCGTTTCCCGGACGTTCCCATCGGGATTTATAAAATCACCTACGAAGCTCCCGGCTTCGCCACCCTGGTGCGGGATCAAGTCAACGTCACGCTGGGCTTCACGGCGACGATCAACGTCACGCTGACGCCGTCGGCGCAGCAGCAGACGATCACGGTCACCGGCGAGACGCCGCTGGTGGACACGCAGAACGTGACGGTGCAGGGCGGATTCAATTTGCAGCAGTTAAACGAGATTCCCAACGGCCGCGACATGTGGTCGATCATCGGGCTGACGCCGGGAATGACCAACGCGACGCTGGACGTCGGCGGCTCGGCGGTCGGAAACCAGGTGCCGTATCAATCCTACGGTTACGGTGGCCAGAACCGCGTCATGATCGACGGAATCAACACCAGTGAAGGCACGAGCGGCGCCGGATTCTATTTCGATTACGGCTCCTTTACGGAGTTCACGGTCGGCACGGCGAATAACGACGCATCCATGCCGGTTCCGGGCAACCAGATCAACGCCGTAATCAAGACCGGAACGAACGAGTTTCACGGCGACGTGTATTTCGACTACGAGAATCCGAACTTTCAGGGTCACAACATCAGCCAGGCGCAGATTCTGCAAGGCGCCGGATACGGCCAGCGGCTGCACACGTATTTCGATCCGAACGGCGACTTTGGCGGCCCCATCATCCGGAACAAGTGGTGGTTTTACGTTTCGCTGCGCGATCAGACGGTCGCGTTCGGGGTGGTCGGCGCGCCGATTCAGAATCCGGGAACGGTTCCTTCCTACGCCTATGACCGCAACGCGACATACAAGCTGACGGGCAACATCAATCCCAATCAGCGGCTCTCCCATTACATTCAGTGGAACCCGATCCTGAAGCCGCAGCGGAGCCTTGCGGCGGGCGACTACGAAGACGCGATGTATTATCAGAAGGCGGAAGCCTGGGTCGGCAATGTGCAGTGGAATTCGGTGTGGTCGCCAAAATTCTTCACCAACATTCTGGTCGGCACCTGGGGCTACAACTTCCCGCAGGTTCCCTACGGAGCGTTTCCGGGGGATCCGGGCACGCCCGGGTGTCCCTGCGCTCAGACGCTGCCGCCGGTGAAGGTGGGGCAACTGGCGCCGCGGATGATGGAGCTGGCTTCGGGCGATCTGGCCGGCGCTTATCCGGAAGTTCGCCTCGATCCGCGCCGCTATCAGATCGAGCCGACCGGCAGCTACTTCCTCGATAAATTCCTGGGGACCAGCCACCAGATCCGGTTTGGCTATCTCTACGAGCGGGAGATCGAAAACGACCAATACTACGCGCCGGTGGGCGGGGTCACCGAGATTTTCAACAGCGCCGCGGGGCTGCCGGATTTCTCCACTCCGTACCAGGTGCAGATCACCAATCAGCCGCGCATTCAGGTTTCCGAAATTCTCCACCACGGGTTGTATCTGACCGATCAGTTCAAGATCGGCAAGCGGCTGACGGTGAACGCCGGCGTGCGCTGGGATTATTACAGTTCCGGGTACCGCAACGCCGTGCTGCGGTCCGACTGCGAGTTCTGCGGATTCTTCTACGGCGGCCAGCCGCTCGATGGAGTGACGCTGCCGGTCGCTTCCGGACTGGTAAACGGCGCCTTCCCGAGCAAGACCGTCTCCACCTTCCCGCACGACTTCGCGCCGCGGTTGGGCGTGGCCTACGATCTCACCGGGAAGGGCCGGACCATTTTGAAACTGAGCTATGGCTCCTACTACAGCTATCCTTCGACGAGCATTGCGGCGGCCACTAATCCGGTGCAGTCCGCCACGGCGACCTTCAACTGGAACAATCCCACCAACGCGCCGTTTAATTTGAGCCAGCTCAATGGGATTGTTGGCGCTCCGTCGCTGGCGACGGCGGCGACCGTTTCGCCGAATCTCAAGGATGAGCGCTTCGACGATATGGGTGTGGTGGTTCAGCATCAGATCAGCAACTCGCTTTCTATCGAAGGCGGATTCATTTTCCGCGAGCTTCATCACGCCTGGGAGTACATCAACGCCAGCCTGACGCCCAATCTGTTCACTCTCACGGTTCCGGTGCAGGTGCCGGCGACGTGGGATTCGCACGGCAATGTTCTCACCACACGCACCCTCACCATGTACGATGTGCCGAAGGCGAACATCCCTGGAGCGCGGACCGAGATTACCAGCCCCGACGGCAACAACGCGATTTACCGCAACTTCGAATTTACGATCAACAAGCGGATGTCGCAGAGGTTTACGGCGGTGGGCAGTTTCTACTGGACGCACACCACTTCCAACATCGGCGGCCAGGGCGAAACCGGCTCTTGCAGCAGTTGCGGCCAAGGAGCGGTTTCGAGCGCCGGCACGCCGAACCTGGGTGTCCCGACCAATCCGGATCAGGCGATTAACAGCCATCAGAGCTACAGCCAATGGACCTCACACGTGGATGGAACCTACATGGCTCCGTGGGGGATCAAGATTTCGCCGGTGTTGCGCATGCAGGAGGGCGCGCCGCTGCTGGAAACTTACGCCGTGCGGGGGTTGAACATCGGCACGGTTTACGTTCCGCTGGCGCCTTATGGCGCCTACCGCAATCCGGACCTCTACGTATTTGACCTGCGCTTCCAGAAGGACCTGCACTTCCACGAGCGCTACCGGCTGAGCCTGTTCTTTGACCTGTTCAACGTGTTCAACTCTAACAATCCGAACTCGGAGAGCAGCGTGGTGACGCAGCGGAGCTACGTGGTGAATGTGGTCGGCAATCCGTACTACGGCCAGAAGGTGCTGTATGAAGGCTTCCAGTCGCCGACCACGATTCTGCCGCCGCGCATCTTCCGCATCGGCGCGCGGTTCTCGTTCTAGCGGAACCGCCGGTGGACACCAAACCGGGCGTTCCTGCTTAGGGGGTACGGCGCGCGTTCCCCCTAACAGGAATGCGGCGGCTTGCGGGAAATCCGCGGGTGCCCGGTATAGCGTTGGGGAGCCGGCAAGGGCAGGCTAGTCGCGCGGTACGGGCTGATTTACTTTAAAGCCGCGCTTTCTCCCCAGCGCGATCACTTCTCCGTCGTATTTCAGGGCGCCGTTGACGGTCAGATCCAGGGGCCGGTGGAGGGGGAAATCGAATACCAGCAGGTCGCCGGGTTCCAGACGCAGCAGCTCGGCGACGCTTAATTTGGGCCCCTCCAGCCGCGCCTCCAGCCGGAGGCGCGCCGGACGCACCAGCCGCAGCACGCGCAGATGCTCGTCGCCGCTGGACTGCGTTTTCCGGACGGTGCGATGCGCGTCGATTTTATTGCGCAGCATTTTGACGATGATCGAGGGGATGCCCAGATTCATCAGGCCCGAGGTTTCGCCGATGCGCACCTCGATGCTGATGGCCACCACGGCCTCGTTCTGCGCCATAATTTGCAGAAGCTGCGGCTCGGTTTCCTGGCTCTCGATGCCGAAGTCGATGGCGGCGACGGCCATCCAGGCGGCGCGCAGATCGTTGAGGATCACGCGCAGCAGTCCTTCCATGACGCTCTGCTCGATATCGGTGATCTCGCGATCGATTTTGGTCGGCGCTTTGCCGCTGCCGCCGAGCAGCATCTCCAGGATCGGAAACACCAGGGAGGGATTGATCTCCAAAATGGCGCTGCCGTCGTACGGGCGCATGTTCATCGCCACCAGGCTGGTGGGCGAGGGCAGCGATTGTTTGAATTCGTTGAAGGAAAGCTGCTCAACCGAGATCAGGTTGACGACCACGTAGGAGCGCAGATAGGCCGAGAGGCTGGAGGCGAGACTGCGGGCGAAGTTTTCGTGCAGCAGATGAATCGTACGGAGCTGATCCTTGGCGATGCGGTCGGTGCGGCGGAAGTCGTAGGGTTCGCTGCGGCCGTCGTCGCTGAGCGCGCGCCGGTGCGCATGGCGGAAGGCGTCATCGATCTCTTGCTGGCTGAGGACTCTGTCCATAGGCGCTGATCGGCGGGCCGGCGCGATTTCTTACGCCGGAGTTTTCCTACCCGAGGCTGTTAAAATGTGAGAGTGTCCTCGCATTTCCTCCTGCCCGCACCGGGACCGGCGGCCCAAGTCCCCGCGGCAGTTGCGCGGCCGGCGGCGCGTGGCGGAGCTGCTGGACGCCGCCGAGGCGGTGCTGGCCGAACACGGCTATGAAGCGGCGACGATGAGCGCGGTGGCCCGGCGCGCGGGGGCCTCGATCGGCTCTCTTTATCAATTTTTTCCGAACAAGGCGGCCCTGGCCGCGGCGTTGAGAAACCGCTATGCGAAGGAATACGACGAATCCTGCGGGAAACTGGAGGAAAAGCTGGAGACGGTGAATCCGCGGAGGCTGGTGGATCATCTGATAACGCTAAATCTCGTGTTTGTGGAAACGCATCCGGCGTTTGTGGCGCTGCTGGACGCTCCCCATAGCACGCGGATTTCCGAGGCGCTGCGGGTGCGGCTGCGCGACCGCTTTGCGCGCCTGGTCCGGGCGCGCCGGCCGCGGATGTCCAAGGAGAAGGCTGGCCAGGTGGCGATGGTGACGCTTCATATTTTACGGGGGCTCAATCAGCTCTACGCTGAGGCGCCGGCCGCGCGGCGGAGCGGGCTTGTCGCCGAGTTCAGGGCGGTGCTGAGTGAATATCTGGGGTCGATCATGAGGCTGGAAACATGAAGTGGATGGTGGTCCTGGCCGCGGCGGTGGTTCTGGCCGGCTGCGCGGGCAAGTCCGAGGCGACGGCCGGGCCGGCGCAGGCTCCGCCGCCGACCGATGTGAACGTCACGGTCGTGATTCAGAAAGACATGCCGATCTACGGCGACTGGGTGGCGACGCTTGACGGCTACGTCAATGCGAATCTTCAGCCGCAAGTGAGCGGCTATCTGATCAAGCAGGATTACCGCGAAGGATCGCTGGTCCATAAAGACGACGTTCTGTTTGAGATCGATCCGCGGCCGTTTCAGGCGGCCCTGGACCAGGCCAAGGGCCAGCTGGCGCAGGCGCAGGGGCAGGTGGCGGCGGCCGAAGGCCAGCTCGGGCAGGCGCGCGCGCAGTTAGGACTGGCCGAGATCAACGTGAAGCGCGATACGCCGCTGGCGGCGGCGCACGCGATCCCGCAGAGCCAGTTGGACAACGATGTTCAGGCGCGGGCGCAGGCCGAAGCGCTGGTGAAGACGGCCGAGGCTTCGATCCAGGCCGGCCGGGCGGCGGTGACGGCGGCGCAGGCCGCGGTGGAGACGGCGTCGCTTAACCTGGGATTCACCAAGGTGCGCTCGCTGATCGACGGCATCGCGGGCATCGCCGCCACTCAGGTGGGAACGCTGGTGAACCCGTCCACGGTGCTGACGGTCATTTCCCAGGTCGATCCAATCAAGGTTTACTTTCCGATCAGCGAGCAGGAATATCTCGCACTTTCCGGAAAGTTGAAGAGCGGCTCGCCGGACCTGCTGCGGCGGAACAGCCCGGTGCCGCTCCAGTTGACGCTGTCCAACGGCAGCGTCTATCCGCGCCAGGGACGGGTGATGTTCGCGGACCGGCAGGTGGATCCGCAGACGGGGACCATCCGGATGGTGGGCGCGTTCGCCAATCCGGGAAACGTGCTGCGCCCCGGCCAGTTCGGTCGGATTCGCGCGCTGATCGGTTTTCGCAAGGGCGCGCTTCTGGTTCCGCAGCGCGCGGTGGCGGAGCTGCAGGGCCGCTATCAGGTGGCGGTGGTGGGACCGGACAACAAGGTCGCGATCCGGACGGTGGAGCCGGGCGAGCGGGTAGGCGAGCTGTGGATCATCAACAGCGGCCTGGCGCCCGGCGAGCGGGTGGTGTCGGAAGGAACGGCCAAGGTGCGCGAAGGCTCCGTGGTCCATCCCGTGCCTGAGGTGTCCGCGGCGCGGTAGCCCATGTCGAAATTTTTCATCAATCGTCCGATTGTGGCCATGGTCATCGCCATTCTGATGGTGATCATCGGCGTGGTTTCTCTGCTGGCGCTTCCGGTGGCGCAATTTCCCAACATTGTTCCGCCGGAAGTGGTGGTGATGGCGAACTATCCCGGCGCGGACGCGCGCACGTTGGAGGAGTCGGTGGCGACGCCGCTGGAGGCGCAGATCAGCGGGGTGGACAACATGAGCTACATGTACTCGATCAACTCCGCCAGCGGCCAGACGCAGATCATCATCGACTTCGACGTGAAAACGGACCCCAATATCGATCAGGTGCTGACGCAGATGCGCACTGCGCTGGCGCAGCCGCAGTTGCCGGCGCTGGTGAACACGGCCGGCGTACAGGTGCTGAAGTCGCTGTCCTCGCCGCTGCTGCTGATCTCGCTCAGCTCGCCGCACGGCACCTACGACAATAATTTTCTGGCCAACTACGGCTACATCAATCTGGTGGACGAGCTGACGCGGGTGCCCGGCGTGGCGCGGACCCAGGTGTTCGGCGGCCAGTATGCGATGCGCATCTGGGTGCAGCCGGACCGGCTGGCCAAGCTGGGCGTGACGATTCCGCAGATCATTGCCGCGCTTCAGGCGCAGAACAACGTGAATCCGGCCGGGCAGATCGGCGGCGAGCCGGTTCCTCCGGGGCAGCAGTTCACCTACACGGTGCGGACGCAGAGCCGTCTGACCACGCCGGAAGAGTTCGGCGACATTATTCTGCGCTCCAATCCCGACGCTTCGACGCTGCGGCTGAAGGATGTCGCCCGGATTGAGCTGGGCGCGCAGAGCTACAGCGTCGAATCGCGCTACAACGGCGGCCCGGCGGCGGTGATGCCGGTCTATCAGCTTCCCGGATCGAACGCAGTGCAGGTGGCGCAGGCGGTGCGGGAACGGATGGCGCAGCTTGCCGAGCGCTTCCCGCGAGATTTGACCTACACGGTGAGCCTGGATACGACGGCGTCGGTCAGCGCGGGCATGCGCGAGATCATTTACACGCTGCTGGAAGCGCTGGCGCTGGTGGTGCTGGTGGTGTATCTGTTTCTGCAAAGCTGGCGCGCGACGCTGATCCCGCTGCTGGCGGTTCCGGTGTCGCTGATCGGAACTTTCGCCGTCTTCCCGATGCTCGGATTTTCGATCAACACCTTGTCGCTGTTCGGACTGGTGCTGGCGATCGGGCTGGTGGTGGACGACGCCATCGTGGTGGTGGAAGCGGTGGAACGGCACATCGAGGAGGGCATGGCGCCGCGCGACGCGGCGTTGCGGGCCATGTCAGAGGTTTCCGGCCCGGTGGTGGCGATCGCGCTGATTCTGACCGCGGTGTTTGTTCCCACCGTTTTCATTCCCGGAATCACCGGGCGGTTGTACCAGCAGTTCGCGGTGACCACGGCGATTTCGGTGCTGATTTCGGCGTTCAATGCGCTCTCGCTCAGTCCCGCGCTGGCCGCGCTGCTGCTCAAGCCGCGGAAGAAACGAGGAGGACCGCTGGGCTGGTTTTTCGGCTGGTTCAACCGGGGATTCCGGCGCGCCACAGACGCCTATGTCGGCTTCTCCGGCGTTCTGTTGAGGAAAGCCGCGGTCAGTCTGCTCTTCCTGGCCGTGATCGCCGGCGCGGCCTATGTACTGGGGGGAAAACTGCCGGGCTCGTTTCTGCCGGAGGAGGATTACGGCTACGTTTTCGTGGCGCTGCAATTGCCTGACGCCGCTTCGCTCCAGCGGACCTCCGAGGCGGCGCGCAAAGTGGAGGATATCGTTCTGCACACCCCCGGTGTGCAGGGATGCACGTCGGTACTGGGCTTCAGCCTGCTGAGCCGGGTGCAGAGCACTTACGGTGCGTTCTTCTTCGTCACGCTGAAGCCGTGGGAGGAGCGCAACAAGCCGGAAGAACAGTATGACGCCATCCGCAACCATCTGGCGCGCGAGCTTCAGAAGATCCCCGATGGGATCGCGTTTTCGTTCGCGCCGCCGGCCATTCCCGGCGTCGGAACTTCCGGCGGCGTGACCTATATCTTGGAAGACCGTTCCGGCGGGGATCTGCAATTCCTCACCGACAACGTGAATAAGTTCATGGCGGCGGCGCGAAAGCGCAAGGAACTGGTGGGCGTGACCAATACCTATCTTCCGGACGTGCCGCAGGAGTATGTGAACGTGGACCGGGCCAAGGCGTTGCGCCAGGGCATCAACGTGGCCGACGTGTATCAGACGCTGGGCGCGTTCATGGGCGGATATCTGGTGAACTACTTCAACCGCTTCGGGCGGCAGTGGCAGGTGTACGTCGAAGCCGAGGGCAATTACCGGGAGCGGCCGCAGGATATCGGCCAGTATTACGTCGCCAACAATCGCGGCCAGATGGTTCCGCTGAGCGCGGTGGCGGAGATCCGATCGATCACCGGACCGGAGTTCACCATGCGCTACAACGAATATCACGCGGCGCAGATCAACGCGGCGGCCGCGCCCGGCTACAGCTCGGCGCAGGCGATGGCGGCGCTGGAGGAAGTTTTCAGGCAAACCATGCCGCGCGAGATGGGCTTCGACTACACCGGCATGTCCTACCAGGAGCAGCAGGCCTCGCACGGGGTTCCGCCGATGGCGATTTTCGGACTGTCGCTGCTGTTCGTTTTTCTGATTCTGGCGGCGCAGTATGAAAGCTGGTCGCTGCCCTTCAGCGTGCTGCTGGGCACGCCGATCGCGGTCTTCGGCGCCTATCTGTTCCTGTGGCTGCGCGGCTTTGAAAACGACGTTTACGCGCAGATCGGGCTGGTGATGCTGATCGGATTGTCGGCCAAGAACGCGATTCTGATCGTCGAGTTCGCCAAACACGAGTACGAAGGGGGAAAGAGCATCGAGGAAGCCGCGCTCACCGGCGCGCGCATCCGGCTGCGGCCGATTCTGATGACGGCGTTCGCGTTTATTTTAGGATGCGTGCCGTTGTGGGTGGCCAGCGGATCGGGCGCGGTGTCGCGGCGGATCATGGGCACGGCGGTGATCGGGGGAATGCTGGCGGCGTCGGTTGTCGCGATTTTTCTCATCCCGGTGACGTTCGGCGTGGTGGAACGGGTGACGCGCAAGGTCACCGGCAAGGGGCACGCATGAGGGGCGAGATCGCGCGCGCGGGCCGGATTACGGCCGCCGCGCTGGCCGTGCTGCTGGGCGGGTGCACGCTGGGCCCGGATTATCAGCGCCCGGCGGTGAATGTTCCGGAAAGCTATCGTCATCAGGCGGAGACGCCGCCTGGTCCGTCGCTGGGCGATGAGAAGTGGGTGGAGATCTACCAGGATCCGGAGCTGCAAAAGCTGATCCGCACGGCGCTGGCGCAGAACTATGACGTTCGCATCGCCGCGTCGCGGATCTTGCAGGCGCAGGCGCAGGTGGGGCTGGCGCGGTCGCAAGGCTGGCCGCAGATCGGCTCCAGCGTTTCCTATGGCGGCGAAAAGCTGGGGCCGTTCGCGTTCACCTTTTTCCAGTTGCTGGGCTCCTTCAGTTGGGATCCGGACTTCTGGGGCAAGTACCGCCGCGCCACCGAAGCGGCGCGCGCGCAGATGCTGGCGGCGGAATGGAACCGCCGGGGCGTGCTGCTGGCGGTGGTGTCGAATGTGGCGGGCGCCTATTTCCAGCTCCGCGAGCTCGACCTGGAACTCGACATTGCCAAGCGGACGCTGGCGTCGCGGCGCGAATCGCTGCAACTGACCGAGACCTTGTCGGACGGTGGCGCGGCCAGCCTGCTGGACGTCCGCCAGGCGGAGCAACTGGTGGAGACCGCGGCGGAAACCATCCCGGCGACCGAGCAGCAGATCGCGATCGAGGAGGATCTGCTGAGCACGCTGATGGGCGAAAATCCGCACCCGATCCCGCGCGGGCGCGCGATCACCGAGGAGCCGCTGCCGGCCTCGGTTCCAGCGGGGCTGCCTTCGCGGCTGCTGGAACGCCGTCCCGATATTCTGGCCGCAGAACAGCAGCTCGTCGCCGCCAACGCGCAGATCGGAGTGGCGCGGGCCGCGTTTTTTCCGGATCTTCCGCTAACCGGCGCTTTCGGCGGCGAAAGCCCGCAGCTCTCCGGATTGTTTACACACGCGGGCTGGAATTTTTCCGTTCCCTTGAATCAGCCGATTTTCACCGCGGGCCGGCTGCGGTCGAACCTCAAGCTGGTGGAGGCGCAGCGGCAGCAGGCGCTGCTGGCCTACCAGCAGACCATCCAGCAGGCGTTCCGGCAGGTCTCCGACGCCCTGATTTCCTATTCCAAGCTGCGCGAGTTCCGGGAGCGGCAGCAGGCCTTGACCGCGGCGGCGGAAAGCGCGGCGGAGCTCTCGCAGATCCGCTACAAGGGCGGGGCGGCCAGCTATCTGGAGGTGCTGACCAGCGAGACCAACCATTTCGCCGCGCAGTTGAATCTGGCCCGGGCGGAGCTGAATGAGCGGTTATCGCTGGTCCAGCTTTATGCGGCGCTCGGCGGGGGATGGGAGCCGTGAGGATGATCTCATTTTCATCCTGCTATAATCGATTCCTGCCATGGCCCGATCCGTGCTCTCCCGCCTGTGGGATGCGGTAAAACCGCCCCCGCCGGTGGCGCGCCCGGGGACGAAAAAGAAACTGACGGCCAGGCAGAAGCGGCTGCTTTATGGCACCGCTTCGGCGTGCGCGCTGGCGGTTTTGAGCTGGGGCGTGTATGCCTATATCGCCTCCGCTCCGCAGCGCGCCGATCAGCAATATCAGGCGGCCATGAAGCGGATGGCGGCGGGAGATTACCGGGATGCCGTCAACAAATTTTCGCGGGCCATCGCCATCTGGCCGCGGCACTTCAATGCGTATCTGGAGCGCGGCATCTGCCATCGCTATCTGAACGAAGGCGACCTGGCGCTGGCCGACTTCGGCCGCGCCATCGAGATCAATCCCAATCTGGCCGCCGCCTATACGGCCCGGGGATTTGTGTATCGCGAGCGCGGCGACACGCGGCGGGCCCTGGAGGAGTTTACGAAATCGATCGAGGTCGCGCCCAACGTGGAAGCGTACTTTGAGCGAGGCCAGACGTATGAGGATTTAGGCGAGCACCGGAAGGCCATCGAGGATTACGACCAGGCCATCGCGGAGCTGCGGGAGGCCCCCTATGTCTACCGCGCGCGGTCGTTGGCGCGGCGCAATCTGGGCGATCTGGAGGGCTTCGAAGCCGATCAGGAGATGGCCGCCGTTCTGGAACATCGCCGCTGATTTATGTACATTCCGCTCACGCCGCTGCGGTGCCTGCACCGCGCGATGGATGTTTTTGGCTCGAAAACCGGCATCATTTCGGGCGATCGCCGCTTCACTTACGCCGAATTCGGCCAACGCGCCGAGCGCCTGGCCAACGCGCTGCCGAAGTTCGGCATCGCCGTCGGAGACCGCGTCGCCTATCTCAGCTTCAACAATCATCAGTTGATCGAAGGCTATTACGGCGTGGTTCAGGCTCGCGGAATCGTGATGCCGTTGAACGTGCGGCTGTCGGAGACGGAGCTGACCAACATCCTGAACCACTCCGGCGCGAAGATGCTGATGTTTGAGAACGACTTCGCGCCGATGATCGAAAAGCTTCGGCGAAACTGCGCCGCCGTTGAGCGCTGGGTGACGCTCGACGAGCAGATTCCGTGCGCGGATCTGTGCTACGAGGAGCTGATCGCGGCGGGCCGGCCGGAGCGCGCCGATATTTTTTCCTACGAGGAGTCGGCCATCGCCGAGCTTTTCTACACCAGCGGAAGCACGGGAACGCCCAAGGGGGTGACGCTCTCGCACCGCACACTGTATGTTCACGCGCTCGACGTCAGCTCGATTTATAAGGACATCGACACGATGGTCGATCTGCACACCATCCCGATGTTTCACGCCAACGGCTGGGGGCGGCCGCAGGCGTCCACGCTGAACGGAGTCACGCAGGTGATGGTCCGCCGCTTCGAACCGAACACGGTCTTCCAACTGATCGAGGAGCACAAAGCGACGGACATGTGCCTGGTTCCGACCATGGCCAACGCCCTGATCAACTGTCCTGACCGCGGCAAATACGATCTGTCGAGCATGCGCCGGGTGATGATCGGCGGGGCGGCCTCGTCGCCTGAGCTGGCCGAGCGGGTGGAGAAGGCGATTCCCGGCTGCGAGTGCATCGCCGGATACGGCCTGACGGAGACTTCGCCGGTGCTGACCTCGTCGCGGTCCAAGGGCTTGAAATACGAAAACGACGCCGAGCGGCTGCGGCGGCAGGCGATGGCCGGCTGGCCGATTCCCGGCGTGACGGTGCGCGTGGTGGATGCGGAGATGAACGACGTGCCGCGCGACATGAAGTCGATCGGGGAGGTGGTCGCCATGGGCGATCACGTGATGGACGGATACTACAAGGACCCGGAGGGCACGGCGGCGGTGATGACCGGTCCGTGGTTTCATACCGGGGACATGGCGGTGTGGGACGAGGAGAGCTATATCCACATCGTGGATCGCAAAAAGGAGATCATCATTTCGGGCGGCGAAAACATCTCCTCGCTGGAGGTGGAGCGCGAAATTTTCGCGCATCCGGCGGTATTCGAGTGCGCCGTGGTCGCCGCGCCGAGCGACCAGTGGGGCGAGGTGCCCGCGGCGATCGTGGTGCTGAAGCCGGGAATGTCGCTGACCGCCGAGGAGCTGATCGCGTTTCTGAGCCAGCGCCTGGGAAGATTCAAGCTGCCGCGGATCGTCGAGTTTTCAAGCGAGGCGCTGCCCAAGACCGGAACCGGCAAGATCCGCAAGCTGATCCTCAAGGAAAAGTTCTGGGCCGGGAAAGAGAAACGCGTGCAGGGCTGATGTACCGGATCGAGGTTTCGCCCGATCTGCTGGCGGACTTATACGAGGCCGGCACGTCGGGCATCATCGAGCACGACGGCTGGCTGGAGGCTTTTTTCGAGGACCGGGAAAGCGCGGCGCGCTTCGGTGATCCGCAGGCGTGCGAGGAAACGGATTTCCTCCAGCAGACCTACGACGCCTGGCCGCCGCTGCTGGTGGGAGAAAAATTCTTCGTGGTGGCTCCGTGGCGCGAAGATCCCACGCCCGCGGGGCGTTTTCGCCTGGAAATCAATCCGGGGATGCAGTGCGGAACCGGCCGGCATCCGTGCACGCAGTTGTGTCTGGAGGCGATGGAGCGAATCGTGCGGCCGGGCGATGCGGTGCTCGACGTGGGCACCGGATCGGGAATTCTCGCGCGGGCGGCCAAGCTGCTCGGCGCCGGGCGGGTGGTGGCCTGCGATCTCGATCCGGAGGCGGCCAAAGTGGTCCCGTTTTTTATCGGCAGCGCCGACGCGGTGCGCCCGGGCAGCTTCGACGTGGTGGTCGCCAACATCGACGAAGCGGTGATCGGGGAGCTGCGGCCGGACTTGGAGCGCGTCGCGCGGCGGCGGATCCTGTCGGGATTTCGCGATGAAAAGGGCCGGTGGGCATGTATTACCTGTTGAGCGAAAGCCCGCCGCGGACGGCAGGGTTCCTTTAAGATCCTGAATCCGGCGGACGGGGCGAGTTCGCTTTTCCGCGGCGGCCGTTTTTGGAGTGGCCGGCGCCGCGGTCGACGATCTGGGAGACGAAGTAGGCGGTGTCCTCCAGGTGCTTGCCCATGGCGTTGCGCGCGCCCTGGGCGTCGCGGTCGCGGATGGCGCGGAAGATCGCTTCGTGCTGTCTTAAAACATTATGGGGGACGTCGGGAATCAGATACTTCAGCACGATCCACTGGCGCATCAGGTTGCGCAGCAACTGGACGGCGTTGCGCAGCACACCGTTGTGGGCGGCCGCGGCGATGGCCAAATGAAACTGGGAGTCGGCGTCGAAGATCGATTCGCCGCGGGCCAGCGAATCACGCATGCGCTCGACTGCGGCGCCGATGGCTTCGATTTCCGCGCCGGAGCCGCGCTCGGCGGCCAGAGCCGCCAATTCGCGTTCGATCAGCTCGCGGGCCTCCATGACGTCGCGCAGCTCGTGATGATCGGTGCCGGTGAAGGCCCACAGCAGGGGGCGGGAAAGAAACTCGCCGCGGTCGCAAACGAAGGTGCCGTCGCCGACCCGGCTTTCGAGCATGCCGATCAGCTCCATGGCCTTGAGAGCTTCGCGCAGGGAGGTGCGGGCGATGCCGAGCTGGCGGCACAATTCGCGCTCGGGCGGGATGCGGTCGCCCGCCTTCCAGTCGCCGCCGACCACATAAGTGATGAGCTGTTCGAAGGCGGATGCGGTCAGGGTGGTGCGGGCCAGCGGGGAAACCGGCTTCAACGGGCGTTGCGGCGCGGAGCGGGGCATCCGGGAACGCTTTACATTATGTCACGAGCCGCGGCGGCGCAGATCCGGGCGCGATTTTAAAATAAGGGGGATGCGGGAGCGGCGATGCCGGGGAATCCTGCTGGCGGCGGCGTTCTGGATCGCGCGCGGGACGGGAGCGGGGCAGGAGACGGGAACCGCGTTCGTCGACTCGAAGATCTGCGAGGGATGTCATGCGGCTTATTCCCGAAGCTATGCGCAGAGCGGCATGGCGCGCTCGTTTTCGCGGGCCGGGCTGAATCAGGAAAATCTCGCCAGGGGGCTTCCTTTTCACCATTCTGCGACCGGCGCGGCCTATTCGATAAGCGCCCGCGGGGGGCAGCTCTATCAGAGCCGCTGGCAATCGGGACCGGGCGGCGAAAGAATCAATCGCGCGGAGTGGCGGATCGATTACGTGATGGGCTCCGGCAATCATGCGCGAACTTACCTGCACCGCGAGCGGGATGGCAGCCTGATCGAGCTTCCCCTGGCCTGGTATTCGGAAAAAGGCGGCTCCTGGGGGATGAATCCGGGCTTCGATTCGAGCCAGTTTGTCGCCCCGCGCAAGATTTCCTATGAGTGCATGTTCTGCCACAACGCCTATCCGCGGATTCCGGCGGGACATGAGCAGGAAAACAGCGTTCCGGCGTATCTCGATCCGCTGCCGGAGGGGATCGACTGCCAGCGCTGCCATGGTCCGGGCGGGGAACATGCGCGCCTGGCGCAGCGCGGCGCGGCGGTGGGGGAAGTTCGGAAGGCGATCGTCAATCCGGCGCGGCTCCCGGCGGATCGGCAGATGGAGGTGTGCATGCAGTGCCATCTGCAAACCACCAGCCGGCGGCTGCCCGCGCAGGTCCGCCGCTTCGATCGCGGTCCTTTTTCCTATCGCGCGGGCGAGCCGCTCGGTCGATTCGCGTTGTTCTTTGAGCGCGGCGCGGCGAACGAGAAGGATAACGGTATTGAAATCGACAGCTCCGCCGTGCGTTTGCGCGCATCGCAGTGTTATCTGCAGAGCAAAGGCGCGCTGACGTGCCTCACCTGCCACGATCCGCACCGTGTGGAGCGGGGCGAGGCGGCCCGGCGGCGCTATAACGGCGTCTGCCGGAGCTGCCACAACGGAGCGTTCGAGGCGCGGGTGGCGGCGCGCCGGCACACCGCCGAGCCGGATTGCGTGGGCTGCCACATGCCGAAGCGGCGCACCGTGGACGTGGTCCATGCAGTCATGACGGATCATCGCATCCAGCGCATGAAGCCGGCAGGCGATCTGCTCGCGGAAATCGCCGAGGTTCCGGAACGGGCCGAGAACGGCTATCGCGGTCCGGTAGCTCCGTATTATCCGAAGCCCTTTCCCGGCAGCGGCGAGGATCGGCTGTATCTGGCGGTGGCCCAGGTGCGGGATGGAAGCAACATCGCGGCGGGGGTGGAGCAACTCGCGGCGGAAATCGCCAAACAGCATCCGCGGGCGGCCGGGTTTTACGTGGAGCTGGGCGACGCGCTGCGCGCAAAAGGAGATGACGCGGCGGCGGCGACGGCCTATGAGCAGGCGCTGGAGCGGGACCCGAAATCAGCCTGGGCGGCGCGGAGACTGGCAGGCGCGCTGCTCGCGACGGGAGCCAAGACGCGAGCCCTCGCCATGCTGAACCGCTCGATCGCGTTGGCTCCCGATGACGCGCGCGGCTGGTATGCGCTGGGCGATGCGGATTTGAGCCTCGGCCGCAAGGCGGATGCGATTATCGCGTTTCGGAAATCGGCGGCGCTCGATCCGGAGTTTCCCGATGCGTGGAACGCGCTGGGCGGCGCTCTGGCGGATTCCGGAAAATTCGCGGAGGCGCAAAATGCGCTCGAAACAGCTCTGCGCATCCAGCCGGATCTGGTGGACGCGCAAGCCAATTTGGCGATGCTGCTCGCCTCCCGAGGCGATCTTTCCGGCGCGATCTTTCATTTCGAGCAGGCGCTGAAGAGCGCGCCGGGCAATGTCGCGGCGCGATGCAATTACGCGGTGGCGCTGGCTCGGCAAAACCGGCCCGGGGAGGCTGAGAAGCAGCTTCGAATCGCCCTTCAAACCGATCCGAAGTTCCCGCAGGCGCATCTGGATCTGGCGCTCCTGCTGGCCGATCGTGGGAACTTCGAGGAAGCCGCAGAGCATCTGCGCATGGCGGCGGACGGCTCTAATCCGGCGGTCCGCCAGAAGGCCCTTGATCTGCTGCGGCAGATCGGGAAGTGAGGCGTGTGATACAATGTGCCCACTTCCCGGTTCGAGGTCTCAAGCCATGATGAAGTCTGTTTTGCGGTGCGGCGCACTTGTTGTACTGCTGTCTTCGCTGGTGGCGTTTCAGCCCGGCGGCGCGAGTCATCTGGCCGATCCGTTCGCGGCGGGCTGGATGGTCGCCGACACCAACGGCGACGGCGTCGTCGATTTCGTTCCGGGCAAGATCGTCGTTCCCGATCAGCCGACGGCGGCGCAGAACGCGGCGGCGGCAGACCTGGCCGCGCGCGTAGGATTCGCGACCACCGGGTTCACGCCGCCGGTAGTAATTCGCGCGGCGGAGGATCGCGGAGGTGGTCCGAGGATTTTTATCGGCCGCGCGGCGCCTGTGGAACTCGAAAGCCAGGAAGGTGGAATTTTCGCGGCGGACGGCAATCTGATCGTCGCCGGGCACGACGATGCGGGATTGCTGGCCGCGGCGGAGGCTTTCGCCGCGCGCGCGCCGTACATCTGGCGGGTTCCGGGACCGCGGCTGTCCGCTCTCGCCGGGCTGGGGCAGTTGACCGGCGTGACATATCTCAAGGGCAAGGCGGGGATCAACCGCGCTTTTTTTTCTGGCGCGGTGGCGAATCTGGATTCGGTTTTGAGCGGTGCGCAATTTGCGATGGTTCATCAGATTGTTTCAAGTGGAGGGAGTGCGACCAATCCGAAGCCGCTGCCGGACGCGCCGCCGATCCAGCTCGGCGCGCCTCAGAACGCGGAGGGCGGAGAAGCGCCTGAGGCTGAGGCGGGCGCGGCGCCGGGCGGCGGCCGTCTGGATCTCGCCTCGATCTACACCATGCGCGGCTTATTCCGCGGAACGCCGCGCATGCCGGTTCCGCAGGCTCTCGACGGACATCTTTATGTACCGGCGGGCGAAGCAGGCGTGGCGATGGCGAATCTGGCGGCGCGGATGGGAATGGAGACCACCGGAATCACGCTGCCGCTGGCGACGCCTGCCGATGCGGCCGCGGAGCGCGATGTGCGGACGAAATCGGTGGTGCCGGAGTCGTCCCAAGCCGGGCGCGCGGCGGCCGCCAAGGTCCGGTTGGATGCGGTGCCGGCGGGCGAGGGTGAACTGCGGATCGTCGATAAGGCCTTCGGGCGGAACGCGGCGGTTCTGGTCCGGGGTGATGAGGCGCGCGCGTTGGATGCGCTGGCCGGGCATTTTCCCAATTTGTGGGAAACCGGCAAGAAGTATTTGTCTCTCGAAGAGATTCGCTATGACCTGCACCGGTTCTTTTCGCTGCGTTCGAGCGCGGGGCAGGCAGCGGTCGCGCTGTACCGGCTGGAGAAGTGGGCCGCGGAGATCCAGTCGCCCAAAAACGTCGAGGCGAAGGTTTTTGTCGATGTCGCCGAGCCGGGATTGAGCGGGATGGTTCGCAAGGAATTGCAGGATCGTCTGGGCGTGAGCGAGGTGAAGGTAGAGACGGCCAGCCTGCACGCCGGCACGCAGTGCTGCGACAAACTGCCGGCGCTGCATTACCGCGCGCCGGGCTATCAGTTCCATCAGGCCACGCCGACGTTTCAGGAGGACGTGACGATTCCCTGGGAAGGAACGCGGCTGATCCAGGCGATCCGCGAGGCGCTGCCCAAGATCAGCGGACCGGTGCGGGTGGAGGCTCGGGTAAGCGAGGGGCCGGAGATGCGGCGCTCGCTCAAAAAACAGATCGAGGATCTGCTGCCGAAATCGAGCGAGGTGGTGGTGTTGTGCGCCTACAAATCCGGCGTGAGCTGGCTGATGGATGAAATCGCGCCGCTGGTGAAGGGACGCGCGGCCTCGATCAGGATCGAGTTCAAGAGGAACGACGATCCGTCTCAAACGCGGTCCATGTATTCACACGCGCGATGGGTGCAGGAGTTGTATCCGGTGGATGAGATGCTCGCGCACGAGCTGAATATCCCGCTCGGGAAGATCGACTTCAGCGAGTTCGATGGCCGCGGCCCGACGTATCGCGCCCATGTTTTCGACGCTTCCGGAAAAGAAATCCTGACGCGGGAGTTCACGGTGACCACGGTGGACCGGCCCTACAACGGCGTGATGCCGGAGTACGAAAAAGTTCAGGTGGATACCGGATGGGTGCGGGTGGCGGCGGAGTCAAACATCATTCTCGACCGGCGCATTCCCACCGATATCGAGGAGTTTTGGGAGCGCTACCACAAGGAAATTTTGCCGCGCGTTTACCGGACGGTGATGGCTCGCTATCACGGGGATCTGCGGCCGGAGTTTGCTCCGCCGTTCGACACGCTGAAGATGGATTTTCATTTGAGCGAGCCCAGCTACGAGCTGCCCTACATCGATAAAGAGCGAATTTCCTCGCTCGAAGCGCTTCAGGAAGACATTTTTTATTCGACCGAAAACTTCGTGAACATGATGGGCGATCTGGAAGCCGGGCGCGCGGTCAACTACGTCGGGCGGATCATTCCGATCGTCCACGCCCCAGAGGACGGCAAGGATGGCCATGTTCATCTGGAGTTTTACGCCAAGGCGGACGGCGCGCCGTCGGTGGAGCTGGCCTGGACCGACGCGCGCGGCCAGCGCCATCATGAACGGCGGGAGCTGTGGCCGCTGGCGGGCGCGATGCAGCCGCGGTTGATCGCGGCGCGGGTGGGCGCCGGGGGCCCGGTGAGCTTGACCTGGGAGCTGCCCGCGGATTTCAAGGAGGACCGGCACGCGGAGTGGGTGAACCAGGAGAGCGAGGATCAGGTGGACCGCAGCATTTTCGCGGTGGAGCAGGCGCGCGGCCAACTGGCCTGGCTCGAAAGGATGCACGCGGCGGGGATGTACCGCGATGAGATCGCCTATCCGCACCTGAGCGAAATGGCGTTCGAGTTCGAATTGCCGCGTCCACTGACGGAAAAAGTCGAAGATCCGGCGCCGCGGGAATTCGCTAAGGTGAAGATCGAGCCGGCGGCTTCCAAGCGCCCGATGATCACGGATTATGCGCCGAAGGCGGTGCAGTGGGATGAGCCGATTCCGCCGGCGGAAAGCGCCGCCGTGCTGGCCAAGCTGGCGCAATCGCCGGGCGTGGACGCCTACTGGATGGGGCGGAGCTATCTGGGGGAAAACATCTGGGTGGCGGATGTGACGTTGCCGACGCCTTCGGCGCTGCGGTCGCCGGCCAAGGAGACGACCCTCAAGGCGACCATCGTCTACTCGGGGCGGCAGCACGCCAATGAAGTTTCCTCCACCAGTCATATTTTGAAGCTCGGCGAGGAGCTGGTGAACGATCCGCAAACGCGGGCGCTGCTGAAGCAGGTCAACGTGGTGCTGCACCCGATCACCAATCCGGATGGTGCGGAGCTTTCCGTGCAGCTTGCCGAAATTACGCCGAACAACATGCTGCATCCGGGATATCACGGCGCGCTGGCGGCGGATGTTTCGTTGGGGCAGGGAGAGACCGATCCGGTGTATCCGGAGTCGCGGACTCGGCGGCAGTTGCTTGAGCAGTGGCTGCCGGACGCGTTTTTAAATCCGCACGGGTATCCGTCGCACGAGTGGGTGCAGCCTTTTTCGGAGTACTCGGGATGGGTGACCAGCCGGCAGGGGGCCAACAACGGCCGTACTTGGTGGATTCCGCGGGGGTGGTTTACTTCGCTCGGCTATCTGCGGGACGACCAGCATCCGTATTCGGAGAAGATCGCCTACGAGATCCGGGACCGGATCGTGGCGGCGGAGCGGAACGTGCCCGGCTTGCTTGAACTGGAGTCGCGGATGAATTCGCGGTATCAGCGGTTCGGGCAGCGATGGCAGCCGGAGAATATGCAGCAGCCGGTGGTCAACGGCATCCGCATTTACATGGCGCTTAAAGGAGCGGGCGGAGGCCGCGGCGGCGCGGCTCCGGGAAGCGGCGGAGTGGGCAATATTTCGCCGGACGTGACCTGGGATTCGGGATACACGGAGGCTCCGGATGAGACAGCGCACGGCGATTATATGAAGCTGATGGCCTCGGCAGGCCTTGCGTTCGATCGCGTGCATCTGGAGTATCTGGCCAAGGCGCACTTGAGAATCCGGCGGACGGAGCGGGAACAGGGCGGCCGCGTGACGTGGCGCGTCGAAAGGCTGCGGCCGAATCTGCCGGCGTCGGAAAGCGAGCCTTCCGCGGCGGATGCGCCGACGGCGGTGCGCGAGCGGTAGCGCGCCGCCGCAAGAGAAAGAAGTCGAAATCACAACGAGGGGGGAGTTATGTTTCTTGGAAACCGGGGTGCGTCGTTGCTGATCGCCGCTGTGCTGGCGGGCGGCGGGTTATTGGCGCAGACCAGCGAGGCGGAGTTGTCGGGCGTGGTGCGGGATCCGAGCGGTGCGCCAGTGGCCACGGCGAAGGTCACCGTGACCAATCAGGATACCGGCGTTACGCGGAGCATCCAAAGCGACAGCGAAGGACGATTCCTGTTCAACGTGCTGCCGGGGCGCTATTCGCTGACGGCGGAGGCGGCGGGATTTAAGAAAGAAACCCTGACCGATATGACGCTCACCGTGGGGATGCATTTGAATCGCGACGTGACGCTGACGGTGGGGAACGTGCAGGAATCGGTGACGGTCACCGGCGAAGTGCCGCAGGTGGATACCACCAAGGGCGAGGTGTCGGGGGTGGTGACGCAGCAGCAGATCGACGCGCTGCCGGTCAACACCCGGCAGACGCTGAATCTGGCGCTGCTGATGCCGGGAACGACCCAGGACGCCTCGCGCGTGTTCTACAACAACGTCGAGATCGGCGCGGGCGGGCGGTTTTATGCCAACGGCTTCACCGTGGACGGCGTGACCAACACGTGGGCCGAGCAGGGCGAGCCCCGCCAGAACTTTCCGGAGGGCGCCATCCAGGAGTTCAACGTGATCACCACCCAGTTCAAGGCCGAGCAGGGGCTGGCGATGGGCGGCATGGTCAACATGGTGACCAAAAGCGGCACCAACAACTTTCATGGCGAGCTGTTCGACTTCTGGCGCAACGCGGTGCTGAATCACGACAACACCTTCACGCAGCAGGCCATCGCCGCGGCCGGCGGATCGGGCCGGGCGCCCTTCAACCGGAATCAGTTCGGGGGCGACGCCGGCGGCCCGATCGTCAAGAACAAGATTCATATCTACGGCGCCTACGAACGGACGCAGATCAAGGACAGCTTCACCATTTACGTCGCGCCGGCGGCGGCCCAGTATTACTCCTCTAACGTCGGAGTGTTCAACAAGCCCAGCTACGATCAGCTTCTCAACATCCGCGTGGACGATGACATCAGCAACAACCAGCGGCTGTTTGCGCGGTATTCCCAGGAGTGGAACAAACAGACCTGGCAGGGGTGCAGCGGATCGGCGGAATCGAACTGCTACGACGGCTTGATCCCGCGGCACGCCTTTGTGGCCGGGCACACCTGGACGCCGTCGCCGGCCATCGTGAACGATTTTCGCTTTCAATACGCCTATTCGTCGTATCAGCTTGGCCCGGCGGGCGAGCCGATTTTCACCGACATCGGGCAATTCCCGCAGTCGCGCTTGAATGAATTGCAAACGGTCTATTCGTTTCCCAGTTTCCGCTACGGGCAGGGGTACGGCGAACTGGGTATCGAGCGGCGCACGGAGTTTAAAGACGATTTGAACTGGGTCCGGGGAAATCACACCTTCAAATTCGGATTCGATTACAGCTACATTCCTTTCGCCGACGATCAGGTGACCAATTATCAGGGGACCTGGACATTTCCCACCGACCAGTTGTTCAATCCCAAGAATCCGGCGACGATCGCGGCGCTGCACGGCCCCTCGCAGTTCACCGCCTCGATTCCAGGTTTGTACACCTCGGTTCCGGTTTCGCAATACGGGGCCTATATTCAGGACGATTGGAAGATCGCGCGCGATCTGACGCTGAACCTGGGGCTGCGCTGGGATCGTGAAGTAGGCTCGTATAACGAGAGCCTGAATCTGAACTCCTTCCCCAGGCCGGTGCCGGACATCGGCGATCCCTCCAAGCGCGGGCAGCCGTACAACTTCGGCCCGCGGTTCGGATTCGCCTGGAACGTGCTGGGGAAGAACCGGGACGTGGTTCGCGGCGGCTACGGAATTTATTACAACAACATTCAAACGCTGCTGAATTTCCCCGAAAACCGGAATTACGTGCAGTGCAGCGTTCTGATCCCCAATCCAAGCTATCCGAATCCGTATGGCGGGCAGAGCCCGACCTCTTTCTGCTCCACCGCGCCGCCGACGGTGACCGTGCTGGCGCAGAATTTCGCGATGCCCTATTCGCAGCAGTTCACGCTCGGCTATTCGCGTCAGATTACGAAAGATTTTTCGATCGATGTCAACGGGGCGTACGTGCACACGCTGCACGACTGGCGCTCCTGGGACTTGAATTATCCGAACGCGGCGGGCGTGCGGCCGAATCCGGCGTTTGCGCGCATTCTGGATCACGAGCCGATTTCGCAGTACAAATACAAAGCGCTGTTCGTGCAGGCCAAAAAGCGGTTCTCCAACCGCTTCCAGTTCGATATTTCCTACACGCTGGCCTCCAACCGCGACGACGGACCGCAGTCGCAGGTGACCAACCAGAATAATTACAACCTGGATTGGGGACCGGCGGCGATCGACCGCAGAAATTCGCTGGTGGCGGGCGGTTTTGTGCAGCTTCCCTGGAAGATCACGGCGGGGATGTTGTGGCAGATCCGCAGCTCGCTGCCGTTCAGCGTCACGGCGCCGACGATGATTATCGACGGCATTACGCAGTATGTTCCGGGCACGACGCGCAATGAAGGGAACCGCGATAACGCGGCGGTGCTGGCGGCGGTGAACGCGTATCGGGCGTCGTTGAATTTGGCGCCGGTCGCGGCCTCGGCGATCCAGAGCAGCCGGTTCAACAGCTTCGATCTGAAGCTGACGCGAGCCTTCTTCGTGCACGAGCAGCGCAGGCTGGAGCTGATCGGGCAGGCCTTCAACCTGTTCGGCGTGACCAACCTCGGCGCCGACGCCAATCACACCATCAACATCGGGGCCGCGAATTCGGCGCAGTTCGGCCAGATTCTGGCCGCGGGAAATTTGCAGCAGGCGGAACTGGCGCTGCGGCTGGTCTTCTGAGGCGAACGCCGCCGCCCCCGCTATGCGGGGCCGCGATCCTCGAACACCAGGTGCGTTTTGCCGGTGGCCGCATCCCGGATAAGCACCGGCGCCACTCCGAACGCCGGGCGCAGATGCTCCTCCACCAGCACGCCCGGCGGGGGGCCCTCGGCAAGGATGCGGCCCTGGTGCAGCAGGAGCAGGCGGTCGGCGAAGCGGGCGGCGAGGTTCAGGTCGTGCACCACGCCGACGACAACGGCGTCCTTTTGAGCCGCGAAGCCCCGGATCTTATTCATGAAATCGATCTGGTGCAGAATATCCAGAAAGGTGAGCGGCTCATCGAGGAAGAGGATGCGGGTGGCGCCTTCCACCGGACGCCAGATCTGGGCCAGCACGCGGGCGAACTGGACCCGCTGCCTCTCGCCGCCGCTGAGCGTCCCGTAACATCGGTCCGCCATGCCGGCCAGTCCGAAAAACTTCATGACCTCGTCGCAGACCTGTTCATCTCCGGCGCCGGGACGCGCGGTGAAATGCGGATACCGTCCCATCAGGACCAGCTCGCGTACCGGAAGGGAGAAAGCCACTTCGACGGCTTGCGATAGCATGGCTCTCCGCCGGGCCAGATCGCGGGCGCTCTGGGACGCCACGTCGCGGCCGTCGTAGAGGACCCGGCCTTCGGCGGGCCGCAGCAGCCGCGCCAGAATCCGGATCAGGGTCGATTTGCCCGCGCCGTTGGGGCCGATGATCAGATGCAGCAGGCCGGGTTCGAAGGCCGCCGATACATGGTCGATCAGCAGGCGGGACCCGGCGCGGAACACCAGATTCTCGGCGGCGAGCATGGCTCAGGAAAGATAATCCCGGCTGCTCAGCAGCGAAAGAAACACGGGAACGCCAACCACCGCGGTGACGATCCCGATCGGCAGTTCGGCGGGGCGCAGCGTGACGCGCGCGATGAGATCGGCAAGGCTCAGAAGAATGCCGCCCAGCAGCGCGCTGCCGGTGATCAGGAAGCGGTTGTCGGGACCGCGGAGAATCCGCAAAATATGCGGCACAATCAGCCCCACAAAACTGATGACTCCGGTGAAAGCCGTGGCCACGGCGACCATCAGGACGTTGATCGAAAGAACCGTCCATTTCAGGCGCCGGACGTTGACCCCCAGGGCGGCCGCTTCCTCCTCGCCGATCATCAGGGCGTTCAGCGGCTTGGCCAACGCGATGGCGGGCGCAAGGCCGGCGGCGGTGGCCGCGCCGACCACCAGAACCGAATTCCAGTCGGCGCCGGAAAGAGTGCCGAGATTCCAGTAGATGATGGAGCGGGCGGCCGGATCACGCGCCACGTAGGAAAGAAATCCGATGCCGCTCATGAACAGCGCGTTGATCGCCAGTCCGGTGAGCAGCAGACGCAGGATGGAACTGCGGCCCTCGTTCCTGGTTTGGGCCAGAGTAAAAACCACGTATGTCGAAATCACGCCGCCGGCGCAGGCGGACACGGGAAGCGTCCAGGCGCCCAGATTTACCTTAAAAAGAGCCCCGAATACATAAAAAAGCGATGCTCCGAAGGCCGCGCCGCTCGATGTGCCCACCAGGCCGGGTTCGACGATCGGATTGCGGAACAACCCCTGCATCAGCGTGCCGCCGGCGCCGAGACAGGCTCCGACCAGCAGGCAGAGGAGGGCCCGCGGAACGCGCAGATTGATGAAAATTCTCTGATCGAGGGACAACCCGGCGGCTCCCGAGAGCCAGCCCCAGGCGGCCGCCGCCATATCGCTGAAAGAAAAATCCATCGCTCCAAAACGAATGGACGCGACCGCGGTCGCGATCATGAGCGCGAACAGCAGCGCAAGACACCAGCGGTCGCCGCGCGGACCCTTCATCGCCGGCCCTTCATTGATGGATGAGCTGGGCAAGTCTCAGGATGCTCTCTCCCGTATCCGGCCCGAAGTACATGAGATCGTGTTCGGGCACGCGGTAGATGCGATTCCGGCGGGCGGCTTCGGTTTCGGCGACCCCGGGCAGCGTCTTGGCCTGCTCCATCGAACCGAGCCGGTCATAGCCATACTCGGTCATGAGAATCACCTGGGGGTTGCTCCGGGCGAGGATCTCGGGAGAAACCATCCGCTGCATGCCTGGTTGCTCGATGGCCGGGCGGCCGCCGGCAAGTTCCACCATCTTGCCCGCGGTGCTGGCGTCCCCGCCGCCCCCGTTGCCGACCAGGAGGTAAACGTTGGAGGCGCGCCCGAAATGGATGATGGCGACCCGCGGGCTGTCCGGATATTTCTTGACGGCTTCGGCGGCGGCTTCCATTCCGCGCTCCAGGCGCGCGCACAGCTCCTCGGCGCGTTGCTCGCGGTGGAAAAAGGCGCCCATTTCGCGCAGCAGCGCCTCCGTGCCGGCCACGGAATCGTTCTTTGCGGTGAAGGTCTTCATCGGAACGTGCAGGGCGTCCAGTTGGCGGACGACGTTCTCCGGACCGATGTTGTTGTCATGGAGAATCAGGGTCGGATGCAGCGAGAGGATGCCTTCGGCGCTGAGGGCGCGATGGTATCCCACCGTGGGCAGGTTTTTGATCTCGGGCGGATAGGTGCTGGAGTAATCCACGCCAACCAGATTCGCCTGCGCGCCCAGCGCGTAAATGATCTCGTTGTAGGCTTGCCCGATGCAGACGATCCGCTGCGCGGCGCCGGTATCGGCGGCGCGGTTCTTAAAACGTCCGCAGCTTTCAAGCACCGGAGGCAGGGCAAGGGTCAGGAATTGACGCCGACGCATGAATATTTCAGCATACCGGAAGCGGCGTCGATCCGCGGAAACGGGCCAGCAGGCGATCGCGGCCGAAGTGCCGGAAACCATCGACGCGCGCGCCCGCGCCTATCTTCTTTTGAAGCGCCACGGGCAGGAAGTATTTCAAGCGGGCGAAACCGAAGTGCGAAGAATGCGTTGTCCGCGCGTCGTGCGCCTTCTTCGCGGGCAAGACCCGTGGACGCGCCACCGCTTCGCGCCGTTCTTGACAAGCGAGTTCTGATAAACTCGCCGCATGGGCGAGAAACTGGCGTTCATTATTTTTTGGGCCGGCGCGGCGATGGCCGCCGACCGGCTGACGGTGGAAAAAGCGATCCAGGTTCGGGAGCCTTCCGATCTGCATTTTTCGCCCGACGGCACACGCGTCGCCTTAACCGTGCAGGAGCCGCCGGCCGGACGCGGATCGGCGCGGCACATCTGGGTCTATGACAGCTCCACGCACCAAACGCGCCAGTGGACCACGTCGCCCAAATCGGAGTGGTCGCCGCGCTGGTCTCCGGATGGCAGGCGCCTGGCGTTTTTGTCGGACCGCGAGGAGAACCCGCAGATCTGGGTGATGCCCGCCGATGGCGGAGAAGCGCTCCAGTTGACCAGCGGCAAGAATGCGGTGATGCAGTTCCAATGGTCGCCGGACGGCAAGACGATCGCGTTTCTCGCTCAGGATCCGCCCACCGCGGAAGAGGAGAAGAGACAGAAGGACGGCGACGATGAACACGTAGTCAGCGACGTTCACCCGGCGCGCCTGTGGGCCGTCGATGTCGCAACGAAAAAGACGCGGCGGATCACCGCGGGCGCGTACGCGGTCCGCGAGTTCGAATGGCTGCCGGATGAAAAACATTTCTTAGTGACGGCCACCGACCAGCCCGATTCCGACCTGCGCAACCAGGAGCGGATTTATTCGGTTTCCGCAGACGATGGAAAGTTCACGGAACTGGCCTGGCCCAAGGCGCCGTTCCGCGGCCTGCGGATCTCGCCCGACGGAAAATCGGTGGCGTTTGTGATGTCGCCCGCCGACGGCCCGCAGCCGCAGGATCTGTTCCTCGCGCCGATCGATTTGCGAAGTTATAAAGACATCACTGCGGCGCGGGACCGCCCGGTGGAAAATTTCGACTGGCTGAACAATTCCGAGATCGCCGCGCTGTTCGCCGATGGGTTTCACAGCGAGCTGGAGGTGGTCGGGGGAAGCACGCGAAAACTGGCCAGCGCCGGCGCGCTGGATATTTCGCAGTTCGCGGTGAGCCGGCAGGGCGCGGTGGTGTACGTGGCGCAATCGGCGTCGGTGCTGCCGGAATTGTGGGCCGAGGGCAAGGCCGTCAGTCATTTTAACGACGGCTTCAACGCGGCGCTTCAGAAACCGGAGATTTTCGAGTATAAAAGCTTCGACGGCACGCCGATCGAAGCGGCGCTGTTTCGCGGCGCCGGCACCCGCGAAGGCCAACCCGCGCCGACCGTGATGATGATTCACGGCGGCCCGGCGGGCGCCTGGCGCAACCGCTTCGACGCCCTGACTCAGTTGCTGGCCGCACGCGGCTATACCGTGATGCAGCCGAATATTCGCGGATCGAGCGGATACGGCCAGAAATTTCTCGCCTCCAACCGCGGCGATTGGGGCGGGGCTGATTTTAAGGACGTCATGGCCGGCGTGGACGAGCTCATCCGGCGCAAGGTCGCCGATCCAGGCCGCCTGGCCATCGCCGGATGGTCCTACGGCGGCTACATGGCGGAGTGGGCGATCACGCAAACCAACCGCTTCAAGGCCGCCATCTGCGGAGCGGGAATGGCCGATCTGGCGGCGGAGTTCGGAACCGAGTCGCATTCGGCCGGCGACGAGTGGTATTACGGAACGCCGTACGAAAATCACGCGGGCTTTGATAAATCATCCCCGATCCTGTACATCAAAAACGCGAAGACGCCGACGTTGATTCTGCAAGGCGAGGCGGACGCCACCGATCCGATTTCGCAGAGCCAGATCCTCTATCGCGGGCTCAAGCGCTACAACGTGCCGGTGGTTTTCGTCAGTTATCCCCGCGAGCCGCACGGTTTACGGGAGCAGAAACATATTCTGGACCGCTACCGGCGCAGCGTCGAATTCGTCGAAAAGTATCTTGGCGCCGCCGGGGAGGGCACGCAATCGACCGCGCCCGCCGAACGCCGGCGTTAATGGCTTTCAGCAGACGCGGGGCGGATGACGGCGTGGATGCGAATCGCGTCTTCGGCGCGCTCAGGACGTCACCGCTCCGCGCGCGGCGGAACCGACCAGCTTCACGTACTTGGCGAACACCCCCGAGGCGTACTTGGCCTGGGGTGGTCTCCACTCCCGCAGGCGGGACTCCATCTCCTGCGGGGAAATCTCCACATCAATGGACCGCCTCTCGATATCGATCGCGATCGTATCGCCCTCGCGCACCACTCCGATCGCGCCGCCGCTGGCCGCTTCCGGCGCGACGTGCCCGACCATGAAGCCTCGCGTCGCACCGCTGAAGCGCCCGTCGGTGATCAGCGCGACGCTCTCCGACAAACCCGCGCCCACGATCGCTCCGGTCACCCCCAGCATCTCCCGCATCCCCGGCCCGCCGCGCGGGCCTTCATAGCGGATCACCACGATATCGCCGGCCTGGATCGCGCCGCCGGTCACCGCGCGCATCGCCTCCTCCTCGCAGTCGAAGACGCGGGCCGGGCCGCGCTGCCGGGTTCGCTCCAGTCCGGTGACCTTGATCACGCATCCTTCCGGCGCGAGATTCCCGCGCAGGATCACCAGGCCGCCGCTTTTCTTGATCGGATTCGACAGCGCGCGAATCACTTGCTGGCCCGCGGTCTCCCTGGCGGCCGAAGCTTCTTCGGCGAAGGTTCGTCCGGTGACGGTCATCGCCGATCCATCCGCGTATCCGCCGTCAAGGAGCCGTTTGGCGATCACCGCCATGCCGCCGGCCCGGTCCACATCCACGGCCACGAATCGCCCGGCCGGCTTCAAATCAACCAGGAGCGGCGTGCGGGCGCTGATGTTCTGAAAATCGTCCAGGGACAACTCGACGCCGGCTTCCTGCGCCATCGCCAGCAGGTGCAAAACGGCGTTGGTCGATCCGCCGGTGGCGGCGACCGAGGCGATCGCATTCTCGAACGCCTTCCGTGTCGCGATCTGCCGCGGCCGGCGATTGTGCTTTACCGCCTCCACCACAATCTCGCCGCAGCGGAAGGCGACCTGCGCTTTTCGCGGATCGACCTGCGGCACCGCCGCGGTATTCATCGGCGCCAGGCCGATCATTTCCATCACCGTCGCCATGGTGTTGGCGGTGAACTGGCCGCCGCAGGCGCCCGCGCCGGGGCACGCGGCGTTTTCTATCGCGAGCAGTTCTTCATCGCTGATGCGGCCCGCCGCGTTCGCGCCCACGGCTTCAAAGACGTCCTGAATGGTCAGGTCGCGGCCCTTATAATGTCCCGGCAGTATGGAGCCGCCGTAGAGCACCACCGACGGCGTATTCAACCGCAGCAGCGCCATCGCCGCGCCGGGGATCGTCTTATCGCAGGCCACCAGTGCCGCGATTCCATCGAACATATGGCCGCGCGCCACCAGCTCGATGGAGTCCGCGATCAGATCGCGGCTCACCAGCGACGCCTTCATGCCTTCGGTGCCCATGGTCACGCCGTCGCTGATGGCCACGGTGTTAAACTCCATTGGCGTGCCGCCCGCCGCGCGAATCCCCGCCTTGACGTGCGCGGCGAGCTCGCGCAGATTGTAGTTGCAGGGCATCGTTTCGATCCAGGTATTGGCGACCCCGATGATCGGCTTCTTCAAATCCTCATCGGTGAAGCCGATGGCCTTGAGCATGGCTCGCGCCGGCGCGCGGTCCCGCCCCTGGGTGATGGTGTGGCTCGGAAGGATCATGGTGTTTATGGTAACCGAGCGCGGCGCTCATCCTGCTGTGGCATCCCGCTGTCCACGCCAAATAGAAAGGTCCTCATTTACGGCGTAAAGCGGAGTCGCGCCCGAGGTTGGTTCCGCCAAGGCAGCAAGCGCCCGTCGAGGTGCCGGTTCGCCTCTTGGGCGGTGCGGGGCCCGGCCACCGGCAATCCCTTCGCCGGACGATCCTGTTTGACATAGTCCTTGGCGCCGTGTTATTGTTGCGCGCCGGGAGTTTGCTCGAATGAGGAAAACGGGACGGCTCGCCTTGGCGGTTTTGGCGGCGGCGTTGGGGCTGAACGCGCAGACCGAATCGGCCTCGGTCGTGGGGACGGTTACGGATTCGACCGGAGCGGCGGTGGCAGGAGCCACGGTCACCATTCGCAACGCGAGAACGAACGCGGCCGTGGCGGCGCAGACCTCCGGCGACGGCAACTACTCTTCGCCGCCGCTGGAGCCGGGATCGTATTCCATCGCGGCCGAAGCGCAGGGCTTCGCGCGCGTGATCCAAAACATCAATCTGGACGTGGATCAGCACGCGCGGGTCGATTTTTCGCTGAAGCCGGGCCAAGTTTCCGAGTCCGTCACCGTGGAGGCGAACGCCGCGATGCTCGATACGCAGAGCGCCACGCTTGGAAACGTGCGCACGCCGCAGGCGATCAACGACCTTCCGCTCAACGGCCGCGACTTTTTCGTGCTCACCTATCTGACCCCGGGGGCGAGCAGCTCCGGCTCCGGATACACCATGTCGCGGGGCGCCAGCAACCAGCTCGGCCTGCAAGGCGTTTCCGTCAACGGGATCCGCAACGGCGACAGCACCACTTATTTTGACGGGATTCAATCGCAGGACAACGAGTACGGCAACATGATTCTGCTGCCCAACCAGGACGCGATCCAGGAGTTCAAGATGCAAACCAGCGGCCGCGACGCCTCCACCGGGCGCACCGGCGGGGCGGCGGTGAACCTGGTGACAAAATCGGGAGGAAACGATTTTCACGGCACGGCGTTCGAATTTTTCCGCAACTCCGATCTGGACGCGCGGAATTATTTTGATCCGCCGCAGATCCCGGCCTTTCACCAGAATCAATTCGGAGCGAGCCTGGGAGGCCGGATCGTGCGGGATAAGACGTTCTTCTTTGCGGATCTGCAAAAGTCGTACACCATTCAAGGCCAGTCGTTTTTGCAAACGGTTCCGACGGCGCTGGAGCGCCAGGGCATCTTTACGCAGCTTTCCAGCGTGCTCTATAACCCGTACACGACGGCTACCGCCAACGGAACAACCACCCGCCAGCCGTTTGCGGGAAACGTGGTGCCGCCCTCGCTGATGAACCCGATCGGCGTGGCCATCATGGATTTGTATCCGCTGCCGAACCGGCCCGGCTTGGCGAACAATTACTCCTACAATCCTCCGCGGACGCTGGCGCCGATCTCCGGCGATCTGCGCATCGATCACCGCTTCGGCGACAGCGACACGCTGTTTGGCCGCTACAGCAATTCGACCACCGGCAATATCGTCAATCCGGGATATTTTCCGCAGTACGCCGGCGGTCCGATCTTTCCCGGCAACTATTCGAGCGACGGCAATCAGTTGGTCTTGGGCTACACCCATGTTTTCTCGCCGTCGTTTTTGGCGGAGATTCGAGCGGGATACTCGCGGATCGATAACACCGGGGTGAATTTCAATCAGGGGACCCATTTTATGGACCAGATCGGCATTCCCGGCATCGACGGCTACGGCTATCAGTGGCAGGCCGTGGCGGTGTTTTCCATTACCGGGGCCTCGCAGGTCGGCGGGTCGGGCAATATCCCGTTCGTCAAGGCGACCAACAACTATCAATATAGCTGGCACTTCAACTGGATTCACGACCGCCATTCGCTCAAATGGGGCTACGATCTGTTCCGGCGGGGAATGAACACGGTGCAGATGGCGGATCCTTCCGGCCTGTTCAGCTTCACCGGCCAGTACACGCAGAATCCGGCCTCGCCGGCCGGGACGGGCAGCGGGCTGGCGGATGTGCTGCTCGGGCTCGACGCCTCGGCGGCGCTGTCGGTGTGGCAGGAAACCGGCACGCGCCGGTGGGAGCATGGCCTTTATGTGCAGGACGATTATCGGATCACCAACAAGCTGACCTGGAACGCGGGCCTGAGATACGAAATCGCCACGCCCTGGACCGAGGTGCACAACCGGCTGGCGAATTTCGTCCCCGCGCTCGACAATGTTTTCCCGGTGGGTACGCCGCAGATCCCGCAAAACACGATGTACAACGCCAATTACCTGGATTTCGAGCCGCGCCTCGGACTCTCCTATCAGGCGGCCGCCAGAACCGTGGTGCGAGCCGGCTTCGGCGTGTTTTACGACTTCACCAGCGAAAGCGTGAACTCGCTGGGCAACAACAACGCGCCCTTTGCCGGGAACCTGTCGATTGTCAATAATGTGACCGCGGCGAATCTGACCACGGGAATCACGCCGCTTTCGCAGGGCTTTTTGCCGTACCAGCCGATCGGCAATTTTCAGACCCTGGGCACCAGCGTTTCTTATTTCCCGCGCAACGATCCCGACATGATGATTACCCAGCGGAATGTTTCGATCCAGCAGCAGATCACCTCCGATACGGTGCTGACCGTTGCCTACGCCGGCACGCAAGGAGAGCATCTGACCATTTACCCGAACATCAATCAGCCGGCGCCCGGACCGGGAGCGGCCGGACCGCGGCGGCGCTATCCGCTGTTTGCCACCATCACCGAGATCTCCCACGGCGAAAGCTCGTCTTATAACGGGCTGCAGGTCACGGCCGAGCGGCGTTATTCCCACGGCCTGGCCTTTCTTGCCTCCTACGCCTGGGGACATTCGATGGATATCACCAGCACCACCGCAAGCGGGGGCGTGCAGAATCCTCTTTGCGAGAAATGCGACCGGGGCCCTTCCGATTTCGATATCCGCCAGAGCCTGGTGCTGAGCTGGAGCTACGAGCTTCCCTTTGGCAAAGGCAAAGCCTTCGGCAAGGATTGGAATGGACCGGTCAATTACCTGCTGGGGGGATGGAAATTGAACAGCATCGACACGTTCCAGAGCGGTTCGCCCTTCAGCGTGAACTCGGGGACCAATACCGAAGGATCGGGCGGCGGGACGCAGCGCGCCAACGTGATCGGCGACTGGCATGTTCCGAATCCGGGGCCGAGCGAATGGTTCAACGCGGCGGCATTCACGGCTCCTCCGGCTTATACCTACGGCAATTCCGGGCGGAATATCATTGTCGGGCCGGGCACCAACGAGATCGACCTGTCCCTTTTCAAGGTGATTCCACTACCCTGGCGCGAAGGCATGCGGCTGGAGTTTCGCAGCGAAGTGTTCAATCTGTTCAATAAGCCGCAGTTTAACAATCCCAACGAATCCGGAGCGTCCTCCGGCGCCGCCACCATCGGCGTGCCCGGGGCGGCGGCGTTGAACTATGCGGGCAATCCCGCATTTTTCCAGCGCACCTCGCGTGAAATTCAACTGGCGCTGAAGTTATACTTTTAGGACCGGCGCACCGGGGGCAGTGGATCTGTCATCATGATGCAACACGCGGTAGAATTTACTCAAGCACCTCCAGGAAGGAATTCGATATGCCTCGTTGCAGGATGTTTTTAGCAGGTTTGGCCGTAGCGGCCCTGGCTTCGGCGCAATGGAAGCCGAAGGAAACCGAGTGGCCCACCTACAACGCGGACACGATGGGTTCGCGCTACCGCCCACTCGATCAGATCAACGCGAAAAATTTCAGCCAGCTTGAAATCGCCTGGCGGTTCAAGACGGACTCCCTCGGCAACCGCCCCGAGTATAAGCTCGAAGGCACGCCGCTCATGGTCAATGGTGTGGTGTACGCCACGGCCGGATCGCGCCGCGCCGCCATCGCGCTGGACGCCGCCACCGGCGAGCTGCTGTGGGTCCATGGCGAGCACGAAGGCGAACGCGGCGCCAGCGCCCCGCGCCAGCTTTCCGGACGCGGCCTGGCGTTCTGGTCCGACGGCCACGGCGATGATCGCATCCTCTATATCACGCCGGGCTTCCGCCTCATCTGCCTGAACGCGAAGACGGGCATGCTCATCCCCACCTTCGGCAAGGGCGGCGTGGTGGATTTGAAACTCGATGACGATCAGGAGATTTCGGCCTGGAACGACAAGGGCGAGTGGGTGCCGGATCTGATTCACGGCGAAATCGGCATTCAGTCGGCGCCCATCGTCGGCGGCAACACGATCATTATCGGCGCCGCATTCCGCGAGGGCATGACCCCGCGCAGCATGCGCAATAACAAGGGTTACGTGCGCGGCTACGACGTCCGCACCGGCAAGCGCCTGTGGATCTTCCACACCATTCCCAAAAAAGGCGAGCCCGGCTATGAGACCTGGGAGAACGGATCGGCCGAGTACACCGGCAACACAGGAATGTGGACCCAGCCCGCGATCGATCAGGAACTTGGCCTGGCCTACCTGCCGATCGAATCGCCCACCGGTGACTACTACGGCGGCCATCGCCCCGGCAACGATCTCTACGGCGAGTCGCTGGTCTGCGTCGATCTGAAGACCGGCCAGCGCAAATGGTACTTCCAACTGGTCCATCATCCGCTGTGGGACATGGATATCTCCTCGACGCCGCTGCTGATGGACATCAACGTGAATGGAAAAGCGATCAAAGCGGTGGCGCAGCCGAGCAAACAGGGCTTCCTGTATGTGTTCGACCGCACCAACGGCAAACCGGTGTTCGGCATCGAGGAGCGGCCGGTGGAGATCGGCAGCGTTCCGGGCGAGTGGTATTCGAAGACGCAGCCCTTCCCGGTGAAGCCGCCGGCTTACGCGCGCAATGGCGTCACCGAAGATGAGCTGATCGATTTCACTCCGGAGCTGCACGCGCGCGCTCTCGAGATCGTGAAGAAGTATCATCTGGGGCCGGTGTTCACCCCGCCAGTGGTGAGCAAGCTCGATGGGCCGCTGGCGACCTTGACGCTGGGCACCGCCAGCGGCGGAACGAACTGGCCCGGTGCCAGCTTCGATCCGGAGACGCACACCGTTTACGCCTACGCCTGCAACGCCTGCCTGACGCCGATCGGGCTGGTGGAGGCGCCCAAGTCGATCTCCGACATGCGCTACGTTTCCGGAATCGCCGGACGGGAAGTGGCCATCGCGCGCGGCCCCGGGGAAAACGCCGGCGCCGATTCACCCATGCCCAAGCGCGAGCCGGCGCGCGCCGGCCGCGGCGGCGGCGGTGGCGGTTATCAGGCTCTCAACGTGGACGGTTTGCCGCTGATCAAGCCGCCCTATGGCACCATCTCCGCCATCAACGTGGACCGCGGCGAGATCGTCTGGCAGATCGCCCATGGTGAGACGCCGGACAACATCCGCAAGTACGCGGAGGAGCATCATCTGAACATCCCGCGCACCGGCCAGAGCGGATATAACATCGGAACGCTGGTGACCAAGACCTTGCTGATCGCCGGCGATGGCCAGGTGACCAATCTGCCGGATCGCGGGCGCTGCGCGATGCTTCGCGCCTATGACAAGGCGACCGGCAAGCAGGTCGGCGAAGTGTGCATGCCCGCGCCACAGAGCGGCTCGCCCATGACCTACGAGTGGAACGGCAAACAGTACATCATCGTGGCGGTCAGCGGCGGAAATTATTCCGGCGAGTATCTGGCCTTCGCGCTGCCGGAAAGCGAAGAACCCACCGCTTCGCGGACCGGCAGCGGCCGCGAGCAGAGATAGATCCCTCCTGGTCTCCAAAGCAACCCCGCCGGCGACGGCGGGGTTTTTGGGGACAGGGGCAAAGTATACTAGGCACATGAGAACTCGTTCCGTCCTCTTTTGCGCCGTGGTGGCGGCGGCTGTTGCGGTCTCCCAGGATACCACCCGTTCGGTTTGGGATGGCGTGTACACCGCCGATCAGGCCAAGCGCGGGGAATCCGCTTACGCCGCCAACTGCGCATCCTGCCACGGCGATCAGTTGAACGGAGGCGAAATGGCTCCGCCGCTGGCCGGCGGCGAGTTCATGTCCAACTGGAACGGCTTGACCGTGGGCGATCTGTTCGAGCGCATCCGCACCACCATGCCCGCCAACACTCCCGGCAAGCTCAGCCGCGAAACCAACGCCGACATCACCGCTTTCATCCTGGCCTTCAATAAATTTCCGGCCGGAGATCACGATCTGCCGCGCACCACCGAGGCGCTGAAGCAGATCAAGCTCGAAGCCGAAAAGCCCAAGAAGTAACCGCCGCCCGGCTGGCGCGGCAAGGCGGGGCGTGGCCCGCAACCTGCACCGCTCATCGCGCGTCGCTACATTGTTATACTCAAAAAACACCCATTCTCGTCACTTCTGATGCTGAAATACTGTGCCTTTCTTTCACTGTGTGCCTGCGCCGCGCTGGGAGGGGATTTTCTTACCGGTCAGGGCGCCCGCCTGGTGATCGGACAGACCACTTTTACCTCGCAAAATTACGGGAATTCCAACACCGTTTTCGGCAGCGCCGGAGGATTGGCCGCTGGCGGAGGCTATCTTTTTCTGGCCGACGCCAACCGCCTGGGAATGCAGCCGATCAACAACCGCGTGTTGATGTTTCCCCTGAATTCGTTTCCCCAACCCACCGACGAACTCGCCGACACCACCTTGTGTCCGGTCTGCCTGGGCCAGGCCACGTTGGTGATCGGGCAGACCGACATTCAGGCCGCCTCTCCGGCGCGAACTTCGCAGGGCATGAATCTGCCGCTCGGCGTGGCCACCGACGGGAATGTTGTGGCCGTCGCCGACACCGGCAACAACCGCGTGCTGCTGTGGCTGAGCATCCCGCAGTATATCGGCCAGCCCGCCGATGTGGTGTTGGGCCAGCCCGATTTTACGACTCTCACCGAACCCGTGGTGGTCAACGCCAGCAGCGTGCGCGCGCCGCAGGGCGTATGGGTGCAGAACGGCAAGCTGTTCGTGGCCGATACGCAGAATAACCGCATTCTTATTTGGAATACCATCCCGACCCGGAATAATCAGCCGGCCGATATCGTCCTGGGACAGCCCAACTTCACCACCGTTCCGCAGTTTGATCAGACCAAGCTGCCGGTCGGCGTGGTGACGCCGCGAACCATGCTTTCCCCCACCGGGGTCAGCAGCGACGGGACGCATCTGTTCGTCGCCGATCTGGGCTTCAACCGCGTGCTGATCTGGAACTCGATTCCGACCTCCAACTTTCAGCCCGCCGATGTGGAGATCGGGCAGCGGGACATGGTGACGGCCGTCTCCAACGACAACACCAACCTGTGCCAGTCCAACGGCATCGATAGCAGCGGCAATCCGACGTATCCCCCCATCTGCGCCTCCACGTTGAGCTTTCCCCGTTTTGTGATCCCCGATAACCAGGGCCGGCTCTATATCGCCGACGGCGGCAACGACCGGGTGCTGGTCTACGAGCACATCCCGACTTACAACGCGGCCGCTGCCGACGTGGTGCTGGGCGAGCCCGATGAGTTTTCCGATGTGGTCACCAGCAAAAGCGGACTGTTCACGCCGAATCTCACCCTGTCCGGATCGAACGTGACGCCGATGCCCACCTCGCTGGCCTGGGACGGCCAGAATCTGTACGTGGCCGACCCCGGCAACTTCCGCGTTCTGGTATTCACGCCGGAAACTTCGAACGTGCCGACCACGGGCATCGTCAACGCCGCCAGCCGCGCAATCTACGCCTTTGGAACCGTGACCATCAGCGGCACCTTGACGGCCGGCGACCAGATCACCATCACCATCGGAACTCCGGCCAACGTTTCCACCGGCGGTGCCACCACTCCCAACGCCACCACCAATGCCTACGTCTATACCGTGACCACGGCCGATGTCGCCAGCGGCGCGGCCTATCCGGCGGGATCTCTGGACGCCTACGACCGCGTGATCACCAACATCGCGAATCTGATCAACGGCGCCAATAACGGCAAAGGCGATCCCAGCGTGTTGGCCAGCGCAGAAATCGGCTACGCCATCGTGAAGCTGATTTCCCGCACGCCGGGCAGCAACGGCAACACCATCTCGCTGAGCACCTCGGTTTCCAACAACGCCACCGAGAAGGCCACCGCCAGCAGCAACACTCTTTCCGGCGGCGGCAACGCCACCACTCTGGCGCCGGGAACGCTCATCAGCATCTTGGGCTCCAATCTGTCCGATAACACCGCCTCGGCCGATCCCAACGCCGCGTCGCTTCCCACCCGGCTCGGCGGCGTGGAAGTTTACATTGATGGCATCCGCTCGCCGCTGATGTACGTTTCGCCTACCGAGATCAATGCGCAGATTCCCTGGGAGACGATCGACACCAACAGCAGCAGTGTCTTCGTGCGTACGGTGCACAATGATGGAACGGTGACGGTAAGCAATCCCATCGGTATTCCCCTGTCGCCGGAAAATCCGGGAATTTTCGCGCAAATCACCGATGCAAACGGCAATCCGCTGCCGGATCCGCGCCCCGCGATCGCCTATCACGGCTCCAGCTACGCGACCGATATCGTATCGGTCGACGGCAGCATCAACGCCGGCGACGTGGCGACCATCACCATTCAGGGTCGGGCGTATAGCTATAACATCCAGGCCACCGATACCACCGCCTCGGTGCGCGATTCGCTGATTTATCTGATCAACTCTAATCCACAGGAGATTGTCACCGCGTCAGCGGCGGCGGCCTACACGCGAATCGTTTTGCAGGCCAAGGTTCCCGGGCCGGAGGGCGACGGGATCCCCATCACGGCCACGCAAACCACCACCGCCGCTTCCGGATCTCCGGCCATCGTGCTCACCGCGCTGAGCCCCGCCCTGTGCTGCGCCAATGTCGCCGGTGCGCCTCTCACGCCGCAGAATCCGGCGGTCGCCGGCGAATTCATCTGGGTCTACGCCACCGGCCTCGGGCTGGTCACGCCGGACGCGGCCAAGGCCCAGCAGAACGACGGCCAGGTGTATAACGGCCCGGTGAACAACAACCCGTCCTCGCCCGTCTCATCGCTCGCCGGCGGAAATACGGCGACGGTCGTCTCGGCCGGACTTCAACCCGGCAGCGTCGGCCTTTACAAGGTCGTTCTTCAGCTCAGCACGGCGATCCCCAGCAATCTGACCACACAGCTCACCATCGCGCAGGATATCTATACGAGCAACGTGGTCACCATTCCCGTCTACAACCCCAAACCGAGCGGATCACAGTAGCCACGCCGTAGGAGAATAGAGCGGATGAGCGAGCTTCGCTGGCATCCGCTACTGGAACAATGGGTGGTGGTGACCGCGCACCGCCAGCACCGGCCGCACATGCCGGCGGAAGGGTGCCCGTTCTGCCCCGGCTCCGGCCGCGTGCCCGAACACTACGACGTCTGTCTTTATCCCAACGATTTTCCGGCGTTTTCCTTTGACGATCCCGACGCGCCCGGGGCCTGCGACGTCGTCCTCTACAGTCCCCGACACGATCTTCTGCCATCGGAGCTGCCGCTGGAGCAGTGGGAAAAAGTGGTCGCGCTGTGGACCCGCCGGTCGGCCGAGCTCGCCCGCGACGCGCGCGTCAAATACGTCATGATTTTTGAAAATAGCGGAGAAGCCGTGGGCGTCACCATGCCGCATCCGCATGGCCAGATCTACGCCTTCCCGTTTGTCCCGCTTCGCGTCGAACGCGAGCGCGCCGCCGCGGCGCATTTCCGGTCCAGGGAACATCGCTGTTTATATTGCAAGGTGCTCCAGGACGAGCAGCGCGAGGGCCGCCGGATCATCGCGGAAAACGCGTCTTTTGTCACTTTTGTACCCTATTTTGCGCGATTTCCGTACGAAACGCAGATCTATTCGCGGCGCCACGCCGCACGCCTGGATCAATTCACGCCGGCCGAAGCGGGGCTCCTCGCCGCGGCGATCCTGGACATCCGCAAAAAATACGACGCGCTGTTCGGCGAGCCGATGCCCCTGATGATGGTCCTGCATCAAGAGGAGCATTTTTACGTTGAGTTCCTGCCGCTGCGGCGCGCCGCGGGGAAGCTCAAATATCTGGCCGCCGTCGAAAGTTCCTCTTGGACGTTTCTGGCGGACGTGATCCCGGAAGCGGCGGCCGAAGCGTTGAAAACGGCATAACGGCGCGCGCCGCGTCAATATTCGATCCGGTCTTTCCGCGCCTCGATTTTCCGTCTGTCCACGCCCGGGACCTTGGCCAGATCCTCGATCGATTTAAACTTGCCGTTCTGCTCCCGGTAGGCCACCAGGGCGGCCGCTTCCTTCTCGCTCAAGTCCAGCGCGCTTTCAAGCAACTGCGGCCCCGCCGTATTCACATTGACTTTCGCCGGAAAATTCGCCGCCAGATAATCGATGATCCGGGCAAATTCCTCATCGCTTCCTTGCGCGCCCTGGTTCACCATATCGCCCACCAGCGCCGCCCAGTCCTCGCGCGTCTTCGCCATCCCTATCACGCTTTCCGGACTATGACAGCCGCTGCACACCTTGATCAGCGCATCGCGGCCCGGCCCTTCGGGCAAGCCCGGCTGCGCCATCCCGCTGGCGATCACGAAGCATCCGGCGATCCACACCCGCATATCCGCCCAGTTTACCCGATGCCGCGTGGTAGAATCGCTGTCGATGTTTTCTCTCTCGGCCGTCACCGACGAATTCTCCCCGGATTTTGAGACCGCCGCGCAAGCGATGCGCGAGCTGGGCATGACGGCGGCCGAGCTGCGGGTCATCGACGGCAGGAACATCATCGAGCTGAGCGACGCCGAGCTCGACCGCGTGAAATCCATCGCCGAGCGCTATGGCCTGCGCATCCTCTCCATCGCCTCGCCGGTGCTGAAGTGCGAACTTCCCGGCGCGCCGCCCATCGACTCCTCGATCCCGCACGACCTGTTTGGCGCGCGCTTCACCATCGCCGATCAGCCGCGCCTGGCCGCCCGCGCCTTCGCCATCGCGAAGAGAACCGGCGCTTCGATCGTCCGCGTCTTTTCCTACTGGCGCACCGTGGAGCCGGAAAAATGCTTCGCTCCGGCGGCCGAGGCGCTGCGCGATCTGGCCGAGCAGGCCGCGCGCCACAACCTCACCATCGGGCTGGAAAACGAGCACGCCTGCAACATCGCCACCGCCGCCGAATCCGCCCGCCTGCTAAAGGCCGTCGACCATCCCAATTTGAAGCTCATCTGGGACCCGGCCAACGCTTATGTCGCGGGCGAAAGACCTTATCCCGACGGCTACCTCCTGCTGCCGGTCGATCGCATCGTTCACGTTCACGCCAAGGACTGCACCATCCAGGACGGCGAACCGGTCTGGGGACCGCTCGGCGAGGGCGACATCGGATGGAAGGCGCAGCTTGCGGCTCTGCGGCGCGACGGCTACCGGGGCTACATCAGCCTGGAAACGCACTGGCGCGGTCCCAACGGCGACAAACACGAAGCCAGCATGATCTGCGGCCGCAACTTGAAGTCGCTCGCCTCCGCGGCGTAGTTCGCGGGAGCCCACGGCGACAGCCGCCGCGCTTTAAGATAAACTCGAAGATTCACTTCATGGCATCCGGCAAGCTTGGACCTTCCCTGACCGTCCTGGAAATTTTCGACCTCGTCCGCGACGAACTCAACCAAGTCGAGCGCGAAATCGGGTTGGAATCCATCTCCTCGGTCGACGCCGTCACCTACATCGGCCAGTATCTCCAATCCGGCGGCGGCAAGCGCCTGCGCCCCATTCTGGTTCTGCTGTGTGGAAAACTGTTCCGCGATTCGACCCCCATGCTGATCCGCATGGCGGCGGTGGTGGAGATGATCCACACCGCGACGCTGGTCCACGACGACGTCATCGACATGGCCAAAACGCGGCGCGGCCGCCCCTCGATCAACATGGTTTGGGGCAACCACACCTCGGTGCTCGCGGGCGACTGGCTGTACATGCAGGCTTTTCAGGTCGCGCTGCGCGAGCGCAGCTTTCCGGTGCTCGATCTGCTGATTGAGCTGACGCAGCGCATGGTCGAAGGCGAGCTGCTCCAGCTCGACCGCATCGGTAAGATCGTCACCGAAGCCGACTACATGGAGCTGATCGACCGCAAGACCGCCAGTCTTTTTTCCGCCTGCGCCCGGCTGGGAGCCGCCGCCTCCGGCGCCGATGAAGCCGCCGGGCGGCGGCTCGGCGATTACGCCTGGAACCTGGGAATCGCCTTTCAGTTGATCGACGACGTGCTTGATTTCACCTCGCGCGAAAAGATTTTGGGCAAGCCGGTCGGCAACGATCTGCGCGAAGGCAAGGTGACGCTGCCGTTGATTTACGCGCTCGAATCGGCCGAAGCGGAGGAGCGCAGGCTGGTGGAAACCGTGCTCGCCGACGGCAATTACGATCAGGTGCCGTTCGGAAAGATTCTGCACGTCCTGCGCCGGCACGGCGGAATCGAACGCACCCGCCGCCGCGCGGAAGAATTCACCGAAAGAGCCCGTGCGATCATCGCCGAATTTCCGCCATCCACCCATCAGCGGGCCTTGTTGGCTGTTACCGACCTGGTCACCGAGCGCGACCATTAGGGGCGCCAGGCCGCGCTACTGGCCGGAAATCCCGCCCTCCGGCGGGTCGATTCCGGAAAGATCGCGCGTCGTAAGAAGCGAGGAGGCAAAATGCGATACCTGTTGTTGATTTACGAAGACGAAAAGCGTCTCCAAAGTGGATACGACCCCGGTGAGATGCGGGAATACCAGGCTCTCGGCAAGGAGTTCGCCCAGAGCATTCTTGGTGGCAATGCGCTACAGCCCACTGTCACCGCCAAAACGGTTCGCGTGCGGAACGGGAAAACGGTGGTCACCGACGGTCCTTTCGCCGAAACCAAGGAGCAGCTCGGCGGCTACTATCTGATCGAGGCGTCCGACGCCGCCGAGGCTGGGAAAATTGCGGCGAAAATTCCCGGCGCGCGCTTCGGCTGCGTCGAGGTCCGGCCGATTATGACGTTTTCCTAAGCCAAGGGGGGCACATGCGGGCTGCATCGAAAAAGATGCAGCCTTTTTTCATTTCCGCTGTCGATTCCGGCAATCATGCGCGTCGTCAGGATGAGGGCGCCGGAAGCGGCGCTGAAATCATCCAAAGGAGCAACAATTATGAGCACGGCTATGAGCACGGCCACGACCGCGGTTCCGGCACTCAGTTCGTATGATCGGGGAGTCGGCCAAACTTTCTTGGAACAGTCCACCAGCGGCGCGATGGGAGCCGTCCAGGGACTCTCGGAGGCGCAATGGAAGTTCAAGCCAGCGCCGGAGCGGTGGTCAATCGTCGAGATCCTCGAGCATATCGCCCTTGTGCAGGAGCTCATCACGCGGCGTCTCGAGGAGGATCTGCCCGGCGCTCCGCCGCCCTCTGGCGACCGCAATAACGAAGAGATCGAGCGGATGGCCCTGTTGGAGGTTCCCGTGCGGCTTCAAAAGTTTGCGGCGCCCGAGTTTGCCAATCCCCACGGCATCGAGCCGGCTGAGGCGCTGGATCGCTTTCAGAAAAGCAGCGAGCGCATGGCGAAGCTGCTGGCTTCGGTAAATTTGCGCGCCGGCGTCCTGGATTGCCCGCCGCTGAAAGCGATGAGCAAGGGCAAATACACCACCGCCGACGGCTATCAGTGGCTGTTGTTCACGCTGGCGCACACCGAACGGCACACCAAACAGATCCTGGAGGTACGCGCGGATCCCGGTTTTCCGGATTAAGACCGGGCGTCCCGGAGGGCGGGTTCCGCTCCGCGCAGTCCGCGCCGGTGAAACCCGCCCGCATGACATGATCGAAAGGGAGGACCCCGATGCGTTACATGATGCTGATTTACTCCCGCGAATCGCCCGCGATGCGTTCCGAGGAAGAACGGCGCGAGCTTCGCGCCTCGCACGCCAAAGTGATGCGGGAAGCCAAACAGAAAGGTATCCTTCTCGGCGCCGAGCCCCTTGCGCCCACCAGCAGCGCGACCACCGTGCGGGTCGAAAACGGCAAGCCGCTGGTCACCGACGGTCCCTTCGCCGAGACCAAGGAGCAGCTCGCCGGATACTACATTCTGGACTGCGCCAATCTGGACGAAGCGATTGACTGGGCGGCCAAAATCCCGACCTCGTGCAAGGGCGGAGCCGGATGTATCGAGATTCGTCCCATGCCCGGGCTGCCGCCGCTCGATTAAGCGAACCGCGCCGGCCGTCACCTGATGCTTAACGCTTCAGAAGCCATCGAGTCCGTTTTCCGGCGCGAATCGGGAAGGATCATCGCCAGCCTGATTCGCATCTCGGGCTCCTTCGATCGCGCCGAGGAGGCCATGCAGGAGGCCTTCGCCGGCGCGCTCGCATCGTGGCCCGAAAAAGGCGTGCCGGAAAATCCCGCGGCGTGGATCATGACCGCGGCGCATCGCAAATTGATCGATGCGGCGCGAAGAGAGCAGACCCGCCGCGACAAGGAGGATTCCATCCGCTATGAAACCGAAATTGCCAGGGCGGAGCCGGAGCCCGAAGAGGCCGCCATGCACTTTCCCGACGACCGTCTGCGCCTGATTTTCACCTGCTGCCATCCGGCACTGAATAGCGAGGCCCGCATCGCGCTCACGCTACGCACGCTCGGAGGCCTGACCACACCGGAGATCGCGCGCGCCTTTCTGCTGCCGGAGGCGACGCTGGCGCAGCGTCTGGTCCGCGCCAAGCGCAAGATTCAGGAGGCGCGCATCCCCTATGAAGTTCCGCCGCCGGACCGGCTGCCGGAGCGCCTGGCCGCCGTCCAGGCGGTCCTTTACCTGATTTTCAACGAAGGCTATACGGCGAGCTCGGGAAACGAGCTGCTCCGCCGGGGATTGTGCGCGGAGGCGATCCGGCTGGGCCGCGTGTTGTGCGATCTAATGCCGGGCGACGCCGAAAGTCTCGGGTTATTGGCGTTGATGATCCTTCAGGATTCGCGGCGCGAGGCGCGGATCGCCGGCGGCGTGCTGATGACGCTGGAGCAGCAGGACCGCTCCTTGTGGGATCGCGCCGCGATCGATGAGGGGCTGGCGCTGGTCGATCGGGCGCTGCGCCTGGGGCCGGCCGGGCCGTACTGTCTCCAGGCCGCGATCGCGGCGGTGCACGCCTCCGCGGCAAGCGCGAAGGATACCGATTGGCTGGAGATCGCCGCGTTGTATGAAAAATTGTTCGAAGTGCACCGCTCGCCGGTGGTCGCCCTGAACCGGTGGGTGGCGGTGGCGATGAGCGGGCGACTGGAGGAGGCCTTGCAGCAGATCGACGCCCTGGCGGAGGAGCTCGGATCCTATCACCTGTTCCATGCCGCGCGCGCCGATCTGCTGCGCCGGGCCGGCCGGCTTCAAGAAGCGGCCTCGGCGTACCGGCTGGCGATCAGCCTGGCGGCGAATCAGATCGAGCGGGAGTTTCTCGAAAAAAGACTCCAGGAAGCCGGGGGCAGCTAATCCGCTCCGGCGCGCCCAGCCGCTTCAGTCGAAGTTGGTCACGCCCTGAAAACGGCGCAGAGCCTGTCTGAACATCCACTTGATCACGCGCGCGTCGTTGTAGCAGAACGCGAGTATGTGATTGAGCGTCGAAAAGCAATGCGGCTGGCAGGACGCCTTCATCTCCCTGAGTTGCCGGGAGTCGAACTTAGGATTCTCGATCGCGCCCCAGTCATAAGTGGCGTTGTACATCGGGAAGCACGGCGCGAGCGTGCCATCGGTCCGGACGATGAGTGAATTCCATCCGGCGCGGCAGTTCCACTCCTGGATCTTGCCGCGCATGAAGAGCCGCATCTCGTTTAAGCGGCTGGTGGAATTGACCATCTTATAGCCGGATCTCTTTTTCTCAATCAGCCAATCGATCAGCTCATCGACGCGGTCCCAGTCCTCGGGGCGGATGAAGGTTTCGTTTGCGCCGGCATGCTTGAAATGCGGCTGCTCCATCATGGGAGATTCGTTGATGTGGTAGTCCGTGGCGATGCCGTGATCGTGCGCGATCTCGGTAAGCTGTTTGACATCGTCGAGATTATTCCGGCAAATATTGATGTTGAAGAAGACCGTATACCCATATCGGTACTGTTTTTTTACCAGATAATCGAAGTATTTTCGAATGGGCTGGAGGGCTTTGGGCAGGCTTTCCTTGACCTCCACCGCGTCCACGGCGAGGTTGAAAGTGGCCACCCCGGCGTCGGCCAGCCAATCGGTGACTTGCGGGCGAAGCAGGCGCCCGTTGGTGGGGACATAGATCCAAAACCCTTTTTTTGCCGCGTAATAGCAAACTTTGTGCGCGAACCGCGGGCGCAGCAGCGGCTCGCCGCCCATCAGGGCGAGCACTCCGGCGCCGGCATCCCGCAGCCAGTCGATGGAGCGCCTGGCGATCTCTTCGGTCATTCCGCGGACGCTATTTTCGAAAGCCCAACAGTAGTGACAGTCAAGATTGCACTTCCATTCCGTGAATAAATAGGCGATGATCGGGTGAAAGTCGCCGGGCAACAGGCGGGATTTTATCCACGGGACTGCCCATCCGCGAAACGCGCGGCGGATATGGCGAAACTCCCACCGGCGCTGTTGCGGCGGTGGGGCGGGATCGCCGTCGTCGCCGCCAAGGTATTCCGGATATTGAGGAAATACGGGATCGGGAAGAGCTGCTCCGGCGGGGACTGGGGCCACGGCCGAACGTCTTGCCGGCTGGGTCAACAAACTGTTAAGGCTCACATCCAGCCGGAACGAATTCCTGGTGTCGGCGGTTTCCATTGAATCATCCCTCGATAACTATTTGACCCAAGACCGGAGAAACCGGTTGCACTGGAAACTGTGTTGCCATCGCCATATGGCGGATCGCCGCCCCTGCCGCCGGTGGGAAGTGCTACCGGACTTAATGGGAAGCTTATCCGGGAGTGAATCCGCTCCCGCCGGATCACTATACGAATTCCTCCGCACGAATGACTAAGACCCTCAGAAGTTATTTGAGTTACTCCTGGATTAAATGGTACGATTCCTATGTGCGAACTCAAGAGATTGTCTCCTTACTTATAGAAGAACGTGACCGCTTGTCGCGAGCCATTGAAGCGCTCCAGGGAAACTCTCCCCGTTCCAGCCGCCCGGCCGGGGGTCCTCTCGCGGCTGCTCAACACAGGCCTGCCGCGAGACCGAAGCGCACTTTAAGCGCCGCCGGGCGCAGAGCCATCGCGGAAGCGGCACGCCGGCGCTGGGCGGCGGTACGCGCGGCCAAGGAGAAGGCGGCGGCCGCCAAAGCAGAGCCGAAGCAGAGCAAGAAGGCCCGCGGCTAGCCGAGTTCCCGCGAATCTCCGGCGAAGTACTGGCGCAGGAGCGGTTCTAACGCCGGATTGCAGGCGACGGCATTGCCGCCGTAAATGGTTCGCTCGCCGGAAAAGCTGAAAAATTTGGCGCCGGCTTCCTCCAGAATGACTTGCGGCGCGGCCAGGTCCCAGGGGCTGACCGCGGGCTCGACCCAGACGTCGTTTTCTCCGGCGGCCAGCATCATGGCGTCGGGAGTTCCGCCCAGGCAGCGGAACGACCAGAACCGGCCGATAAAATCGATCAGATTGCGCGAGAACCGCCGATCTTGGATTCGGGTCAGGGCGTTGACGCTGAGCACCGCGCGCGACGGATCCGCGACGGAGGAAACACACAGCCGTTTGCCGTTGCGGAACGCGCCGCATCCGCGCGCCGCCCAGCAGGTTTGAGACAGCAGGGGAAGATGAACCACTCCCGCGGCGACTTCACCGCGGTCTTCCAGCGCGATGAGCACGCCCCACAGCGGATTGCCGCGCACGAAGTCGCGGGTGCCGTCGATCGGATCGATGATCCAGCGGCGGCCGCTGCGGGATTTCTTGCGCGCTCCTTCTTCCCCGAGCAGCCCGTCCTCGGGGAAATTTTCCTCGAGTGCGGAGGCGATCAGGCGCTCGCAGGCCCGGTCGGCGCTGGTCACCGGCGAATCGTCGGGCTTCACCTCGGCTGTCACTCCGCGGCGTTGATGCTCCAGAGCCAGCTCCGCCGCTTGAAACGCGATGCGGCGCGCGGCCTCCAGTTCTCTTTCGAAGGACATTTCTTCGCATGGTAGCATTGAGCCGAATGAGTTCCCGGACGGTCTACGCGGTGCTTGAGGAAACGGCGCGAAAACATCCGGAGGTGGTCGCGCTGCGCCAGCCGGCTGGTGGCGGCGCTTACCGATCCTGGACCTATCGCGAGTATCGCGAGGCGGTGCGGCAGATCGCCGTGGGGCTGCGCGAATTCGGCGTCCAGAAAGGCGAGATCGTCGCCCTGCAATCGGAGACGAGGGCGGAGTTCTATCTGGCCGATCTCGGCCTGATGTCCTGCGGCGCCATTGCGGCCGCGCTTTACACCAGCTTGCCCTACGCCGATCAGGCCCGCGCCTTGAAAGCCTCCGGCGCCCGCTTCGCGATGGTCGAAAATCTGGCCGCTCTGCGCGCGCTCGAAGCCGCGGGAGAACGCGCCAACTGGATTGTCCTCACCGGCGAATCCGGCGGCTTCGCCACTTTGGAGCAGATCCGCCAAGCCGGGGAAAATAAGCTGAAAAGCGATCCTTCGGCCTTCGAGAGAATCCACGGCGAGGTGCGCGGCGCCGACTCCGCGGTGCTCTACATGACTTCGGGCGCCACGGGCGAGCCGAAGATGGGGCTGGTCACCCACGCCGCCCTGGTCGCCAACATGGATCACGCCCCCGACGTTTTGCCCCTCACCCCCGAGGATGTCACGCTGGCGTTTCTGCCCTCGGCGCACATCGCCCAGCGGGTGGTGGTGGAACTGGTCCCGATTCGCCAGGGAACTTGCGTCGTTTTCTCCGAGGGAATTTCCAAACTTCCGCAGGAGATGCGCGCCGTGCGGCCCACGTTTTTTCTCGCGCCGCCGCGCGTCTGGGAGCGGGTCTATTTCACCGTCTCGAATGAAATCAAAAAGCGGCCGGCGCCCATCCGCAAGCTGTTTTACGCCGCACTCGGCGTGGGCAGCGAAGCCAGCCGACTGCGGCAGCAGGGCAAGCCGGTCCCCCTGGCCCTGCGCGTGTCGCTCAAATTCTTCGACCGCGTGATTTTCCGCAAGATTCGCGCGCGGCTGGGCGGGCGGATCCGCATCGCGGCCTCCGGCGCCGCGCCACTCGGAAAAGAACTGGCGGAGTTCTACGCGGCCATCGGGATGCCGCTCATTGAAGGCTACGGATTGACCGAAGGCGGCGTCGCCGCGCTGAATCCGCTGGACCGGCCCAAGCCGGGGAGCATCGGGAAAATGCTGCCGCGCGTCGAAGCCCGCCTGGCCGAGGACGGCGAGCTGATGCTGCGCAGCCCCTGCCTGTTCTCCGGATATTACAAGGACCCGGAGGCTACCGCGGCCGTGTTGCGCGATGGCTGGCTGGCCACCGGCGACATCGCCGAGCAGGACTCCGACGGCTATTGGTACATCACCGGCCGCAAGAAGGAAGTCATCGTTTCCTCCAATGGAAAAAAGATCTATCCGGCGCGTATTGAAGTGCTGTTCAAACGCGAGCCCGCCATAAATCAGGTTCTGTTGATCGGCGACGGCCTGCCCTACGTCACCGCGCTGTTCACCGTCAACGGCGATCCCGAGGAAACGCGCGAGGCGGTGGAGCGCGCCGTCAAGGATGTCAACAAGCAGCTCGCCTCCTTCGAGCAGATTCGCAAATTCAAAATCCTCGAACGCGATTTTTCCATCGAGACCGGCGAGTTGACTCCCACGATGAAGATCCGGCGCGATCGCGTGCTCCAGAATCACCGCGCCGCCGTAAGCGAGCTCTATATGGGGCGGGGCATTGACTGATCAATAATAGGGATTGACCCACAAAATCACTCTTATTCCCGGGGATGGCATCGGCCCCGAAGTCGCGGGCGCTGCGCGCCGCGCCGTCGATGCCACCGGCGTCCGCATCGATTGGGAGCCGGTTGAGCTCAACGCCTCCGTCATTCAGAAAACCGGCCAATCGCTGCCCGAAGAAGTCGTCGAAAGCTTGCAGCGCACGCGCGTCGGATTGAAAGGACCGGTTACCACGCCCGTCGGCGAAGGCTACACCAGCGTCAACGTGGCCCTGCGGAAACGGTTCGAACTGTTCGCCAACGTGCGCCCCGTGCGCTCGCTGGCCGGCATGGCCACCCGCTTCGCCGACGCCAGGATCGACATGGTGATCTTCCGTGAAAACACCGAGGATCTCTATTCCGGCCTGGAGAACGAAGTGGTGCCCGGCGTGGTCACCGGGATCAAAGTGATTACGCGCGCCGCCTCCTCGCGCATCGCCGAATATACTTTTGCCTTCGCCGAATCGGCCGGCCGCAAAAAGGTCACCGCGATTCACAAAGCCAACATCATGAAGCTCGCCGACGGCTTGTTTCTGCGCTGTTGCCGGGAAGCCGCCGCGCGCCATCCCGCCATCGAGTATCAGGAACTGATCGTGGATAACGCCGCGATGCAACTGGTGATTCGCCCCGAGACCTTCGATATTCTGCTGATGCCGAACCTGTACGGCGATATCATTTCCGATCTCGCCGCCGGTCTGGTTGGCGGCCTGGGAATCGTCCCCGGCGCCAATATCGGAGAACAGCACGCCGTATTCGAGGCCGTGCACGGCTCGGCGCCGGATATCGCGGGCAAGGGACTGGCCAATCCCACCGCGATGATGATGTCCGCCGTCCTGATGCTGATTCATTTGCAGGAGCACGAAGCGGCGCGCCGGCTGCAATCGGCCATCGAGCACGTCTACGCCGCCCGCCGCCACCTGACCCGCGACGCCGGTGGAACCGCCACCACCGCCGAATTCACTGACGCCGTGATCGACGCCATCGCGCGCGTGGGATAATCGAGGCAAATGCGGTACGCACTTGTTCTGCTGCTTCCCGCGCTGATGACCGCAGGTCCGGCGCCGAATCCCAAAATGACCAATCTTGAAGTCGCGGTCACCAACGAAAGCGGCAAGCCGCTGGAGAGCGCCAGCGTGATCGTCAAGTTCATCGAAGGCCGGTCCAAAATCAAGTTCGGCGCGAAGATCCGCGAGGAATGGGACCTGAAGACCGGACCCGACGGCAAAGTGAAGGTGCCGCCCATCCCGCAGGGCAAAATCCTCATCCAGGTGATCGCAAAGAATTATCAGACCTTCGGCCAGACCTTCGACATCCAGCAGGAGGAAAAGACCATCGAGGTCAAGCTGAAGCCGCCGCAGCCGCAGTACACCTCCCATCCGCAATAACCCTACCGGTAACTGATAAAATCCGTTTCGATGAGCCCCTCCGTCTACCCTCCCGGCGAAGAGTTCGCCCGCAAAGCTCATGTTCAGGGCCTGGAAGCCTATCGCGAGTTGTACTCCCGCGCGGAGCGCGACCCGGAGGGGTTTTGGGGCGAGGTCGCCGCGCGGGAAGTTCATTGGTTTGAGCCCTGGTCGCGCGTGCTCGACTGGAATCCGCCGTTCGCCCGCTGGTTCGCCGACGCCAAAACCAACGTCTCTTACAACTGCCTGGACCGCCACGCCGCTTCTCACCGCAAGAACCAGGCCGCGATCCTCTGGGAAGGCGAACCGGGCGATCAGCGCGCGCTCACCTATCAGGAGCTGCATCGATTGGTGGTGCGCTTCGCCTGGGTTTTGAAGTCGCGCGGCTATCGCGCCGGCGACCGCGCCATCATCTATATGCCGATGGTGCCGGAGCTGCCCATCGCCATGCTGGCCTGCGCGCGGCTGGGCATCATTCATAGCGTGGTTTTCGGCGGATTTTCAGCGGAGGCGTTGAAGGCCCGTATTCAGGATCTCGGCGCGGCGCTGGTCATCACCGCAGACGGAGGTTTCCGCCGGGGGAAACAGGTGCGGCTGAAGCCCGCCGTGGATGAGGCGCTCCAGGACTGTCCCGGCGTGCGCGAAACCATCGTCTACCGCCGCACCGGCTCGGAAATTCCGATGCAAAGCGGCCGCGATTTCTGGTGGCACGATCTGGACGCCGCCGCCTCCGAGGACTGTCCGGCCGAACATCTTGATAGCGAGCATCCGCTCTACGTCCTGTACACCTCCGGCACCACCGGCAAACCGAAAGGCATCCTGCACACCACCGGCGGATATCTCACCCATATCACCGCCACGATGAAGTGGGTTTTCGACTTGCGCCAGGAGGATACCTACTGGTGCTCGGCCGATATCGGCTGGGTCACCGGACACAGCTACGTCGTCTACGGCCCGCTCTCGGCCGGGGCGACCACTTTGATGTATGAAGGCGCGCCCGATTTTCCGCGCTTCGACCGCTGGTGGCGCATCATCGAAAAATACCGTGTGAATATTTTCTACACCTCGCCCACCGCGATTCGCGCGCTCATCCGGCAAGGCGAGCAGTGGCCCGATGCGCACGATCTTTCCAGCCTGCGCCTGCTCGGCTCCGTAGGCGAGCCGATCAATCCCGCGGCCTGGGAATGGTACTACCGCGTCATCGGAAAGCAGCGCTGCCCGATCGTCGATACCTGGTGGCAGACCGAAACCGGCGGCATCCTGATCGCTCCCATGCCCGGCGCGGTCCCGTTGAAGCCGGGCTCGGCGACGCTGCCGCTGCCGGGCGCGGTTCCCGGAATCGTCGATTTGCACGGCCAGCCCGTGGGCGATAACCGCGAGGGTTTTCTCATCCTCCGCCAGCCGTGGCCCGGCATGATCCGCAACATCTGGGGCGATCCGGAGCGGTACAAGGAGCAATACTGGAGCCGCGTGCCCGGCGCTTATTTCACCGGCGACGCCGCCCGCCGCGACTCCGACGGATATTACTGGATCCTCGGCCGCGTCGACGACGTCATGAACGTCAGCGGCCATCGGCTTAGCACCATGGAAGTGGAGTCGGCGCTGGTGCGTCATCCCGCGGTGGCCGAAGCCGCCGTCGTCGGCAAGCCGCACGAGATCACCGGGCAGGCGGTGTGCTGCTTTGTCACCCTCAAGCGCGGCGACTGGAATCATGATCAACTCGGGGAGGAGTTGCGGCAGTGGGTGTCGCGCGAGATCGGCGCGTTCGCCCGCCCCGAGGAAATTCGTTTCTCCGATGCGCTGCCAAAAACGCGCAGCGGCAAAATCATGCGCCGGCTGCTGCGCGAAATCGTCACCAGCAACTCCGTCACGGGCGATGTCACAACATTGGAGGATCTGAGCGTCGTCGCCAGGCTCGCCGCCCAGCAGGACGAGGAATAGCGCAACCCCGCTTGCTCCGGCGGATCCGGAGGGCTATCCCCGGCATCTAATTTTCATGCGGAAGGTGGTGATCCTCGGGGGCGGGTTCGGCGGATTGCTCGCCGCCCAGACTCTGCGGGGCGCCGCGGCCGAAGTCACCCTGGTGGATTTCCGGAATTTTCACCTGTTCCAGCCCTTGCTCTATCAGGTGGCCACCGGATCGCTCGCGCCGGGAGAAATCGCCGAGCCGCTGCGCTCGATTTTAAGCAGGCAAAAGAACGCCAAGGTTCTTCTGGGCCGCGCCGTCGATCTGGACCCGCAGGCCCGCACCGTCACCCTGCGCTACGGCGAGGAGACTGATTCGCCCGGCGAGTTGCAGCTTCCCTACGACGCCCTGATCGCCGCCACCGGCGCGCAAAATTCTTACTTCGGCCACGCGGAGTGGCCCAAGTTCGCGCCCGCATTGAAGTCGGTCGAGGACGCCATCGCGATGCGCCGCAAAATCCTTTACGCCTTCGAAGCGGCGGAGCGGGAGCCGGATCCGGCGCGGCGGCGGGCCTGGCTCACCTTTGTCATCGTCGGCGCCGGGCCCACCGGCGTCGAGCTGGCCGGCGCCCTGGCCGAGATTGCGCGCCAAACCCTGCGCCACGACTTTCGCACCATCCGCCCGGAGGAATCGCGGATTCTGCTGCTGGAGGGTTCGCCTCGCGTCCTGCCCACTTATTCCCAGGAAAGCTCCGCCGCCGCCGAGCGCTCCCTCATCCGGCTCGGCGTGCGCCCGCGCAGTAGTACGCACGTCACCGCCATCGACCAGGAAGGCGTGACCCTATCCACCGGAGAGCATATTGAAAGCAAAACCGTGTTGTGGGCCGCCGGCGTCACCACCTCCAGCTTCGCCAAAATCCTCCAGCAGCGCGCCGGCGCCGCGCTGGACCGGCACGGACGCGTCATGGTCGCCCCGGATCTCACCATCCCCGGACATCCCGAAATCTTCGTCGTCGGCGATCTGGCCCACGTTGAATCGGACGGCCGTGAAGTGCCGGGAGTCGCGCCCGCGGCCATGCAGATGGGCCGCTACGCCGCCCGCGTGCTGATCGACCGCTGGGCCGGCCGCCCGACTCCGCCGTTTCGTTATTTGGACAAAGGCAGCCTGGCCGTGATCGGACGCGGCGCTGCCGTGATGGAGATCGGCCGCTGGCGTTTTCACGGATTCCTGGCCTGGCTGCTCTGGCTCTTCATCCACCTGATGTATCTGGTGAAGTTTCGCAACCGCCTCATCGTCTTTATCCGCTGGGGATTTCAGTATCTTTCCTTCGAGCGCGGGGCCCGCCTCATCACCGCGGCGCGCTCTTGAGCGCTTGCGGCGTTTCTGCCAGCCGGCTCGGCGCTCCGGTTCAGAATGTATAGCTTAAGCCGAAAAGCGGAGTAAACTGCTCGAAAATCCCGCGCGCCGTGTTGTGTGGCGCCGGCACGATCTCCTGGCGGTCGAACGTCGTCAGATAATCGCGGAATTCCCCGCGCAGCAGCAGATGCGGGCGCAGCAGGTACGTCACTCCTCCGCCCACGCTGAAGGCGACCTTCCAGACGTCGTTCTCCGTGAGCGTTGCGATCTGGGGAAGCGGCTGTGGAAACGGCTCTGGCCCGGCGATCACATACTCCTTGGCGCCCGCGCCGCCGGCAAGAAACGGGCGCAGTCTCCGGCCGCGCCGCGCAAAGTGAAACAACCCCTCGATCGTCAATGCGTCCGAATTTCCCTGAATATCCACCTTCGTCGAAGGCGTCTGCAAAAAAGGATGGCCGTCGTGATAGAGGTAGGAGAACTGCGCCGAGACGTAATCGGAAAACTCCCAGCCCAGATCGATTCCCGCGGCGAACCGGTTGCGGATCCCCGCCTGCGCGCTCACGCCCGCGCCGAAGATGGTTCCGTCGCGATACCAGCCATAGCCGATATCGGCGCCGGCCTCAAAGCGATCCTGCGCGGCCGCGGCGCACGCCAGCGCGGCCCATAACCAGTACTTCATGCCGCCGGTGCAAGCTGCTCCTTTAGCATATTGCGGATCCGCAATAATCTTACCCGAATTCCGGTGGAGGTGATGCCCGCCTCGCGCGCGATCTCTTCCGCCGAATATCCTTCGAGATTGCGCTCCAGCAGCGTGCGGTCGCGCCGGCCGCAGCGGTCGAGCAGACGCCGCAGCTCCAGCGATTCCAGATCCATCGAATACGACGCGTTCACGTTGTCGATCGGCGTCGCCATCGGGCCGCGGAATCTGGCCCGGTACAGATTGCGCGCGATCGAGTTCACCCAAAACCCGACCATCCCCGGATCCCGCAACTGATCCCTGCACTCCCAGCCGCGCACCCAAGCCGCCTGCGCGATCTCTTCGGCGTCGTCCAGCGGCGCTCCATGCGCCAGAAGAAAGCGGCGGGTGGCGCTGTAGCCCGTTTCGAATGCTTCCGCGTAGTCGTTCCGTTCCATGGCGCTGTTAACGGCTGCAATCGCCGTGCCAGCGCGGCACATCGCGATATCAACGTCTTACCGGAGGCAGAGGCGGGCCGCTCCCGGTAAAAAATTCGGAAACACTAACCGGATTGAATGATTCTTCCGATGATGGGAAGGTGCGTATCGTTACATTGCTCTTGGCGGCCGCGCTTCTGCACGCCGAATCGCACCCAAGCTGGTGGACCTACGCTGAGCCCGAGGCCACCGCGCTGGTGGGCATCCACTGGGAAACACTGCGCGATTCGCCCTTCGCGCCCGCGGTGGGCGCCGCGCTCGCCGATTTCCCCAGCCTGCCGCTGCTGTGGGAAAGCCGGCAGATTCTGCTCTCCTCGCCTCCGGCGCTGGCGATTCTCTCCGGTTCTTTTCCCGTGGAGGCGCTGCGGAAACAGGCGCTCGGCAAGGGCTTGAAGCCGGCCAATTACCGCGGGATCGAGCTGTTTCTTGCCGCCGGCCCGGACACGCTCAGCCTCGCCCAGCTTACTGAACAGCTTCTTCTTCTCGGCTCCAGAAAGACACTGGAGCGCGCCATCGACCGCGGTCTGGCGGAAACCGGCCGCCGCTACTCGCCGCTGCTTGCCCGGGCCGCCCGCCTGGCGCCGGACTACGACCTGTGGGTGGTCGCCTCGCAGCTTCCCGATGAGCTCGCCAGCCAGTTCGTTCCGTTGGAGATCGAAGCCGGAGGATTCGACGGCGGAGTTGCGCTGCGCGACGGTTTGCAGATGGGCGCGTCGCTGGACGCCGGCTCGCCCGGCCGCGCCGCCGCGCTCGCCGAGGATCTTCGCCGGAAGATCCCGTCCTGGCCCGCCGTCGCGCGCGGCACCGAGGTGAAAGCGGAGGCCGCAAGCGTGCTGTTGACGCTCGAGGTGACCCGCGAACAGCTCGCCGCCGCCCTGAAATCGCCCCAAGAGCCGCAACCGGCCGCCGCGGAATCCAAGAAGATGCAAGAGCCCGCCCCGCCCGGCCCGCAGGTGATCCGGATCTTCGGATTAGATGAGGGCCCGCGCGAAATCGTGCTGCCGCCCCTCAAAAAGCAGAATTGATTTAAAACTCGACCTGGCGCGGAAAATATTTATCGATGATTTTCTGATAATACGGCCGCAGCTCCGCCGGGTCCGGTTTCCCCTCGCTTTTCGAATACAGATCGTAGGGATTGAACGCCTTCACCCACTGGAACATCTCCCGGTCGTGGTCGTTCATCAGGTAGTCATAGGCGCCCTCGCGATGCGCCGGATAGAACGAATGATACCGGATCATGTACTGCGCCGGCTCCGGTAAGTAATTCTTGGACACGTGGTAAAAATACTCGTCGTGTCCCCACGACATAATCACCTGATCCAGGCCGCCGTTTTCCTCATAGATGCCGAGCCGGGTCTGAAACTCCGGCTTTGCCGCGTCCGGATTGGCGGCGAAAAATTCGTGAAAAACGATCTTGTCGGAGTAGGCGCAGCCGGTCGGGAACGTGTCGCCGACCACGGCCCATTGCGGCTCGCCCCACAGCCACAAGACCTTGCCCAGGTCGTGAACCAGCCCGGCGAGCTGAAACCAGTCCGGATGCCCGTCGCGGCGGATCGCTTCGGCGGTTTGCAGATTGTGCTCGATCTGGCTTAAATCCGTGTCGGGATCGCTGTCATCGACCAGCGTGTTCAGATATTCGAGCGCCTCCCAGATCCCCATTTTCGTTTTGCTCAGCGATGCGTACTGGGCCCGCTTGGCCTTGGCGAACTCATGGGTTTGGTGGGCGTGATTCAGCCGGTAAAATTCGCGGACGCCGGGCGTGGCGTTTTCGTAGTTGCGAAACTCTTCTTTCTTGCGGTTGGGATCGTAGCGCCGTTTGACGAAATCGTCCCACTGTTCCGGATTTTGTAAGGGGCCCATGATCTGAGGATACCATCGGCTTCCGGCGCCGGACCTCAAACCGTCAGGGTGCTCATCAGCCATTCGCGATTGGCGCGGACGTCTTCCTTTAACCGCCGGCACAACTCTTCGCGCATTGCAAACAGCCGGTATCCTTCGCGCGGGCGTAAATATCCGCGGGCCCTCGGCTCGCGCTCGAACAGCGCTTCGCCTTCCTCGGCGAGCCGCCGCTCATAGCGAGCCCGGTTGTCAAGCAGCGCTTTCACCAGAAACGGCATCAGCGTCGAATAATCGGCCTGCATGCTCTCGGTCGCCTGCTGATAGGTGTCCTTATCCACTTTGCCCCAGGTGACTGCTTCCGCCGGCGGGCACGACGACAGCGACCCGTCGGTCACCGGCGCGGTAACGATCTGCACGTCGAAGTTGTAGCCGCGAACGTTGGGAATCCCCAGGATCTGGCCCAGGGCCGGCTCGGGCTGCAAATTGAAGTTTTTCGGAACGCCGCCGCCCAGAATCAGCGCCGCCAGCGCGCGCGGCGGATTGTCGAACAGCCCCCAGCGGTGATAGGCGCAGGCTTCAAACACCTCGGCGTGAAGATCCAGGTCGAATTTATAGGAATCGATCAGGCCGCTTTCCCGCATGGCCCACAGCTTCATGGAGTTTAAAAATACGCTCCCATCGGACGGCGCGCCGACGAAGACCGGGATCGCGCGGGCGTGACAGGCCGCCAGCAGCCCGGGCGCGAGGTTCTGCGCCCGTTCCCGCTCCGCGTAGATTGCCCCCAGCCGGTAGCGCAGCTCGGTTCCGGTCATCGGCCGCTGGAACTCGGGCCGCGACAGAACCTCCGTCAGAAATTTATCCTGATCGAGCAGCACCTCCTCGTCGAAGGCCATGTCGGTGACGCGAATGGTGCGCTCCTGGCGCAGCGCTCCGTCGTCGCCCCAGATGGGCACCTCGTAAATCGGATCGCGATGCGCCGGGAGGCTGCGATGGCCGTCGTGATAGCAGACTGCGTCGGTGGTGGACAGATAGGCGACCCAGCCGGTTTCAATCAGCGGAATCAGCCAGGCCTGATGCTGGCCGGAAACGGTGACGGGTCCGGCGACGGCCAGCGTCAGCGGGCAGCCCATGCCGATGGCGCGGTCCAGGATCTCATAAATCCGGCGGAAGAACGCGCCGCCGAAGGCTGGAAAGCAGTGCCGGATCAATTCATCCAGCGATTCGCATTCATCGACGCGGCGAACGCGCACGCGCCGGCGGTGATCGTGGGGCATAGAATTCATCTTAACGTCGGCGCGCGGCGAAGATCCGCCGCGATTGAGGCGAATTGGCGGTTTAATCGATCATTTTTCCCTTGATCCGGCAAAAAACTCGTGATACGCTTTCTCCCACGCATCTCCTTGTTTGAGAGCGAACGAGGCGGGTTGTTCCCGGGGTCGTGGCACAGCTTCGCGTTCGGGATTAACGCGGGGCGGGTTACAGAACGGGGCCACCGGGCCGGCCTTCGTCATAGGTGTTGACGAAATGGGCTAGGGGAGGTCTCCATGAAGGAGTCCAAAAGGGTTGTCCGTTCGAGCCTCGTTTTTCCAGCCGCGTCTTTGCTGCTTGTGGCCTTGTCCGCGGGCGACGTTTACGGCCAGACGTTCGGCGAAATCACCGGAAGAGTCACCGATCAGAGCGGCGCGGCGGTTCCCGGCGCGGCCATGACTCTCACCAACACCGCGACCAATGCGACGCGCGCCACCGTAACCACCGACGACGGATTCTACACCTTCCCCTCGGTTCCGCCGGGCGTCTATAACGTGAAGGCGGAGCATCAGGGCTTCAAGGTGATCACCAGCAACAACATCGAGGTCCAGGTACAGCAGTCGGTGCGGCTGGATCTGACGCTGGAGGTGGGCCAGATCACGCAGTCGGTGGAAGTGGCCGCTTCGGCGACGCTGTTGCAGGCCGAGAACGCAACCGTGGGAACGGTCATCAGCAACCGCAGCATCACCGAGCTGCCGCTCAACGGGCGGGAATATCTGAATCTGGTGGCTTTGAGCTCGAACGTGAACACCTTGTCGCCCTCGGCCGGGCAAGCCGGTTCGCGGCAGGGCGGCGACCGCGCCGCACAGGCCATCTCCACGGGCGGCAACCGCATCTTTTTCGACTACTACACGCTGGACGGCGTAAACAACACGGACTTCGATTTCAACACGTATGTGGTGCTGCCGTCGATCGACGCCATTCAGGAGTTCAAGGTTCAGACCGGCGTGTATCCGGCGGAGTTCGGCCATGAGGCGTCGCAGGTCAACGTGCTCACCAAATCCGGCGGGAACTCCTATCACGCGTCTTTGTTTGAATTCAACCGCAACGTCGATTACAACGCGCTGCCCTATCAATTTACGTCGTCCAAACCGGTGGCCGCGGCCTTCAACTGGAACGATTACGGCTATGAGATCGACGGGCCGGTGCGTATTCCGAAGCTGTTCGACGGCCGGAACAAGCTATTTTTCATGTCCAATTTCGAAGTCCTGGACCAGCGGCAGACGCAGCAGGCCGTCTACTCTCTGCCGACGGCGCAGATGCAGCAGGGCGACTTCAGCGCCTATCCGGTCACCATCTACGAGCCGAACTCCAACGGCGTTCCGTTTCCCAACAACAAAATTCCGGCGACAATGCTCGATCCCACCTCGCAAAAGCTGCTGCACTACCCCGGCGCCTACGCCACGCCGACGCTGCCCGGCCTCACCAACAACTACACCACCAACGTATCGTCGCCGTTCAACCGCGACGGCTTCGTGATCCGCATGGATTTTGTCGAATCGGCCAAGTCGCAGTGGGCCGGCCGCTATAGCTGGTGCAGCGAGGTGCTGAAGAACGGCAGTCTGGGGGTTACGGGCACCAAGGTCACCACCGGCTGCGAGCAGTACCTGGGCTCCAATACCCGCATCCTCACGCCCAATATCGTGAACGAGGCGCGATTTGGCCACACCCGCATCTTCAACGCGATTACCACGGCCGACGCGTTCACCGACAACGCCGTGGCGGCGCTTGGCATACCCAACATCGCGCCCGGCCCGCCGGTGCAGTGGGGTATTCCCCTGGCCACCTTCGCCGGCGACGGTTTTTATCAGATCGGGGACGGCAGCGACGATCCCTATCAGATCGCCGATAATACCACGCAAGCGGTGGACAACCTGTCCTGGATTCACGGCAAGCACACGTTCAAGTTCGGCTTTGAATACGAGCGCGATAACTTTGACACGCTGGGCAATCAATTTCTGCGCGGCCAGTTCACCTTCCAGCCCAACGCGACCCAGAACCCCGCCAAGCCGGCCGGGACCGGCGACGCTTTCGCCGAATTCCTGCTCGGGGATCTGTACCAGTCGACGGTGGCCTATCAGGACGCCATCGCGAACTTCCAGCGCAATGATTTCGCGCTTTACGCCGACGACACCTGGAAGATCACGCCCAAGCTCACGCTGAACCTGGGCGTACGCTGGGAATTGACTCCTCCGTTCACCGATCAGTTGGGCAACCTTTTTGAGATTGCCCAGCCCGCCATCATCGACGCGTCCAACGCGCCGGCCAGCATCGAACCCTACTTCATACGCCAGGGCAACTGCCAAAGCGCCTACGCCGGCAATCCCCCGAAATATCCCCCGATTCCTTTCACCTGGACGTCGACGCCGGCGGTTTGCAGCAACGGTCTGGAGAATGACGCCCTGGATAAGACGCGCTGGAACGATATTGCGCCGCGCATCGGCCTGGCGTATTCGCCGGACGCCAAAACCGTGGTCCGGGTGGCCTACGGCGAGTTCTTCATGCAGGACAACGGAAACTCCATGTACTTCGATATGGCGCGCAACCTGGGCGTGCGGCTGACCCTGACCGAAACCACCCTCGGCACCACCTGGGGACCCGGTTCGGGCCAGCTCACCGGGCTGCCGGCCACCTGGGCCAACGCCGCCACCCCGCCGGGCTCCGCCGGCAACGGACCCTCCTTCAGCCCGCCCTACGGCTACGCCAATCAGTACAATCATCTGACTTCTTACACCGAGCAGTATCTGATCAACGTGCAGCGCCAGCTCAGCGCGGACTGGGCCGTGGAGCTCGGCTATCTGGGCTCGGAGAGCCATCACTTATACGGCTTCCAGAATACGAATCAGGGTCCGGGCGGCAACCCGGTGGGCAGCGCGATCTCGCACCTGCCCTGGCCCAACGATTTTGGGGTGATTCAGATGGTCGCCGACGGGGTAAACGCCGAGTACAACGCTTTGTCGTTCAAAGTCACCAAGCGGTTTAGCAACGGGATGAGCGTGATCAGCAACTATACCTGGTCGAAGTCGCTGGACGATTCCAGCGGAATTCGCGTGCAGGGCTACGACACGCTGTTCCCGCAAAACAGCTATTGCATCCGATGCGAGCGCGGCCCGTCGTCCTTCAATGTGCCGCACCGCTGGGTGACGTCGGTGCTCTATGACATCCCGGTCGGCAGGGGGAGGATGTGGAATCTCAACAGCCGTCTGCTCGACGCGGTGATCGGCGGATGGCAGACCGGGGGAACCACCACCTGGCAGGGCGGGGTGCCGGTCAATCTCACCATAGGAGGCGTGGACAACTCGCTTACGGATGAAGCCTACGACCGGCCGAATTACATCGGCGGCCAGGCGCGTTACGCGGGCAATCAGGCCGCCGGCTCGGGCGGCGGCTGGTACAACCGGTCGGCGTTCATCGAGGCTCCCACCGGGTACTTCGGCGACGTGGGCCGCAACTTCGTCTCCGCCCCGCGCATTTTCGGTATGGATGCGTTTCTGCACAAAAATTTCGCCATGCCCTACAACGAGCATCATCAGCTCCAGCTCCGCTTTGAGGCTTTCAACGTGCTCAACCATCCGGCCTGGGGCGAACCGAATCCCAATATCCTGGCGGGCGCGGCGATTCCCGGCCAGCCGGCGGGCGCGGCTCGGGCCGGCTTCGGCGTGATCACCACCACGCTTTCCACCATTCCGATGCGGCAGCTTCAACTGGGAGCCAAGTATACTTTTTGAGGAATCGCGCAAGAGGAGACGTCATGACCCACAAATGGAATCGCACTCTGGAGCGGGCCGCCTGGATTTCGGGCGCACTGGCTCTCGTGGCCGCCACCGCCGCCGCGCAAACTTCCTACAAGCCCAAGCGAATCAACCGCGCCATCGAGCTGCTGGAGCAGGGTCAGCCGATCTACTACACCGGCTCGCATTCCGGCACCGAGGGCACCTTCGAGCAGGGTAAGAAGGACGCGCAGACCTGGGCCGACTACATCAGCTACGACATGGAGCACGCGCCGTTCGACGTGAAGGGCTTGCAGGAGTACATGCGCGGGCTGGTCGCCGGCGGGCCGACCAAAAGCGGCCATCGCACGCCGGCGGTGATCGTCAATGTTCCGGTGAACGGGCTGGACGGGCCCACGGTGCGCGCCAACGCCTGGATGTTTCAGCAGGTGCTGGCCACCGGGGTCCACGGGATTCTGTTGACTCATGCGGACAATCCCGACGCCGTCCGCGAATTCGTGGAGGCCGTGCGCTTTCCCAATCGCGAACAAGGCGTGGGTCAGAACGGGTTGAAGGAAGGCCACCGCGGGGTTCACGGAAATCCGACGGCGGCGCAGATCTGGGGCGTTTCCGTGGCGGAGTATGAACAGAAAGCCGACGTCTGGCCGCTGAATCCCAACGGCGAGCTGCTGCTGGGATTGAAGGAAGAAGACAAAATCGCGCTGGCCAACGTCGAGGACAACGTGCGAATCCCCGGAATCGCCTTCGCCGAATGGGGGCCGGGCGATATGGCGATGTCGCTGGGCGTCAAAAGCGGCAACGTCCACGATCCGCGGATGGAAGCGGCGCGCGCCAAGGTCTTCGCGGCGGTGAAGGCGAATCACCTCTATTTCCTGAACACGTGCAGCGCGAGCGATGTCATCGAGATGATCAAAGAAGGCGTGCGGATCTGCGCGGGCAATCCGCAGGCGGCGGAAATCGGCCGGAAGTTCACCAACCGGACGATGCCCTACTGAGGGGCCGCCGCTACTCCGGCTGGCGGGAGGGCTCCGCCGCACTGAACACCAGGCCGCCCATGGCGCGCTTGAGCGCGTCGATTCCCTGGCCGGTGACGCTGGAAATTTTGAAGAACGGCAGATTCCGCCGGCGCGCGAGCTGTTCGAGCGCAGCGACGCGCGCGCCATCCTGCGCCGCGTCCAGCTTGGCGGCGACGACGATCATCGGTTTTTCCAGCAGAGCCGCGGAAAAGCTGGAAAGCTCGCGCAGCACGATCTCGAAGTCCTGAACCGGATCGCGGCCGCTCGATTCGGAGACGTCCACCAGATGCGCCAGCAGGCGCGTCCGCTCAATATGCCGCAGGAACTGCGTGCCGAGGCCGTGGCCGAGATGCGCGCCTTCGATCAATCCCGGAATATCGGCGACCACATAGGTGCGCTCGCCCTCGGCGCTCACCACGCCGAGATTCGGTTCGAGCGTGGTGAAAGGGTAATCGGCGATCTTGGGCCGCGCGGCGGAGATGCGCGAGATGAGCGTCGACTTTCCCGCGTTGGGAAAGCCGACCAGGCCGACATCGGCAAGCAGTTTCAGTTCGAGGCGCAGGCGGCGTTCCTCGCCGGGCTGGCCGGGCTCGTGCTCGGTGGGAGCCTGATGGGTGGAGGTGGCGAAACGCGCGTTGCCGCGGCCGCCGCGGCCTCCGCGCGCCACGATGAAGCGGTCGCCCGCACGGGTGAAGTCGTGCAGTAACTCGCCCGTATCGGCGTCGTAGACCACGGTTCCGACCGGGGTGGGGATCTCGATCGACTCGCCTTCGCGCCCGGTCCGGTTGCTGCCCTCGCCGTGGCGGCCGCGCCCGGCTCTGTACTCGGGATTGAAACGGAAATGAAGAAGCGTGTTGTAGTGCTCGCTGGCGACCAGGGTCACGTCGCCGCCGCGGCCGCCGTCGCCGCCGCTGGGCCCGCCGCGCGGCACGTATTTTTCGCGCCGGAAGGCCAGGCAGCCATTGCCGCCATTGCCGGCCTTCACGTAAATCCGAACTTCGTCGATGAACATGATGGGCGGCGGCGGCCGCCAGCCAGCCTGCTACTGGACCGGCCTGACGCTGACGAACTTTCCGAAACGGCCGCGGTCGCGGAACTCGATCACGCCGGTGATTTTGGCGAACAGCGTATCGTCCTTGCCAAGCCCCACGTTTTCCCCGGGCTTGATGCGCGTGCCGCGCTGGCGCACGATAATCGATCCGCCGGAGACAAGCTGGCCGCCGAAGGCCTTCACGCCGAGCCGCTGCGAATTGGAATCGCGGCCGTTTTTCGAGCTGCCTAAACCTTTTTTATGTGCCATGATTCAACTCCTAGGCGACAATCTCGCGGACCGTGACGCGCGTGAAGTTCTGGCGATGGCCGATAGTCCTCTTGTATTGCTTCTTGCGTTTGAACTTGAAGACCAGCGTCTTTTCGCCGCGTCCCTGCGCGGTGATGACGCCGCGCACCCGGGCGTTTCCGGCCTCCGCGCCGGCGCGCACGGCGCCGCCATCCACAATCGCCAGCACGCGGCCGAACTCGATCTCGGCGCCGACGTCTCCGCCGAGCCTTTCCACTTCCACCGATTCGCCCGGCGCCACGCGATACTGTTTCCCACCCGTTTCGACCACTGCGTACATAGCTTGGACCCTTTGCGTCTTGATTTTCTTGGCCGTCCGCGTCAAGCGTCATCACGCCGGCGGAAGAAACCTGGAAATTTCAGGATACTATAGCGGAAGGTGCGGCGGCAAAGCGCTCACCGCGGTTCCTGCTTGGCCGCGGGCGGTGCGCCGAAATAGGCGTCGTCGTAGGTGATCGCCGCCTTCTTTTTCAGATCGGCGATGGTCTTCTGCGCATTCTCCTGCTTCAGCTTCTGCTCGATCTGCGGCCGGACCTCGGCGAAGGGTTTCGTTTCGCGCGAATCGATCAGGATCAGGTGGTAGCCGAACTTGGTCTTCACCGGCTCGGTCACCTTGCCGACTTCGGCGGCGAAGGCGGCTCTTTCGAACTCCGGGACCATCCGCCCGCGCGTAAAGGTGCCCAGGTCGCCGCCGCGATTGGCGTTGCCGGCGTCGTCGGATTCCTGCTTGGCCAGCTCCGCGAAATCGCCGCCGGCGAGGATCTTCTGGCGGATCTCGTTGGCCTTGGCCAGCGCTTCCTCCTCGCTCAGATCCTTTTCATCCTTCTTGAGCGGAACCTGCGATCCTTTGAAGCGGATCAGAATGTGCCGCGCCTTCACCTGCTCGTACTCGTTTTTATGCGAGTTGTAGTAGGCCAGCTCATCGCCGTCGGTGGGTTCGGAAAGCTGCTCGACCACGTTGGAGGCAAGCACGCGATCGGTTTGCAGCGCGATCTCGGCCTTCACCTTTTCGGACTGATCGATCTTTCGCGCCCGCGCCTCCTGCGCCAGCAGCATCAGCTCGGCGTAGTTTTCGGCCAACTTGCGCCGCGCCGCGGGGCTGGCAAGCTGCGCCTGCTGTTGCGGGGGGATGGTGGAGAGAATGCGCTCGAACTGCGAGCGGGTGACCTTTTGATCGCCGACAGTGATGACCACGGGATCGGAACCGGCGGCGGGCGGCGGGGCCTGCCCGAACAGGAGCCCGGCGGCGAGCAGAGGGAGAAAGCATTTCATACGGTCCAGCATAGCGCGATGACACGCCGGGAGACCAATGATCGGGGAAGCGGTGTTGGCCGTCAGCCGGCGGGCAGAACTCCGCTGCCGCTACCGAGGAGCAGCGGAATCGTTCAACGCGGGACAATCCGGGCGGCGGATCTAAGCCGGCCGCTGCCACGGCCGCGGGTGCGGGCCTTCATCGCGATCTTCCACCCGATCGTAGAGATGCTCGTCCGACGTTGTTCCCAGTGACAGATTGTACAGGCTGGTGAGGCCCAGAGCCTCGCGCAGATCCTCGTCGAAATCGTGCAGCTTGTGCAGATGCGCGGCGAGCGCGGGAATCTCGCGGCCCGAGGGCGTCCGCAGAAACATCTGATAGCCGCGGCTGACCAGCATGGCGATCTCGCCGCCGATCATCACCCCCGCCTTGCCGACCTTCACCGTGCCTTTGCCCGCATCCTCGACGATCGCGCCGCAGCCGCCTCGCGTCACCAGGGCGCGCGCGGGGGATTCGCGCTTCACCTCGAATTTGAAGTCCTTGAGATTGGAAAGCCGCTCGTCGAACGTCGGATTCTTTGGGGTCGCCCGGCGAAAGAACATAACACTCATTATAATGCGGGAGTGCCATTCGTTCTTGCTTTGGATGAAGGAACCACCAGCGCGCGCGCCGCGCTCTACAACGAAGAGGGCCGCCGCGTGGCGATGCAATCGGAGCCGGTCGAATGCGTGTATCCGCAGCCGGGCTGGGTGGAGCAGGATGCGGAAGCGATCTGGCGGGCGCAGCTCGACGCCGCCCGGAGGACGCTTGCCGCGGCTAACGTAAGCGCGCGAGAGATTGCCGCCATCGGCATCGCCAATCAGCGTGAAACCACCATCGTGTGGGATAAGAACACCGGGCGGCCGGTCGCGCCCGCGATCGTATGGCAATGCCGCCGCACCGCCGCCTATTGCGACACGCTGCCCGCGCGCGAAATGGTGCGCCGCAAAACGGGCCTGGTGATCGACGCCTATTTTTCGGCGAGCAAGATTCGCTGGCTGCTCGATTACGCCGGCGCGCGCCCGCGCGACCTTCTGTTCGGCAACGTCGATACCTGGCTGATCTGGAAGCTCACCGGCGGGCTCCACGTCACCGATCCGACCAACGCCTCCCGCACCATGCTGATGAATCTCGAATCGGGCGATTGGGATGACGAGCTTCTGGATCTGTTCGGCATCCCGCGCGAGATGATGCCGCGCATCGTCGCCTCCTCCGGCGTCTGCGGCGCGGCTTCGCCCGAACATCTGGGCGCCGAAATCCCGATCGCTGGAATCGCCGGAGACCAGCAGGCCGCGCTGTTCGGACAAGCCTGTTTCTCGCCCGGATTCTCCAAAAACACTTATGGCACGGGATGTTTCGCGCTGATGCACGCCGGCGTGCAGGCGCCCGTCTCCCGGCACAAGCTGCTGGCCACGCGAGCCGCCTCGCCCGGCCGGACGGCGCAATACGCCGTCGAGGGCAGCATCTTTATTGCGGGCGCCGCGGTGCAATGGCTGCGCGACAAGCTGCAACTCATCTCCACCGCCGCGGAAAGCGAAGCGCTGGCGGCCTCCGTGCCGGACACCGGCGGAGCCTACCTGGTTCCGGCGTTTGTGGGATTAGGGGCGCCGTACTGGGATCCCTCGGCGCGGGGCCTGTTCACCGGCATCACCGCCGCTACCGATCGCGCCCGCCTGGTCCGCGCCACGCTCGAAAGCATCGCCTATCAAACGCGCGACCTGGTGGATGCCATGGAAGCTGACGCCGGCCAGAAAATTAAGGAGCTGCGCGTCGACGGCGGCGCGACGGCGAACAATTTTTTGATGCAGTTTCAGGCCGACATTTTGGGATGTCCCATCATCCGGCCCGCGGACACCGAAACCACCGCGTTGGGCGCCGCCTATCTGGCGGGCCTGGCCACGGGTTATTTCAAAAGCATGGAAGAGCTTTCGCGTTTCTGGCGATCCGAGCGCGTTTTCCAGCCGCAAATGCCCGCGGACCGGCGCGAGGAGTTATGGGCGGGCTGGCAACGCGCGGTCGCCCAGTGCCGCTTCGTTGGACCCGGGCAGGCGCGCAAAACATCGCCCTGAGCTCTTTCCGCCCGGGCTCCTTCGCGCGGCTGACGGGCCGGGAAATTCGAGCGTTTATCGCCAGATCTGATACCACTTCCTGGACTCGCCGCGCCCGGAAACTCCCGCGGAGTCCACCGGCGCGCCGTCAATGGCGGCGCGCGGATTCTTCACGCACAGCAGCTCGGCCAATCCGCGGCCATAGCGCCTTTCAATCCAGGCGAACGCCGCGTCGAGCTTCGGCGGGCGATGTTCGCAATCGTGCGCGTCGCTGGCGATGAAGTGCGCCAAGCCCCGATCAATGAGCGTTTCCGAAAATTCCTCCGCCCGCCGGCCGAAGCGGCCGAGCAGGCTCTGCGCCGTAAGCTGCACCCGCGCGCCCGACTCCACCCACTTCGCGATCTCCTCGACGCGCTGGCGCAGCAGGCCGTTGCGCTCCGGATGCGTAACCACCGGGATCATGCCCGCATCCTGGAGCCGCGCGAAAATTTCCGGCGTGTTCTTAAAGATGATCAGATCGGAAAACTCCACCAGCAGATAACATTTCTGGTTGATCGTGTACCTGGCCGGATTCGCGATGGCGTCCTGAATGTTTTCATAGCTCAGATGAAAATCGCAGCCGGAATAAACCCGCACGCCCTGGCCGGAAATTTCCTCCAGCCTCGCGCGAATTTTCTGCGGATCGAATTTGTATTTGAGATTGGCGTGCGGCGTGGCGACCAGATCCGTGGTGCCGCTGGCGGCGGCCATGCGAATCATCGCGAGAGATTCGTCGAGCGTTCGGGCGCCGTCGTCAACGCCGTAAAGAACGTGCGTGTGAAGATCGATCACTTCTGATGTCCGGGGCCCCACACGATTCTGCCGGGCTTGGCTCCCGTGACCGCGCCGTTGTGGAGTACGGCGACGCCGTTGACGAACACTTCCTTGATCCCGGCCGAGATCTGATGCGGATTTTCATACGTCGCGCGATCGGCGATGGCCGCGGGATCGAATACGACGACGTCGGCGTAAAAACCTTCCTTCAGCAGCCCGCGATCCTGAATGGACAGGCGATTCGCGGTCGCCGAGGTCATCTTGCGCACGGCGTCCTCCAGCGTCAGCACGTGCTCCTGGCGGACATATTTTCCGAGAATGCGCGGAAAATTTCCGTAGGCGCGCGGATGCGCCAGGCTGCGCGTGTCCGCCGGATCGATGCCCGCCGAATCGCTGCCGATCTTGATCCACGGCTGCTGGAGCTGGAGCTTCACGTTTTCCTCGCTGCCGATGAAAAACATCGTTTCGATGCGGGAATGCTCGGCGGAAATTAAATCGATCGCGGTGTCGGCCCAGTCTTTATGCAGCGCCGCGGCGATTTCGGAGAGGCGCTCGCCCTGATATTGGCGATACTGGGGCGAGGCCAGCCGCAGAATCATCACACCCGACGGCGTCGCTTCGCGGCAGATATTTTCCCAATCGCGCGGCGCGGCCATGGCTTCATCGTGGATTTTTTTACGCGTCGCAGGATCGTTTAAGTTTTCGAACAGCTTTCCGTCCGCGGCGGACCAGGGAGGCAGGCACGCCGTCAGTCCCGTTCCTCCGGCGACGTAAGGATACATGTCCGCGCTGATATCGATGCCGGCGCGGCGCGCTTCATCGATCTTGGCGATGGCCTGCTTCATCTTCGGCCAGTTGGCCTCGCCCGACGCCTTCAAATGATAGATCTCCACCGGCACGCCGCCCTCGCGCCCGATCTCGATCGCTTCATCGATCGCCTCCAGCAGGTGATCCGACTCCGAGCGCATGTGCGTGATGTATACCCCGCCGTAGGGCGCCATCACCTTTGCGAGTTCGACGAGTTCGCGCGTGGTGGTGTATTCGCCGGGCGGATAGATCAGCGCCGACGCCATGCCGAAGGCGCCGTCTTCCATCGCTCGCTTGAGCGCACCGCGCATCTCTTCCAGCTCGGCCTCGGTCGGCGCGCCCTGGGCCATGCCTTTCCCGTACATGCGCAGGGTGGTCGCCCCGGCGAACGATCCGAAATTGAGCGACGATCCGTGCTGCTGCATGGCTTCGAGCCAGTCGCGAAAGCCGTGCGGGCCGGTGAACCGCGAATCGAGCCTGCGCGCTTCTTCGGACTCGTTGGCGAGCGTCTTGTCGTTGGCCGGCGCGTCGGTGACTCCTTCGCCCATGATTTCGGTAGTGATTCCCTGCGTCAGATGGCTGATCAGGCGGCCGTCGCCGTTAAGCAACTGGCCGCGCGACTGTCCTTGAATATCGATAAAACCGGGCGAAACAACCAGCCCCCGCGCGTCGATTCTCTCCCGCGCCGGAGCGCCCGCCAGCATCCCGCGCGGCGCGATCCGCGCGATGCGATCCCCGCGGATGGCCACATCGCCGTAGAACCACGCGTTGCCGGTGCCGTCGACGACGCGCCCGCCGGTGATGATCACATCATAGGTCTGCCCGGATGCGCACCCGCAGGCCAGCAACAACAGACTGAGCCGCATAAATGGAGTTTACTGCCCGCCCAGCTTCTTGCGTGCGAAGGGAATGGCGTACGCCGCCGGGGGGTTGTGGCCGCGCGCCGAAGCGGCTTTGCGATAGTACTCCATCGCCTTGTCCTTGTCGCCGAGCTTTTCGTAGGTCTGCGCGATCATGCAGGTGATGAAGGGATCCTGCGGGGCTTTCTGAAAATCGTCGAGCGCGGATTTGTAATCGCCCAGGTAGAAGGCGACGTACCCGGTGAGATATCGAAAGAACGGCTCCTGCTCCGGCCGCAGCTCCGACATCCGGTCGAGAGCGGCGCGCGCCGCCGCGACGTGTTTTTCCGCCTCCGCCCGGTTGCCGCGCCGCGCCGCGATCCGCGCCTGCGCATGCTCCCAGCGGAAATCCCACAATGCGCGGCGGTCCGGCGAGATATTCGGCTCCTTGAGGCCGAAGTCGTGGCCCTTGCGGTACCATTCCGCCGCCGCGTCCAGCTCGCCCGAGTCGATGCAGACGCGGCCGGCTTCATCGGCCATCTCGCCTTCCTGGTAGAAGGCGGTCTGCGGCTGATCCTTTTCGCGGGTGGCCCAATAATCGATCACCATCTGTTCGTACTCGCCGGTCTTCCGGCAGTTGCCTTCGAAGGCCCAGGACATCGCCATAGCGCGTTGCGCGTTGGCCTTTGCCGCAGGCGAGGCCGCGGCGTCGATCGCCTTTTGAAACACAGCGCGCGCTTGCGCCCCCTTTCCTTCCAGATCGAGCTGAACGCCCTCCGACGCGGCCCCCCGGCCGGGGAATTGGGCGAACATCACCGGGGCGGAGAGAAGCAGAGCGGCAATCGAAAATCGCATGTTCATCCAAAGTTCATTATCGCACCGGCCTCCTTAAACGGACCCGGTTTCCGCCACAACAAGGCCGCGCTACAACTTCGCCTCCGGCGCGAATCCCGGCGGTTTGCGGGCTTTCGTCGCCTGCTCGAACGCGAAGGCGTACTTGATCAGTTTCGCCTCCGTCCGCGGCGAGCCGAAGAAGGAAATTCCCACCGGCAGCCCGAACACGTATCCCGCCGGAACCGTCACGTGCGGGTATCCGGCGACCGCGGCCGGCATCGACGAGCTCCCGGTGAAGTGGTCGCCCAGCACGTAATCCGTAAGCCAGGCCGGACCGTCGGTCGGCGCCACCAGGGCATCCAGGGCGAGCTTGCCCATTACCGCGTCGATCCCCTCTTGCCGCGCCAGCCGGTTCAGCCGGGAAACCAGATCGCGATACGCTTTGCTGGTCACCGGACCTTTTTCCTGCGCCTTCAGCATCTGATCCTGGCCGAACCAGGGCATCTCGCGATCGCGGTTTTTCTCGTTGAACGCGATCACCTGTTGCAGACTCCTGACGGGCCCGCCCCGCGATTCCAGGTACGCGTTTAAATCCGCCTTGAACTCGTACAGCATCGCTTCATTTTCAAGCTCGCCGATTCGCGAATAGGTGGGGATCATCGCCGGATCGACAATTTCGGCGCCCAACTGCTTCATGGTGTCGATGGCCGAGCGCATCAGCTCATCCACGCGATCGTTAAAGCCGAAAATTTGCCGCGCGACCCCCAGGCGCGCGCCGCGCAGCCCGTTGGGATCGAGCGCCTGGCCGTAACTTGCCCCGGCCAACACCCCCAGAAGCAACGCCGCGTCGGCCACGGTTCGCGCCATCGGTCCCGCCGTATCCTGGCGGCGCGAAACCGGCACGATGCCCGCCCCGGGAATCAATCCGACCGTCGGTTTGATGCCCACAATGCCGTTGATCGACGAGGGAGAAACGATCGACCCGTCGGTTTCCGTGCCGACGCCGGCGGCGCAGAGATTGGCGGCGACCGCTGCGCCCGTCCCCGAGCTCGATCCCGAAGGATTGCGGTCCAGCGCGTACGGATTGCGCGTCTGCCCGCCGCGCCCGCTCCATCCGCTGGTCGAATGAGCCGAGCGGAAATTCGCCCATTCGCTCAAATTCGTCTTGCCTAAAAGGACCGCGCCCGCCGCGCGCAACCGCTCCACCAGCGCGGCGTCCTTTGGCGCGCGGCTCGCCAGCGCCAGCGATCCCGCCGACGTCATCATTTGGTCGCCGGTGTCGATGTTGTCTTTGATCAGAATCGGGATGCCGTGCAGCGGCCCGCGCGGGCCTTTTTCCTTGCGCTCGCGGTCGAGCGCCGCGGCGATGGCGGGCGCCTCCGGGTTCATTTCGATCACGGCGTTGATCTTCGGGCCGTCTTTGTCGATTTTGCGGATGCGGTCGGTGTAAATTTCGACGAGCCGTTCCGAGCTGACCTGGCCGGCCGCCAAAGCGCCCTGAAGATCCACCAGGGTGGGCTCTTCCGGCAGCGTCTGCGCGGGTCCGGACTGTTCCAGCGCCAGGAGGGCTGCGCCGAGCTTCAACAGTTCGCGGCGGGAGGGCATACCTGAAGAATAACCGACCGCGGCGCGCCTGTCTTTCGCGGCTTGAAGACATAGCCGCCGTCTTACCGCCTGGACCGGGCGAAAGCCTACAAGGCCGACAGTCCCGCCCCCAGAAGCGTCAGCAAGCCCCTTTCCGGCCCCAGCGCTCTAACGCTGGATCGCCGGGCAGCCGGTGATTGCGACGGCTTCGCAGAAGGAAATTGGTTGTCGGGCCAGCCACTCCTCGGTCGTTTTCAGCGGCTATCTTGAAAACTGTTAGACCACAGTGCGCCGTATCGAATTGAGGCAGGAATCGGCGGGCCGAGCTGACCCGGCCGATTCGCCCCACGCTTCCCCCGGCAGCCTTTTGTTCACGCGCGGGCGCAACTTTTTAAAAGTATAACGTCAGATCAATTTAAGGACAAGATGTTTTTGTCCATTTTTTGTTTTTTTTCTTTCACGCCTGAGTCATACGACACCGCGGCCTCAGGAGTAAACTCACGAAAGATGATCAAAAAAGCACTGATCACCGGAATCACCGGGCAGGACGGCTCCTACCTGGCGGATCTGTTGCTCTCCAAGGGCTACGAAGTCCACGGGCTGGTCCGCCGCGTCGCCCTTCAGGATCCCGCCCACCGGCTGGCGCGGATCGCTCATATTCGCGACCGCTTGCATCTCCACGCCGGCTCGCTTGAAAGCTTCCCCAGCGTGTATCAAGTCTTCAGTAAAGTCCGGCCGGATGAATGTTATCATCTCGCCGCCCAGAGCTTCGTTTCCTATTCCTTTGACGATGAATTCAGCACGTTAAACGCCAATATTAATGGGACCCACTACGTCCTGGCGGCGTTGAAGGATCTGGCTCCCCGGTGCCGCTTCTATTTCGCCGGCTCCAGCGAGATGTTCGGTAAGGTGACCGAGGTGCCGCAGAACGAAGAGACCCGCTTTCATCCCCGCTCGGCGTACGGGATCAGTAAAGTCGCCGGCTTCGATCTCACCCGCAACTATCGCGAAGCCTACGGCATCTTCGCTTGCGGCGGAATTCTCTTCAACCACGAATCGCCGCGCCGCGGCTACGAATTCGTCACGCGAAAAATCAGTTCGGGCGTGGCGAGAATCGCCGCCGGGCAAAGCAAGGAACTGCGGCTCGGCAATCTCGAAGCCCGGCGCGATTGGGGCCACGCGGCCGATTATGTCGACGCCATGTGGCGCATGCTGCAACAGGACGAGCCCGGCGATTACGTCATCGCCACCGGAGTCACCCACTCGGTCCGCGAATTCGCCGAACTGGCCTTTTCCTACGCCGGCCTCGATTACCGCGATTACGTAGTGATCGACAAGGAGCTTTACCGTCCCGCCGAAGTCGAACTGCTGACCGGAAACGCGGCCAAGGCGCGCGAAAAACTCGGCTGGCGCCACCTCCGGAACTTCGAAGACATCATCCGCGAAATGATCGACCACGACTTGGCCGCCTTCGGCGTGCGGAGTTCCGCCCGCGCCGGGCGCTAGCCCGCCAGATACTCCGGCGGGCTGGCGAAGAGGTCCTTCTTACAGGCGCTCCCGGCATCATCCATCGCGCGGGGAGGCGCCGCCGCGCGCGCATCGGAAGGCTAGTGTTTGGCGCGGTAGATTTTGCGGCTCATCGCGTTCTGCTGCCGGTTGACCTGCTGCCGCTGCGCCGCGGTGAGGTGACCGCCGTTTTGCGCCCGGTCCGCGCGCACTTCGCGATTGATCCCCGCTTCCTGCGACTCCAGCCGGGCCGTCTGGGCCGCGTTCAGCCTGCCCGATTGGATGCCGCTGGCGATCCGGTCCTGCTGATTCTCGCGCCGCGCGTCCACTTCATTGTTGCCGTAGCGCTGGGCGGCCGAGTTGTGCTTGTCCGCGTAGATCTGCCTGCTCATCTGGTTCTGCTGGCGGTTGACCATCTGTTTTTCCTGGGCCGTCAGATGCCCGCCGTTCAGCGCGCGGTCGGTGCGGACTTCCTGATGGATGGCCGATTCTTTTTTCTCCAGATTGGCGGTCTCCCCCGCCGTCAGTTGGCCGGATGCGACGCCCTGGGCGATGCGGTCCTGCTGATTTTCGGCGCGTTTGCCCACTTCGCTCGACTGCGGAAACGCCAAAACAGAAAGCGCAAAGAATGTCGCGATGGTCTTTTTCATCATTTGGGATCCTCCATGCTCCTCACAACTGCTCAAATGCCGTCCGCCTCCGAAAGTTGCTCCGCCGATCGTTAATTGCGGTTCATGGAAGGCTCCCGGCCTTTTCGTTTCCGGCGGCGCGGGCCGGGCGCCGGCATGTTGTCCGGGATGTTATATTGGCGCATGGCCTTTCGTTTGAGCATGATCTGGTATTTGGGAGCTCTGGCCTGCGCGCAGGTGATCGTGCAGCCCGGCGCTCCGGGCAAGGATTCGAAAATTCTCTCGCCGGCCAGCGTCCGCCTCACCCCCCGCGAGCCTTCCGAGGCCGACGTCAAGTTCATGCAGGGAATGATTCATCATCATTCCCAAGCAGTGGAGATGGTGGCGCTGATGCCGGGACGCGTGCACAGCAAGGCGCTGGCCAAGCTCGGCGAACGGATCCGCATCTCGCAAACCGACGAGATCAAATTCATGCAGCAGTGGCTGTCCGACCGCGGCAAGGCGGTTCCCATGAAGCACGACATGTCCAGTATGGGTCACATGGATCACATGAGCGGGATGATGGACATGGACTCCATGCCGCCGATGCCGGGAATGCTCACGCCGGAACAGATGAAGGCCTTGGCCGCCGCGCGCGGCGCGAAGTTCGATTATCTTTTCCTCACCGGCATGATCCAGCATCACACCGGCGCGCTGACCATGGTGCAGGAGCTGTTCGCCGCCGGCGGCGCCGAGCAGGACAACCAGATCTTTGACTTCGCCACCGACATCGAAAACACGCAGACCGCGGAAATCAATATTATGAAAAGCATGCTGAAGGAGAAAAAATGAGGCTCGTTCTCGCGCTTTTGACGTTCGCCTATTGCTTCGGGCAGGCCGGGGGAAACCCCGCGCCGGTGAATCCGCGCCAGACCAACGATCCGCGCGTCGGGCTCAAGCCCGGAATTTTCGATGCGGGCGAGGCCATTTTCGGGCTGGAAAAGCTCGCCTCGCTGCCCAAACCTCCGGGATTCGCGCCCGGCTCCGGCGGCGCCACGGAGCCATTTCCGCCGCCGCAGGATCCCAACGCCAAGAGCAACGGCGCGCCGCGCACCGTGCAATACGGCTCGGCCAACTCCGATCTGGCCTTCAGCGGCAATCACCTGTTTGTCGGAAACTACAACGGCATCAACTTCTACGACATCGATAACCCGGCCAAGACCGTCCTGAAGACCTCGCTGGTATGCCCGGGCGGTCAGGGCGACGTTTCCGTCTACAAAAATCTTCTGTTTATGTCGGTCGAAGCGATGAACGGGCGGCTGGATTGCGGAACGCAGGGCATCCCGCTGCCGGAAGGCTACAAGCCGCCTCCGCCTCCGCCGCCGGCCAAAAACGGCGAGCCGCGGATGCCGCGCACGCCGCCGCCGCCAAGTCCTGATCGTTTTCGCGGCGTTCGCATTTTTGACATCAGCGACCTGTCCAACCCGAAGCAGGTCGCCGAAGTGCAAAGCTGCCGCGGATCGCACACCCACACGCTGGTGATCGATCCCAAGGATCACGACAATATCTACGTTTATATTTCAGGAACCAGCCTGGTTCGCCAGTCCGAGGAACTCGAAGGCTGCTCCGGCGGCGATCCTTCGGAAAATCCGAACACCGCTCTTTTCCGCATCGATATTATCCAGGTCCCGCTGGCCCACCCCGAGCAGGCCAGGATCGTTAACAGCCCGCGGATCTTCACCGATCCCGCCACCGGGGCGATCAATGGCCTGTGGAAGGGCGGCAATCACGGCGAGGGAACGCAGACCACGTCGGGAACCGACAAATGCCACGATATTACGGTGTATTCGGCGATCGGCCTCGCCGCCGGCGCCTGTTCGGGAAACGGAATTTTGCTGGACATCTCCGATCCGGTTCATCCCCGGCGCATCGACGCGGTCAGCGATCCGAACTACGCCTTCTGGCACTCGGCGACGTTTAACAACGACGGCACCAAAGTCGTCTTCACCGATGAATGGGGCGGCGGAACGCAGCCGCGCTGCCGCGCCACCGATCCGATGAACTGGGGCGCGGACGCGATCTTCACGCTGAAGAACGGCAAGCTCACGCTGGCGTCGTATTACAAGATGCCGGCGCCGCAGGCCGACACGGAAAACTGCGTGGCGCACAACGGCTCGCTGATTCCGGTGCCCGGACGCGATATCGAAGTGCAGGCCTGGTACCAGGGCGGCCTCTCGGTGTTCGATTTCACCGATCCGGCGCATCCCTACGAAATCGCTTATTTCGACCGCGGCCCGCTTGACGCGGAAAAGCGCATTTTGGGCGGATATTGGTCCGTTTATTGGTACAACGGCTACATTTACGGCTCCGAAATCGCGCGCGGGGTGGACGTCTTCCGGCTCACGCCGAGCAAATTTTTGACGCAAAACGAAATCGACGCGGCCAATCAGGTGCATTTCGACGAACTGAATGTGCAGAATCAGCCGAAATTCACCTGGCCGAAGAACTTTGTGGTGGCGCGGGCTTATGTGGACCAGCTGGCTCGCGATAACGCGCTGCCGGCGGCGCAGATCGCCGCGATTCGCGGCGCGATCGAAAACGCGGAGTCGTCGCACTCCGCCTCTGCGGTGAAGCCGCTTGCGGCAAGCCTCGCAAAAAGCGCGGGCAGCGCGAAGGATCCGGCCGACGCGGCGCGAATGAAGGCGCTTGCCGATATTTTCAACTCGGCCAGATAGCCTGTCCGTTCCGAGAACGGCCCGTCCCGAAAGCGGACATCCGGGTGCTCGATTCGATTGATAATACGCGGCGCGGTCTGGCGAGCCGCCTGCACTGTAGCGGCCAATGCTCCTCGCCATGCTTGCCCGTGCAACCCGCTCGCTGCGCGCCGCCCCGGCGCTGACAATCATTTCCATTCTGACCGTGGCGTTGGGCGTCGGCGCCGGGACCGCGCTGTTCAGCGTGGTCAAAGCCGTTCTGCTGAATCCTCTGCCCTATCCCGATGCCGGCCGCCTCGCCTGGTTGAGCGAAGTAAATGAATCGAACCGGCCTATGGCGGCGGCGCAGGCCAATTTCAAGGATTGGCAGCGCGAGAATCGGAGCTTTTCCTGGATGGCGGCGTTTGGCGAAGGTCCGGTAAATGCCGGCGGCGGCGATACTCCCGTGCGGACGTTCGGCGCGGAAGTTACCGGCGACTTCTTTTCCGTGATGGGCGTGCAGCCGATGCTCGGGCGCACCTTCGACGCCGCCGAGCAGAAGTTCAAAGCTCCCGGAACGGCGATTCTGGGCAATGCTCTCTGGCATCGCGCCTACGGCGGCGATCCGAATGTCCTCGGCCGCCGGATCAAGCTGATGGGCCAGCCGTTCACGGTGATCGGGGTCATGCCGCCGGGCTTCGACTATCCCGACCACTCCGAAGTGTGGACCGCGGCCGAGGCGTTCTACAATTTTCCCAGCCGCACGGCGCACAATTTCCGGGTGGTGGGCCGGCTTCGTCCCGGGGTGAGCCTGGAGCGGGCGCAGGCCGATATCAGCGCGATTGCGCGGCGTCTCAAGCAGCAATACCCGTCGCCTTTCATGGGCAAGGACGCGATGGTGATCCCGCTCAGCCGGCAGATCGCCGGAGAAGCGCGCCCGGCTCTGCTGATGCTGTTCGGCGCGGTCGGATTCCTGCTGCTGATCGTTTGCGTGAACGTCGCCAATCTTCTGATGGTGCGCGTCACCACGCGCGGCCGCGAAATTTCCGTGCGCATGGCGCTTGGCGCCGGTCGCATGCATCTGTTTCGGCTATTGATCACCGAGAGTCTCGCGCTCGCCGCCGCCGGAGGAGCCTTGGGGCTGCTGGGCGCCTTCTGGTCGATGGATTTGCTGCGCCTTCTGCTTCCTTCCGGGCTTCCGCGCGCCGAAGACATCCGCATCGATGCCGGCGTCGTCGCGTTCGCCATCGGCATTTCCCTATTGACCGGGCTTCTGTTCGGCGTGCTGCCCGCCTGGCGGGCTTCGCGGCTGAACGTCAATGAAGCGCTCAAGTCGGCGTCGCGCTCGGCCACCACGGGACGGCGCGCGCAGCGGGCGCAATCCGCGCTGGTGATCTCGGAAGTGTGTCTGTCGCTGGTGCTGGTCGCTGGCGCGGGACTGCTCGCCACCAGTTTCTGGAAACTCAAATCCGTCGATCCCGGCTTCCGCCCCGATCACGTGCTTGTGGCCAACGTTTCCTTCACCACCGAATCGCGCGATACCGGCTTTGACCGGCTCAGTCCGATGTTCAGCGAATTACTCGCGCAACTCCGCGCCATTCCCGGCGTGGAGTCCGCCGCGCTGAGCCATGGTCTGCCGCTCGACGACGCCGGCGCCGACGGGCATTTCAATCTCGAAAACCGCCCGCGGGACTCGGCCAGCGCCGACGCGGAATATCGCGTCATCAGCCCCGGATATCTGGCGGCAATGCGCATCCCGCTGCTTCGCGGGCGCGACCTCAGCGATCAGGATACGGCGAGCTCGTCTCCAGTGGCGCTGATCAGCGCCGAAATGGCGCGCGTTTATTGGCCGAAGGAAGACCCCATCGGACACCGCATCTGGTTCGACAGCTTCGCTCCCAGGGAACAGTGGCTGACCATCGTGGGGATTGTGGGGGACGTCCACGACGCCGCGCTCAACCGGCCGGTGGCGCCGACCGCGTACGTTACTCACACCCAGGTCCTGTTCCCGCAGACGCTGCTGGACGAAAATTTCGTGTTGCGCGTGCCGGGCGATCCGGCGGGCGTCGTCTCGGCGGTTCGCGATCGGGTCCGCGCCGCCGATCGCGAGGCTGCGGTCAAGTTTGAAACGATGGATGAGGTATTCGAGCGCTCGGTCGCGCGTCAAAAATTTCAGATGCAGATGCTGGGCGGATTCGCGGCCCTGGCGCTGCTTCTGGCCGCGATCGGCCTGTACGGCGTGCTTTCCTACATGGTCACCAGCAACCGCGCTCAGATCGCGATCCGCATGGCGCTGGGCGCGCGGCCCGGCGCGATTTTCCGGATGATCACCGCGCGCGCGCTGCGGCTGGCCGCGGCGGGCGCGGCGCTGGGGCTGGCCGGATGCTTCGCCGTCCGGCAACTGCTGGCGGCTCTTCTTTTCGGCATTGGCGCGACCGATCCGGCGATGCTGGCGGCGGCGAGCGGGGTGCTTCTGATGGCCGCGCTGGCCGCCAGTTGGTTTCCGGCGCGAAGGGCGATGCGCGTCGATCCGGTCTCCGCGCTGCACCAGGAGTAATTTTAACGGCCGAACAGCGCGGGCGCGTAGTAGCCCTGGCGGTAGTACGCGCGCAGCTCGGGCATGCCGCTGGGCGGGGTGACCGTGACCTTCACCTTGCGGTAGGTGCCGTCCTGCGCGTCGTTGGACGGCGCATAGCCGATCAGATACTCCTCGCGCAGCTCCCTGCCGATGCGCTCGCAGACGGAAGGAAGCTCGTCCAGGCTTTTTACCGGATAATGCCGGCCGCCGGTTTCCTGCGCGAGCTCGTCGAGAAGCTTGGGGCCGTTGCGCTCCTCCGGCGTCCGCTTCGGCCAATCGTCCGGATCGAAGATGCCCATGGCGTAAACCTGAACGTCGGCTTCGCGCATGGCGCTCTTGATTTCGGTTTCGGTGTAGCGGCTCCGGTTGTCGCCGCCGTCGGAGACGATCACGATCGCTTTGCGGAGATTCCTGGCGGACCGCATCTGCTCCAAAGCGAGGTGGATCGCATCCAGCAGCGACGTGCGGCCCTCGGCGCGGGTGCGCGCGATGCGCCGCGTAATGGCGCCGGCATCCTGGGTGAAGGGAACTGCCAGGTGGGGGCGCTCGTTGAAGTCGACCAGAAAAAATTCGTCGCCGGTGCTGGCGGTGCGGAAAAACGCTGCGGCCGCTTGGGCGGATTTGCGGAGCTTGTTGCGCATGCTGCCGCTGGCGTCAAACAGAAAGCCGACCGAAAGCGGCGCATCTTCCGAGGAGAAGTGGGTAATCCTCTGTTCCACGCCGTTCTCGAAAAGATGAAAGCTCGATTGGGGAAGACCGGCGACTGAAGCGCCGAGCAAGGTGGTGACGTGCACCGGAATCAGGACCAGCGGGACATCGACGCTCAAATCCGCGCGCGGCAGCGCTTCGGCTTTGGCGGTCGCAGTCAGCGGAGTTCGCGGCTCAATCGGCCCGGCGGACTGGAACGCGCAAAAGACAAGAAGAATTGAGGTCGCAACCATCGGAGCCTCGCACGAAAAATTATGGTTGTTTAGTATATCACCGCCGGTCCGGGGGGCAAGTGCGAATGCCGGCGGAAGCCGTCCGCCCGGCGATTGCGGCGGGAAGGCAGGCCGGCGCCATGGCAGAGGCGGGCCCGAACGCTAGCGCGAGCAGTTTTCCGTGGCATCGCCGCGGTGGAAGAGTTTGTGCTTAATGTCGGGCCAAAATTCCTTGAGAATCTGCGATACCGCGTCGGTTCCGACATATTCGAACAGCTTCAGCGCGTTGGCCGAGGCGTTGCGGTCGTCCGGCTCCCATAAATTCGACAGCGCTGCGGCCGAAGCGTTGCCGATCCACTCGGAGTAGTTGAACTGCTTGTGGCCGGTGTCGGAATCCGTCACAATCACGCGAGTGGCGGCGTAAAATACGCGCCGCCACGGCGAATACGCCGGACCGCGGCGGAAATAGCGCGGGTCCTGATGAAACAGCGCCGGGAGAAATCCTTCGGTCAACATGTTTCCGACGGCCTGATCGGCGTAGTTGGTGGCCAGCCGGTGCGCGTAGCCTTTGACTCCCTGGCCGAAGGAAGGTTCATCGTCGGTGAGCTGATTCAATCCGGCGTAGGCCGCCGAGAGAAGCACCAGCGGATAATCGAAAGAATCCTTGAGGGCGATGTTCAGCTTGCGGCCGGCGCCGATGGGCGTCCCTTCTTCGCAGGAGCTGGCGGTCCGGTAGTTGGGCAGCACGCCGAAGACGCGCTTGCCGCCCGGCGGCTCCTCTTCGGGCGGCTTGCCCGGGGTAGCGGCGGGAACCGGCTCCTGGGCGGGCTGCGGCTGCGCCTCCGGATTGGATTGCTGGCCGCCACAGAAGCCCACCGGCAAATCCGCATACCGGTTACCGGGCCCCGCCACGTTGTGTTCGGCGGGCGAATCCTGGGCCAGGCACAGCGAGGCCGCGAAAAGGGCGGCGAGGATCAGGCGCGCGCCGCGGCGCCGGGGACGGCTCCTCAAGGAATCCCATCCCGAAGTTTTCCTGATGCGGCGGGCCCTCATCCGGTCACCCGCCGGAGCGATCTTTTCATTCATCCCTCTCTACTGCTGCAAATAGCGCTTCAGATCTTCCGGGCGGAAACAGTGCGCCAGCGCGGTGTCCGCCGTGATCGTACCCTTCCGAACCATTTCGACCAGCGATTGTTCCATGGTCATCATGCCCGCGGAGCGGCCGGTGGCGATCGCGCTATAGAGCTGATGATCCTCTCCCTTGCGGATCAGGCTGCGGACTCCGCTGGTGGCCGCCATCACTTCCACTGCCGGATACCGCCGGCCGCCCTCGCCCGGCACCAGTTGTTGCGCGATCACCGCCAGCAGCGCGAGCGAAAGCTGCTGCCGGATCTGCGGCTGGTTGCCCGCCGGAAAAGAGTCCAGAATGCGCGAGACGGCCTGGGAGGTGTCGTTGGTGTGCAGCGCCGATAAGACCAGGTGGCCCGTTTCGGCGATGGTCAACACGGCGGCGATGGTTTCCTGATCGCGCATTTCTCCCACCAGAATCACGTCGGGCGTCTGGCGGAGAATGCTGCGGACGGAGCTGGCGAAATCCGGCGTATCATGGCCGACCTCGATCTGCTCGACGATGGAGGCGCGGTTGGCGTGAACGTACTCGACCGGATCTTCGATGGTGACGATGTGATCATGCCGGGTGGCGTTGATCAGGTCAAGCAGCGCGGCCAGCGTCGAGCTCTTTCCGCATCCGGTGGGGCCGGTGACCAGAATCAGGCCCTGGCGGGCTTCGGCGAAGCGGCGCAGCGTGGCGGGCAGATGCAGCGATTCAAGCGTCGGAATCTTTTCGGGCAGCAGGCGGATGCTCGCGGCGAGCGTTCCGCGCTGGTAATGAATGTTGGCGCGAAAACGTCCCACGCCCGGCCGGGTGAAACACAGATCCACGGATTTGTGCCGGCTCAGCTCCTGGCTCTGCGCCGGCGCAAGCAGCGAAAGCAGAAGGGCTCGCGTATCGTCGCCGCTCAAGGGAACGCCTGGCGAGGGAACAAGGGCGCCGTTGATCCGCAACACCGGCGGCGCGCCGGCGATCAGAATCAGATCGGAGGCATTGCGCCGCGCGGCCTGCGCCAGCAGCTCGTCGAGCGAGCCGGCGGCGGCCGGCGCGGCCTCCCGCGAAGCCTGTGCGGCGCGGTTCAGGTCCGCGACGATCCGCGCCAGCTCGTGCTCATAGCCCGGCATTTTCCTAGTATGACGTGAACTTGGGCCCGGCGTTATACCGATAGACTAAGTTCATGGCGCAAAACAAGATCGGAAAGAAGTTCCGGGTCGAGCCGGGCACCAGAGTGCGGCTGGATGATCATGATCCGGCCTGGACCGGAGGCAAAGACGCAAAACAGCAGGACGAAAAATTGTTGGCTCGCAACCTGGAGCGGCTCAGCGCCGCGCAGGAGCTGCTGTGGTCCACCAAGAAGTACGCGCTGCTCGTCGTGCTGCAAGGAATGGATACGGCGGGCAAGGACGGCCTGATCAGCCACGTGATGCGCGGCCTGAATCCGCAGGCCTGCCACGCCTTTCCGTTCAAGCAGCCGAGCAGCGAGGAACTCGATCACGATTTTTTGTGGCGCTACCAGCGCTACCTGCCGGCGCGCGGATCGATCGGGATTTTCAACCGGTCCTACTATGAAGAAGTCCTGGTGGTGCGCGTGCATCCGGAGTGGCTGGAGCGCCAGCACCTGGCCCGTCCCGTCCATGGTAAGGACCTGTGGGAGGAGCGCTACCAGGACATCAATCATTTCGAAAAGCACCTGACGCGAAACAACACAATTATCGTCAAATTTTTCCTGAATATTTCCAAAAAAGAGCAAAAACGGCGGCTTCTTGCGCGCCTGGACGACCCGAGCAAGCAGTGGAAATTTTCCGAGGCGGACCTTAAGGAGCGCGGCTACTGGAAGGATTACGCCCGCGCGTATGAAGAGGCGCTCACCGCCACCAGCACGGATTCGGCGCCGTGGCATATCCTCCCGGCCGATCATAAATGGGTGGCGCGGTGGCTGGCTTCCGAGATTCTGTCGGAAACGATCGAGTCGCTCGATTTGAAGATGCCGAAACCGGGCAAGGAGCAACTGGCGATGATCGCGCAGGCCAAACAGCAGATGGGGGCGAAGCCGTCTTAAAAACAAAAATGGAGTCCGGACGTGCCGGACTCCGTGTTTTTCAAGCGGCGAAGTTACTTATAAAGCGTGTTGACGCTGACCGATACGTAGCCGATGGCGTAGCCGTAATCGAGTCCGCTGGCCGTGAAGGTGGTTAACGGCGTCGAGTTTTCAATGCTGGAGCTTCCGTTTCCGGCAGGCAGTCCGGCGAGGATATAGGCCGGCACGGTGCCCTGTCCGGCGGACTGCGGGAAGATACACGTGTAGCTGCCGCTGGCGGTTCCCGAAGACGAGTTGCCGCTGACGATCACGAAGGTTCCGGGAGCGCCTCCGGTCCACTGATAGGTAAGCCCGGCGCTGCGGGTGACGGTCGCCGCGGCGCTCTGGTTGGTCCAGTTCAGGATCGGGTTGGGGAAATTGATGGTGGCGCTGAACGGTCCGACGTCGGCGCCCCCGGACCCCTTGAAGGTGAACGCGCCGCCGGAGGACGGGATCGCGCCGGCGGAGAGCTGGGCTTCGTAGCCGCCGGTGAGCTGCGGGATGCTTTGCAGCGTTACGGGGCCACCGGAGGGTCCGGTTACGGTGATCGTGCCGGCGTTGAGGCCGGTGCTGGTGGGGGTCGAGCCGCTGGAGGCAACGATCTGGCTCAATGAACAGGAGCCGAGCGAGACCGTGCTGTTGCCCTCAATCGAGGAAGTCCCGTTGACTTTATAAAAGAAGGCGAAGGCGGAAGCATTCGTGCTGGGGCCTCCGTTGAAGCCGGGACCGGTGCTCTGGCCCACGACAACGTCGCCGACCCGCACGGTGCTCTGGCCGGTAAGATTATTGATCTGGTTGCCGTTCAGGCCGGTGTAGGCGTCGTTGCAGACCCCGCCATTGTCCATAAACGGGATGGTCGGCGTATTGCTGACTGTGCTGCCGCCGGTGACCACCGCGACCGGGACATAGCAGCCGTTGGGAACTCCGGAAGGCAGCGTGAACTGGATGATGTGCACGCCCGGATAGACCGACGCTCCGACATAAGCTACATTGGTGGCCTGCACGCCGCCGACATAAACCTGCGTTTGCGTGTTGATCGAGTGCGGCGAGGATGTATAGGTCGTGTCGCTATCGGCGGAATCGGCGCCGAGGCCACTGCCCCACAGAATGACAATCTCGCCGGGCTTGCCGGAGTTGGTGTAGTTCAGCAGTTGGTAGGTAATGGCGTCCTGCGCGACCGCGAGGTTGCCGTTGTAGCTGTCGATTCCGTACGCGCTGGGCACCACCTGAAACGTAACCGGGCTGCTGGTCGCGTTGTTATAGGAGACGGTCACCGTGGCCTGCCCGATCGGGACGGCGGCTGGCAGCACTCCGGCGATCTGCGTCGCTTCGGCGTAGTAAAGGCCCGGATTCCAGGTTTTGCCGCCGGCGCTGATGGTTACAGTAGCGCCGTTCAGCGTGGTCGGCAGGCCCTTGGTGGAATCCTGAAGCGAGGTGACGGTGGTGGCCGAGGCCATTCCGCTGCCATGGATCACGAACAGCGTACTCGGCGAGATGCCGGAGTTGGTGAAACCGGACATGGGAACGAGACTCGAGTTGTTGACGATATCGGTGACGGTGGGGGCGGTCGGTCCGCCTCCGCTCCCGCCGCTCGCGCCGAAGGTTGTGTATTGAAAAGTGATCGAACTGCCGGCGCTGGAGGTGACCATCGCTTTGGTGAAGTTTCCTGTGTTGCCTTGAACGGCGAAAACGTCACCGACGGTGAGAGTGCTGGGGGAGATCGGCGTCACATTGCCGGCGGCGGCGAACTGGGACAAGGCCGCCTGGGTGAGGGCGGAGTATGCGCTCGATCCGATCGGTCCCAAGTTCAGCCCTTTCGCGCTGCCCTGGTAAAAGATGCCGGTCGAGGCCTTGTAGCCGATATCGGCTCCGTTGATGCTGGTGGAGCCGGTGGTCAGATTCAAAAAAGAGCCATCCGCCATGGTGACCGTGGCGGTCACATCCGCATGGACCAGCGAGGTGAGAAGCAGCGCGGCGATGGGCCAAACCGTTCGCGAAACAGTTGTGTTCATCGATTCCTCCAATTTTTGGGAACGCTTACGTTATAATAATGTATGGGGACGTTACACATTTGTCTATCGCACGCTTTCTTCGGTTTTCGGCTCATTTGCAGATGCTTCCCGTGCTGGAAAGCGGCGAGGAGACGCTGATCGGCGGGCAGGCGGTGATGGAGGGCGTGATGATGCGCGCTCCGCACAGCTACTGCGTCGCAGTGCGCAAGCCGAACGGCGAATTGACCACGGAGCAATGTCCGGTGCACCGCATGTCGGAAAAATATCCGGTGTTCCGCTGGCCGGTTTTGCGAGGCCTGGGAACGCTGGGGCAGGCTATGACGCTGGGCGTGAAGGCGCTGAAGTTTTCGGCCAACGCCGCGCTCGATGAAGAAGGCGGCAAGCCGGTCGAGATTTCGTCCTGGATGATGTCAATCAGCCTGGCGGTAAATCTCGCGTTCTTCGTGTTCCTTTATAAATTCGTCCCGCTGTTTTTGGCGACGCGGCTTGGCGCGATGTTTCCCGCGCTGGCCGGCCGTACGCCGACGAACTTTATCGACGGCGGTATTCGTATCTTGATTTTTCTGGCCTTTCTGTTTCTTCTTTCGCGAATGAAGGATATCCGCCGGGTTTTCGAGTACCACGGGGCCGAGCATAAGGTCGTTTTCAACTATGAAGCAAGGGAGCCGGTGACGGTGGAGAACGCGCAGAAGTTTCCCACCTTCCATCCGCGGTGCGGCACGAATTTTCTGGCGGTGGTGCTGGGGATCTCGTTTTTGCTGTATCCGCTGTTGCCGGTGGACGGCTTCTTGCCGCGCTTTGCCCTGCGTGTCGCTCTGCTGCCGCTGATTGCGGGGATCGCCTATGAGATCATCCGTTTTGCGGCCAAACGGCAAGGGTCGCTGATGGGCCTGCTGAGCAAGCCGGGATTGTGGCTGCAGCGGATCACCACCAAGCCTCCGGACGATTCGCAAGCGGCGGTGGCGATTCACGCGCTGGAGGGCGCCATGGCGCTCGAAGAAAAGCAGGGCGGGGAACTGGTGATCGCCTGACACGGCTCGCCAGGCTTTTGCGGAGGCGCGCCTGCGGCGAAGCCGGGCGGAGTTTCGCTGCTAGAATGAAGACCAATGCAATATCAGCAAAGACTCGAGGAGATCGAGCGCCGCTTCGACGAACTGACGGCGCAGATGGCTGATCCGGCCGTCATCAACGATCCGGCGCAGTACCGCAAGGTGGCCAAGGCGCGGACCGACCTCGAGGAGGTGGTGGCGAAATTCGGCGAGTGGAAGTCGGCCAAACGCAATCTGGAGGAAGCCCGGGCGATGCTGAACGACGGGGACCCCGATCTGCGCCAGATGGCGCAGGACGAGGTGATCAAGCTCGAGCCGCGGCTTGCGCAGATCGAGGAAGATTTGAAGATTCTGCTGCTGCCCAAGGATCCGAACGACGAAAAGGACGTCGTTCTGGAGATCCGTGCGGGCACGGGCGGCGATGAAGCGACGCTGTTCGCCGGCGAGGTGTTCCGGATGTACACGCGCTTTGCCGAGTCGCGCGGCTGGAAAGTGGAGGTCACCTCGGCCAGCGAGTCGCCGGTGGGCGGATTGAAGGAAGTGACGGCGCTGATCAGCGGGAAACGGGTCTACAGCCAGCTCAAGTACGAAGGCGGCGTGCATCGGGTGCAGCGCGTGCCGGCGACGGAGCAGCAGGGGCGCGTCCACACCTCGGCCGTCACGGTCGCGGTGCTGCCGGAAGCCGACGAAGTGGAAGTGAAGCTGGATCCGAAGGATATCCGCATCGATACATTCTGCTCGTCGGGTCCGGGCGGGCAGAGCGTGAACACCACCTATTCGGCGGTGCGGATCACGCATTTGCCGACCGGCCTGGTGGTGTCTTGCCAGGATGAGAAGTCGCAGATCAAGAACCGCGCCAAGGCGGAGCGCGTGCTGCGGTCCCGGCTGTATGAGATGGAGCTTGAAAAGCAGCAGGAAAAGATCGGGGCGGAGCGGCGCAGCATGGTCGGCTCCGGCGACCGGAGCGAAAAAATCCGCACCTACAATTTTCCGCAGAACCGCGTGACCGATCATCGCATCGGACTGACGCTGCATCAGCTCGATCAGGTGATGGACGGCAAGCTGGATCCGATCGTCGAAGCGCTGACCGCGTACTTTCAGACGCAGAAGCTGAAGGAACACGGCGAGGCGGCGTAAACCCGGCGGGGCACGTCTTTTTGGCGGCAGGCGGGTTCCCTGATGACGATCCGCAGCGCTTTGCTTCAAGGCCAAAAGCTTCTCGAACAGGCGGGGGTTTCCGCGCCGCGGTTGACCGCCGAGGTGCTGCTCGCCCACGCGGCCGGATGCGACCGCGCCTGGCTCTACGCGCATTCCGATGAAGAGCTGCGCGAGCTGTGGTGGATTCACTACGGGCGCTATCTGCACGAGCGTCTGAAGGGCAAGCCGACCCAATACATCACCGGTCATCAGGAATTTTACGGCCGCGATTTTGTGGTCACGCCCGATGTTCTGATTCCGCGGCCGGAAACCGAGCACCTGATCGAAGCGGCGCTTGAGCATGCGCGCGGCGAGGTGCTGGATATCGCGACCGGGTCCGGCGCGATCGCGGTGACGCTCTCGCTGGAGGCGGCTCTTCGGGTGGCGGCGACGGATCTTTCTGAAGACGCTTTGCGCGTGGCGCGGAAGAACGCGGTCCGGCTCGGCGCGCGGGTTGATTTTGCCTGCTGCGATCTGGGGAGCGCCTTGCGCGGCGCGGCATTCGATTTGGTCGTGTGCAATCCGCCTTACCTGCCGGAGACGGAGTCGCTGCCGCGCGAGGTGCGCGACTATGAGCCTCCGCTGGCGCTGTTTGGCGGCGTGGACGGGCTCGCCGTTTATCGCCGCGTCGTGCCGGAAGCGGCGCGCCTGCTTCGCCCGGGCGGCTGGCTGGTGATGGAGCTGGGATACCGGCTGCGGGAAGCGGTGGAAGAGATACTGGGCGAGTGGAGCGATGTGCGCGTGATTCCGGATCTGGCGGGGATTCCCCGGGTGATTGCGGCCCGGCGCGCCGCTGACGTTCTGGCCGGCGCCGGGCGCGTGTTAGGATAAACACCCATGGCGATCGTTTTCACCTCGGCGCGGATCTTTGATGGAGATTCGGCGAAACTGCGCGAGGGCGCGAACGTTTTTGTCGAAAATGGATGGATTTCGGAGATTTCCGGCCGGCCTGCCGCGCCGGGCGACGAACGCGTCGATTGCGGCGGGCGCGTTCTGATGCCCGGCCTGATCGACGCGCACGTGCATGTTTACGCGGCGGGATTGAATCTGGTCCGCCTGGCGCAGTCGCCGATGTCGTATCTGGCGCACTTCGCGGCGCGTTTTCTGCAAAGCAGCCTGGACCGCGGATTCACCACGGTGCGCGATGTCGGCGGCGCGGACGTGGGCCTGGCGTCGGCGATCCGCGACGGGCTGCTGGGCCGTGTGCCGCGGCTGCTCTACGGCGGCCGGGTGATTTCGCAGACGGGCGGCCACGGCGATTTTCGTCCGGGCGATCACGCGCTGGAAGGTCATTTTTGCGGCTGCGCGCATGCTCCGGACGCGATGGCCACGATCGCGGACGGCGCCGATGCGGTTCGCAAGGCGGTCCGCGAGGAACTGCGGCGGGGGGCTTCGCACGTGAAGATCATGGCGTCCGGCGGAGTGGCATCGCCCACCGATCCGCTGGATCGCTGCCAATACTCCGACGGCGAGATTCGGGCGGCGGTGGAGGAGGCCGAGCGCGCCGGATCCTACGTCGCCGCGCATTGCCATCCGGCGGAAGCGGTGCGGCGGGCGGCGGCGCTGGGCGTGCGATCGATTGAACACGGCACGCTGATCGACCGCGAGACGGCGGAGTTTGCGGCCGAAAAGGGCGCCTTCATCGTACCGACGATGGCGACGCTCATTGCGCTGCTTGAGGAAGGCGAAAAGCTCGGATTCCCGAAGGTCAGCATGGACAAGCTGCGGATGGTGTCGGATTCGGCGCTGCGCAGCCTGGAGATCATGAAGCGCGCCGGCGTGCGGATGGGCTTGGGCACGGATCTGCTCGGGCCGCTGCATGTCCGCCAGAGCAGCGAATTCACGCTGCGCGGCCAGGTGCTCGCGGCGATTGATGTGCTGCGGTCGGCGTGCGTGATCAACGCCGAGCTGCTGCGGATGAGCGGAGAAATCGGATGCGTTCGCGAAGGCGCGCGGGCGGATCTGCTGGTGGTGGACGGCAATCCGCTGGAGGATCTGGGGGTGTTGGGCTCGGGAGGCGAGCGGATCGCGGTGATCCTGCGCGACGGCGCTTTCCATAAGCGCGCGATCTGAGATTCGGAGCGCCGCGTTTATAATTTAGGCTTGGAACTGGAAAGAACACTATTGCGCAAGGTGGGCGACGCGGTGGCGCGATTCAAGATGATTCGCGACGGCGACCGCGTCGCGGTGGCGCTTTCCGGCGGGAAAGATTCGCTCACGCTGCTGGAGATCCTCTTGCGCCTGCGGGAGCGCGCGCCGGTGGAGTTTTCCGTGTGCGCGTTCACGGTGGAGCAGGGGAAATTTCTCCGCCCGTTTGAGCCGCTGGGCGAATATCTGAAGGCGCGCGGCGTGGACTGGACGTATCACCGCGACGCGCCGTCGCTGCGGTTGATCGAACAGCAGCCCGGGCACGGCTGCGATCTGTGCAGCCGGTACCGCCGCCGGGCGGTGTATCAGATCGTGCGCGGGCTGGGTGCGAACGTCATCGCGTTTGGCCACACCGCCGACGATTTTTGCGAATCGTTTCTGCGCAACGCGCTGTTTACCGGAAGAATCAGCTCGCTTCCGCCGGTGACCTGGTCGCGGGAGCGGGATTTCCGGCTGATCCGGCCGCTGGTTTTCGTGACCGAGGACTTGACGGCGCGGTTCGCGGAGGCGAGCGGCGCGCCATTGATTCCCTGCGCCTGCGCGGACCGGACCGGGACGGTGCGGCGGACGCTGCGCGAGCTTTTCACGAGGCTCGAAAAAGATTATCCGCATTTGAAGGAGACTCTGCTATCGGCCATGGGCAACATTGAAACGTCGCGCCTGCTGGATCCGCGCTTTCTGGATCTGGAGGCGCCGGCGGAGGCGAATCCGCTGGCGATTCTTGATTCCTAGGCCGGGCGCGCATCGCGGCGCGGGCTGTTAAAATCGTCTATTGCCCGCGCCCATCGTCACCGTTGTCGTCGCCACGCTTGCCGCCGACGACACCCTGGCGGATTGTTTACGTTCCCTGGAAGGTCAGACGTTTGAGCGGTTTGAAGTGATTGTTGTAGATAACAGCGGCTGCCGCCGCGCCGTTGCCCCAGGCGCGCGAATTCTGGCGAACGATTCTAATATTGGATTCGGCGCGGCGATGAACCAGGGGTTTCGCCAGTCGCACGCTCCGCTGGTGGCGACCTTGAACGACGACGCGGTGGCGCATCCGGAATGGCTGGAAAGACTGGTTGCGGCCGCGGAAAAATATCCAAGGGCGGGGATGTTCGCGGCGGAAGTGCGGCTGAATGAAAGGCAGCTCGATTCGGCGGGCATGCTGATCGCGCGCGACGGATCGAGCAGGCAGCGCGGGCACGGCGAGCCGCCGGAAAAGTTCGCGAACGGGACGGCGGCGCTGCTGCCGAGCGGGTCGGCCGCGCTGTACCGGCGCAAAATGCTGGAGGAGATCGGCATGTTCGACGAATCGTTTTTTTTGTATTGCGAGGACACCGATCTGGGCCTGCGCGGCCGGCGCGCCGGATGGGATTGCATCTACGTCGCCGGCGCGATCGTCGAGCACCGCTATTCGCACTCGGCCGGGCGCGCTTCTCCGATGAAGGCGTATTACGTGGAACGCAACCGGCTGTACACGGCGGTCAAAAATTTCCCGGCTTCGATGCTTGTGCTGGTGCCGTTTGCCGGATGCGCGCGCTACTTCTGGCATGTCCTGTCGATGATTCAGGGCCGCGGCAAGGCGGCGGAGTTCCGCGCCGCGGGATATCCGGTGCGGCTGCTACCGTTTCTGGTTATTCGCGCGCACCTTGCGGCGCTGTTCCGGCTGCCGCGGCTGTGGCGGAAGCGGCGCGAGATCGCGAAAGCGGCGCGGCTCAATGCGGGTGAGTTTCGCGCGTTACTCAAGGAGCACTCGCTGGCGCTGCGGCGGGTAGCGGAGCTGTGAGCGAACCGCGGCTGCTGATCCTGATTCCGGCCTTCAATGAAGAAGGAGCGCTGGGCGGAGTGGTGGCGGAGGTGAAAGAAGCGATGCCCGGCGTTCCCATCCTGGTAGTGGACGATTGTTCGGAGGATTCGACGGCGGCGGTGGCGCGCATGTCCGGCGCCGACGTGCTGCCGCTTCCGGCGCATTTAGGGCTGGGCGGATGCGTGCAGGCGGGATACCGGTTGGCGTTCGAACTTGGCTATGACTTCGTGATTCGCGTCGATGGCGACGGCCAGCATGATCCGCGCTACATTCCAAAAATTCTCGAGACGCTCAAGCGCGAGAACTGCGAAATGGTGATCGGCTCGCGATTCGCCGATGGCGGCGGCGAACACAGCGGGTGGCTGCGCAAGCTGGGGATTGTGTTCTTCCGCGTGATGCTGCGGCCGATCCTGGGCCAGCCGGTGCACGATCCGACCTCGGGGTTCGTGGGCGTAAACCGCACGGCGCTGGCGCTGTTCAGCAAAAGCTTCCCGCTGGAATATCCCGAGATCGAAGCGCTGGTGGTGCTCCAGCGCAAGCGGTTCCGCTTTGTCGAGGTGCCGTGCAGGATGAGACCGCGGCGCACCGGGCGCAGCACCATCACGGCGCTGCGCTCGCTGTATTATCCGGTGCATGTTCTGCTGGGAGTTTTCGTGAACGTTTTGAAATTCGAGGGACGGAGGAAATAATGGACCGTCTGGACCATGTGATGATCGCCTTCAGCCTGCTGCTGATGCTCTGGGTGCTGGCGTCGCTGCGGCGCGCGCACATCCGCGTGGAGTATTCGGTAAGCTGGCTGGCCGCCGCGCTGGTGCTGCTGGCGGCCTTCGAATGGCCCTCCGGGCAGCGGTGGCTGGCGCAGGCGCTGGGCGTCGAAGACGCGCATCTGGCCGTGCTGATGACCGCCGGCGCGGTGTTTCTGGCGGTGTTGTACCGGCTGTCGCTGATTCTTTCCCGTTTGAAGGATCTGAACATCGCGGTCACGCAGCGCGTCGCGATCCTGGAGTTCCGGCTTCAGGCCCTGGAAAAGACGCGAAGCGGGCAATGAAGAAGAGCAGGAAAGCCGAGGCCCGGCCGCCGGCGGCGCCCGCGCGGAGGATTTCCTGGCGGCGGTGGTGGCCCTGGCTGGCCGGAGCCGCCGCGCTGGCCGTGGTGTTTCAGGTTTACGGTCCGGCGCTGGGCGGCGCCTTCGTGTTCGACGATCGCAACGCCGGATTTTTCGCGCCGGGCCGCAACGAAAGCCTGGCCACCTGGGTGGGGCGGATCCGGCCCCTGCTGATGGTGAGCTTCTGGATCGACTACCGGATCGCGCATGGAAACGATCCCGGACAGTATCACCAGACCAGCCTGCTGCTGCACTTCTTCACGTCAGTGTTTGCCGCGCTGATCGCCGCCAAACTGGCGGAGTGGGCCGGAGCGGCGGAAAAGATGCGCGCCGCGCTGGCGCTCTTTGCCGGATCGATTTTCCTGCTGCATCCGCTGCAAACGGAATCGGTTGCCTATGTGAGCGAGCGCGCCGAAGCCCTGAGCGTGATGTTTTATTATGCGGCGTTCGCGGTCTTTCTATACAAGCCCGGCGAATCGATTACGCCGGCGCGGTCGCTGGCGGTGGTTCTGCTGTTCGGCGGCGCCATCGCTTCGAAAGAGCACACCTTGACCCTGCCCGCGCTGCTGCTGCTGACCGATTCTTTCTGGTCGCGGGGCGGGCTGCGGAAAAACGCGTGGCTGTACGGGATGTTCGCGGCGGCGGGCGCGGCCGGATCGGCGATGGTGCTGCGCGTGATCGGAGAATCGAAGACGGCGGGCTTCCACCTGCGCGAGATGAGTCCGGCGGCCTACTTTTTCACGCAGGGCCGCGTTCTCTGGGATTATATCCGGTTGTTCTTTTTTCCGTTCGGGCAGAATATCGATCACGACGTGGCGGTATCCCATACGCTTTTTGAGCACGGCGCGATCTTCGGATGGCTGGGTCTGGCGGCGCTGGTTGCGGCGGCGTGGATCTGCCGGCAGCGGTTTCCGCTGGCCTCCTACGGCGTGTTCGTCTTTCTGCTGCTGATCGCGCCCACGTCGTCGTTTGTGCCGCTTTCGGATCCGATCGCGGAACGGCGCACTTATCTTCCGCTCATCGGATTGCTGCTGATCTGCTGCGAATTTCTGCGGCGCCTGCGGGTCGGGCAGGTGGCGTGGACGACCGCTGCGGCGGCGGCGTTCTGCTCGGTGCTGACGTATAAGCGCGCCGAGGTCTGGTCCAGCCCGCTGGCGCTGTGGCAGGACAGCGTCGCCAAGTCGCCGGAAAAATACCGGCCGCGGTTCCAGCTCGCCTACGCGCAGTACGAGCTGGGCCGCTGCGCGGATTCGGCGAAAAATTACGAGCTGGCTTCGCAGATGGGGCCGATCCAGTCGGATTTGCTGGTGAACTGGGGATTGTCGCTCGATTGCGCCGGGCGGTGGGAGGAGGCGGTCGCGAAACTCCGCCAGGCTTTGCAGTTCAAGGACACCGCGCACGTGCATTCGCAGATCGCGGCGGTGTACGCCAAGCACCAGCATGTGCCGGAGGCGCTGCGCGAGCTGGCCACCGCCGAAAAGCTCGACCCGTCCTTTGACGTCACCTATCTCTACCGGGGAAATATTTATCAGATGCTGGGCGACCGGGCGGCGGCGATACGCGAATATCAGCGCGCGCTGGCGCTGAATCCCCGCAACGATCCGGCGCGGATCGCGCTGGAGCAGATCGGCCGCTGATGCGCATCGGCGTGAACGCGCTGTACCTGATCCCGGGCGGGGTCGGCGGAACGGAGATATATTTGCGCGAGCTGCTGGCGGCGCTGGCGCGGCTCGACCGGGAAAACGAATATTTTGTCTTCCGCAATCGGGAAACCGGCGAAGATCTGATCCCGCGCGCGGCGAATTTCCACGACAGGCCGCAGGCGGTGCGGGCGCGGTTCCGTCCGGCGCGGATTGTGTGGGAGCAGACGATTTTGCCGCTGGAGGCGTCGCGAGAGAGGATCGACGTCCTGTTCAATCCGGGATTCACGGCGCCGGCCTTCGCCCGCTGCCCCAGCGTGACCACTTTTCACGATTTGCAGCACAAGCGTCATCCCGAGCATTTCCGATGGTTCGATCTGCCGTTCTGGAATCTTCTGCTGTGGGCCTCGGCGAAGCGGTCGCGGCTGCTGCTGGCCGATTCGCAGGCGACGGCCGGGGACGTCCGGAAATATTACCCGTTCGCCGGAGAGCGCACGCGGGTGGTTCCCTTGGGAGTTTCGCCGGATTTCTTTTCCCTGGAACGGTCGCGCGCGGAGAACTTCCTGCTCTGCGTCTCGACCCTGCATCCGCACAAGAACCTGGAACGGCTGATCCGCGCCTTCGCCCGGGCCAAGGGCGATTCGCTGGTGTTGGCCGGAATGCGCGGGTTTCACAGCGCCCGGATCGAGGCCCTGATCGGCCAGTTGCGCCTGGGCGAGCGCGTGCGGCTGACCGGCTGGATTCCCCGCGGCGAACTGCTCGGCCTGTACGCGCGGGCCCGGGCGTTCGTTTACCCATCGACGTTTGAAGGGTTTGGGATTCCGGTGCTGGAAGCGATGGCGGCGGGGCTTCCGGTGGCTTGCTCCCGGATCGCGCCGCTCGGAGAAGTCGCGGGCGAGGCGGCGGTGTACTTCGATCCGGCGAGCGAAGAGGAGATGGCGAAGGCGCTGGAGCGGATCACCCGCGATGACGAGCTCCGGGCGCATCTGGCGGCGGAGGGCCCGCGGCGGGCGAAGCTGTTTTCCTGGGACAATACCGCGCGGAGGACGCTGGAGGCGCTGGCGTCGGCCGGGTGCGGGGGCGGAGCTGCGCCGCTTCCGCCGCGGCTCGCCGGGCCGGGCCCCGGAGCGCGGTGATTCAGGCCATGGGGTTCGAGGCCGGCAGCGGCGCGATGCGGCGGGCGCGGCCGCGCAGCGCTTCCCACCGCAGCCGGGCGCGATCCATGTAAAGATAAACCACCGGCGTGGTGTACAAGGTCAGAGCCTGGCTGAAGATCAGTCCGCCGACGATGGCGATGCCCAGCGGGCGCCGCATCTCGCCGCCTTCGCCGTGGCCCAGGGCGAGCGGCAGGCCGCCCAGCAGCGCGGCCATGGTGGTCATCATGATGGGACGGAAGCGCAGCACGCAGGCCTTGAAAATGGCCTTCTCTGGTGTGAGCCCTTCGGCGCGCTCGGCGGCGATGGCGAAGTCGATCATCATGATCGCGTTCTTCTTGACGATGCCGATCAGCAGGATGATGCCGATCAGCGAGATCACGTTCAGCTCATTGTGCGTCACAATCAGCGCCAGCAGCGCGCCGACGCCGGCCGAGGGCAGCGTGGAAAGAATGGTGAGCGGATGAATCAGGCTCTCATAAAGCATTCCCAGAACGATATAGACCGTCACCAGCGCCGCTGCGATCAGCACCGGCTCGCTGGAGAGCGCGTCTTGATAGGCCTGGGCCGTCCCCTGGAAGCTGCCGTGGATGGAGCTGGGCAGGCCGATCTCCCGCTCGGCGCGCTCGATCGCCGGAACCGCGCTGCTCAGCGAGGTGCCCAGCGGCAGATTAAACGAGATGGTCACCGAGGGAAACTGCCCCTGATGATTCACCGAAAGCGCCGTGTTGCTGGGAACGTAGCGGGTGATCGCGCTGAGCGGCGTTTGCTTTCCGGCGCCCGAAGAAACATAGATGTATTTGAGCCCGTCCGGATTTTGCCAGAACCGCGGATTCACTTCCATGACCACGTGATATTGATTCAACTGCGTGTACATGACCGAGACCTGGCGCTGTCCGAAGGCGTCATACAGCGTGTTGTCGATCAACTGCGTGGAGATCCCCAGCCGTCCCGCCGTGGCCCGGTCGATTTCCAGGCCCGCCTGCAAGCCGCGATCCTGCTGATCGCTGTTCACGTCGGCCAGCTCGGGCAGCGCGCGCAGGGCGCGGTAAACCTTCGGCGCCCATTCATTGAGCTCGCGCACGCTGTCGGACTGGAGGGTGTACTGATACTGCGCGCCGCTGGCTCTCCCGCCGACCCTCAGGTCCTGGATCGCTTGCAGATAAAGACTCGCGCCCGGAACGCGGGCCAGCTTAGGCCGCAGCCGCGCGATCACCTGGTCGGTGGTGACCTTCCGCTGGGCCAGCGGATAGAGGGTGACGTTGATCTGACCCTGATTGATGCTGGCGCCGCCGAATCCGCCTCCGCCGACCGACGCGTTCAGGCTTTCCACGGCCGGGTCCTCGCGCACGATGTTGATCACCTGCATGATGCGGTCGCGCATGGCCTGAAACGAGGAGGCCTGATCGGCAATCAGCGTCCCGCTCATGCGGCCGACGTCCTGCTGCGGGAAAAATCCCTTCGGAATGATGACGTACAGATAGACGCTGAGCGCCACTGTGGCCAGGGTGACCGTCAGGACCAGCGGCTGCTGATCCAGCACCGCGGCCAGGCTTTTTTCGTAACCGCGCCGCATCAGCTCCACGATCCAGCCGCTGAAGCGGTAGGCCGCGCCGTGGCTTTCGGCGGAGGCGGCGCGCGGCAGCCGCGCGCACATCATCGGCGTCATCGTCAGCGACATCAGCAGCGATAAAACAATCGCCATCGAAAGCGTCACCGCGAATTCGCGGAACAGGCGGCCCACGATTCCCGCCATCAGCAGGATCGGGATGAACACCGCGATCAGCGAAATGCTGATGGTCACCACGGTAGAGCCGATCTCCGCCGCGCCCCTCAGCGCCGCGGCCATCGCCGACATTCCGTGCTCCATGTGGCGCGTGATGTTTTCGATCACTACGATGGCGTCGTCCACCACGAAGCCGGTAGCGATGGTCAGCGCCATCAGCGACAGATTGTCGATGCTGTAGCCGAACAGATACAGCCAGCCGAAGGTTCCCAGCAGAGATACCGGAACCACCACGGCCGGAATCAGCGTGATGCGCAGGCTGCGCAGGAACAGGAACACCACCATAATGACCAGCCCGATGGAGATGGCCATGGTCTGCTGCACGTTTTCGACCGAGGCGCGGATGGTGGTGGTGCGGTCGGCTAAGATCGTCATTTTGATCGAGGCCGGCATGGAGGCCTGGATGTACGGCAGAACCTCCTTGATACGGTCGACCGTCTCAACGATGTTGGCGCCGGGCTGGCGGTTGATGCGCACAATGATGGCCGGCTGATTGCCCACAAATCCGATATTGCGGATATCCTCGACCGAATCTTCCACCTCCGCCACGTCGGACAGCCTGACCGGGGCGCCGTTGCGGTAGGCGACGATCAGGGGCCGGTAGTCCTTGGCCTTGAAGATCTGGTCGGTGGTGCTGATGATCCAGGACTGCTGGGGGCCGGAGAACTCGCCCTTGGGCCGGTTCACGTTGGCCGCGGCCAGCATGCTGCGGACGTCTTCCAGAGTCAGGCCGTAGTGATTCAACAGCGACGGGTTGACCTCGACGCGCACGCCGGGCAGCGCCGCTCCGCCCAGAAAAACCTGCCCGACGCCGTGCACCTGGGCCAGTTTTTGCGCCATCACGGTGGAGGCCGCGTCGTACATCTGGCCCGGCGTCAAGGTAGGGGAGGTGGGGCCGATTTGCAAAATCGGATAATCGGCGGGATTTACCTTGCGCCAGAACGGATTGCGCGGCAGATTCTGGGGAAGCTGGCTGCGGGCGGCGTTGATGGCGGCCTGCACGTCGCGCGCGGCCGCGTCGATATTGCGCGACAGGTCGAATTGCAGGGTGATACTGGTCGAGCCCAGCGTGCTCGACGAGGTCATTTCATTGATTCCGGCGATGCGTCCGAACTGGCGTTCCAGCGGGGTTGCCACCGAGGACGCCATGGTCTCCGGACTCGCTCCCGGCAATCCGGTGTTGATGTTGATCGAGGGAAAATCCACCTGCGGCAAGGGCGCGACGGGCAGAAAATTATAGGCGACGGCTCCGGAAATGCCCAGAGCGACGGTAAGCAAAGCGGTCGCGACAGGCCGCTCAATGAACGGCTTGGAGATGCTCATGGGTCCTCGGAACCTAAGTTCCCGATTCAGGCTACCATGATTTCCGGCGGCGGTGGGAACAGGAACTCCGGCCACGCGCAGCTTTCCGCCGGCGCGGCATTTCACCGTCCGGGGACGCGCGGATGGAGGCTAATTGTTGGCGGCCAGCGAGGCGGATGCGAAATAGTTTTCCGCCTCGAGGTTGCGGTAGACCTGGCCCGCCACGCCCGAGGCGGCCGGACCGCTCACCAGATTGGCGCCGGTCAGCAGCACCACCACGACCAGCTTATTCTTGCCGAGTTCGGTGAACGATCCGAACCAGCCGAGGTGAGTCGGCGAGCGCGAATCCGTACAGGTGCCGGTCTTGCCGTAGATGGGCTCGTTGGGATCGAAGCCGATGCGGCGGGCGGTGCCGTATTCGACGGCGCCCATCATTCCCGGTTTGATCTCGGGAATCCATTGGTCGATATCCAGGCGGCGCTTGACGCGCGGGATCACCGCCTGCGCTTCGGCTTGCGAGCGCGGATATTGCAGGTAATAAAGCGTGCCGCCATTGGCGATGGCGCCGATGAGCGCGGCGTATTCGAGCGGCGTCAGCGAAATGCCGTCGCCGAAACTGGTCATCATTCCGATCCCGCTCTTGGGCACCGTCGCGGGCAAAATTCCGGCGTGCTCGGGTTCGATATCGAGACCGGCCTTTTCGCCGAGCCCGAACAGGCGGGCATAATAGCTGACGCGCTCGAATCCCAGGCGCTGCCCGAGATTGGCGAAGTATTGATTATTCGAACGCGCCAGCGCCGTGGTCAGATCGAAGGTGGTGCGGCCGTAGACGCGGATCAGCGTTTGCCGTTCGATGATGTTTTCGCTGAGCGCGGCGAGCGCGACCGGGACCTTAATCGTCGAGCAAGGCTGATACCCGCTCTGGAACGCGACCTTCTGGTTGACGATAGTCAGGATGCGCCCGGTGTTCGGGTCCGTCACGACGATCGTGCCGTTCAAGCGGCCCAGCGCATCGACGGCTGCCCGGCGCACCACGAGATCCTCGCCATCGATGAAATCGCCCTCGGTCGAATCGGCGTAGTTGGGAACGCGCCACGGTCCGATGGCGACGGCGCGCTTCGGTCTTGCGCGAACCGTGCGGCGCGTCGAAACCACGTTCATCGCAATCGGTTTCGCCGCGACGGTTCTGGCGGCGGTGGATCGTTTTCGCTTCTTTGTGGGAGTCAGGGCCAGGAGGTTGGAGGACAATACGGCGATTAAAACCAGAATTGCGGACAGCCGGATCTTGAGCGACAATGCGACTCCTCTGTTTGAAAATACTCCAGAGTGCTCGGACTTAATTATTTTGCAGCAACTTACGAATTGCGTCAACAGCTTTTTCCCAGGAATCTATCGGCGGGAGGCGCCGCCGGCTTGAGCGCGGTCCTTGACCCCGCCTTACGGCAGATCCGCATCCGCTCATTTGCCGGTGAACGCCGGCGGGCGTTTTTCCAGGAAGTGCGCGACGCCCTCGCGAAAATCCTCGGCGGCCATGCTGGCGCGCATCTCCTCGATCGCCAGTGCGAACGACTGGCCCAAGTCCTGGTCGAGTGCGCGATAGATCTGCCGCTTCATAACGGCCAGCGATCGGGGCGAAACGGTTTCGGCCAGCTCGCGCGCGGCAGCGTGGACCCGCGCGGCGAAATTCTCTTCGGCGAAAACGCGCGTTACCAGACCGATGCGCAGAGCTTCGCCGGCGTCGATCATCTTCGAGGTAAAGGCGAGCTCGATTGCATTGCCCAGCCCGACCAGACGCGGCAGCATCCACGCGAGACCGTATTCCGCCACCAGACCGCGGCGGGAAAAGATCATGGAGAAGCGGGCGTTTTCGCAGGCAAAACGAAAATCGCAGTAAAGAGACACGACGAAGCCGAGGCCGACGCAAGGTCCATGGATCGCGGCGATGATCGGCTTGGGCACGGAAAGAAGCCAGGCGTGTTTGTAGCGAAACCCGGCGGGCGCCCCGGGCGGACCCTCGATGGTGAGATTCTCCGCGGCGGCGCCGTTGCTCGATGCCATCTCGGAAAGAAGGCTGAGATCCGCGCCGGCGCAGAATCCTTTGCCCGCGCCGGCCAGGACGATGGCGCGAACGGAATCGTCGGCCGTGGCGGATTGGATCGCGGAAGTTACCTCGCCTTCCATCCGGCGCGTCCAGGCGTTCAGCTTGCCGGGGCGATTCAGGGTGATGGTCGCGATGCGGTCCGATATTTCGTATGTGATCTGTTCGTAGTCGGGCATGGGAATGTTGCGCGAGCTTACCTCGCCGCGACTGCTGTGAATTCGGCGAGTTTCTCTTCGGCGAGCTTCTTGACGCGCTCGATGGACTCCTCTTTGATCCGTTCATAACCGCGGATTTGATCCGGCAGGGCGGCGATTTCGAGAGCTTTCGGCAGATTCTCCTCGCAGAGCTGATCGGCGACGCGCTCGATCAGCGCGCGGTACCAGCCGATCAGCTCCCGCTCCTGGCGGCGGTGCGCGCTGTAGCCGAAAATATCCAGCGGGCCGCCGCGCAGCACCTTCATCGCGGCGAGAATTTTTAACGGAATCCGAAACCACGCGCCGAGTTTGATTTTCTTGCGAACGCCCAAGCGGCGCAGCAGCGGCGGATGCAGATGATAGCTGATCGATTCGACGCTCTCCCAGGTTTCGGCGGCGCGCTTTTCAAAATCACCGCTGGTCAGCAGGCGCGCGACTTCGTACTCGTCTTTGTACGCCATCAGCTTGTAAAGATACCTGGCGACGGTCTCCTCGAGCGCCGGCGCGCGGCGGGTGATTGCGGCGACGAAATCGGAATAGCTCCTGGCATACGCGGCGTTTTGATACGCGGCCAGTTCCGCGATTCGATCCAAAGGCCGGGCGGGCGGCGGGCTTGCGCCAATCAGAATGCTTTCAACCGACGCTGCGTCGTGGTAATACTTGCGGCCCCATTCGAAGACCTGCAAATTCCTTTCGACGTCAACTTCGTTCAGCCGGATCGCCTGCTTGATCGACTCAAGCGAAAGCGGAATCAGGCCGTCCTGATAGGCGAAGCCCAGCATGAACAGATTGACCGCCAGATGCGTGCCGAACAGGCCCTCGGCGATGCGGCTGGCGTCCACCATGATCTGGCGGCGCGTGGCGGACTGGATCTCCCCGGCCAGGGCCTCCGCGCCGGCCAGCGGAGCGCGGCCGCGGATGACGTCGATGGTCGGGGTCAGGTGGGTGTTGAGCACCGCGACCGTGCCGGCCGGCGAGGCCAGCTTCAGCGTGTCTGCGCCGGCGGCGCCCAGCAGATCAAAGCCGAGTATCACGTCGGCGTTGCCGATATTGATCCGGTTCGGCGCTTCCACCGGACGCCGGCTCAACAGCAGATGCGAGATGACGGCGCCGCCTTTCTGTGCGGATCCGGTCTGGTCGAGCGTCTGCGCATACAGCCCGTCGATCCACGCCGCGGTGGCCAGCAGCGCGTTAATCGTGACCACGCCGGTGCCGCCGATGCCCGGCATCACGATGCGATACGCTTCGCCGATCTCGGCCACTTGCCGCGGTGCGGGAACCGCGGCCGGCGGCAGCGAGGGCAGCGATTTCTTTCGCAAACCCGTGCCCGGTTTCAGGTGGACGGTAATGAACGACGGGCAGTCGCCGAGCGCGCAGGAGTAGTCCTTATTGCAGGACGATTGATGAATGCGCATCTTCGGGCCGCGCGCGGTCTCCACCGGAGTGAGGCTCATGCAGTTGGATTGCTTCACGCAATCGCCGCAGCCTTCGCAAACCTCTTCATGGATCATCAGGCGCGCCGCCGGCTCGGCATATTTCCCGCGGGAACGTTTGCGGCGCTTTTCAGCGGCGCACTCCTGGTCATAGATCATCACGGTAACGCCGGGGATTTTCTCAAGCTCGGCGAGCGTACGCTCCAGCTCTCCGCGATCCCGGACTTCGGCGATGGAGGCCAGCTCCGCGTTGCGATACGGCTCGGGATCTTCGGCGAGGATCACGATTTTTCGCACGCCTTCGGCTTCCAGTTTCCGGGTAAGCGCGGGAATCGGCAGAGCGCCTTGCGCGGCCTGCCCGCCGGTCATGGCGACGTGGCCGTTGTACAGGAGCTTGTAAGTAATATTGAGACCACTGGCGGCCAGCGCCTGCACGGCAAGCGAGCCGGAATGGAAAAAAGTCCCGTCGCCCAGGTTCTGAAACACGTGCTGCCTGCCGGTGAACGGAGCCATGCCGATCCACGGCGCGCCCTCCCCGCCCATGTGCGTGAGAAAGGAAAACGCGCGGCGGGCATCCAGGCGCATCGCCATGGTGTGGCAACCGATGCCTCCACCGGCGAGCTGGCCCGGAAGCAGGAGGGTCGAGCGGTTGTGCGGGCAGCCGGAACAGAAGTTCGACGGGCGTCCGGCCGCGGCGGATCGCGGGCGCGCGGCGGCCGCTTCGATGAGACCGATGCGCGCGGCGATCCTGGCCGTCAAGCGCGACGGGCCGAGCAGCTTTGCCAACACCGCCGCGATGCGGTCCGGGTCGAGCTCGCCGGATGCGGGAAAGAGCGGCGCGCCATCGGCGTCCGTCTTTCCCATGACGATGGGGCGCGAGGGCAGGCTGTAGAGCGCGTCGCGCAGGTGCAGCTCGAGAAAACCGCGCTTTTCCTCGATCACCAGAATCGCCGCCAGGCCGCTTGCAAATTCGCGGGCGAATTGCGCGTCCAGCGGAAAGGTCATGCCGAATCTGGCGATGCGAAGGCCCAAATCGTTTCGCTCGTTTTCGCCGATGCCCAGATCGCGGAGGGCCTGCGCCAGATCGTAATACGATTTTCCGGCGCTGGCGATGCCCAGCCACGCGTCGGCGGCGCCGTGCCATCGATTTATGCCGTTGAGCCGCGCGAAATCGACCGCCGCTTTCAGCCGCCGCGTGTTCACTTCATGTTCGAGGGCGAGCGTGACCGGCGGAACCAGCCGCGGATCGACGTACTTCCGATAATTTTCCGGAATCCTGATGGCGGGCCGCTCCGGGTCGGTCTGGACGGTGCCGCCGCCATCGCAGATATCAGTGACCAGTTTCAATCCGGTCCAGGCGCCGGAGAACCGGGAAAGCGCGATCGCGAGCAGACCGTAATCGAGGATCTCCTGCGTGCTGCCGGGATAGAGAAAAGGAATCCCCGCGTTAAAAAACGTGAAGTCGCTTTGATGCGGGATGGTCGAGCTCTTGCAGCCATGATCGTCGCCGGCCAAAAGGAGCGCGGCGCCGTTTTCGCCGGTGCCCGCCGTGTTGGCGTGGCGCAGCACGTCGCCGCAGCGGTCGAGGCCGGGTCCTTTGCCGTACCAGATGCCGACGACGCCGTCGGCTTTCGGATCGCCGGCCAGCTCGAAGATCTGGCTGCCCATGACCGCAGTGGCGGCGAGGTCCTCGTTGAGTCCAGGCCGGAAGACGATATTGTGCCGCTCCAGCAGCGGTCCGGCGCGCGCGAGCGCCAGATCGTATCCGCCGAGCGGCGAGCCCTCGTATCCGGAGATAAACGCCGCGGTGTTGAGCCCGGCGCGGCGGTCGCGGCGCATCTGGTCCATCGGAAGCCGGACCAGCGCTTGAATACCGGTGAGATAAACGCTGCCGCGCTCGATCGTGTATTTATCGGCGAGCCTCATGCCGGAACCAAACCAGCAGCCAGAATAACACCCCGTCGGATCGGATCGGCGGCCGCGCTATTCTGGCTTCTGAATCCTTTCTTGATCGATGAAACGGCCCTTCATCCACGAAAGCCGCGTCCGGTTCGGCGACACCGACGCGAGCGGGCGCATTTTTTATCTGGCGCTGCTGCGGCACTTTGACGCGGCCGAAACGGAGTTCATGCGCAGTATCGGCGCCGGCTACCGCGAAATTCAAGACGAGCATACCAGCTTCCCCCGCGTCCACGTCGAATGCGACTACACCAGCGCTCTGCGCTTTGACGATCTGATGCGCATCGAGGTGCGCGTGGAAAGGATCGGCGGAGCGTCGTTCACGCTGGCCTTCGAGGTGAGCGTGGAAGGCCGCAGCGCAGCGCGCGGCAAAGTCACCATCGTCGCCATGAGCCGCCAGACGCAGCGTCCCGTCCCCTTGCCCGGGCGCGTCCGCTCCGCGCTGGAGGCATCGTTGAAAGCCGGGGAGCCGCCCGGCGGATTTTAATCCGCCCCACTGCATTTTTGATATGCTGCGGAGGAAGATGAAGGCCGTGGCGCGGCTGGCCGCGGCGGCCTCCCGAAGGAAGTGACATGTACAAATTTCTCTTTTTTACTCTCGCCGCGGCGGTACTGTCGGCGCAGGACCGGCCCATCGTTCTGAAAACGTCGACCCTCTACGACGGCAAGGGCAAGACCCTGCACAATCAGATTATCGTCGTCCAAGGATCGAAGATCGCGCGGATCGGCGGCGCGGCGCCGCCCAACGCGGTGGTCTACGACCTGGCCGCGCTGACGGTGACGCCGGGCTGGATCGATACGCACTCCCATATCATCTGGCATTTCGATAACAACGGGCGCTTTGCCGGACGCGACGAGCCGCAGGAGCAGGCGATTCTGCATATCGCCGAGAACCTGACGGCGACGCTCAATGCCGGCTTCACCACGATTCAGAGCCCGGGATCGATCCAGGATAAGGACGTGCGGGACATGATCGCGCACGGGCGCCTGGTCGGCCCGCGGATTCTCAGCTCCTTCCAGCCGATCACCAATCCGCAGTGGGATCCCGCGAAGATGAAAGCCACGGTGGATGAGCGCAAGCAGCAGGGCGCGGACTTTATCAAGCTGTTCGCCTCGAAAAGCATTCGCGAGGGCGGCGCGATCACGCTCTCCCAGGAGCAGATCAACGCGGTCTGCGGCGAGGCCAAGGCACAGGGATTGCGGACCATTGTCCACGCGCATTCGGCGGAATCGGCCAAGGCATCGACGCTGGCCGGATGCACCTCAATCGAGCACGGCGCCTTCGTCACCGACGACGTCTTCGATCTCATGGCCCAGCGCGGAACGTATTATGACCCCAATATCGGCCTGGTTTTGCAGAATTATCTCGAAAACAAGCCAAAATACTTCGGCATCGGAAACTACAACGAGGAAGGCTTCGCCTATATGGAAAAGGGCCTTTCGATCACCCTCGATACCTTCAAAAAGGCTCTGAAACACAAAGATTTAAAGATTATCTACGGCACTGACGCGACGGCCGGCGCGCACGGCCAGAATTATCGCGAATTCATCGTGCGGGTCAAGGACGGCGGCATGGATCCGATGCAGGCGCTGATTTCGGCGACTTCGTTGTCGGCGCAGTCGCTGAATCTCGAAAAGGAAATCGGCTCGATCGAGCCGGGAATGGAGGCCGATATCGTCGGCTTCGACGGCGATCCGTTGAAGGACGTCTATGCGGCCGGGCGCGCGGTGTTCGTGATGAAGGGCGGCAAGGTGTACGAGAATCTCGCCCGCGGTTCCAAGACCGGCTGGCGCCCGGAGGGTAAGGAATCGGCGCGGTGACTGGGAGCCGGAGTCAGGCGCGGCGATGGCTGGCCGGCCTCTCCGCGCCCGCATTGTTTTTGTGCCTGGGCGCGGATCGGGGACAGGTCGAGTGGGCGGTGTGGGGCGGGGATGCGGGCGCGGCCCACTATTCGGAGCTGAGCGAAATTAACCGCTTCAATGTCGCCCGGCTCAAGCAGGCCTGGATCTGGAAAACGGGCGAAACTCCGCTCGATCAATATAAGACGCGGCCGGGCATGTTTGAAGACACCCCGCTGATGATCGATGGAGTGGTGTATGTGACCACGCCGTACAATCGCGTGGCCGCACTCGACGCCGAATCGGGCCGGGAACTGTGGAGCTACGATCCGAAAAGCTACGCCGACGGGCAGCCGCCCAACGGCACCGGATACGTGCATCGCGGAGTTGCGGTCTGGCGGGGCGACAAGGGCCTGCGGATTTTCCTAAACACGCGCTACCGGCTGATTTCGATCGACGCCAAGACGGGCAAGCCGGATCAGAGCTTCGGCGATAACGGTATCGTCGATCTGAGCCAGGGTCTGGTCTGGTCCATCAACAAGCTGCACTATACCGAGACGTCTCCGCCGGTGGTGTACAAGAATCTGGTGATCGTCGGCAACGGCGTGGGTGACCGGCTGGTGTACAAAAACGATCCGCCGGGCGACGTTCGGGCCTTCGATGCCCGCACCGGAAAACGCGTGTGGACCTTCCACACCATTCCGCAGCCAGGCGAGTATGGCGCGGATTCGTGGGGCGGCGGCGCAAATAAATTCACCGGGCACACCAATGTTTGGGCTCCCATGAGCCTGGACGAAAAGCGCGGGCTGCTTTATCTTCCGGTGAGCACGCCGTCCAACGATTTTTACGGCGGAGCGCGGCCGGGGAACAACTTGTTCGGGGAATCGCTGGTGTGTCTGGACGCCAACACGGGCGAGCGGAAATGGTTTTATCAGATCGTGCATCACGGCTTGTGGGATTACGACCTGGCGTCGCCGCCGGCGCTGGTGACGATCCATGTGGACGGCCGGAAAATTGACGCCGTGGTGCAGTTGACCAAGCAAGGATTCGCGTTTGTGTTCGACCGGGTGACGGGAACGCCGGTGTGGCCGATCGAGGAAAGGCCGGTGCCGCAAAGCGATGTTCCGGGCGAGCACAGCTCGCCGACACAGCCGTTTCCCTCCAAGCCGCCCGCGTTCTCGCCGCAGGGCGTGACGCTTGATGACGCCTTCGACCTGACGCCGGAGTTGAAAGCCGAAGCGCAGGCCGAGATGAAGAAGTACCGGCTAGGCCCGCTGTTCACGCCGCCATCGCTTCAGGGCACCCTGGGCCGTCCGGGGATCATCGGCGGAGCGAACTGGGGCGGCGGCGCGTTCGATCCGGAGACGGGTATTCTCTATATCAAAACATCGAATCAGCCGGCGGTGTGGAAGGTGGTCAAGGCGGAGCGTACTTCCGAAGTTGACGCGGAGTGGACCGGTGATCTGCGCGCGCAGGCGACTTTTCATGGACGGCTGCCTCTGACCAAACCGCCTTACGGTCAGGTGACGGCGATCGATCTGAATCACGGAACCATCGCCTGGCAGGAGCCGTTCGGCGATTGGCCCGAGCTGCGCGCCAATCCGGCGTTGCAGGGTGTCCGGTTGCCGGAAAAACTCGGCGTGGCGGGACCGCAAGGCGGGATCGTGACCAAGGGCGGATTGTTTTTTGTCGGCGGCGAGGATCGATTCCTGCACGCCATCGACAAGTCGACCGGGCGCGATCTGTGGACCGGCGCGCTGCCGGCGAGGTCGTATGGCGTGCCCATGACCTATCGGACGCGATCTGGGAAGCAGTTGGTTCTCATCACGGTCGGGCAGGGGGCGGATGCGGCTGTGGTCGCGTTCGGGTTATAAACAGTTACGGGGAAAGCCGGGCGGTTGAGGCGATTTAGGGCCATGAGGCGGAGAGGATTTTTTCAACGAATCTTGGCGGCCATCGCGGCTGTGGTCGCGCCGGGCCGGGCTCGCGCGCAGCGGTTGGATTCGGGCCTGCGGGAACTGGCGAATGTGGTCCTGCCGGCTTCGCTCGGACGCGCGCGGATCGAGCAGGTGGCGGCGGATTTTCTGGTTTGGATCCGCGATTATCGCGCCGGCGCGGAGATGCCTTCCGGCTACGGCCATCCGCGAACTCAAGTGACTCCGCCGGATCCGTCGGCACACTATGCCGGGCAGTTGGCGGCGCTGGGCTCGCCGATGACGCGGGAATCGGTCGAGCGGGCCATCGCCGATGCGAAGGTCGACCGCATCCCGCAGCGGCCCGACGGGCGGCACGTGGCGGCGGATCTGCTGGCATTTTTCTTTAACTCCTCCCTGGGCGAGGATTTTCTGTATGACGCGAAAATCCGCCGCGACGACTGCCGGGGACTGGCCAATTCGGCGAAGCGGCCGGAGAAATTCTCGTGACCACCTACGAAAGCGATGTCCTGATTATCGGGGCCGGAATCAGCGCGGCGATGCTGGCGCAGAAATTATCGGAGCTGAAGCCGGGCGCCGCCATCACCATCGTCGAAGCGGGCAGATCGATCTTCGATTTCGAGAATCGCCTGAAGTACCGGGCGCGGATGATGCATTACGGCGAAAATCCATGGCCGGGCGATTTTATTGAAGGGCAGTTCGCCGCCGGCGGGATTTCCCACACGATGGCCGTCGGCGGGCAGGCGCTGCACTGGGGCGGCGTGTGCAATCGTTTTTCGGTGGAGGATCTGCGGCTGAAGTCGATGTACGGCTTGTACGTCGATTGGCCGATCGAATGGGACGAGCTCGAAAAATTTTATTGCGAGGCGGAGCGCCGTCTGGGAGTTTCAGGCGAGCCGAGCCCGTTTCCCGAGGATAAGCGCAGCGAGCCCTATCCCATGAAGCCGATGCCGCTGACCTGGAGTCTGGCGCGGCTGAAGGAATGGGGCGAAAAGAGCGGGATTCCCTTTCAAGGAACGCCGCAAGCCAAAAATACGGTCCCCTATGACGGGCGCGCGGCCTGCCAGCGCTGCGGAACCTGCGATATTTGCCCGACCGGTGCGCGTTATTCCCCGGATTTTACGTTCAAGAAGCTGATCGCGGAAAAGAAAATCACGCTTCAGGACCGGACGCTGGTGCGCAAACTGATCCTGGACGGCGCAAAGAAGAAAGTGATCGCCGCGCGCGCCGTGACGCAGGATGGCAATGAAGTCGAGTATCGCGCGAAGACGTTCGTGGTCGCGAGCGGATATGCGTGGAGCTCGCATTTGCTGCTTTTATCCGACGCGGCTAACCGGTCGGGGCAGGTCGGAAAATACATGAACGGGCACGCGTTCATTCAGGCGTTCATCGAGCTCGATCAGGAAATTCTGCCTAACATGAACACGCAGTACGGGTTGATTTCGCGGCAATTTTTCCGTTGTTCGCCGAAGGACACCTATGTGCGGCACGATCTGCGGATCTGGGACTGGCCCCGGCCGGCTCCGCGGCTGAAAGACGACAGCGGGCGGATCCTGTTGGGCGATGAAATTGTCCGGGACTGGAAGGCGAGGCCGGCTCGCGGGATGGCGCGGGTCCGGGCTTATTACGATGTGCATCCGGCGGAGAATTCAGAGCTGACGCTGGATGCGTCGGCAAAGAACAAGTGGGGCGATCCAATGCCGAAGATTGTGCACCGGCGCGATGCGGCTTGCCAAGCCCGCTATGGCGCGACGAAGGCGCACATCCAGGGCGTCTTCGAGAGGCTCGCCAAAAACGACAACGGCAGGATTTTGCGGGTGATTGAAGGAGATTATCTGGATCATCCGGCGGGCGGGTGCAGGATGGGGACCGATCCGGCAACGAGCGTGTGCGACAGCTACGGCCGCACCCATGATCACGAGAATTTATTCGTGGTGGGCGCGCCGACGCTGCCCGCGGCCGGATGCACGAACGGGACGCTGACCTTCGTCGCCCTGACGCTTCGCTCGGCCGGGCAGATCGCCAAGAGCTGAAGCGTGGGATTCGGGCTGTGGCTGGATGAAGCCAATGGCATCGCGTGGGCGCAGGGGACGCAGGAGTATCGCGCCATGGGAGCCGCGGCGATCGCCATCACAGGGCAGTTCCGCATTTGCGATTTTCAACCGGGCCGCCCGCTCCCGGCGGAACTAAAACGCTCGTTCGCGGGCTTTTTCGGTTCGCTCGAGGAGGTGAACCGCCAGTTGAAGCAGCGGAGAAGATGGAGGCGGACGACACCGGCCTGGCTGCGGTAGGCCGGATCCGGTAGCGCCGGAGTTGACCGCAAGCCCCTGCCCGGCCCGCCGTCCCCGCTTGCGGATTTGTTCGGGGCCGGATTCCCGCTGTAAACTCGCTTTATGCGCCGTCGAAATCTCCTCGTTCTTCTGCTGCTCTCCCTCGCGGTTCTGCTTCCGGTGGCGAGCTTCGCCTGGCAAAGCGATGCTTCGGTCGATCCGTCGTATTTACAGTTGCTGCGTTGGCGGATGGTGGGGCCCTCGCGCGGCGGGCGCGTGACCGCGGTGGCGGGCGATCCGGTGAACAAGCTGGTGTTCTATTTCGGAGCGACCGGCGGCGGCGTCTGGAAGACGGAAGACGGCGGAATCAGTTGGCGCAACGTGTCGGACGGCTTCATGCAAACCGGATCGGTGGGCGCGGTCGCGGTGGCGCCGTCGAATCCCAATATCGTTTACGTGGGAATGGGCGAGGCTTGTGTGCGCGGCGACGCTTCCTACGGCGACGGCGTTTATAAATCGACCGACGGCGGGCGCACCTGGACCAACGTCGGGCTCAAGACGACGCGCAGCATCGCGCGCGTGCGGATTCATCCGAGCAATCCGGATTTGGTTTACGTGGCCGCGCTGGGCGACCCGTGGGGGCCGAGTCCCGATCGCGGCGTGTATCGATCCAAAGACGGCGGCCGCACCTGGGAGAAAATTCTCTATCGCAGCGAGCAGGCCGGCGCGATCGATCTAATCATGGACCCCAACCACCCCGAGGTGATGTATGCCTCGACGCTTGAAGAGCATCGTTTCCCGTGGGGATTTCGCAGCGCGGGTCCGGGAACGGCGCTGTATAAAACCACCGACGGCGGCGATCACTGGACGGAGCTGACCAATCGTCCCGGGCTTCCGAGCGGAGTGAAAGGACGCATCGGGCTAGCGCTCGCGCCAAGCAAGCCGGAGCGCGTCTTCGCGCTGGTCGACGCCGAGCTGGGCAAGAAGGGTCTGTTCCGGTCCGATGACGCGGGCCAAACCTGGCGGCGCCTGACCGACGACGCGGAGTTGACGATGCGGCCGTGGTATTACCACCACATTTTCGTCGATCCGAAAAACGCCGATGTGGTTTATGTTTTAAACGTCGGCGCGTGGAAGTCCACCGACGGAGGCCAGAAGTTCGCGCCCTTCCGGCCGCCGCACGGCGATCATCACGATCTGTGGATCGATCCCAACGATCCGAACCGCATGATCGAAGGCAACGACGGCGGCGCCGCCGTCAGCTTCAACGGCGGCCAGTCCTGGTCTTCGATTCTCAATCAGCCGACGGCACAGATTTATCACGTGGTCGCCGATCATCAGTTTCCCTATCACATCTACGGCGCGCAGCAGGATAATACGACGATCGGTTTGCCGAGCCGGTCCGACTACGGCCGCATCACCATCGAGGATTGGGAAACGGTGGGCGGCGGCGAGGACGGCTACATCGCGACGAATCTCGAAAATTCGGATGTGATATACGCCGCAAATCATCACTGGCTGACGCGCTACGACCGGCGGACCAAGCAAACCCGCGACATCTCGCCCAATCCGGAGACGCATTACGGCTGGGGCGCGGCCGACATCAATTTCCGCTTCTGGTGGACTTATCCGGTGATGACCTCGCCGACGGTCCCCAACGTCCTCTATGTCACTTCGCAGTACGTGCATCGCTCCACCGATGAAGGACAGAGCTGGCAGGTGATCAGCCCGGATCTGACGCGGCACGATCCCAAAACGCTGGAGCACACTCCGTCCTATGGGCACGAGCAGGAGACTTCGGAATATTGGGGTCCGATCACGCGCGAGGCATACGGGCCGGAGTGGTACGCGACGATTTTTGCCTTCGCCGAGTCGCCCAAGGATCACAACGTGCTGTGGGCCGGCTCCGACGACGGCTATATCCACGTGTCGCGCGACGGCGGCAAGAACTGGACCCGCGTGACGCCGCCGGACCTGCCCGAATTCGCGCTGATCAGCATCATCGAGCCGTCGCCACACGATGCCGCGGAGGCTTACGTGGCCGCGACACGCTACAAATTGCAGGACAACAAACCCTATCTTTATAGAACGACGGATTACGGAAAATCGTGGACGAAAATCGTCGGCGGCATTCCCGATTGGGATTTCACGCGCACCATCCGCGAGGATCCGGAGCGGCCGGGTCTGCTTTTCGCCGGAACAGAAACGGGCGTTTATGTTTCTTTCAATGACGGCGCCCGCTGGATCCGCATGAACAACGGCTTGCCCGTAGTCCCGGTGCACGATCTGCTGTTCAAGGAAGGCGACCTGATCGCCGCCACACACGGCCGGGGCTTCTGGATTCTCGATAACGCGGCTCTTTACCGGCAGTTGGATGCGGCGTCCATGAGCGATCGCGTGCATCTGTTTGCGCCGCGCACCACGGTTCGCTTCCGCGCCACCGCGAGTCTCGCCGGCGGCTTCGGGTCGGAGCCGTCCGGCACCGGCGAAAATCCGCCCACTGGCGTGCAGATTCCGTTCTATTTCAAGGATCCGCCATCGGGAACCGTGACCCTTAAAATTTCACGGGAGCGCAACGGATCGCTCGAGCCGGTGCGGACGTTCAACCTGGACACCACCGGCCGGGCCGGCCGCGGCGGCAATGGAGGCCGGGCGGGCGGAGGCGGGCGGCGCGGCGGCGGATCGGGTCCGTTGCGCGCGGTCCAGGGCGCCAACACCTTCACTTGGGATTTCCGCTACACCCCGCCGGCCGTGCTTCCAGACGCGGTATTTCAAGGCGCCGCCGCGGGACCCCTCGCCGCGCCGGGCAATTATCGGGTCGAACTGACCGCGGGCGGCCGCACCTACACGCAGTCGTTCAAAATCGTCAAGGACCCCCGCGTGACTTACTCCGACGCGGATCTCGAAGAGCAGTTTCAGTTCATGAAACGGGTGGCGGACAAGCTGGAGCAGACCATGTCCACAGTGAAGCGGATTCGCGAGATGCGGAAGCGCGCCGAGGATATGATCGCGCAGGCCAAAAAAGAAGGCAAAGATACAGCCCAGCTTGACCGGGCCATGAAGGCCCTGAACGACAAGCTCTATCCGATCGAAGAGCGGTTGGTCCAATTCCGCGCCCGTGCCGGCGAGGACCTGATCAACTATCCGACCGGCATCGACAGCAAACTGGCGCGGCTTCTGGATTTCGCCTCGATGGCCGACGCTCCGCCAACCGAGGGAGAAAAGGAGCTGTTCGGCCGCCTGTCGGAAGGCCTGTCCGACCGGGTGAAGCTGGTGGACCAGGTGGAGAAAACCGAGTATGCAAACGTCGTGAAGGCGGCCGGCTCCCGCTGAAGACTCGCTTGCTTCATTAATTACCAGGAAACGATACCGCCCTGCCAGCGATCTTCCTTGCAGGAGCGTAGCGTTTCATGAAGACGAGAATGGCCATCGCCGCTCTCGGTGCGGCGATATCGCTCAACGCCCAAACCTTCGCCAACCTTTGGACGTTCAGCGGAAATTACGTTTCTGGCGCGCAGGCGTCGATGATTCAGGCCAGCGACGGGAACTTCTACGGCATCACCAACGACGGCGGATCCCACGGCCTGGGGACCGTTTTTAAGATCACCCCCATCGGCGCGATGACCACGCTCTATAATTTCGGAACGAACCCGGGCGATGGAGCGGGTCCGAATTCCTTGGTCCAGGGGCCGGACGGAAATTTCTACGGAACCACGCAGGGCAATTCGAATACGGTCGGCACCGTTTTCCGGATTACGCCCGCCGGAACGCTGACCACTCTGTTCACCTTCAGCCAGGCCGCGGTGGAGGGCGCATCTCCGCTCGCGCTGACCGCCGCTTCTGACGGAAACTTCTACGGCATGACCAGCACCGCCGGGCCCAACAGTGGCGGCACCATCTTCAAAATCACCCCCGGCGGGACGCTCACTACGATCTATAGCTTCACGCCGCAACAGACCGGAAGCGGATTAAGCGGAATGCTGGTGCAAGGCGCCGACGGAAATTTCTACGGAACCAGCGCATCGGGCGGAGCCAACAACTCCGGCTGGTTTTTCAAGCTGACCCCGGCCGGCGGCTTGACGCCGCTCTACAACTTCGGGCCGCTGGCGAGCGATGCCGGTCCCCCGGGATTTGTCCTTCGCGGCATCGATGGAAATTTTTATGGAACCACCAATCCGGGCGATCTGACCTCCGGCACCGTTTATAAGATCACGCCGGGCGGCGCGCTCACCGTACTCTATGATTTCCGCGGGCAAAACATGGGCGCCAATCCGACCGCGCTGGTGCAGGCCCCCGATGGCACCCTCTACGGCGCGACATACGCCGGCGGTTCCGACAATAGCGGCACCATTTTTCAAATCTCCACGGCGGGAAAGCTGACCACGCTCTATAACTTTGTTTATTTGACCGACGGCGCGGACCCGATCAGCCTGGTGCTCGCCTCCAACGGCAGTCTCTACGGCGTCACCAATCAGGGCGGAGCGCGCGGCGAGGGCACTATCTTCAGCCTCACGCTGCCGCCGGCGCCGCAGACGACGGTGCCGGTGATTACCTCCGTCGCCACCGCTTTTTCCGGAAACGCGACCATCGCTCCGAATACTTGGGTGGTGATCAAGGGGACGAATCTCGCGCCCGCCGGCGACGCGCGAATGTGGCGGGCGTCGGATTTCAGCGGCTCCCAGATGCCGGTGGCTCTGGACGGCGTCAGCGTCCAGATCGGCGGCGAGCCGGCTTACGTCTATTACATCAGCCCGGCGCAGCTCAATGTTCTGACCCCGCCGGATCTCCCCAGCGGGCCGACTCTGGTTTCGGTCACCAACAATAATGTTTCAAGCGCCGCTTTCGCCTCGCAGGTGCAGCCCGATTCGATCGAATTCTTCGTCTTCAATGGCGGCCCGTACGTCGTTGGCACGCATCTGAACGGCAAGGATCTGGGCCCGCCGTCGCTGTTCCCCGGCTTTAGCACTCCCGCCGCGCCCGGCGAAATCATCGTACTTTACGGCAACGGCTTCGGCGCCGTCTCGATGCCGATTGTGAAGGGATCGGAAACGCAGAGCGGCATCCTGCTTCCCTCGCCCGTGATCCAGATCGGCGGCGTGCCGGCCACGGTGCAATTCGCCGGATTAATTTCGCCCGGCCTGTATCAATTCAACGTTGTCGTTCCGCCGTCGCTTCCCAATGGCGATAACGCGATCGTCGCGCAGTATGCCGGCCAGAGCACACAAAGCGGCGTGCTGCTTTCCGTGCAGAGCCAGTAGCCGGACAGATCCATGCCGGCGCTCCCTGTTGGGCGATTCCAGGCACGCCGGCAACGGTTATCATAACGGCTATGAGGAATTTGTTGGTCGTGTTCGGGATCTTCGCGGCTTTGGCCGCGGCGGCGCCGGCCAAAGCCAGCGGCGCGGAGGCGGCGCGGCTGAAAAAGGCATACCGCAAAGCGCCGCAGAACGGCTGGATTTTTGTGCACCTGGAGGGCTCGCCCGCCGATATCGGATTCCAGCACGGATATCTGCTGGCTCCGGAGATCGCCGACGCGCAGCGCGCCATCCGGGCCGTGTTGACGCACGATTCCAAAAGCTGGCCGTACTTCCGCGACGCGGCCCAGCGCGTGTTGTGGCCCCACGTCGAACCGGAATACCGAGCCGAGCTGCAAGGCATTGTCGAGGGCGTGAACGCACGCGGCGTGAAGCTCGATTTGTGGGACATCGTCGCCGCGAACGCGTGGCTGGAGCTGGACCCCTATTATCTGAAATGGGCCGACAGCAGCTCATCGCGCCCCACCCCGGACCATTGCAGCGCTTTCGTCGCCACCGGCAGCTACACCAAAGACGGCCGTCCCGTCATCGCTCACAATAATTGGACCGATTACATCACCGGCTCGCGCTGGAACATCATCTTCGACGTTGCGCCGGAGCACGGCAACCGCTTCCTCATGGACGGAATGCCGGGCCTGATTCACTCCGCCGACGATTTCGGGATCAATTCGGCGGGAATCATGATCACCGAGACCACCATCAGCCAGTTCCACGGCTTCGATCCCAACGGCGTGCCGGAATTTGTGCGCGCCCGCAAGGCCATGCAGTACGCCAACTCCATCGACGACTTCGCCCGCCTCATGAAGGAAGGCAACAACGGCGGATACGCCAATAACTGGCTCCTCGCCGACCGCAAAACCGGCGAAATCGCCAGCCTGGAGCTGGGCTTGAAGCACGTGAATCTGTGGCGCACCAAAGATGGATACTTCGCCGGCTCCAACTTTCCGGTCGACCCGGATTTGACGCGCGAGGAGACTGATTTCAACGTGCATGATCCGTCCAACAGCGCCAACGCGCGGCACATCCGCTGGGATCAGTTGATGGCCGAAAATAAGGGACGGATTGACGTCGCCCTGGCCCAAAAATTCCTCGCCGATCACTACGATACCTACGATCAGAAAATCGAACCCGACGAACGGACCCTCGACGGGCATATCGATCTGTCGCCGCGCGGCTCCAAGCCATGGCAGCCGCCCTATGGAAACGCGGGCGCGGTGGAAAATAAAGTCGCCGATGCCGCCATGGCGGAGAAGATGGAGTTCACCGCGCTGATGGGGCACGCCTGTGGCCTTCATTTCCACGCCTCGCAGCATTTGAAAGCGCATCCCGAGTTCGGCTGGGAAAAGGACGTTCTGCGGAACCTCGAATCCCGCGAGTGGACCACGTTTAAAGCGCAGTGAACCGTCCGCCGCGCCGGCTCCTGATTTTCGCCGTGCTCGCGCTGGCGGCCATCGCCGCTTATCTTCCCGCGCTGCGGCAGCCGTTCATTGAGGATGATTATCCGAATCTCGCCCTGGCCGCCCATTTCAGCGAAGAGTCGCACTGGTCGGATCTGCCGTCCAGCGCCCCGTTCCGCCTGCGCGCGACCTCCGAATTTTTGATGGCCGGCCTTTATCTCGTCTTTGACGTTCACGCCGCGCCCTTTTATGCCGCCGGAATTCTGCTGCACGTTCTGAACACCTGGCTGGTGTTCGCGCTCGGCGCCTGGCGGCGGATCGGCTTCGGGGCCAGCGCCTGGGCCGCGCTGTATTTTGCCGCCGCCGAAGGACATCAGGAAGCCGTGATGTGGATTTCCGCGGCGAGCGAGCTGCTGCTGTTCTTCTTCGGCGCCGGCGCCCTGCTGGCATGGATTCTGTTCCTGCAAACGTCGCGATACAAATGGCTTTTGGGGTCGATCGCGGCATTCGCGCTGGCGCTTGTATCTAAGGAATCCGCGCCCGTATTGGTCGCGCTGATGGTTTTGCCGCTGCTCGATTATCGCGGCAAATGGCGCTGGCTGCTGCCGTTTGCCGTTCTCGCCGTTGCCGCCGTCTGTTCCGTCTTCTTCACCGCCGACGATTCGTTCCGTCTGCGCGACGGTAGTTTTTCGCCGCGCGCGCCGTTCTGGATCACCTTGCCGCGCAGCTTCGCTGCCGCGTTCTGGATCTGGGGGTGGATCGCCGCCGCCGCCCTTGCCTTCTGGCGCAAGTTCGGCATTCTCCGGATCGGCTCGCTGTGGACGATTCTCGCTCTGGCGCCCTATTCGTTCCTGACCTACTCAACGCGCATCCCCAGCCGCCAGACCTATCTGGCAAGCGCAGGGGTGGCGCTGATCGTGGGAGCGGCGCTGTACGAGCTGGCGCAAAGGCGGCGGCGGCTTGCGCCCGCCGCTGCCGCCATCCTGGTTCTCCAGAACGCCGGGTATTTGTGGACCCGGAAACACTCCCAGTACATGAAGCGCGCCGAGCCTACCGAGCAGTTGATCGCACTCTCGCGCTCAACCCGCGGCCCCATCTACGTGAAGTGCTTCCCGCGCCCGCGGATCGTCGCCGAGCAGGCCGTATGGCTGATGACCTCGCGTGCGCCGAGCCAGTTGATCTGGGATGAGCGCGAAGCTCCGCCCGGCGCGCCGGTTTTTTGCTACCGCGGGCGCTAGTCAGCACGGACAGGCTTAATCGCCGAAAGAACCGACCGCTTCCTCTTCCTTCTTGACCGGAGGATTGCTCGCGGGTTTGATGGATCCCAGCGGCACCAGGTCCGGCTGCGGCTTCTCGCCCAGAACGTGTTCGCGATAGAGCTTCATCATCTGCTCATTCCGGGCCTGTTCGGCGAGTTTCGCGTCGCGCGCGCGCTTCTTCTCCTCCCGCGCCGTCTTGGCGATGCCCAAATGATCGAGATCGTGCTGCCGCTCGCGGTTCACATCCTCCGGGCGCAGGACCAGCGAGTGCTCCGTGCTGGGGAGATTCACCTTCTTGCCGCCGGCGATGATCTCATGGCGCCCGTGCTCTTCATACCACTTGGTCAGCGTGGCGGTCATGTGCATCTTCTCGACGATGTTCCGCCAGCCCACGCCGGTGTTGTAGGCGCAGAAGGAAATCTCGCCTTCCTGCGTCGCGTAGGGGATGATACACTGCTCGGTGCGGCGGAAGTCGTAGTTGAACAGATCCTGGAACCACATGCCGGCGATGAACAGAAAATTCCAGCGGTCCGCCCGCCGCTTCTGAATGTCGGCCAAAGTGCGGTCGCCGGTCACCTTGCCGTAGCCGCCCTGCTGCGACTTCTTCGTCATCCCGAAGCATTTGTCGAACTTCGCAATCAGGTCGCTTAACCGGAAATGGGTCGGCGCTTCGTAGGGGTTGTAATTGCGCAGCAGCGCAAGCGATACGCCCAGCACCGAAAGAAAGCGCCCCCGCGCCGCGTCGTTGATACGCGCCACGTCGCGCGCCAGCCGGTCCGCGTTCAGGAACGCCGTCACCGGACGGTATTCCTTGGTTTCCTTGTCGCACATCACCGCCATGCCCACGCCGCAGTTGGGATGGCATCCGCAGCTCAACTGGCCCCACTCGGCCTGCGGGCCGTGCACCAGATCGGCGAAATCGGAGAAGGTGCTCATGAACGAAATCGGGAACCAGTCGCGCACCGGCTCGCCCAGGCCGGTCTGATTCTTTACATCGTGCGCCAGGTGCGAAAGAGTGTAACGCTGCGCCCGGCGGCGTTCGTCGGTGATGCCTTCGTCGCGGCCGGTGAAGGAAACCGGCTGGAAGCTCAGGAACGGAATCTTCTTCGGATTGTCCAGCGCGAAGCGGATCACCGCGCCCACCTGCTCGTTATTTACGCCGTTGATCAACGTGATGACCGGCACGATGTCCACGCCCGCGTTGTAGAGATTTTCGATCGCGCGCAGCTTCACGTCGAACAGGTTCCCCACCGCACGATGCGAGTTCGCTTCATTGCCGATTCCGTCAAATTGCAGGTAGGCGTACCGCAAACCTGCCTCCGCCGCCGCCTTGGCGAAGTCGGGGCGCTTGGCGAACTCGATTCCGTTGGTCGCCGCCTGCACGCTCTGATAACCCAGTTTGCGGCAATAGCGGATCGCGTCCAGAAAGTACGGCGAAAGGGTCGGCTCGCCGCCGGAAAACTGCACCGAAAGCTGGCGCCGCGGCTTGATCGAAATGGCGTTATCGAGCAGCGTTTTGATCTCTTCCCAGCTCAATTCGTGCACAAAACCGACCTGATTGGCGTCCATAAAGCACGGATCGCACATCATATTGCACCGATTGGTCAGATCGATGGTCAGAACCGAACCGCGCCCGTGGGTGATGGTCGAAGAGCCGTGATTGTGCAGTTTCTCGTCGTTGTGGGCGCGAATATCGCGGCCCGGGAAAACCTCCTCCAGGTGCTTGGAAAACGCCGGATCGATCGATATCACGTCGTCGAACTTGCCATGGATCGGGCACTCCTTTTCCATGACGATCTTGCCGTCCCGCTCAAGAATCATCGCCTTTATTTCGCCGCGCTTTTCGTTCTTGAGGACATCCACCGGCAGCTTGCCGTCCAGGATCTGTTTGCGGATCTCCGGAACGCACTTGGGGCAGAGCGAATCGGTCTCGCGCGGCCAGCCGAGCTTGGGCTTCTGCTTTTCCCAGCTCTTCAGCAGCGGCTTATCCGACCATTTCGGCGTAAACGAGGGATTGGGATGAATCGAGTTGAGTTTGTCGAATACGAACCATGCGGCATTGGCGGCTACCGCGATGGCTTTTTCCACGTGCTTGATTGGCTTGGTCAAGACGGTTCTCCAGAGCGAAATAGAGTTGCGACTTCAGTATATTAGACCGAATGTGCGGGGGCTACATGAAAGAATCGAAATGCCGCTGGATGCATTCAACGGCGTCAGATCACATCGAACGGCGCGCTTTAACCATCTTAGAAAACAATGAGATACGATATCAGCCGCGCCAATTTGGCCTCAGAGATCCTTTCGCACCCGGGCCCGGAACCGGCGCATGCCCCGCAGCCAGCGGTCGTAATCGGAGGCCTTCCGGCGAAAATACTCCAGAACTTCCGGGTGGGGAAGGATGAGGAAACGTTCCGCCGCCAGGCCCTCGATCACCGCATCGGCGACCTGCTCGACCGAGACCGATCCTTCCACCAGGTGATTTTCCGGCGTCTGCATCAGCATGTTAGTGCGGACCCCTTGCGGGCACAGCGCCGATACTTTAATTCCGTGGTCGCCGTAGGTCATGGAAATCCATTCGGCCAAGGCGAGGGCGGCATGCTTGGTTACCGCGTAGATCATCGACTCGACCGACGTCAGCAGACCGGCGGCGGAGATGGTTTGAAGCAGATAACCCTCGCCGCGGGCGAGCATCGGCGGCAGCACGGCGCGCGCCGCGTAAATATGCGCCAGCACGTGAACGTCGCGCATGTTCGCGAAGATTCCGGTGGAGGAAAAGACATCGGATTCGGCGAAAATGCCGGCGTTGGAGCAGAACAGGTCGATTTGGCCGAAGCGGGCGATGGCGTGGTCCACCAAGCGACGGACTTCCTCCTCGCGGCCCACGTCGATGCGAAGCCCGAGGCCACCGACCTCGCTGGCGACGCGTTCGGCGCCGGCGCCGTCCAGGTCGCAGACGACGATCCCGCGCGCGCCTTCGGCGTGGAAGCGGCGCGCGAGTCCTGCGCCGATGCCGTTGGCGCCCCCGGTGATGACGGCGACTTTATCTTTGAGCTGCACTCCGGCTATCATAGCAGCGGCGCGGCGCAGCCCCGCCGGTTAAAAAGAGATTTTTGAGGGAGACGGCGCCTATCGCGCCAGGAGTTTCACCAGCGCCAGGACCGCCGGCACGCTGAACAAACTGGAATCGATGCGGTCCAGCCAGCCGCCGTGGCCGGGTAAAGTATTGCCGCTGTCCTTGACGCCGGCGCCGCGCTTGATCGCCGATTCGCACAGGTCGCCGATCTGGCCGGCGATGTTGCCGGCGGCTGCCAGGATCAGCACCTGGCCGAGCGGCGCGCTGCGGATCCAATAATGGGCGTATAGGGCTCCGCCGATCACGCCGCCGGCGACCGATCCCGCCGCTCCTTCCCAGGTCTTGGCAGGACTCACCCGGGGGGCGAGCGCATGGCGGCCGAACGCCTTTCCCACGTACAGCGCCGCCGTGTCGCCCGCCCAACTCAGCAGCAAGGCGAACATGAGCCAGTTCGCATCGATGGCCCGCAGCTCCGCGGCGCAGCGCCACGCTCCAAAGATGTAGATCACTCCCAGCAGGAAGGCGGCCGCGGCCGGTAAAGCTTTGGCCAGATCGCGGGCGCGCAGCGAGATGAGCATGGCAAGGATCGCGACCAGCACCACCACAATGCCCGGCTGCGGCGCGAGCATCACCGCCCATCCGGCGAGCATGGCAGGCCATCCCGGCGCGGGAATGCCGCTTTGTTCCACGATCTGGCTGAATTCGTAAAACGCGATTCCTCCGACCGCCGCCAGCGCGGCAAGAAACGCCCACTCCGGCGCAAACAGCACCAGCCAGACGGTCAGCGGGATCAGCAGCAGCGCGGTGAGAATGCGCTTCATGAAGCGGGCAGAGTGGAGGCCAGCACGCCCGATTCGACGCGCCGCGGCGATTCCGGGATGCCCCCGAAGCGGCGATGGCGCTTCTGATAATCGAGAAGCGCGCGCAGCAGCTCGGCGCGGGTGAAATCGGGCCACAGCGTCCCGGTGACGTACAGCTCGGCGTAGGCGATCTGCCACAGCAGGAAGTTGGAGACGCGCATTTCGCCGGAGGTGCGGATGAGCAGATCGGGATCGGGCATGCCCGCGGTGTAGAGGCGCGCGGAAATCGCGGCTTCGTCGATTTGGGCTCCGTCCTTGACCAGAGCCTTGACGGCGTCGACCAGCTCGGCGCGCCCGCCATAGTTGATGGCCAGATTGAGCTGCATGCCGCGGTTGGAGGCGGTGGCTTCGATCACGGAAAACAGCTCCGCGCGCACCGGCGCGGGGAGCTCGTGAAGACGGCCGATGGCGGTGAAGCGGATCCCGTTGCGCCGCATGGTCTCGAACTCGGCGCGAAGATAGACGCGAAGAAGATTCCACAGGGTGGCAACCTCGGCTCGCGGGCGCTTCCAGTTTTCCACGGAAAAAGCGTAGAGCGTCAACGCCCGGATACCCATCCGGGCGCACGTTTCGACGGTGGTGCGGACCGGCTGGATGCCGGCCTTATGCCCGGCCACGCGGGGCAGGCCGCGGCGGCGCGCCCAGCGGCCGTTTCCGTCCATGATGACGGCGATATGCGCCGGCAGGCGGGCCGGATCGATGGACCGCGCCAGAGCGGCATCGCTTTCGGCGGCCGGTCCCTCCGCGGCGAGCGCCTCCAACAACGCATTCATTGCCAACTGTTCATGGTAACAGCAGCGGCGAGTTATGATCTAATGTCAGCAGAAATGGCGGCGCGCTGCTTGTTGCTGATCTGGATGGCGGCCGGTGCTGCGCTGGCATTCCAGGCCGAGCCGGTGTATCGCGCCCGCGATGGCGCGCAGCCCGCCAAAGTTCTCCGCCGGGTGGAGCCGCGCTACACGCCGGAGGCGCGGCGGGAAATGATTCAAGGCGTGGTCGTGCTCGAAGTGGTGGTCGATGCGCAGGGCGATCCGGCGCGGATCTCGGTGGTGAGCCCGCTCGGATTCGGGCTCGATGAGCGGGCCATTCAGGCCGTTTCGCGCTGGAAGTTCGAGCCGGGAACCAGAGACGGGCGGCCGGTTTCGACCGTGATCACCGTGGAGGTGAATTTCCGGCTGTTCCGCCATCGCTTCGACGAGGCCAGCGAGGCCCGGCGCACGGCGTTCAATCTGGCGGTGGACGAAATCCAGCGGAACCGGAGGACCCCTCAGACGCTGGCGGCGATCCGCGGCCTGGCGCAGCAAAAATATCCGCCGGCGATGTATCTGTACGCGAAGATGCTCGAGTCCGGCGACGGGTTCGAGCGCGACGCGGAGACCGCGTTCCGGCTGATTGTGGAGGCCGCCGACCGGCATTATCCCGCGGCGATGTACGAGGTGGGCCGGATGCGGATGGAGGGCCGGCGGCTCGAAAAAGATCCGGAGCGCGGATTGGAGCTGGTGCGCAACGCGGCGGTGCTGCGGGACCGCCGGGCGCAGTTCTTTCTGGCGTCGGCCTACCTGGGCGGCGACGGCGTCGCGCGGGATGTAGACCGCGCGGCGCAATATTTCCGGATGTGCGCGGCGGAAGGAGAAACGCCGTGCCAGGTGCAACTGGCCCGGATTCTGCTGGACCGCGGCGACGAACGCGGCCGCGTGCAGGCGATCGCGTGGCTGGAACTGGCGGCGGAGCGGGGCAATCCGGAGGCGGCGCTGGTGCTGGCTGAGCAGCGCGCGCCGCTTTCGGCCAAAGAGGTTTCCTGGATCCGGCGCATCAAGCCGCAATTGATCCGTAATTGACCCGCTCCGCTACTGATTCTGTTTCTTTTGCGCCGGTTTTTGCTGCGGAGCGGCGGGCTGCTCCTGGAGCTGATCCTCCGGCGTCGGTTCGTCGGAAAAGGTGATGCTGCTGGTGGATCCGAATTTGCGGTACATCTTGAACTGCGCGTCGTTCTGGCTGATCGCCTTATCCTCGCGCGAGTGCAGCTCGAAGTGGAAGGGCAGCGTATACACCTGGTCTTCGATCTTCGTCGGCTCGTAATCGAGCGTCAGGCCGACCTCGTGAATCGGATAATCGGGCGGGATGCCTACGCAATCCATTTTGATGCGCATCACCTCTTTGGTGTCTTTATCGGCGTAGACCAGGCCTTTGTAGGCGGAAGTGTACTCGCGTTTGGACTCCTCGTGATACATGCTGTAGCCGGCGGATTTGGGTACGCTGAAGGCGAACACGTACATGCGCTTGCCGCGCAGCGTGGCCCAGTGATCCCAGGAAAATTCGGTTCCGGTTTCCGGATCGAAGATGTGATACAGCATGGTTCCGAATTCGCCCGACGACACGACGCCGCCCAAGCGTTCGTGCGTCATGTTGGCGACCGCGTTGCCGTTGATCATCTCGACTTTATAGCTTTCTTTCTGGTCGAAAAAGGTGAGCTGTTCCTGAATGGTGTCGCCGTAGGGCAGCAGTCCGCGGACGGTGGGCGAGATCTTGCGGTGAGTGGTCTGGACGCAGACGTAGTTGGGGAGATTTTTGGTGTAGTTCAGGGCGTATTCGCGCATGGCGGCGAGGACTTCCGCCTGTTCGGCGGCGCTGGGCGGCGGGATGGGTGGAGGCGGGGCGGGCGCTGGTTTGGGCGGCGGCGCGGCGGGCAGGCCCGCCGATTCCTCGCTCAATTTCCGCAGCGCAGCGACGGTTTTGGGTCCCGCACCCTCGCCTTGCAGCTCCTCGACGGTTCGCGGATCGAGCCGCTCGCTCATGCGGATGCGGTGCGAAAGGTAATCCGCGGTCTGGCGGTCGTCGCCCTTCATCTTGATCTGCGACTCGATGAATGCCCGCACCTCGGCGACGGTCATGGGGCGCTGGGCCAGGAGAGTCGCGGCGGTCCACAGGAGAATTACGAAATTGCGCATCTGCCGTACTCTTTCTTATTTTGTCACTTCGAAAGACACGGCCGCTCCGCTGGCCGAATCCGGCGCGATCCAGGCGCGATAAGGCCCGGGCTCGGCGGCGAGCTGCATCTTCGGGTTGTAGTAGGCCAGATCTTCGGTGGTGATGGTGAACTTGACCTGGACGGCCGCGCCGGGTTCGAGATGGACGCGCCGGAATCCCTTCAATTCGCGGACCGGGCGCGCGACGCTTCCGCCGAGCGGTCCGCTGGTGTAGAGCTGCACGATCTCGTCCGAGGCGCGGGGGCCGGTGTTGGCGACCTGCGCGGTGATGGTGAGCCGGCCGCCGGCCGCCAGCGTCTTCGCAGAGAGCTCCGGCGGGGAATAGCGGAAGCTCGTGTAGGAGAGGCCGAAGCCGAACGGATACTCCGGAGTGTAATCGACGTCGATGTATTTTGACCGGTAGCCTTGCGGATTCGCCGGATTGCCCATCGGCACGCCGAGGTCGCCCGCAAGCGGCGGGCGCCCGGTGTTGAGATGCGCGTAATAAATCGGCACCTGGCCGACGGTGCGGGGAAAGGTCACCGGCAGTTTTCCCGATGGCGAGGCGTCGCCGAACAGCAGCCGCGCGATCGCCGGACCGCCCATCGTGCCGGGGTGGAAGCAATAGAGTATCGCCGGGATCTTCGCCGCGGCGTCATGGAAGGTGAGCGGCCGGCCGGCGAGAATCACCGCGGCGATGGGCTTGCCCGCCGCGGCGACCGCATCCACCAGGGCCTCCTGCGCGCCCGGAAGATTCAGGAACGCGCGGGACCGGGCTTCGCCCGAGAGAATCGCCTCTTCGCCCAGAAACAGCACGGCCGCGTCGGCCTGCCGCGCAGCGCTCACGGCGCGATCGAACCCGGCACGCGAGCGGTCGCGGCTGTTGATCAGGCCCGGGGCGTAGATCACGCGGCCGGCGCCGAGCATCTCCCGCAGCGCGGCGAGCGGCGTGCGGACGAAATCGGCGCGGCCATCCATCGACCAGGTCCCCATCTGATCCACCGGACTATCGGCCAGCGGCCCGATCACCGCGATCTTGCGGATCGATTTTGAAAGCGGCAAGAGGCGGCCTTCATTCCGCAGCAGAACGGCGCTTTCCTCGGCGGTCTTTTCGGCCACGGCGAGCGTGCGCTGGGGATCCGGGGGCGGGGGGACGGGCCGCGGATCGAACAGTCCCAGCCGGAACTTGAGGCGCAGGATATCGCGCACGCTGCCGTCGATATCCTGCATCGTGATCTGGCCGGCGCGCAGAAGCTCCGCCGCGTGATCGTAGAAGGAAGTGCTGACCATTTCCATCTCGACGCCGGCGCGGATGGCTTTCCGCGCCGCTTCCCGGGCATCCAGCGCGTAACCGTGGGCGATCAGGTTGGTGACCGCTTCGTAGTCGCTGACCACCATGCCCTCATACTTCCATTCGCCGCGCAGGATGTTTCTCAGCAGAAAAGAATCGGCGGTCGCGGGAACGGCGTTGAGGGTGTTGAAGGCAGTCATAAACGTGGCCACGCCGGCTTGGCTTGCGGCTTGAAAGGGCCGCAGATAAACATCGCGCAGCAGAATTTCGGGAAGCCAGGCGCTGTTGTAGTCGCGGCCCCCTTCGGCGGCTCCATAGCCGGCGTAGTGTTTGGCGCAGGCCGCCAGGGAATCGGGCGCGGCGAGCGAATCGCCCTGAAAGCCGCGGATCATGGCGGCGCCGAGTTGGCTTGCGAGATAAGGATCCTCGCCGAGGCTTTCGGCGATGCGTCCCCATCGCGGATCGCGGGCGATGTCGATCATGGGGGCGAAGGTCCAGGTGATGCGGTCGGCCGCGGCTTCGCGCGCCGCTTCGCGCGCGGCCTGGCGGACCAGGTCCGGGTCCCAGGTGGCGGCCTGGCCGAGCGGGATCGGGAAAACGGTTTGATAGCCGTGAATCACGTCGCGCCCGAAGATCAGGGGAATTTTCAGGCGGCTCTCTTCGGTGGCGATGCGCTGCGCTTCGGCGCGATCCCTGGCGTCGCCGGCATTGAGAAACGATCCCCACCGCCCGGCGCGGATCTCTGCCTTGATGGCATCGGAAAGAGGCGTCCGGAGAGAGGTCGATTGCGACATCTGCCCCAACTTTTCCTGGAGCGTCATGCGCGCGACCAGCTCGCCGATGCGCCGTTCGACGTCCGCATCCGCCGCGCTGGCGCCCAGCGCCGGCCACAGCGACATTGCAAACAGGACGATGGTTCTCATCTTCCTGGCGATTCCTGCAAGCGGTAGCCGCGTTTCACGTCGCAGTGAAAGAGTTTGGTGCCGTCCCTGGACGTGGTCACGCTACAGGTAGCCCAGGTGAGCGACCAGTCCGGCGTGACCGGATAGACGATCTCTTCGCCGTTCACCGTGGCCTGAATACTGGGTCCCTCGGCGGTGGCGGGCAAGGTGAAATCCATGGCGCCGCCGAAGATGGCGGGGTAGGCCTGGCGGATGGCGTCGCTCACCATGGTGTGGGTGACTTCCGCTTCGAAAAGAAACGTTGCGGTGGCGGACCAGTTGCGGATCAGCACGGAGATGGTGCGGCCGCCCGCCGAGAAGCCGTCCCTTTCGATCCGGGTGAACGGGCAGGGTCCAGCGATGCAGGTCACACGGGCGTTTTCAAAGAGATTGCCGTCGCCGGCGTCCATAGATTTGCCGCCGATAGCCGCCTTCCACTTTCCGTCGGGCGAGCACGGTTTGGCTCCCTGGCAGGGCACGTTGGCCTGATTGACCACCTCGAAGGTCTGGGCGGCGCTGCCGATGTTGACGGTGGAAGTCTCGGTGACGGCGTAGCGCACGCGGGGATTTGTAACGGTTACGGCGGGTTGATCGGCCGGACTTATGGGAAGGGGCCGGAGATAGAGCACGTACAGTTCCCCGTCAGCGCGGATGACCGTTTTTTGCGTCTCATACTCAGGATGAGAGATGGTCAATTCCAGGGGCTCGCCCAGGCGCCGCTCCGGATGCAGGTTCAAATGAAAAAGCCCGCTGGCGTCCGATTTTGCGGATCCGCCGGGAAAGACGATGGAGGCGCCGGATACGGGAACTTCGTTTCGCGGGTTGGGGTCCTGGCGCAGAACGACGCCGGTGACCGAGCCGACGCGCGCCCGCGCCAGGCCGCGAATGGCCAGGGCGGCGACGACTCCCGCGGCGGCCAGTCCGGCGGCCGCGATCAGCATTTTGCGGCGCCCGCTCATCGCTTCTTAACGGATTCGACGCGAATCGGGGACGTTACGGATTCGCGCAATTTGGGGAGGGCGCAATGAACTGGACCCGCCGCGAATTTCTCGCGGCCGCGGCGGCGACAGCGGCGGCGCAGAATCCGCCGGCGGCAATTTCGCCCGAGGACGACCGCTTTCTTGACGAGCTGGAGCGCGCCAACTTCCGCTACTTCTGGGAACAATCCGATCCGCATACCGGGCTCACCAAGGACCGGGCCAACGTCCGCGGGCCGGACAAGAACAACACCGCCAGCATCGCCGCGACCGGCTTCGGACTGACCGCGCTGTGCATCGCGCACAAGCGCGGCTACGCGCCGGCGAACGAAATCCGCGCGCGCGTGCTGGCCACCCTTCAGTTCCTGTGGAAAAAGATGCCGACCCATCGCGGGTTCTATTTTCACTGGGCCAATCCGCAGACTGGCGAACGCATCTGGGACTCGGAAGTTTCCTCGATCGACACCGCGATTCTGCTGTGCGGCGTGCTCACCTGCCGCCAGTACTTTGACCACCCTGGGATCCGGGCCCTAGCCTATGATATCTTCGCGCGCGTCGACTGGAGCTGGGTTTCGGAAGACACCGCCCTGCTGCCGCTCGGCTGGACGCCGGAGTTTGGCTTTCTCCCCTACCGCTGGGACTATTACAGCGAGCTGATGATGATGTATCTGCTGGGCCTGGGATCGGCAACGCATCCGCTGCCGGTTTCGGCCTGGAGCGCGTGGAAGCGGATAACCTTCGAATACGACGGCCTGCGCTACATCGGCTCGTATGCGCCGCTGTTCGTTCATCAGTACTCGCAGGCATGGTTCGATTTCCGCGGGCGGCGCGACAAGTACGCGGACTACTTCAAAAATTCGGCGATCGCCACGGAAGCGCACCGCCGCTTCTGCCTGGAGCTGCACGCGCGCTTTCCCGATTACACCGACGATCTGTGGGGAATCACCTCCTCCGATTCCGCGCACGGCTACGTGGTCTGGGGAGGGCCGCCGGAGATCGGCCCGATCGACGGAACCGTCGTGCCGAGTGCGGCCGGAGGCTCGCTGCCGTTCCTTCCGCAGCCGACGCTGCGGGTGCTCAAAAATATCCGCGCCAACTACGGGGCGCGCGCCTGGTGCAACTACGGGTTTATCGACGCCTTCAATCCCCTCACCGGCTGGTATGACACCGACGTCATCGGCATCGATACCGGCATCACCATGCTCATGGCGGAAAATCTCCGCAGCGGATTCGTGTGGGAGACGTTCATGAAGAACCGGGAAGCCGTAGTGGGGCTGGAGAAGGCCGGATTTCAGGCGTATACGTAAGCGGCAGTGTTGGCCCCAATCGTGCATCGAAACCGGCGGAGGGCGATTCGACAAACCTATGCTGTACTACGCTGTGGTCTTTCTGGTCATCGCGCTGGTAGCCGCGATCTTCGGATTTACCGGGATTTATGTCGCTGCCGCGGGGATTGCCAAAATCCTGTTCTTCCTGTTTATCGTCCTGTTCCTGGTCAGCCTTCTGTTTGGCCGCCGGGCAGCGCCCTAAAAACAGGCGGAAATATTTACGTTGTGCGCAGGCCCGGTCTTCCCGCATGGCGCGTTCCGGGCCTGCGCTGTTTGCAGCCTGTTATTTGACCGGTGAAGAATCACCAGAACAGCAGGGCGGATTCTGGTGTTCAGCGTCCGGGGAATGAGATCACGCCCGGAGCCGGCGCGGCGGCTTACAAGGCCGCGATGCGGCGGTGAATCAGCAGAAAATACAATCCGAGCACGGTCAGCACCAGGCCCGATCCCGCCATGGTCAGAGAGACGGTGAAGACGGGAATCAATTTGCCCAACAGCAGGCTCCCGATCGGCATCCCGCCGCGAAAGGCGACGTTGTACACGCTCAGGACACGGCCGCGCATCTCATCGGCGGTGATCTCCTGGACCAGGGATTGGATCATGGCGAACACCGAAATGAGCGCCGCGCCGCTGAAGAAAATCAAAATCGAAGAGAGCAGGATCGATTTGGAAAAGGAAAACGCCGCAATCAGCGCGCCGAGGACGATCAAAGCCGTCAAAGCGATCCGCCCCTGCCGTCGGGCCTTGCCCAGCCCGGCGACGCCGAGTGCGCCGCAGATCGATCCCAGGCCGGAACAGATCAGAAGCCGCGTAAAGGTCTCCTCATCGCCATGAAAGACCTCCTTGGCGAACACCGGCAGGAAGGTCAGCAGCGGAATGGCGAACAGCGTCATGCAGAACGCCAGCACGATCAGCGAATTCAATCCCGCCTTAGTGCGAATGAAGCCGATCCCCTGCTTCATGCTTCGCAGGATTGGCTCGGTGGTGCGCGCCGGAACGAATCCGGCGTGAATCACGTACAGGGAAACAATCACCGCCAGAAAGGAGATTCCGTTCAGCCCGAAGCACCAGGTGGCGTTCAGTTTCTTGAGCGTGATGCCGGCGATGGTCGGGCCCACCACGCGCGCGATGTTGAACTGGATCGAATTCCAGGCGATGGCGTTAGGATAATCCTCGGGCCCCACCAGCGTCGGCAGCAGCGCCGCGTAGGCGGGACCGCCGAAGGACTGGCCCAGGCCGGTGATGAAGGAAAGACACAAAATATGCCAGACGTGCACCAGGTGAAAATGAAACAGCGCGGTCAGCGTGAAGGCGCAGCTCATCTGGATGTACTGCGACATCAGCAGCATTCTCCGCCGGTCGCGCCGGTCCGCGATCACGCCGCCCACCAGCGAAAACAGAATGATGGGCGCCTGCCCGAGGAACGCGTCCAGTCCCAGATAAAACGGGTCGTTGGAAAGAGTGTAGACCAGCCACGCCTGCGCCACCGTCTGCATCCAGCTTCCGATGCTGGAGGTGCAGGCGCCGAACCACATCAGCCGGAAGTCGCGGTAGCGGAACGCTTTGAAAACCCGGTTAAGCAATGGCGCCCTATCTATTATTAGATCCTATGGGAGCGGACGCCCTCTCTGGATCAGGTGCACCAGGTTTCCGTCGCAGTCGGTGAAAAACACAAGGCGGTTGCCCATGTGGGTGTAGGGCTCGCCCACGAAGTTGACGCCTTTCTCGCGCAGCGCCGCGTGCGCCCGATCGAAATCGCGGACGCCGATCGCCAGGTGGCGCAATCCCGGATCGCTCATCTTGGACTCTGTTCGCGGCCCCTGGGCGGGAATGATTTCGACCAGCCCGCCGTTGGCGGCGCGAAGAAAAAAGCCCCCGCCCGCTTCGTGGCTGATGCGAAATCCCAGATGTTCGACGTACCATTGCGCGAGCTTTCGCGGCTCGGGTGAAGCGATCGCGGTATGTTCCAGCCCTTCGAACACAACTGTCGATTGTAGCAGGCCCCTTCAGTAGATCTCAAAACAAAAGACGGTGTTGGAGCCGTTTGGTGAGATCGCGTACTGGCCATTTTCGAGCTCCTGGTCCGCTTCCACCTTGTACAGCTTGCCGTCCAGCGGCGTGACGGTCAGACGCAGCACCTTCGATCCGCGCCCGCGCTTCGGCGAGATCGTCACTTCGCGCCGGCCGCCCTTCACTTCCATTTTGTAGAGCTCCAGACTTTGCGGGTTGATCTTATCGGACTGGATGAGGAATATCGGCTCGGCGAGTGGCGTTCGCGCGGGCGAGCTGGCGCCGGGGACGATGAAGGTCATTTTCTCCTGCCGCGCTTCGAGCATCTCGGTGGGAATCAGATTATCGGCGTGGACCAGGTAAAGAAGGTCCGGCTTTTCCGGGCGGGGGCCATTGTATTGCTGGGCAAAGGCGGCCGAAGCGGCGAGCAAAACGAATACGGCGGATCGCACAACCTCATTTTATTCCCGCGCGCCGGGTGCCGAAAGCGCTACTGGCGGCGGAGCGCGCGCCCGGCGAGCGCTCCCGTGTATTTTCCTTCGTCGATTGCGATCTTTCCATTGACGATCACGAATCGCATTCCCGCCGCCAGAACGTCGGGATGCTCGTAGGTGGCCCGGTCGGCGACGGTTGCCGGATCGAACGCGATGACGTCCGCGTAGTAGCCTTCCCGCAGCAGCCCGCGATCGCGCAGATGCAAAGCCTGGGCGGTGAGCCCGCTTGAAGAATGAATCGCATAAGGCAGCGAAATGATCTTCTTCCCGTACACGTAAACGCGCAGCTTGCGCGGAAACGTCCCGTATTTTCGCGGATGGCCCTCGGAGCCGTCCGAGCCGGTCATGACCCAATCCTGCTGCATGAAATTTTCGATGTCCGGCTCGCTCATATTGAACGAAGCCACGCCGGCGCCGCCGTTTTTGACGATTTCGAGCGCGGCTTCAACCGGCGATTCGTTGCGTTCGGCGGCGATCGCCGCCAGCCGTTTGCCGATGAGCGAGTGGTCGCGCCCGGAGATGATCAGCAGGGAATCGGCTCCGCCGCGGCGCTTCAGGTTCGCCCCCATCTCTTCCATCAGCCGCGGCCGGACCGAAGGATCGTTGATTCGTTCCAGCAATTTTGCGCCGCCGCCGGCCTCCGCCCAGCGCGGGACCAGCGATGCGGTGATGCTCGATCCGGAAGCTTCGTAGGGGTACTGATCGGCGGTGATCTCCAGACCCTCGGCTCTCGCCTGCCGGATCATTTTGATCGCCTCCGTGCTTTGGCCCCATACTTCGGGTCCGAGAGCCTTGATGTGGGAAATGTGCACGGCAATGCGCGCCTGCCGCGCGATCTCGATCGCCTCGCGAATCGCGCCCAGCAGCCCGATGGTGTAAGAATCCTCGTCGCGGAGATGGCTGTCGTAGATGCCGCCCTGCGCGGCGGCCACTTTGGCCAGCTCGATCACTTCGTCGGTTTTGGCGTAGCTTCCGGGGGCGTAATACAGTCCGGTGGACATGCCAATGGCGCCTTCGCTCATGCCGCGCGCCACCAGCGATTTCATTCGAGCAAGTTGCTCTTCCGTGGGAGCCGCGTCGCTCATGCCCATCACTTCGCGCCGCACGGTCCCCTGGCCGATGTAAATTGCGGCATTGGTTCCGATGCCTTGCCTGGTCCACCGGTCCAGGGTGGCTCCAGTATCCAGCGGACCCTGGCCGTCGTTGCCGGTCACCACCGTGGTCACGCCCTGATAAAGGTAAGCTTGGTTTGCGCCGGCGGACGGATTCGACAGATCGGCGGTGACGTGCGCGTGGGGATCGATGAATCCGGGGCTGACCACCAGCCCGTGTACGTCCAGAACGCGGCGCGCCTTGACTTGCGAACCGTCCCCAATGAAGACGATCCGATCGCCGCGGATGCCGATATCGGCCATTCGCGCCGCGGCTCCGCTTCCATCGATCATCTGCCCGCCGCGCAAGAGCAGATCCAGTGGCGGCTGTGCCCACAGAGCCGCGGGAAGCAGCATAAGCGCCGCGCGGAAGTTCATTTCCTCAGTTTATTCCGCCCGCCGCTGCCGCCGGGAAAGGACTTCGCCGATGATCCAGAAATTTGGAATGTGGTGCGGAGAGGGGGACTTGAACCCCCACGGGATCGCTCCCGCTAGCACCTCAAGCTAGTGCGTCTGCCAATTCCGCCACCTCCGCAAGGGCTCTATTTCTTTTGCTGCGCCGGCGCGGGGCTTCCCTGCTGAGGATTCACCACCGGCGCCTGGACTTCCTCCGTGCCCACTGGTTTGCCATCCACGCTCTTTTGCACCTGGAGCGGGATCGTCGCCGGCGTTTGTCCCTGCGGCGTGGCGCTCTTCTGAGTTTGCGCCGGCACCGGACGCGACGCCTTTTCGAGCAGGCCCGGCGCGGCCTTTCCCGCCCGCGTAGCCAGGATCGACAGCGTCAGCGAGGTGAGCATAAACGCCGCCGCCGCCACGGTAGTGGCCTTCGATAGCACCGTCGCCGAACCGCGCGGTCCAAAGACCGTCTGCGATCCCATGCCGCCGAAAGCGCCCGCCAGATCCGCTGCCTTGCCGCTTTGCAGCAGCACGACAACAATCAGGAACAGACAAAGAATGACGTGGATAGTGGTAATCAGGATGATCATCTGCCGGGTTCTATTTCATCCTACCACGGCTTATTTGTACGCCGCGATACCGGTGACGCGCTCGCCGATGACCAGGGTATGGATGTGGTCGGTGCCTTCGTAGGTCTTCACCGTCTCCAGGTTGCAGAGGTGCCGCATGATCGGATAATCGTCCATAATGCCATTGCCGCCCAGCAGATCGCGCGAAAGACGGGCGCACTCCAGCGCCATCCGGACGTTGTTCCGCTTGAGCATCGAGATGTGCGCCGGCTCCAGCTTTCCGGCGTCCTTCAACCTTCCGGCGTGCAAGGCCAGCAGTTGCGCCTTGGTGATTTCGGTGATCATGTCCGCGAGCTTTTCCTGCACCAGTTGGTGCGAGGCGATCGGCTTATCGTCGAACTGCTTGCGCAGCACGGCGTAGGAGCGTGCGGTTTCATAACAGTCCATCGCCGCTCCGATGACCCCCCAGCCGATTCCGTAGCGCGCCTGGCTGAGGCAGCCCAGCGGCGCCTTCAGCCCCTTGCCGTGCGGCAGCAGCGCCGTTTCCGGAACCCGGCAATCGCGGAAGAAGAGGCTGGAGGTGACCGAAGCGCGCATCGACATTTTTCCGTGCAGCTCCGATGCGGTGAAGCCCGGCGTTCCACGCTCCACCAGGAAGCCGCGGATGCCGTCCTCGGTGCGCGCCCAAACCACGGCGACATCGGCCATCGATCCGTTGGTGATCCACGTTTTTTCTCCGTTGATCACCCAGCAGGAGCCCTGCCGGGTCGCGCGCGTGAGCATCCCCGCCGGATTGGACCCGAAGCCGGGCTCGGTTAACCCGAAACAGCCGGTCGCTTCCCCCGATTTCAGCTTGGGCAGCCAGTGCTGCTTCTGCTCCTCGGTGCCATAGGCGTAGATCGGATACATCACCAGCGCGCCCTGAACGCTGGCGAAGCTGCGGATTCCGGAGTCGCCGCGTTCCAGTTCCTGCATCACCAGCCCATACTCGACGTTGCTCATTCCGGCGCATCCGTAGCCTTCCAGATTGGCGCCGAAGAAGCCGAGCCGGCCCATTTCCGGGATCAACTCGCGCGGGAAGCGGCCTTCGCGGAAGGCGTCGCGGATCACCGGCTGAACGCGCTCGTCGACAAACTGGCGCGTCATCTGCCGCACCATCAATTCCTGCTCGGAAAATTGAGAATCGATCAGAAGGTAATCTACACCGGGGAAGCGGGCCATCGAAACCAGAATACAGGAGTCGGCGGCCGCATATGCCGCCTACTTCTTGTGGATCGTGATATTGCCGTTGTAGGTCGTGAATCGAATCTCCGGGCCGCCGCCGTTGATCGATCCGTATAGCGTCTTATCCACGCGCACCCGGTAGCGGCCGCCATTCTTGCGTTGATCGTCTACCTGCGGCGGATGGGACCCGTCCAGCTTCACGTCGAAATCCGTGAAAATCTCGCCGTTGTCGGCCCGCATGCGCAGGTTCGCCTTGATATCGGCGGGCAATGTCACGTCGATCGCTCCGTTCATCGTCGAAAAACTCATCGTCTTGTTGGGCGCGGCCCGGTCGAGCGAAACGGTCACCCGCCCGTTCATCGAATTGGCCACCACCGAGCCCGATACGTTCGTCAACGTCACCGCGCCGTTCATGTTCTCGGCTTCGATTTCACCCGAGACGTTCTCCACCTCGATCCTGCCGCCGGTCATCGTGGTCAGCCGCAGCGACGTCTGCACCGGAACCTGAATGGTCAGATTGACCGGATGCATCAATCCGGCCTGCACCGTCATCACGTTGTTGTCCTCGGTCACCTCCAGTCCGGAGCTGTCCGGGCCCAGGCGGTGCATTCCCGGCGGCGGTTCATGGCGCTTCCTCAGGGGGCGGCCCGCACCTCCCTGGGAGTCGACGATCACGTCATTGCCGTTGTAGCCGCGCACCGTGATTCCGCCGTTGATCAGCTTTACGATCAGCGTCTTCGGCTTGGAAGGATCGCGGAACGGCACGGTGAGGCGGTCCCCCGTATCCTGCGCCAAAGCGGCCACCGCCAGCGCCAGCCCGATTGTCCATGTCCTCAGTCTCATCCTCATTTCTCCCTGTTCCGGATAAAAATCTGTCCATTCAGCGTTTCAAAACTCAACTCCGGTCCTCCGCCGCCGATCCTCACTCCGCTCATCCGGTTTCTTCGCCAGACGATCATGTTGCCGCGATGCTCGGGCTGCTCCGCCGCGGCCGGAAGGGCGGAAGTCGGGAAATCCGTAAAAATGTCGCCGCGCATGGTCCGGAACTTCACGTCGGCGTTCAGTCCCGGGCGAAATGCGACGTCGAGCGTTCCATTCACCGATTGAAACGACGTCGCCGCCGCCGGATTCTTCGCAAACGTCACCTTCACCGGACCATTCACGGTGGAAGCACTCCCTGATCCCTCAACGTCGTTCATCTCGATCCCGCCGTTTACATTGCGAATCCGGAAATCGCCCGAGGTCCCCGTTACGCGAATTTCGGAGTGATGGACGGCGCGCAGATCGAGCTTCATCAGGCGCGGGACGCGGATCTTGAAATTGTAGGTGAAGCGATAAAGGCCGTTTCCATCGATGGGAACCGAGTTATCGCCACAGTGGCAGCGGAAAGGGCCGTCGACCATCAATTCGAGCAGTCCGCCCTCGCGCCGCTCGGCGAGCGAAATTTCCTTCTTGGCCAACGCCAGCCGGTCCGCCGACCACGCGCTCAGGATTTTTTCGACATCAACTTCCACCGATCCGCCGGGCGCGGCGGTCACCTCAATCGATCCGGTAACGTCGTCGACCACCAGCTCATGGACGCCCGTGTAGGACCGATGCTCGCTGGAGCGATCCTCGACATCCTGGGCCAGCGCCACGGGCGCGAGGGCGAGCAGCGGCACAAGCCGCCAGGCCTTGCGCGCGCGGATCATTGCAGCCTCCCCAGAGCCCACTTGGCGTGCTGCCGCACGGCGGAATCGATTTTCTCATCGCCGGCCAGCTTGGCCAGCTCCGGCGCGGCCTCCTCATCCTTCAAATCCACCATCAGGTCGATCAGCGCGATCTGCACCAGCGGATTATCCTGCTTGCGGATGGACTGCACCACGGCGGCGCGCGTCACCGGGCTCGATCCGAAGCGGTGCAGCGCATCCACGGCCGCCAGCCGCACGTTGACGTTCGGATCCTGGTTCATGGTGGTCAGCAGCGCCGACAGAACTTCGGTATCCGAGGGCGGCGCCTGATAGGCGTAGGTCACCCCGCGCAGGCGTTCGCCCGCCGATTGCTGCTGCAACAACGATAAAGCCACCATTTGACGCATACTGCTTACCTCCCCGCGGAGCTGCGACAACTCGGAATCCGCCGCCGGCTCCGCTGTTTTTCCCGGACGAATCTCATATCCCAGACCGACGCCGATGGCCAGCAGCGCGAAGCTGATCGCCATCTGCCAGGCCGGCTGCTTCGGCCATAACGCAAGAATCTTTTCGCGCAGCCGCGGCTTCGGCGCCGACTCCAATCCCTGGCGGTAGGCGGCCAGCGTTTCGTAAAAGCGGCTGCGCAGATTGGGGCTCGGCTCCTCGGCGGGCAGCAGGGCCAGGCTCCTCCACAGCGCGCCGAGCCGCTCCACCTCCGCGCGGCACACCTCACAGGAGGCGGTGTGCGTCTCAAAGGCGAGCTCCTGCGCCTCATCGAGCGTGTGGCTCCAATAATCGGCCGATAAAACCTTCACGTCTTCGCACGTCATTTTTTCTCTCCCAGCGCGGCGGATTGAAACCTCCGCATCCTCACGCGGTTTTCTCCTTACGCAGCGCCAAATAAATCTGCTCCAGCGCGCGCATGGCCCGGAACACCCGCACCTTCACCGTTCCCACCTCGCAGCCGAGCAGGGCGGCGATGTCCTCGTATTTCAAATTTTGAAAGCGGCTGAGCACCAGAATCTCCCGCTTATCCTCCGGCAGCCGGTCCAGGGCGCGCCGCAGCAGCGCCAGATCCTGGCCCTTCGCCGCCGTTTCCTCCGGGCCGGGCGCTTGGCTTGCCGGCTCCGGCCGGCGCTGGCCGTCGAACTCGTCGATCCCCACCACTTCCGCTTTCCGCTTCTGCGCCTGATCGACGCTGGCGTTGCGCGCGATCTGGTACATCCACGCCGTGAAACTTTGTTTCGGATCGTAGCTCGATCTATAGCGAAGCATTCTGAAAAATACGTCCTGCACCAGGTCCTCAGAAAGTTCCCGGTTATGATTCATCGAGACGAAGTAACGGAACAACGGCCGGTGGTGCCGCTCGAACAGCACGGCCATTTTGCCGACCTGGCCGCCGCTGACCTCAGCCATCAGTGCGTTGTCGCTGGTGCTCACGTCTCGCAACTGGATACCGATTTCCCGGAAAAAGGTTACGCGGCAAGGCGCGCCCGGCGGGCCGGCCGGCCACGGATGTTACGATGGGCCGGATGCTCCTGTGGCTGCTGTGGGCGGGCTGCGCGATTGCCGCCGCTCTCTATGCCGTTGAACAGCATATCCCGCTTGCGAAGGCGTTTGCCGTACTGCCCGCGTTCCTGCTGGAGGCGGCGTTTTATTACGCGCTGGCGCGGGAACGCATCCGCGCGCGGCTGGAAAAATGTCCTCGCGCCGGGATCGCGGTCGCGCTCACGTTCGCGGCGGTGTTGCCGTATTCCGCCGCTCACCTTGCGCTGGGTGGATTCGATTGGCGCGGCTTGTGGTGGATCGCCGCCCTGGCCGGAGCAGCTTCTTTCTGGTTCGTTTTCCTGCCGCCGGCGCCCGCCGCGGATGTTTTCTTTCTCGTTTTCATGGCGGTGGTCTGGATCAGCCGCGTCCTGCGGCCTTATTACCCCACTTTGTCGCGCATTCCCGCCGAGGCGCTGCTGCAATTGATGTGGTTTCGCACCGGCCTGTTCGCCATGGTGGTGATTCGCCGCGTGCAGAATATCGGGTTCGGATTCTGGCCGCGCAAGCGGGAATGGACGATCGGGGCCATCTGGTTCGCGATCTTCCTGCCGATCGCCGCCGCCGCCGGCGCGTGGATGGGCTTCGTCGGCGGGCCGCATCTTGCCGCCGGGTGGCGGCGAACCACGCTGCTCGCCATTGCCACCTTTTTCGGCGCGCTATGGGTGCTCTCGCTCGGCGAAGAATTCTTTTTTCGCGGGCTGCTGCAACAATGGATGACGCGCTGGCTCAAGAACGAATGGGCCGGCTGGATCGCCGCGTCGCTGATTTTCGGCGCCTCCCACCTGTGGTTTCGCGGATTTCCGAACTGGCGGATCGCCGCGCTGGCGACCATCCTGGGCTTGTGCTGCGGCGCCGCGTTTCGCGCCACCCGCAGCATCCGCGCTTCGATGGTCACGCACTCGCTGGCGGTCACCGCCTGGCGGGTGTTTTTCCGCTAACCGTTTTCAACCCGCGTGGGATCCAGTTTTTCAATCGCGCGGTCAAACTCTTCCGCGCTCAGGACGCCCAGCTTCAACGCCGCTTCCTTCAATGGGACCTGATGCTCGGAGGCGTAGTGCGCCACGCGCGCGGCCTGGTCGTATCCGATCACGGGCGAAAGCGCGGTGGCGAGCGCGACCGAGTGCTCCACGTGCTCGCCGATTCTTTTGAGATTCGGCTTTGCGCCTTCCACCAGAAAGCGGCGGAAATTCTCCGCGCCGCCGGACAGAAGCGTGATCGATTGCATCACATTGAAGATGATCAGCGGCTTATAGACGTTCATCTCGAGATAGCCGCCGGCGCCGCCCAGCCCCACGGCGACGTCGTTGGCCATCACCTGCGCCGCGATCATCGTGAGCGCTTCGGTTTGCGTGGGATTCACTTTGCCCGGCATGATGGAGGAGCCGGGCTCGTTGGCCGGGATCGAAAGCTCCTGGAATCCGCTTCCGGAGAGCAGACGAATGTCGTTGGCGATTTTGTAGAGCGAAACGGCCAGCGTGCGCAGCGCCCCGGACAGATGCACCAGATCGTCGTGCGCGCCCTGCACTGCGAACTTATTCGGAGCGCTGGAAAACGGCAGCCCGGTCAGCCGGGCGATCCCGGCGGCTGCGGCGGCGCCAAACCCGGGCGGCGCGTTGATGCCCGTGCCGACCGCCGTGCCGCCGATCGCCAGGCGGTAAACTCCCGCAAGCGCGTTTTCGATCCGGCCGAGATCGTCGTCGAGCATCGCGGCGTATCCGGACCACTCCTGGCCGAGCGTGATCGGAGTCGCGTCCTGCATGTGCGTGCGGCCGATCTTGACGATGCCGCTCCATTGGTTTGCCTTATCCCGGATCGCGTCGCGCAGGGCGGCGATCGCGGGAATCAGATCCCGCTTCGTGGCCACGGCGGCGGCGATATTCATCGCCGACGGGAACGTATCGTTGGAGGATTGCGAAAGATTCACATGATCGTTGGGATGAACCGGAGTCTTGCTGCCCAGGGGCGTTCCCGCAAGCTGGCAGCAGCGGTTGGAGATGACTTCGTTCACGTTCATGTTGAACTGCGTGCCGCTCCCGGTCATCCACACATGCAGCGGGAACATTCCGGCGTGCTCTCCGGCCAGGATTTCATCGCAGGCCCGGACGATCAGATCGCGGCGCTCCGCGTCCAGCCGCTTCAGTTCATGATTCGCGTTGGCCGCGGCTTTTTTGAGAATCGCGTAGGCGGCGATCATTTCCGGAGGGATCAGATCGCGGCCGATGCTGAAGTGCTCCAGCGAGCGCTGCGTCTGCGCGCCCCACAGCTTATCGGCGGGCACGCGCACCTCGCCCAGGCTGTCGGTTTCCATCCGGAAGGCGCCCATGACTTCAGTGTGCCGGAAGCGGACGGGAAGCGGCCTGCTCCCCATAGAGGCGGCGATACACATCGGCATTCCGCAAAACCGTCTCGATGTAGTTCCGGGTTTCCGAGAAAGGCACCGTCTCGACGAACTCCGCCGGCTCGCGGAACTCTCCCCAGCTCAGCCACGACCGGGCGCGCGAAGGCCCGGCGTTATAGGCCGCCAGCGCCGCCTCCAGATGCCCGTCCAGGGCGGCGACGATGGTCTTGAAATAGTACGATCCCAGTTGCACGTTCACCGCCGGCTGGAACAGGCGCGCGGTGGAGTACGGCCGGATCTGCAATTTGCGGCTCAATTCGCGCCCCGTGAGCGGCTCGATCTGCATCAATCCGCGGGCATTTTTCCGGGAAACCGCTTTCGGATTGAACTCCGATTCCTGGCGGATCAGCGCGGCCATTAAAAACGGATCGAGGCTGTTTTGCTTGGCGAACCGCTCCACCTCCTGGCGGAACGGCATGGGGAAGGCGAGCTTCCAGAAAATCTCCGGGGCCGATTCCAGCGGCATGTACAGATAGCCGCCGGCATAACGCTTGATGTATCTCATCGCCTGATCCGGACCGCCCTTTGCTGCGGCCAGCTTCGCCAGCTCCAGCGCGATCACCTGCGGCTGATCCTCGGTCTGGCCGGCGAATCGCAGCTCCTCTTCGGCCCAGTCTTCCAACTCCGCCGAGGCCAGCATCCGGGCGCGCGCCAGTCGCAGCCGGGTGGTTTCGTTCGGTTCGAAGTTGAGCTTGCGGGCGCGCGGCGGAAAGGCCACGGAGCTTAAAAACTCGCGCGTTGCGGCGGCCGGAGCGGCGGTGACGGTTTTCAGACGCTGGCGCGCCTCGACGGCGTAGTAATAATTCGGATATTCGCGGACAATTTCGTCGTAATAAGCCCGCGCCGCGCCTGGATCGTTTTCCGATTCCGCCAGTCGGCCCAGAAAATAGAGCGCCGCGGGGGAGTTTTCCGACGCCGGAAACAACCGCAGATGCGCCCGCAGCAGCTCCGCCGCGTCCAGGCGGCGCCTCAAATAATGCCCCCAGGCGATTTTCCAGTGGCAATAAGCCGCCATGGGATCCGACGGAAACGACTCATAACAGGACCGGTACAGCGGCTCGTAGGCGTCCAGATCGTTTTCGAGCAGATGCGAATTGGCGTCGGAAACGATCGCCTCCAGTCGCCACTTCGACTGCGGATAGAGGCGAGCGAGCTTGTCCAGCGCCGCCTCCGCCTCTTCGTGATTTTTCAGGCGCCGCGCGCACATTGCCAGATAACAGATTCGTTCCGCGTCGGCTTCCGGCGAGGAAAGCTCCAGCTCGCGTAAATAACGCTGGGCGCGCAGCGTCTCATTGGCGCGATAATCGGCCACGCCGATGCGCACGCGCGCCAGATCGCGCTCGGCGCCGCCGAGCTGGGGAACAATCGACTCCAGCTCGCGTCTGGCGCGGACCCAATTGCCCGAGTCGAGCAGTTTCAGCGCGCGCCCCAGCATCGCGTCCGGCATCGCCGGCGGATAGTCGTCGCCCAGGGCGGTGCGGAGTCTGGCGAGCTCCGCCTCGGCCCGCCCGGCTTCGACCGACAGCGGGTAGCCGTAGTAGGCGCGCTGATAATAAATCGCCGCGCGGGCCGGATCTTTGGCTGCCTCCAAGGCCGCCGCCAGCGCCAGATCGCCGCCGGGCTGCGGCAGAGCGGCGTAGTGTTTCCGCAGAATCTCCACCGCGGCCTGCGCCTGATCGTTCTGCTCATAGGCCCGTGCGGCGAGCATCGCCGCCCGCCCCACCAGCGGGGACGGCGGAGTCTGCCTCCAGACCGCAGCGAGCGACTTGGGCACTTCGCCGTAATTTTCCGCGGCGAACTGCGCCGAGGCGAGAAACCACGCTACGTAATCACCGAGCTGAGGCAATTTCCGGGCAAGCGGCTGGAGCGCCGCGATGGCGGCGGAATATTTGCCGGCGTCGATCGCGTTGGAGGCGCTCTTGAGCGTGGCCAGTGGATCGTCCGCCGCGCTGGCGGCGACGGCAACGGCGGCCAGGATCGTTTTAGGCCAGGGGCCCCGGATAATCCGGCCCCAGCAGCGTCGCGTCATCATTTGCCAATACCCGAACCAGTTCCAAATGCAGATAATCGGCCGCGCGATTTCCGTTTTGCAGGAACCGTTCCGCAAAGGCTTTGCGGGCCGCGTCGATGTGCGGCTTGAGCGCGCCGTAGACGTCGCGCGCCGCGCGCCCGGACTCCACCGCGGGCGCCTGATACAGCCGTATCTCGGCGACTTTCACCTTGGCGAACCGCCGCGCCGCCGCGTCCCCCGCGATGGGGGCGGGGCAGGGGATCGTCAAGGCGGCCAGCGAGGCCAGCAGTTCAAGCGCGCCGGAGTCCGAGAGAGGGCTGGAGGAAACGGCCCGGCCCGATTGGAGAACCGCTTCGGCCCACTCGCTTTCACTCGACGCCGCGCGCATGCGGGCCACCGCGCCGGCCAGCTCCGCGACCGCCTCGCGCCGGGCCCGCGCGATCTCCGCGTCCACGGCCTGGCGCAACTGGCTGAATCGCTCGTCGAGAGTTTCCGGCACCGCGAAAAGTACATTTTCGCACGTTCGGGGAAAAATGTTTCAAAATGGCAGCTTCCGCCCGCCCGGCCCGCTTCATCCGCCACGGCCGGCGCCTCAGGCAGAATCGGGCGGACCCTGTGGTACCCTGGAACGTTTACCCTCCATGGCGGCCACGCGGGAAATACGTCAATTGATGAGCGCCAGCGAAATCGACCGCACCCTGGTGCGGCTGGCGCACGAGATTCTGGAGCGCACGTCGGATTTGAACCGTCTGGCGTTTATCGGCATCCGCCGCCGGGGCGTTCCCCTGGCGCAGCGGCTTTCCCAAAAAATTGAAGCGCTGGAGCAGCGCAAAATTCCCGTCGGCATTCTCGACATCAACCTGTATCGCGACGATCTTTCCACGGTCGGGCAGGCGCCCGTGGTCAACAGCACCGAAATCCCGTTCCCGGTCACCGGCCGCGACATCATTTTGATGGACGACGTGCTGTACACCGGCCGCACCATCCGGGCCGCGCTCGACGCCCTGTTCGATCACGGCCGGCCCGCGCGCGTGCAGTTGCTGGTTCTGATTGATCGCGGCCATCGCGAGCTGCCCATTGAGGCCAGTTACGCCGGCCGGCGGGTGCAGACCGCCCCGCACGAGATCATCGAAGTGAAATTCAACGAGATCGACTCCACCGAGAAAGTTTTGCTGGTCGAGCGGACGGCGGAGGGTGCTTGAGTTGCGGGGACTGCTCGGAATCGAGAACCTGACGCGCCAGGAAATCCAGGCTATCCTGGACCGGGCGCGGGACTTCCAGCCGCGCGGGCGCGGGAAACTGGATCTGCTGCGCGGGCGCATGGTGGTGAATCTGTTCTTCGAGGCGTCCACCCGCACGCGGACCAGCTTCGAAATCGCGGCCAAGCGCCTGGGCGCCGACACCATCTCGATCACGGCGCAGGCATCGAGCGTCTCCAAGGGCGAATCGCTGGTGGACACGCTGAATACGCTGGCGGCGATGCGTCCCGACGCGATCGTCATGCGCCATTCCGCGTCCGGCGCGCCGCATTTTTTGCAGCGCTATCTGGATACGCCGATTATCAACGCCGGCGACGGAACGCACGAGCATCCCACCCAGGCCCTGCTCGACGCGCGAACCATCCTGGATCGCGGCGCGTCGCTTGAAGGACTTCGGGTGGCCATCATCGGCGATATCGCGCACAGCCGCGTGGCGCGCTCCAACGTTTATCTGTTGTCCAAGTATGGAGCCGAAATCGTGCTGTGCGGCCCGGCGTCGCTGCTGCCGGTGGAGTTGAAACAGATCGCGCCCGGCGTGACTCTGACCACCGACATGCGCGAGGCGATCCGGCAGGCGGACGTCATCATGATGCTCCGCGTGCAGCTTGAGCGGCAGCATGAAGCCGCCTTCCCCGCCGGCGAATATTTTTCCTTCTATGGCCTGCGGCTGGAGCATCTGGAATCGGCCAAGCCCCACGTGATCGTCATGCATCCGGGGCCGATCAACCGCGGGCGTGAGATCTCCTCGGAGGTGGCCGATTCGCAGCGCTCGGTGATTTTAAATCAGGTGGAAAACGGCATCGCGGTGCGGATGGCGGTGCTGGAGCGGGTGCTGTTGCAATGAGCCTGGTGATCCGGAATGGCCGCGTAATCGATCCGGCCTCGGGCCGCGACGGCGTGGCGGATGTGCTGATCGAGGAAGGCGCGGTTCGCGAAATCGGCCGCGGGCTGTCCGGAACCGAAGTGTTCGACGCAACCGGGTTGATCGTCGCCCCGGGGTTCATCGACATGCACGTGCACCTGCGTGAGCCGGGATTCGAGCATGCCGAGACGATCGAATCGGGATCGCGCGCGGCCGCGGCCGGCGGATTTACCTCCATCTGCCCGATGCCGAACACGTCGCCGGTGAACGACAACGCGACGGTGACCAGTTACATGATCGAAAAGGCGCGGCGGCACGCGGTGGTGAACGTCTTCCCCATCGGCGCGATCACCAAGGGCAGCGCGGGCGAGGAGCTGGCGTCAATCGGATCGATGAAGCAGGCGGGCGCGGTCGCGATCTCCGACGATGGGCGCCCGGTGATGAATGCCCGGGTGATGCGCCGGGCCATGGAGTTCGCGCGCAGCTTCGGAATTCCGGTGATCAATCACTGCGAGGATCTCCATCTGAGCGCCGGCGGCGACATGCACGAAGGCCTCGAATCGGTGCGGCTGGGCTTGCGCGGGATTCCCGCCGCCGCCGAGGACGTGATGGTGGCGCGCGATATTCTGCTGGCCGAGCTGACCGGCGCGCGATATCACGTCGCACATTTATCGTCGCGGCACGCGGTGGAGATGGTCGCGTTCGCCAAGGCGCGCGGGCTGGCGGTGACGGCGGAGGCGACGCCGCACCACCTGGCGCTGGCCGATTCGGCCATGGCTCCCTACGACTCCAATTACAAAATGAAGCCGCCGCTGCGCTCCCCCTGCCATGTCGCCGCGGTGGTGGAGGGAGTGGCCAGCGGCGCCATCGACGCGATCGCCACCGACCATGCGCCCCACCCCGGCTCGGAGAAGATGCAGGAGTTCGAGAAGTGCCCGTTCGGCATTATCGGATTGGAAACCGCGCTGGCCGTCGCGCTGGAGACGCTGGTGCATCCGGGCAAGATCGGATTGATGCGGCTGGTGGAACTGTTCACGGCGGGTCCGGGAAAGATTCTGGGGCTCGATCGCGGCGCCCTCCGGCCCGGCGCCCCGGCCGACGTGACCATCTTTTCAACCGACCGGCAATGGACCTACGATGTGAACAAGTCGTTTTCAAAGAGCCGCAATTCGCCCTTCCACGGCCGGACGTTTCGGGGCGGTCCCGTGGCGACGATTGTGGGCGGCCGGCTGGTGTGGCAAGCCTGAAAGGGCGCGGGTGCTGGCCGGCGCCGCCCATGAACGGGAGCGAATTTTCGGGTTCCGGAAGGCGTGCAAAATGACCCAGGAGAACCAGCTTCCTCAATCGGCCGAGGATCTGGAACAGATTTACCGGGAGCGGTTCGGCGGCGCGGTTTCCTACCGCCGGCAGGTGTGGCGGAACCTGATCGCCGGATTCTTTTCCCGCTACGTGCCGGAGAACGCCTCCGTGCTCGATCTCGGCTGCGGTTACTGCGAATTCATCAACCTGGTGCGGGCGGCCCGGAAATTCGGCATGGATTTAAATCCGGACGCGGCGCGGTACGCCGCTCCGGATGTGCAGATCCTGGCGCAGGACTGCTCGCAGCCCTGGAATCTCCCGCCGGCCAGTCTCGACATCGTCTTTACCAGCAACTTTTTCGAGCACCTGCCCACAAAAACGCACCTGGAGCGGACGCTTGAACACGCCTTGGCCGCGCTGCGGTCCGGCGGGCGGCTGATTGCGCTCGGGCCGAATCTTCGCTACGTTCCGGGTGCGTATTGGGACTTCTTCGATCACCATCTGGCGCTCACCGACCGGTCCCTTGCCGAGGTCATCCGCAAGTGCGGCTTCGCGCCGGAGCGGATCATCCCGCGGTTTCTGCCGTACACCATGTCTGACGGCCGGCGCTATCCGCCCTCGATGGTCCGCCTCTATCTGGCGCTGCCCTGGTTCTGGAGATTTTTCGGCAAGCAGTTTCTGATCGTGGCCCGCAAGCCCTAGTCTTTGCGGTTCACGCGCCCTCCGGCAGGAGCACGATCAACTCCGCCTGCGGCTCTACGAAATCGCCCGGGATGTAGGCCGCGATGTTTCTCGCCCGGCCGATCGCCTCCCACGCCAGGCCCGCTTGATTGAGGCTGAAATACTGATAATTCAGCTTGATGGGGATGGTGGTGGGCGGCGACATCACGTGCGTCAACTGCAAGCCCGGCAGCGCCTGGCGGATCAGGTGCTCGATGTGGCTCGCCGAGCAAACCTTGATCAGTTGCGGCGCCTTCTGGATGAGTTCGGCCTCATTCATGTTGGCCTGGATCGCCAGGAACATGCGCGTATTTTCCAAAAACCGATCCTCGAAAATGGAAGCCGCGTAAATCGACGGGCGGATCAGCTTCAGAGGCAGCGAAACGAAGTTGCTCGGGATCACCGTCTCCAGCAGATGTCGCAATTTTTCATCCAGATCGTTGAAACATTCGCCTAAATGCTCGTGATCGTAAACCGGCAGATCCTTCGGCTGGAGTTGCAGGGAAAAGGTGGTCAGCGTCGAAGCCAGCCCGAGCATCATCGAAAACAGCTCCTCCGGATGGCCGTGCTTGGTCTCAAACAGGTGCCGCAGATGCGGAAAATGCAGATTGATGGTGTACAGCAGCCAGAAGTTGGCGATATCGGCGGTGGTGAACTCCGCCAGGCTCTGATTTTTCTGCCGCCGCATTCCCGACAAAATTCCGCTTTTCGCCGATAAGATCTCCACCAGCCGCCGCGCGATGGAGACCAGAAACTCGTTGGCCGCGAAATCGAGCAGCGGCGGCGCGAAGCGGGGATCGAGCTGGAACAGATCGCCCGAAAGCCGTTCCACGCGGGCGATCGGCATCGAGACGCACCCGCCGGCCGGTTCGCCTTCCACCAGAATGCGGAAATTCTTGCGGGCGAGCTGCACCGGCTTTTCCGCCGCCCCGGTGTTTTCATCGCGGAACGCCGCGACTTCCGCCAAATAGCGCGTGTCCAGCGCGCGCTCGCGCGTCGACAGGTTCACGCCGGCCAGGCGGTGGCTGGGAATCGCCAGACGGATCTCGGCGGTCTTCTGGCCGGCCTCGAAATATCCCGCCAGCGGCTTGACCGGCGGCGCCGGATCCGATTCGGGAATGTCAAACAGCAGCCCGTCCGGAAAGATTCCCGAGGCCTCATGGATGGCGAACGAGCCTCCGCTCAGCGCTTCGTGATGGATTCGGAGCTTGCGAAAGCCCCACGGCCGGAACTGGAGCGCCTCGGTGCGAAATTGCAGGATGCTTTCGATGAAGCGGTCCTGAACCTGCAAGTGCTGAGGATTAAGAAAGGTCCCCTTCGACCAGATGACCGGCTGCAAGACTCGCATGAACCACTCAACTTACCATGGCCCGGCGAGAGGCTGCGCGGGATCGGCGATGGACTGGAACCGGATCAGCAGAATCGCGTCGCGGTGCTTCATGGAAGCGAGCGGCATCACGCCCGCCTCGGCGATCCGGCCCGCCAGCCGCTCCGTCATCCAGATCTCGGCCGGCGGCGTGGCGTCGCGCCCGGGCGGGGTGTGCAGCGGGATCCCGTCGATTTCCGCCATGGACCGCGCGCGCATCTGCCATCCCTGGCGATTGAACTCCTGGCCGAGCAGGGTGGCGCAGGCGATGGCCGGGTTGCCCCATAAGTAGCGGTCGTGGGCCGGCTCCGGCATCTCTTCGAACTCGAACGAATCGATCGCCGCGGTCGCCTTGCCGTAGGGCAAGCGCAGCAGGAAGCGGGGAAACGCCAGCCCGATCCAACTGGCGTCTTCCGACTGCCGCAGCCCCGTCCACGCTTTCCGGTGCTCCTCCTCCAGCGGAGCGGTCCAATCGTCCGGGTCGGGCGAGGCGGCGATGGATTCGCATCCGAACAGCCGCCCGTCGATGGAGGAAAGAAACGGCGCACCGCTCATGCGCGCCACTGTTCCCAGGCGCGCCAGCAGTTCGCAATCCGGCCCGCAAGGGGAAAAGGTGAACAATCCCACGATCGCCGACCACCTCGGCTCGCCGGGCGCCGGCTCGGCCAAGATGCGTTGCAGCGCCGGGAGCTGATCGTAGAGTTCGCCGCGTGAAACATCGATCAGCCAGGTGCGAAGTTCCACCCCGGTTTCGACGTAGCGGAAAAAGAAAAACAGCGAACGCCAGGCTGCCTCGACGGCCTGAAAATCGGGATGCGAAAGGATGGCCCGCATCTCGGCCGCCGCCGCCTGATCGAGCAGCGCCAGCGCCTCGTCGTGGCGCGGATCGCGTCCGGGAACCGCATGCCGGGCCGCGATTTTCCGGATCGCCTGCTCCCAGCCGCTTTCCGAGCGGGCCGCAGCGCGGGCCGGACCAGGCGAGGACTGCTCGACGATCTCATCCAGCAGGCTCGCTCCCGAGAGCGCGGGCGCCGCCGGCGGCGCCGCAGCGGCGGAAGCCGGCCGGAAAGCGCCGGGCTCGGAGGCCTGCTTCTTCGCCTGGCGAATCCTCTCAAACAGCGGAACGCGCTGGTAAAGCTGATCCGGATGAAAATCGTCCAGCTCCCGGAACTGCAAGGATCCGGCGGGCAAATCGAGCGCGACGTCCAGCCGCTGCATGACATCTTCAAAGCTGGAGGGGTCGATCTCGACCGGGCGCAAAGGTCCAGTGATTTTGCGATTGGCGCGGCCGCTGAAATCGCCCAGGATCGCGATGCGGAAAGGCGCGTCCGGGTCCCGTTCGGCCGGCTTGGCTTGCGGGCGCAGCCCGGGGTCGATTCTAACATTCATCATGGCCATGAACCATCGCCCGATTGTACTCGATTCGCCCGGCACCGGTCGATTGGCGGATCCGGAGGCCGGCCAGGATCGGCTGCACCAAAACGCTCCGTCGAACGTCAGTACGGGTAGGGATGTCTTCCTCCGTTCCCATCGGGCCCAAGGGCGTGAATTTGCAACGAATTCTTATAATGGCGCATCCAAGCTATTGGAGCCGCCCCTCCCGACGGCCTTAAGGGCCATCCCGATCAACCAAGGCTAAGTAATGGAAATGGAACGATTTGAAGAGCAGATCCTGACCTCGAATCTGGACGAATCGCCGGAGTTTTTAGAGTTCGAGGAACCGGAAGAAACTTCGGAGCAAAACGCGCAAGAGGCCGTTTCCACCGATGATCCGGTGCGCGTGTATCTGCGGGAGATGGGCGCGGTTCGGCTGCTCAGCCGGGAGGGCGAGATCGAGCTGGCGCGGCGGATGGAACGCGGCAAGCTGCGGATGCACAAGGCACTATCGAGGTCCCCGCTGCTGTGGAGAGCGGTGCTGTCCCTCTATGAGGACGTCCGCAAGGGCGAGGCGAAACTGGAAGATTTCCTGGAGATCGGCGGGCAGGAGGAAGCGGCAAGGAACAAAGCGCGCGCGCGCGCAATGGAGCGGATCGCGAAGTTCCTGCGAGCGCACCAGCAGTGCTCCGCGCTCGAACAAAAAATCGCCCGGGCGCCGAAACGTTATGTGAACGTCCGGGCCCAGCTCGCCTCCCGGCGCGCCCGGGCGTGGGTGAAAGTTTCCCAGGCCGCACGGGCCATTCCCTTCACCGCCGAACAGTGGCGGCGCTTTGAAGCGGAGCTGGCCCGCACCATCTTCGAAATCGAGCGGGCCCCGGACCGCCGGAAAGCCCGTGAAATGGAAAAAACCGCCGGTGCGACGCTTGCGCAGATGCGGCTGTGGCTGCGCGCGGCCAGGCGCGGCGCCGCCGAAGCCGAAGCGGGCAAAGCGGCGCTGGTGGAGGCGAACCTCCGCCTGGTGGTTTCCATCGCCAAAAAATACGTCAACCGCGGGCTGCACCTGCTGGATCTCATCCAGGAGGGCAACATCGGGTTGATGCGCGCCACCGAAAAATTCGATTATCACCTCGGCTACAAATTTTCGACTTACGCGACGTGGTGGATCCGGCAGGCCATCACGCGCGCCATCGCGGATCAGTCGCGCACCATCCGCATTCCGGTGCACATGAACGAGACCCTCACCAAATATCTGCGGATCTCGCGCGAGCTTGAAAAGGAGCTGGGCCGCGCGCCGCGTAACGAGGAGATCGCCAAGCGGCTGGAGACCACCGCGGAAAAGGTGCAGGAACTGCGGGCGATTTCCCGCGACCCGGTTTCGCTCGATCTGCCCGTGGGCAGGGACGGCGAGTCGGTGCTGGGGGATCTTCTCGAGGATCGGCGCTCCGCCTCGCTGCTGGCCCCGCTGATGAATCACGACGTCCGGGACGAAGCGGCCGACGTCCTCAAGACGCTTTCGCCCAGCGAAGAGAAGGTTCTGAGGATGCGCTTCGGCATCGGCTACGACCGCGAGCACACTTTGCAGGAGATCGCCCAGGATTTCGGCCTGACGCGGGAACGAATCCGGCAGATCGAGCTCAAGGGCTTGCAAAAACTGCGCAGCCCGCAAAACGAACAGCGTCTGCGCCCATTAATGACTCTGCAATAAGCCCTTTCCGTGTTATCACCTATACCCCACAGGTGATACAGGATTATCCGATGTAGCCGGACGGAGAGAATCCGCGGGCTCCCGCTACCAATTTGGAAAGGGCATTTTCCTGATTCGCCTCAGCGACTTAGGCCCATCCATGCCCCGCCGCGGGCGTGGTTTCCCCAACGGGGACAGAAAGGGTTTTGCCAACAAAATGATCTTCCGCAGGTCCACGCTTTTCATCTTGGGACTGGCCGCCGCGGCTGTTCCCAGCCAGGCAAGTTTGTCTTTCAACAACGGCGATCAGAGCGCCGGCACTCTGAACGGCGCCATCGCCAACTGGAATAGCGCCAGCGGCCTTAACTATCTCGCGTCCGACATCACGTTTACCGGTTCGCTCGGCGGCACGCCGGCAACTTACAAGGACGCCTCCACCAACCTGGTTTTTGAGGGATTCAATCCCAGCGGCTCGCAGGGCAACGTGGTCAACGGGACGCAAAACAGCCTCTCGATTTCGGGAACGTCGCTCAAGCAATCCGCCAGCGCGGGAATCATCGAAATCACCGGCTTTGGCGCCAGCGTGCAAGCCTTCGCATTCGAGTATCAGCCGGCCTTCACCGGTTCCGATGGATTCTGCATCGGCGTGAATCACGCTTCTTTCGATGAAAGCTCGTTTTGCGATGACTCCACCGGCGTGCAGTCGAGCGGGGATATCGGATTTGTGGGCATCACCAGCACTACACCGATCACCAGCGTCTGGATCGGACCCAGCTTCGATCAGTTGCAAACGTTCCAGATCAACAACTTCGACAGTCCCGTCGGCGAGCGGTCCACTCTGCTGCTGTTCGGCTCCGGGCTCATCCTGATCGGCCTTCTTGGGCGGATCCGGCCAGGCGCGGCGCGGTCCTGACGATCTCCACCGGCAGCACCTCGACCTGCGCCAGCCTGGCGCCCTCGAACGTTACCTCCGCCAGCAGGCCGCGCTGCGTCTCAGGCCGCTGGAACTGATCGAAGACCAGATTGCCGAGCGAATAGAAAATGACTCCGCCGCGGTATGCTTCCCACGGCTGGGCGACGTGCGGATGATGTCCCGCCACCACGCGCGCGCCCGCCTCGATGGCGGCGCGGGCAAACTCCACCTGCCGCGCGTCCGGTTTCTTTGAATATTCGACGCCCGCGTGCATCGAGACGATGGCCACGTCGGCTCTGGCGAGGATCGCCGCCACGTCGCGCCGCATCTGCTCGACGTCCATCACGGCCACGCGATCATCGATATCCTTGAAATTCCCGTTGCACTGGTCATAGGTGTAGCCGAGGAAGCCGAAGCGCGTCCCGTTCCGCTCGATGACCGCGCCCGCGTGAGCCATCGCCGCGCTCTTCCCCGATCCGGCCGCGGCGATCCCATGGCGCTCCAGCCAGTCGATGGTGAACTCAACGCCGTGCGCGCCGCAGTCGCGCGCATGATTGTTGGCGGTGGAGGCCACGTCAATACCGGCCGCCTCCAGCGCCGCGATCATCTCCGGCGCGGCGCGAAAGACCATGTTGCTCTTATTGATCGGATCGCGATCCGAAAACGGCGACTCCAGATTCACGAACGCGGCGTCGGCCGAGCGCAGAAAATCGGACAAATCGCGCAGCGGCCAGGACGGATCGCGCCGCTCGGCCGCCAGCCGGCCTACATAGCGCCCCAGCATCACGTCTCCGCCAAACACCAGCCGCGTGCGCCTGGGGCGGGGAACGCCTTCCTGCGCGCCCGGCAAGCAGAAGGGAATCGCCGCCGCAGCCGCCAGCGCCGCGCGGCGGCTGGGACGCCGGGTCATAGATCGACCTTCGCCGCGGCGGCCTCATCCACGAAAATATCCAGCGCACTGGCGTTTCGCACCACCACCTGCGCGGGAAATCTCTTGGGATCGTAGGGCCCTTCCAGCACCGCTTTCAACGCCTCCGCCTTGTCGGCTCCGGTGATGAGCATGACCACGTTGTGCGCCGCCAGCAAAACGGCCGGCAGCAGCGTGATTCGCCACTGCTTTAACTTTTCGACGTAAGTCGCGCTGGCGATGCTGCGCCGGTTCTCGATCAGCGGCTCGCCCGGGAAAAGACTTGCGGTGTGCGCATCCGGTCCCATGCCGAGATGAATCACGTCGAAGCGCGGCATATCGCCCGGCGTCAGATCGAAAACCGCGTGTATTTCGTCGGTATAGACGCGCGCGGCCTGATGCGGCTCCAGTTCGGCCCGAATGCGATGGCGGTTGGCTTCCGGGAAACCGGCCGCATCGAGCCAGACGTCCTTGGCGAATTTGAAGTTGCTCTGGGAATCGCCGGGCGGCACGCCGCGCTCATCAGCCCAGAACAACTGCACCCGGTCCCAGGCGAAGGGCTCGCGCGCGAACTTCTCAAACATCGGCCGCGGCGAGGACCCGCCGGAGACGGCCATGCGCGCCACCCCGCGCGCCTGGATCGCGGAGCCGAGCAGATCCAGAATCCGGCGCCCGCAGGCGCACGCCGCCTGGCTGGCATCGCGGTGCCGCGAAAAATTCATGCTCTTTTATTATCGTTCAGGCCGCCTTCCCGGCGATCCGCGCTAGCTTATCCACTTCAACAAGCGGATCACACCCAGGCTGCTCGCCTTGCGGTGTGCGGAAACGTTCTTCCGCGCCTGAATTTCGCGGCGGTTCTGGAAATAGTAGCGATAGGCGCGATACAGCATTTCGTGGTTGGCCAGAGTCGGCGACCAGCGCAGTTCCTGCTTGATCGCCGCCGTGTCGAAGGAAAAATCCTCGGCGATCATTTTATAGTGATAGGGACCGAGCGGCGAAATTTTCGCAAGATGCGCTGCGCGCATGGCCAGCAGCGCCGGCGATTTGGGCAGCGAGGCCACGCGGGAGCGGCTGCCCGCTTTCTCGATCACATACTGATAGACTTCGCGCATGGAGCGGACATCGTCGGAACCGATTCCGAAGGTGGCCGAGCGGCCGTAGCCCTCGGCTTTGAGCATCGCGTCGATCAAATCCTGGGCGTAGATGAACTGATAATGATTGGCGCCGCTTCCGACCACCCACACCTTGCGATTTTCGGCGATGAAATCGAACAGAATCGTGAGCAGCCCCAGCCGGCCTTCGTCGATGATCGTGGGGCAGCGCAGCGTCACAATTTGCAGATCACCCTCATAGCGGCGCAGCACTTTTTCGCCTTCCCACTTGGAAAGTCCGTAGGTTTCGGCGGGCTTGGGCTCGTCGTCTTCCCGCACCGGCCGGCCGAAGTTTTGCGCCCAAAGACAGTTGGATGAGGTATAGATCAGACGCTCGGCTTTGGCCCGCCGCGCCTGTTCGGCCACTTCGCGGGTGCCGTCGACGTTCGAAGTCCACAGCGTGTGCTCATCCACGCCGCCATGGGCGAGCATCGCCGCGCAATGATAAACCGTGCCGATCTTATGCCGCGAGAAAATGCGCTGCAAGGCTGCCGAGTCGCGAATGTCGGCCTGGTGCGATTCGAGATTGGGATGCTCGGCCGGGCTTGGCTGCAAATCGACGTTGACGACCGCGAGTCCCAGATCGAGGAGGCGCGCCACCAGCAGCGATCCGAGGAATCCCGAACCGCCAGTGACCAGGACTGTTCTCATGATCGCCAGATCGGGGGAAAGCGGGCGCGACTCTATAGGGTGGTCACCTGATTTGGTTCAGTTTGGGTCGAATTAAGGCCGCAGCAAGGCCACTTCGGGATGGATAATCCTTCCGGTGATGGTGCACGGAGTGAATTCTACATGGTAGGCCGGCCAGATCCCGCGAGCGATTCGCGGAAGCTCATCGGCGTCCTCGGTGTGGTGTTCCAACTCCAGCGACATGCGCGGGTGAAACTTCCTCAGAGTTTGCGACGCGCCAAGGAGCGCGTGGCTTTCGGCGCCTTCGATGTCCATTTTGATGAAATCGACTTTTTCGAGGCGCAGCTCCGCAACGATTTCGTCGATGGTGACCAGCGGAACCAGGATCGTGCGCGCTCCGCGCCCGCCCAGCACCAGGCTGCTGCCGAGCGGATTGGGATCGATATGCAGTGGCAGCGTGGAATCGGCGTCCCAGGCGCCTTTGGGAACCACGATGACCCGGCCGGAGGAGATTTCCCGCTGCAAGTTTCTGCGCAGGCATTCAAGCGTCGTGGGTTCCGGCTCGACCGCGACGACCAGCTTGGCGCCAGCGCGCAAAGCATCGCGGGTCACGGTGCCGACGTTTGCTCCGATGTCCAGGACGACGTCGCCGGGCTGGACCATTCCCGCCCGAATGTGATAGACGTCCGCCTGGCTTTCAGCGACCAGCTCCGGCAATGTGCCGCCATTGAGCTGAAACCAGGTCGGACCTAGGGGAGTTTCGAAGAGCGCGATGGGGCCGTCATTTTTCACGAGCTGGACCGTGGGTTTGGCGGCGTCCTCCCTCCGTTGCGCATCGAAAATGCCGCGAGAAAAAACAGAGCATCCCTGTGCGACCGTGACTATCCCGCCCAGCTTGCCCAGGACGACGATGGCCCGGTCCGGAGCGATTTCGGCAATGGTCAATCCGAGGACCGCGGCAAGAGCAAGACCGGAGGCTAAGATTGAAACGCCGGTCAGGAATCCCTTTTCGTTTCTCATATTTTCTACTCCCGTTTTCTACTCCCGTTCATCGGCCGATTCCAGGTGGGTCGTTAGGCTTCCGGTGGACGCTTAAAAGCGCCTGTCTGGCGGAGAGTTACGCTCGCGAGGTTCCCGTTTCCGGTCCGGACCGTAAGGGATGTGAGCGCCGATCTCGAAGGAGTCGCTTAAGCCGGAAATTTCTCGCGCAATTGATCCAGGCGCGCGCGCGCCTGGCCGGAATCGATGGATCGCGCCGCGAGCGTCATGGCCGCGCCGAAATCCCGCGCCAGTCCCGCCGCGATGAGGCCGGCGGCGGCGTTGACCAGCACGATATCGCGCTCCGGACCGGAGGCTCCGTCGAGCACCTGGCGGGCAATCTCGGCGTTGCGCGAGGCGTCGCCGCCTTTCAAATCCTCCAGCCGCGCGCGCCGGACGCCGAACTGCTCCGGCGTCCAGAGATAGCGGGCGACGCGGGCTCCGCACACATCGTAGACGTCGGTGGGAGCGGTGGTGCTGATCTCGTCCAGGCCGTCATGGCCGTGAACGATAAAGGAGCGCCGGGTTCCCAGCCGGGCCAGCGCTTCGGCCATGATCTGCGCCGCGCCGGGCGAGGGCGCGCCGATCACCTGCACTTGAGCCCGCGCCGGATTGGCCAGGGGTCCCAGTAGGTTGAACACCGTGCGCATCTTCAGTTCCCGCCGCACCGGCTGGGCATATTTCATCGCGGGATGCAGATTGGGGGCGAACAGGAAGGCGAGGCCGATCTCGCGGACCGCGCGCGCGGCCTCGTCCGGCGTCATCGCGAAGCGAACGCCCAAGGCTTGCATCACCTCCGCGCTGCCCGCGCCGGTGTTGGAAATCGAACGGTTGCCGTGCTTGGCGACGCGCGCGCCGGCGCCCGCCATCACCAGCGCGGCAAGGGTGGAGATGTTGAACGTGCCGTGTCCGTCGCCGCCGGTGCCGCAGGTGTCGATCACCTCGTCGCCGGCATCAACCGGGATGACGCGTTCCCGCATGGCGCGCGCGAATCCGGCGAGCTCGTCCGCGGTTTCGCCCTTCATCTTTAATGCGACCAGAAACGCGGCGACCAGCGGCTCACTGGCCTCGCCTTCGAGCAGAACGCTCATGGCCTGGCGCGCATCCTCCGGCGTGAGATGCTCGCCGGCGGCGACGCGATGGAGAAAGGGCAGCAGAGACATCGTCAGCGGGCCGGAAGCCCGCAATCCTCAAGCTTAGCGTGCCGGGCGGCCGGCCGAGAAATTCGCGGCGTGTAACCGTAGGGGAACTTCCCGGTAATAGCACGCGTATGAGGATCATGCGGATTTTTGCGCTCGTTCTCGCCGGCGCGGTTCTACTCGCCGCAGCCGGGGTCAAGGATTTTTCGAAAACCGTCCCGCTCGATGGCAAGGGACGCTTTACGCTCGATACGTATAAAGGATCCATTCACATCACCGCCTGGGATCAGCCGCAGGCGCAGATCCAGGCCCGGATTGAGGAGGATCCAGGCTGGCGGGCGATGCCCGTCGAGGACGTCGAGATCCGCGTCGACGCCTCCGGCGGCGAAGTTCGCGTTACGACCGATTATCGCCGCCAGTTTTGGACCGACGGCAACCTGCCATTTGTCCACTACACGATCCGGGTGCCGCGCGGCGCCGCTTTGCGCATCAAAGATTACAAATCGGAATCGGATATCAGCGGCGTTCAAGGCGAATTGGAATTTGAGACGTATAAAGGCCGCGCGCGAATCGAGGACATCGCGGGAGCTTTCGCGCTCAAAACCTACAAAGGCGAGATTCAAGCGGCGGTGGCGAAGTTCGCCGGGCCCAGCCGCATCAACACCTATCGCGGCGCCGTGGATGTTTCGCTGCCGCGCGCCAGCGCCTTCGATCTTCGCACCAGTCTTGAGCGGCGCGCCGAATTTGAGTGCGATTTTCCACGGACTATTGCTTCCCGGGCAAGACAAACGCGAATCGACGGAGCGGTAAATGGGGGCGGCGCTGCGCTGCGCATCAGCTCTTATCGCGGAAATATCCGGCTGCGCGCGATCTAGCGAAGAAACGTCCTTTACTTACAATCACCTAAGATGCTACTCTCAGTTCTTAATGCGAACTGTCGACCTGATTCATCGCAAGCGGGACGGAGAAGAACTCTCTCCCGAAGAGATTGCCTTCCTCGTTGACGGTTATACGAGCGGGTCCATTCCTGATTATCAAATGGCCGCCTTTCTGATGGCGGTTTTTTTCGCCAGCATGACCGATCGTGAGGTCAGCGCGTTGACCGAACGAATGGTCGCCTCGGGCGAAACCATCGATCTGTCTTCGGTTCCGGGCGTGAAGGTGGACAAGCACTCCACCGGCGGAGTGGGAGATAAAACCAGCCTGATCGCCGCGCCGCTGGCCGCCGCGGCGGGCGTCGTCGTGCCGATGATTTCCGGGCGCGCGCTGGGCCACACCGGCGGAACCCTGGATAAGCTCGAATCGATTCCGGGCTTTCGCACCAATCTCACGGTGGATGAGTTTCGCGCTCAGCTCGCGAAGTTGAAGCTGGCCTTCATGGGACAGACGCCGCAGGTTGCGCCGGCCGACGGCAAGCTCTACGCGCTGCGGGATTCGACGGCGACGGTGGAATCGATCCCGTTGATCGCGTCTTCGATCATGTCCAAGAAGCTGGCCGAGGGGATGGACGCGCTGGTGCTCGACGTAAAGGTGGGCTCGGGCGCGTTCATGAAACGGCAGGTCGACGCGCGGCGGCTGGCCCAGATGATGGTGGGCATCGGACGGCGGCTGGATAAGCGGGTGCAGGCGCTGATCACGGATATGAATCAGCCGCTCGGCTTCGCCATCGGCAATGCGCTCGAAGTAATGGAGGTTTCACAGACGCTGCAAAACGCCGGGCCCACCGATCTCACCCGGCTTTCGCTGGAGCTGGCGGCGCGGATGATTTACCTGGGCAAGGTGGCGCCGACCCTCGAAGAAGCGCGCGAGCTGGCGCAGAAGAAACTGCTGGACGGCTCCGGTTATCGGAAATTCAAGGAAGTGATCGCGGCGCAGGGCGGCAATCCGCAGGTGCTGGACCGCTTCGAGCTGCTGCCCAACGCCACCGGGGCGCGGGAGATCACCTCGCCGCGCGCGGGCTATATCAGCGCCATCGACGCCGCCTATATCGGGCAGGCTTCGTCCATGATCGGCGCGGGCCGCGATATGAAGGAAGACGCCATCGATCCGGCGGTCGGCGTGATTCTGGAAGTGAAAATCGGCCAGAAGGTCGACGCCGGCGGCGTGTTGTGCCGCCTTTACTACACCAACGACGCCAATGTCGAGGAGGCGGCCCAGCTCGTCGAGGACGCCTTCCGTATCTCGGGCTCGGCGCCGGAGGAGCGGGAGCTGATTCTCGAAGTGGTCGGCTAGCGGATTGACCGCCACAGCGCTGCCGGAACAGATCCTGGTATTCTTGTGAGTACCGGTGAATCTTTCTGTCGTCATTCCGATCCACAATGAAGAACCGTCGCTGCTGCCCTTGTATGACCGCCTCACGGCGGTAATGGAGCGGATCCACAAGCCCTATGAGATTATTTTTGTGGACGATGCCTCCACCGACCGCAGCTTTGATCTGCTCGCCAATCTGGTCGAAACCGATTCGCGGCTGAAGGTGATCCGCCTGCGGAGAAACTTCGGGCAGACCGCCGCGCTCGCTGCCGGATTCGACGAAGCGCAGGGCAACGTGATCATCTCGCTTGACGGCGATTTGCAGCACGCGCCCGAAGATATTCCCGCGCTGCTGGAAAAAATCGAGGAGGGCTACGATATCGCCAGCGGCTGGCGCAAGAATCGGCTGGATAACGCGGTGACGCGGAAAATTCCCTCGCGCATCGCCAATTGGCTGATGAAGAAGGCGTCCAATGTCGATCTGCGCGATTTCGGAACGACGTTTAAAGCCTATCGCGCCGAAGTGCTGAAGGACGTGAATCTCTACGGCGAGCTGCACCGCTTTATCCCCGCGCTGGCCGCGTTCTATGGCGCGCGCGTCGCCGAAGTGCCTATCCGCAATCTGCCGCGCTCCTCCGGCGGCTCGCATTATGGCCTTGGCCGCACCTTCCGGGTGATGTTCGATATCTTCACCATCTGGTTTTTGCTGAAATATTTCACGCGTCCCATGCACTTTTTCGGGAAGTGGGGGCTGGCCTTCACCGGCTGCGGCGGAAGCATTCTGGCGTTTCTGGCGGGAGAAAAAGTCTGGACCGGCCGCGACATTATCCAGGATCATGGGCCGCTCATGGTGCTGGGCGCTCTCTCGCTGGTCACCGGAATTGTTTTATTCTGCACGGGACTGCTCGGCGAGGTGCTGACCCGGACCTATTTCGAAAGCCAGGGCCGCCGGATTTACGCCGTCCGCGAAATCCGCACGCGCCGCGAGCCGCAGGTGGCCGACGGCGCACACGGCGCGCGCTGAGCGATGGCTGTACGCGCGGTGATTTTCGATTACGGCGGCGTCGTCTGTTTTCATCCCTCCAAGGAACAGATCGCCGAGGCCGCCGCCGTTTGCCGGGTTTCCCCGGAAGATTTCGTGCGCGCGCTCTGGACGAACCGCCTGCGCTATGACGCGGGCCAGCATCCTTACGACTACTGGCGCGAAACCGCGGCGCTGATGAATCGCACCTTCAGCGACGCCGAAATCGAGGAGATGATCCGCCGGGAGATCGATTTCTGGAGCCGCTGGGACGATCGCGTGCTGGCCTGGACCGGCCGGCTTCGCGCTTCCGGCGTGCGCACCGGGCTTCTTTCCAATCTTCCCATCCCGCTCGGGGGGAGGCTGAAAAGCAACGGCCTGTTAAAACATTTCGATCAGATTACGTTTTCCTTCGAGCTGGGCTGCACCAAACCCGACCGGCGGATTTACGAACACGCCCTTCAGGGGCTCGGCCTCCCGGCCGAAGAAGCGTTGTTTATCGACGACCGGCCCGAAAACGTCGCCGGCGCACGGCGCGCGGGTCTGCACGCGGAGCTTTACACCGGCTGGGAAGATTTTCGCGGCGTGCCCGCGCGCTACGCTCTTCCGGATTGAGCGGGAAGCGAGGCTTATCGAACAGCCCGGTGCCCGCGATGCCTGCCGGCGCGGTAACCGCAGGTCATTGAACGCCGAGCGATCGCCGCAGCGCGAGGAACTCCGGCAACACCATCGATTCCCGCAGGGGATCGCCGGCTTCTTCGGGCAGCGGCCACCGCCGCAGTAATTCTCGGGCCTGGTCCTTGTCGCCGGATGCCGCCAGCGCCGCCGCGTAGAAGGTCCGGGCCTGGCCGTCGGCAGGCGGCAGCGTAGTCTCGTATGTCTTGCGGAGTGACGCCGCGTCCTCGCGGATTCCCGCGTTCCAAATCGCGAGCTGGCGCGCCGCCAGCACCTTATCGGGCGAGGATTCCAGCACGTCGATGGCCTGATCGCGACGGCCGGTGGTATAGAGCCAGCACGCTTGCCGCCAGGCGCGCAGCCGGTCGTCGCGCTGCGAATCGAGGTACCGCTTGAAGATGGAATCGGCGCCGGCCAGATCCCCGGCGAGCCAGTGCGCCGCCGCCGCCTTGTACAGATCCGCGCCGCCTAAAAACGCGGGATTTTGCTGATAAACGCGCAAAAACAGTTTTTCCGCGTCGGCGAAGCGCCCATTCATGAAATACGCCTCGCCCAGCGAATCGAGCATGTTGAGCGCTTGCGCCGGCTGCTTCCCATACGCCTCGAAGGCCTTGCGCGCGCCGTCGAGATCGCCGGCCATGGCGCGCGCATAGCCAAGCGAGTTCAGCGCCGCGGGATTGTTCGGATCGATCGCCGCGATCTTCTCATATGCCGACGCGGCGGCGCCGAAGTTCCGCGCGCTCAGCTCCGCTTCGGCGAGCGTATTGAGTAAAGCCGGATCGTTCGGTTCGAGCGCAGCCAGTCTGGTGAGAGCCTGCGCCCGCGCCGCTACGTCGCCTGAAAGCGCCGCCGACGCAACTTCGATTTTCATCCGGTCAATTTCGCTTCTGAGATCCGGCTGCGCCAGCGCGCGATGGGCGGCGTCAAGCGCTTCCGCAGTCGCGCCGCGCGCGGCAAGAGAATCAATCCAGGACAACCAGGCCGCGCCAAATTTGGGATCGAGCGTCACCGCGCGCTGGTACTCGCCGCGTCCCCAGGCGGCAATCGCCTCCTCGTTGGCGGTCGAAAAGCCGCGGGCCGAAGGATTGATCCGCCTGGCGACGGCATTCATGGCCTTCAGCACATCGCCGCGCTCCGCCATCGCCTCGACAATCTTGTGCCGCGACGCGTCTTCGGCTTCCACTTCGAAGCGCACTTCGGCCGGGCCGCCGGTGAAGTATCCGTGCAGCAATCGCGTCGCGCCGCCCGCGTAGGCCGCGCTTACGTCCTGGGCGCGAAACGCCGCGATGGAGCCCGCCCCGGCGATCTCCGCTTCGACGATGGCCGGCGCCGCCGACGCAATCCAGTCAAGCGAATCATCGCCGGTCAAATTTTCAAACGGCAGGATGGCGATTCTTTGCGCGGCCCGCCGCGGCGAGCCGCAACACGCCGCCAGTGCGGCAACCAACACCACGGCGCCGGAGCGGATCAGAGGACTTTTTGCTCCGTAGCCAGGATCTGCTTGAACTCGGCGTTATCTTGCAGCTTGGCGAACTCCGGATCGGTGCGGAATTTCTTGCGGTCCTTGAATCCTTCTTCGAGGCATTTCCGCATGTACAGCAGCGCGTGCTCCACGTCGCCATCCTTGGCGTAGGTTTTGGCCATTAGGTAGTGCAGATTCGCCCGGTCCTCCACCGAACGCTCCTGAAGCGTCGTGCCCACCGCGTTGCGGCGCTCGAAGACCAGCGGATCCAGCTTCAGCGCTTCCTGAAACATCACCGCCGCCTTCTTGTAGTCCTTGCGGGCGAAATACGCGGTGCCGAGATTGCTAAGGAACGACGCGGTGTTCGGCATAATCCGGATGGCCTTCCGGTATTCGCCGATGGCGCGCCGGTAGGATTTGCGCGCGTAGTAGATGGTCCCCAGATTGTTGATCGCCTCGGCGTACTTCGGATCCAGCTTGATCGCGCGCTCGTACTGGCGCTTGGCCGCGTCCAGATCGAGCATCTGATGATAGGCGATTCCGATCTTGTTGGCGAGCACCGCTGAGTTCTTCGGGCCCTCCTGATACGTCTCGATCGCCTCGCGGTACATCTTTCGCGCCATGAAAATGTCGCCGCGCGTTTCCGGGGAAAGCTCCTTCACCGGATTGGCCGGGGCGGTCCGTTCCGGCGCGCGAAATCCGTTGGCGGTCTGCGCCGGCGGATTCTGAAACCCTAACGTCGTTACGAACAGCAACGAGAGACCGAAAAGCATGGGGGCCTCCTATATGGAATACACTTTATCATTGCCTATCGGCAGATTGAAGCCGGGGGGTTAGCCTATTCCATGCGGCTTGGCGGCCTTTTCCAGAGCGGCCACTCCGGGCAGTTCGATTCCGCCCAGGAACTCCAGCGACGCTCCGCCGCCCGTCGAGATGTGGGAGATTTTATCGGCCACGCCCGCGGTTCGGATCGCCTTTTCGGAATCCCCGCCGCCGACCACGCTGACCGCGCCGGATTCCGCCACCGCTTTCGCCAACGCGATGGTTCCTTTATCGAAGGGCGGCACTTCGAACACGCCCATAGGGCCGTTCCAGATGATCGTCTTGGCGCCGAGGATCACATTTTCATAAAGGCCGATCGTACTGGGCCCGATATCCAGACCCATGTAGCCGTCGGAGATCTGCTCCACCACTTCGGTCTCCACTCCCGGCTTCAGTTCGGCGGCCTGCACGTGATCCACCGGCAGCTCCAGCTTGGGACCTGCCTGCCGCATCAGCTCGCGCGCCAGATCCAGCATGTCTTCCTCGACCAGTGATTTTCCGGTCGATTCTCCGCGCGCCCGCAGGAAGGTATAGGCCATCGCACCGCCGATCAACAGACGGTCGACGAACTTCATCAGGTTCCGGATCACCGGAATCTTGTCGGAAACCTTCGCTCCGCCCAAAATGGCGATGCAGGGGTGCTGTGGATTTTGCGTCGCCTTGGTCAGATACTCCAGCTCTTTTTTCATCAACAGGCCCGCCGCCGCCTGTCTGACGTAGGCGATCATCCCGACCGTGGAAGCGTGAGCCCGGTGCGCGGATCCGAAGGCGTCGTTGACGTAGAGGTCGCACAGGGCGGCGAGCCGCCGCGCAAATTCCGGATCGTTTTTCTCTTCCTCCGGATGAAAGCGGAGATTTTCGAGCAAGAGAACCTCGCCGGGCTGGGGCAGCATCCTTTCGACCTCCGCCCCGACGCAATCCGGAGCCATGGCGACCGGTTTCCTCAACAGTTCGCTCAAGCGCGCGGCGACCGGCGCCAGGCTCATTTCCGGGTTTGGCTTGCCTTTGGGGCGGCCCAGATGACTCGCCAGGATCAGGGCCGCGCCGTGGTCGAGGGCGAAATTGATGCTTGGAAGCGAAGCTTTAATGCGTTCATCGCTGGTAATCACTTTGCCGCCGTTCGCCAGCGGCACATTAAAATCAACGCGCATGAACACGCGTTTTCCACGAAGATCTAAATCCTGAATGGAAAGGGCCATTTTCGTCCTTGTTCACGTTTCGTTGTTCTGGAGATTTTGTGGATCGCAAATCGGACGGGATCGAAGGACGCCGTCCGCTGGCGCTTTTCCGCTCGCCAGTACGTTTCGCACAATCCTACCTTACTACGGCGCTTTCCGGCGGCGGCGAGGCCGGAAGCAACTTCTACTGCGGCAGGATATTCACGATGCGGTCGGATCCCGCTGCGGCGTGCAGCATCAAATGCAAGTTGTTCCGGGCGGCGTCGTGCCACCACGCGCCGGGGCGCAACTGATCGCGCCTCGACACTCGTTTGTACTCGCCGGACTCCTCCGATACCGCGCGCGGCGCCGCGACGTGGTGCAGGATCCACTCGTAGGTGCGCTCCCGTTGGGTCTCGATTTCGACGCGCAGGAAATCGCCCGCCGGCGCCGCGTGGAACTGCGAATTTTCCTCCAGTTCCGGCTCCCAGAGAAAGAATTCCGCGCCAAGCGATGGGAAATAGTGCAGTTCCATTTTATTTTCCGCGGCGAACGGCACAATCCAGCCGTTTCGGACAAACGCCGGAATCCGCCCCGGCGGCGCGTTCACCTCGATCGTTTGCCGGCCTGGATACTCGATATTCGTCCGCAAATCGGTCCAGTTTCCGCGCGGCAGCTCGATCCTGCGCCGCGCGCTCGGCCCAAGCACGGGCGCGAGCAGCACCTCATCGCCGAGCATAAACACGCTGGTCTGCCGGTCCGAATCGGCATCGCGCGGAAACTGCATCGGCAGCGGGCGGATGAGCGGATAACCGCGGTCGTAGGCCTCGCGGAGATAGGTTACCAGGTATGGCGTCCAGGCCCGGCGCACGGCCGTGTCGATGCCTCCTTCGCCGGCGCTTCGAAAGACGATCGGCAGCAGTGTGCTGAGGTCGGCCGCGCGCCGCCGCACCGGCAGGGGCGCATCGTCGAACTTCGATAGATCCAGCGCCGGATACGTGACGCCGGAGAGGCTCCAATCGAGAATCGTTCGCACCAGGGCCGCCAGATCGCCCCAGGAGCGGACCGGGGCGGCGGGCAGCTTTTGCGCGGCCTTCGGCAGCCGGTCCGGCGAAAGAAGATCGAGCGACTCGGCCTTGACTTCGCTGTTCGGCAAAAGCGACGCGTATTGCTCGAGGATTTCCTTCGGCGTCGGGCCGTAATAAAAGATATAGTCCATCGAATCCGCGCCGCCCGCTTCAATGGCGCCACGGCGGAAGTCGAAGACGCAGCTTACAGGCCAGCGCACCAGCATTCCGTAACCGGCGCTGGTAAAGAAATAGCCGTGCTGCCGCTCGATGCGCTCGCCGCGGATATTCAACGACGGCCCGGCGCCCATCAATCCGTAAACGCGCTCGTTTTGCGCCAGCGCGATCCGCAACTCGACGCCGCCGCCGGATTGCGCCAGCGCCGCCTCGGTCACCGGAGTCTGGCCCGAATGAATGCGCAGCGCGAGATCGTTCCGGTCCAGATCGACGGTTAGGTATTTCGTCCGCATGGTGATGATCGGGCCGGCGTCTTCGAGCTCCGGCGCAATGTTTTCATGCGCCAGCGCCGCCAACCGGGGCACCGCGCCGGACCAGTTGCGGGAAAAATGAAAGGCCACCGGACTGAGCCATTCGAGCTCCGCCGCGCCGTCGTCGAGGCGCATGCTCAATTTGCCGGCGCTCCAATCGCGCGAGACAATGCCGGCCGAAGCAGCGGACGCCAACAGCAGCAAAACACACCAGCGCCGCATTTTAAATCAAGAGAAGCTTACGCTGAATTTCGCCGGTTACGCGCGCGCTCTTGTCATCCACGAACACGTCCACTTCCGAACGAATCCCGAAGTCCGGCAAATATATTCCGGGTTCGATCGAGAAACAGGTCCAGGGGATGATTTTTCGTTCATCGTGCGTTTCGTAGTTGTCGATGTTGGCTCCGGTGCCGTGAATATCCTCGCCGATGGAGTGTCCGGTTCGATGGAAGAAGTAATCGCCGAAGCCTTTGGCGCGGATATGCGCCCGCGCCGCGTCGTCCACTTCAAACCCGCGCAGCTCTTTTCCCGCAGCGACGGCGTCCTGAACGCGCAGGATTGCGCAGTCGCGCGCCTCGGTCACCGCGTGAAAAACATTTTGAATCCGCTCCGGCGGAACCTCGCCGCAGTATCCGGTCCAGGTGATGTCGTAATAGACACTGCCCGGCTGGTCGAGCTTTCCCCAAAGATCGATCAGCACCAGATCTCCGCGCTTGATCTCGCAGCAGTTTTCCCGCGTCGGATCATAGTGCGGATTGGACGCGTTTCCGTTCACCGCCACGTCTGGACCGTGGTCGATAAATAATCCTTCCTCTTTATATCTCGCCAGAATGAATTGCTTGATGTCCCACTCCGTGATGGCCGAGCCGGCCCGCTGCGCGGCGCCGATTTTCTCGAACGCCTCGCGCCGGACGCGGTCGATGCGGCGTCCCGCTTCCAGGTGCGATTCCAGTTGCTCCGCCGTCCATCTCGCTTCGAACCGCTGCACCAGATTGGCGGAGCTGACGATCTCGACGCCGAGCGACCGCACCAGCTCGACCGTGCCGGCATCCACCATCGCCACGTAGGGAATGGCGCAGCCCGGCGAATACTGCATCGCGACTCGCTTTGCAGGGCCGAGAATCGCGCCCAGGCGGCGCACCATTTCCCCCCATTCGGCGTACTCGGTTTGCTTGCCCGGCAATGCATCCAGCGTGTGGGCTTCGATTTTGTGAACCAGCCGCCGCGGCTCGCCTTGCGCGGGGATGAAGTAATACCAGCGCCGCGAAACCATCGAGCCCGGCGTGAACCGGAGCACGCGGTAGGCGAGCGGATCGCGGCGGTGATGATCGAAAAACAGCCAGCCGTCCAGATTTTCTTCCCGAATTGCCGCTTGAATATCCTCAAGATTCATCGAAGTTCCCCCGATTCGAAAAACGGCTTCCATTTCTTCTCCGGCGGACGCGGAGTAAGCAAGCTCACGATCACCAGACTTGCCACGGAAGCAATCAGCGCCGGATAAACCGCGTCCACGTCGTTTTTCCAGCCGTGCTCCTGCGCGAGATTCCAGGCGACCGTTATGACGGTTCCGAGCAGAATCGACACCACCGCGCCGGCGGTCGTGGTGCGCTTCCAAAAGAAAACGGCAAGAACGGCGGGTGTAACCGCGGCTCCATACACCGTGTATGCATAGAGCGAGGCGTTCAGAATCGATTCAAATTGCGTCGCCTGAAGCAGCGCGAAAATTCCCAGCGCCACCACCAGCAGGCGCGATACGATCAGCGTCTGTCTTTCTGTGGCGTTCGGATGGATGAAGCGGCCGTAGACGTCGTGAATCAGATTCGTGGCCGGCGAAAACAGATAATTATTCGCGGTCGAAATGACCTTCGCGAAAATCCCGCCTAACAAGATGGCGCCGATCAGCGTCGGCAGGCCCTTCCGCGCGACCAGGGCGATAATTTCGCGGGGCTTATCGGTGGCAAACCTGGCGCTGCCGATGATCGCCAGCATCATCAACAGCGTTTCGAGCAGCACCGTGCCGGCGATCCACCCGAAAACGGCGTAGCGCGCGTCTTTTTCCGATCGTGCCGAAAAAAATTTCTGATACATGCCCTGATTGCCGACCAGCAGCAGCGTCGTCGGAAGCATGAAGCCGAGAGCCCGCCGCAGGCCGACGTCGCCCAATACGGTGAAGTGGCTTGCCGGCAGCGCGGCGCGAACCTGCGGCCATCCGCCCTGGCGCAATAACAGCGGCACGGAGACGACGGCGATCAGCGTCACCAGCGCGCCGATCACCAGGTCCAGATACGCAACCGAGGCCATCCCCGCAGCGGCGGTAAATAAAATGACGAACGCGGCAATAATGTACATCCCGGCGGCGCGGCCGAGCTGGGGAAAGATCAGATGCAGCACGTCGCCGCCGCCCTTGAACTGATAGCTGGTGATGACAGTGTAGGAAATGACGATGGCGATGGTCGCCATCACGCGCGCTGCCGTGTTATAGCGCGCTTCCAGCAGATCGGGAACCGTAAACTGCGCGAAGCGCCGGGCGCGCCCGGCGATGGCGGCGATGAGAATCAGACCCACCCATCCGCCCGCCGGCTGCCAGAGGGCGACGAATCCGTGCTCGTATCCGTTTTCCGCGCCGGCAAACAGGCTGCCCGCGCCGATCCAGGAGCTGAGCAAGGTGAACACCAGCACCGTCCAGGGCAGTTTTCGGCCGGCGACCAGAAAATCGTCGCGGCTCCGAACCGTGCTCATCCGCGCCAGGGTCACGCCGATGAGCACGGCGAGCACCAGGCCCAGCACCAGCGCGTAAATAAAATCGGGAGTCATCCGGAAATGCGGCGCCACTCCACGGTTGTTCTGAAATTCGCCAGCCCCGCTACATCGCGCGCGTCCACCACGGAAAAACACAGGATGTCATCGACCCAGTCCTGGCTGTATCCTTCGCGATACTGCGTGGCAACGGTCAGTGTATAGTCTTGCCGGGTCAGGAGGCAATCGAAGGTGAAGTCGATCTCAAAAAGCTCGCCGGCGGCGACGCGGCCGAGATCGATGCCTTCGATGCGCGTGTTGGTTCCGAACACGTCGATTCCCAGGCGATTTCGGATCAGCAGGCCGACAACGGGATCTTCCAGATCGCGCTCGGCCTGGGCGCGGATGCGAACCGTCACGGGCTCGCCCGGGCGCAGCGCCGCGGTTGGCGCGCCATTCGCGTCGATCAGTTCCGCGCTCAGAATGCGGCTCGCTCCGTCGCCGTGGCGAAATGTTCCGCTGGCCGTTTCCTGGCGCGGCGCCTGCTCGCGCTCAAGCACCATGCCGACATAGCGATTCACCACATCGCTAGGCGGTCCGCAGGCGGCGACGCGGCCACCGATCATCAGCGCCGCGCGGTCCGAGAGCCGCTTGACCAGGCCAAGGTCGTGGGAAACAAACAGAATTGTGACGTTTTGCTGCTTGAGTTCCTCGAATTTCTTGATGCACCGGTTGGCGAAAATCGCGTCGCCGACGGCCAGCGCTTCATCCACGATCAGGATCTCCGGCTCCACGTGAATCGCCGTGGAAAACGCCAGCCGCACATACATCCCGGTGGAGTATTCCTTCACCGGGCGATCGAGAAACGCGCCGATTTCCGCGAATTTTTCGATCGCCGGGAAGATGCGCTCCATTTCGCGGCGCTCCATCCCCAGAATTTCGCCGTTTAAAAAAACGTTTTCGCGGCCGGTGAACTCGGGATTGAAGCCGGCGCCCAACTCCAGCAGAGCGGCGATGCGCCCGTGCCGGATCACCCGCCCGCGCGTCGGCTCCAGGATCCCGCTGACGATTTGCAGCAGCGTGCTTTTGCCGCTTCCGTTCGGTCCGATGAGGCCGAAGACCTCGCCGCGCTCAACCCGCAGATTGACATCGCGCAGCGCCCAAAATTCCGCAGGCGGGGAATTTTTTGAAAACGGCAGAATTTCCAGCAGACGGTCCACAGGCCGCCGGTACAAACGATAAAGCTTGGAGACGTTCTGGACCTGAAGCAAGCCTTCAGTTTATCAAGGGCCCATCCGCAGGCTGCGCCGGAAGGGAGCCGGCAGCGGCGTCGCGTAGCCAACCAGGCAGTACTGATCGAGGGCGAAGAGCACCACGCTTTCAAATCCTTTGCCCAACGCGCTCCGCGCTTCCTTGAGCCATGGCGTAGTCGGATCGTTGACGCCGACCAGATGGGAGCTCTGCGCCGGAGGGAAACTCATGCTGGAGGGAAACGCGATCGAGGATTCCGCCAGATCCAAATTCCGCTGGAAGGTAAAGTCGAAATTCTCTGTCTTCAGAACCGCCAGAGCGGATGGCGTCCAGGCGGTCTGAGGGAAATTGATGGCCTGGTTGAAGGGCGTTTGATTTGTGTCCGCCGGATAGAGCACCTCGAACCGGCAGTCGGGCTGCGTAGTCCGCACCGATGCCGCGATTGCGCTGGTAAAGTTGCCGACCAGTGAGGCCAGGAACGCGGTCACCTCCGGATAGCTCGCCGGATCGGCCGTATTCGTCGTGATCACCGGCATCGAAAAGCCGTATTGCGCCAGGAACTGCGCTTGCGTCCAGGCGTCATAGAAAGGCATTCCTGAAAAGCTTGTTCCGGCTCCATCGTTCGGGAAATACCACCATTGGACTTCGCCGAATTGCAAGAACGGCTGCAATCCGGCCGAGGCTTGAAGGTTCGCCATCAGCCCATACGCCTGCTGCCAAAACGCCAGGCTGGCGGGCGAAAAATTGGTTTGCAGCGAAGGGGTCGGCAAGAGAATCGGATCGCCCGCCGGACCGCGCTGGGCGATTCCCGCCGCCGCGGACGGATCGCCGTTGCCCAGCTCCATGCTGAACGCCGCCGTCGCTTCAATTCCGTAACTTTGAAGCGCCGCGAAAAAACTGGCGTGCCAGTCCCGCGCCGCCCGGTTCACTACCGGCGATGCATTCAGATCGGTATACCAGTTCCCGTCAACTCCGCCGGCGAAGGACGCTCCGGATGTCGTGACACTGAAACCGCTGCTGGTGGTGGACGCCGAAATTCCGATCCCGTTTCCCGCGGCGCCCATGGCACGCGCTTGAATCGTCAAAACGTTTCCCGCGGCGCTGGCCCACACCGCCGTATAACCGCGGTTCAGCTCAAGGGCGAAAGCTGTGGCCATCATTTCCGCGGTCATGCCCATGTGGACCAGCTTGGTCAGCGTCAGTGTCGAACCCGGCTGCGCCAGATCCAGTGTGACCGTCGAACTGAACTGCGGCGTTCCGGAAAACGTCACCGTCGCCGTGGCATAAGCCGTCCCCTGGCGGACGATTTCGTAAAACCACAACGCTCCGCAATAGTGATTCTGACGGCCTGTGAAGCCGAGCGAAGCGATCATCCATGCCGTGCGCTCCGGCGCCAGCGCGAGCGAATGTTCCGTGTCCCAATCCGTGGCCAGGGTGATTGCAGACTGCGCCGGAAACACCGGCAGCTCGGTCGTGGGCACGGCCAGTTCGATGAAGTCGAAATAGAAATCGGCCGCCGCCGGTCCATTGTGCGTGAGCGTCACTTGATGCGGTCCGGCGCCATAGGTTCCCACCGGGTATCGGAACAGGACATCCTCCCCGGCGATCAGCAGATTTACCACGCCGGCTGCGGAGCCGTCCACTTGAATCGCCACCTGCGCGCCATTTCCCGTATAGCGCAGCCCCAGATATAACGTGTGACTCTGAACGGCGTCATAGGTGCAGGAAACCGAATTGCCCGGCGTCGAAGTATAGCTGATGGTTCCACCCGAATAGTTTCCCGTCGATCTCGTCCAGCCCTCGCCGGGAGAGTAGCTGACGGAGGGATCGTTATCTTCAATCCGCCGGCTCCCCGGACCCGCCACTGAGTAGCTCCGATTCGATCCGGTAACCGTCCAGTTGGAAACCACCACGGCAAACTCGCTCCGCTGGTAAGCGCCGGGTTGCAAAGCGGCGGCGTACGTCCAGCGCAGTTTGCGCACACTTTGGGTCGGAACCGGCACCGGACTCCCGCTCCAATCCGAAGAAGTGTAGCCCTGCAGCGAGCTGAAATCGAGCGTGATCCGCCACTGCGTCGGTGACGCTCCGTTGGCAAACGCCTTCCACGGGGCGTCCCAGGTCTCCGCTCCGGTCGAAAACGTATACATGCCGAAAAAGTTTCCGTTCGCGCCCGCCGTGCTCGACGCGATCGGCTGCCCCGAGGTGTAGTAAACGCGAATCGTGTTGCCGTTCGCCGACGCCTTCAGAAGCGCCGAGAACGAATTGATGCTCGCCGCCAGATTGCTGATGATCGTGGCCAGGGTGTCGCCGCCGAAAACCTGGTAAGTGTACTGCTCCTGGAAAAACGCGAGCCCCACGTAATCCCCCGCCGCGGTGCTGCCGGATAACGTGAAATCGGCGTAGGCGCACTGATAACTGCCCGCCACCGGAGCCGCATGGGACAGCAACGGCACCCAGTAAATCGTCTCCGTTCCCCCCTCCGGTGTCGCCCATACCCGCAGCGACGGCCAGTCCACCGTCGGAAACAATGTCGAATCTATCGGGATGCAGTTGCTGCGCGTCTCGTCGTAAGTCAGAACCAACTGGCTCAAATCGCCGTCGGGGAGATTTCGAAACGCCGGATGTTCGTGCGTGTTGTCGCGGTTCCATTCAATCACCGCCCAGTCGGCTTGCTGGCGCCAGCAGCCCGACAGGGTGAATCCGCTGCTCGACGTACTGCTCAGCGCCGCCGCCGCTGATCCGCCGCCGGACGGTTCGAAAAAATAGCATTGCAGATCCCGGTTCGGCGTCAATTTTTGAAGGATGTCCGCCATGGGCTGCTTACAAACGGATAATTACCGTCAGGTCGCGCCCTGGCGTGCCGGAAGCTGTCGGGACCGATAGGATGTCGAGCAAAACCTGGTTGCCTCCGCTCAGCGGCGGTAGCCCGAATCCATCCACGGAGTTCGAGATCGTGGCGCCATCCGGGATCGTCAGGGTGCAATATATCGTGCTGCCTTGACGGAGCTGGAGCTGCACAGGCCCCCCGCTCGGCGCCTCGCCGACCACCGCGAAGATGTCGCGTGCGGCAAGCGAGCTCTCGACGATGAGCGGCGGCGCTGCTGCGGTCTGGATCGCAAGATACCCCTCCACCTGGATCGACAGTTGCCCGCCGGCCAGCGTACGTAATCCTTGATCGGCCGTCCCGCCAAACGACACGCCCGTCGACGGGCTGTTCCCATGAACATTGGTCACATAGAATTCAGCCGCGCCAATCCGTACATCCGGTAAGAAAATCGATTCGCTATAGCTTCCGCTCGCGGGACTTCCAAAGAAATCTTCTACGAAAGGAACGATCGTGACGTCCCGTTGCAGCGGATATACCAGCGCGCCGGCCGAATGCGCCGTGGCCGTGCTGCCGTGTGATCCCCGGCTCACCTGAAATTGCGAGCCCCCGTTTTGAACCGCGATTACCTCAACGATCTCGCCCTCGATCTGAATCAAATCATCGATCCCCGACGGACCGGCGGCGTTCAGTGTGATCGTCGTGTCCGTCGCTGAGATCCCCGCCGCAAGGCTGAAACTGGTCGGACTGCTCAGCTCGTTCCAATAAAACAGGGTCAGCGTTCCCGCCGAAATGGTGTGCGTATTCGTCAGATCCGTAAAGCCGATTCCGGTCAGATCCACGGTTCCCTGTGCCCCCAAACTCAGCCCAAAGGCGGGAGCCGGCGGAACATCGGCGTCCACCCCGCCGCCCGCCGCGCCGCCGATCTGCCACCGCGTCACCGGATTCAGATCAGGAGCGCTCTCCTGATTTAGCGCGTTCGCCGATCGTCCCGTGATCTGCACCGTCACTCCGTGCTGATTCGGCACCTGAATCACCGCCGGACTCGTCGCGCTCAGCCCGCCGAAATTCCAGGTCGAATTGGCGACCACGAAATAGCTCGTCGCGTCGGGTTCAATCGTCCAGGCGGGAGAAACCGTAATCGTCGTCGCCGTGTTCGCGATCACGGCCCGCTCCTGTGCCGCGCCGGTTCCGCGCGTGATTCTTACCAGCGCCCCGGCGAATTCGTTCGCCAGCATCCCCAGACCGTTGTTGCCGATCGTTGTCGGCGAATAGATCTGCGCCGGCGCTTCCGGTTGAAGCTCCAGCCTCCAGTAAAAATTCGCATGATCGTAATTCCCATCCGGCGGTCCTTGCAGTTGCGGCGCCGCGCCGGTGTCGGTGTACGTAGCGCCGGCGGCGACATTCGAAGCAATCAGCAGCAACTCCTGCGGATTCCAGCCGCGATAAACATTGAATCCCGCCGTTGTCGAAGAAAAGCTGAGAGAGGAAAGCGTAACCGTGTTCGTATCGGACCCGGCTGGAATCGTCGCCGGCACCACAAAGGACAGCGCGCTCTCACCGCCGCTTCCGTCCAGCGCGCTGATGGCGTAATACAGCGTCTGTCCTCCCGCGAGCGTGCCTCCCGTCGGACTCACTGCCGCGTTCAAACTCAGCAGCGGGATCGAGACTCCCGTCGCCGCGGGTTTCGCCGGCGGATGAAACGCGGCGCTCAGCGAAATCGTAAAACTCCCATCGCTCGCCTCTGTCGATGTCTCGGTGATTCCGAACTGATCGATTCCATCGCTATCGATCACGCTTCCCACCAGCGGACGCGGCAGCCCGACCCCTCCGGCCGGCTGTCGCCCCACCCCCGTCGTGCTCGCGTTGCCCGTCGTGTACCACTCGTCATCATGCCACTGGGCCGTCACCTTCAGCGTTTGAAAGTTCTGTCCCGGCATCAAACGCACCACCCGGAACGGCTGCCGCTCCAATCCTTCTTTGACATAGGTGACCGTAATAATGTCCCCCGGCGCCAACCCGATCCCTTTCACCGTCGTCTCAAAATCGATGAATTGATAGCCGTTGATACTCTTATTGAGCTGAAGCGAGAGAACCCGAGTCGCCTGATCAAAATTCGGCAGGCCTAGCGCCAGGTAGGTCGCCGTCACTTGCCGGTTCGTCAGCAGCGCGTCGTCGGCGTCCACCACTGACAAGCTGTCCTGCTGGTATTGATTGAACTGATCTTGAAATTCGACGCTCAGCCGGTTCGCCGTCGCCGCCGTGCTCTGCGACCACAGCCGGATCGAAGGCTCTCCGCTCGCCTTCCGCGCCAGGCCCGAAAACGCCGCAGACCCATCGCTGAATTCGTACGCCGGCCACCCGCCGTTTAGCGGCTCCGTGCTGTTGCTTCCCCCGGGCAGCACGGGCTGTTGCAGCGCCAGGCTGTTTTCGACCCTCAGCGTCAGCAGGCCGCCGTTGTCATATGTCAGAATCAGCGACGAAGCGTTTCGAATCCCCAGCGCTACCTCCGCCGCGCTTCTGGGCTGCGTCAGCACCAGGTTGCACTGAAACCGCGGAGCCGTCACTGGGTTGCCGTTCAGATCCGTCATCTGGATCGGCTGCGCGCAATAGGCCGCCGCTGCGGCGAAACTCTCCAGATCGACTTCGCTCGTCAGCCACCCGCTCCGCCGCAGCACGTCCAGCAACACCCACGCCGGATTGTTCGTGAACGACGTTCCAAGCGAATTTCCCGACGCGTCGAACTGCTCCAGATGCAGACCATTCAACAGCACTCGAATTTGCGGCAGTGACGTTCCATCGCTGATTGAGTTCGGCACCACCACGCTCATCATCGCCATGCTCCCGTAGGGATCCCCCAGCGGATTGCCGGCCGCGTCCGTAAAATTCGGATCGAACGCGCCATTGCGCGTGCCGGTCGTGATGAGATTGAACCATCCCGTCGCCGTCATATTGACGCCGCTTTGTCCCTGCGGGACGTTGATCCCGTTCACCAGCACCGCGACCACGCTGTCGATCGGTCCCATCCCCAGCAGCACTTCCATGCGCGTCAGATTCCCGTCATTCCGCGCGAACACGATCGGCGGCTCATACCATGCCGTCCCGTATACCAGAGGAACGTAGTTGTTATAAATCGCCAGGTTGTCCTGCAACGCGGAAAGCTGCCGGCCGCTCTCCCCGAAGCTGCGAACCAGAATCTGCGGCGGAACAAATTCGATTCCCCCGAACCGGGACGTAACATTTCCATTCGCGTCGCTTGAAAACATCCCGCGCGCCATGCACGAGGCTCGCGAATAATCGCAGGACGTGTAGGGAACCCCGCCTTTCATATTTCCCACCCCGCCGCTCAAATCCGGAGAGTATCCGCACTTGTAAAGCGTGGAATAGGACCCTTTCTCGCCGCCATCCAATGCTTCCTGCCGTTGCGCCGCGTTCGCCGGAAACATCCACGGGCATAACCGCAGAATCTGCGTCTCCGGCAGGACGATGCGTTGCAGGCTCAGCCGGTTGTTGAAGGAAACCCGGAAGCTGGTCTCCGTGATTTCGTCCGGCGGATTCGCGACGCCTTGAAACATCACCCGGGACTCCGAAGCCGCCGCCCCTCCGGCCAGATCGTAAAACAGAAACGTAATCGTAACCTGCGCGCCCTTGAACCCCACCTCGCGCTCGATCTGCGAAAAGTGCGAATCCGCGTTGGCCAGCGTCACCCGGATCAGCGCGGTCCCGTCCAGCCCGTCATTGGACGACGCGCGCAAATCGTACAGATTGTGCTGGATCAATCGCGCGCTGTACGCGTTCCCGTTGACCGTCACCGCGTGCGTGGCCCATCGCTCCACCGCGCCCGAGCTCAGCGTGCAGTCGAATAAAAACAGCGGCGTCGGCGGAGCTTCCGTTTCTTTTAAAACGTCGATCGTGAGCGGCATCCGTCAACCCTCCGTATCCACGATCGGGATCACCGCATCGTAAACGTCGATCCCTCGCGCCGTCACCGTGAAGTCGTCGCTGCCAAACCGCGCCCGCGCGTAAACCCCGCCCCTGGAGCTGGTGGCCTTGTAATCCGACGGCGCCCGTTGCGCCTCCACCTGCACGCCGAACAGGTCCACCGTCGCCCCCGCATCGAGCTGCGCTCCGAAAGTCACCTGCGATGTGCTCTGCCCCAGGTTGCCCGCCAGTACAATCCGCGACCACGCTCCGCTCAGCGGGAAGGTTTTCGCCAGATTCGCCCCCGTGGTAGAAGCGGTCAGCGTCACATTCGATGTGCCCGCCGTCCGCGCCCAGGCGCTGAAGCAGTACTCGAAATTTCCCGGAACATTCAACACCTGCGCGACCGAAGCCGCCGCCGCTCCCGCATTCGTGATGCGCGTCGCGCGCGTCGTCCCCAGCGGATCCGCAACCCCGGCCGTCAACTGCATCAGAGGCCCGTTGGTCCACACGCCCGCGCCTAAATTCTCGCTCTGCGCCAGCAGATTCCCCGTGGGATCCAGAAACGTAAACGTCTGCCACATTCCCGAAGTCGCCTGATAAAGCGCTTCGATCGCGCTCCACTCCGCCGCCGTCATACCCGTCGCGTGCAGTTCCCATGCTTTCGCTGCACCATCCGGATCGCCAAAAACCCACACGCTTCCATCCGCCATGACATTCACCGCCGTCCGCTGAGCCGATGTCTTCTTCACCGGATACAACGCCGGCGCGCCCGTCACGAATTGTGGAAAAACAAGCATCAACTTCGGTTCTCCCGGATCACCAACTTCACCCTCCCGTCCTGCGGACCCGCAAACTCCACTTCCAGCCGGTCATCCGCGAAACTGCAGCTCGGATATACCGTCCCATCGAACGGATCGGTGAAAGAAAATGTCCCCGCGCGGCCGCCCTGTTCCTCAAAAAACGCCTCGATCGCCGCCAGCTCCGATTCATCGAGCCGTTCGTAATGGATCGTCCAACTCCGAAGTGGCGTACCATACCCTGCAAACCGCTGCTCGCTCCCATCGAGAAAACGAATCACCTGCGTCGGGAAATTTCGCCGCCGGTCCGTCGGATACTGCGCAACCACCCCGGTTTTTAATAGTGGAAACGACGCCATGCTACACCGCCCGGATGACGTCGTTCAAAGTCGTCGACGTCAGCATCGCCTGCCTCACCGCCTGCGCAATATCGTCGCTGTGATCCAAAAACGATTGGCTGTCCAGCGCCTGAACCTGAACCGTAATCTGCGCCGCCGCCGGCACCGGATTCGGCAGCCCTCCCGATCCTTCATTCACCGCAAACGCGCCGGTTTGGCTCGAACTAATCCCCAACGTCGCGCTCACCGGCGCCGGCGCGATATAGGGAACCAGCGGCGCACTCTCACTCGAACCCCCGCCGCCCCCGAACAGGCTCATCAGGCCGGAAATCAGCGGGCTCAACCCCAGTCCGAATCCCAATACGCTCTCGATCGTGCTTCCAACCGACTTCGCGCTCGGCCCGTTCTGCCCTTTTTCGCTCGTATTCTGCGCGATCGCCTGCGTGTTCTGCTGCATCGTCTCGATCTGCGTCTGGTTGATCGTCTCCAACTGCTGCAACTGCTGGGTGATCGTCGTCAACTGATCCGTCAGCACATTGCTTTGCGGGGAAGCCGCCCCGCCCAACACCGCCGTCACCGCGCTAACTGGATTTGTGCTCGTCATTCGCTCCCTTCCGCCACTCTGCTTCGAGCAGCAAAAACGCATCCGCCAGCCGCGCGTCCAACTCCTCCAGCCGCCGGTCGCCGGCGAACTTCCAGGCGAAAAATCGCTCCATCCACTCCAGACTCTGCGGCGTGATCAGCGATTTCGGACACTCTTCCGTCGACGCCCGCCCGCGCGCCCAAACCAGCCTCCGCGGGCCGCGCAGCTCCGCCGGCAGCCACCCGCAGCGCCTTCGAACTTCCAGACCCTGTCTCCGGCATTCGTCGCATCTCCACCCGGCCTGGCTCGAGCTTTGAAAGTGGAATGCGACCATCAGTTTTTTCTTTCTTCTTCCGTCAACCCGCACTCGGATTTGATGCGGGCCAGAATCTCCATCGCCAAATCTACCGGCCCGGCTTCGATCAACGCCCGCGGCGTCGCGGGGCTCCCGTCGATCTCCAGCCCCTCCACCCCGATCAGGCCCCATTCCAGATACGCCCGCTCGATCTCCGCCGCCATCACCGCGCCTTCCAGCTTCTCCCGCACGTCGTCGCCCGCTCCGAGATACTCCGCTTTCCGCCCGATCTCGCGAATCCGCCGCGCCAGCTCGATCCGCCGGCCGAACGATACCCGCGCAATCTCAAACCGCACCCCCGGCGCCACTTCCGATTCGCACCAGATCGAGCTCGCGTACGGATTAACCGAAGGCGACATAAAGTTCATCTCCTGACGTCCCCTGTGCCCTGCTGTTCTGAAATTTCCATTGCAGCCGCGTCTCGCTGTCATCGAACTGCGGAACCGACGGCACCATCGCTGGCATGTACGCCCCGAATAGCTGATTCGTCCGCTGCCCTAGCTGCAACATCACCCCAATCGGTGACCGCTGCCGCGCCGCCTGATACAGCGCCGCCGTCTGTGCGTCCGCCATCTCGAAAAGTTCGAAATTGAACGTGACCTTTCTGATGCCCGCCGAGATGCATTGCGCGTAATTGCTGCCGAACTCCTTCACCCGCAAATCCACATCGTTGTCGAGCGTCAACTCTCCCGCCGTCAGCGTGAAAAATTGATTCGGCGACGTGCCCATCCACACCTCGCCCAGGTGCCCCGGAACAATCGTGTAGTCGAATCCCCCCACCGCCGGCTCGGCCGGAAACGACGTCAACCCGCCCTGTCCGCTCGCGAAACTGGCGCTGTCCAGCAGATCCCGCGACGGTCCCGTAAACACGAACTCCTGATAATCTCCGTTGATCGTGATCTCCATCCGGTCCATGGCCGCGCCTTCCAAAATCCTCTGGACCGCGTCCGCCGGATCCCAGTAATCGAAAATGCTCACGCCGCTCAGCGATTCGCCCAACGGAAACGTGATCGTCGTCCCAAACGTCGATCCCGCCACCGGCGGATTCGTAAACGGCGCGTTCAGAAATATCGTCTGCGCGTCCTGAATCGCCGCGACAAATCTGATCTCTCCGGAAAACGTCACCCCTTGCCCGGCCGCCAGCCCGTGCGGCGCCGTAAATTGAATCTCCGTCTGATTCGCCACCGATGCGACCGTCCCGCCGTTATAAAAAATAGGCGTCCCGCCCATCGCACCCTGAAACAGCGGACCTTGCGGCGGCAGCGCCGTCTGGTCCGGCCACTCCGTCATCAACGTGCTCAGTTGAAATGTCGTGATCTCGCGAATCGTGTTCGGCAGACCCACAAACGTGCGGCTCCCCGTCTTGTCCTTCCGCCCGGTCGTCTCCGGAACCTGTTTCGCCGCCAGCTTCACCAGCGGAATCCGGTTCTGGCTGGTGATTGCCGGCACCACCCCGTAGTTCGCCTCCAGCGCCACATAAACCCGTTCATTATTCGAAGAAATATAACAAGACATCGATTCCAGTCCCTTGCTTTCCGCCCCTAGCTCGACAAATCCACTTCAAACGTCACCCGCGCCACCTGCATCAGATTCCTGCCGCCCCGCCCCACCGGCTCAAACGCTACCTCGTACCCGCCGGCGTAAAACATCCCTTGGCCCCAGCTCCCGCGGTTCGCATCGAGCACCTGCGTCACCGCGTCCACGTATAGCCGAGTCTGATCCTCCAGCCCTTCGATCCGGTCCTGCGAAACCCGCACCTCCGCCACCGTCTGTATCTTCCCGGAAAATGTTCGGAACTTCTCTGTCAACAAATTCCGCACCCGGTTCGAATACACATAAACCACCGGATATTTCACCGCCGCCGCCCGTTCCGCGATCGCCGCCGGTACGTTTTGGCCGATGATCCCCTCCGACGGAATCGGCGCAAGCGCAATCCCCGAATCCGCCGCCAGCCGGGATACCGCCGGCGCCATCCCCTTCTCGGAATCCAACAAAAATGCGGCGAATTGTTTCGCCGCGATGCTCGCCGTCTGCGCCATCCTATCCCCGCCTCAGTGTCGGACCGCCGGTCACATACACGTCCGGCGTCTGCCCGTCCCCCGGCGCTCGCCCCGCGGAAAGCCCCGTCGCCGGCATCACGAAACTCTGCCCGGCCGGTACCGGCGAGGCGTTTTGCAGCGCCAGACTCGTCGCACTCAACCCCGCGTAAACATTGAACCCCGTCGCCACCGCTGGCGGATTCACCCCCGCGGCCACCAGTGTCATCCCCGCGCCCGTCTCATACGCCGTCACCGGACTCGGCGCGCCTTCTTCCCCGTTGGCCGCAACCCACGTAATCGCGACGTAGTAGATCGCCGTCGCCGTCCCCGCCGCCGCTGTGGCGCTCAGCGCCGGCGCCGCCGCCTCCGGAATCGGCGTGTTCACCAGTCCAATCCCGAACATCGCCGTGTGCGACCGCGCGTTCGCCGATAATCTCCTGTACTCCTGCCACTTCGGCAGATATCGGTCGTTCAGTTGATTGTTAAACGCATCCCGGTAGACGATCTCCAGCGTGTGCAGGGCGTGCCACCGCTTCATTTGCGGCGTAACCACCACGTCCGAAACCCCGATCTGCCGCCGCACCGTCGACTGCGGATCGTAGCTGCGCGTGTGATCCAGCAAAATCTCCAGCACGTCCTCGGAAATTTCCTCCGTCGCCAGCGCGAGCTTCACTCCAAGATCGATCGCCTCCGCCGCCGCCACGTTCAGAATCGCCGATTCGTACACCGTCAAATCCGCCGGCGTATTCGGACTCCCATCCGTTAACAGCGCCATCTATCGCCCCTTCGTGCGCCATCCCGCGTCATGAGCCGCCTTCCACTTCCGCTCCGCCTCGGCGCGGAACTCCGCGGCCGCTTCTTCGCTCGCCAGCTCCGCCTTCTCCTCAAGGATCATCCGCGCCGCCACCGCTCGCGGAACTTCCGTCCGCACCCCCGCCCGCCCGCCATCCGGCGTCGCCAGGCTCGTGATCACCACCGATTCCTCGCGAATCTCCGCCTCAATTTGTCGAAGTTTTTGATAGTAAGCCCGCAAATCCATCCCGACTCTCTCCGCTTCCCCCGGCAATAAAATGGGGCAGGCCTCGCCGCAGCGGAGCTCCACCGCCTGCCGCGCCCGCCCCGCTCGGAATCTAGCTCAGCACCTGCACCGCGAAGTTGTTCCGCAGCGCGCCCACTCCGTACAGCACGTCCACCGTGAACTGCTGCGCCAGCGTGTTCGGCTGATAGCTCATCGTCACCCGCATGCCAAAATTCCCCAGTTCCGCGTACTCCGCGATCGCCCCCGTTCCCGGCAGCGGTTGCGGCAGCTTGCGCACCACCAGCCCGATCGCGTCCCGCGCAAACGCCAGATTGTGCGTCGTCACCGGTGAGCTCCCCGTCGTCGGCACAAACTGCGACCGGAAGATGTAAAAATCCTTCATCTTCCCCACCGACCCGTCGATCATCGCCCGCAGCCCCGCCTCGCCCACCGTGTTAAACTCGCTGAACCGCGGAATCTGCCGCAGCTCCGAGTACGTGCTCGGACTCACCACCAGATACTTCGCCGAACTCGACGGAACCTTCGCCGAAAACAACGCCGTCTCCGCCGCGTCCACCACCGCTTCCGTGATCGCCGTGCCCCCCGTGCCCACCGCCGGATTCGCCGTGAACGTCGGATACAGGCTCAGAATGTCGCTCTCGATGCTCTCGGCGATCGCCACCACCGCCGGCTGCATGTACAGCTTCAGCAGATCCGGAACCGCCAGCACTTTCGCCACGTCCGGAATCTGGAACGACGCCTCCACGTGGTTCGTCAGCACAATCTGCGCGTTCCCCGGAGGCGGATTCTGCAACTGCACCGCCGCCCCGTCCACAATGTTGTTCGCCACCAGCGTCGGCGGAATCGGTACATTCACCGTATCCCCGGCCCGCGCCAGCGTCGCCTCGTAGTCGCGATTCACCAGGTTCCCCATCACCAGGTTCCCCATCAGCGCCGGCAGCGCATCCGCCGCCACCAGCTTCACGATCGCCGTCGCGACATTTGTCGAAGTAATTGCTCCCATATCTTCTCCTTTTTCTCCTCCTCCCTCATCCAGACCGCGTTACACGCCGCGCAGCGTCTGCGCCGCCACGCGCGCCACTTCCTGCCTCACCCTCTCCAGCTCCTCCGCGCTCATTCCCGGGCGGATCCTCGATAAATCCACACCACCCCCCTCCGGACCTCTCTGAGCCGCACTCGCCCCAGACCCTCCCGCCAGACGCGCCGGCAAAAGCTCCGGATTCTCGTCCACGAACTGCGCCAGATACTCCCGCAGCTCGCTTCCCCCTTGCCCCATCAATCGCCCGTCTTCCCCGCGGTAAATGTCATCCTTTACCGCCCGGTACGCCAGCTCGATCTTCGTTACCCCGAGCCTCTGTAATTCCGCACGGATCGCCGCGCTCCGCTCCGCCGCCTCCGCCGCCTCTCGAGCCCGCTGATTCTCCGCGATCAGCTCGTTCACCTTTCTTTCGAGCGTCTCCCGCTCCGCAAATCCCATCTCCTGCATCACCGCGCGAACCACCTCCCGCAGGTCCGCCGCGCCGCCCGCCGCCAGCGGGCCTCCGTTTTCTTCACCCATGCTCAATCTCCTCCACGATCCGATCCTTCACCTCCTGCCGCGCATCGCTGACAAACTTCATCGCCAGCTTCTTGAAAATCTCCTTCTTCAACGTCGGCGACTCCACACCCAGCGCCAACAGCTCCTGGGCCTGCGATAACTCCGTCGAAAAATCCGCAATGTCGAAGTTGTCCAGCCCCCCCACGCTGATCTCGATCCCGTCCTCCCGCGCCGCCTCGATCGCCTTCAGCACCCGCCGCATCTGCTCCTTCACCGCGTCCCCATACGCCCGCAGCACCTCCTGCGTCATCGAAAAATCAAGCTGCTTGCTGATCCCCGATTGCACCGCCGCCTTCTCCAGCGGCCCTCCCGCCTGCGGCAGATAGCAAACCCGGTAGATCTCCTCCTGCAAGCTCGTCAGATTGTCCGCCGCGATCTGATAAACCTTGCCCTCCGGCTCCGTCCAGCCAAACTTGTCCCCCGGCGCAAGCTGAATGTAGTAACTCTCGCCCACCATCTGGCTCCACTCCCGCTCCGAGTACACCACCGGCATCGCGAAAAGCCCCATCGTCAGCGCCCAGCCCAGCGCGTTCGATTTATTGAAATGCTCCAGTTGCAGCAGCCCCGCACGGTTCAGCAGCCACAAGCCCTCGGAAATCCGCAGCGGAAACAGCGGCACCCGCTCCAGCTTCGCCAGCCCGTGCGCCCCCGAATCGATCAGCCGGATCGCCGCCTCCCCGTCGCTCCTTTGATAGATCCGGAAACTTCGCTTGTCGTAGTACGCCCATCGCGTCTCCGTCCGCCAGTCCGCATCCTCCACCCGGTCTTTCTTCACCGCCCTGGTCCGGATCACCACCCACTCGAAGTTCCCGCGCTCGTCCAGGCTCCAATTGATTACGTCTTCGGCCGTGTAATCCACCAGATACGCCCGCGACGCCCCGCTCGCGTCCTCTTCCGCCCGGCTCCCCGCCCGCACCTGAGTCCGCGGAAAATCCACCAGTACAAAACTCACCCCCGAAATCAGCGCTTCAATGAACTGCCGCCGCCAAAAATCGGTCAGCGAGCTCCCCTTGCGGTCCACGTCGCTCATCAGCTCCGAATAAAACAGCTTCGCCGCCTCGTCCCGGCCCTCAAACACCACCGCCGGCTGCTCGCGGAACAAAGTCGCCGCGTACCAGTCCACAATCGAGCCGATGTAGTTCTCGTAGAACACCCGGTTCAGCCGCTCCGCGTAAACATCGGCCGGCTCCCTCTGCCTCCGCGCCAGATAGTTCTGCGCCCTAAGCCTTAATTGCTCCCCGCCCGCATACAAGTCCCGGTAGAGCCGCCAAACCGCTTTCCGCGCCGAATAATGTGGATGTTCCCGGTCAATATCAAACAAGAATGTCCTCCCCAGGCCGCTCTCCAGCGGCCCGCCGCCCGCTACAACAGCCTCTCCCCACGCTCCCCCACCCGGTCCGCCGGTCCCCTGCCTTCCTGCCAGATCAAGTAGCCCAGCGCGTCCGATAGATGCGTCCTCCGCGGATCCCGGTCCTTGTCGATCACCATGCTGTTCTCCTTGTACGTCACCTGCTCCAGATCCTTGATCAACTCCGTGCACCGGGCGTCCACCCGCAGCATCCGCCGCCCTTCCGCCGATTCCAGCTTCGCGTTCATCAACGCCACGCGCTCCCTCACCGGCGGATTCGATTTCGGTACCTTGAACTGCACCTGCCCGTATTCGCCCCTCCCGAAAAACTCCTTCAGGATCCTCAAATCCGTCGTCCCCGACGTTTGCAGCCGGGTTCCTGTCGCATCCGCGTAAACCACCACCCCACGCCCATGCGACGGAAACCGCCTGGCAAACTCCTGGCAAGCCTCTAGCGTCGTCGCACGCGGCAGCACGATCTCATCCAAGACCACCACTTCTTCCCCGCTCGCCTGCGCCACCACCGAGCACATCGGATTTACATTGAAATCCAAAGCCCACAACAACGGCAGCGCTTCGTTCAGCGAAGCCTCAATCACGTTCTCTTTCCGGCTGAAGGCGTGATATACCCGCCCGGCGTGCATGTCCAGATACTCGCCAAGCGCCTCCTGCTGATAAAATCTTGCGTCATAACTGCTCTTCAGCCGCTCGTAATAATCTGGAATTCGTTCTAATAAAAAGCGATTTTCAAACGGTTTCGCCTGAACCGTCTCGTAGCCCGCAACCGGATTCGCGATAAATCGCTCGTACACCCAGTCGTATCCCTTGGGCGTCCATACCGCGAACCCGCACAGCCGCTCCGCCTTCGGATCCCGCAGCCGGCCCTCCAGCCGCAGCCAGGCCTCTTCCTGCGTATACGTCAGCTCATCCAGCCCAAACCACGCCAGATTGCTTCCCCGCAGCCGCTCAAACTCCTCCACCGCCCGCAACAAAATCCGCGACCGCGTCTCGCGCAGCAGCAGATAGTTGTCCGCCCGGTTCAACTCATGCGGAATCTTGTTCTTTTCGAGAATCTCCATCAGCGCCGCCAGCGTCGCATCGCGCAGCATCGGATACGTCGGCGCGCCAATCAACCCCGTACGCCCCGCGTTCAAATACGCCAGCTTGATCGCCTCGTGGCACAGCGCCTGGCTCTTTCCCGACCCGATCGGCCCCGAAAATCCCTTAAATCGCGCCCGCAATTCATGAAATTTCTGCTGCGACGGCAGCGCCTGATACTCTATCTCTCGGATTCTGTCGCTGGTTCGACCCATGTCACCTTAATGTCCCGAGGCTCCTCCTCCGTCAGCTCCTTTTCAAGCTGCACCAGCCGGATGTAGTCCCCCAACGTCGCCTTCACCTCATCGCTCTTCAGCTTCGCCTCCACTTTTTTGAGAATCTTCTTCACCGCGGCCGCCTTCGACCGCCCCCGCCTCTTCGGCGCCGCCGCCTCCTCGCCGGAGACCGCTTTTTTCGCGCTAGGCTTCTTCGCACCAGCCTTCTTCGCACCAGCCTTCGCCGCCCTCCGCCGCGTTGTGACTCGTTTCCTCACGGCCCGAGCTTATGTTCCCCACCCCGCAACTCCCCTCCACAGAATCCTCGAACCCAAACAAAACGAACAAAATTGTCTCCCTGAACCGCCCCGTGACCGGCGCCCGAACCCGCGCCCTGGCGCCGGAAAATCCCCAATGCGCTATCCTCGGTCTCAGAGCCGATGCTTGCGCGCAACGCCATCCGGACGCTCGCGGCCCTCGGCGCTCTCGCCAGCGCCGCCATCGCCTTCCAACGCCCCTTCCACCAATATCCCGGCGTCGAATATTTCCAGTTCGAGCTCCCGCCCGACTATCAGCAGCCCGCCGAATTCGCCTTCGCCCGCCTCATGTTTCCCCCTGGCCCCCTCGACGGCTACTACCCGCGCTTTCAGGGCGACTGGCACAAAGGCCTCTCGCTCTGGACTCAGGATTATCCCCGCGCCGACCGCCATTTCTCCCAAGCCCTGCGCCGCCTCACCCGCTTAAGCGTGCGCAGCGTCGAGCAGCCCGTCGAGCTCGAAGATGACTCCGAAGTTTTCAACTGGCCCTGGCTCTACGCCGTCCAAGTCGGCGAATGGGGATTGAACGAGGACGAAGGCCGCATCCTGCGTGAGTATCTTCTGCGCGGCGGATTCTTCATGGCCGACGATTTTCACGGCGCCGCCGAATGGGGCGAATTTCAAAAACGAATCCAGTTCGCCTTCCCCGATCGTCCCATCGTCGATATCCCCGATAACGACCCCATCTTCCACACCGTCTACGACCTCTCCGACCGTTTTCAGGTCCCCGGCCAGGCCCATCTCCGCCTCGGCTACAAAGCCAACGGACCCGACAGCATCGGCGCCCACTGGCGCGGCATCTACGACGACAAGGGCCGCATCATGGTCGCCATCTCCTACAACTCCGACCTCGGCGACGCCTGGGAGTACGCCGACGACCCCTATTACCCGGAAAAATTCTCCGGCCTCGCCATCCGCATCGGAGTAAACTACGTGATTTACGCCCTCACCCACTGACATGCGGATCCACGGAGTCGCCGAAACCGCCATCGACGTCGAAAACGTGGCCCGCTCCGCCGATTTCTACCAGCGCCTCTTCGGCCTCCGCAAGCTCCAGGGCGACGAGCATTTCTGTGCCCTCGAACTCCCCGGCAGCGCCGTCTTCCTCATCTTTCAGAGAGACTCCCGCCGCCAGGCCGTGCACACTCCCGGCGGCCTGATTCCCCCGCACGGCTCCGCCGGCGAAAGCCACTTCGCCTTCAAAATCTCCCGCGATGCCCTCGATTCCTGCGCCGCCGAACTCCAGTCTCAAGGTATCCTCATCGAAAGCCGCGTCGATTGGCCGCGCGGCGGCGCCAGCCTCTATTTCCGCGATCCCGATCACCATTTGGTCGAACTCCTGACCCCCGGCTGCTGGCCAAACTACTGACGCGCGCCGGCTTCGCATTAAACTAAAAAGCAAATGAAATTCCTCCTGATCCTCGCCACCCTGTCCCTCCTCCAAGCGCAGCCCAACCTCGAAAAATCCCTGGACAGCGCCATCTCCGCCTCTCTCAAAGAAACCGGCGCGCCCAGCGTCTCCGTCGCCGTCGTCGAAAACGGACGCCTCGTCTACGCTAAAGCCTTCGGCTTCGCCGACCTCGCCGCCAATCGCCCGGCCAGCGCCAACACCCGCTACGCCGTCGGCTCCATCTCCAAGGAATTTACCGCCGCCGCTCTGCTCCTCCTCCAGGAGCAAGGCAAGCTTTCTCTCGACGATCGCGTCTCCAAATATTTCCCCGATCTCACCCGAGCCAACGAAATCACCATCCGCCAGCTTCTTTCGCACACCTCCGGCTACGAGGACTACGCCCCGCAGGACTACCTGATTCCCGAATGGACCGAGCCCACCACCCCGCTCGCCATCCTCGATCGCTGGGCCAAAAAACCCCTCAATTTCGATCCCGGAACGAAATGGCAATACAGCAACACCAACTACGTCCTCGCCGGCGCCATCTTCGAAAAAGTCTCCGGCCAGGGACTCGTCGATTTCCTGCGAAAAAACATCTTCGAGCCCCTCGGAATGCAATCCGCCTCGGACTGGCCTCCCGCGCAAACCACCGACGCGACAGCCTATACGCGTTACGCCTTGGGTCCGCCGCGCCCCGCCAGGCGCGAAGGACCCGGCTGGTATTTCGCCGCCGGCGAGCTCGCCATGACCGCCTCCGATCTCGCCAAATGGGACATCGCGTTCCTCGAAAAGAAAATTCTTTCCCCCGCTTCCTACCAGGAGTTCACCCGTGAAGTGAAGCTCGCCAATGGCGACTCCACTCATTACGCGCTCGGCCTCCAGCTCGGCGAAATCGCCCGCATGCCCACCATCGAGCACGGCGGCGAAGTTTCCGGCTTTCTGTCCTCAAATCGCATCTTTCCGACGCGAAATGGCGCAATTATCGTCCTTTCAAACCAGGATGTCGTCAATCTCGTCGGACCGCTCGCCAATCGCCTTGCGCGGATCGCCTTCGTCACCGAACCCGCCGCGCCGCCGCCCTCCGCGACAGCCCAAGTCGAACAAATCCTCGCGTCGCTTCAAAACGGAAAGATCAATCGCAGTTTGTTCACGGCCAATGCCAACAGTTATTTCACCGAAACCGCGCTCCAGGACTGCAAAAATTCTCTCGCCCCGCTCGGCAAACTGGAGTCGGTCGAGCCGGTTTCGGAAAATTTGAGAGGCGGCATGATCCACCGCTCCTATCGCGCCGTCTTCGCCAAAAAAACTTTGCTCCTGAACATCTACCTTCTGGAGGATGGCAGATACGAACAGTTCCTCGTCGAAGACCAGTTGTGAGCCGGCGCGCCGTCCCGCCCGCCTAAAGGGCTATACTATCTGTCGATGAAATGTCTCGCGGTTGCGCTCCTCTCTCTTCCTCTTCTCGTTCTCGCCGATGGACCGTACAAAGTCGTCAAAATCACCAAAGTCGGCGGCGCCGGCGGATTCGATTACGTCTATGCCGATTCGGCCGGCCGCAAGCTCTACATTCCGCGCACCGGACCTTCGCCGCGCATCACCGTCTTTAATCTGGATACGCTGGAGAGCGCCGGCGAAATCCCCAACGCCAGCGCCCACGGCGCCGCCGTCTCCCAGAAGTCGAATCACGGATTCGCCACCAGCAAACCCGTCGTGATGTGGGACGCCAAGACGCTGCGCACCATCAAAACCATCGACGTCGAAGGCAATCCCGACGGCATCCTGTACGATCCCTTCAACGATCGCGTCTACATCTTCAGCCACCGCGCTCCTAACGCCACCGTCATCGACGCCGCCGATGGAACGGTCAAGGGCACGATCGACCTCGGCGGCGCGCCGGAACAGGCGGTCAGCGACGGCAAGGGCAAAATCTACGTCGATATCGAGGACAAAGGCAATATCGCCGTGGTCGATGCCAAATCGATGAGCGTCATCACGCACTACGACCTTCAAGGCAAAGGCGGCGTGTGCGCCGGCCTCGCCATGGACGTGAAAAACGAGCTTCTGTTCGCCTCCTGCCGCAATCCGCAGACGATGGTCATTCTGAGCGCGCGCGATGGAAAAATTCTCAACGCGCTTCCCATCGGCCAGGGCACCGACGGCGCCGTTTTCAATCCGAAAACGAAGGAAGCGTTCAGCTCGCAAGGCGACGGCACGCTCACCATCATCAAAGAAAACAGTCCCACCAGCTTCGCCGTCGAGCAGACGCTGGAAACCATGAAGACCGCGAAAACGCTCACGCTCGACAGCAAAACCGGCCATATTCTCTTGATCGCCGCGGAATTCGGCCCGCCGGCGGCTCCCGCGCAGCCCGGCGGCCGGGCCGGACGCGGCCAGATGCTTCCCGATTCGTTCTCGATCATCGTTGTGGGAAAATGACCGGTTGATGGCGCGCGCAATTTTTCTGTCGCTCGCAATCCTGATCTCCGCGGTGCTCGCAATGGGCGCGTATCAATGCGCCACGGCCTGCGTCGATGAGGTCTGTACTCCGCCCTGCCACGCGCATTCCCATAGCAACCCGTGCGCGCATCAGGCGCAGCGGGCGGTACTTGTAAAATCGCCGCAGCCTGCTCCGCGGCCCGCCGCCGTCTCCGCGATTTCGGCAATGGAGGTCCCGGCGCGGCCGGTCGCCCACCTCGCTCCCGTTTTCGAATTCACCGCGCGCGCGGTCCCGTTCACCTCGCTCGTCCTCCGGATCTAGCAGGGCTTTCGCCCTGTTCGATCGCGCGGGATAAATCCCGCTTTTCTTCATTTTTTCGGGACGAAAAGGACACAATTTGTGCGTATTTTGAGCATTTCTATTCTTGCGTGCGCTCTCGTTCACGCCCAGAGCGGCGGCATGAACATGGTCGATATGAACCCGTCTTCCATGTATCTGTCCAATCTCGCCAGCGGTACGTCGGTCAACCCGGATGCATGGCCCATGCCGATGCGAATGGCTCCTCTGGGCCGGTGGAACACGATGTGGATGGGCAACGGCTTTCTGGTCGATACCCAGCAAACCGGGCCGCGCGGCCACGACAAGCTTTATTCCACCAACTGGATTATGGGCTCCGCCGAACATCGCCTCGGCTCGCGCGGGGCGTTTCAAGCCGTGCTGATGCTGAGCCTGGAGCCCGCCACGGTCACAAATCGCAGCTACCCGCTTTTGTTTCAAACAGGCGAGACCGCGTACGGCAAACCGCTCATCGACGCGCAGCATCCTCACAATTTCATCATGGCCCTGGGATTTCACTACACCAACGAAGTCGCCGAGCAGACGTTCCTTGATCTTTACTTCGCTCCCGTCGGCGACCCCGCGCTCGGCCCCGTTGCCTTTCCCCACCGCGCCTCCGCGCTGGAGATCCCGCAGGCGCCGATCTCGCATCACCTTCAGGACTCGACGCACATCTCCGACGAGGTCCTCACCGCCGGGATCCAGCGCAAAAAAGTCAAGCTCGAGGCAAGCGGCTTCCACGGCGCCGAGCCCGGCGAAAACCGCTGGACCATTCAAACCGGCGCGATCGATTCCTGGTCCGCCCGCGTCTGGTATTTTCCATCGGCAAACTGGGCCGCGCAGGTTTCCGCCGGCCGTCTCCATCATCCCGAAGCGCTCGAGCCCGGCGATCAGTTCCGCTCGAGCGCTTCCGTCGCATACACCAAAGGCCGCTGGTCCTCGAGCCTGATCTGGGGGCGCGTGCGTGTCGCCGCGACCCGCGCGAATCTCAATTCGTATCTTGCGGAATCGGTGGCGTCCGTCGCGCGCAAGAATTTCGTGACCGGCCGGATCGAAGTCGCCGACAAAGATGAATTATCGGTGCCCGGCGTCTATCGCATCCGGGCCTACACCGCCGGCTACACGCGCGATATCGATCTGGTGCGCAGTTTCGAAACCGGCGTCGGCGCCAACATTTCTTTCTATTCGATCCCGGAGTCTCTCAAACCCATTTATAGCGATCATCCCGCCGGCATTAATGTGTATCTGCGGGTCCGCCTTCGTGGGAATTGACCGGCCCGCTCCGGCCCTGCCGCGCCCAAACCTGCCCGGTTTGTGAAATCATACCCACATGACCCGACGCCTTCCGCTGCTGCTATCCGCCGCGCTGCTCGCCGCGGGACAGCAGATCGTCCAATTCCAGGCCCACGTCATCGAGGAGCATGAACCCGGCGGATACGCCGTCATCGTCGCCGATGTCAATCACGACGGCAAACCCGACGTGATCGGCGTGAGCCAGCAGGTTCACAAACTTGCCTGGTACGAAAATCCCTCGTGGACGCCGCACACCATGGTCGAGGATGTTCCCGGCATCGTGAATCTCGCGGCTTACGACATCGACGGCGACGGCATCCCCGAAATCGCGCTGGAATCCGGATTCGCGATGCAGCAGGCGAAAAGTCCCGGCCTGGTGTGGCTGCTGGCGCATCAGGGCGACCCGCGCGAGCCCTGGAAGATGATCAAAATCGATGAATACCCGACCGCGCATCACATCGCCTGGGCCGATATCGACGGCAGCGGCCGCAAGGCGCTGATCATGTCGCCGCTGGTCGGCCCCACCAACGCCGCCCCGAAATACGAAGGGAAAACGCCGCTGTTCTGGTACCGCGTTCCGAAGGATTGGTCCGGCCCATGGGAACGCGAAACCATCGATGACGAGATCAACGGAATCGCCCATCGCGTCCGCATCGTTCAATGGGATACGAAGGGCAAGAAGGAACAGGTGCTGCTCACCAGCTTTGAAGGCGCGACGCTTTACACCGCCGAGGGTAAGGGCGACAACATCAAGTGGCAGAAGAAGCGGATCGTCGCCGGCCACGATTCCGAGCCGGCGCCGCGGCTGGGCGCGAGCGATTTGAAGATCGCGCATCTCGGCAAGAAGCGTTTTCTCGCCGCCGTCGAACCCTGGCATGGAAATGAAGTCGTCGTCTACACCGATAACGGCAGGGGCGGATGGAATCGCAAGGTGATCTACAACCAGCTCACCGAAGGGCACGAAATTTGCGTCGGCGATTTCAACGGCGACGGCCGCGACGAGATTGTCGCCGGAGACCGCGCGCGCGGCAAGATCGCCAGCTCGCATCTGTTCTATTCGACCGATGAAACGGGCGCGGACTGGAGGCATGAAGAACTGGATCATTTGCAAATGTCCGCTTCCGGCTGCCAGGTTGCGGACCTCAACGGCGACGGCCGCCCGGATATCGTGATGATCGGCGGCGCCACGCACAACATCAAGTGGTACGAAAACCTCGGCCCCGCGAAAGCCTCCGGCGCCAGCCGGTAGTTTTTGCGGCGATCGATCTGAAACACACCCTCGTCCGGCGACTGGACGCTGCGGGTCTTCAGACCGCCCGCACTTCGACTTGTTTATAAACCGCTTTGACCTGCTCGATGGAGGGAAAGGTCATGCCCGGCAGCTTGGCTTTCGCGGTGCCGGCGGCAACGCCCCAACGCAGCGATTCGGAGAAAGATTTTTTCTTCCCCATGCTCCAGGTGAAGGCGGCCGCCATGGCGTCGCCGGCGCCGATGGGGCAGAGCGCGTCGATGTGCGGCGGCGTCGCTTCGAAGACGCCTTCGCGGCTGGAGCCGACGGCGCCGCGGCTGCCCAGCGATAAGATCACCGACTCCGGACCCATTTTCTGAATGCGGCCGACCGCCTCCAGGATCTGGCTGCGCGTCACCAGCGCGCGGCCCAGCAGCCGCTCGCCTTCGTGCTGATTGGGCGTGATCACGGTGGGCCGCGCCTCCAGCGAATGCAGCAGGGCGTCGCCTTCGGTGTCCACCAGGGTCTTGACCCCGCGCTTTTTGGCGAGCTGGATAATCTCGCAATAAAATTCAGCGGAGACTCCGGGAGGAATGCTGCCGCAGATCATCAGCCACGACGCTTTCGACAGCCGCGCCTCGACGCGCGCGCGGATCTCGGCGAGCTCCGCCACCGCGATGGGCTGGCCCACTTCGTTGAGCTTGATCGTCAACCCCTGCTTATCGGAGATGGTGAAATTGGTGCGGCTTTCACTGCGCACGCGCACCACTTCGAAGGGGAAGCCGACGCCGGCGAGCATTCTTTCGATCCGCTCCCCGGCCGCGCCGCCGGCGGCCAGCAGCGCCAGCGTTTTGCCGCCGAGCCGGTGCACCACCAGCGACGCGTTGATGCCGCGCCCGCCGGCGGCTTCGGTGCGGTCCAGAATATAGGCGCGGTCTTCGAACACCAGCCGGTCGACGCTCACCGTGCGGTCGATGGCCGGATTAATTGTTAACGTGAGAATCAAGTCTATAATTTGAGCGCGCGCCGCAGGCCGGTTCACGCGCTGATACCATAGTAACCTGAGCCGCCGGCGACATCCGCTCTTCCCTGCTTATTTCGCTCTGGCTTGCGTGTGCGTTCTGTGGGGCACCACGTACCTGGGCATCCGCATGGCGCTGGAAACGTTTTCGCCGCCGGAGCTGCTGTGCTTCCGCTATCTGATCTCCGGATCGCTGCTGCTGGCGGTGGCCAAAGCCGCGGGCGCCCACCTGCCGCGTGGCCGCGAGCTGTGGGCGACGGCGGCCTGCGGGCTGATTGTGCTCGGCATCGGCAACGGCGCTCTGGCTTTCTCCGAGGATTGGATCCCCAGCGGGCTGGCGGCGCTGTTCGCCGCCACATCGCCGTTCTGGCTGGTGGGAATCGAAGCGCTGGCGCCGCGCGGCGAGCCGCTGCACTGGCCCGCGGTGCGCGGGATGCTGGTGGGCGCGGCCGGAATCGCATTTCTCGTCGCTCCGGAAATCGGCAATGTCTCGGCCAATCGGGCTGTTCTCGGCGCGTTCCTGCTGCTCCAGTTCGGATGCGCGTCGTGGGCGGCCGGCTCCATCGCGCAACGGAAAATTGCGGCGCGCGCCCATCCCTTCGTCAGCGGAGCGGTGCAGCAGCTCGCCACGGGAATCGTCTATACGGTTCCCGTGATTCTTCATCCGCAGCCAATCCGCTGGAGCGCGCGCGGCGTCGGCGCGGTGATTTACCTGATGATCTTCGGCAGCATTGTCGGCTATAGCGCGTACGTCTACGCGATGGACCGCCTGCCGGTGGCGATCGCTTCCATTTATACCTACGTGAATCCGATGATCGCGGTCCTGCTCGGCTGGCTGGTGTATCGCGAGCCGTTCGGCGCGCACGAAGCGGCCGCGATGGCGATAATTTTCGCCGGCATCGCGCTGGTCAAGCGGGCCGCCTCGGGCGATAAAGCCGTAAGGGCCGCGGCCGAAAAAGAAGGATAGGGGTCAGTCGCGCCGGTCCAGGAGCTTGGCGCCGATCGCGCCGCCGAAGGCTGGCAAGAGGGTGAACAGCACGAAAATCAGCGGCATCGCCGCCAGCACGTTCAGCGGATTGCGAACCGCGGCCAGAAGCTGGTCCAGGTCCGCCTCTGGCCGTCCATGCTGCCGCCACTGATCGCGCACGGTCTCCACCGCCGCCGAGTTCGACAGAGCCATCACCAGAACCGCCATCATGATCGCGACGATCACAAAATTGAAGACGCCGCAGATCCAGCCGAGGTGGGCTCCGTTCATTGCGGTGAGGCGCTCGCCGGTCCGGCGGCGGTAAACGAAGACGGCCCAGAATCCGCCGGCGATCAACCACAAGGGTCCCAGCGCGGCGGCCACCTGCCCGGTGAGTGCGGAAAGAGCGACGGAGAGGATTCCTGCGACGGAGGCGATGCGCACGGCGAGGCCGTTATGGAATCCGATCGCGGGCGCCGTTGGCGCCGGCAGCGGCGGCGGTTCGGTCGCAGCGTGGACTGGCCCGGGCTCTTCGGGAAGGATGTCCCGCTGCGGCTTGCCGCACTTATGACAGAAGAGCGCGCCCTCCACCAGGACGGCGCCGCAAGTACACTGTTCCCCCACGTTTTCAGTCTCGCACGGCGGCGGTCTTGCGCGCGGCGCGCGAGGCAAAGTAAGCGCACCATCCGGCCGCCGCCGCCAGGGCGACCGCCGCCGCTTCGCGCCAGGTGGAACTGGAAAGCATCCACAGGATGACGGCGCATCCGGCCGCCGGAATCACAATGCCGCCGCGCAGATGAAACCTGGCCCGATCGCCGGCGCGCCGCAGCGCGATGACAGCCGCGCAGGTGGCCAGATACCCGAGCATGCGCGTGATCACGCTCAGCGTGACCAGATAGACGAACGATCCGGAAAGCGTCAGCGCCAGCATCAGCGCGGTGGTGGAGGCGACCGCCGCGGCGGGCGTCCGGAATCGCGGATGAACGAAGGCCAGCGCCGGCGGCAGCTCGCCCCGCTGCGCCATCGCGTAGATGAGCCGCGATCCGGAAAGAATGAGTACGTTCAGGTTCCCGGCCAGCGAAAAAATAATGCCAAGGGTGATGATCAGCGCTCCTTGCGCGCCGAAAAATCGCGCGGCGGCGTCGGCCAGCGGACGCCCGGAGGATGCCAGGCCGGGCAGCGTTCCGATGGAGACGATTTGAATGCCCAGGTACAGCGCGACGATGATGGTCATGCCGGCGATCAGCGCAAACGGCAGATCGCGCTCCGGGTTGCGAGACTCCCCGGCCGGGATCACAGCCATTTCAAATCCTGTGAACGCGTAGCTCGCCAGCAGCACGGATTGCGCGAAGGAGTGATAGGCGGGCGCGGGTCCGGTGAAGCGATGACTGTCGACGAAAAAAAATCCCGCGGCGGCGAAGAGCGCCAGCGGGATCAGCTTCAGCGCCGCGAAGGTGTTGCCGGCGCCGGCAACCACGCGAATGCCGCGAATATTGATCGCGGTGAGCGCGGCCACCAGAAGGGTCACCAGCGCGGCGCGCGGCCATCCGGCGGCCAGCGGCGGAAAAAAGAAGCCGAGATATTCCGGCAGCAGGGTGCAGTTGGCGGAAAACGCCGTGAGCCGCGCCAGCCACACGAACCATCCGATGGTGAATCCGGCGAGCGGGCCGAAGGCTTGGCGCGCGAATAAATACGGACCTCCGGTTTCGCAAAAGCGGCTGGATGCCTCGGCGAAGCTGAGCACGATGAACGACACGCACACCGCGCAGATGGCGAACGAGGCGAGGCTATAGGCGCCGGCGAGCGCGAAGGTTTTCGAGGGCAGGCCGAAAATTCCCGCGCCGATCACGCCGTTGATCACCACCGCGGTCAAGTCCGCGCGGCGCAGGGATCGGAGCAGGCTCTTTGATCCGCCGCTCAACTGAGACGCGCCCGCCAAGAGGAATCATGCTACCAGTTCGCCGCGCCGGCGCGCTTTGCCCCGCCCGCGGCGTTGCCGCCGCCGGGTCCCGCGAGGGGCTTACCCGCGCGCACTCTACAATCGGAAGTGATGATCGAGCCGCGGGCTGCGCTGCCCTCTGAAATCGATTCGATACCGGATGCGCCCGCGGTGTTTCTGTTGTGGGCGGCCGAAGGACCTCCCTATCTGGCGCGCACCGCGCTGCTGCGGCGGCGATTGCGCCGGCTGCTTGCCGAGAGCGGCCGGGTCTCGCGCGTGCTCCATCTGGGCGGCGTGGTGGAGCGCGTCGAATACTGGCCGGCCGGCTCGCAGCTCGCCTCCACTCTGATTCATCTGGAGCTCGCCCGGCGTTATTTTCCCGAGGATTGGCCGCGCATCACCCGGCTCCGCCCGCCGGTGCTGCTGCGCCTGACGCTCGACAACCCTTTTCCGCGGCTGATGATCACCACGAAGTTGGGCCGCGGTCTTCATTTCGGCCCGTTTCCGAGCCGCGCGGCGGCGGAGCGCTACCAATCGGGCGTGCTGGATCTGTTTCAGATGCGCCGCTGCGAGGAAAATCTGGCGCCCTCGCCCGATCATCCCGGCTGCATCTACGGCGAGATGAACCGCTGCCTGCGGCCCTGCCAGCAGGCGGTTTCCCTCGACGAATATCGCGGCGAAACGGCGCGCGTCGAGCAATTTTTGCGGACGCGCGGCGCGTCGCTGGCCGAACCGGCGGAGGCGGCCCGCGACCGCGCCAGCCTGGAGATGAATTTCGAGGAGGCCGAGCGGCTGCACCAGCGCGCGCTGCGGATTCGCGAAGTGCGCGAGCTGGCGGGCGGCCTGGCGGGAGTGGTGGATCTGCTGAGCGGCGTCGCGGTGGCGCCGTCGGCTGAGGCGAGCGCGGTGGAGCTGTGGTTCCTGCTGGGCGGCTGCTTCGCTGAGCCGGTGCGCTTCGATTTATCGGAAACCGCGGGCTCCGGGCAATCGATGGATCAGCGCCTGCGCGAACTGGCGGGCGGCATCCGCGGCGGCGGCGCGCCGAACCTCGAACATCTGGCGGTTTTGCTGCGCTGGCACGGCGCAAGCTGGCGCGACGGCGAGTGGATCGGCTTCGACTCCCTTGAAAAAATTCCGTATCGCAAAGTGGTGAACGCCATCGGCCGCGTTGCGCGCCGCTGAAGACCGTCAGCGGCGCAAGATCAGCGGAGCCGCGACAAACTTCGCTACGAGCGCGGCCAGGCCGGCCAGCAGCGGAATGCCCGCCCAATAGAGAAACGCGTTGTCGAACAGGCCGTAAAAGCCGAGCGCGGCCGCCAGCGCCTGGCAGATGCCGATGAAGCGCATCGCCTTGCCCTTCCCGCGCAGGAACAACGCCGCGAAGATCGCCGCCGCCGCAGAAGCCAGCGTCCATTTCGCCAGGCTCGCATGGCGGATCGAATCGATCATGGCCGGGGTGGTCTGGGCCAGCGGCGCTTTGAGGATGCGGAGAATGGCCAGATTTTCGAACACGTCGCAGACCGCCGCTGCGGCGCCGCAGAGGGCTCCCAACGCCGCCAGCTTCGATGCGAACAGCCGCCCCAGCGCCAGGAACAGGCCGGCGTACACTGCGATGAAGCCGAAGTCGAGGTACTGCTTGATTCGCATGGCCTCGCGATCGGGGCTGGGAGCTTCGCCCAGGATCGCATCCACCTCGCCGATGTTCCGTGCGACTTGGAGCGCCAAGCCGGAATCGGGAATGCCGCGTGGAGGGATCGAGGCGTTGGAAAACCGCGGCGCACCGTTTAAAATCACGATCATGATGATCGCCGCGGCGGCCAGCCATCCCGCCGCCGGCGTCTTAGCCGAGCGCGCGGGCCGCATCTTTGGCGAAATACGTCAGGATGAAATCCGCGCCGGCGCGGCGAATGGAGATGAGCGACTCCAGCATCGCGCGGTCCAGATCCAGCCAGCCGTTGCGCGCCGCGGCGACGATCATGCTGAATTCGCCCGAGACCTGATAAGCGGCGATCGGCACGGAGAACCGCTCGCGCGCCAGGCGGATGATATCCAGATACGGCATGGCCGGCTTCACCATCAGCATGTCCGCGCCTTCCTCCACGTCGAGCTCCATTTCCCGGAGCGCCTCGCGCGCGTTGGCCGGATCCATTTGATAAGACCGGCGGTCGCCGAACGCCGGCGCCGATTCCGCCGCTTCGCGAAACGGGCCGTAGAAGACCGACGCGTATTTGGCGGCGTAGGAAAGGATGGGCGTTTTCACGAATCCGTGCGCGTCGAGCGAATGGCGGATCGCCGCCACGCGGCCGTCCATCATGTCGGAGGGCGCGACGATGTCGGCGCCCGCCCGCGCGTGCGATAAGGCGGTCTCGGCAAGCCAGGCCAGGGTCGCGTCGTTATCCACGTCGTTTCCGGCGATCTTTCCGCAGTGGCCGTGGCTGGTGTATTCGCAGTTGCACACATCGGTGATGACGAGCAGATCCGGAACCGCCGCCTTCACCGCCCGCACGGCCCGCTGCGTAATGCCATTTTCCGCGTAAGCCTCCGAGGCGAGTTCGTCCTTGCGCTCGGGAATGCCGAAGAGGATCACGCCGCCCAGGCCCAAGGCGCGCGCCTGCTCGCATTCCTGCACCAGTTGGTCGATGGAGAGCTGGAAGTTCCCCGGCATGGAGGAGATCTCCTTGCGCACCCCCTCGCCGGGGCAGACGAAAAGCGGAAGGATGAATTGCTGCGCCTCCAACCGGGTTTCGCGGACCAGCCGCCGCATCGCCTCGGAAACGCGCAGGCGGCGCATGCGGTGAATGGGGAATGCCATCGCCTCATTATATTGGAGGAACATATCCCACGCGGCATGCGTATCTCCATTCTCTCAGGAGAAAAAAATCGATGGACGTGAAGTCCTATCTGGTCCAGGTACTGGCTACCGGCATCATGTGGCTCGTGCCTCTGATACCCCTAGTGCTGTGGGTTGCCTGGACAATGTCCAAGGCCGCCGCAGTAGACCTCAAGCAGTTAATGTTTGTTGCGGTGCTGGTGTTCGTGGATCTGGCTTGTGTGATGGCCCCGCGATTCAGTGTATTCTCCCGCCTGGATTGGAATTGGCAAGGGAAACTGCTGGAAATCGCTTGGGTGCTTGTGCTGACCGTCTTTCCAGGCTATTCGTTGGCACGTCTGGGGATCAAAGGACATTGGGTACCTGGTACGTTGCCGTGGCTCGGCACCGCTGCTGTGATCGCGGTATTCGTTGGATTGCTTCCCTGGATGCGGGGAATGCAACTGCTGCCGGATCGCGAGACCTTGCTGTTCGAGCTTACAATGCCCAGCGTCGCTGAGGAGTTCGTCTTCCGCGGTGTCTTCCAGTCGTTGTTGAATGAGACGTTTGGGCGCCCGTGGAGGTTTGCCGGCGCCAAGTTCGGGTGGGGTGCGCTGATTACAGCTGCGCTTTTCACAATTGCCCACGCCGCGGTCTTCGGTCGGAACCTCCACCTCATTACCAGCGTTGCTGGCGCTATACTCGCTTTCGCTGCTGCCGCATTGCTCGGCTGGGTACGCGAACGCGCCGGTAGCGTGTGGCCCTGTGTAGCACTGCACAGTGTGGTCAATGTGACCCCGTTCTTGGCAACCTGGATCTTCCTGCCGCGCTAGACCGGCGCGGTCTTGCGTATGTCTTCCCTTTTGAGGTCGGCGAGTACACGTTCAAAGATCAAATCCAAACGCGTGATTGTCAAAATATCGAAAGGCTTGGTTCTTAACTGGCGCGAATAGGAAGTTGAGTCGAAAATTGCCGTGAGACCAATTTGTCGGTGAGAATGAATTCTGAAGGGGTGGAAAAACATGAAGCCGATTGCCGCGTTGCTTGCCGGAATCCTTGCGGTCACGGCCGGGGGTGGCCAAGAGACGTCGATGACGGCGTCCGAACTAAATGCTGAAGCTGTAAAGGCATATCAAGGGAAAGACTATGGCCGTTTCCTCGCCTACGAAAAGCGTGCACTGGACCTTGATCCAACCAACGAGCGATTTATTTACAACGTGGCTTGCGGAGAGGCGCTGCTGGGCAATGCCAGGGAGGCGGTCCGGTTGCTGGGTCGACTCCTGGCCGATAAGCTCGACTTCGGCGCCGAAACGGATTCCGATTTCGAAGGCATTCGAGGCACGCCCGAATGGGACGCCTTCAAAAAGCAATTGGCTGAACTTCGCAAGCCCGTGGTCCGGAGCAGGGCGGCCTTCATCCTTCCCGATCCGAACTTGCTCGCCACAGGAATCGCGGTGGATCCGGCCCGTGGCGACGTCTTTATTGCCAGCGTGCGGGAGCGCAAGATCGTTCGCAGGAAACGAGACGGCACGATCTCCGATTTCATTCAGCAGGCCCAGGATGGATTCCTTGCGGGGAATTCCCTTGCGGTGGATTCCGCTAGGCATCTTCTCTATGCGACGACTTCCGCAGTTCCTTACATGCTGGGCTACCAGCAACAAGATTTTGGCCGCACGGGAGTGTTTGCGTTTAATCTTGAATCAGGCAAGCTGGCGAGAAAGACCATGCTCCCGGCCGATGGCAAGCGCCATTTGCTCAACGCGCTGGTGGTCCATCACAATGGTACCGTGTATGTTTCCGACACGGGCGCATCGAGCATTTACTTGTTACAGCCTGGTGCAAGCGAATTAGAACGGTTTGTCCCTTCCGGCGCGTTTCGCGCCGCGCAGGGATTGGCGTTGTCCGCGGACGAAAAGACCTTGTTCGTCGCTGACTACGCAACCGGCTTGTGGGCGGTTGATCTTTCGACGAAACAACAACGCCATCTCGATTCTCCGCCCGGGACGTGGCTGCAAGGCCTCGACGGGATCTCACGAGTTCCCGACGGGTTCATCGCGGTCCAGATTGGTCCCAAGCCCGACCGCGTCGTAAGAATTCGCGTTGATCGGCAGCAGACACGTGTCAACAGCGTGGAAATACTGGAAATGGCACATCCGGATTACGAAGGGCCGATTCAGGGGGCAGTAAGGGGCGGTGAGTTTCTATATGTCGCAAATAGCCAGCTCGATCTCGGAAATGGCAACACCGGATCATTCGCTGCCGAACGGGCACGACCTACCGTTGTTCTGGCTCTTCCTTTTACTGGAGAGCGAGGGTCCAAGTCTTTAGGCCGAGGATCAGCCGCTCGGCGGTAACAAGCAATTCTGGAGAATTCTCTTCACAGCGCACGTAATGCAGGGCCCAATCGGTTTCCCTCCATCCTCCCTGGCGAGGAGCTTCACGGCTGTCCAGTCTGCAATTTCTGGGCGTCCATCACCGCCAGATAGGCTGCCAGCGCCGGTTCAGATGGTAGCGTCTGCGGGGCGCCCGCAGGTCCGGGTCAATCCACCAGCCCTTGCTGGATTGCGTAGCGCGTGAGCTCGGCGTTGCTGCGCATGTTCATTTTTTCGAGCACGCGCGAGCGGTAGGTGCTGATGGTCTTGACGCTCAGCCTGGCTTCCGCGGCGATCTGCGACACCGTCTGACCCGAAGCGATCTTGCACATCACCTGAAACTCGCGGTCGGAGAGCCGTTCGTGGGCGGGACGCCCGTTCAGGGGCGAATTGGCCAGGGTCCCGGCCACGGCTGGGCTTACGTACTTCAGCCCCTTAAGCACCTTGTGGATGGCGCTTACCACCTCGGCGGGGGTGCCGGTTTTGCTCAAATAGCCGCTGGCGCCGGCCTTGATGGCTCGCGCGGCGAACTGTTCCTCGGCGTGCATGCTCAAAATCAGCACGGGCAGGTGCGGTCTGGTTCTCCGAATCTCGCGTAATACTTCCATGCCGCCGCGGCCGGGCATGCACAGATCCAGCAGCACGAGATCCCAGCAATCCGTCTGGATCTGCGCCAGGACCTGGTCCGAATCCGCCGCTTCGCCGGCGAACTCAAGGCCGGGTTCGGCATCGAGCAGTTGTCGCAGCCCGCTGCGCAGAAGCGGGTGGTCGTCGGCTACAAGAACGCGCGCCATCGAAGAAACGTCACCGGAGCAAACGTAAGTTAATTTGTAATCCGTTGAGTATAATCTTGAAATCCATTGGAAACCAGACCCTATATCTTACCCTACGCGGATCTCAAATCGCGGTGTTTCTTCGGATTAACCGTAAATTTTCTTTACGCAAAGCCGGCGCCGGGTTGGCGCACCACGTGCTGATGTAACCGGCGTGCGGTTCGGTAATCGCTCAGAATCAGCGGGATACGTGGCGGGACGGAAAATGTTTCCGAAGGCCTTCCTGAAGATTCTACCGGCAGCCGTGGCAGGAGCTTTCCTCGCCGGCTGCCATGGCTCGACCGTTGCGGTGGAGGCGAGCACCAGCCGGGTTCCCGTGGTTGCTCCCGCGGGCACCGTTCTTCGGGTTCGGCTCGGCGAAACGCTGGATTGCATGCAGAGCCGTCCCGGAGACCGGTTCACCGGCACTTTGGAGTCGCCGGTCATGGCGGGAAACGTGGAAGTTCTGCCGAAAGGTACGGTTGTAGAAGGACACGTGCTGAGCGCGCGTGGGCCGAATGAGGGTGGGGAGGCTTGGTTGGCGGTCACGCTGGATTTCTATGAGCGCGGCGGGCGCCGCGTTGCGTTGGAGACCAGCCCGCTGGCGCGGGTCGCCCATCGGGACCAGAACAGGAATGGAAAGAGTGTGGCGCGGATCTCGCTGGCGGCCGAATCGATTTTAGGATTCACGTTGAAGAGCATGCTTGCCGCGCAGGCCTAACAGGAATGAAAGGGGAAAAACAATGAAGAACTTCGTGATTACATCAGCCGCAGTGGCTTTCAGTCTTCTCGGCACCGGTTGCGCGACGCACAAGTATGTAGCCAAGACCGTCGCTCCGATCAAACAGGAAGCCGATGAGGCTCAGGCCAAGAATGCGGAACAGGATAAAACCATCTCGGCGCAGGGAACCGAGATTCAGGAGCTGGACCGCGATCTGTCGCGTACCAAGGAACAGTTGAAGGATACCGATAACAAGGCGACGCAAGCCGCCGAAGCGGCTCGCGCGGCCGATCAAAAGGCCGCCGGCGCGCAGTCGGCCGCCGAGAACGCGCAGCAGGCCGCCACCGGCGCCAGGACGTTCGCCGAGCAGGGTCTGGACCGGCTGGGCAAGACCATCGACGGGATGAACAAGTATCAGTTGGCGAAGTCGGAGACCGTGCTGTTCCGGATCAACAGCGACAGGCTTACCGACGAAGGAAAGCAGCAGCTTGACGAACTGGCCAAGCAGGCGCAGGGCCTGGACCGCTTCGTCATCGAGATTCAGGGATTCACGGACAAGACCGGCTCGCCCGCCTACAACGACATGTTGAGCGAGCGGCGCGCCGAAAGCGTAGCGCGGTACCTGACGACGCAGTACAAGATTCCGGTCCGAAATATTACAATGCTGGGCGAAGGCTATGCCATGCCGGTCGCCGACGACAAAACCCGCGACGGCCGCAAGCAGAACCGGCGGGTGGAAGTGAAGCTGTGGGTGCCGGAGACGGAAGCGGCGCGGAACGTTCCGTCGGGCCCGGGCGAGCAATAGAGTTTTTGCGGGATAGCCGCCGGCCCCTCCGACCCGGCGGCTTCGGGGCAGGAAATTCGAGGAGATCCGAACGCGGGGAAATCTGCACGCCCCGCAGGTTGACTTCGGTCGCCCGGACTCCCCGGTTCCTGCCCTGTTTTGTCTTTACGGGACCCGCGTCAGCAAATCGTCGGCCAGCGTAGCGGCGCGGCGGGCCAGAAGGTCCGCGCCGGCCAGATCGTGCGCGCTGCGCGCTTCCTCGGCCTGTTTCTGAAACGCGGCGATGCGGTTGGCGGCTTCGGCCTGATCGGAGTTGAGCCGCTTACTGGATAAAATCGCCAGCGCGCGCCGCACCCGGTCGAGGCTTTCGTCGATATTGCGGTTGTACTCGCGCTCCTGCTCGGGAGTGAAAAGCTGGACCAGTTTTGGCGGCGGCGGACCCTGATCCGGGGCGGGGGCCGCGGCCGGTTTGGGCGGCGGAGCCACGACGGTTTTCCTCTGCGGCGGCCTGGGCGCGGGCGGAGGAGGGAGCTCGGGAAGGGAAGCGGCGGCCACCGGCGGAAGGTTCGCCTCGGCATCGGCGGCGATTTGCGGCGGCGGCGGCAGCAGCGGCGGAGCCGCAGGCGGAGGCGGAGTCTGCGCCCGCGCCGGCGGCGGCGTGAACACCATCGGCGAATGGCGGAAAAAACAGGAACTTGAAAACGCCGAAAATCCCACCAAAAAAGCGATCCCGGGCGACTTTGGCTTCCAATTACGCATGTCCGACCAGAGCGGGGAACTGAAGCCGGAACGTCGTTCCCCGGCCGTTTTCGCTGGTGAAATCGATAGTACCATTATGCAACTGCACCGCCCGGTAGGTCATCGCCAGCCCGATGCCGGAACCATTCGGCTTGGTGGTGAAGTAAAGTTGAAAAACCTTGTTGCGCAGCTCCGGCGGGATGCCGGGGCCGTCGTCGGCGACCTCCAGGGTTACGGTATCGTCCTGGCGTCCGGCGCGAAGATGGAGATGGCCGCCCTCCTTCATGGCGTCGAGCGCGTTGGTGACCAGATTCAGGATGGCCTGCTTGAGCAGATCGGCGTCGCCGCGGATAAGAGCCGGCGCGGGGGGCGCCTCGAACACCAGATCGATGCCGGCCAGACGCGCCTGCGGCTTCATCAGCTCGGAAACTTCCCGCGCCAGAGCCGCAAGATCCACCTCTTCCAGGCGGACGTCGACCGGGCGCGAAAAGTCGAGAAACGTTTTGACCACGCGGTCCAGCCGCCGGACTTCTTTCGATAAAACGTCGATTTCGGCGGTCAGCTCGTCCTCCGGGCCGCCCAGGCGGGCGCGCAGCAGATCGAGATGGAGCGAAATGGCGTTCAGCGGATTCTTGATCTCATGCGCGACGCTGCCGGTGATGCGGCTGATCGCGGTCAGCCGCGAGGCCACGTCAAGATGCGATTCCATGCGCTCTAAAAGCTGATCGAGACTGTGCTGCATCTCGCTGGCTTCCTTGCGCGCGCCGCGGAACTGCTCGCCCAAAACGTTCAGCTTGCTTTCAACGGCGGCGAACTCCTTGGCCATTCCCTCCGACTTTTCCGGGCGGCCGAACTTTCCCTGCACCATGCGGTCGATCATCTGCTCCAGCCGCCGCACCGGGCGCAGCAGCCAGTTGGTGGCGACCGCGGTAAGGAGCAAGGAGGCGATCAGCGCGGCGAGCGAGACATAGGCCACCGTCCGCACCTCCGGCAGCAGAATATTGCTCAGCAGCACGGTGGAGGTGACCACCTGGACGGTGAACAGCTCCTGGCCGTTGAAGCCCAGCGGCACGGTCACCTGATAATCCGGCTTTCTTCCGAACAGATCGGCCAGGCGGCGGGTGAGCGGCAGCGAGCTCCAGACTTGCAGCGCCGGCAGGCGGTCCATCATCTGGCCCACGCGCGAATCGACCGAGGAGGCCAGAATTTCTCCGGTCCGTCCGGCGACGTTGATCTCCACCACGCCCTGCGAGGTGGCCAGCATCTTGAGCATCTTGGCGATGTTGCCGTCGGAGGTGACGATCTGGTTCCACAGCGCGATGGTCTCCTCCAGGTCCGCGGGCACGGCGTATTCCGAGGAGACTTCGTTCACCTGCTCGATGACGTAGCTCTTGACCTGCTGGCTGACCAGCTCGCTGCGCTGCAAAGCGTCTTCCGACAGGGAGTTGATCAGCGTATCCAGATGCAGCACCGAAAGCGCCGCCGCGACGAGCGTCACCAGCACGACGATGACAACAACGAGGCGGACACGCAGGGACATGGTTGCCTTGCGGGGTCAGGATCCAGAACTCGCCAGAAACAAGAACACCGGCTTATCCCACGGCCGCGCCTTGCGCGCCGTATTCCTTAAGCTTGTTGAAAAGCGTCTTCTGGCTGATGCCGAGAATTTCGGCGGCGCGGGTTTTATTGTGCCTGGTGTGTTCCAGGGTCAGCTCGATCAGGGCGCGCTCGGCCTGCTCGATGGTATAGCCGACCGGGATGCGCAGTTCGCCGCTTTCCGAGGCCAGCGCCGGCGCCGGAATCGGTGCGCCGCCGAAGCCGGGCGGCAGGTACGAAGGAAGAATGGTGCCTTCCCCGGCCAGGATCACCGCCCGCTCCAGGACGTTCCGCAGCTCCCGGACATTGCCCGGCCAGTTGTAGGCCCGGAAGCGGTCCAGCACCTCGCTGGAAACGTCGGTGACCTTGGTGGCGTGCTTGCGGTTCAAGTCCTGCAACAGCGCCTGGGTCAGCACCGGAAGGTCGTCTTTGCGGTCGCGCAGCGGCGGCAGCGGAATGGGGAAGACGTTCAGGCGATAATACAGATCCTCGCGGAATCTGCCCTCGCGGATGGCGTTATCCAGCGGCGCGTTGGTGGCGGCGATCACCCGCACGTCAAGCTGCACTTCACTTTTCCCGCCGAGGCGGCGCACGCGTCCGTCCTCGAGCACGCGCAACAGCTTGGCCTGCGTGTTGACCGGCATGTCCCCGATCTCATCGAGCAAAACGGTTCCGTTTTGCGCCAGCTCGAAGCATCCGGCGCGGCGCTCGACGGCTCCGGTGAAGGCGCCCTTTTCGTGGCCAAACAGTTCGCTTTCCATCAGCGTATCGGGCATGGCCGCGCAGTTGATGGCGACGAACGGGCCGGCGCGGCGCGGGCTCAGCGCGTGGATGGCGCGCGCGGCGAGCTCCTTTCCGGTGCCGCTTTCCCCGGTGATCAGCACCGCGGCCTTGCTGGGGGCCACCTGCTGGATCAGCGCGAACACTTCCTGCATCCGCGGCGAAGTGCCGGCCATATCGCCGAGCACGCCTTGATAGCTCAACTGCCGTTCCAGCCGCTCGGCATGCTCGGCCAGACGGCCCTGATTCGCCGCGCGCTCCAGCAGCAGCCGCAGCGCCTGCGACTGCACCGGTTTTTCCAGGAACCAGAACGCCCCCAGGTCGTGGATGGTGGCGATGGAGGTTTCCAGATTGCCGAAGGCGGTCTGCACGATCACCGGCGGCCCTCCGCCCTGGGCTTTCAGCCGGCGCAGCAACTCATTGCCGTCCATACGCGGCATCATCAGGTCGGTGACGATCACGTGCGCGCCGAAGGCCGCCAGTTTTTCCAGCGCCTCCTGGCCGTCGCAGGCGGTCTCCACCGCGTATCCCCACAAGGCAATCATGCTCGCCAGCGCCGTGCGCTGCGACTCTTCGTCATCCACCACCAGGACCCTGGTCACGGGGCGTTCGCTTTCCATCTCTCTCTTATTGTGACAGGCAATCGAACCGCCGTGCTAGAATCTTGGGGCGATGCAACTGCGACCGTCGCTGAAGTTCGTCCACTTGGGCTACTTGTTCTGCGTGCTGCTGGCGATCGCCATCGGCGTATGGCTGGCGGCCGGCAAAGATGACCAGCAGGTCCGGGACTGGGGCAAGTGGGCCTTTCTCCTGCCCGCTATTCTCGCATTCTTTACGCTGATTCGCCACATCCGCAACCGGATGGTGCGGATCACGGTATCCGAGGACCGGGTGCGCGAGGAAGTCGGGTTCCTTTCGAAGTCAACGCGCACCATCGAGCTCGATAAAATCCAGGAGGTCAATGTCCGGCGAACGGTGTGGCAGCGCCTGTGGGGGGTGGGCGATCTGTCGATGGAAACGGCGGGGCGCTCCAGCGAACTCGCCATACACTCCATCGATCGCCCGCAGGAGGCGGCGGACCGGATTCTGGAAGCGGCGCGGGCGCTGAGGAGCCGTCCGGACACGGGAACGCATCCCGGCGTGTAGCCCCGAGATGTCGACCATGGCGGGGCAGGCTTCCAAACGGGCTCCAGGAGTCCTTCCGCGTTGACCGCCACGCTTATTTTTCTGGGGACCTATCTGGTCCTGGCGGTGGGGCGGATTCCCGGGCTTCGCGTCGACCGCACCGGCGCGGCGATCATCGGCGCGAGCCTGATGGTAGCCGCCAACGTGCTCACGTTGAGCGAAGCCTATCAGGCCATCGATATGAACACGATCGTGCTGCTGTTCGGCATGATGATCGTGGTCGCGCATCTGCGCCTTTCCGGATTTTTCGCCCTGGTGAGCGAGTGGGTGGTGGCGCACGCGCGTCATCCCTTGGCCATGATGGCCGGGGTGGCGGTGGTGGCGGGAGTGCTTTCGGCGTTCTTCGTCAACGACACGGTCTGTCTGGTGCTGGCTCCTCTGGTGGCGGAAACCACCTCGGCGCTGCGCCGGAATCCAACGCCCTATCTGCTGGCGGTGGCCATGGCGTCGAATCTGGGCAGCGTGGCGACGCTGACCGGAAACCCGCAAAACATGCTGATCGGCAGTTTTTCGGCGATTCCCTACACCGTTTTCGCGCGGTCGCTCGCGCCGGTCGCCGCGCTGGGAATCGCGGTGTGCATCGCGATACTGGCGCTTCTTTACCGGGCTGAATTTCGGGACGGAGGCGTGCCGTGCCGGACGCCGCGCCCGGCGCCGGTGGATCGCGCGCTGCTGGCCAAGTCGCTGTTGATCTCGGGCGCAATGGTGGCGTTCTTCTTTTCCGGCTGGCCCATCGCCGAAGTGGCCATCGCCGGCGGAGCGGTGCTGCTGCTGATCTCGCGCAACGTGCATCCGGAGGACGTTTACCGGCAGGTGGACTGGGCGCTGCTGGTGATGTTCGCAGGATTGTTTATCGTGGTGGCCGGAGCCGAGAAAAGCCCCCTGGAACAGAATCTGGTGGCGGCGGCGCAGCGCTCCGGCCTGGAAAATCGCGTCGTGTTCAGCGCCTCGGCGGCGGCGCTGGCCAATCTGGTAAGCAATGTTCCGGCAGTGCTGGTCTTTAAGCCGCTGATCGCGCACTTGTCCCACCCTGCGCTGGCCTGGCTGCGTCTGGCCATGGCGTCGACGCTGGCGGGCAATCTGACCATTCTAGGATCGGTCGCGAATCTGATCGTGGTGGAGAAATCGCGCCCGGTGGTGGACATCGGATTCTGGGAATATTTCCGCGCGGGATTGCCGGTGACGCTGATCACCCTGGCGATCGGCCTCTGGCTGCTCTGAAACGGTCCCGGAGATCGCCCGCCCGCGCGCCGCCGGCCCTTTGACTTGCATCCCGGCATCCGGTACACTTCCCTCACAAGGAGAAACGATGCGTATGCCCCAGGCTGTTTCCATCGCCGCCGAACAGGATCTTCTTTCCCGCGGCTTTTCCCGCCGGCAACTTGGCAGAATCGCAAGCGTGGTTGCCGCAGGCGCGGCTCTGCCTTTTTACAACGAGGCGGCTTTCGCGCAGCGCTATGTCCGCGGCCCGGTCTCCGACGACGCCGTCCGGATCAATCAGAACGAAAATCCTCTCGGGCCGTGCCCGGAAGCCCTGGAGGCGATCAACCGCGTGGCGCGCTTCGGCGGGCGTTATTCGCCGCACAATGAAGCGGGCGAGCTGGTGAAGACGGCCGCGGCGGTGGAGGGCGTCAAACCCGAGTACATCACCGCCTACGCGGGCTCCAGCGATCCGCTCCAGCGCGTCGTTTGCGCGTTCTGTTCTCCCAGCCGCGGATTCGTGATGGCCGATCCTGGCTACGAATCCGGCGCGCAGACCGCGAAATTCATCGGCGCCAGAGCCATCCACGTGCCGCTGCGCGCGGATCATTCGCATGACGTTCAGGCCATGGTCAAGGCCGATCCGAACGCCGGCGTCATCTACATCTGCAATCCGAATAATCCCACCGGCACGCTCACCTCGCGCGCCGATATCGAGTGGGCGCTCGCCAACAAACCCAAGGGTTCGATTCTGCTGCTCGACGAAGCATACTGGCATTTCACCACCCTGGCCAAATCCGGAGTGGATCTGGCCGCGGCCGATAAGGACATCATCGTGCTGCGGACGTTTTCCAAGGTTTATGGCATGGCGGGACTGCGCGCCGGCCTGGCGATCGGCCGCCCGGATCTGCTCGAAAAGCTGCGCCCCTACGGCCCCGGATTCACGCCGATTACCGGCACCGCGGCGGCCACGGCGAGCCTCAAGGTTCCCGATCTGGTTCCCAAGCGGCGCAAGATCAACGCCGACATCCGCTCCGATGTTTTCGAGTTTCTGGATAAGAAAGGTTATAAGTTCACCAAAAGCGAATCGAACGCCTTCATGATCGACGTGCGCCGGCCCAATACGGAAGTGATCCAGGCCATGGCTAAGGAAAATGTGCTGATCGGCCGGCCCTGGCCGGTCTGGCCGACCTGGGTTCGCATCTCCGTCGGCACCCAGCAGGAGATGGATCGTTTCAAAGCCGCGTTCTCCAAGGTAATGGCCTGACCGGCAAACCGCGGAAGTGTAAAAGTGTGGAGGGCGGAGCTGTCCGCGCCGTCCTCCCCGCTCCGCAATGACCCCGCAAGGTAAGGAAGGAAACTCCTCCGCGGTAAAACTTGCCCGCTACTTTTTCTCAGTACTCTTAGCGAGTCCTTAAGCGAAACGCCTTAGCGCCGGCGGTTCGAGCAGGCACATCAGGTGCTTGGGCGTGAACCATCTGGGCGACCAGGTCGAATCGATATCCAGGGTGACCTCAACCAGGTAGCCGAGCACACCGGCGAACCGGCAGGACCGGACAGCGCCGCGCAAGTTGTACGTCTCACAACGAATATTCACCTGGGAGTTGCGCCGGATGGGCGTGTCCACCAGCACCAGCGCGCTTCGCTCTCCAATCTCTTCCAGATTCCCCGTGATCAGCCGCCCGCATCCGCACAGGATCGATACCAACTCCGAGCATAAGTGACGCTTCTCAGTATGATTACGCATGCCCTTGACGGTGCAATACGGCTGCCAGAGGGTACTATTCGGTGGAATGCTTCTTCAGGAATTCGTCATCGATGGGCTTTCGTCCCCGGAATCCTTCTTCGGTTCCGTGCCAGAAGCCGATCCGATCCTCACCTAATCTCCAGCACAAACAGACCTCGCGGCCTTCATAGAGGCAGAGGAAATCGATCAGCCCGATCTCCAGATCCTTCACCTGGGCGCCGGTTCGCTCGATCTGTTCGAGCGCGTGCTTCATCGCCGCCAGGCTGGTATCGCGCCGGGCCCGCAGCGACAAATAGGCGGACCGGTCCACGCGCGCGCCGCCGGAGATACGGATGTGCGCCTGAAAGGCGTTCAACTCCTGGTCAGCCTTCTGAAATTCAGCGCGGTGAAAAACGGCCTGGCGCAGCAGCCGCCCTACTTCCGGCAGAGCCCTTTCGGCGTCGGCCAGCAGGAAATATTTCGGCATGGCGAATGATCATCCCTCCACAACCGGGGCAGGCCGCCTGGCGCGCGGCAATACCGGTCCGGCTCCAGCCGTTCCCGCTCCGGCGAAGACATAAACTAATAATAGAGAAAAACATGAGCGAGACGGATTTCACGCATCCCCCGGCGACCTTCGAATTTCTCGTGTTTTCCCTGAAGGTGCAAGCCGAAATGCGCCTGATGGGCGATGTGCCGGAACCCGGCCAGCCGCAGCCGGCCGAACCGGTGCCGGATCTGAGCGGGGCGCGGCACGCCATCGACCTGCTGGCGGTGCTGGAGGAGAAGACGCGCGGAAATCTGACCCTGGAAGAGCGCCGGATTCTGGAAAACTCCCTCACCGAGCTGCGCTTCCGCTATATCCAGGCGACCGACAGAGTGCTGAAGAAGACCAACGCCGGATGAGCGCAGCGTAACGGATGAATCCGGCGATCTCCATCACCGTGCTCGGCTCGGGTACCAGCGCCGGCGTGCCCACCATCGGCTGCTCCTGCGCGGTGTGCGCTTCGGCCGATCCGCGGGACCGCCGGCTTCGCCCCTCGATTCTTCTCCGCTACGGCGGGCGAGCCGTGCTGGTGGACACCTCGCCCGATTTTCGCCAGCAGGCGCTGCGCGCGCGCATCGAGCGCGTCGATGCGATCCTGTACACTCACGCGCACGCCGATCATATCCTCGGCCTGGACGATGTCCGGCCCTTCAACTACCGCCAGAAACAGGCCATTCCGCTGTACGGCGACGAAGCGACGCTCGAAGCGATCCAGCGCGTTTTTCGTTACGCCTTCAGCGAGGAGCCCAGCGAATCCACCCGGCCGCGGCTCGAACTCATAACGCTGAACGGGGACCCCTTTCAAGTTTTCGGAATCGAGTTCACCCCGCTGCGGCTGCCGCACGGCAGAACTTCGCAGGTGCTCGGCTTCCGCTTCGGCTCCGCCGCTTATCTCACCGATCACAGCGACATCCCCGAAAACGTAAAAGCCAAATTACAGGGACTCGACGTTTTGTTTTTGGACGCACTTCGGCATCGCCCTCATCCGACGCACTCCACCGTGGAGCAGAGCCTGGCCTGGGTCGAGGAGCTGAAGCCGCGCCGCGCTTTCTTTACCCATATCTGCCACGATCTGCCGCATGCGGCGACCGAAGCCGCGCTGCCGCCGCACGTGCGGCTGGCCTACGACGGTTTGGAAATCGATGTTGATTCATGAATCCAGCATGAAGATTGCGCGCCGCATCGAAGAAGCCGCCGGATTCGCGCCGTCCGCCGTCACCATCGGAAACTTCGACGGCGTCCATCTGGGCCACCAGCACCTGTTTGAGGAGGCGGTCCGCGCCGCCTCCGAAGCCCGCGCGCGCCCCACCGTGTTGACCTTCGATCCGCACCCGGCCCGCGTCGTCGCGCCGGATCGCGCGCCCGGGCTTCTGACGCCCATCGAAGAGCGCTGCCGGCTTATAGAGCAATACGGCATCGCCCAGGTGCTCATTCTGCCCTTCGACGAGACTCTGGCGCGGCGGAGCCCGGAGGAGTTCGTGCGGGAAATTCTCGTCCAAACATTAGGAACCAAAATTGTTCTGGTGGGGGAGAATTTCCGCTTCGGCCACAAGCAATCCGGAGACACGCGCCTGCTGGCGCGGCTGGGGGAGCAGTACGGCTTTGAAACCCGCATCGTCAGCGCCATCCGGCTCCGCAACCGCATCGTTTCCTCCAGCGAAGTCCGCAAGCTGATCGAAGCCGGCCGGGTCTCTCTCGCCTGCCGGATGCTGAAGCGTCCCTACGCGCTGTGCGGCGAGGTGGTTCGCGGCCACGGGATCGGATCCAAGCAGGTGGTTCCCACGCTGAACCTCCGCGTCTCCGGCGAGGTGCTTCCCAGGCGCGGCGTCTACATCACCCGCACCGCGGACGTGGATTCTTCGCGCCAGTGGCGGTCGATCACCAATATCGGCTATCGGCCGACCTTCGGCGGCGATTCCGGACTGAGCATCGAGACGTTTCTCCTGGATCCGCTGGAAGACCCGCCGCCGGGAAGGATCCGGGTGGAGTTTCTGCACCGCGTGCGCGAGGAAAAAAAGTTCGAAAGCCCGGAGGCTCTGAAGTCGCAGGTGCTGCGCGACGTGAACCGCGCCCAATCCTATTTCCGCCGGATCCCGGCGTGAAGGGCTAAAATGGCGGTATGGCGATTGTTTCGGCGGGCACCCGCATCGAAGAGTACCTCGGCGACAAAGCCGCGTATCTGCTCGAATTCAACAATCCGAAGATTCCCAAAGAGCGCCTGCATCTTCCCACGCCGGAGGTGGTGGACCGGTATTTCGCGCCTTCCGACCGCAACAACCGGGTGCTGGCGAACCTTCATCGCCTGTTCCATCACGGCCGGCTGGCGGGCACCGGATATCTCTCGATCCTGCCCGTCGACCAGGGCATCGAGCACTCGGCCGGGGCCAGCTTCGCCAAAAATCCCGACTACTTCGACCCGGAAAATATCGTCAGGCTCGCCATCGAGGGCGGGTGCAACGCCGTGGCGTCCACCTTCGGAGTGCTCGCCGCCGTCTCGCGCAAGTACGCCCACAAGATCCCGTTCCTGGTCAAGATCAATCATAACGAGCTGCTCACGTATCCAAATCATTTCGATCAGATCATGTTCGGAACCGTCAGGCAAGCCTACGAGCTGGGCGCGGCCGCCGTCGGCGCGACCATCTATTTCGGATCCGAGGAAAGCAGCCGGCAGATCGTGGAGGTGAGCCAAGCCTTCGCCCACGCCCACGAGCTCGGCATGGCCACCGTGCTGTGGTGCTATCTCCGCAACCCCGCCTTCAAAAAAGACAAGGATTACCACCTCTCAGCCGATCTGACCGGCCAGGCGAATCATCTCGGCGTGACCATTGAAGCCGACATCATCAAGCAGAAGCTCCCGGAAAATAACGGCGGCTATCTGGCGCTGAACATGGGCGACTCTTCCTACGGCAAATTCGACAAGCGGATCTACACGGAGCTGGCCAGCGATCATCCCATCGACCTGTGCCGTTATCAGGTCCTCAACTGCTACGCCGGCCGCGTGGGATTGATCAACAGCGGCGGCGCCAGCGGCCAGCACGATTTCGCCGAAGCCGTCACCACGGCCGTGATCAACAAGCGCGCCGGCGGCATGGGCCTCATCTCCGGCCGCAAAGCCTTCCAGCGTCCGATGAGCGAAGGCGTAAAACTGTTCCACGCGATTCAGGATGTCTATCTGAATCCCGCAATTACCGTGGCCTGAGCGCTCACGCCGCCAGTTTCACGCCCTCCCAGCGAGCGACCACCGCCGCCGCCAGGCAGTTTCCCAGCACGTTCACCGACGTCCGCGCCATGTCCAGAATCGTATCGATGCCCAGCAGGAGCGCGATCCCCTCCGCCGGAAGATTGAAGCTCGCCACGGTTCCCGCCAGGATGACCAGCGCGGCGCGCGGCACGCCGGCCACGCCCTTGCTGGTCAGCATCAGCGTAAGCATCATGACCAGTTGCGTCGAAAACGGCATCGCGATATCCGCCGCCTGAGCGATGAAAATCGAGGCCAGCGAAAGATACAGCGTCGTTCCCACCAGATTGAAGCTGTATCCGGCGGGCAACACGAACGCGGCAATATGTTTCGGCACGCCGAACGCTTCCATGTTTTCGAGCGCCAGCGGCAGCGCCGCCTCGCTGGAGGCGGTGGAAAACGCGATCAGGAACGGCCCTTTGGCGTACTCGATGAAGCGCCGGATGGGCACCCGCGCAGCCATGGCGCACGCCCCGAACACCACCACCACGACCACGGCCTGCGCGGCGTAAAGCGTCGCCACCAGCTTGCCCAGATTGACCAGCACGCCCAGCCCTTTTTGCCCCACCGTCGCCGCGATCGCGCCGAAAACTCCCAGCGGCGCGAACAGCATGACGTAGTTCGTAAATCGGAACATCACCTCGGAAAGCGAGTCGCAAAATTCGACCATGGCCCGCGCCTTCGCTCCGATGGCCGCGCACGCCGCGCCGAAAAGAAATGAGAATACGACGATCTGCAAAACATCGCCGCGCGCCATCGCGTCGATGATGCTGGTCGGAAAAATGTGCTCGATCATTTGCGAGTAACTCTGCGTGGGCTGTCCCAGTCCCGCCGCCGGCGCATTGGCGATGCGCACGCCTGCGCCGGGCTTCACCAGATTCACCGCGCCCAATCCGATGAACAGCGCGATGGTGGTGACGATCTCGAAATAGATCAGCGCCTTTGCGCCGATGCGCCCCATGGTTTTCAGGCTGCCCGTGCCCGCAATGCCGACCACCAGCGTCCCGAACAGCAGCGGCGCGATGATGGCGCGGATCATTCTCAGGAAAACCGATCCCAGCACGCCCATGGCCCGCGCCGGCCCGGGAAACCAGGCGCCGAGCACGATCCCCGCCACCAGCCCGAGGAAAATCCAGCCCGTCAGGGACGGATTCTTCATGCCCGCTTTCATCGGCCGCCCCATTTCAGTTTTTCGCGCAGCACGTCAAAAAACATCATCTCCGGCGGGCGAATCAAATTGATGCAATGTTCCGAGCGGCGGCACGTCACGCGATCGCCGGTGCGCAGCAGCTCGCCGATCTGGCCGTCGATGGTGAGATATGTCGCGTTGTCGTCGCTGCGGTTGATCACCTCGATCACCGCCTGCTCGTCCAGCACTACCGGCCGGTTGCTCAGCGTGTGCGGACAAATCGGGGTGATGCTCAAGGCGCCCACGTCCGGGAACACGATGGGTCCTCCGGCTGAGAGCGAGTAGGCGGTTGAGCCGGTCGGTGTGGCCACGATCAGTCCATCGGCGCGGTAGACGCAGACGAAGCGGCGGTCGACGTGCAGCTCCAGCTCGATCATGCGCGCGATCTGAAACTTGGTCATGACCATATCGTTCAGCGCGTCGTGCGCGGCCAGCAGCGCGCCATCGCGATGCAGCTCGCAGCGGAGCATGCGGCGGCGGCTGATGGCGTAATCGCCGGAGAGCGCCCGTTCGAGCTGCGAATACACTTCTTCCACCTTGATCGCCGTCAAAAATCCCAGCCCGCCGAGGTTCACCGCGAAAATCGGAATCTCCGTCGCCCGCGCCGAGCGCGCCGCCGAAAGCAGCGTTCCATCTCCGCCCAGCACGAGGATCAACTGCGCGCCTTCCACGATCTCCTCGCGCGGCGCGCCGTCCGGCCGGGCGGCGTAGGCCGCCGTTTCGCGGTCGATGCGCACGCCGACGCCGCGCGCTTCCAGCCAGGCGATCAGCTCCGGCACCAGCCGGGCCGCGTACTCGCTGCGGGGCTTGGAGATGATCGCGACGGTGTTAACGGTGGACATAAAGAGGATTATCTTCGCCGTCCATGGAGCAAAAATTCCTTGTTCCCCTCGGCCCCTAAAATCGGGCTTTCGATGATCTCCGCCGCGAACCCGGCCGCCTCCACCGCCCCGCGCACCCGGTCGCAGGCGGCCCGGTGCAGCGCCGGATCGCGCACGATCCCGCCTTTGCCCACCTCGCCGCGCCCGGCCTCGAACTGCGGCTTCACCAGCACGATCATCTCCCCGTCGGGCGCCAGCAGCGGCGCAATCGCGGGAACGACCAGCGTCGCCGAAATGAAGCTCACGTCGCACACCGCCAGCTCTATCTTTTCCGGAAAATCCTCCGGACGCAGATAGCGCGCGTTCACTCCCTCGCGCGCGATCACCCGTTCGTCGCGCCGCAGCTTCCAGTCGAGCTGCCCGTGCCCTACATCCACCGCATAAACGCGGGCCGCGCCGCGCTGGAGCAGCACATCGGTAAATCCGCCCGTGGACGCCCCCACATCCAGGCAGACGCGTCCCGCCGGGTCGATCCCGAAATGATCCAGCGCGCCCGCCAGCTTGTATCCGCCGCGGCTCACATACGGCATCCGCCCGATCACTTCCACCCGGGCATCGTCCGGCACCGCATGCCCCGGCTTCTCCGCGCGCTGATCCTCCACGCGGACCCGCCCCGCCAAAATCAGCGCGCGGGCCTTTTCGCGCGACTCCGCCAGCCCGCGCTCCAGCAGCAGTTGATCGAGCCGGATCTTCATGCGCTCCGCCGAACAATAAAATCGGCGAGCTGCCGCAGCCACTCGGCGCGCTCGCCGAGCGGCTTCAGAGCCGCGTGCGCGTTGCTCCGCTCCCGCTCCGCCATCTCGCGCGAGCGCTCGATTCCATACACCGCCGGGAAGGTAATTTTTTGCTGCTGCGCGTCCTTGCCCGCGGTTTTCCCCAGCGCCGCCGAGGGCTGCTCCACATCGAGGATGTCGTCGACGATCTGAAACGCCAGGCCGATGTGCTCGCCGTACCGCGTCAGCGCCTCCATTTGCCGGTCGCTGGCGCCCGCGTAAATCGCGCCGAGGCGGACGCTGGCCCGCAGCAGCGCTCCGGTTTTGGCGCGGTGAATCGATTCGAGCAGCTCCGCCGTCGGAGGCTTGCCTTCGCCTTCCAGATCGTTCACCTGGCCGCCGATCATTCCGCCCACCGTGCCCGAGGCCGCCGCCAGCTCGCGCACCATCTGAATTCGGCGGCCCGCATCCACCCGTTCCAGCCCGGATAGAACCTCGAAAGCCCGCGTCAGCAGCGCGTCGCCCGCCAAAATCGCGATCGCCTCGCCGAATACCTTATGGCAGGTCGGCCGGCCGCGCCGGAGATCGTCGTTGTCGAGCGCGGGCAGATCGTCGTGGATCAGCGAGTACGTATGGATCAGCTCCAGCACGCACGCCGCCTCTTCCACGCCGGCCGCTTCGCCGCAAACCGCGTCCGCCGCCGCGATGGCCAGCAGCGGCCGCACGCGCTTGCCGCCCGCAAACAGGCTGTAGCGCATCGCGCGGTGGATGGTCGAGGGATTCTCCGTCTCCGCCGGAACGCACAGATCCAGCGCGCGGTCCACCCGCCGCTGCCGCGCCGCGATATATTCGGCAAGCGTCATCGGTCGTTTCGGGACGGCTCGTTTTTGAAGGGCTGGGGCTGCATTTCTCCGGCGCGCTTCATCAGGATCTCTACGCGCGTCTCGGCGTCCTCAAGCTGTTTCCGGCACTTCTCGGAAAGCTTCATGCCGCGCTCGAAAAGCTCCAGCGCGCGCTCCAGCGGAAGCTCGCCGCTCTCCATTTCCTTCACGATCGCTTCCAACTGCTGGAGTCCGGCTTCGAAACTCAACGGCGCGTCATCGGGCATCGTTGCTATTATGCCGCACCCGCGCAGCCGCTCACTTTTGCGGCGGACCGAGCGGGCTCGGCTTGCAGCCCTGCGTTTCGGTGGTGTATTCGATGCTCGAAATCTTCCATTCTCCGCCGGTCTTCACCAGCAGGAAGGCGTCGATGCCGCAGTGATGAAATTTCCCGTTCGAATGAAAATCGTATTCGGCCCAGACCGCCGCGATGCCGCCGCGGATCAGCACTGTCGGTTCCCAGATGCGTTCGAGCAGGGAGCCCTTTGGAGCCGAACCGATCCGCTGCGCGAAATCGGCGCCACTGCGCGTGGTCACTTTGTCGTCCTGCACCGCGATCAGCTTCGCGTCAGCCGTCATGGACGCGGCGACCATTTCCGCATCGCCCGCCGACATGCCCTGAAACAATTTATTCACCGCGGCAACCACGTTTTCCTTTTCGTTCTGATCCGCGGCCGCGCAGCCCAGCGCGCAGGCGAGCAACCAACATGCGATTCGCGTCATCAGTCTTATACCTTATCAGGAGCAGCCGGCAGCCGCGGGGCGTCTTGCGCCGCGCGGCTAACGCGAAGCCACGTAGGCCGCGATCGCCAGCATGTCGTCGTTCGATAATTTCGCGACCACCGGTTTCATCAGGCTGGTCCACAGGCCCTTGCGCGTACCCTGCTGCATATCGTACATTTGCCGGACCATATAGCTCGGCGAGCGGCCGGCGATTCCGGGCACCGGCCCCATTCCCTTCAAATCCGCGCCATGGCAGGTCGCGCAGGCGACGGTTTTGCCTTCTCCTTTGGTGACCAGCGCTTCGCCCTTTTTGATGCTGCCGGGAGGTGCGTAGGCGATGAACCCCGAACGGGGATTGCGAAGAATCTCGGTCTGTTCCGCATCCACCGGAGTTTCAAGGATGCGATCGCCCAGCGGCTCCTTCTCATCTCCCGGCAGCGCCAGCAGCAACCCGCCCTGATTGCGGGTCTTGGGAACGGTTTTCGCTTCCACCACTTTGATCCACGGCGTCCATTTGATCTCCGAGTAATACTCGGCCGCCGCTTTGATCTCCGTATCGGTCATCGCCTTGGCGATGGCGATCATCACGTGCGTGTTGGCCTTGCGCGCGTCCGCGCTGGCCCGCAGGCCGTTTTTGAAATCCTCCATCTGCTGCACGAAGTAGGCCACCGGCAGATCGGCGATGCCCGCGTTTTCCGAGCGGCCCTTCCCGTTCGGATAGTGGCACAAGGCACAGGCGCGGACCTCCGGGCGGCGGCCGTGCGCGACGATATCGGGCATCGGCGGATGGTCGCCCGGAAACCAATCGGCGGGACCGAACGCGTTGCTGATCTGCGCGCGGGTGAAGGCCAGATCGGTGCCGGCGATGTGCTTCAGGCTGGTATCGGGCGTGTTCGCCCCGCTGCCCGGCGGAGGCGGCGGCGTGGGCGGGATCGCGTAAGCCCAGGCGGGCGGCTCTGCGCCTTGCGCAGCCGTCATCGAAAGAATCGCAAACGTGAAAGCGAGGGCTGTTTTCATCGAAAGTACCTCATCCAGATTACTCCTACAGCCTGGAATCTTAAACTCCGCGCGCGCCGCGCGGGCGCCTGCTAACCTCATGGAATGAGGCACGGGAAAAAAATCAGCGTGCTGGCGTGCGTCCTGTTGACAGCCTGCGCGGCCAAAAAGAATATGCAGACTTCAGGAATCGATGTCGCCGGAATGGATAAATCCGTCGCGCCCGGCGACGATTTCAATGCCTACACCAACGGCGGATGGATCAAGGCGACGCCGATCCCCGCCGATAAATCGAGCTATGGAAATTTCACCATTTTGCTCGATAAAACGCGCGAACGGACGCGAGAATTGATCGAAAACGCATCAAAATCGCCCTCTGACGGCGAAGCCCGCAAAGTGGGCGATTTTTATGCCAGTTTCATGGACGAGTCCGGCATTGAAGCCAAGGGATTGAAGCCGCTGGAGCCGGAACTGTCCTCCATCGCCGCCATCAAGGACCGCCGCCAGCTTGCGGGTGTGATCGGCAGCCGCCTTCGCGCCGACGTCGATCCGCTGAACAACACCAATTTCGAAACGCCCAACCTTTTCGGCGTATGGGTGACGCAGGGTCTGGAAGATCCGTCGAAATCCTATCCCTATTTGCTGCAAGGCGGCCTCGGCCTGCCCGACCGCGATTACTACCTTTCCGAATCGCCGCACATGGCCGCGCTTCGAAAGCAGTATCTGGCCCATGTGGAAGCCATGCTGAAGCTGGCCGGCCTGAGCGATCCCGCCGGGCGCGCCGCGCGCGTATTCGCCCTGGAAACCGCGATGGCGAAGGTCCACGCCACGCGCGTCGAATCGGAGGATGTGCGCACGCCGGTTTCCTGGAATCGCGCCGATTTTCCCAAGAAAGCTCCGGGACTCGACTGGACCGCGCTGTTTGAGGCCGCCGGCTTGAACGACGTTCCGGTGATCATCGTCTGGCATCCGAAAGCCATCCCGGGATTATCGGCGCTGGTTGCAAAGGAGCCGCTCGATTCCTGGAAGGACTGGCTCGCTTATCATTCGATCGAAGACGCCGCGGCGTTCCTGCCCAAGGCGTTCGCCGACGAGCGCTTCAATTTCTTCGGCAAGGCGCTGAATGGAATCCCGGAACAGCGCCCGCGATGGCAGCGCGGAGTCGATCTGACCAACGGCGCCTTGGGCGATGCGGTCGGCAAGATGTACGTGACCAAATACTTCCCCGCCGAAACGCGGCGCAAGGCGCAGGCGATGGTGGCGGATCTGATGAAGGCGTTCGCCCGGCGCATCGACGCGCTGCCCTGGATGTCGGCGGAGACGAAGGTCAAGGCAAAGGAGAAATTACAGACGCTCAAGGTCGGCGTGGGCTATCCCGACCAGTGGCGCGACTACTCGGCGCTGGAGATCGTCAAAGGCGACGCGCTCGGCAACGCGCAGCGCGCCGAACTGTTCGAATACCGCTGGCAGTTGGCGAAGCTGCGCAAACCTGTCGACCGCGGCGAGTGGTGGATGACTCCGCAGACGGTGAACGCCGTCAATTTGCCCTTGCAGAACGCGCTCAATTTTCCGGCGGCGATTTTGCAGCCGCCATTCTTCGACGCCAATGCCGACGCGGCGCACAACTATGGCTCGATGGGCGCGGTGATCGGCCATGAGATCAGCCACAGCTTCGACGATCAGGGCAGCCAGTTCGACGCCGAGGGGCGCCTGAAGAACTGGTGGACCAAGGAGGACTTCGATCACTTCCGCGCGGCCGGGCAGGCGCTGGCGGCGCAGTTCGACGCCTATCATCCCTTCCCGGATCTGGCCGTGAACGGGCAGCAGACGCTGAGTGAAAACATCGCCGACGTGGCCGGGTTGCTGGCGGCTTATGACGCCTATCGCCTCTCACTCAACGGCGCGTCCGATGTGGCGAAGGACGGCTTCACCGGCGATCAGCGATTCTTCATCAGCTTCGGCCAGAGCTGGCGGAACAAAGTCCGCGAGGAAGCGCTGCGCCGCCAGATCGCCACCGACGGCCACGCGCCGGACGAATATCGCTGCGACACGGTGCGCAATCTCGATCCCTGGTACGCCGCTTTTCCGGTCCAGCCGGGGCAAAAACTTTATCTGCCGCCGGATCAGCGGGTCCACGTCTGGTGATGACTATTGGGCAACGCGCCAAGGGGACAGGTTGCTCCAGGTTTTCAGCGTGTCGGCCGCCCACCTGGCGGTTTTATCGGCGTGACAGATGTTGCAGGGGTTCGGAATTTTCACGGCGTCCGTCATGGCCGGCGAAATGAACCGGAAGGTGTGGGCGCGCACCGAAACGTCGGCGATGGTCTGCTCGATCTTCGGCATGTGGCAGGCGACGCACTCGCCGCCCGCGCTTCCGGCGCGATGATGCGTGTGCGCCTCAATCGTCGGCGCGCGCGGGCCGTTCGGCGAATTGGGACCGTGGCACTCCAGGCACAGCACGCTGGCCGGCTTGATCAGATCCGCATTGTTGCCGGTTCCGTGGACATCGTGACAACTGAAGCAGCTCACCCCGTGCGTATACATCTGGCTGGTGACGAAATCATTGCCCTGCATCCTGTTCTTGCGGGCGGTCCCTTCGGCGAAATGGGTGAACGTCGTCTCTCCCGGTTTGTGTTCTTCGAGCCTCCAAAAATCCTGAAGGCTTTTTCCGGCCACATAACCGACCGGCCAGTCGTAGTATTGGCCTTCGATCTGCCTTTGCACCGGCTGTCCCTGCGAGTGGCATTGAATGCAAACATCGTTGGCGCGCACGAAATCGAGCCGCGCGGGATTCACGATATTTGCGCGCGAGGGAGCGCGCACGTGCCCGGCTCCGGGTCCGTGGCATTTTTCGCAGCCGACGTTCCATTCCGTCACGGTTTTTGCCTGAATGTTGTAATTCACCGAATGGCAGCCGTCGCACAACGGACCGGTGGGGCGCGCCATGTTGTCGTCCGGATAAAACGCGGTCCACCAGTCGGTTCCCGCCGCGGCATGATAGGGACGCCAAACCTGGTGGGTCACGTCCCACTGCGCGCCCAGCACGTAATAATCGCCGCCGCGCTTAACGAAATAGCGCTGCTTCCATTTACTGCCGTAGACAAATGCGATATCGTTCGCGGAAAAGTTCACCAGCGGATCCGGCTTCGACAAATCGGGAAGGATCGCATCCGGGTGAGTTTTCGGATCGCGGACGACGTTCGCCATTCGCGTCCTGGTCCAGCGTTCGTAGATCGCCGGATGGCAATTTTTGCACGCCGCCGACCCGGTGTACGATAAGTCCTGGCCAAAGGCCGCTACCCAGGCAAAAACGAGAAGGCTCGCCGATCTCATTTAGCTTACGCATTCTAACAATGTGACCGGCGCAAATCCAAATTTTTTTGGCGCTGCCGATTTTAACCCGCGCCACTCTCCGGACGCGACTTCAACGATCTCGATCGGCCGGACGGCGAAGCGGTGGTGATTATCAACAAGACCGTGGCCGACGCATGTTTCCCGGCCAGGACCCGCTCAATCGCCACGTCGCGCTCACCGATCCAATCCTGAAGTTCATCGGCATGAAGCCGGCGCCGCGGGGATTCTGCTCACCGCGGCTGTGATCGGGTGCGCCTGGCCCGCGCTGCGCGCTGCCCGTGTCGATGTGATGCAAGCGCTGCGCGCGGATTAGCGGCACGCGAAATCCGAGGCACTAATCGAAGCGCCATAGGATTGGCCCCAATACATACGCGGAAAAGAAACCCGCCAGATAGAGCGCCGCCGAACACCACAGAACGGCCCGGCTCGCGCGGCCGGCGATCCGGCAAGGTCGGCCCTCATTTGGATTGCATGCTCCGGAGCGGATCTGAAGCTTCGGAGCAAGAACGTAAATATAAGCGAAGTTGCCGGAGATCAGCGCGCCCGCGACAATAAATACCCAGTGTTTGTGGCGCGATAAAGTCACAAGCCAGGGCGCATAAGAAAGGAGCGACGCCACGACCGCGCCAAGGCCAAACAACACGAGTAGAGACGGCAGCGCGCAGCAAAACAGTGTGCCGACGGATGTAAATAGGGATAAATAACTAAGTGCCGCCGCGCGCAAGGGAAATTTCGAGGGCGCGCTGATCGACTTCATTTTGCCTCCTGTTTCACGCGATTGACTTGAAGTGGCGCCGGCGCCTTTAGATTCTTGCCCGGAATCATGACGCCCTCGAGTGTGGCGTCCTGCCCGACTCTCCGCACTGCCTCCTGATATGCAGCGGAGTTTTTCGGGTCAGCGATCACGGGAATAACCTCATTCGTACCCGAAATCTTAAACTGAAGGCTGCCTTCAGAACCCGCCAGCATCCCGCGTGCATCGATCCTGGTCGCTTTCGGCGAGTATCCCTTGTCATGCAACACTTGCCAGAATTGCGCGACTGCCAGCCGGTTTCCAGGTTTCAGTTTCACTATCGCTAAACCTTTGTTCAAACTCACCTCAACCGATTCCACTCCAGGCATTCTCTTGAGTGCCACATCCACGATGTGGGCGCACGTCATTCAATCCATGCCAAAGATTGAGAGATCGACCTCAAGCAGCTCGGCTCGCGCTGGAACCCAAGCCAGCGCCAGCGCACAGAGAATCAACGGAAGCTTCATTTTTATCTCCTTTTCAAAAGAAATATGCAAAATTAACGGCGAAGCGGTAGCGCTCTCTCGGAAACAGCGCTCCCACATCGCGATAAATCGGAACCTGGAATCCGACCTCCACCCCGATCGCGCGATAGACGCCGAGCAGGCTTGGGCCGAAGAGCATTTCGTTTGCCCGGCTTCCCGCCAGTTCGACTCCTTGCCTTTGCAGAGGGCCGGCGTGCTCGCCCGTGAACTCGCCGAAAATGCGCCAGTCCCAGCGCGGGTAATCCGTACGCCAGGAGAGCGGCCGGTAGCCGTAGACGGCTGTATAGGAAAGAAGATCCGGGCGGCGGTTGCCCGCCGATTCGGCATAGCGCTGGTAAGTTGCGCCCGCCCAAAAATATTGGCTTCGCGAAGCGATTCCGGTTACCCCGCCCATCGCATACCCGATCCCGCTGCTGATCCCACGATAGTTTCCAGCTTCCTGCTGAGGTCCGGGAACGAGAATGCCGCCAACGGCGGTGCTTTCGAACCGCTTCCCTGGATATTCCTTTTTCTGAAATCGCCACCACGCCAGACCGCTAAAATCGCCACTGATCGGGGTATTCTCCGTAACAGAGGACCTCGCATACGGGTCGGGCTCGAGCACGACCGGCCCGGACACGGCCAGCTTCAAATTTTCGGTGATGCCATAGGTGAGCACGGCTTCGAGAGCCGATGTAATGCCCGCGGCTCCATCGCGGCCGTTGACGCCGAGCTCAAAGCTCCATCCTCCTTTCGGATTTGTCGGTGTCGCCAACCCGAAGACAGGGCCGTGATCGGCTGCGTACGCATTCGCCGCTAAGAGGGCGACCGCGGCCGCCCCAACGCAACTTCTTGAATGCAGCATATAAACCTCTTCCTTTGTTGTCAGTGGGCTAGAGAATTTTTCGATAAGGCGCGAATCGCGCCGGGAAACGGCGAGAGTGTCTAAATCAGGAAGACGGAATACAAGAGATGCAAATCCGGCGGGGAAGGTTCGGCGGGATCCTGCGCGCGCCGGGGATTCAGGTCCGGTCTTTTCGCGGCGATCGGCGATTGGCGGACGAAGACGGCGGGAAGATCAAAGTGAAAATCGATACCCTGCCCTTGATCAAACGCGATCCATCTGCAATCGCCGCCGGACCCGTGCTTAACCGGAGTTTTCTTCTTACACTGCCCTTCCGGCGTACAGCAACCATGCGACTTGCCGAGCATGAAAAACTGATCGCAGGAAATACATCCGCCCCAAATCAGCGTCGCCGTCAGCAACAAACAAAGAAGCGAACTGGAAAGTACCCGCGACAATTCGGTTTAATTATAACAATCGAATGTTCTCAGATACCGCGCTTGCCCGTCGCATCGAACGAGGCGAGTCCCTCAATGCCGCCGGCTGCGGAGAATCGATCGCGGTCGCCGGCGGCTTCGCGGCCTTTTCGGGCGTGGGCTCGCCGCTCACGCGCGCCGTGGGCCTGGGACTGAACGGCCCCGTCTCCGCCGCCGACTTCGATTGCCTGGAGAGCTTCTATCGCTCCCGCGGCGCGGGCGTCAACCTCGATTTCTGCCCTCTGGCTGACCCGACGATGCTCAAGCTGCTGGGCGACCGCAGCTACCGTATCGTGGAGTGCAACAATGCGCTCGCCGGGCCCGCCGCGGGCAGCCCGGACGCGCGTGTCCGCACGATCCATCCGGGCGAAGAAGAGCTCTGGACGCGCGTCATGCTCGAAGGCTTTTTCGAGCGCGCCGAGTTCAGCGCGGTGGAGCTCGACACGGGGCGCCGTCTGCTGCGCCTGGAAGGCGCCTCCGCGTGGCTTGCCCTTGTGGACGGCGCGCCGGCCGCCGCCGCGGCGATGAACACCCGCGGGAAACTCGCGCTGCTGTTCGCCGACAGCACGGTGCGCCGATTCCGCAATCGCGGGCTGCATCTGGCTTTGATCCGGGCGCGGCTGGCCCACGCGGCGCGGCTGGGCTGCGACCTTGCCACCGCCTCCACGGCTCCCGGCAGCGCGTCCCAGCGCAACTACGAGCGCGCCGGCCTGCGCGTGGTGTACACGAAACTCAACATGCAAAAGGATTGAAATGCCGAAACCGAAAAACGCGGCGGAGCGACGGGCGCGCGTCGCCAAAATCCTGGAACTGCTCGACCAAATGTATCCCCACGCGGCATGCGCGCTTCATCACCGCAATGCCTGGGAGCTTCTGGTCGCCACCATTCTTTCGGCGCAATGCACCGATAAACGCGTCAACCAGGTGACACCGGAGCTGTTCAAAAAATATCCAACCATCCAGGATTTCGCCAACGTCAATCCGTCCGAACTCGCGCAGGATATCCGATCCACCGGTTTTTTCAACAACAAGGCGAAATCGATCGTCGGCGCGGCCCGGAAGATTCTGCGCGATTTTCACGGCGAAGTGCCCCGCAACATCGACGATCTGCTGACGGTTCCCGGCGCCGCGCGGAAAACCGCCAACGTCGTGCTGGGGACGGCGTACGGCATCGCCAGCGGCGTGGTGGTGGACACGCACGTGCGGCGCATCGCGCGGCGGCTCGATTTGACGAAGGAATCCGATCCGAAGAAAATCGAGCAGGATCTGATGAAAATCATCCCGAAGGAAAAATGGATTCTGTTTTCGCATCAGCTTATCCTGCACGGGCGCGCGCTGTGCGCCGCGCGCAATCCGCGCTGCGCCGAATGCGCGCTGGATCCGCTGTGCTACGCCAAGGACAAAACGCCGCATTCCGGGCGGACGCAGCCCGGCGCGAAGGTGGCATCGGGACGATGAAGCGGCGGGGACGCGGGTGTCGCCCTGGGGCGGTGGGGGCTCCGAGGAAGCGGGGACAAGTTGGAAGCGGCGGTGGAAGCGCGCGGCGCTCGCGCGATTCGCGATAGCCTGAAACTGTGAGTCCCGAGCCTTCCCGCCCGCCGGCCAATCGCAATCTCACGGTTCTTCTGAGCCTGACGATCGGCGTGCTGGTCGGATTGGTCGTCGTCGCGTTTATTCTGCTGACCGGGCGCCTCGCCGCGCGAATGTACCCGGCGGGCGGCTCGCCCTGGCGGCGCCTGCTGATCCCGCTGGCCGGATCGCTGGGCACCGGAGTTCTGCTGTCGCGCTACTTTCCGAACGCGCGCGGCAGCGGGATTCCGCAGACCAAATTCGCGCTGTTCATCAACAACGGCTATATTTCGCTGAAAACCGTGGTTGGAAAGTTCATTTGTTGTTCGGCCTCTCTGGCCAGCGGCATTGCGCTCGGGCGCGAAGGGCCGTCGGTGCAGATCGGCGCCGGCATCGCCAGCGTGCTGGGGCGCCGCTTTGGCCTCAGCCCGGAGCAGGTCAAACCGCTGGTGCCGGTGGGATGCTCGGCTGCGCTGGCCGCCGCTTTCAACACGCCCATCGCCGCGGTTTTGTTCTCGCTCGAGGAGATTTTGGGCGACATGCACGCTCCGGTGCTGGGCACCACGGTGATCGCCTCGGCGGCCTCCTGGATGGTGCTGCACCTGATTCTCGGCGATCAGCCCCTGTTTCACACGCCCGCCTACCAGCTTGTGCATCCGGCCGAGTTCGGCGTCTACGCGATTCTGGGCGTCGCCGGCGGGCTGGCCTCGGTGTGGTTCGTCAAGCTTCTGCTGGCGATCCGAAAAATTTTTCTCACGCTGCCGAAACGGACGCAGTGGGCGCAGCCCGCAGTGGGTGGACTTGCGGTCGGCGTCATGGGATGGTTCATGCCGCAGGTCCTTGGCGTCGGCTACGACTTCGTGGATATCGTGCTGGGCGGAGACTTCGTCCTGAAGACCGTGCTGGCGCTGGCGATTCTGAAGCTGATCGCAACGCCGGTCTGCTACGGCACCGGCAACGCCGGGGGCATCTTCGGCCCCAGCCTGTTCATCGGCGCCATGGTCGGCGGGGCGGTGGGCAGCGTGGCCCATACTTTATTCCCGGGCCTCACCGCCGGACCGGGCGCCTATGCGCTGGTCGGCATGGGCGCCTGCTTTGCGGGAATCGTCCGCACCCCGATGACGTCGGTGATCATGATTTTCGAAATGACGCGCGACTACTCGATCATTGTGCCGCTGATGATCGCCAACATGATCGCCTTCATCATTTCGCAGAAGCTGCAAGAGGAGCCCATTTATGAGGCGCTGGCGCTTCAGGAAGGGGTTTTTCTGCCCACCGGGGAGAGCCGCGACGAGCTGGCCGGCGTGCGCGTCGCGCAAATCATGCGTACCGGGCCCGAGCCTCTTCCGCCCGACCTGGATCTTGCAACTGCGATCCACCGCCTGGAGGAAATGGGACGCAACGCCTGGCCGGTGGGCGACACGCGGCATCTTTCGGGCGTGGTGGCCCTGCGCGATTTGCATGAAGCCAAGGCGCCGCGCTCGCATCTGGCGGACGTGATCGCGGGGGAGGCCGCGTTTCCCTACGTTCATCCGGATCATCCGCTGTCGCTGGCGCTGGAGCGAATGGGATCGGCCGGGGTCGATACGCTGCCTGTGGTGAGCCGCGCCAACATTCGGCAATCCTACGGCGTGGTGACGCTGCCGGACATTCTGGCGGCCTACGGCGTCGAAAAGGCGGCGCGGGACGGCACGCATGCCTCCTAGAATCGGCCTGATCGCGTCGGTTCTGGCGTCGGCGGCGGCGCTGTGGACAGCTGATCTTTTTCTGGCGCGAACCGAGCGCGCGGAGGTGCGGGCCGAAGCCCGCCACGCGGCCGAACAGGGCGGGCAACTGCTCGCCTCCGGCCATCCCGCCGAGGCCGTCGAGGCTCTCCGCAAGGCCCAGGCGCTGGACCGCGGCAACACCGGCTACGCCTTGCAACTGGCGGAAGCGCTGCTGGCGGCCGGAAAGCTGGATGAGGCGGGAACCACCCTGGCGGCGGTACTGGAGGCGTCCCCCAACGATGGCCGCGCGAATCTGCTGGAGGCGCGGCTGATGGTCCGGCGCGGCGAACCGAATCAGGCCGAGGCGTATTATCATCGCGCCATCTTCGGCATCTGGCCGGGGAACTCTCAAGTCCAGCGCATCCGTGTTCGTCTGGAGCTGGCGAATTTGCTGGCTTCGATCAAATCGAATCAGGAGCTGATCGCGGAGCTGATCCCGCTGGAGGACGAGGCGCGGCGCGATCCGGCCGTGCTCGGCCAGGTGGCGCACCTGTACGCCGCCGCGGGCGCTCCGGATCGCGCGGTGGCGGCCTATCGCGCCCTGATTCGCCAGGACCCCGGCGATGCCCGCAATTACGCGGGGCTTGGGGAAGCGGAGCTGGCTTTGGGAAATTATCGCGAGGCGCAGTCCGCTTTTCAGAACGCCGTCCGGCGCGGCGCCGATGCCGGGCCGCGTCTGGAGCTGGCGGCGCGCCTGCTGAATCTGGATCCCACGCCGCGAAGCTTAACCACCGCGGCGAAATTCGCGCGCGCCACCGAGATTTTGGAGATGGCGCGCGACGCCCTGGCGCGATGCCCGGCGGCGCCCGGTGCGCCGAAGCTGCTGGCTGGCGCCGATGCGGCGCTCGCCGCCAAGATCCGCGGCCCGGTCACCAACGAAATGGCCGAAGCCAGGCTGGCGGCGGCGCAGACGCTTTGGGAAAGTCGCGGCCCCGGGTGTCCGGCCGGGCCCGGCGACGAGGCCTTGAGCCTGATCATGAAAAAGCTCGCGGAGTGATGTTGCCCGGAGCGGTTTGATTGAATCCTCGCATCGCTGCGGTCCGCCGCGCCGGCCGCGGCGCGCAAGCTAGAATCGAATTTTATGCAATTTCTCCACGAAAGCCTGGTCGAACTGATCACGCAGACCTCCACGAATCTTCCGCCGGACGTGCGCGAGGCGATGGGCCTGGCCCTCGCTCAGGAAACGCCGGCCACGCAGGCGGCGCAGGCGCTGAGCATTATTGCCTCCAACATCGACATGGCCGCGGGCGATGAAGGGCCGATCTGCCAGGACACCGGGATGCCGACGTTTTTCGTGCACACACCGGTGGGCGTGAATCAGATCGAGCTGCGCAAGGCCATTCGCGCCGCGGTCGCCGAAGCGACCAAGCGCGGGAAACTGCGGCCCAACTCGGTGGATTCGCTGACCGGAAAAAATTCGGGGGACAATCTGGGCGTCGAGACCCCGGTGATTCATTTCGAGCAGTGGGAGCAGGATGAGATCGAAGTGAAGCTGATCCTCAAAGGCGGCGGATGCGAGAACAAGAATATTCAATATTCGCTGCCCTGCGAGCTGGACCACCTGGGCCGCGCCGATCGCACCCTGGAGGGCGTGCGGAAATGCATCCTGCACGCGGTCTGGCAGGCGCAAGGGCAGGGATGCGCGCCGGGCGCGGTGGGCGTCTGTGTGGGCAGCGACCGCGCCCACGGCTACGATCTGGCCAAGCAGCAGCTCTTCCGTACGCTGGACGACGTGAATCCGGTTCCGGAGCTGGCCCGGCTCGAATCGCAAATCATGGAGGAAGCGAATCGGATCGGCGTCGGGGCGATGGGGTTTGGCGGGAAAGTTTCGCTGATCGGATGCAAAATCACGGCGGCCAACCGGCTGCCGGCCAGTTTCTTTGTCTCGGTGGCCTACGACTGCTGGGCGTTTCGCCGCCTGGGAATCCGGCTGGATCCCGCCGGGGGTGCGATCACGCGCTGGCTCTATCGCGATCCGGCGCGGCCGGCGCGGCCAATGGCCTCCGGCGAGGGATTCCCGCTCAGCGGGCGGGAGGTCGTGCTGCGTCCGCCGCTTTCGGAAGCCGACGTGCGCGCCCTCAAGGTCGGCGACGTGGTCCTGATCAGCGGCGAATGCTTCACCGGACGCGACGCGGTGCATGCGTATCTGATGAAGAACGCCCCGCCGGTGGATTTGCGCGGAGCGGTGCTGTATCACTGCGGTCCGGTGATGCTCCAGCAGGACGGGGAGTGGATGGTGAAGGCCGCCGGTCCCACCACCAGCAGCCGCGAAGAGCCCTATCAGGCGCATGTCATCCGCAACTACGGCGTGCGCGCGGTCATCGGCAAAGGCGGCATGGGAAAGAAGACGCTGGAGGCGCTCAAGGACGCCGGCGCGGTCTATCTGAACGCGATCGGCGGGGCGGCGCAGTACTACGCCCGGTCGGTGGAGAAGGTCTTGGGCGTTTATTTGATGGAGTTCGGCATCCCGGAGGCGATGTGGCATCTGCGGGTGAAAGACTTCGTGGCCATCGTGACCATGGACGCCCGCGGCAACAGTTTGCACGCCGCGGTGGAGCAGGAAACCGGAGAGGCCCTGGCGGCGCTCAAAAGGTGAGCCGGAGCGGATGCCGCCAGCTTAGGGAGGTAAGGAAACTCTGGCGGTGAGGGTGGGATTCGAACCCACGGAACCCGTAAAGGTTCAACGGTTTTCGAGACCGCCCGATTCAACCACTCTCGCACCTCACCGAACGGCGCAGAATTTCATTGTCTCACAGCCGCCGCCGTTATTCCGTCTTGGGCAGGGCGAGGCTCAGGAAATCGCTGAAATCCTTTTTGAGCTTGCTGTGCGAGTCGCTGTCGATGTACAGCATGTGCCCGGCCGGATAAAAGTTCCACACGATGTTCTTGTGCATTTCCGGATGCAGGCCCATGTGGTTGAAGGTGTATTCGACGGCGAAATACGGCGTGGCCAGATCGTAGTAGCCGGCGCAGATCATTACCTTCATGTATGGATTCTTCTGCATCGCTTCCCTGAGCAGGCCGGTGGTGTCGCCGAAGCCGTTCTGCACCTGATAATCCCAGGGCTGAATGCCGCCGCTCGGATAATAAAACAGGTCGGTCTTGTAGCCCAGCTCGTTGCGGATATACTGGTCGAACACGGCGGTGAACGGCGGAGTGATCAGCGCGCTGGAGGGGTCGAATTCGCTGGTTTCGCCGGTATTCAGCGAGGCCGGCGCCGTCAGCCGCCCGTCATAGCGTCCGATCTGCTGATGCTCGTTGCGCAGCAACTGGCGGGTGAAGTGCCCGACGTCCCAGCGCAGATTGCTCTCGTCGATGTAATGCGGGTCCAGTCCGGTGTACCGCGCCAGCTTGTCGATCACGGCCTTGCGTTCGGCCGCCGGAAGATCGTCGCCTTTGCTGAGCGCGGCCGCGTATTCGCCCAGCGCGAACGCCTCCACTTCTTTCTGGAAGGCCTTGAAGTCCTTGCGCTGCAAGTCCGCCGCGACTTTCTTGTGATAGTAGGCGTCGTTGGCGTAGGTGGGCAGCTCCAGCTCGTACACCAGATCGTCGCTGCGGCTCCAGATGGTTTCCAGATTCAGCGTCGTTCCCACCAGCACGATGCCGTTGAACGCGATTCCCCGATTCACCAGATAACCGGCCAGTCCCGCCGCGCGGAAGGTGCCGTAGCTTTCCCCGGCGATGAACAGCGGCGACAGCTCGCGGCTGTTGCGCACGATGTACATGCGAATGAATTCGCCCACCGATTGGATATCGCCGGAGACGCTGTTCATGCGGCGCGCGATGGCGACGCTTTTCGCCCGGCTGTAGCCGGTCCCCACCGGATCGATGAACACCAGGTCCGTTTTATCGAGCCAGGTGTCCTGGTTGTCTTTGATCTGATAGGGCGGCGGCGGCATCGATCCGTTGGGCAGGAGCTTGGGGCTGCGCGGGCCCCAGCCGCCCATATGCACCCACATGGACGCCGATCCGGGACCGCCGTTGAAGGAAAAGGTCAGCGGCCGCTTGGCCGGATCCGCGCCGTCCAGCGTATATGCCATGTAAAAAATATGGGCCTCGGTCTCGCCCGAAGAGTTCTTGATCGGCATCTGCCCGACCGTCGCCGTGTAGTTCAGGGTCTTGCCGTCAACGTTAATGGAATGGTGCGTCACCACCGGCGTTTCGTCCACTTCGCCTGCGTAGATGGCCGGTCCGGGGCCGGGAATTCCGCCGCGGCCGCGTCCGCCTGGAACCGCCGCGGGAGCTTCCGGAGCCGGTGCGGGCGCCGGCGCCTGAGTCTGCGTTTGGGCTTGTCCCTGCCGGCCCTGTGCGGCCAGATAGGGTTGAGAGACGGCCAGCGACGCCGCGATCGCCAGTCCCGTTGCAAATCGAGAAGTATGCATTTGAATCAATGATATTACACGCCGCGCGCCGGTTTGTGCTCAAATAAATATTTTCCCGAAACCGATAAGAAGGAGGATCTATGCTTCGGATTTTCTGGCTGCCCTTGATCTTCGCTTCGGCCCTGGCTCCGCTGGCCCCGGCCCAGGTGGCGGACTCTCCCGCGCCGGTGGGCCAGACCGCGGCCGCCGCGCCCGATCTTCATTCGATCCGGAAGATTTTCATCGACAAGCTTCCGAACGATCTCGATCAGTATCTGCGCGCGGAGTTTTTTAAGCAGATGCCCGGGCGGATTTCGATCGTGCTCGACGAGAAAGAAGCCGACGCCATTCTCACCGGCGTCAGCGAAGAGGAAAAAGGCACGGGCGCGAAAATCACGGGGCGTTATCTCGGCCTGCACGATATCGCGACGGGAAGCCTCAGTCTGGTGGATAAGCAGCGGAAGCAGATTCTATGGTCTGGCGAGGCGGGAGACCGCAGTCTGGTCTTCGGCGTCATGCGGCGGGGCGGGGAACGCAAGGTTGCCGAAAGACTGGTGAGCAAGTTGAAGAAATCCATGGGCTATTAACCCGGCTTGCGCCGCCGGGTCGTACGACGGTCGTAAATTGATACTTAGTACCTAAATCCCACTTCGCCCCCCGTCGATCTGATGCTCCTAGGGAGATTGACTTGGAGCCTGTGACGGTATTCGCCTGCGAGTCCCAGCCGATCGTACTAGAGGGATTGATCAAAATCCTCGGTGAATGCCCCGAGTTTGAGTTTGCCGGATCGGCTCCCAACCTCGCCGAGGCGCGCGAAGCTGTGCGCCAGCGCCGGCCGGACGTCCTGCTCATCGATCAGACCGCCGGGCTCAAGATGGTGTTCCAGTTCATTGCCGACCTCAGGAACACTGCCGCCCGCTGCCAGCCCGTGTTGTGGATCAACGATCTGGCCGAAATCGACTGCTTCCGCGCCTTGCAGCTCGGCGCGCGCGGGATTCTGAAAAGGACTTTGCCGGTTCCCGCCATTCTCGATTGCCTCCGCTCGGTCGCGCGCGGCAATGTGTGGATTGAAAGCTCGCTCACCGGTCCGGTCAGCGGATCGGTCGAGCGCCGCTCCTCGCCGCGGCTGACGCCCCGTGAACGAGAGATCCTGCATCACGTCTGCGCGGGCTTGAAGAACAAAGAAATCGCCGGCGCGCTCTCGATCACGCCGGGAACGGTGAAAGTCCACCTGATGCACATCTTTGAAAAGACCGGCGTGAAGGACCGGTTTGAGCTGGCCGCGCACGGCCGCCGCCTGCTCGGCATCGAGCACCTGGAAGAGGTCGCGCAGGCCGAGCAGACCGGCTAAACCGGCGGCGCTCACGCGGCGGAAGCTGTCTCCGGACGCGCCGGACCCGTACCGGCCCCGGTCTTTTCCACGGCCGCCGCGATTTCCTCCAGATCGAAGGCGGCCAGCCGCAGCGTGGCGCCGCCGATCCATCCATCGACCTGCTCCGGCGATCGCGCGCCGACGATTGCCCCGGTGACCCCGCGCCACGCCAGCACCCAGGCGATCGCCACGGCGGAAACCGTCGCCTGATGCCGTTGCGCGATGGGGCGCAAGGCGTCGCGCAGCGCCAGATTTTGATCGAGCGCGGGCGGCCGGAACAACGGCGACTTTCTGCGCCAGTCTTCGGCCGACATTTTCCGCACCCGCTCCAGGCCGAATCCGTCGGTCAGAAGGCCGGCTTGCAGCGGGCTGTAGCAGATCACTCCGGCGCCATGCCGTTCCGCCCAGGCGATCTCCTTCGCGCCCGCGTCGCGCCGGATCAAGGAAAACGGCGGTTGAAGGGAATCCACATGACGCACCCGTTGGCAGCGCTCCAGCAGCGGCACGCTGTAGTTGGAAACTCCGGCGGCGCGGATCTTCCCCTGCTCCACCAGCCGGATCATCGCCGCCCAGGAATCCTCCACCGCGATGCCGGTCTCATCGGGCCAATGGAATTGAAACAGATCGATCCGTTCCAACCCGAGCCGCCGCAGCGACTCTTCGCACTCGCGCGGGATCGATTTTGGATCGGAGACCCGCCGGGCCTGCTGCATCGGATCTTCGGGATTCCACAGCAAGCCGCATTTGGTGAACACCAGCGGACGGTCGGCGGCGGGCAGCGTCTTCAGAAAGCGGCCCACCACTTCCTCGGAATGTCCCAGCCCGTAGACCGCGGCGGTGTCGATCCAGTTGATTCCCAGCTCGATGGCGCGGCGCATCGCGGCGATGGATTGATGATCGTCCTGCGGTCCCCAACTGAACGCCCATCCTCCGCCGCCGGCGGCCCAAGCGCCGAATCCGACGGTGGTGATCTTCATTCCCGTGCGCCCCAGTTCCCGCGTTGGTAGTGTCATCGTCTGCATCGTAGCGAATCCCGGACGCCGGACGCACGTTTTCCTGCGAGGGTCCCGAATAGGGTATCGGTGCTGAGGCTGGCCAGAGTACGGCGCGGCTTGCCAGGTCTGCTAGCGTGGGGGTATGTCGATCCGACCTGTAAAACGCCTGGTTCAATCCAAGCCGACGATTGAGGGAGCAGGCGTACGTCTTCGCCGCGCCTTTGGCTTCGGGCAAACTTCCGATTACGATCCTTTCCTTCTGCTCGACGATTTCCGCAACGACGTTCCCGCCGATTATCTCGCCGGATTCCCCTGGCATCCGCACCGCGGCATCGAGACCATTACCTATGTGCTCGCCGGAACCGTCGAACACGGCGACAGCATGGGCAATCGCGGCGCGATCGCCGCCGGCGATGTTCAGTGGATGACCGCCGGCAGCGGCATCATTCATCAGGAAATGCCCAAGGGCGACGCCAACGGCCGCATGCACGGTTTTCAGCTTTGGGCCAACCTGCCTTCCTCGCTCAAGATGACGCCTCCGCGTTATCAGGAAGTGAAGGCGGCCGAAATTCCCCACGTCATCGAAGACGATGGCACGGAGGCGCGCATCGTCTGCGGCGAGTTCTGGGGCAAAAAGGGCCCCGTCGACGGAATCGCGGCCGATCCGATTTATCTCGACGTCACCGTTCCGCCGGGACGCCGCCGCAGTCTCCCGGTCGACACGCGACGCCACGCCTTCGCTTATGTTTTTTCCGGAAGCGGCAAATTCTGCAACGCATCGGGTCCGCTGGCGGTTCCCACTGAAAGCGTCGGATGGCTCGATACGGCGCCGCCTGCCGAAGCCGAAAACCGCTCGCTGGTCCTGTTCGACTCCGGCGATGAGGTGGTGGTGCAGGCCGGTGAAGAAGGGATTCGTTTTCTGTTGTGCTCCGGCGAGCCGTTGAAGGAGCCAGTCGCCTGGTACGGTCCGATCGTGATGAACACGCAGCAGGAGCTGCGCGCGGCGTTCGAAGAGTTGGAACAGGGGACGTTTCTAAAAAAATAAGCGGGCAGATGCCGGCGCATCGCCGGAGTCCGCCCGCTTTTCACGGCATTAAAACAGCAGCTTCAGCGCGAATTGGATCTGCCGCGCCGGATACGTCGTGCGGATCTGGCCGAACGAAGACGTCGAAATATTCGTCCCCGGGATTCCGAAATTCGTATGATTGGTCAGGTTGAAAAACTCCGAGCGGAACTGCAAGCGCGCCAGCTCCCGGATGCGGAAGGTTTTATTCGCCGAAAAGTCCCACTGCTCCAGGCCCGGTGCGCGGAACGCGTTGCGGCCCAGATCGCCGTAGGGATAGTTGCCCGGCGGCGGGGCGAACGTGTAGCCCGCAAAGAAGGTGTTGATCATCTGCGATTTGGTCTGGCTCGCCGCGCTGCCCGATACGTTCGGCCGCAGGAACGGCTCGCCGCGATAATCATTTGAAAGCGAGCTGGTCTCTTGCTGCTGCGTCGGATTGTAGTAGACGTTGAGCGGCGTTCCGGTGTGCGCCGTGTTGATGGTATTCAGCTCCCATCCGCCGAGCACGCCCTCCAGCACGGGATTCAGGTTCGAAGCATACTTGCGTCCTTTGCCGAACGGAAGATCGTAGACGATGCTGGTCACGTTGTTCAGCTTCACATCGAAGCTTGACGGGCCGGCTTCGGCGGCGAGGTTGTGAATGTTCTGCGGATTCGCCTGCACGTATCCGGCGTAATATTCCAGCGCCTGCTCGGAATCGCCGATCGCCTTGCCCCAGGTGAACGAATTCAAAAAGTACAGACCGCCGGCGAAGCGATGCTCGACGCGCGCCGACAGGCCGTTGTAGTGATTATTTCCCGCCGGATCCACCCAGGTGATGGGACCGAAGGTCGGGATCGGAACGCGCTGCAAATAGGTCAGCGTTCCGCCCGGAGCGTTCGGCGCGGCCTGATTGTAGTCGGCCAGAATCGGCAGGTCCAGACTGTGATTGCCGTTGTAGGCCAGCTCGACCACGGTGTTCCTGGTGATCTCCCGCTGCACCGACACGAACCAGTTCTGCACATACGACCACGGGAAATTGGCGGGGATATAATCGACGTTGGAAACCGCCGGATTGAAATTCGCCGGGTTCGCGATGCCGGTGGAAAAACTGTTTTGCGTGGTCAGGAAGGTCGGCGGCACCGGACCGCCGGGGGGAATGGTTTGCGTCAGCACTCCGAACAGCGCCAGCGGAGCGTTGATGCCTTCAATGGCGCTGCCCACGCGATTGAAAAAGTCATAGCTGATTCCGTAGCCGCCGCGAATCACGGTCTTGGGCATCACGTTGTAGGCGACGCCGAAGCGCGGCCCGAAGTCGGCGTAGTTGGGATGCACCAGCGCCCGGTTATACATACTGCCGCCGGTGGCGCGGACCATGGTGTCAGTTGCCGGATTAAAATTCGACCAGTTGTTGTCGCGGTCGTACAACGGCGTGGCATATTCCCAGCGCAGCCCGGCGTTGACCGTGAGCTTCGGCGTGACGCGCCAGTCGTCTTGAAGATACAGCGCGTTGACGTGCTGCCTCAGATTGGCGACGAAGTTGTTGCCGAGGTTTACCTGGCTCGGCAGGCCGAAGATAAAGTCGGCCAGATTGTAGCTGGTGGCGTCGCTGGCGATAGTGCATCCGGAGGCCAGGCCGAGCTGCGCGCAAGTCGGCTTGCTGAACTGCCCGGCGTAGGTGTCCTGGCCGTAGAGCGGATTCACGTCCAGAACCTCGGTGCGGATGATGGTCAGCTCATAACCCATCTTCAAGGAATGCTCGCGAAGCTGCTTTGAAAAATTGAACTTCGGATCGAACGACTCCGGATTCTGAAACTGCGGGTTGCTGGTCTGCCGTCCCAGCGAGGTGCCGAACCCGCTGATGGTCTGCGTATTGATTCCGCCGGTGAGATTCGGCGAGGTTGGCAGTCCGGCGAATCCGCCGAACATCGCCGCCATGCTCGGGCCGCCCAGATACGGCGGGACCTTGCCCGCCAGCACGTGCGTGTATCCGAAGCGGGCTTCAAAAATCGACGTGTTGTTCACCATCCAGGTGTAGCCCACGGCGGCGTTCTGATCGATGGTGTGGATATAGCCGTTGCCGTCGCCGCCCGCCGGTCCGGTGAGGTCCGGCGAGAAATATTGCAGATCCTTGCGCTGGCTCCAGCGCAGAAACGCTGACATTTTGTCGTTGATCTGGCCGTCCAGCTTGACGTCGTATTTGTCGCTGTAATCGCGGATCAGCAGCAGCGCTTCATCGTTGCTCGACCGGCTGGTGGGCGCGCCCGCGTTCACCGGCGGAAGATTGCTCAGCGCGTAATAGGCGAACGGATTCAGTTGCTTGATCGGAATCGGCGTGTTGGCCGGATAGACTGTGCCGGTCAGCGGATCCACCACCGGCACCGGAAGGATGCCCTGGCGGTCATTCATGCTCGGAATCGAATCGTAGTTGAGGTAATTCTGCAACTGGCGGAAGCCTTCGTAATCGGCGAAGAAGAACAATTTGTTTCTGATAAACGGACCGCCGATATCCAGCCCGAACTGATTCCGGTGCAGGGTCGGCTTGAACACCAGCGGCGTGAACTGAAAGCCGTCCGCGTTCAGCGCCGTGTTGCGCAGAAATTCCCAGGCCGCGCCATGAAACTGATTGGTTCCGGACCGCATCACCGCGTTCACCACGGCTCCGCCGACGCGGCCGTATTCGGCGCTGTAGTTGGTGGTGATCACCTTGAATTCGGCGATCGCATCCGGCGACGGCTGCACGGTTTGCGAGGAGTATCCCTGGTTGCTGGTGCCGTACATGTTGTTATCGAGCCCGTCCAGCAGAAAATTGTTGTAGGTGCTGCGCATGCCGTTCACGTTGAAGGAGCCTTCGCGCGGCGTGCCGCTCGCCGAAAAGGAAATGGCGATCGGAGATTTGATGGTATTGGTCGAAAGCAGCGCCAAATCGGCGTAGTTGCGTCCATTCAGCGGCAATTCGACGATCTGCTGGGTGTTGATCACCTGGCCATGTTCGCTCGAATCGGTTTCGAGCACCGCCGCCGCGCCGGTCACCTGCACCGACGAGCTCACCTCGCCGACTTGCAGCGTCAGGTCCACGCGCTGGCGCGCGTTCACATCGACGGCGACGTCGGAAGCCACCGCCTTGGAAAAGCCCGCCGCTTCCGCGCTCACCGAATAGCGCCCGACCTTCACGTTGGCGAATTCGAAATTTCCGTTGGCGTCCGTGGTGGTCTTCACTTCAATTCCCGTATCCTGGTTGTGCAGCGTGACCGACGCCCGGGCCACCACCGATCCGGTCGCGTCACGCACTGTTCCCAGCACCGCCGCACTTTCAAACTGCGCCCGCGCCGGCGCCAGCGCCAGCGCGCAGAACATCCCTAGGCGAATGATTCGCGACATCAAACCCCCTCTCGTGTCACGTTAACACGCGGAAGTATTCGCTTCAATGAAAATTTCGTGGAATTACAGTTTCAACGGCCGGCGCGCGGGCAAGCCGGACCCCGCTTCAGGACAGCCACTCCGTACTGGTTCCCACCAGCAGCGGACCCAGCAGAAGCGCCGCGTCGCGTTCCACGCTTTGCAGAACGTGTTCGGCCTGCGCCTGGTCGGGCGAAACCGTCGCGACCGCGACCAGCCCGCGCTGCCACAGGTCCTGATAATCGATTTCCGCGACGGATACGTTAAATTTGCCGCGCAGCCGGTCTTTCAGGCTTTTCAGGTAATGCCGCTTGTCTTTGAGCGAGTGCGACTCCTCCAGTCTCAGTTCGAGGATCAGAACTCCCACAGACGGCATGAGGATCGCCTAAGCCGCGCGGCCCGTCTTTCTCCAAGCCGGCGCTCCGCTGGTTTCAAACCAGCGCTTCGCTGGCGACGCGCTCGGTCACGAAAGCTTCGATCACGTCGCCCGGCTTGATATCGTTGAAGTTCGCCAGCGAAATGCCGCACTCAAAGCCGGCCTTCACCTCGCTCGCATCGTTTTTGAAGCGCTTCAGGCCGAGGACCTTGCCGGTATAGATCACCACATTGTCGCGCAGCAGCCGGACTTCGCTGTCGCGCGTGATGGACCCATCCTGCACCATGCAGCCCGCCACCGTCCCGACCTTGCTGATGCGGAACACCTCGCGAACCTGCGCCCGGCCTTTGTACACTTCTTTGAACACCGGCTCGAGCATCCCGCTCATGGCGCGCTTGATCTCGTCCGACAGCTCGTAGATGATCGTGTGCAGGCGGATGTCCACCTTCTCCTGCTCGGCCAGCGCTTGCGCCGTGCGCTCCGGCCGCACGTTGAACCCCACGATGATCGCGTTCGACGCCGAAGCCAGCAGAACGTCGGTCTCCGTAATCGCTCCCACCCCGGAGTGGAGCACGCGGATCTTCACCTTGTCGTTGGAGAGTTTTTGCAGCGTGTCGGTGAGGACTTCGGCCGTGCCGCCGACGTCGGTCTTGAGGATAATATTCAGCTCCTTGCTCTCGCCTTCCTTGAGCTGGTCGTGCAACTGATCGAGGGTGATGCGGTTGGTCTTCGACATCGCCGCCTCCCGCGCTTTGCTCTCGCGGTAGATGACGATCTGTTTCGCCTTCGCTGTGTCCGTCACCACCTGGAAGTGATCGCCGACGTCCGGCAGCGAGTCCAGCCCGAGCACCTCGGCCGGCATCGAAGGCGGAACCTCCCGCACCGGCTGGCCGCGGTCGTCAAACATCGCGCGTACGCGCCCGAAAACCGATCCGCAAATGAAATAATCGCCGACGCGCAGCGTCCCGTTGCGCACCAGCACCGTGGCCACCGGACCCCGCCCGCGGTCCAGCTTGGCTTCGAGCACCGTTCCCATCGCCGGCCGCGCCGGGTTCGCCTTCAAGTCTTGTAGGTCGGCGACCAAAAGGATCATTTCGAGCAGCAGATCGAGGTTCGTTTTCGCCTTGGCCGAAACCGGAACCATCACCGTGTCGCCGCCCCAGTCCTCGCTCAGCAGCCCGCGGTCGGCAAGCTGCTGCTTGATCCGTTCCGGCTGCGCCTCCGGCTTGTCGATCTTGTTGATGGCGACGATAATCGGAACCTGCGCCGCTTTGGCGTGGTCGATCGCTTCCAGCGTCTGCGGCATCACGCCGTCGTCGGCCGCCACCACCAGCACGACAATATCGGTGACCTTGGCGCCGCGGGCCCGCATTCGCGTGAACGCCTCGTGGCCCGGCGTGTCGATGAAGACGATCTTCCGCCCGTTCTTTTCGACGTGATACGCGCCGATGTGCTGCGTGATCCCGCCCGCTTCCGAAGCCGCCACGTTGGCCGAGCGGATGGCGTCCAGCAGGCTGGTCTTGCCGTGGTCGACGTGCCCCATGATCGTGACCACCGGCGGCCGCCTCTCGCGGTCCTGCTCGACCTCGGTTTCCTCGATCTCCTGCCGCGTTTCCTGCTCGTAGCTGACCTTATTGGTCGAAGCGCCGAAGTCGCGGGCAACCTCTTCGGCCAGCTTCACATCCAGGGTTTGATTGATCGTCGCGAAAATCTTTTTTTCAAACAGCCGCTTGATCACCAGGTTGGCCTTGACGCCGAGCTTTTCCGAAAGCTCCTTCACCGTGATCCCCTCGGCGATGGTGATTTCGCGGTCCACCGGCGGCGGCTCGAACGCTTCGGCGCGCCGCGCCACCGGCCGTAAACGTCCTTCTTCCTCCTCGCGCCGCCGGTCCGTCCGCGCGCCGGGCTTGGTCGCGTGACGGCGGCCGGTCTCGGTGGGAACCGTCGCCGGTTCCGCGCGCAGAGGTCCCGCGGTGGGATGCATGCCGCGCCCGCGCCCGCCAGGGCCGCGCCCCAACCCGCCCGGAGCCTGCCCCGGACCGCGCGATAACGGCTGCCCCGGCCGCACCGGCCCTTGATAAATCGGCCGGCCCGGCACCGGACTCGCCGGACGATTCGCCGGCATGCCCGGCCGCGGCTGGGCAGGCGCGCTAGGGGCGCCGGGACGCTGCGTTAGTTTTGCCACTAAATCGGGCCGCGGAGGCACTACCGGCCGGGCCGCCGGTTGCCCTGCCAGGTTCGGTTTTGCCGGCGGGCGCAGCGGACCGCCTCCTCCCACCACCTGCGCACCGGGAGCCGCTGGCGGGGCTGGAGGTGCCGGCGCCGCCACCGGACGAGCCGCCGGACGCGGCGCCGGAATACTGGGAACCGGAGCCGGACGCGGCGTGCCGGGAATCGCCATCGCAGGCGGCGTCTTCGGCGCTTCGCTCATCCCCGGCGGCAGAGGCTGGCGCGGCCCCGATAAAATCTGTCCCGGACGCGGCGAAGGCACCGGCTTCGCCGGAATGCTCACAGCACGCGGCGGCGCCGAAGCCGAGGGCGGCGCAGCCGGACCCGGAGCCGGCGGCGGAGCGGCGGGGGGCGCAGGCGTTGCCGCCGGACTGCCCGCGCTCGCCAGCGGCGGGCGCACCGGATGAACCCGGGGCTGCGGCGGCGGCTCCTCGACCGCCTCCTTCTTCGTCTCCACCGGAGCCGGTTCCGCCTTGGCCGCCGGAGCAGGCGCCGCCGGAGCAGGCTCCGGCGCCGGGGGTGGCGCCGCGGGCTCGACCGCCGCCGACCCCCCGGAACTCGACTCGGCCGCGGGCGCAGAAGCCGCTCCATTCTCCGGAACCGCTCCGCCCAGCCGCCGGCGCACTTCAAGCGCCACGTCGTCATCCAGGGAGCTGGAGTGCGTCTTCTTCTCGGAAACGCCCAGTTCCGGCAGCAGCTCGAGGATCACGTTCGGCTTTACCTCCAGCTCGCGCGCCAGCTCGTTTATGCGGATTTTGCTCATACATTCACGACCCGGCTCCACAGCTTCCACAGCCGGATCATTCGATATACCTCTCCTGGAGAAGCCCCACTGGTTAACTCGCCTCGCGCGGCTCCGCCTGCTCCGTGTTTTCTATCCTAACAGATTCGCTTTCCGGCTCCGCCTTCTGTTCACTTTGGACCGAACTTTCGAACTGTCCATAATAGCCGTTCACCGCGGCCTGAAGCTGCCCCACCACCTCCGGCCCGATCTCGATCGCCTCCAGCTCCTCCGGCGTCATCGAGCCCAGCCGTTCCACCGTCGGCACGCCCGCCGCCATCAGCTTATCCACGATCGCCTCCGGCAGCCCGTGATCGATCAGCACCGAAACCGGCGCGCCCGGCACCACCAGCGCCGCCATCTGCGACTCCACTTCCTGCCGCTTCTCTTCCTCGCTCTTAATATCGATGCGCCAGCCCAGCAGCTTCGCCGCCAGCCGCACGTTCTGCCCCTTCTTGCCGATGGCGAGCGAAAGCTGCGTGTCGTCGACGATCACTTCCATGTGTTTTTCCATCGCGTCGAGAATCGTCACGCGCGAAATCTTCGCCGGACTCAAAGCGTGCGTGGCGAACACCACCGGATCATCGTTGTATTCGATAATATCGATCTTCTCGCCGCGCAATTCGCGGATAATCGACTGCACGCGCATGCCTTTCATGCCCACGCAGGCGCCCACGCTGTCCACATCCCGGTCGCGGCTCGACACCGCGATCTTGGTCCGCTCGCCGGCCTCCCGCGCGCAGCCTTTAATCACCACCGTGTTGTCGTAAATTTCGGGAACTTCCTGCTCAAACAGCCGCATCACCAGCTCCGGCGCCGCGCGCGAAACGATCACCCCCGCGTTCTTGCCGGTCTTTTCCACACTTTTGATCACGCAGCGGATCCGGTCGCCCACGCTGAAGCTCTCCAGCTTGGACTGTTCCTTTTTGGGCAACCGGGCTTCCGTCTTTCCGAGGTCGGCGATCAGATCCTGGCCTTCCACCCGCTTGATCACGCAGGTCACCAGCTCGCCCACGCGGCCGGAGTACTCCGAATAGATGTTTTCCCGCTCCGCTTCCCGGACCTTCTGCAAAATCACCTGCTTGGCGGTCTGCGCCGATATACGCCCCAGCGCGTCGGTCGGCTTGGCAAAGCGGATCTCGCTGTTGATCTCCGCCGCGGGGTTGATGGCGCGGGCCTCTTCGAGCGAAATCTCCTTGTCCGGATCGGCGACCTCGGCCACCACGCGCCGCACGCCGTAGATCTGAATCGCTCCGGTCTGTTCATCCAGGTCCGCGACCAAATCTTCCGTGGTGCGGAAATGTTTCCGCGCCGCCACCAGCATCGCGTCTTTGACCGCGTCCAGGATGATCTTCGGATCGATCCCCTTTTCCTTGCTCAGTATCTCGATGGACTGATAAATCGTTCCCAGACTCATAGAAATTCCGTTTGTCGTTTGATTCCGACCTTACCACTCGAACTTGAGGTTCGCCCGCTCCACCTGTTCGAAAGGGATCTGGATATCCCGCCCCGGCGACGCCTCGAGCGTGATGATTCCTTGCGCGAAGCCCTTCAGATGGCCGACCCAATGGCGTTGATTCTCCACCGGCTGGCGCAGCACCACGTTCACCTTTCGCCCCACGAAGCGCTCGAACTCCCCCGGTTTTTTGAGCTTCCGCTCCAGCCCGGGCGAGCTGACCTCCAGCGTGTATCCCGCCCCCGGCACCACGTCTTCGACGTCCAGAATCGTGCCGACGTTCTGCGAAATATATTCGCAGTCGGCGTGCGTTACCCCCGCCGGCTTGTCGATAAAGATACGCAAAACACGGCGATTGCCGGCGCCGACGAACTCCACCTCGACCACTTCGAGGCCCACGTCGCCCGCGACGCGCTCGGCAATTTGCTGTACTCTTTCGACGATCGACGCCCGGTCCGTCATGGTATTTTCCTCACGAGCAATAAAAAAGTGGGCTTTCGCCCACTCCGTAAGCTCGCCACCTGCTCCCAGTATAGCACCTGCGGCGGAAGACTCAGGCCTTCTTGTGGCCGTTGGCGCCATTTCTCGCCTCCAGCCACCGGCGCAGCGCCACTTCGGTGCGCATCTGGGCATCCACCAGAGCGTCGATCTTTTTGTCGAGATTGCGGTGATCCTGGGCGATCTTGACCATCCAGTGCATTCCGGTCTTGACCAGCGCCTGCATCCCCTTCATTTGGCGGTCCAGCCGGTCCATGCGGGCCTCGGCGCGATCCATGCGGGCCTCGGCGCGGTCCATGCGGGCATTGGCGCGATCCATGCGGGCCTCGGCGCGGTCCATGCGGGCATTGGCGCGCCGTTCGGCGTCGCGCACGATGGCGGCGGTCTCCTGCAACGTGTCCCAGACGCGCTTGAACTGGCGGTCAAAATCCCCCATCGACCAGAGAATACCATGATAAACTCGACCCTCAATGCTCATCCTCGCGGCCATTCTCGCGATCTTCGTCTACGGCATGATCGCCGCCATGCTCGGCACCATCCTGCCCGATCTTTCGGCGCGATTTATGCTCACCCCGAAGCAGAACGGCGCGATTGCCGCGACGCAGGCGCTGGGGCTCATCGTCGCCTCGGTCGGTGTGGGCCCGCTGATCGATCACGAAGGAAAGAAAGCCGGCCTGATCCTGGGCCTCGCGCTCGTCACCATTGCGCTATTTCTGCTTCCGAAATCGGCCGGCTACGCGAGCATCATTTTCTATCTCTTCCTGCTCGGCCTGGGCGGCGGGATCATCGTCACCGGCGCCAACGCTCTGGCCGGCGGCGTGGACGAATCGCATCGCGCCATCACGCTCAACTTTCTGAACCTGTTCTTTGGGCTCGGCGGGCTGCTCACGCCATTTCTTTCCGCGAATCTCCTGAAGCGAAACTCTTTCCGGCTCTGCTACACGGCCGCGACTTGCGCCGCGATCGCGCTCGCCGTACAGATCGCCACGCCGATGCCGCCCCCGTCCGGCGGCAGCTTCGCCTTTGCGAATATCGGAGCCGTTCTCGGCCGGCCCGCGCTTTTTCTCCTGGCGCTGATGCTGTTTCTTTACGTCGCCTGCGAAGTCGGCGTTTGGAACTGGCTGGCGCAGCATCTGATCGCGCAGGGCGTGCCGGAATCGAAGGCCCTCAATATTCTGTCGCTCGGCTTCGCGCTCGGCCTGTTGATCGGACGCCTGGCCGTTTCTCAAATCCTTCGCTCCGTCTCGCCCGAAAATGTGACTCTCGCCGCCGCCGTTCTGATGGCGGTCACCACTTTCTGGATGCTGCGCGCCGTCCGTTTCGCCGGAATCGCCGTGTTTCTGGCCGGAATCGCCATGGCCCCGATGTTCCCGACGGTTCTTGCCATGGTGGGCGATCGTTTCCCCACCTACACCGCAACCGCGCAGGGATTCGCGATCAGCTCCGGCTGGCTTGGCCTGGCGATCAGCTCGCGCGTTATCGGATCGATCGCCGGCGGCGACCCTAAGCGCCTCAAGACCGCGCTGCTGGTGATTCCCGCAGCATCGCTGCTGATCACAGCCGTAAATCTCTCGCTGCGCTGACGTTTTATTCTGAAGAATTGATCGATGACTCCCGAAGAATTCCGTAAAGCCGGCCACGAGCTGATCGACTGGATCGCCGACTACCGCGGCCGCATCGCCGAATTTCCGGTCATGTCCCGCAGCGCTCCCGGCGAAATCAAATTGCAGCTCCCGCGGGAGCCGCCGCGGGAACCGCAGCCCTTCGAAGCCATTCTGCGCGATCTCGAAAACATCGTCCTGCCCGGCCTTTCTCACTGGCAATCGCCGAAATTTTTCGGCTACTTTCCTTCCAACGGTCTGCTGGCGAGCGTCCTGGGCGATTTCGCCAGCACCGGCCTCGGCGTCCTCGGCCTCTCCTGGCAATCCAGCCCCGCGCTCACCGAAGTCGAGGAGGTGGTCACCGATTGGGTGCGCCAGATGACCGGCCTCTCGGAAAACTGGAGCGGCGTCATCCAGGACACGGCCTCCACCTGCACGCTGCTGGCTCTGCTTTGCGCCCGCGAGCGAACCACCGGCTACAGCCTCGCCCACGGCGGACTGCAATCGCAGCCGCGGCCGCTGATCGTCTATGTCTCCGCGCACAGCCATAGCTCGGCCGATAAAGCTGCGCTGCTCGCGGGCTTCGGACGCCAAAACGTGCGCCTGATCGCTCACGACGAAAACTACGCCATGCGAGCTTCCGCGCTTGAAGAAACCGTCCGCCGCGATATCGCCGCGGGCTATCTCCCCTGCGCCGTCGTCGCCACCGCCGGCACCACCGCGACCACCGCGCTTGACCCCATCGACTCCATCGCGAAGATCGCGGCGGAGCACAAACTCTGGCTGCACGTGGACGCCGCCATGGCCGGCTCCGCCATGATTCTTCCCGAATGCCGCTGGATGTGGCAAGGCATCGAAGGCGCCGATTCGCTGGTCCTCAATGCCCACAAATGGCTCGGGGCCGCTTTCGATTGCTCCCTTTATTACGTCCGCGATCCCGAGCACCTGATCCGCGTCATGTCCACGAACCCCAGTTTTCTGCGCTCTTCGGTCGACGGCCAGGTGAAAAATTTTCGCGACTGGGGCCTGCCTCTCGGCCGCCGTTTCCGGGCCCTCAAGCTCTGGTTTCTGATCCGCGAACAAGGCGTAACAGCGCTTCAGAACCGCCTTCGCCGCGATCTCGCCAACGCCCAATGGTTCGCCGATCAGGTCCGCGCGGCTCCGCACTGGCGAGTGCTTGCTCCAGTTCCGCTGCAAACCGTCTGCATCCGCCATGAGCCGCCGGGTCTTGAAGGCGAGGCGCTCGACCGCTACACGCAAGCCTGGTGCGACCGCGTCAATAAATCCGGTGAAGCCTACCTCACGCCCGCGATTCTCGATGGCCGCTGGATGGTGAGGGTATCGATCGGCTCCGCGGCGACCGAACGCGAGCATGTCGAGGCGCTGTGGCGTGTGATCCGCAATGAGGCGGCCCCGCCTTCGCTCGCCACCGGGCGGTGACGACCATCGGTCTACAATGAGATTGTTTGACCGCCCTGCTCCGCCGCATCCGCCTGACGCTCGAAATGATCAAGTTCGAGCACTCCGTCTTCGCGCTGCCTTTTGCGCTGACCGGCGCTCTTCTGGCCTGGCGCGACGACCACTTCAGGCGCGAACACCTGCTGTGGCGGCTGGGCTGGATCGTCGTCTGCATGGTCGCTGCGCGATCCGTCGCCATGGCGTTCAACCGGGTGCTCGACGCGGAAATTGATGCGCGCAATCCCCGCACCAGAATGCGCCATCTGCCCGCGGGCCTCCTCACCACGCGCTTCGCCTGGGGATTTATCGCCGCCTGGGCCTTCATTTTTATCTTCGCCGCGCGCGAGCTGAATCCGCTGTGCTTCAAACTCGCCCCGCTCGCGCTGGCGATCCCGACGTTTTACTCCTACACCAAGCGCTTCACGTCTTTATCGCACCTGGTCCTGGGATTCTCCCTCGGCATCGCTCCCGCGGCGGCCTGGATCGCCATGCGCGGCTCGCTCGACGTCCGGATTCTCTGGCTCACCGCCGCCGTCACGCTCTGGACCGCCGGCTTCGATATCATCTATGGCTGCCAGGACTACGCCTTCGACATTCAGGCCGGCCTGTTCAGCATCCCCAAAAAATTCGGCATTGCGGGCGCGCTGTGGATTTCCCGCGCGCTGCATCTGGGGATGCTGCTGTGCCTGGCGATGCTGGTTCAAGCCTTCGCTCTCGGGCCCGTGGCGGTGGCCGGAATCGCCGCCGTCTCCGCGCTGCTCGCCTGGGAGCATCGCCTGGTTCGCGCCGACGATCTCTCGCGCGTCGACGCTGCCTTCTTCACCATGAACGGCTACGTCAGCGTCGTCTTTTTCCTGTTCTGGGCCGCCGATATTTTTCTAAAGAAGTGAGGCGGAGCGGCCGCCGCGCCGCGCGGCGAAAAAATCGCGCAGCAGTTCCGCGCATTCGGCGCCCAGCACGCCCTCGGTGATTTCCGCGCGATGATTCAACACGGCGGCGTCGGCAATCTGAAATTTGCTGCGGACTCCGCCGAACCGCAGATCGCGCGCGCCGAAAATCAGGCGGGAAACGCGCGCGGCGACCAAGGCCCCGGCGCACATCACGCAGGGCTCGAGCGTCGAATAAAGGGCCGAGCCTTCGATCCGGTAATTGGCGACCGCGGCGGCGGCTTCCCGCAGCGCCAGAATTTCGGCGTGCGCCGTGGGATCGCGCAACGAAATCGGCGAATTTCTGCCCCGTCCGATCACCTTGCCGCCGGCAACGATCACCGCGCCCACCGGCACTTCCCCCGCGCCCGCCGCTTCACGGGCGAGTTCCAAGGCCAATCGCATGTACGATTCGTCGGAGGGCACTCAATTCAGAATAATCATCGGCCAGCAGCCAGTGGCGAGCGGACGGCCCTTTGTCGTTCCCGGCCCCCGATCCCCAACCACCGGCCACGGAGCGGAAAAATGGCGATCAAAAACGTTTCTCCGGCGCATCTAATGGAGTGGTGCCGCCAACGCGCGAGCGCGAACCGCGATTCAGCAGCGCCTCGATCTTTTCGATCAGGCGCGGCAGTTCCACCGGCTTGGTTTCGTACTCGTTGCAGCCGGCGGCGAGCGCCCGCTGGCGATCGCCCGGCAGCGTGTGCGCGGTTAAGGCGATCACCGGAATGCGCGCGATCGCCGGACGCCGCCGCAGCTCCGCCGTGGTTTCCCAGCCATCGATCCCCGGCAGCGTCATATCCATGAGGATCAGGTCGGGATGTTCGCGTGCCGCCATCGCCAGCGCTTCGGTCCCGTCGGCGGCGACCACGATTTCATATCCGCTCTTGCGCAGCCGCCGGAGCAGAATGTCGCGGCTGATCTCGTTGTCTTCCACCAGGAGGATCTTGGGCATGGCATTATGTCCAGGGAGCATTCCAACGGCCGGGAGAAGCGGTCCATGAGCCACTCCCCGCCCGCCGCGCCGCGAATCGATCTGGCAGCCCTCCGGCACCAGTTGCTGACGCCGCTCAATCACATTGTCGGATATTCGGAGATGCTGCTTGAGGACGGCGAGGCGCAGGGGTTCGACAGCGCGCAGCAGAATCTGGTGCGCATCCGGGAAACCGCGCGCGACATGGTCCGCACCGTGCAGTCGAGCCTCGTTCCACATCCGGGCAAGCGCGGCGAGAAGATCGTCGCCGAGCTGCGCTACCAGCTCGCCGCGCCGCTGCATGCGATTTTGCAAGCCCTGGGAGCGGTGACCGGCGAAAACCGGAAGGGCGTGAATCTCGCCGACGTTCTGAAAATCGGCCGGGCCGCGGCGGAGCTGCTCAGCTTCGCCGCCGGAGCCGCCCCCGCGCATCCGGGCGCGCCGCCGCGGCGCCATGCCGCCCCGCAGACCGGGAAGAAATGGCGCACCGGCCGTATTCTGGTGGTCGATGACAACCGCCGGAATCGCGAGTTGCTGGCGCGGCAGCTCCGCCGGATCGGGCACCAGGTGACCGAGGCGTCCAGCGGATCGGAAGCGCTCCAGATGCTGGTTCAATCCACCCAGGATCTGGTGCTGCTCGATATGCTCATGCCCAAGCTCGACGGCTTTCAGGTGCTGGAGCGGATCAAAAACGATCCGCAGTGCGCCGGGACTCCGGTGATTGTTCTTTCAGCGCTCAACGAAGTGCCTGGCGTGATCCGGTGCCTGGAAATCGGGGCGGAGGATTATCTGTTCAAGCCGGTTGATCCGGCGCTGCTGGCGGCGCGCATCCAGACCTCGCTCGAGCGGAAAGCGTTGCGCGAAGCCGGGCAGGGGCGCGCCGCCGAACTCGAACAAATACGGGCCCGGCTGCAAGCCGCCGAAAACCGGCTGGCGCTGGTGCTGCGCGCCACGCGCGGGACTTTGTGGGAATGGGATCCGAAGACGAACCGCGTCATCAGCGCGGCGCGGGAAGAGCCGCTTGATCGCGCGCTGGCCCGCGTGCACCCGGACGATCGCGAGCGAGTCCGCGCGGCGGCGGAACGGGCCATGGAGAAGGGCGCCGCCTTTCATTGCGAATTTCGCGCGCTGCGGCGCGGCGGGGTTCGGTGGATGCGGTGTGACGGGTTCGCGGAACACGGCCGCATGATCGGCGTAACCATCGAATCCGCGCCCCCGGCCAAGGACCGGCCGCCGCTTTGCCGCTCCCCGAAGAGAAAGCGCGCTCCCCCGGCCGGAACAGCCGCCCGGAGTCTGCCCGCGCGCCTTTAGCCCGCGGAACGCCGGGCGGCGATGCGGCTCTTCCGGACCGCTACTTCTTGGCCACCGTCAGATCGTCCTTGACATTCTGATCTCCGGCGATCTGCTTCGCCTGAGCCACCGCCTCATCTCTTTCGGCGGTTGTGGCGACGCGCCCTTTAAGCGTCACCACGCCGTTCTTGGTGGTCACGCGGATATGCTGCGCCGCCGCGCCGACCGCGGGATCGCTCCTCAGCGCCTGATGAACTTTGGATGTGATCTCGGCATCGGTGGCCGCCGCGGTTTGTCCGGCCGGCGGCGCGCTTTGCGCCAGCGCCATCATACCCGATGCGCCCACGATAAAAACGCCTTTTAACAGAACTTTCCTCATGAGGATGACCTGCCTCTCTTATTCGGAATCGTTACACTCGTCGCATCACGCCGGCGGCAAGCGAGATGACAAAAAGCGCGAGAAACAGGAAGAACAGGATTTTGGCGATGCCCGCGGCCGCCGCGGCGGCTCCGCTGAAGCCGATAATCGCCGCGGCGATCGCGATGAGGAAAAAAATGAGAGCCCAATTCAGCATGCTGTTTCCCGCTTTTTTGAGATTCCTTTTGCCGGCGTTTCACCCTGACGCTTGCAAGTCCCCGGCCAAGCTTGGGTCAAGCTCAATTTGACGCCAAATATCGCGAAAAACGCATCCCCATGCGGCTCCGCGCGGAAAAAAATACGTGTTTGGCGGGATTTGCCGCACGGGAATTTCACTCCCGCCGGTCACGGCCCGGCGCGGGACGGCGGCTGGCCTCCAGCCCGCGGTGGATTCGCTCGCCGATCCGGTCTGCCGCGGGCTCGGCTTCCCGCGCCGGCTCCGGCGCGCCGCCGGCTTGCGGCGGACTTCCGCCGCCCTGAAATAACCGCCGCGACTGCTTGGCTTTGGCCGCGGCCATCGCCCGCGCGCGTGTGCCCGGCAGGGGAGCATACAGCATCCCCACCAGGGCGCCGCATCCCACTCCCGCCAAAAACCAAAACGCACCCTGCCTGTTCATTGAACCTCCACCAGGGCCCTGCAATCGCGCAGCCGGGCGAAAGGCGATGGAACTGCTAAGAGTAACGTTGTGCCCGCCCGGATCCTGATCGTAGACGACGAGGAACAGCAGCGGATCGATCTCGCCGCCATGGTCGCATCGATGGGCTACCTGGTGGAGACGGCGGCGGATGGCGAGGAGGCTCTGGAAAAGCTTGGCGCCGCGCGGGTCGACGTCATCACCACCGATCTGATGATGCCGCGCATGGACGGTTTCCGGCTGCTTCGAACGCTGCTGGAGCGCGGGGATCTGACGCCGGCCATCGTGCTCACCGGATTCGGCAGCATGGATCAGGCGATTTCGATCGTGCATGATCTGGAGGCGTTCTGGTTCCTGGAGAAGCCGGTGCAGAGCGCGGTTTTATCCACGCTGCTCGAACGCGCCGTCCGCCACAGCCAACTGGTGAAGGAAACCGAGCGGCTGCAGCGCCAGCTCGGCTATCAGGGATACCTGATCGACCTGGTGGGAACCTCTCCGCCGATGCGCCAGGTTTATTCTCTGATCCAGCAGGTGGCGCCGAGCAGCGCGCCGGTGCTGATCACCGGCGAGAGCGGCACTGGAAAGGAACTGGTGGCCAGCGCGATTCACAAGCTCAGCCCGCGCGCCGAGCGGCCCTTTGTGGCGGTCAACTGCGCCGCGCTGCCGGAGACGCTGATCGAAAGCGAGCTCTTCGGGCACGAAAAGGGGTCGTTTACCGACGCGCTGGAGCGCCGTGCGGGATGTTTCGAGCAGGCGCATAACGGAACGCTGCTGCTGGACGAGATCGGCGACATGCCGGTCGGCACGCAGGCCAAGCTGCTGCGCGTGCTGGAGGATTCCAAGGTGCGGCGGCTGGGCGCAACGGCGGATATCCCGGTGGACGTGCGGGTGATCGCGGCCACCAACCGCCCGCTCGAAACGGCGCTGCGCGAAAGGCGCCTGCGCGAGGACCTGTATTATCGCCTGAATGTGGTGCACATCGCGCTGCCTCCGCTGCGGCACCGCAAGGAAGACATTGCCGCCATCGCCGCCGCGATGATCACCGAACTGAACCGCAAACACAGCTGCCGGGTCGTCGATCTTCATCCGGAGACCTTGCGGCTGCTGCGGAATTATCCGTGGCCGGGCAATATTCGCGAGCTCCGCAACATCATCGAGCGCGCCGTGATCGTGGCCGGAGAAGGCACCCTGATGCCCTCGCATCTGCCGCGGGGCTTCGGCGCGGGCGAACCCAGCGGCGGGGCCAAGGCCGGCCGCGGCGAATATAGCTGCTCGGTGCAGGCCGGCGTTCCGCTGCGCGATGTCGAAGACGCCTATATCCAACTGACGCTGAAGCTGACCCACCACAACAAGCGCCGCGCCGCGGAAATTTTGGGCATCAGCGTACGAACGCTGCACAACCGTCTGGCGCAGATGAACCCCGCGGGGACTCCGCCTTCGCAGATGAATGTCTGAAACAGGCTTGAAGGGACCGGGTCTAATCCAAGCAGTCTTTTTAGCGATTGGGAGGATGTGATGCCGAACCGGGAAACCGAACCACAAGATCCGGAGCAGGAACGCCAGGAGATCGCCCGCCTGGCCTACTCCTATTGGGAGAGCCGCGGGCGCATCGACGGCCACGACGTGGAGGATTGGCTGATGGCAGAGCAGGAGGTGCGCTCGCGCCGTGCTCCGCGCCGCGAGGATCAGCGCCGGGAGGCGCGAACCGCCGCCTGAGTCCAGGCTGGCGGCCGCGCGGATCCCCCCGCCCCGCCTTGTGCGGGAACGACAAGCTCCGGGGCGGTCTGGCCGAAGCCGCAGGCCGCGCCCGGGTTGTTGTCAGTTTGATGTGCCGCGTCGAATTTATTCGCCGGTGTGGGCCGCTTTGGACGGAGCATAGCGTTCCAACTCGGCATACAGCGCGCGCGCTTGCGCCGGATGCGGAACCTTGCCGCTCAGAATTTCATCCGGAGTGACCGTCCGGCCGTAGAGCGCCGCATTGTCGTCGTTATCGGGCCGCAGGCTCGCGCCCTTGAGATCGACTCCGGCGAACACGCCTCGGGCGCGCGACCAGGTCAGAATTTCGGCGCGCATGGTGGCGTTGGTGTCCGCGCTGACGCTGCGCCCCAAGGGACCGGCGGCGGCCATCACGTCCCCGCCGATTTCGACTTTCGAGTTCCTCATGCGCCGCTCGGCGTTGTCGTTCATGACGGCCATGACGATATCGGTTTCGCCGGCGCCGATTTGCAGCCCGAAGCTCCCGCCTTCAAGAACGATCATATCGGGCGCGCTCCAGCGGTTGGTGCCGTGGATGCGGCAGGTCAGAATGCCTTTTCCGTACTGCCCTCCCACGAGGAATCCGGCGCGCTTGGCCGCCGGAATGATCCCGACGCAGTGTGCTTTTTCCAGCAAATCCTGCGGAATGCCTCCGTCCTTGGCGTGCTGGATCTCAACCAGCGTGGTGGCCGCGGCCTCGATCCGCTTGATATCGTCGGCCTTGCGGCCGGCGTCGGCGGCGAACAAAGATGCCGCGAGCAGGAAGCTGAAAGACATAAATTTCATAAAGTTCATAAAACAACTCCTTGTTTCTCTCCGCCGGCTTTACGCCGCGTCGCGCCTGGCCTGGAGGGCCACAAAGACCGGCTTTCTTTCCGCCCGGGAACGGGCCGCCCGGCGCGCCCGCAGCAGCCGGATGCGGATTGCGGTCTCGGTGACGCCTTGCTTGCGCGCAATCTCCTCCGCGGTGTCTCCTTGCATCTGTAGCTCCAACAGCGCCCGGTCGCGCGGCGGGCAGAACTTGAGGATTCGTTTTAAATCGATGGCCGCCAGGTTCAATTCCGCATGGGAATAAAATTCCGGCAAACTTTGACAGGCTTTCTCGCTTCGCAGCACGCTGCGATGCACATTGAGAGCGATCGCGTTCACCCAGGTGGTGACCATGTTTTCATGGCGAAGCTGAGACAGTCTTTCCCATCCCTTCACCCAGGCGGCTTGCGCCACGTCGCGCGCCAGATCCCGCGGCACTCCCCGGGAGATCAGGAACCGGATCGTGAGCTCGAATCCGCGCTGATAAGCTTGTCCGTAGGCTTCTCTGGTCATCTGGCTGAACCTGCTCCTTCCTGGTTTGGATGGCGTCTCAGAGCAGTTCGGAGGCCAGGGGCTCGGAAGTCGGGAGGGACTCCGAAAAACGATTGGCAGGTAAGTTGTTCGGGAGAAGCCGTTTCCCGGAATTGTGGGCCGCCGGGCTGCAACATCTGCCGAGGTGTGCAGGAAACGGCGGTAAGAAGCTCCGAAACAGAAGGATTCGCTGAACATGATCCGCACCGTACTTCCCGGCAGACCGTTTCCCCAAGGCGCGACCTGGGACGGCACCGGAACGAATTTCGCGCTGTTTTCGGAAAACGCAGAGAAGGTCGAGCTGTGCCTGTTCGACGATCCGCGTGCGGAAGAGACTCAGCGTCTGGAACTTATCGAGCAGACCGCGCATGTCTGGCACGCCTTTCTGCCCGGCGTGCATCCGGGCCAGATCTACGGCTACCGCGTTCACGGCCCGTACGATCCGGAGCGGGGCCTGCGCTTCAATCCGAACAAGCTGCTGATCGACCCCTACGCCAAGGCGCTGGCGGGAAAGGTCAACTGGAAGGAGCCGATTTTTCCTTACCCGCTCGGAAACGGCGATGCCGACCTGGCGATGGACGCCTCCGACAGCGCGCGGGGCATGCCGAAATGCGTGGTGGTCAACCCTTATTTCGATTGGGACACGGACCGGCCGCCGAAGACGCCGCTCAGCGAATCGATTCTCTACGAAGTTCACGTCAAAGGATTTACCCAGTGCCATCCGGAGGTGCCCGAGGAGTTGCGCGGAACCTACGCGGGGCTGGCCTCGCGCGCGGCCGTCGAATATTTAAAGAAACTGGGGATCACCGCGGTCGAGCTGATGCCGGTTCACGATTTTCTGGACGACAAAATCCTGGTCGACCGCGGATTGCGCAATTATTGGGGCTATAACACCACCAATTTTTTCAGCCCGGACGCGCGCTACTCCTCATCGGGCGACACCGGCGGGCAAGTGGCCGAGTTCAAGGCCATGGTCAAGACGCTGCATCGCGAGGGGATCGAGGTGATTCTGGATGTCGTCTACAACCACACCTCCGAAGGCAATCACCTGGGCCCGATGCTGAGCTTCCGCGGCATCGATAATCCGACCTATTACCGGCTGGCGCCCGGCAATCCGCGCTACTACATGGATTACACCGGCACCGGCAACAGTCTGAACATGCGCCACCCGCAGGTTCTCAAGCTGATCATGGATAATCTGCGGTACTGGATTCTGGAAATGCACGTCGACGGGTTCCGCTTCGACCTGGCGGCGACGCTGGCGCGGGAGCTGCACGACGTGGACCGGCTTTCCGCGTTTTTCGACATTATTCACCAGGATCCGGTGATCTCCCAGGTGAAGCTGATCGCCGAGCCATGGGATGTCGGCGAGGGCGGTTATCAGGTCGGCAAATTTCCGGTGCTGTGGGCGGAATGGAACGGAAAGTACCGCGACACGGTGCGGCGCTACTGGAAAGGCGACGAGGGCCAGCTCTCCGATTTAGGATACCGGCTTACCGGCAGCAGCGATCTTTACCAGCACGATGGTCGCCGGCCCTCGGCGAGCATCAATTTCGTCACCGCGCACGACGGCTTCACACTGCACGATCTGGTGAGCTACAACGAAAAGCACAACGAAGCCAACGGCGAAGACAACCGCGACGGCTGCAATGACAACTATTCGTGGAATTTCGGCGTGGAAGGCGATACCGGCGACCCGGTGATCCTGAGCATGCGGGAGCGGCAGAAGCGGAATTTTTTGGGCACGCTGCTGCTTTCGCAAGGCGTGCCGATGATCTGCGGCGGCGACGAGATCGACCGCGATCAGAAAGGAAACAACAACGCGTATTGCCAGGACAATCCGCTGACCTGGTACGACTGGAATCTGAGCGAATCGCGCCAGTCGCTGCTGCACTTTACGCAGAAGCTGATCGCATTGCGGCGGTGCCATCCCAATCTGCGGCGCCGCAAATTTTATCAGGACCGCGCCATTCGCGGCACGCCCCAGAAAGACATCGTCTGGCTGCGTCCGGACGGGGCGGAGATGACCGACGAGGAGTGGAACGCCGGCTGGGTGCGCTGCATCGGCATGATGCTGAACGGCCGCACTCTTCAGGACATCGATGAGTCGGGCCTGCCGGTGATCGACAACTCGTTTCTGCTCCTGCTCAACTGCCATCACGAGCACATCGATTTTCGCCTGCCCGCGCCGCCGAACGGCGGAGGCTGGAGCGTAGTGATCGATACGAATGAGCCCGACTTAGAGCCGGGTTCGGCGCTTCCCGCAAGCGGAGGGCTGCTGCGGCTGGTGCGGCAGTCGCTCGTGCTGCTGCGCGAAGAGGAGCCGCCGTCCACGGGCGCGCCGCCGGGGAAATGATCTTCAGGGCGGGCCCGCCCGCGGCCGGCCACCAGTCGGTGAGGTGATCCAGGCGCTGGTTGTGCGCCTCGTAGACGTCCTTAATGATCGCGGCGATTTTATCCACCGTGGCCGACCGCCGGGCGCCGGGACAAGCCAGCTCGGGGGCACTGAGGTCCGTGCTCAAGATGCGGTGCGCCGCGATATAGGCGGCCCGTTCCATTTGACTCGAGTTCATGTTGTTTCCTCCCAGGCCAGATCGTTTGTTCTACTGGCCTTGCCAACCTGTTCATCTCCGCGCCAGTTGTTTGGCGGCCTCCGGCGTGCGGCGCGTGGCTGCCCGCCGGCGCAGCAAAACATTTTCCAGGAACAGAAATTCGATGCCCGTTGAAAGAAAAGTTTCGATCGCCTCGCGCGGCGTGTTGACGATCGGCTGACCCTTCACGTTGAAACTTGTATTCAAGACCATCTCCCGGCCCGTCGTCTTTCCCACCGCCTTGAGCAGCGCGTGAAACTCCGGGTTGTCGCGCCGGGCGACCGTCTGCACCCGCGCCGATCCGTTGACGTGGGTGATGGCTGGCAGTTGCGCGCGATACTCGGGGCGCACGTCGACGGTGGCGATCATGTACGGGTACTCGGTTCCGGGCGCGGTCTCAAACCAGCGGTCCACCTGTTCGAGCGTGACGGCGGGGGCGAACGGGCGAAACGCCTCGCGCATTTTGACCATGGCGTTGATGCGGCCGCGCATCTCCGGACGTCCGGGGTCGGCCAGGATGCTGCGGTGGCCGAGGGCGCGCGGGCCGAACTCCATCCGCCCGCGATACCACGCGATGACGCGTCCTTCGGCGATGAGCTGCGCGGCCTCCTCGCAGACTTCCTCGAGCGATTCGTATCGCGCGACGTCGATCGAACCGTCGTAATGGGTCAGCGCCGCGTTGATCTCATCGCGGGAGTGGCTCGGGCCATAGAACGGCACGGGCATCCGGCGGTTGCGGATCTCGTCATGCAGCGAAGCGCGATAGAGCGCCGCGCCGAGCGCGCTGCCGTCGTCCCCGGCGGCGGGCTGGATATAGATTTCATCGAACAGGCCGGAGCGCATCAGCCGGCCGTTGGCCGTGCAGTTCAAGGCCACGCCGCCGGCGAGCGCGAGCTTTCGCTGCCCGGTCGCCTTTGCGAAATGCCCGCACAGATGGAGCATGACGTTATCGAGGCACTCCTGAAGAGCGGCGGCGATGTCGCGATGCTCGTCGGTGATCGGATCGTCGGGCGCGCGGGCCGGCACGAGCCGCTGTTCGAGGTAGCGGCGCGAGGCGGTGTAAAATTCGCGCTCTTCCCGCGAGCGGTTCAGATGCAGCAGGGGGATGCGGATCGAACCGTCGGGGCGCAGCTCGACCGCTTCCTCAAAAAACCGCCGGCGCCGGGACGGATCGCCGTAGGGCGCCAGTCCCATGATCTTGTACTCATCCGAGTTGAAGTCGAAGCCCAGATGCAGGGTGACCAGCGAATACAGGATGCCGATCGAATCGAGCGCGGAGATTTCGCGCAATTTCGTCAAGGTTCCGCCCTGGGCTTGGTAGACGGAGGCGCTTTGCGCCTCCCCCATGCCGTCGATGACGATCACCAGGCACTCCTCCCAGCCGGAGGTGAAGTAGGCGCTGGCGGCATGCGCCAGGTGATGATTGACGTGGTGGAAGCGCGACGCGGGAAATCCCGGCAGATCGCGCGCGGCGAGCCGGAGCAGGGCATCGCGCGAGAAAACTTCGTTGTAGAGATCCGCCGAGGAGATCCGGAAAATTTTTTCGAGCGGCGAATAATCGAAGGCGTGCGCGATTTCGTCGATATCGGCCAGTTTCACGCCCGCCTGTTCAAGGCAATCCTGAATCGCGAGAACGGGAAAATGGGCGCTGTGCTTTTTGCGGTCGAAGCGCTCTTCGGCGGAGGCGGCTATGATTTCTCCGTGGATCAGCAGGGCCGCGGCCGCGTCGTGTCCCTGGCAGATGCGGTATTCGCGCTCCTGGCGGCCGGGGAACTGGCGCCGCTTGAAAGGCATCGCGTTTTCGAAACCGCTAATTCCGAGAATGTTCATAGGCAGGTGGCTTTCGAGCGGGCGCGGCGGGGGATTTCGGGTAAAACGGCGGGATTCGCCGCGCGCGGAGCCGGCTTCGCGAGCACAGCTCGCGCAGATCGGCCAGCAGCATGAGCGCCACCGGCACGGGATCGTCCCAGGCGAAAAACGACAGTTCGTCGACTCCTTGCAGCGACTTCAGCCAATCGATAAAGCCGAGCGAGTTTTCGCGCGCGTAGCCCCACGCCGCCGCCACATCCAGATCTTCGACCATCCATTTGCGGCCGGCCCGCTGCGGCGAAGCGGGAATATCCTGGCCGGTGAGATCGAGATACATCGCACGCACCACGTCCATTCCGTCCTCCGACACGAACAGCCGGAACGTGCTGCCGACGCGGGGATTCACATCCAGAATTTTGTAGCGGCCGTCGCGCGCGTCGTAGCGGAAATCGATGTCGGCGATGCCGCAATAGCCGACGCTCTTCATGAACATCTCCGCCGCGTCTTCCACCGCCGGATTCTTTTCAGCGGCGGCCAGACTGGCCACGCCGGCGTAGGCGGGGCATTGCCGCAGCTTGCGGCCGGTGAACGCAGCGCGGCAGTTGGACCGTGCATCGAAATAGCCGTTAAACATCCACACCGTGTCCTCTTTTCCGGCGATGTATTCCTGCACCATCAGCTCCGCCACCACGGCGTCCGGAAGGAGATCGCAAAGAGCGCGAAACTGCGCGCGGCTGCGGACGAGAACCTTGCTCCGGCTGGTGCGGGCCCACGTATCGCCGCGCACGCCTTTGACGATCAACGGCAGCCCGAGATGATCCGGCGCTTCCAGCAACTCGGCGCGATTCTGAGGGAAGACCGCGGCGGGCGCCAGGATGCCATGGCGCCGCGCCAGTTCTAGCATCTCCTTTTTGCTGAGCAGCGCGCGGATCAACTCCGGCGGCTGCGGGGGAAAAATGAAGTGCCGGCGCAGCGCCTCGGCGGAATCGGCGATCAGGCGCGCCGCCCCGTCGGTGGTGGGAACCAGAATGGAGCGCGCGCCGATCCGCCGCGCAAGCGCCACGAGCGCTTCGACCGATTCGCGCTCCGTCGCGGCGTCCAGATCGTGAACCAGCCGGCCTTTGCAATACCGCGAAAAGAACGCTGGGCACCAGCGCTCGCCGTCGACGTTGAAGACCTCGATTCCCAGCCGCCCCAGCGTGCGCGTGATCCCCAGACCGCCGTGATGCGGCGACGGCACAACGGTCACCGGCGTTGCGGTGCGGTCCAGTCGCATCCTGATATAACAGATACAATCCGGCCATATTCATTTCATCCGTGGAGCGGGACGCCGTTTCCGGCCTCCTTTTGCCGCGCGATCCTGCGGGCCATCGAGCAGATCGAGCGCAAATCCTCGATCTCCAGCTCGTCGAGCGGGATCCGGACCGCGAAACGTTCCTCCAGGTGAACCAGGAGTTGAATCAGGGCGAGCGAGTCAAGCAGGCCGGCCTGAAGCAGATCTGTGTCCAGGGAATCCACCTCGACCAGCAACTTATCGGAAAGTATCTGTTGAATCGCGGCGGCGTATTCGTCGATTTCGAGCGGCATAATTCTTCCGGCTACGGGATTCAATCCTTTCCTCCTGAGATGGCAGCGGCGGTTTCTCGTTTGAATTGCTGCTGGAGAAGCGGCCGGGCGATCTTGCCGTTTCCATTCAGCGGCAGCGCGTCGAACTCCATCCACCGCGAGGGGATCATGTAGGACGGCAGCGCTCGCGCCAGATGCTGGCGCAGCTTGCTGGGCGAAAGATCGAAACCGGGCTGGGGAACGTAGGCGCAGCAGATCTGGAGACCTTCAAAGCCGCCGGTTTCCACGGCGACCACCGCCGCGTCGCGAATTCCGGCGATGCCATGCAGCGCGCTTTCGATTTCGCCCAGCTCGATGCGGTAGCCGCGGCTTTTGATCTGGGTGTCGGAGCGGCCCACCAGGTAAATGAGGCCGTCTGGGCCGATTCGCGCCAGATCGCCGGTCTTGTAGATCCGGCTGCAGGGATCGCTGGCGAACGGATTTTTCAGGAAGACCTGGCGGGTCCTTTCCGGATCGCGCCAGTAGCCGGGGCTGAGCCCCACGCCGCCGATGTACAGATCGCCGATTTGGTTGACCGGCGCCGGGCGGAGCTGCTCGTCCAAAACCAGCAGCAACTCGCCGCCGCACGGGCCGCCGATCGGAATTTCGGCGGTTTCGCTTTCCGGGCACCGCTCCACGTGATAGTAGCTGCTGGCGATGGTCGTCTCGGTGGGGCCGTAGAGGTTGACGAATTTCGCGTGCGGAACGCGCTGCATCCAGTGGATTAAGCCCGGCGTGGGGAACTTCTCGCCACACCACAGCAGCCGTTCGAGCGACGGGAAATCGTTCTGGCGCACCACGCCGCTGCGCGCCATGTGCTGGAGAATCGAGGGCACGGAAAACCACTGGGTCAGCTCCGCGGCCCGGATATATTCCGCCAGGCGATGGGGAAGCAGACTCAGTTCCGGCGCCAGCAGATGAAGCTGGGCTCCGGCCGCGACGGTCCCATAGATGTCGAAGGTCGACAGATCGAAGTGCAGCGGCGGATGGCCGGAGATTTTATCGCCGGCGCGGATGCCGAAGTAGCGAACCGCCCAGTCGATAAAGTGCAGCACGTTGGAGTGCGTGATCACCACGCCTTTCGGCGCGCCGGTCGATCCGGAAGTGAACAGAATGTGGGCCGGGTCGGATTCCTGGCTCTGGGATTCGATGCGCGCCGCGCCATAGGAAGCCAGATGGCTGCGGCGGAAGCGCGCCTCCACGCCGGGCGCCTCGTCCAGCAGCGCGGTCCAGGCGCCGGGGGCGAAGGCCTTCAGGTCCTCCAGCGCGGGCGCGGTTGACTGTACGGCGAGGATGCAGGCCGGCTCGCAGCTCGCCAGAATCCGGCCCAGGCGGGCGGTGGGGCTGGAGGTGTCCAGCGGCACGTAGATGCAATCGGCCTTGAGCGCCGCGAACATCGCGGTCAGCGCTTCGGGGGATTTGGGAACGAGCAGGGCGATGCGGTCCCCGCGCACGCATCCGCCGTCGCGCAGCGCGCGCGCCAGCCGGTTGCTGGCCTGCTCCAGTTCGGCGTAGCTGGTCTTTTCGCCCTGGAAGACGATGGCGGCGGACTCCGGCGCGCGATCGGCCGACTGCACCAGAAGATCCTGAAGCCGGCGATTCATGCCGCAGCCCCCTGCCGCGCCCGATCGAAGCAGGCGGCGGTGTGCTCAAACTCCTCCTCCGATTGAGGAATATCGAGAATGAAGGTCAAATATCCGTAGGACATATATCGCCGCAGTTGTTCAGCGACCGTTTCATAGCTGCCGACCAGATAGGGGCAATTGGTTTGATAGGTTTCGAAGGGATGCAGCCAGTAGGCTCCCCGGGCCGGCCCGCGGATCTCCGAGAGCCGCTTGTGCCAGGAGGAATCGGAAATTTTCGCGGCGAGCTGGCGCGTGAGCCGGCCCTTGCGGTCCTCCGGAAACCGCTCATAGGCGGCTCGCCAGGCCGCGTCCTCGCTGGCCCGCGCGACGATTCCGATGCGCACACCGCAGGGCACGGCGGATGCCCGCGGCGCGGCGGCGCACTCCGCCGGAGGCTCGGGATACTTCACCGCGATCGCCCCCATCTCGCGCGCGGCGGCCATGCCCGCTTCCGACGATCCGGAGACGAGCACTCCCGGAAGCAGCCCGGGCGGCACGCGTGGATTTAAAGAAAGCCCGCGCACCTGATAGAAGCGGCCCTCGAAGCTAACCGAGCGCTGTTCCAGGAGCCGGCGGATGATGGTGGTGTACTCGATAAGCCGCTCATAGCGGCTGTCGTGCGGCGTGTCGTCGTTGAGGGCCGCCAGATCGTTCTTGAATCCGCCCGCGACCATGTTCAAAAACACCCTTCGGCCATAAAGGAACGCCAGGGTGGCCACCATCTTCGCCGCCGAATAAGGATGCATATAGACCGGCTGCACCGCAACCAGCGGGCACAAATTCGACGTGTTCGTGATGACGATCTGCGCGACCATCCACGGATCCACCAGGGTGTTATCGGTGTAGATCAGCGTTCCCGTGCAGCCGGCCTGTTCGCTCCAGCGGGCGGCGGCGATGACGCGCTCGCGGTAGCGGTCCGGAGTGACGTGGGAGGAAGGACACGTCGAAAACACCTGAAGGCCCGCCCAGACCGCCGCGTCCAGGGCGCCATCTGTGGCAGGAACTGGATTGGTAGACATAATCTGCTACGACCCTTTCCCATGCGGATACGCGGACCCGCGCGTAAGACGAATTTTTGCGCCGGAAACGTTTGCGCTCGCGGCTGTCGATTGCAAGAATTCTGCCAACCAAAGGCGGCGTGCGCCGGCGTTTATCTCACGGGGCGGACTGCGTCCCAGCCGCGCTCCATTCCCGCGAATTCGTTGAAAGGTGAGCAGGAAAATTCCATCAAATAGAACCCTCCTTACCCGGAAGGTTCAAACCGGCAGGGTGACGGCGTGTCCTCGAAACGTTACCGGCCGGAGGAGGGATCCGCTTTTTTCACCAGAACCGCGACCAGGTCCGGCTCAGAGGCGGCCAGCACGTTCTTCGGAATATAGCAATAGCCTTTATCGCCCCAGTCTTCGCCCCAGGAGTTTTTGACGATGAAGAAATTGCCGGTATAGCCCACGATCAGCATGGCGTGGCGGCCGTGGCGGCCGCTGGGAGCTTCGGCGGCGTTAAAAATGCCGTCACGGCCGACATCGGAAAAGTTTGGTCCGGTGTTGATGGCCACGTGAACCGGGCAGCCGGCGCTGAGCACCTTGCGGAGATCGTCGATCGAGATGGGGTGCGGCTTGCCGTCGAGCAGGTGCTGCGCGGCGTCGGAGAGGAGCACGCGTTCGGAGGTGGTGGGAACTTCGCTCTGATCGGGCCACAGCTCCTGGCGGCAGGTGCCGTGTTCAGCCAGCACCTGGCCGGGGCCGGTACCGCTGACGGTGCCGTCGCCGCCGGTGTAGGCGTAGCGGTAGTCGCGGGCGTCGCCCTGCATCCGCTGAAATTGCAGCATGGCGTAGGTGGGCGACAGCTTGGCCGTGCTGCCGGTCTTGAGATTGGCCACCAGCTCCGTGGCATGGGTCCAGGCGAACGCCGAGCAGCGCGACGTCTGCCCCTGATCGCCGACCGGCGTGCAGTACTTGCGCAAGTCGACCGCCTCGGCCGGCTGCACGGCGTCGAAAGCCGGCGGCAGAGGCTCCGGCATCACCGGCTCCCCGCGCGGCGGAACGGAGACTTCGAGATTACTCAGATCGATTCCGGTGTAGCGCATGCGCAGATATTCGAGCATCGCGGCGCTGACGAATCCGAACGCCGAAAGGCGGCCGTCGCGCTCGAACAGGCGAACGGTTTCCGAGCTGCCCGGCGCCACCTCCTCGAAGCCGCTCAGGAAGCCGGGATCGTCAAAGCGGCGGTAGCCTTCCTCGGCGCGCTGCTGCTCCATCGTGTCACCGAAATACTGGTGATCGCCGAAGAGATTTTCGGCGGACTGCTGGTAATCGTCCACGGTCCAGCTTCCGTCGTCGTCGATGAAATCGGCTTCGGTGGCGTTTGGAAAGTCGCCGGCGGAAAGAGCGACATCGTCGTCGAGATCGAGCAGGCTGCCGGGATCGGAGAAGTCGTCGTCATCGCCGCCTCCGTCCTCGCCGCCGTCGCCGCCGCCGTACTCATCCTCATCCTCATCCTGGTACGGATCGTCGTCCGGGTCGGCTTGCTCGTCATCCTCCGGATAGTCGTCCTCGTCGTCGCCGGGATAGTCGTCCTCGCCGCCGCCGGAGTCGTCAAAGAAGCCGCCGTCGTCGCCCATGAAATAGCGAAATTCGGGGTCGAAGGGCATAAATTCATATCGTAACTAAAGGCGGTCCGTCCGCCGATAAAGGACCTGGGAGAAGCCGTTGAAGAAAGAGGCACGCCGCCACCGGCGCGTCCCCTGGATGTGCCCGGTCCGGCTCAGTTGGGAGGATCCGCGGGGCGAAACCAGATTTGCGCAGGTGAAGTGCGTCGATGTCTCGCAAAGCGGAATGCGCATCGAATGCCCTGTGCCGGTTGCGCCCGGATCCAGAGTTCTGCTGAACGCCGAGCGGATCCACATCTCCGGCGCGGCGACCGTAAAACACCTGGCGCGGTTCGGCGGCAAATATATCCTCGGCGTGGAGCTGGCGGCCAAGGCGGGGGAAAATACGGCGGCGGCGCGGGCCGCAGGACGGGAACAGCCCGCCGCGCCGGAGCACACGCCGCCGGAGCATATATTGAAGGAATGAGCTGGACCCTCTGGTCCCTGTTCGCCGCGATGGAATTCATGTTATGCTTGGCGCCGGGGCCGGCCGTGCTGTTTGTTCTTTCAAGCGCGCTACGGTCCGGCGCCCGGCGCAGCATCGTCTCCAGCGCCGGCATCCTGGCCGCCAACGCGGTGTATTTTCTCCTCTCGGCGGCCGGCGTCGGAGCGCTCCTGGCAGGCTCCAATCGGCTGTTTTCTCTGCTGAAATGGGCCGGCGCCGCTTACCTGGTCTATCTCGGCGCCCGCGCGATGTCCGGCGATGGGCTCATCGCGCCTTGCCAGGAAGCAGGGCTATCCCGGCGGCTGTTCGGCGATGCCTTTCTGGTTCAGGTTTCTAACCCGAAGGCGCTGATCTTCTTTTCCGCGCTGCTGCCCCAGTTCTTGGACGCGCGCGCTCCGATTCCGGCGCAGGTGGCGATTCTTGGTGTCACTTCCGGGATCATCGAGTTTCTTGTTCTGCTAGCCTACGGCGCGGCGGCAGGACGGGCATCGCACTGGGCCCGGCAGCCGCGGTACGCGGCCTGGATCAACCGCGTTGCGGGCGCGCTGCTAGCGGCCGCCGGCGCGGGCCTGGCGGCGGTGCGGAAGTAAGCGGCAGTCCGGAACCAGGACCTGGCGTATGGATCGCGATTTTTCCGGAGGAATCGCCGCCTATTGCTTGGGAGGCTGCTGTTGGTGCTCGCGCTGGGCTTCCTCCCAGCCCTTGCGCGCTTCCACACCGGCGTGCTCCAGCTTTCGGTTCAGGTCGTCTGCGGCTTTTTCGGCTTCCTTGGCGGCCTGTTTGGCTTTTTCCGCGGCTTCGTAGGCCGCGCGTCCGGCCTGCCGCGCGGCGTCATCGGCCTGCCGCTGCCGTTCTTCGGCGGATCGCGAACAACTTGCCAACATCGCCATCAGGATTCCGCTCGCCAGTACGATTCGAATTTTCATAGCGCCCCCGGAGTGTGATGCCGGCGTCTTGCCTTGCGTTTCCCGGCCCTCGTAAACTGAGGGCGTGCAATGTCTCGCGCTCGCGTCGGATTTCGATGGGACGCTGGCGCGGGACGGCGTGGTCGATCCGGCGACGCTGGCGGCGCTGGAGCGGTTCCGGCGATCCGGGCGCAAACTGATCCTGGTCACCGGCCGCGTGCTGGAGGAACTGAAGTCGGTTTTCCCCCAGCTCGATCTTTTTGACCGCGTGGTGGCCGAAAACGGCGCAGTTCTCTATTCGCCCGGGACGCGGGAAAAGCGGATTCTCGCCGAGCCCGCGCCGCCGGTTTTCTTCGAAGCCCTGCGGCGGCGGGGCGTCAAACCGCCGGAAGCCGGCGATGTGATCCTCTCAACGCGCCGCCCGGCGGAAGCCGAAGTTATCAAAATCATCGGCGAGCTGGGCCTGCAATTACAGGTGATTTTCAATAAAAGCTCGGTCATGATTTTGCCCTCCGGCGTCAATAAGAAGACCGGCTTGGCTGCGGCTCTGGCCGAACTCCGCCTCTCCGAGCACAACACCGTAGGCATCGGCGACGCCGAAAACGATCATGTGTTTCTGCGCTTCTGCCAGGTCGCCGCAGCGGTGGCCAACGCGATTCCCGCGCTGAAGGAATCGGCCGACGTGGTCACCCGCGGGGAGTACGGCGCGGGGGTGAGCGAGCTGATCGATCGTATCCTGGCGGGCGAAGCGCTGGGCCGCGAAGCCGAACCGGCGAAGAGCGGCCCGCCTGACGCCGCGGCTGGATAAGCGCCCAGCCGGACGCCTCCTCAACGGCTCCGGAAGAATCAAGCGGCGGCGGCTTCTTCTTCCCCGCGCGCGATATCGACCTTCAGCAGCACCAGCAGCCCGGCGATGAAAAACACGATGAGCGACAGCACCGCAGTCCGGTAGCTGTGCGTGTACTGCATGGCCAGGCCGAACAGGAGCGGGCACATCCAGCTTGTCCCTTTATCGCTGATCTCGTAAATGCTGAAATATTCCGCTTCTTTCTCGCGCGGCACGATTTGTGCGTAAAGCGACCGGCTCAGCGCCTGGCTGCCGCCCATGACCATGGCCACGATCGCCGCCATCACGAAAAATTCCAGCGTTGTTTTGACCGCGGCGTAAATGTAGACCAGCACCGCCGTCCAGATGACCAGCGTGAAGATCACCGCCCGTTTGGCGTTGATGGCGGCGGCGACGCGGTTGAAGGCGATGGAGCCGAAAAACGCCACGAATTGGACCATGAGAATCGCCAGCGTCAGCGTGGAAACGGGAATTTTCAACTCATCGTTTCCGAACTGGGACGCGAGATTGAGAACCGTTTGAATCGCGTCGTTATAGAGAAGATAGGCGATCAGGAACGTGACGGTTTGCGGGAAGCGGCGCACCTCGCCCAGCGTGTGGGCGAGCTGTTTCAGAACGGCTTTCACGGCGCGTTCGCCCGGCGGCAGTTCCCGCGCCGCGCCGCGGTTCCGCAGCGCGAGAAGCGTCGGAATGGTGAAGATGGCCCACCAGAGGCCGGCCGAGCAGAGGCTGATGCGCACCGCGAGTCCTTCACTGACGCCGATGGCGCCGGCTTTCAGGTAAAGAATCAGGTTCAGCGCCAGCAGCAGTCCGCCGCCGATGTATCCGATGCCGAAACCTTTCGACGACACCGCGTCGCGGTCCTCCGGCGGCGCGATCTCCGGAAGAAACGAGTTGTAAATTACCACCGAGGCGCCGAAGGCGACGTTGGCGACAAGAAACAGCAGGCCGCCGAGCAGAAAATCGCGCCCCTGAACAAACAGCATCCCCATGGTGGCCGACGCGCCGAGATACGCGGTGGCGGCGAGCACTTCTTTTTTCCGCCGGCCATAATCGGCCACCGCGCCGATCACCGGCAGAAACAGAACCTGGAGGATGACGGAGAGGCTGACCAGGAAGCTCCAGTAACTGCGCGGATCGAGAGCCCCGCCGAAGCTGTGGATGTAGCCGTCGGGACCGGCCGCCGATTTCGCGATCGCGGTCAGGTATGGGCCGAGAAAGAGCGTCACGACGGTGGTCGAAAACGCCGAATTGGCGAAATCGTACATATACCAGCCGCGCTGCTCTTTCGCGCTGTACTCGGCCATGGGCGTTTATTCTATCAGGACTGGCCGGTTTGCCCTCAGGAACCGCCGATCAAGAGTCCGGTGAGGAAGACCAACGCTCCGCCCACGCCAACCTGAACGGCGGCGGACAACGGGGGCGTCTCCATGTAGCGATTGCGAATCCAGGTAATGACGCCTAATTCGACCACTACTACCGCGATCGCGGCGGTCATGGCGGCCCGGAACTGCGGCAACAGAAACGGCAGCGTGTGTCCGATCCCGCCGAGGGCGGTCATCAATCCGCAGACGATGCCGCGCACCCAGGGATGCCCGCGGCCGGTGAGGCTGCCGTCATCGGACAGCGCCTCGGCGAAGCCCATGCTGATCCCGGCGCCGACCGAGGCGGCCAGCCCCACGCGAAACGCATCCCAGGGATTGTGTGTCGCCACCGCGGCGGCGAAAACCGGGGCGAGCGTCGACACGGAGCCGTCCATCAGCCCGGCGAGGCCGGGCTGAACGATCTGCAAGACGAACAGCCGGCGCCGGGCTTCGTCCTCTTCGTGCTTGACGCTGGGGCTCAGTTTGTCTTCGATTAACTCCTCGGCGCGGCTCTGATGATCGCGCTCTTCCTGGGCGAGGTCGTCAAGCAACTGGCGGATCGCGGGGTCGTGCGTGCGAGCCGACGCTTTCTCGTAAAAGCGTCGCGTTTCTTCCTCCATCGCGGCGCCTTGCGCGCGAACCGTCTCCAGTCCCAGCGGGCGGACCAGCCACACCGGCCGCCGGTTCACGAACCCGCGCACATCCTGGCGCCGGATCAACGGAATATGATTGCCGAACTTCTGCCGGAACAGTTCGATCAGGCGGCGGCGATGGCCGGACTCTTCATCGCGCATGGCGTCCATGATGGCCGCCGTCGCCGGAAAATTTTCGCGCAGGCCCTCGGCGAAATCGGCATAAATGCGTTCGTCCTCTTCCTCCAGCGAAATCGCCAGGGCCAAAATCTCCGGTTCGGTCAGGCTCTCAAAGCTGCGCATTCCTTGCCCTCCTTTTTTCAGTATCGGGGATCGCCGCCCGAGGTGCGGCGGAGATAGAATGGAGGTGCATCGATGTCGGGCCTGCTGAGCGATCGCGTCGGGAAAACCTCACAGGTGGTGGTGCTTCCGGCGTCGCTGGAGGACCCCAACCGGCCGGTCCCCGGACTCTACAAGGTCGGCTTGACGGCGGTCTGCATCTCGATTTTTATTTTTTTCGCGGCGCTGGTGCTGGCCTATTACTGGCGCTCCTCGCATCCGCCCTACTGGGCGCCCATCAAACTGCCGGGAACCCTGTGGGTGAGCACGGCGCTGATTGTTGCCTCCAGTGTGATGTTTGAAACCGCACGCCACGTTTTCCGGCGCGGCCAGTGGCGGATGGCTTCGCATCTGCTCGTCGTGACGGCGTGCTTCGGCGCCGGATTTCTGGCCTCGCAGTTAACCGCCTGGCGCGAACTGATGGCGCAGGGAGCCTACCTGTCTCAGAATCCGCACAGCTCGTTTTTTTATTTGTTCACCGGCCTGCACGGCGCGCACCTGCTTGGCGGAATCGTCGCGCTTGGGGTGGTGCTGCTGGCCAGATCCAAGCGCCGCGAACTGGTGGACGTGGTCGCCTACTACTGGCACTTTCTCGGCCTGCTGTGGGTCGCGCTGTTTATGGTGTTGAGAACCCGCTAACTCCCTACGATCGCGGGGCAGGCCCGGCCGGCCCGCCCCCGCTCTGCGGCAGACTATGGCATGCCGCCGTTAATTACCGCCGCCAGCCGCGATACTCGTGATAATAATGCGGCCGGTAGTAATACCGCGGCGCGACCACAACGGGCGGCGCGACCCGCACCCGCGGCGGAGCCCAATATCCCGGATACCACACGCCGCCGAGCCAGTAGCCGGCAACCCAGGTGTATCCGGGTCCGGGGCACGGCGGAACATAAGCCGGCGCCACCACCACCGGCGCGGGTGCGACCGGAACTCCGATTCCAACCCCGATCGCGATCCGCGGACCGGCGAAAAGAGAACTGCCGGCCAGTAACAGCGTTGCCATCAGCTTTTTCATCTTCTTCATCCTCCTGCTGCGAAAAGTGCAAACTTTGTGCCAAATGTAAGCTGTTTAAAATCAAGGAAAAACTCATCTGGTGGATGGCCGCGGCGCACCGCGGCGGTGGTTTTCAGCCATTGTTTTGATGAAACCCGTGGCGCCACGGCGGCTGAATGGGCTTGATGGGCGGCGGCTACCGGGAATTTATCGCTTTGCCAAGCTGGACCTGCACCGGTCCAGAGACAGGATCGTCACGGAACGAATCACGGGACGGTCGAACCAGTCTAGGCTTCGGCGCTTTCCGCTTCCGCCAGCTCCCGCTGCCGCTCCCATTGCAGTTTGCCCTGATATTCCTGCCACAGCGTGGTGAAGCCGGCCCAATAATAGCCGCCAACGAAGAGCAGCAGGAACGGGACCGCCAGAAAATTGTAGGATTCGATGGCGAATACCACCATCCACAAGAAAAACGAACCGACGCTGATTTCGGCGTAAGGCAGCCAGCCGCTGCGGCGGCGGTACTTGACCTTTTCAACGCGCACCTTGCGGTCTCCGCCGATCGCGTATTTGGGCGTGCGCGCGAATCCGGTCTGATAGCCGATGAGCGCCTCAAAGACCGCCCGCGAGTTGACGATGGTCAGCGCGACGCCGGCGGCCATCAACGCCGGAAGAAACAGAAACGCCCGCTTCCACGTCTTGGGAAACAGCTCGCGGTGCGCGATCACGTAAAACGCAGAGATGGACCAGAAGGATGCGGCGATCAGCGGCAGATCGATGACTAGCATCTGGAACCAGCCCATGTAAAACCGCACGATCATCACCGGCAGCATCAGCGCCGTCACCACGATCATCAGCGGATAAGAGATGTTCGGCGTCAGATGGAAAAACGCCTCCAGCTTCACCCGCAGCGGCAGGTCGGCGCGCAGGATCGAGGGCAGCAGTTTCTTTGCGACCTGGGTGAGTCCTTTGGCCCAGCGCGATTGCTGCACCTGAAAACCGTAGGTCTCCACCGGCAGCTCGGACGGGCACTCGACCGTGGGGACGTAAACGAATTTCCATCCCTTCAACTGAGCGCGATAGCTGAGATCGGAATCCTCGGTCAGCGTGTCGTGCTGCCAGCCGCCGGCGTCCTCGATCATGGCCCGGCGCAGGATTCCCGCGGTTCCATTGAAGTTGAAAAACAGGCCTCCGCCGCAGCGCGCGACGTGCTCTAAAACGAAGTGCCCGTCGAGCAGCATGGCCTGCACTTCCGTGAGCACATTGTAATGGCGGTTCAGATAGGTCCACCGCGTCTGCACCATCCCCACCTTCGGATCGGCGAAAAAGTGAACGGTTCGCTGCAAAAAGTCCGCGGGAGGGACGAAATCCGCGTCGAAAATCGCCACGATTTCGCCGGTTGCGGTTTTCAATCCGTTCTGGAGCGCGCCGGCCTTGTAGCCCTGGCGATTGGAGCGATGGATATACTCGATCGGCAGTCCGGCGGCCTGGTACTCGGCGACCAGGCGCTCGGTGAACGGGTGGGTATCGTCGGTGGAGTCATCGAGCACCTGGATCTGCAACAACTCGCGCGGATAGTCGATCTTGGCGGTCTCTTCGAGCAGGCGCTCGACGACGTAACGTTCGTTATAGACCGGAAGCTGGATGGTGACGCGCGGAAGCTGCTCGAACCGGCGGGGCGGCTCCTCAAGAATGTTGCGGCGGTGCTTCCAATAGCCGCGGATCATTTCATACCGATGCAAACCGTAGCCGGAAAGCACGATCAGAACCGCGAAATACGGAACCATGATCGCGTAATCAAAAAAAACCAGATGGTGAATGCCGGCAAAGGGATTGTTCAGAAACGATTGCACCAGTCGGCTGAGCGCCGAGGGCGCATTCGAGGCCAGCAGCATGGCCGGAGAGAAGGAAAACATGTCGGTCACAGGCGTTCGAACGGACGTGAAGCAACCGCGTTACTGCTCCTTGTATTCTACTGGAATTGCGGGGCGCGGCGGGTGTAGCCAGGATGCGTTAACCGCGCCGCCTCAATGTTATAATGTTTCGTTTCCGCGCGGGGGCGCGACGAATGAAATTCTTTCTCGATACGGCGAACCTGGAAGAGCTGAAAGCCGGCGCTCGCTGGGGCATCATCGACGGCGTCACCACCAATCCCAGCCTGATCGCCAAGGAAGGCGTCCCGCTCGAGGAGCAGATCCGCCGGATTTGCGAGATCATCGACGGCGATATCAGCGCGGAAGTGGTTGCCGTCAAGGCGGATGAGATGTTGGAGCAGGGGCGGCGCCTGGCCCGGATTCATAAAAACGTGGTGGTAAAAGTCCCGCTGACGCGCGACGGCATTCGCGCCTGCTCGATTTTCAGCCAGGAAGGCATTCGCGTGAATGTGACGTTATGCTTCTCGGCGGGGCAGGCGTTGCTCGCGGCCAAAGCCGGCGCATATTTCGTGAGCCCCTTCGTCGGGCGCCTGGACGATATCGGCGCCAATGGAATGGAATTAATCCGGGAGATCGTGCAGATCTACCGCAACTACGGCTTCAACACCCAGGTGCTGGCGGCTTCGCTGCGCAACACGACGCACGTGGTGGAGGCGGCCAAGGCCGGCGCGCATGTGGGCACACTGCCGTATAAAGTCGTCAACGCGCTGTTTGATCATCCGCTGACCGATAAGGGCCTGGATCAGTTCATGAAGGATTACGCCCGCGCGTTTCAAACCACGGGGGCGGCGACTTAGCAAATCGTCAGCGGCGGAACATCGCCACCGCCAGCACAATCCAGGCGGCGAGAAACGCGAGTCCACCGAATGGGGTGACCATGCCGAGCGCCCGCACGCCGGTGATCGCCAGCAGATAGAGGCTGCCGGAGAAAAGCACGATCCCCGCCAGAAGCAGCCAGCAAACCCAGGTCAACGCGGTCTGCCGCGGCAGAGTTGAAACCAGGAGCAGGCCGAGCGCGTGGAAGAAGTGATACATCACCGCGCGCTCATAGACGGTCATCGAATAATCGTCGATTCTTCCGCGCAGCCCGTGCGCGCCAAAGGCCCCCATTGCAACCGCCAGGGCCAGCAGCAAGGCCGCGGCGCCGGTCCAGTTCATTCAATCGTATAGTAGCAATATGATTCGAAGCCTTGCCGCTTGCCTTGTTTCGATTTGCGCCGTTGCCTATGCCGCCGATTGCGATGCGCTGGCGAAAATTTCCCTCCCGCACACCACCATCAAGAGCGCGGAAACGGTGGCCGCCGGATCTTTCAAGCAACCGAACGGCCGCGCGATGGCCAATCTGCCGGCGTTTTGCCGCGTTGCGGGAACGCTGGCGCCGTCGGCGGACTCCGATATTCAGTTTGAAGTCTGGCTGCCGTCATCGGGCTGGAACGGGAAATTCTACGGCATCGGCAACGGCGGATTTGCGGGATCGATCGACTACGCCGGCCTCGGCGCAGCGGTCCGCCGCGGCTACGCGGCCGCCGCCACCGATACCGGCCATTCCGGATCGCAGGTCGACGCCAGGTGGGCGCTGAATCATCCCGAAAAGATCACCGACTTCGGCTATCGCGCCATCCATGAAACGGCGGAAACCGGCAAGGCGATGGTGAAGGCGTATTACGGCGATCCGGCCAAGCGCGCCTATTTCAATTCGTGCTCCAATGGCGGGCGGCAGGCGCTGATGGAGGCGCAGCGCTTTCCCGGCGATTACGACGGCATCGTCGCCGGGGCGCCCGCCAACGATTGGACGCATCTGCTGATTACCGCGCTGTGGGACGTGAACGCGATGGACGGCGATGCCTACATTCCCGCCAAGAAAATTCCGGCGATCGAGAATGCGGTGCTGGCGGCCTGCGACGCGCTCGACGGCTTGAAGGACGGCGTGATCGACGATCCGCGGCGCTGCCACTTCCAGCCGTCCACCCTGCTCTGCCAGGGCGCGGAGACCGATGCCTGCCTGACCAAGGCGCAAGCCGGCGCGCTCGAAAAAATTTATTCGGGCCCGAAGAACGCCAAAGGCCAGCAGGTTTTTCCGGGATTTTCGCCGGGCGGGGAAGGCGAGTTCGAAGGCTGGGCTGCATGGGTCTCCGGGGCGCGGCCGGGAACCAGCTTGCAGTATCTGTTCGGCATGGGATTTTTCCGGAATATGTTGTTTAACGATCCGGCCTGGGACTATCACAAGTTCAATGTCGATCATGACCTGAAGCTCGCCGACGATTCGCTCGCGCCCGTGCTCAATGCGACCAATCCGGATCTGAAAAAGTTCAAGGACCGCGGCGGGAAGCTGATCGTTTATCACGGCTGGTCCGACGCGGCGATCCCGCCGCTCAGTTCGATTCACTACTACCAAAGCGTCGTGTCGAAAATGGGCGCCAAGAACGCCGCCGGGTTCGTCCGGCTGTTCATGGTTCCGGGGATGCAGCACTGCGGCGGCGGGCCGGGACCGAACGACTTCGGCCAGGAAGTCGCCGCCGCCGGCGATCCGAGCCGCGACCTCGGCCCGGCGCTCGAACGCTGGGTGGAACAGGGGACCGCGCCGGACCGTTTGGTGGCGACGAAATACAAAGGCACGGGTCCGGCGAGCGGCGTGGCGCGGACCCGCCCGTTGTGCGCGTATCCGCGGGTGGCCAAGTGGAACGGCTCCGGCAGCCCGGATGACGCGGCGAACTTCACCTGCGCCGAGCCGCCGCGCTGAAATTACCGGGCCATTTCGCGGTCGCACTCGTCGATTTCTTCCGCCGCGCGGCGGTATCGCCGCCGGGTTTCCTCCGTTTGCGGAGACCAGTGCTTCCAGCGGTTCAAGTTCTTCTGGAACATCAGCCGCGCCCAGCCATAATGGTGGTTTTCGAGCAGCATCCGGCCATAAAGATCGTCGAGATCGGAGGCGGCTTCCGCGGCTTCCAGCGTGGGATGGGCCACCGAAACCAGCCGCTTTTCAACCGGCTGCCCTTGTTCGATCAGCGCCGAGGCTTCATCGGCCCGTCCGGCGGCGAAGGCCGCGGCGGCTCGCCGGGCAAGGTCGGAAAGCTGCGCGGTATCGCGCGCGTACCAGCTTTCCCGCGTTGGATCCGCGGAATCAGGCGCCGCCGGAGGCCCGCAGGCGGCGAGCAGCACGGCAAAGGCAATGGCGAGTCGCAACCTTACAGGATATTCCTTTATCGGGTTGGACTCGGCAGATCCGCGGGGCGCGCCGGCGATAATTGCCCCCGCAGCGCCGCGATCCGCTGCCGCAGGCGGTCCATGAAAAGATAGACGACCGGCGTCGTGTACAGCGTCAGGAGCTGGCTGAAGATCAACCCGCCGACGATGGCGATGCCGAGCGGCCGCCGCAGCTCGCTGCCCTCGCCGCGGCCCAGCGCGATCGGCAGCCCGCCAAGCAGCGCCGCCATGGTGGTCATCGTGATCGGCCGGAAACGGAGCACGCAGGCCCGGAAAATCGCCGAATCCGGCGCCAGCCCATCCTGCCGCTGGGCTTCCAGCGCGAAATCGATCATCATAATGGCGTTCTTTTTCACGATGCCGATCAGCAGAATGATGCCGATCAGGGAAATGACGTTCAATTCGCCGCCGGTCAGGATCAACGCCAGCAATGCGCCGACGCCGGCCGAGGGCAGCGTCGAAAGAATGGTGATGGGATGAATCAAGTCCTCGTATAAGATTCCGAGGACGATATAGACGGCAATCAGCGCGGCCAGGATGAGAATCGGCTCGTTGGCCAGCGATTCCTCGTAGGCCTGCGCCGTTCCGCGAAAGGTCCCGGTCACGTTCGAGGGCAGGCCGATTTCCCGCTCGGCGTTCTTGATCAGCGGCACGGCCTGGCTGAGCGATACGCCGATGGGCAGATTGAAGGAGATGGTCACGCAGGGAAACTGGCCGTCGTGATTCACCGAAAGCGCGGTGCGGTCGGGCGCGTAGCTGGTGAACGCGCTGAGCGGGACCTGCGCCCCGTCGTTTCCAGCCACGTAGAGATATTTCAAATCGTCGGGATCCTGCCAAAATTCCGGCGCGACCTCCATCACCACGAAGTACTGGTTCAACTGCGTGTACATCACCGACACTTCGCGCTGCCCGAAGGCGTCGTACAGGGTGTTATCGATGGCCTGCGGCGAAATTCCCAGCCGCGACGCGGTGGCCCGGTCGATGACCAGCGACGCTTCCAGTCCTTTATCCTGCTGGTCCGTGTTGACGTCGGCAAGCTGCGGGATCTGTTTGAGTTTTTCGTATAGCTTGGGCGCCCAGCGGTTCAGATCGGCGACATTGTCGCTTTGAATGGTGTACTGATACTGCGCCGCCGAGCCGCGCCCGCCGATGCGCAGATCCTGGAAGGATTGCAGAAAGACGGAGACGCCCGAGACTTTTTCCAGCTTGGGACGCAGCCGGTCGATCACCTGATCAGAGGTGAGGCCGCGCTCGCGCAGCGGCTTCAGCGAAATCTGCATGAATGCCTTGCTGTAGCCGTTGCCGCCGCCCACGTAGGCGTTGACGCTGTCCACGGCCGGGTCCCGCTGCACGATGTTCACCACCTGGCTCACGCGGTCGCGCATGGCCTGAAAAGAGCTGGCCTGATCGGCCAGGATCTGGCCTCCCATCCGGCCGGTGTCCTGCTGGGGAAAAAATCCCTTGGGCACGCGCGCGTACAGATACACCGAAAGGACGATGGTCAGCATGGTGACGGTGAGAGTCAACGCCTGATGATCGAGCACCCATTCGAGCGATTTTTTGTATCCGTGCAGAATGGCGTTGAAGCCGCGCTCGCTCGTGCGGAAAAAGAAGCCGTGCTCGCGCTCCTGCCGCAGCAGACGGGCGCACATCATCGGCGTGGTCGTCAGCGAAATCGCCAGCGACATCAGGATGGCGACGGAAAGCGCCACGGCGAATTCGCGAAACAAGCGCCCGACGATTCCGCCCATCAGCAAAATGGGGATGAACACCGCGATCAGCGAGATGCTGATGGAGAGCACGGTGAAGCCGATCTCCCGGGCGCCCTGGAGCGCCGCCTCCAGCGGCGGCGTCCCGTGCTCGACGTGGCGCGTGATGTTTTCGATCACCACGATGGCGTCGTCCACCACGAATCCGGTGGCGATGGTCAGCGCCATCAGCGATAAATTATCCACACTGTATCCGAACAGATAAAGGACGCCGAAGGTTGCCACCAGCGAAACCGGAACCACCACGGCGGGAATCAGCGTCGTCTTCACGCTGCGCAGAAACAGGAACACGACCAGGATCACCAGGACCATCGAAATGCCCATGGTGAACTGGACATCGCGAACCGAGGCGCGGATGGTGGTGGTGCGGTCGCTCAGCACGCGCACGTCGATGGCCGCCGGAATCGACGCCTTCAACTGCGGCAGCACGGCCTTGACGCGATCGACGGTGTCGATGATGTTCGCCGCGGGCTGCCGGAAAATATACACCAAAACGGCCGGCTTGCCGTTGGCGATGCCGGTATTGCGCAGGTCGGCGACCGAATCGGTGACGTCGGCGATGTCGGAAAGCGTCACCGGGGCGCCGTTGCGATAGGCGATGATCAGCGGCTTGTATTCGGCCGCCTTCATCAGTTGGTCCGTGGTCTTGATGATCCAGGAGTCGTTGGCGTCGGAAAGGCTGCCGGTGGGAGTGTGCGCATTGGCGTTCGCCAGCGCTTTGCGTACATCCTCCAGGCTCAGTCCAAAGTCGTTCAGCAGCGTGGGATTGACTTCGACGCGCACGGCGGGCGCCGATCCGCCGCCCACAAACACCTGGCCCACTCCGTTGATCTGCGAAATCTTCTGCTGCAAGATGGTGGAGGCGGCGTCGTAAATTTCGGCCGTGGTCAGCGTATCCGAGCTCAAGCCGAGCTGCAAAATCGGCGGATCGGCGGGATTCTGCTTGCGCCAGGTCGGGTTGGTCGGCAGATTGGCCGGCAACTGCCCGCGCGCCGCGTTGATCCCCGCCTGAACGTCGCGCGCGGCAGCGTTGATATCGCGGCTCAGATCGAATTGCAGAGTAATGTGCGTCGAGCCGAGGGTGCTCGACGAGGTCATCTCATTCAACCCGGCGATCCGTCCGAACTGCCGTTCGAGCGGCGTCGCCACCGCGGACGCCATCGTCTCCGGACTCGCGCCGGGCAGCCCCGCGCCGACCGAAATCGCGGGAAAATCCACCTGCGGCAGCGGCGCAACAGGAAGAAAATTGTAGGCGATGGCGCCCGCCAGGCCGACCATGATCGTCAGCAGCGTGGTGGCAACAGGCCGGCGGATAAACGGTTCAGAGATACTCATGCGCGCGGACGGGGCAGGCTCGGTGGCAGCTCTCTTCCATCTTACCGGCGCTGCCGCCCGCGCTCCATCCCTTCGACTTGGTAGAAGCTAAGAAAAGCTGGCCCGCGATGAGCCAGGCCGTATACGCGGCGCGACCGCTTATCGCAATATCGCAATTCAGGCCTGATGCGGCTGTTCGGGCAGACGGCTGCGCTCGGCGAGGAAATTCGGCAGTTTCGGCACCACCGATCCGCCCAGCAGCGAACCGACGATGGCCGCCAGCAATCCGCCCCAGATGACCAGAGCCAGCGTCGACAGATCCCCCGTCGCGGCCGCCGCGTTCGGGCCGGCAATGGCCGGCGGCGCGGAGGGAGGAACAGCCGCCACGAAACTCTGGAGCCACGAATTCGCGATGCGGATCGCATCCCACATCAGCATGGCCGCGATCGCCGCCGTGGTGAACATGGTCAGTGCCCAGACCACGAATCCGTGCAGCATTCCGTTGCCCCGACCCGGATTTCCCAACAGGCGCGCCGTCACCCAGGAGCCGATAAACAGCGAGCAGAACAGCGTCACAAAATACCAGACCTCGCTCCAGGCGTGCGCGCCGCCCCCGCTCATCTGAAATCCGATAAACAAACCGAACGTGAGAAAGACCAGCTCCATGGCCAGCGCTACCAGCGCGCCGCTGAAAATGGCGCCCCACCAGACACGGTGAAACGGTTCCGCTTCCGGGCGGCGCGCGTCGTGATATCCCATTGCGATGTCGCTCATAGATGCAACCTCACCGAGTGAGATGGCAGCCCGGAGCCGGAATTTCACCAAATCGGGGACTTCCGCGGGTCTGGCGCAAAACCTGGGCGTTACAGCGGCGCCGCCTGGCCGGCGCAACTACACCCTCGCCGCGCGATTGGTCAGCTCGCCGATCCGTTCGGCGCGAATGGTAACCGAGTCGCCGGCCTCCAGTGCCGTCCTTTCGCCCGCCTCGAGCCCGGCCCCGGCCAGCAGCACCGATCCGGCGGGCACCGGATTGGCGCGCATCAAATGTTGAATGGTGTCCGCCAAGTGGCCGGCGAAGCGGTCGCCGCCAGTTTCTCCGGAAAAGATCGTCGCGCCGTCCCGCGTGATCGTGCAGAAGATGCTCAATTCTCCGGGATCGCCGATCTCATCCGCCGTCACCATCACCGGACCCAGCGCGCAACTGGCGCTGAAGGTTTTCGACGTGTCGCCTTCAAGATCCCAGGCCGAAACGTCGTTGGCAAGCGTGTATCCCAGAACCCGCCCGCGCGCTCCGAGCACCACTCCGATCTCCGCCGCCGGCGCCGTGAACCGCGAGTCCGGATGGATGCCGATGGGCTGCCCCGGTCCTACGCAGACCCGCGCCGTTCCTTTCAGAAAAACTCGCGGGCGCCGCTCGCCCGGCCCATCGATCCGGTCCGCCGCCCACACCTCGCGGGGCTGAAGCGGGATCAGCGGTTCGGCCGCCACTGGCTTCGGAATCGATAGCTCCTCGGCCACTTCCGCCAGAGGCGCTCCCAGCTTTTCCGCGCGCGAAATCAGCTCGCACAGCGTGTAGTCCGGAATGGGCCGCGCCGAGGCGTGATTGAAAATGGCCGCGGTGACCGCGCCGCCATCCCATCTGATTTGTCCAAGCCGCATTTCATCCTTTCGCGCCCGCCCCGGAGTCCGCCCGCGCCGCGGCGGATCTTCGATTCGGGCCGCGGCGGCATGGAACGCGTTCGCCGCGTCTTACCGGGACGGGCTCATCGCCACAAAACCGTTACAAAAGAATTATTTTGAGGCCAGCAGCCGCGTTTTGCAACGTGAGCGGTGCTAGAACTTCACCTTGGGCGGTTCCTTGGCCGCGGTATCCGCTTTGAAATAAGCGTCTTCGCGGTGGAAGCCGAACATTCCCGCGGCGATATTTTTCGGAAACAGAGCAATGTCGGTGTTGTAGCGCTGGACCACTTCGTTATATTTCCGGCGCTCCACCGCGATGCGGTTTTCCGTGCCCGCCAGCTCGTCCTGGAGGCGCTGGAAATTCTCGTTGGCCTTGATATTGGGATAATTTTCAACTACCACCATCAACCGGCCCAGGGCCTGATCCAGTTGCGAGTTGGCCTGAATCTTTTCCGCCGGAGTTTTTGCGCCCATCATCGCGGCCCGCGCGCTGGTCACGTCGTTGATGACCTTCTCTTCGTGCCCCGCTGCGCCCTTCACCGTCTCCACCAGGTTCGGAATCAGATCCGCACGGCGCTGCAACACCACGTCCACTTGCGACCACGCGCTCTGCACCGCCTCATGCTCGGCCACCAGCTCGTTCCGCGCGCTCATCAAACTCCCGCCGAGCAGGACTCCGACCAGCACCAACACTGCCAAGACCACCAGAACGATTTTCATAGTTTCACCTCAGCTCACCGCTCCTCCAAGCCGTCCACAAACTCCACCATCCGCCGGACGCATTGCAGGTATCGCGCGAACAGTTCTCCCGGATCTCCGGTCTCGAGCCCCGGCCGGTCCTCCCGCACGTCGAGCAGCGTTTCGAGCGGTGTGGTGTCCATCTTTAACGTGCGCGAAAGCTGATGGACCACCGCGCGCCGCTCTGTTTTGGCCTCGATCCCGGCCGCGATCAGAGCGTGCCGCCCCAGCACGCAGAACGTCGAGACGGACTCAAGACACAGATTCATCAGCGCGGTCGGATCCGACAGAACCCGCGCGCCCTGCTGCCGCAGCCGGAACAGCTTCGCGCGCAGCTCATGCTCCACCTGCGCCCGGTAAAACTTGCCGTCGACCTTTACTTCCGCGATCAGGTCGGGGCCGTAAAGAACCCTGCGGCGGTCCTTCATGTCGCGGAATTCGATGGGGAAGCAGTCCGCCGAATTGTGCACTTCCTCTTCGCTCATCAGCGTCGGCAGCGGATGACCCTGCTCCCGCCACCAACGCAGAATCGGCTCGGCATCGGCCAACTCGCGCGGGGTGATTTCCTTCAGGACGCAGAGCACATTCAGGTCGGAAAATTTGGCGTGATGGTCCTGGCCCGCGCCGGAGCCGTACAAAATGACGGACACCAGCCGGTCTTGCAGGGCCCTCTCGAATTTTTCGACCAGCTCTTTTAATTCATCCATAAGTTGGAATCGGGAAGCGGTTTTCGCCGCGCAGTCACCTTGCCCTACCAGCCGCTGGAAGCCCCGCCTCCGCCCGAATCGCCGCCGCCGAATCCTCCGAACCCGCCTCCGCCCGAATCGCCGCCGAATCCGCCTCCGCCCCAGCCTCCATAGGAGCCGCCGCGGAAGCCGCGTCCCATCATGTTACCGAGAATCATCCCGGTGAGGAATCCGCCGCCGCCCCCCGATCCTCCGCCGAGCCGCCCGATGATCCACATCAGGAAGAAAAATCCAAATAACATCACCGGCCACGGGATGCTCACCTGTTTCGCCGCCGGCCGAGGCGCGGCGCGGCCCGGCTGGTCCGCGATCTGTACGCCTTTCGATTGCGCGATCTGATCGCCGAACTCCTGCGCCGCGGCCAGCAGCGCGCCGGAATAGTTGCCCTGCCGCAGGATGGGGCGGATGCCGCGGAGAATCGCCCCGGCGTCGCCGTCCGTGATCACCGGTTCGAGCCCGTAGCCAACCTCGGCGCGGTCCTTGTGATCCTTGGCGGCGATCAGAATCAGCAGGCCTTCGTCCTTTCCCTTTTTGCCGATACCCCATTCGCGGTAGAGCCGGTTGGCGGCGTCCTCGATCGGTTCGCCTTCGAGGGAATCCACGGTGACGATCGCCATCTGCACGCCGGTGGCGCGCTCCAGCAGGGCGCAGTAAGCTTCCAGACGCTCTCTGCCCGCCGGATCGAGCAGGTGTGCAAAGTCGTTTACGTAGCCGGACGGTTTGAGCTTCGAAGTATCCAGCGCGAAGGCGGCCGAGGCGATCCACAACGCCGCCGCCGCGGCCTGGAATCCGGACGTAACGTTGCGCCTCAACGAAGAGACGGTCCGGCGAGGTCCTCGCGCCGGACTCGAAATCCTTCCAGGCGCCCCAGCATCGCCACCGCCATGTTTTTCGGATCGAAGTATTCGCCCGCCAGTTGCCGTACCTCCTCCGCGGTCACCTGCTCCACGCTTTCCAGCATCTCATCCAGCGAGAAATACCGTTTGAAGTATAACTCCTGCCGCGCCAGATTGCCCATGCGGCTCGACGTGGATTCCAGGCTCAGAACATAGGAGCCCTTCAGATGATCCTTGGCGCGCCGCAGCTCGTCTTCGGTGACCAGCTTATCGCTCAACCGGCGCAGCTCCTGCGCGATCGACTCCACCACTTTGCCGGCCGATTTGAGCGACGTCCCGGCGTAGATCAGCATGCACCCGGCATCGCGGTACATCATCAGCTCCGAGTAAACCGTGTAGGCCAGCCCCTGCTTCTCCCGGATGTTCTGGAACAGCCGCGAGCTCATCCCGCCGCCAAGTATGGTGTTCAGCACCAGCCATGCAAAGCGGGATTGATCGGGCATGGCCGCGCTGGGCACGCCGATATAAACATGAACCTGCTCCAGCGACGATTTATTGCGGAACACCAGCGGCGCGTGCGGGCGCGGCGGGCCCTGAAGCGGAGTCATCGGGCGCGGCTTCAGATCGGAAAAATGCTGCTCGGCCAGCCGCACCAGTTGGGAATGATTCAGGCTGCCGGCCGCGGTGATCAGAATATTCGCCGGTGTATAAAACTGGCGGTAGTAGCGCTCGATCTTATCGCGGTCGAAGCCGCGGATGGTCTGCTTGGTTCCGAGTATCGGCCGGCCCAGCGGATGGTCCTTCCAGAAGTTGCTCGAAAAGATCTCATGGATCAGATACTCGGGATTGTCCACCTCCATTTTCAACTCTTCCAGGATGACGCCCTTTTCCTTTTCGATATCGGCTTCCTCAAAAAGCGGATTCCGGACCAGATCGGCCACCACGTCGAAGGCCTCCGGCAGATGTTCGTCGAGAACCTTCACGTTGTAGCTGACCAGCTCCTTGGAGGTGAACGCGTCCAGGCCGCCGCCGATCGAATCCACCGAGCGCGCGATCTGCTCCGCCGAGCGGTTTTTCGTTCCCTTGAAGACCATGTGCTCGATAAAATGCGAGATGCCGGTCTCCTGCGGCGCCTCCTCGCGCGATCCGGTGCCGATCCAAATCCCCACCGAGACGCTGCGCACATGCGGCATCTTTTCGGTGATTACGCGTATGCCGTTGCCGAGCGTGGCGCGGTGGATATCCCGGGTCCTTGCAGCGTGGCGAGCCATCTTCTACTAACATTCTATCGTGCCATCGTGACCGGCCATGGCCGCCCCATGTTAGGATGGGGACAAGAAAATGCAACCCGTTGTGGGGCTGGAACTTGAAGAGCTTCAGACGGCGCTTTCCCCGGACTGGCCGAAGTTCCGCGCCCGGCAGCTCTACGACGCCGTTTACCGCCGTAAAATCAGCGATTTATCCGGTGTTTCCAACCTTCCGAAGCCGTTGCGCTCCTGGCCGGTAGGCTTACCGGCGGTGGAGAAACGCTACGACTCCTCCGACGGGACTCGCCGTTACCTTTTGCGGCTTGGCGATGGCCGCACCATCGAAACGGTCTGGATGCCGGAGGGCGAGCGCTCGACCATCTGCGTTTCGAGCCAGGCCGGCTGCCCCGTGAACTGCCGCTTTTGCCTGACGGCGCTGCTCGGTTTTGAGAGAAATCTCACCGCCGGCGAAATCGTGGGGCAGGTTTTGCGCGTTGCCCAGGACAATCTCCTGCAAGCCCACGCCGATCGGGTGAATATCGTCCTGATGGGGCAGGGCGAGCCTCTGCTGAATCTCGCCAATGTCCTCAAGGCGGCCAGGTTGCTGTCCGATCCGGCCGGAATCGCCATTTCTCCGCGCCGGATCACCCTGTCCACGTCCGGAATTATTCCGAAAATCGAGGAGCTGGCCCGCGAGCCGGTGCGTCCCAAGCTGGCCATTTCGCTGAACGCGTCGAGCGAAGAACAGCGACGCGAGTTGATGCCGATCACCCGGAAATATCCTCTGGCCGATCTGATCGAAGCCTGCCGCAGATATCCTTTGCGCCCTTGGGAAAAGCTGACGTTCGAATATGTCCTGCTGAAGGACGTGAACGATTCGGACGCCGACGCCCGGCGCGTGGTGAAACTGCTGGCGCGCGTAAATGCGAAACTGAATCTGATCGCGCTGAATCCCGGCCCTGGAATTCCTTATGAGACTCCGGAGCCGGCGCGGGTCGCCGCATTTCAGCAGATCGTTCGCCGTTCGATGCCGTGCTTTATCCGCAAGCCGCGGGGACTGGACGTGTTTGCGGCTTGCGGGCAGTTGAAACGGATGGAAACGGTCCCCGCCGCCGCCTCATAACGGACCGGCTGTCACGGCCGCGGCCCGCCGCAGCCGGTCCCAGATCCCCAGCCAGGCGGGCTTTTCGGGCGGCTTCTCAACGGCGATCCAGGGCCAGTTTTCGCGATCGAGCTCGTGCAGGACGCTGTATAACCGCGCGGCGTAGCCCGGGGCGTCGCCGGGCATTCTGACGCTTCGCGGCGCCAGCCCCGCCCGGCGCCACCACACATACGCGCCTCGCCGGTCGGGCAGATCCCGCGGGCTGTCCACCAGAATCAGCGGCGTCCGCGGGCTGTAATGCCGCGCATGCATGCCCGGCGACGGATGCGGCCCCTTGCCTGCGGCTGCCTGCTCGATTTCTCCGAAGGAAATCATTCCCGGACGCAGCAGGACCATCTTCGCTCCGGCCAGCGACACGACCGTCGATTCGATTCCCACCCGCGCCGGTCCGCCATCCAGCACCGGAACCGCGCCCTCAAAGGCCTGGCGAACGTGTTCCGCCGTGGTCGGCGATAATCCGGTGAAGCGATTGGCGCTCGGCGCGGCGACCGGCACGCCGGCGGCCTCGATCAGTTGAAGCGCAATCTCATGCGCGGGGACGCGGATGCCCACGGTCGGCAAGCCCGCGGTCACGATGTCGGGGATCTCCGCCGACTTCGGCAGCACCAGCGTGAGCGGCCCCGGCCAGTACCGGCGCGCCAGTTCCTCGGCCTGCGCGGGCCATTCGCTCACGTATCGCCGGGCCATTTCGACGCCGGAAACATGCACGATCAGCGGGCTGGTCTCCGGGCGTCCTTTGAGTTCGAAAATTTTTCGGACCGCGGCGGCGTCGAGCGCGTTCGCGCCGAGCCCGTAGACCGTCTCGGTGGGAAACGCGACGAGATCGCCTTGCCGGATGCGCCCGGCCGCCTCATTCAGTCCGATGTTCTCAATCGGGGAGCTCATCCTTGCCGTCCGCGGCCGTTTTCCCCGTCTTTCTCCACACCAGGAACGCGTGAATCAGCGGTCCCAGATCGCCGTCGAGCACGCGATCCACGTCGCCGATCGCCAGCTTGGTGCGATGATCCTTCACCAGCCGATAAGGCGCCAGCACGTAGCTGCGGATCTGGCTGCCGAAGTTGATTTCAAGCTTGGAATCCTCCAGCTTGCGCTCCTCGGCCCGCTTTTTCTCCATTTCGTGCTCATACAATTTGGCGCGAAGCTGCTTCATCGCGGCGGCGCGGTTTTTATGCTGGCTCCGCTCGTTCTGGCACTGCACGACGATTCCCGTCGGCAGGTGCGTCATGCGGATCGCCGAATCGGTGCGGTTGACGTGCTGGCCGCCGGCGCCGGAGGCGCGGAAGGTATCGACGCGCAGATCCTCAGGACGGATCTCGATCTTGATCTCGTCGTCGATCTGCGGATACACAAACACCGAGGCGAACGAGGTGTGCCGCCGCGCGTTGGCGTCGAACGGCGAAATCCGCACCAGCCGGTGCACGCCGACTTCGCTTTGCAGCAGCCCGTAGGCGTTTTCGCCGTTGACTTCAAAAGTCGCCGATTTGATGCCCGCGCCTTCCCCCTCCAGGCGGTCCGTGACGACGGTTTCAAAGCGATTGCGTTCGGCCCAGCGCAGATACATGCGCAGCAGCATTTCGGCCCAGTCCTGGCTTTCGGTGCCGCCCGCGCCGGGGTGAATGGTCACGATCGCGCTGCGCGAAGCGTTCTCGCCGGAAAGCAGCATCTGGTCTTCCAATTTTTCAAGCTGCTCGCGAAAAGCCCGGAGGGAATGCTCCAGGTCGCCGTTGACGTTCTCGCCTTCGTGCGCCAGCTCAAACAGCGTTTCCAGGTCGGAACGGGCCGAGCAGATGCGGGCGTCCTGCTCGATCTGCTCCTCCAATCGTTTCCGCTGCTGCATGATCTTCTGGCTCTTTTCGGGGTTCGACCAGAAGTCCGGCGCGTGCGTCTGTTCTTCCAGTTTGTTCAGTTGTTGGCGGCGGGCGGGGGCGTCAAAGATAGCTCCGCACAGCTTCAGCTTGCTGGCGGAGCGCAGCGTACTCTCTTTCCAGTTCCTCGAGCGTCATCCCTTCCAGTCTAGCCGATTGCGCGCGGCGGGAGCGTCATTCGCTGCGGAAAAAGTGCGCGATTTTCTTGCCGGCGTCCTCGGTGTAGTAAACGGTGACTTTGGCGGCCTTTTCCGTCCCCCGAGCCGTGTCTTCGCCGGTCTCCTTGGCCAGGCGGTCCGTAAAGTGGAAGGTCTGCACAGTCCCATCGGCGGTCTTGATCGAGATGGTTTTGGCCGCGCGGTCGATGTGCTGGCCGGTTCCTTCGATCACGTGCAGACCGTCGCGGCCGGTGCGGTCGAACTCCTCGCCGGTCTTTTCGGCGCCGCGGACGGTGTAATGAACCACCACCTCGTCGCCGGTCTTGAGCGCGTCGAAGGCGCTGGCGCCGCCTTTACCGATCGCGCTGGCGCCATGAACGGCCGCTTTGGAGGCGACATGAAAGACATACTCGGCCCCATCCGCGGTCCGGATCGCGACGGTTTTCGCGGCGCGATCGATGGCATGCACGGTCCCGGCCACGGCGTGGGCTTCTTCGGCCGCCCACAGGGAAATGGACAACAGGCTGAGCAGACAAATCAGTTTCATAAGGCTCTTCGTGTATTTCGTTGCTAGCTTCCGCTCTGCGCCGGCGCTTCCTTGCGCGCCTGCTCGAACAGGAAATTCAGAGTTTTTTCCGTGCGGATGTGTCCGGCGATCCGCGCGATGGCGCCTTCCTTTTGCAACTTCGCCCGCGTAACGGCGACGGCCTCCCGCTGCTGGCGCGCGATACGCTGCACTTCCCGGTCGACCTCTTCCTGGGTGGCGCTGATCGCCTCGCGCTCGGCGATCCTGTCCAGCAGCAGAGAAGCCTTCACGTCGCGCGCCGCCTTATCCTTCTGCGCCTGGCGGACTTTGGTCCAGTCCAGCTTGATGCTCTTCGGATCTATGCCCTGCGCGGCGAGCGTCCGCAGTTGATTTTCGACGTTGATCTCGATCTGCCGGTCGATGTAAGCATCCGGCACCGGAAAATCGTGCTGCTCGACGAGTTTGTTGAGGATGGCTTCTTTGGCTTCCTCCTGCGCCCTCTGCTCGCGTTCGCGCAGGATCGCCGAGCGCACCGCCGCTTTCAGCTCCTCCAGCGTCTGATAATCGCCCAGGTCCTTGGCGAATTCGTCGTTCAATTCCGGCAGCTCCCTGCGCCGGACCGCCTTCACCGTGGCGCGAAACTTCACCGTCTTTCCGGCCAGATTCTTGCGGTCGTAATCCTCCGGATAGCTCACTTCGAATTCGCGCGTCTCCTCGGGCGAGGCGCCGCGCAGATTCTCGGTGAACGCCGGGAGCGTGGCCTCATCCCCGATCTTCAAGCTGATTTCGTCCTGTTGAATCTTCTCTGCCAGCCCGGACAGGCTTTCAAGCGAAACCAGCGCGTAATCGCCATCGGCAAGCGGCCGCGGCTCTTCGTTGACGAACTCGGCCTTTTGCTGCCGCAACGCCTCCAGCCGCTCGTTCACATCTTGCTCGGTGACCGTGGGCTCATCGTAGGGGATCGTGATGCCGCGGTATTCGCCCAGTTCGAACTCCGGCGCGACCTCAAACTCAGCCTTGAACTTGAGCGGCTCACCGGCCTGGAAATGCACTTCGGTCACGTCCGGCCGGCCGACGATTTTCAGATGATCCTTCTCGACCGCCGCCTGGAAAAATCTCGGCACCAGCTTTTCCAGCACATCCTGGCGGATGTCGCCGGCAAAACGCGTCTTGACGATCGACAACGGAGCGTGGCCGGGCCGGAAACCGGGCAGCCGGACTTTTTTCTGGATTTCGGCGGCCGCGCGCTCGGTTTCCTTTTCCACCTCCGCCGCCGGGACGGTGATCTCGAGGGAGTGCTTGCAGCCTTCAACGAACGCCATCGGATTCTTAGGTGCGCGCGGCGGCGGCCGGCGCCGCGGACTGCCGCAGCAGTTCGGCTTTATCGGTGGCTTCCCAACTGAAGGTGTCCTCGGTGCGTCCGAAATGCCCGAACGACGCGGTCTTGCGGTAAATCGGCCGGCGCAGTTTCAGGTGCTCGATCATGCCCTTGGGCGTCAGCGGGAAATTCGCGCGGATCAGCTCCACGATGTGTTGTTCCGGCGCCGTTCCCGTGCCGAACGTATTCACCATCACCGAAACCGGCTCGGCCACGCCGATCGCGTAGGCGAGCTGCACTTCGCAGCGCCGCGCGAGCCCGGCCGCCACCACGTTTTTCGCGATATAGCGGGCCATGTAGCACGCCGAACGGTCAACTTTTGTCGGATCCTTGCCCGAAAACGCGCCGCCGCCGTGGCGGCCCATGCCGCCGTAGGTATCGACGATAATTTTGCGGCCGGTCAGTCCCGTGTCGCCGTGCGGGCCGCCGATCACGAAGCGCCCGGTCGGGTTGATGTGATACTTTGTCCCCGCGTCGATCATGTCCGGGGGCAGCACCGGATCGATGATGTGCTTTCTCACTTCGCTGCGCAGCGTTTCGGTGGAAACGTCGTCGTCGTGCTGGGTGGAAACCACCACCGCGTCGATGCGCGCCGGTTTGCCGTCGATATACTCCACGCTCACCTGGCTCTTGCCATCCGGCCGCAGAAAACTCAACCCGCCGGAGCGGCGAACCTCGCTCAACCGCCGCACCAGCTTGTGCGCCAGCATGATCGGCATGGGCATCAGCTCCGGCGTTTCATCGCAGGCGTAGCCGAACATCAGCCCCTGGTCGCCCGCACCGCCGGTATCGACGCCCATCGCGATATCGGGCGATTGGCTCTGGATGGTATTCAAAACCCCGCAGGTTTTCGAATCGAAACCCATTTCCGCGTCGGTGTAGCCGATCTCGTGGATCACGCTGCGCGCCAGCTTGGGCACATCGACGTACGTCTTGGTGGTGATCTCCCCGGAAACGACGCAGATTCCGGTGGTGACCAGCACTTCGCAAGCCACCCGGCCCATGGGATCTTCCGCCAGGACCGCGTCGAGCACCGCGTCGGAAATCTGATCCGCCATCTTATCCGGGTGACCTTCCGTCACCGACTCGGACGTGAAAATGTGCCGCATACGATCCGCCACGCGCGCTGCCTCCCGTGAATTTATGAGCGATGGAAATGCAAAAACCTCATTGTAACACGGCGATGTCGCCAGACAGATGCGGAAAGGGCTCCGCCGCCGCTCCGCCGGCGCTTTGCTACGGCAGTTGGGCCGAAATCCGCCGCCATAGCGTCTGCGGATGGGGATCAAAGACGATGCGCGCCTCGGCCGGAATCACCCGCCACAGCCCGCGGTCCATCTCGCTTTGCCACTGCGGAACGGACCAGCCGGCGTATCCCGCGTAGACCCGCGATCCGGGGCGGTCGTCGATTTTGCGGGTCAGGTAAACGTCGGCGAAGATCCGCTCGGCGTCCTTTGCGGGCGTTGCCGAACGGAACAATTCCCGCACCCCGAGCGCGATCGGACCGCCAAACCAGGTGCGCGGCCTGGCGCCCGCCGCCGGACGATTCACCACCAGCCCGGCCACGCCATCGGCGCCGCAGTGAATCACCAGGATCACCGACCGGCCAAGGTCCGGATCCCGCGATTTCGAAGCCGCCACCAGAATCCTGCCCTGGAGTTGCGGGAGCGCTCGCGGCAACTGGATCTGCTGCGCCAGCGCGCTCTGAAGCAGAAGAACAAGGATGGTGCCCATCACGCCCGCTGATCCGATTTTCGCCGATCCGGCGCCGGGCGGGATATACTCGGTTCCAAGAAAGGATTTCCATGGCTGAAGACAAACACAACCCGCATCCCCATCGCCGCGATTTCGTGGCATCCGTCGCGGCGGGAATCGCCGCCGCTGGCGTATCCCCGGCCGCCGGACTGCCCTTGGTCGAAACCAACGTCGAAATCAAAACGCCGGACGGAACTTGCGACGCCGCGTTCATCCACCCGGCCAGCGGCACGCATCCCGGCGTGCTGATCTGGACCGACGCGTTCGGGCTGCGGCCGTCGATGCGCGAAATCGGCAAACGTATCGCCGCCGAAGGCTATTCCGTGCTGGTGCCGAATCCGTTCTATCGCGTCAGCAAATCCCCGCAGTTTGAAGACGCCTCGACGGTCGACTTCGCGCGCGACCGCGGCAAGATCAACCCTTTAATGGCGTCGGTCAACGCACCCGGCGCTTGCGAAAAAGATGCCGCCGCATACGTCGCCTTTCTCGATTCTCAAAAACAGGTGAACAAATCGAAGAAGATCGGCGCCCAGGGTTACTGCATGGGCGGAGCGCTGGTGGTGCGAACCTGCGCCGCCGTGCCGGATCGTCTGGGCGCGGGCGCATCGTTTCACGGCGGCGGCCTGGTGACGGACCGGCCCGACAGCCCGCATCTGCTCGCGCCGAAGATCAAAGCCCGGATGTATTTCGGCATCGCCTCCAACGACGATCAGCGGCAGCCGGAGGCCAAGGACAAACTTCGCGAGGCATTCGGCGACCGGGCCGAGATCGAAGTCTATTCCCAGTCGCTGCACGGCTGGTGCGTGCCCGATATGCCGCCGCAGCCGAACGGAAAGCCGATCTATAACAAGCCGGACGCCGAGCGCGCCTGGGCCAAGCTCGTGGCGCTGTATAAATCCGCGCTGGCGTAAACGAACCGTCGAGATCAAGCGCGCCCGCGCCGTCCCGCGGGCGAGGCTTCTACGCTAAACTGATTTCGAGGAGCCGCCATGGTTTCGCGCGTAGTGCCGTTGGTATGTATCGCGGCGCTGGGCCTGGCCCAGGACGCCAAACAGGACTCCAGAGCCGCCCAAGCGCAGCCGGAAGCGAAGAAGGTGTACACGGTAGAGCCGGGCACCCACATCCCGCTCAGCCTGATCAACAGCGTCAGCACCAAAAATTCCGCGCCCGGCGATCGCGTTTATCTGGAAACGGTTTTCCCCATTCTTGTCGATGGACGTATCGTCATCCCGCCCGGCAGCTACGTGGAAGGAACCATCACTCAGGTCCAGCGCCCTGGAAAAATGAAGGGGCGCGGCGAGTTTCATCTGCGCTTCGATTCGCTGACGCTGCCCAACGGCACCACCCGCGATTTCCGCGCGCGGGTCAGCGGGCTCGACGGCCGCGCCAGTGAAGAACTGGACCGCAAGGAAGGCACCATCAAGAGCGAGGGCAACAAATCCGGCGATCTTAAGACTGTCGCCGAAACCGCCGGCGCCGGCGCGAGCGTCGGCGCGCTGGCCGGAGCAGCCAGTGGCGCTGCCGGAATGGGCGCAGGCATCGGCGCGGCCGCCGGCGCAACCGCCGGGCTGATCGGCGTCCTGTTCACCCGCGGGCCGGAAGCCGTGCTCGCCAAGGGCACCACTTTGGAGATGGTTCTCGACCGGCAGGTGCAGTTCGATAGCTCGGAGATCGACTTCTCCAACGTGCCCGGGCACAAAAGCTCCAGCGACGGTCCCGGCCCCATGCCCAGCAAAAAAACGCAAGTGAGCCCCCGCTGGCCGATTTAGGCGGGCAAATCAGCGTTTCCCTGCATCCTGTCTCGGGGTTTCTCCTTAGGCTGATTTCGAGCCTCTTCTGTTATTGTTGACTCGTGGAACTTGCGCGAGCGTCCAATCACCACAGCGCCACCGCCGGCACGCTGCGCGGTTTCAACCTGTTCGGCGTGCCCGTACGGCTGCACTTTACCTTCATTCTGCTGATCGTTTTCCTGGCGGTCACCGGGCTTGGCAGCGGCCAGGCGATGAGCAGCTACGCGCTGTTTCTGGCGGGGTTGTTCGCCAGCGTCCTGCTGCACGAAACCGGGCACGCCGCCATCGCCGGCCGCTTTGGTGTGCGGACCACCGAAATTATCATGTTTCCCATTGGCGGCGTTTCCCGCATGGAGCGGATGCTCAAGCCCAAGGAGGAACTTTTCATCGCGCTGGCCGGTCCGCTGGTCAATCTGCTGCTTTCGGCCGCGATTTTTTTCTATATGTTCGAGAAGCATATCGCGGTTCCGGCCAAGCCCGGCGATCTGCTCACGCCCACCGACGCCAACGCGCTGGCGCGGCTGGCCTGCGGCAATCTGCTGCTGGCCGGATTCAATCTGCTGCCCGCGTTTCCGATGGACGGCGGACGGATTCTCCGCGCCTTGCTCAGCTTCATCCGCCCGGAGGATCAGGCCACGCGCACCGCCGCATGGATGGGACGCATGCTGGCCATCAGCATGGGCCTGTATGGTTTGCTCGCCGCGCATTTCATGCTGGTATTCTTCGCGTTTTTCATCTATCTGGGCGCGGCGCAGGAAAGCGCGGCGGCGATGGGCCGCACGCTTTCAAACGGCATCCCCGTCCGCGCCGCGATGATCACCGAATTTCACACGCTTGATCACGGCAACACCATCCGTGACGCCGCCAATCTTCTGCTTTCCACCTCGCAGCAGGATTTTCCGGTGGTGCATGGGGATCAGGTGGTCGGCCTGCTCGGCCGCAATCTGCTGCTGCGGGCGCTGGCCGCCGAAGGTCCGGATGCCTACGTCGCCGGCGTCATGGACCGCGACTTCGTCTCGCTCGATCCGGCGGCGGATCTGGCGCAGGTGCTGCCGGTGATGGCCCGCGCGGGACGCTGCGCGCTGGTGATGGACCAATCCAAGCTGCTCGGCCTTCTCACCACCGAGAATCTCTCCGAGTTCCTCCTGCTGCGCCGCTTCGGCATGGAGCCGGTAATTTAAGCCGCATTCCCCCGCGCTGCTCGATTGCGCATAAGATAGTTCTAAGCAGCCCGCCTGATGACCCGTCCCCAAATGATCGATCGCCTCGGCGCGCGCGGCGGCGATTGGGACATCATCGTCATCGGCGGCGGCGCCACCGGCGCAGGCATCGCCATCGACGCGGCTTCGCGCGGCTATCACACGCTGCTTTTCGAGCGCGGCGACTTCGGCAAAGGCACTTCCAGCCGCAGCACCAAGCTGGTTCACGGCGGCGTACGATATCTCGAACAGGGCAACATCGCGCTGGTCATGGAAGCGCTGCGGGAGCGGGGAATCCTGCGCCGCAACGCGCCGCACATCGTCACCGATCTGGCCTTCATCGTCCCCAACTACGACTGGTGGGAAGCCCCCTTCTACGGCCTCGGCCTGAAGATTTACGACATTCTCTCCGGCAAGTATGGCTTCGGACCCAGCAGAATTCTTTCGCGCCAGGAAACCCTGGATCGCCTGCCGACCCTCAATCCCGCGGGTCTGCGCGGCGGCGTCATCTACTACGACGGCCAGTTCGACGACGCCCGTCTCCTGATCCACCTGGTGGCGACCGCCGCCGAGCAGGGCGCTACTCTACTCAACTACTGCCCGGTGATCGCCATCACCAGGGGCGAGGACGGCTTTGTGAACGGCGTCGTCGCGCGCGATGAAGAAACCGGCCGGGAATTTCGAGCCACGGCGAAAGTTGTCGTCAACGCCGCCGGTCCGTTCGCCGACGGCGTGCGCCGGCTCGCCGATCCCTCGATCGATCCGATCCTCTCGCCCAGCCAGGGGATTCATCTCGTCTTTGACCGCTCGTTTCTTCCCGGCCGGTCCGCCATTATGGTCCCGCACACCAGCGACGGCCGCGTCATGTTCGCGATTCCCTGGCACGGCCATACCTTGGCCGGCACCACCGACACCGCAATTGCCGAAGCCGTCGCCGAACCAAATGCACAAGAGCAAGAAATCGAGTTCATCCTGCAAACCGCCGGGCGCTACCTGGCCAAAGCCCCCTCGCGAGCCGATGTGCTCAGCGTCTTCACCGGCATCCGCCCGCTGGTCCGGTCGGCGGGTTCCGCCAACACCGCGGCGCTTTCGCGCGGCCACACGATTCACATCGACGAATCGGGGCTGCTGACCGTCGCCGGCGGCAAATGGACCACCTACCGCAACATGGCGGAAGACTGCGTCAATCACGCCGCGCTTCTCGGCAAGCTGCCGGACCGGGAATGCGCCACGAAAAACCTGAGGATTCACGGCTTCCATCCCCGCGCGGAAGAGTTCGGCGAGCTTGCCGTCTACGGCTCCGATGCGCCGGAGATTCAGGAATTGATGCGCGCCGATCCCGAACTGGCGCAGCCGTTGATCCACGGCCTTCCCTACGTAGGCGCCGAGGTGATCTGGGCTGTTCGAACGGAAATGGCGCGAACCGTGGAAGACGTCCTCTGCCGCCGTACGCGCGCTCTATTCTTGAACGCAAACGCGGCGCTTGAGGCCGCTCCCAAGGTCGCGTCCTTGATCGCACGCGAGCTCGGCCGGGACGCGGCATGGCGAGCAGCGCAGATCGCCGATTTCGAGGCAACCGCCCGCCACTTCCTGCTCCCGCCCGATCCCGCCGGCGACCGACCTTAAATCCGCGCAGCCGGCTCCGCGGCAGCTCGCCCGGAAAACCGCGAAGCTATGGAAGGGTCAGGGCGTTTTCGGCGAGCAGCTTTTCCACCTCGGCCGTGAACTCCTCCCTCGCCTTGGTATAAAATTCGCCCGAAGCTTTGCTCGGGAATCCGGTGTGGACGGCGCGGACGCGGCCATCGCGGCCCAGGAAGAACGTGGTCGGCCAGGCGTCCCAATTCTTGGCTTGCACGAGCTTCTCTTTTGCCGAATCGGTATCGCCGGCGAGTAAAACCGTGTACTCGATGCCGTAGCGCTTGATAAACGCGCGCAGGCGAACGGGATCCTTCAGTTGATCGGCTTCCTCGAACGACAGTGCGACGATTTCCAGCCCCTGCGCGCGGTATTTCCGATAGGTCTCGGCCAGGAACGGAGCCTCGTCATGACAGTTCGGACACCAGCTTCCCATAATATTCACCAGCACGACCTTCCCTTTAAACCGCGGATCGGCGTCGCTGATGATCTTGCCGTTCAGATCGGGAAACCGGAAATGGAACGGCTCCGAGGCGTCCTTCACGCCGGTGTGCCGGGCGGGATCGTCCGGCTTCACAGTAGCTTTGTCGGGCCGGACGGCGGTCATTTCCTGGCGCTGGTTCAAAATGACCTTCAGCGTTCCATCCGCGGCGGGACGCACTTCCACCAGCGCCGGCCGCATCCCGGAAAAATGGCTCAAAACAAATTCGCCGTTCTTGTAGGAGCCGGTGAGCGTGCCGGTGTCTCCGTCGATGCGAAGGATCGCAGCCGAAGCGTTCGCGCCGTTCTGCTTCACGATGAACTGCCAGGCGCTCTCGCCTTTATCGCTGTGAACGCCTTCGAGCGTCCACACGCCGCCGATGGAGGGAACCGCGGAGGGCTCGGAAGTCTTCACGCTCCGCCGGGCATGGAAGGGGTAAACCACCTTGTTCGGGCGAAAAAACGTTCCGCTGAGCTCGCCTCCGGCCAGTTTCGCCTCAAGTTTCGCCGCCATGTAGCTCCAGGCCAGGGTCAGCGATCCGTTTTGAAACTGGCCGCTGGTGGAAACAAAGCGCTCATCGCCGTTGAACAGCGAACCTTCAATCGCCGACGCGCTGTTCTGAAATTCAATCCGGAAGGGCACTTCCAGGCCCTTCACATCGACGGTGGCCTGCCAGACGCCGTCGATCGACTGGGCAAAAAGAGCGGGTGCGAAAGCCAGCGCGATGAGGCCGGAACTGCGCATTTTCTCCCTCCTTCCGGTTTAGGATTATAACACGGTCCCGGAAGATTCAACTTTTTCCGATCGGAAACAGGGTGATTGGCAGACGGAGTTAAATATCCGATTCCAGGCGCGAGAGATCCTCCCGGCTGTGGTACATGTAGATTTTTGAACAGGATCTATGGCTAAATTTAAGCCTGCCGGGTCGCGGAAAGCAGCGGGGCGGAGTTCATCGAATCGGGGGCTGATTCCTTGCGCGTTTCTGATTCTATCGGGTTTCGCGCTGGTGTTCCTGCTTTTTTACGAAATCCTGAAGTCGGGGGCCAAATGAGGACAAAAGATGCGCGTTGACGGTCGCCGTCCGGAGCAGATGCGGCCGGTGAAAATCACGCCGGATTATTTGATGACGGCGGAAGGATCGGCTCTGATTGAGGTGGGCAATACCAGGGTGCTGTGCGCGGCCTCGGTGGAGGATACGGTTCCGCCGTTTTTGCGCGGATCCGGAAAGGGATGGGTGACGGCGGAGTACTCCATGCTGCCGCGCGCCACGGCGACGCGCACGCCGCGCGAGATTTCCAAGGGTCGCGCGTCGGGCCGGACCATGGAGATTCAGCGGCTCATCGGCAGGGCGCTGCGGTCGGTGGTCGATTTGGCGGCTCTGGGAGAACGCAGCGTGATTCTCGATTGCGACGTGCTGCAAGCCGACGGGGGCACCCGGACGGCGGCCATCACCGGAGCATACGTCGCTTTGTCCTCGGCCCTGCGGCAGATGCTGAAGTTCGGCGCGCTGAAGAAGATGCCGCTGACCGATTGCGTGGCGGCCACCAGCGTCGGGATCGTCGGCGGCGCGCCGATGCTCGATTTGTGCTATCAAGAGGACTCGCAGGCTGAAGTGGACATGAATATCGTGATGACGGGATCGGGCCGGTTCGTCGAATTGCAGGCGACGGGGGAAAAGACGTCGTTCGGGGACGAACAGCTTCTGGCGCTGCTGGCGCTCGGCCGGGACGGGATCGCGTCGTTGATCGAAATGCAGAAGCGATTCGAATGACGGTCTTCTGCGGAACGTCGAATCGCGGAAAATTGCGGGAATTCCGGCTGGCCGCGCCCGATTTTGAAATTCGTCCGGTGGAGGCCGCCGCGCCGGAAGAGAATGGGGCGAGCTTTGAAGAGAACGCCCGGATCAAGGCGCTGCATTATGCGCGTTTCGCGGACGGCTGGGTGTTCGCCGACGATTCCGGGCTCGAAGTGGACGCGCTGGGCGGCGCGCCGGGGGTGCATTCGGCGCGCTTTGCGGGTCCGCGGGCGACCGATGAGGCCAACAACCGGCTGTTGCTGGAGCGGCTGGCGGGCGTGCGGGACCGCTCGGCGCGGTTTGTCTGCGTGATCGCGCTGGCGCGGGGCCGCGAGGTGGTCAAGACGTTCCGCGGCGTGGTGAACGGCCGGATTCTCGACGGCCCGCGAGGCTCGCATGGCTTCGGATACGACCCGCTGTTTTTTTACGAGCCGTTTGGCTGCACCTTCGGCGAAGCGCCGGAGGAAGAGAAAATGACGGTGAGTCATCGCGGGCAGGCGCTGGCGGAGATGTTTGAATATCTGCGGGCGCGCTGAGCGCCGGGCTCAATGGCCGGCCATCAGCGAACGCGCGGCTTCCTCGATCTGCCCGGAAACTTCGCGCAGCGCCCCGGCCAGCCGCCTGGCCTGCTGACTGGCTTCCTCCCAGTTGCGGGCCTCCACCGCCTCGCGAACACCCGGCAAGGTTTTGGCCGTGTATCCGCTATCGCGCCCGGGAGCGTAAATCGGATGGCGGTACCAGCCGCGCCGCGGCAATCCATCGGGCAGCAGCAGCGCGTTTTCGGCCCGCGCCAGCAGGCCGTTCACCCGCGCCAGCCGATCCGGATCGGCGGGGCGGCGCAGCGCCGCACTCAGCTCCTCGTCGTAGGCGTGCGCGGCGGCGCTCAATCGCGCCAGTTGCGCCCGCAACTCGCGGAAATCGACGGGAGGGGCGCTTCTCTGGATCTCGTCCAAATACCGCTCGACGTTGCGCGCCAGCGAGCGGAACTCGAACGGGAGCACCGGCGCGTCGGCCAGCCGGACCAGCGCGGTGCAGGTCAACTGCGAAAGGGCCTTGCCGTAGATCATGTCGCCGTCGGAGAAGCGGCGGAACCAGTCGAGCGTGTCGTAATTGGAGTGGTAAACGCCCGAGTCGGGGCTCCCGAATCCGAAATTCAGGCTGGCGATGCCGGCGTGATCCAGAAAGGCGACGTAGTCGGAACCGGCGCCCAGCGCGCCCAAATGAAAGTCGCCGCGCGCATCGTGCAGCGGGCGGCCGCTTGCGGGATCGGGGATCTCGCGCAGAATTTCGCGCACGAATGTTTCAAGGGTAGCCGACCCGCCCGCGCCGAATCCGCCGCGGCCGTTGGAGTCGGAGTTGATATAAACCGCCGCCTTGCGCTCCAGCTCCTGTTCGTGTTTTTCGACCCATTCGGTGGAACCGACCAGCCCGAACTCCTCGGCGTCCCACAGCGCGATGACGATGGTCCGTTTGGGTTGCCAGCCCTGCCGGCGGAGCTGGGAGAGCACGCGCGCGGTTTCCAGCAGGGCCGCGGCGCCGCTCACCGGGTCTGTCGCGCCGTCCGCCCAGGCGTCGTGATGATTGCCGATCAGGATCCATTGATCTTTGTAGACCGAGCCGGGGATGGTGGCGATGACGTCCCGCGCCGGTTTGTTGGTCCAGTCGAAATCCACTTTGAAATGAACCGTCGCCGGGCCGGGCCCCAGATGGTAGGTCACCGGCAGCGCGCCGCGCCAGGACTCGGGCGCAACCGGTCCGCCCATTTGCTCAAGCAACGGCTTGGCATCGGCATAGGACAGCGGCAGCACGGGAATTTTTGGGAGCGAGGCCGCCATCTCGCGATCCAGGCGCGCGGCGTCGCTCAGCGAGGGAACGCCCGGGGTAAGCGGATCGCCCGGATAGAGCGCCATGTCCAGCACGCTGCCCCGCTGCACGCCCTGCGCCGGGCGCATGGGACCTTTGGGATAGACGTCGTTCTGAAAATATCCGTCCTCGCGCGGATCGGAGTAAAGCAGGCAACCCACCGCGCCGTTTTCGGCGGCCAGCCGCACCTTGGTTCCCCGCCACAGCCGGCCGTATCTGGCGATGACGATCTTGCCCTTGAGGCCGATCCCTTGCGCGCGAAGCAACTCGTAATCGGCGGGCGTGCCGAAGTTGGCGTACACCAGCGGCGCGGTGGCCTCGCCCGAGGCCGAATAGGCGTTGAACGTCGGAAGCTGGCCGTTTTCGAAGGTGTCTTTATCGGCGTCGATCGAGCCTTCATTCAGCGCGGCCCGGTAGTGCACCGGCGCGACCATTTCCAGCGCGCGCGAGGTCGGATAAGGCAACAGCGGCTCGAACGTCTCGATGTGCGCCTCCAGCCCCCACTCCTGGAGCAGGCCGGCGGCATATTCGGCGACGGCCTGGGCGCCCGGCGATCCGGCGTGATGGGGACGCGACGCCATTCGCTCCATGTAGATGCGCATTCGCTCCGGCGAGGGCATCGCCCGCGCCTGCTGTTCACGTTCGTGCTCGGCTTTCCACTGGTCGGCGGGATAACCCCGGATCGGATTTTGGGCGGAGGCGGCGGCCGCGATACAGAGGACGAGGACGAGGCTTCCGGACATCGGCAGACTCTTGTTCCAGAGTACGCCACCCCGGCCATCCCCTGATCCGGCCAAGATGCGCCATCCGCCGTAGATTTGGAGGGCGGCGCTAGACTGGAACTTCAATGCGTGCCTTCGCGCAGACCGTCGCCGAGCTTGCCGCCGCCGCTTCCGTGCGCGCGGCCATCGACTGGTTTCGCCGCGAGCGGGCCTGGATCAACGAACAGCACCTGACCCTCTGCCGCATTCCCGCGCCAACTTTTTTCGAGGAAAAACGCGCCGAATGGATGGCCCAACGCTTTCGCTCCATCGGCTGGGAGGCGCGCATCGACCGCGCCGGCAATGTCGTGGCCCGCCTGCCCGGATCGCGCGAGCCGGTGGTCGCCGTCACCGCCCATCTCGACACGGTTTACGCTCCGCGGCTGCCGGAGGAGATCAAAGTGAACGGCGACGGCCGCTTTCTGGGGCCCGGGGTTTCCGACAACGGCGCGGGATTGGCCGCGCTGCTGGCGCTGGCCGCCGCCTGGAACGCTTCGCCTCCGGTGCGCGCGGCGTGCTGGCCGATGCTGGTCGCCAACGTCGGCGAAGAAGGCGAGGGAAACTTGAGCGGAATGCGTTATCTGTGCCGGCCGGCGAATCTCCCCAAACTCCGGGCGCTGCTGGTGCTCGATGGCCCCAGCACCGACCACATCACCAGCCAGGCTCTGGCCAGCCGCCGCTTCGACCTCACCATCACCGGAGCGGGCGGCCATAGCTGGAGCGATTCCGGCACCGGCAATCCCATTCACGCGCTTAGCCGCGCGGTTGCCTGGTTCACCGACCAGGCCGCCGCGGTGGTCGCCGCGCCGCCGCGGTCGTCGTTCAATTTCGGCGTCATCGAGGGCGGATCGAGCATCAACGTGATCCCCACGGAAGCGCGCGCCAAGGTGGATCTGCGCTCGGAGAGCGCCGAGCGGATCGAGTGCCTGGCCGCGCTGCTTTCTGCCGCGCTGGAACGCGCCGTGGAGCTCGAAAACTCCCGCAGCGCGGCGGGACGCGTCGCCGGGCGGGTGAAGGAAATCGGTTCGCGGCCCGCGGGCGCGCTGGCGCCCGACGCTCCGATCCTGGAGTGCATCCGCGCCGTGGACGCGCATCTGGGAATCCGCAGCCACCTCGATTGCTCCTCGACCGACGCCAATATTCCCTTATCGCTGGGACTGCCCGCCATCTCCATCGGCGCAGGCGGGCAAGGCGGCGGCGCGCACACCACCTCGGAATGGTTTCAGCCGGAAGGACGGGAGCGCGGCTTGACGCGGGTGCTGCTGGCCTTGTGTTTATTGCTGATGAACGAGTAGCCTGACCTAGCCTTCCATTCGCACTTCAAACTGATTGCGCAGATCGCCGATATAAAACCGGTCGCCCGGCCGCAGAGCGCGCGGCTGTCCGGGCGCGAGCCTTTCGCCGTTGGCCAAAAACGTGCCGTTGGTCGACCCCAAATCCTCCAGCCGGAACACGCCGGCCATGGCATCCCAGCTCACCCGGCAATGTCGCTTGGAGACGCTGTCGGACTCCGGGCCGAAAACCAGATTCGCCACGCTCTGATCGCGCCCGAGCAGGCTCGACCCGGTATCGAGCGCAATGGACGAGCCCGCGTATTGTCCGGCGATGCCCTTGAGCACCGGCCGCTGCGGCGGCGGAACATAAGCGGGCGGCGGAACGGCCGACCGGCGCGTGGTGAGCGCCCGCGCCACCGTCTCGCGAGTATTGCGGCGCAGGGCGAGCCCGATCAGCCCGGCGATGATTCCGACGCCGACCCACTCCCCACCTTGCGGTAGCCGCCAGTGCGGACCGTCATCGCCCTGATCGCCGCCTTTACCGCCGTCCGGTTTCGGCTGCGGCGGGGATTGCGGCTTGGTTTGCGGCTGCGGAGGGCTGGTCGAATCCGACTGCGCGCCGCCGCACGGCTGATCGGCGACCTGCACCTGCGCGCCGGCTTTCTCCAGACCCGGCGCGAGCATGTCAGCCACCAGGGCGAACTCGATCCCCTTATCAGACAGGACGTTGATCCCCAGCACCTGCCCGCAGGAATTGAACATCGCGCCGCCCGCCAGCAAATCATCCGGCGGAGGCGCGGCGCGATATACCTGCACGTCCATGCCGTCCGGCTTGAACACGCCTTGAACCTTCGCCTCGCTCACCGACGGCGCGCCCTGATTGGGAAATACCACGGTGAACGCCGACTGATTCTGCATTGTCAGCTTTACAGGCGCGAGCGTGATCGGCGGCGCCTGAAGCGCGTCCTTCAATTCGAGAATCACCACGCCGCTCGCTCCGGCCCATACTGGCTGGCCCAGGCTGCCTTTTTCCCCCTGCACCACCACCGCGACTTTTTCCTGGCCCTCCTGCGTCTTGCCGCAGCAGGAATCCATGGTGACCACATGCCTGGCATCGAGGAAAAATCCGCCGGAGCGCGACACCGGCTGCAATTTGCCGTTCTGCGGCACCGCGCCAATGACGCGAACGCTCGCGTCCACCATCTGCTGGGTGGGCGCCTGCGCCAGCGCGCAAACGGAAAGGAGAAGCGCCGGAGCGATCTTCATTTTTTGTCTCCCGGCGCACTCGCTCCGCCCGGCCGCGCCGCGCCGGTTGCCGGGCGGGCGTTGGGGTCGGGTTTATCGGCGGGAGCCGGCGCGGCCGGTGCCTCACGCCTGCGCGAGGGATCGCTTACCGGCTGGCTGTCAATCAAGGCGCCGGAGCGGTGATGGCCCAGATACCACCACCATCCCGCCGCTCCCGCCGCCAGCGCCAGCAGGATCAGCACCACGGGCCACAACCAACGCGAGCCGCGGGCCGCCGGCGCCTGTTCAAGCGCGGGCGCGGCCTGCGGCGGCGGCGTCCAGGCCGGCGGCGGAATCGGCGCCGCGGCGGGCGGAGCGGCAGCGGCGGGCTTGAGCAGCACCGTCCGCGGAAGCGCGGCGTCCTCCTCTTCGGACGCCAGCGTCACCGAAACCACCGTAACATTATCCTGATATTCGCGTTTCTTGCCGATGGTCCGCTCCACCAGCGCTTCGGGCCAGCCTTCGGGCGGGCCCTGCAGCGAGGCCTGAATCTCCTGTGCGTTGAGCGTCTTGAACATGCCGTCGGAGGCCAGCAATACAGTGTCGCCAGGCTCCAGCGGAAGCGGATCCACGTTGCGGTCGATCTCTTCCAGCTTTTCCGCGCCGATGAAGCTGGTGAGCGACTCGCGCTCGGGATGATGATCGGCGTCTTCGCGCGAAAGCGAGCCGCGCGCCACCGCGGCGTCCAGTACATTGGCGAAGATATGCGGGCTGTTCAGCATGCGGACCTGCCCGCGCGAGCACAGAAAGATGCCGCTGTCGCCGACGGAGATGTAATAAAGCGACCGCCCGTGCATCGCCACCGCGATCAGCGTGGTGCCGATTCCCTCCGACATGCCCAGGCTGTGCGCCAGCCCGACCACCTGGCTGTTGGCGTCGCGGACGCTGCGCTCCAGCGCGTCGGGGATCGATTCGGCGGGCGTTTTGCGCTGGTAGGCATCGAGAAAGGCGCGCACTGCGGTGCGGCTTGCCGCGTCGCCGTACTCCATGCCGCCCATGCCGTCGCACACCACGGCGAGGAATCCGCCGTGCGCGATAAATTCGCGGTCGTCCGGATCGGCGAAACCGAAGGAATCCTGCTGCGAGTGCCGGGCGCCGATATGCTGAGCGTTGCCGGGAAGGTAGCGCATGGGCTAGCGTCCTGTCTCTAAAACCCGGCGCGCGGGATGTCCGCCCCGGGCCTTCGCCGGGCCGCGCGCCGCCAATGCGGGGATGAGCCTGGAGCGGGACACTAGAGCGCGCTCCCCGGGCTCGCCGCTTCTTCCCAACTGAATTTTTCGCCGCAGAACGGCACCAGCACCAGCTTGGTCTGCCCCAGTTCCAGCAGATCGCCGGGACTCATCTGGGTCGGAGAATAAACCACTTCGCCGTTCAGATAAACCAGGCCCGACGCCTCCCCCGGCAGGGCCCAGAAACTCTTCTTGCGCGGATCGAAAACCACGATCCCGTGTTTATCGCGCGAGACGCTGTTGTCGTTCAGGATCACGACATCCATCGCCGGCGATCGCCCGATGTAGTTCTTTTCGGCGTGCAGGCGGAAGTCGCGCCCGCGGTCCGGTCCAGCCACGCATACCAGCCATCCCACCACCGGCTCGACGCCTTGCTTGGTCTCCGCGCCGGCGCGGACGGTTTTGCCGGCATTGGCCGGCGCCGCAGCGGGCGCGGCTCCAGGCAGCGGCGGCGGACCCCCGACCGGAACCGGAGGAGGATTCACCCCGACCGGGCGCGTCTTCTGCTCCGGCCCCAGATCCGGCGGCAGCGCGCACCACGGGCAGGAGCCGTGCTTGGCGGGATCGAAAAAATGCCCCTCCGGGCAGCGAATCATCTTATCCGGCATGACCTACCTTCCCTGTCCCGGCGGCGTGGTGTACGGCTGGGGCACGGTGATCTGTATCGTTTGCTTCAGTTCCGGCGTCACCGTCACCACAGCGGCCGGAATCACCACCTGCTCGCGGCTATTATAAATGAGCGGCGACACCTGAAAATCGTCGCCGGTCTGCACCAGCACGTTTCCCTGCATCACCGGATTGGCTGGCGGATGCTTGAGGATTTTCAGAAAAAATTTGAATTGGCAGGCCGGCGCGTCCCGCACCAGGTAGGTCGCTACCGCCGAGCCGAAAATGGAGCGGTCGCCGGTCCAGAACGGGCCTTGATTCTTCGCCGGGTCGATGGGCGGGCGCTGCTTGCCCGGAGGTACGGCGCAGTTGTCGTCCTCGTCGATCTCGATCGCGTTGCCCTCCTGCGGACCGAAGCTTGCCAGAACCAGGATCGGATTGCGCATCCGAAGCTGCGCGTTCTGCTGCCGCAGCTCCTGCGCCTCGGCCTGCGCCTGATTGGTCTGCGCGGTCATCTGCTTCAGCTTCGCCTCCAGTTGCGCCGCGTACTCCTGAAACTGCTTCAGCGTCTCCTCCAGTTGCCGGAGACGGGCCATCGCCTGCTCGTAGGTCTTCGGATCGATCTGCTGCTTGGGAACCTCGGGAGCCTTCGCTTCGCCCTTATCCTGGCTGTAGAACGGAAACAGAACCAGCATCAGGAAACAAAACGTCCCCAGGGCGCCGCACAGAATATCGAGCAGCGACATATTGAAGATGTTGATCTCCCGGTTGCGCGGCTTCATGTCTTCAACCGGCGTAAAGGCGGTTGATCAAATTACGAAGAGTATAGGTGCCGGCCAAATTGACGGCTTTCTCTTCCTGCTCATTGACGATGTGCAATAGATAGACAATGATGGCGCTTTCGGCGAGCGCGACCATGGTGCAATCGAAGCCCACCGAAAGCGTGTGCGCGATCGTCGACATGTTGATTTTCGAGGAATCCGCCGGCACCGCGGCGAGCGATGCTCCCAGGCCGATCACCGTTCCGATGAAGCCGAGCGTGGGGATCAGCCAGGCGATATAGCGGACCAGGCCGTAGCGCATATCCACACGATGCTCGATCAGTTCAAGCGCGCTGTCCATCACCGCCACGGTCTGATCCACCGAGCGGCCGCTCTGGAATTGCAGGATGCACATGTCGATCAACGAAGGCAGGAATCCATGTTCGCCGTCGAATTGATAGGCCACCCGCTTGCGCAGCACGCCCAAATCGTGGGCCTGCAAAACGGTCTGCGGATCCTCAGGGAGAAGACCCATCCGCCCGAAGGAGATCTCGCGCGCCCCCACCCGCCAGCGCACGAACAGTTCCCCCAGCGCCAAAAAGAAGAACAGGTGTTCGAAGTTCTGGATGGTGAAGGGATAGGGGAAGTGCGGCGATTGGCGGTCGAGCACCAGTTGCGCGGCGCGGCCGTGGGGATCCAGGCTGCCGGTGAGCACGGCGATAAACAGCACGCCCAGCGCCGCGGCGCAGGCCATCGCCACGCGGCGGTCCGGCAGGATCCAGAATGGCTGGCGGTAGGTCGTGTCGGGAACCAGGCTGGCGGGAGTCATCGGCGGCAATGAGGACAGATCTGGCCGGAGTTCTTCACCGCGCCGCATTCGCAGCGGATCAACGCACCCGCGGCGGCGCCGGCCGGCGGGAGCGGCGGGGGAGGCGGAAGACCGGCGGCCGGACGCGCGGTTTGCGGCGTCAGCGCGCCGGGATAGCGGCTTTCCACCGCTTCGATCAATTCGGCGACCGAGAGCGTAACGCCGCCCATGCGCACCTGGTCGGCAGCCATCACGATGGCGTGGGTCAGCGGAAAATTCTGGCCGGCGCGAATCAACACCGTGCCGTTGCTCGATCCCCGGTCGGCCAGCATGAGCGAGCCGTCTTCGTTCAGCCAGATCTCGGCATGAACCCGGCTGACCGAGTCGTCGGCGACCGCCACGTCGCAGCTTCGTTCGCGTCCGATGGTAAACCTGCGCGGCATGCTTGGAAAGCGATTATATCGAAGAGGGCGGCCCCTCTTTGGCCATAGTCTGGTACGGCGAGCGCCGGGCGGCGAGATTAGCCGTCTTTCGAAAAATTTTAAAATATTCCGGACGGAAGAGGACCTCTTGCGGATTCAATTGCTCCCCAGCGAGTTCAGCATCCGGCGCCTGCCGCCGGACTCCCCGGCGCCGGATCTGCCGGGCGGCGAGTTTGTTTCCATTACGCGAACCGCCGAGGAGCTCTCTATCGTCGCCGCCGGGCGCGGCTTCCGCTGCTTCAAACTGGAGGGCCCGCTCGATATTTCGCTGGTCGGCATTCTCGCCTCGATCTCCGCGGCGCTGGCCAAAGCCGGCGTGCCCATTTTCGCCATCTCCACTTACGATACCGACTACATTCTGGTGGGCGTGTCGCACCTGGAGCGCGCCATCGCCGCGCTCGAACAGGACGGTCATGCCGTGCGACGATAGGACGAGATGAAACGCGCGATCGCCATTCTGTTTTGGAGCGCGATGGCGCTGGCGCAGCCGGAAAAGTGGCCGGCCGAGCTCGCAGCGGATGTGCAAGCGGCTCATTGGGCGGCGGCCGAACGGGTGGGCCGGGCGCTGGCCGAAGAGATCGACGCGGGCCGGATGTTTGCCACCTTCGCCCAGGTCGCCGACGAGGCCAGGGCGCGCAACCTGTTTGCCGATGCGCTGGAACAAAACGGCAAACCACTCCCGGCACGGCTCCAGCGCTGTCTGGCGCGCGCCCTCCTGGCGCCGGATCTCGCCTCGCCCTGCGCGGCGCGTGCCTCGCTCGAGCGCGGCCGGCGGGTCGCGCATCTCAAAGCCGAAGTGCTGGCCCGGGAGGTGAAGATCCCGGCGTCCTTTCCCGTCGCCTCCAACGGGCGCATCACCGTGCTCGCCTTCTCCGCATCCTGGTGCGCGCCTTGCGCGGCGGAGCTGGACCGGCTTCGCAGATTCGACCATCCGCTGGCGCAGGTGGTGATCATCGATATCGATCTGCTTTCGGCGGCCGAGAAATCGTCGTTTGTTCCGATGGAGTCGCTGCTGGGGCCGGAAGTGCCGCGGCTGTACGTGCTCGATCGCCAGGGAAACATTCGTTTTTCCCTGGTGGGATTCGAGGAAGACGGTTTCTTCACGGACAAACTGAATTGGATGGTGGAGGCGATCGGCGGGCCGCATCAGCCCGCCGAATGCGCGCGTGCGGGAGCGGCGACGCAGCCCAGTTCGGCGGTGAAGTGAAAGGTGCTGCCTTCGCCCGGGCGGCTCTCCACCCAGATCCGGCCGCCCATCAGCGCCACCAGCCGCGCCGAAATGGTCAGGCCCAGACCGGTTCCTCCGAACTTCCGGCTGGTCGATTTGTCGGCTTGCGAGAACGGCTGGAAGATCGATTCCAGCTTGTCCCTGGGGATGCCGATTCCGGTATCGGCCACCGTGAAATGCAGCCGCAGCCCGTCTCGCTCGGAAGTTTCCCGGCGCACCGCCAGTTTCACTCCGCCGCGGTCGGTGAATTTGATTGCGTTGCCCAGCAGGTTGAGCAGCACCTGCCGCAGCCGGTTCGGATCGCCCAGGCAAATCTCCGGAACATCCGGGGCGATCTCCAGGGCCAGTTCGAGATTTTTCTTGCGCGACTCCTGGCCGAGCGTTTTCAGGCACTGCGCGGCCACGCGCTCGGGGGAAAACTCGATCCGCTCCAGCTCCAGGCGGCCGGCGTCGATCTTGGAAAAATCCAAAATGTCGTTCAGGATGCTCATCAGGGCGAGCGCCGAGTGATGGGCGGTTTCGATGTAATCGGCCTGCTCCGGATCGAGATTGGTTTCCAGCGCCAGGCCGAGCATACCCAACACCCCGTTCATCGGGGTTCGAATTTCGTGGCTCATATTGGCCAGAAACTCGGCTTCGGCGCGGCGAGCGCGTTCGGCGATCCTGCGCGCGTGGCGAATTTTTTCATTCTGCCAGGCGAACAGCACGATCAGGGCGGCCAGCAGCCCCACCAGGCCCAGCAGATAGGCCGACTGGCGCCGCGCCGCCAGCAGGGTCCGGAACAGGTGCGCTTCATGGCTGACCAGCACGCCCGAGCGCGCGCCGATCCGCGCCATGCTGCCGTCGAAGGCCATGCCGCCGATCTCCGCAGCGATGCGATCCGCCGCCGGCCGCGCCGAGGGCAAAGCGCCAATGCTGTATAGAATGGTTGCTTCGGGAACGAACAGCGTGCCGAGCGCGGTATCTTCGCAGCCGGCCACGCGCTGTTCGAGCAGCTCTTCAAACAACCGGATGGCCAGGAACGCCGCATCCGACCGGCCGGCGCAGACCCTCCGCAGCACGTCTTCGTACAGGCGTTCGCGGTCGAAACTGCTGCGCGGGAAAAACCGCGGCGCCAGGCTCGCCGTGATCGATCCGTCGACCAGGGCGATGCGCCGGTTCTGGAAATCCTCGGGACCGTGAAAGTTCCGCCGCTTGTCCACCACCAGCGCCAGGCTGTTTTCCCACCACGGCTGGCTGTAATAAACTCCGGGCCGCGCCGCCGGCGTCTGCGCGAACAACGGATAGAGATCGATCTCTCCGCCAGCGAAGGCAACCGCCGGGTTGCCTGGAAGCTCCACCCATTTGAGGCCGATCCCGCGCCGCCGCGCCGCTTCTTTGACGACGTCCACGGCGAATCCGCCGGGCGAGCCGTCGGCGTTTTTCATCATGAAGGGCGGAAAATGGCTGTAGCCGATCCGCCAGACTTCCTTTTTTTCAGGAAGAAGCAGACCGATCAGGGCGGCGGCCAACCCGATCGCGCAGAGTCCGGCGGCGCTGCAACCCGCCAGCCCCGTTCTGGCCTGATGTAGGAGGGCTCCGATGTATAAATCGTAGGTAAATTCAGGCCGCAAAAATAGATAGATTAATCGCTTAGTACGGACCCTACGGCAAGAACCAGGCCGCGGTCAGGTAACGTTCCATCCCGGCGGCCAGCGCGTTTTTCGCGCGGCTTCGGGGCCCCCGGATGGTAAACTAGAACCAGCCATGAGTTCGCTGTCTCCACGGCTGCAAGTCAGGGTCCAACAAAAGCAAATCCTCACGCCGGGGCTGGTCCAGATGGTCAACCTGCTCCAGTTGAACAAACTGGAGTTGAAAGAGATGATCTCGGCGGAGATCGCTCAGAATCCGGTGCTGGAGGAATCGGCCGATGCCGGCGAGGAGCTTTCGCCGGAGGAATTACAGCCGCTGCTCGAAGCCGAGCGGGTGGCCGAGCCCGCCGACAAGTCGATTCTGGAAGCCACCGCCGGGCCCATGGAGGCCGAGGGCGGGGAAGCCGACGCGGCCGACATGGAAGCGGCGGCTTTAGCCAATCCGGAACCGGCGGCCGAGACCGCGCCCGCCGAAGCGGTGGAAGTGGTGGAGCAGAAAGCGGCCGATCCGTTCGAGGAGATCGATTTCGGCGATTATTTTGACGCCTATCTCGATCCCGGCCACAAAAGCCCCGCCTCGGAAAATATCGAAAAACCCTCGTTTGAGACGTTTCTTTCTTCGCCGGAGACGTTAAGCGGGCACCTGCACGATCAGCTCGCGCTGGTGGCGCTGAGCGAGAAAGTGCGCGACGCCGCCGAAACGGTGATCGGCAACCTGAATGAAAACGGGTACCTGACGTTGACGGTGGAAGAGCTGGCGGCGTCGGGCAATCACTCGCCGGAGGACGTCAAGGAAGCGCTGCGCGTGGTCCATACCCTCGATCCAGCGGGGGTCGGCGCGGCCGATCTGCGCGAATGCCTGCTGTTGCAACTGGAAAGCCGCGGCGGCAAGGGCGGCGTCGCCTGGCAGATCGTTCACGATCATTTAAAGCTGGTCGAGCTGCGGCAGTTCCGGGAAATCGCGCGGCTGCTGAAGCGGCCCCTGGAGCATGTGCAGATCGCCGTCGACGTGATCAAGCATCTCGATCCGCGGCCCGGCTTGCGCTATTCCGGTCCGGGAGCGCGCCAGGTCGAGCCGGACGTTTATATCTCCAAAGACGGCGACGATTACGTGATTACGGTCAATGACGACGACGTGCCGCAACTGCGTCTCAATCCGCAGTATCGCCGGATGCTTGACCGCGAGCAGGAGCCCAATCGCGAGGTGCGCAATTACGTCAAGGAACGCTACGCCTCGGCCATCCAGCTCATGAAAAATATCGAGCAGCGCAAGCAGACCATCCTGAAAGTCTGCCAGAGCGTGGTCAGGCGCCAGATGGATTTTCTGGAACACGGCATCGATCATCTCAAGCCGATGATGATCAAGGAGATCGCTGAGGAGATCGGCGTGCATCCTTCCACGGTCAGCCGCGCGGTTTCCAACAAATATGCGCATACGCCGCAGGGTGTATACGAACTGCGGTATTTCTTCTCCGAGGCCGTGCAGGGTCCTTCCGGAGGCAACACCCCGCTGCTGATCGTCAAACGCAAAGTGAAGAAGATGATCGAGGAGGAGGATCCGGCGCACCCGCTCACCGACGAACAGATCACCGAGCGGCTGCAAGCCGAAGGCATTCAGGTGACCCGCCGCACCGTCGCAAAATACCGCGAGGATATGCGCATCCCGTCGACGCATCAGCGACGGGTCCGGAACTGACGGAGGTAAAATTTCATGAAAGTCAGCTATCGGGGTATGCCGGGCGAGTTGCCCCCGAAGGTGCAGGAAAAGCTGGACGCCAAATTCGCCAAGTTGTCGAAGCTGCTGGAGCGGCGCGGGGAAAAAGAGGCGCACGTGGTGATCACCACCGAGCGCCATCTCCACAAGGCCGAGATTACGATTCAGTTTTACGATCACCAGTTGATCGGCATCGGCTCCGACGCGGACCTGTTCACGGCCATCAGCGAGGCGATCGAAAAGCTGGAGAAACAGGCCGTCAAGCAGCGGGCCAAGTGGCGCGATAAGCGCCGCGACGGCGAGCCGGAATCCCCTGCCGAAGAACCGGCCGCGGTCTCCGAGCCGGCGCGCGAGGTGCGGGTGTTCCGCGTGAATCATCATGAGCGGCGCAAGCCGATGACGCTCGAGGAAGCGCTGCTGGAGTTCGACGGCTCCGACCGCGATTACGTGGTCTATCGCGACGCCGAGCGCGAATGCGTTTCCGTGCTGGTGCGCCGCCGCGACGGCAACTTCGACCTGATCGAATCCTAGGCGGACAAGCGGGATCACAAGCTGATAGTCTGTTCCATCAGGCTATGCGATCTCTGCTTCTACCCCTGCTTCTGGCCGCCGCCTGGGCGCAATCTCCGCCCGGGCGGGCGCAATTTGAAGCGCACTGCTCGGTCTGCCATGGCGCGCGCGGCAATGGCGGCGAGCTCGGACCGGCCATCGCCGAGCGCCTCCGCCACTACAGCGACGCGGAGCTGGCGGCGCTGATTCACGAGGGCCTGCCCAACTCCGGTATGCCCGCCAGCAATCTGGGCGCCGGCGACACGCAATCGCTGATCGAGTTTTTGCGCACGCTGCCGGATCCCGAAGGCGCCGCCGCGCGCAGCGTCCAGGTCGCACTCGCCGATGGCCGCACGCTGGAAGGCCGCCTGATGAATCAAGGCCCGGCGGAGATGCAACTGCTCACCGCCGACGGCCACCTTCATCTGCTCCGCGCAAGCGGCAAGACCTATCGCCAGGTGAGCAGCGACACGGACTGGCCCACCTACAACGGCCAGCCCGGCGGGAATCGCTACACCACTCTCGATCAGATCAACAAGAGCAACCTGCCGCGGCTGGCCCCGCGATGGATCTTCACGCTGCTCAACACCGCGCGGCTGGAAGGAACGCCGATCGTGGTGGAAGGCGTCATGTACGTCACCAGCGCCAACGAATGCTACGCGCTGGACGCCGGCAGCGGCCGCCAGATCTGGCACTACCAGCGCCGCCGCACCAAGGGTCTGGTCGGCAACGCCGCCGGCGGCATCAATCGCGGAGCGGCGGTGTCCGGCGGGCGCCTGTTCATGGTCACCGATAACGCCCACCTCATTGCGCTGGACCGTTTTACCGGCCGCCTTCTTTGGGAAACCGAAATGGCGGACTGGCATCAGAATTACAACGCGACATCCGCTCCGCTCACCGCCGGCAATCTGGTGATTTCGGGAACCGCCGGCGGCGATGAGGGCGCGCGCGGATTCGTGGCCGCTTTCGACCAGTCCACCGGCCGTGAGGTGTGGCGCTTCTGGACCGTTCCCAAGCCGGGCGAGCCCGGCTCGGAAACCTGGCAGGGCAGCGACATCGATCATCCAAGCGCCGCCGCGTGGCTCACCGGCACCTACGATCCGCAGCTCGGCACGATCTACTGGCCTACGGGCAATCCCGGGCCCGATTTGAATGGCGACGAACGCGGCGGGGACAATCTTTATTCCAGCTCCATCGTCGCGCTCGACGTCAACTCCGGAAAGATGAAGTGGTATTTTCAGTACACCCCGCACAACGTCTGGGATTGGGACGCCGAGCAGCCTCCGGTGCTGGCCGATACCACCTGGAACGGTCGGCCGAGAAAGCTGCTGCTGCACGCCAACCGGAACGGATTTTTTTACGTGCTCGACCGGACCGATGGGAAACTGCTTCTGGCCAAACCGTTCGTTCACAAATTGACGTGGGCGCGCGGCATCGATGAAAAGGGACGCCCGCTTCTCAACCCCCATCAGGAGCCCACCGAGGAGGGAAATCGCATCTGTCCTTCCCTTGAAGGCGCGACGAACTGGTTTTCGACATCCTTCAATCCGGCGACGCGCCTTTATTACGTGCAGACGCTCGAAAAGTGCGATGTCTTTACCAAGAGCAAGGCGCCGTGGAAGGCGGGCAGCGGCTACTTCGGCGGATCGTTCGAGCAGGCCCCGGGCGATACCGCGCAAAAAATTCTGCGCGCGATCCGCATCGACGACGGCTCCATCGCCTGGGAGCTTCCCGAGACAGGTCCCGGCAACTCCTGGGGAGGAACGCTGGCCACCTCCACCGGCCTGGTCTTTTTCTGCGACGACAGCGGCGCCTTCATGGCCGCCGATGCCTTCACCGGCAAACCGCTGTGGCGGTTTCCGGCAAACCAGGTGTGGAAGGCCTCGCCCATGACCTACCGCTTCGACGGCAAGCAGTATCTGGCCGTCGCCTCTGGTTCCTCGATCCTTTCGTTTGCTCTGATGGATTAGATCAGCGGGGAAAGAACCCGATGTCTCCACGCTCGTAAACGGCCGTCAGGATGGCGTTGGCCGCGACCGCCGTCAATATGCCGCGCCATTTGTAGCTGATCGGCGCAAAAATCGCAGCGGCGGCGGCCGCCGCGCCCACACCCAGCCGGATCTTCTGTTCTAAATCGCTCATTGGCTCGCTCCGTAACGCAGGTTCTCTTAACGAACCTTAGATGCGTTACGGCCGGCTGTGTTTTCTGGAAGCGGTTTCCGCTGCGGGACAGGCTTGATTCTCTGGGCGGCGCTTCCGCTCCCGCCATCGGGCGTTCAACGGGCTTCGAAAATGGAGCGGGAGACGGGAATCGAACCCGCAACCAACAGCTTGGAAGGCTGTGACTCTACCATTGAGTTACTCCCGCGCCGGGATCACTTCTGATTCTACCGCACTCTGATAAACTGAGACGGTCGGGCGGTTAGCTCAGTTGGTCAGAGCGTCTGGTTTACACCCAGAAGGCCGGGAGTTCGAGGCTCTCACCGCCCACCATCGGGATTTATTTGAACGGGCCGCCTGCCCAAATCCGCCGGCTTTCAGCCCGTTTCAAAAATGTCCTGAAGCCGGACGCCCGCGACGAATCCCGCTGGCGCCGGCTCGCAGGAGCTCACCTCGCCCATCAGCAGTTTTCCCTGGTAACGGATCTGAACCAGCGTCCCCGGCAGCAACATTGCCGCGACATGCAATTTCATCGCCCCGGGCGACATTTCGATGACCCGCGCCGCGCGCTCGGTGGGTTCCAGCGGATTGAGCAGTTTGATTTTTGCCTGCGGCTCTTTCGGTGGACGGGATTCTGAGGAGCGCTCGTCGTTTGAACCGGCAGGATGATCGGGTTCGGCCATTCGCTCCCTTCCACAGCCCTAATCCCCAACCCCAGACGCAACCATAGCACTGTTGGGGAACAAGAGCAACTCGCGCCGAAAAAGCTATGGATGCGCCGCAGAGGAAGCCCCTTGCCCGCCGGGTTGCGGCGGCTGCGCCGGCGGTGCGGTCTGCCCCATCAGGCTTTTCAGGTCGAAGACAAATTCCCAGAGCTGATATTTTTCCTGCTTGTTGTAGACCGCGATGCTGGGACCCTTGAAGGTGGTCGCTACGCCCGCCAGGCCGCCGGCCAGCAACGGGTTGTTTTGAACCGTGGGATTCTGCGTGTTCTGCTGTGGATTGGTCAACATGCTGTTGATCATTCCCAGCGCCGCATTGGGAGGCGGCGCCAGCGTCCCCTGCTGCTGCGCCGGCGGCGACTGCGGAGTAAGGGCAAATGGGAACGCTTGCTGGCCTGGCGCCTGCGGATTAAAGCCCGCCTGTGTGGGATTAGCCGGCATCGCGGCCGGCGCTTGTCCGCTCTGCGCCGGAATGCCAGGGAGTCCGGGCAATGGGAACTGCCCGGGCTGTGGTCCCGGCAAAGGCAAGCCCTGTCCGGGCTGTACCGCCTGCTGCCCGGCGAGCTGCTGTCCGGCAAGTCCCCCTAGACCGGGAAACAGAGGGGTGCCGGGGGCCATCGACGGACCCGCCGCTCCGCTCGGTCCGGATGGCAGAAGCGTGATGGGGGGCCAGTTGCGCGGATCGTTCGGATCGGCCCCGGCGGGGTTGGGCGATCCTCCGGCGCCGCCGTCGATGGGCCGGTCGCTCGGGCGGCGCTGGACCATCGGGTTTACTTCGGGCGGCGCGCTCGGTCCGGCGGGTGTGCTGGTCAGGGTGAATGCGCCCGCGCCCGGTGCGCCGCTCGAGCCCGAAGAGCCGGCCGTTCCGCTGGGTCCAGAGGGCGATAGCGGCGTCACCAGCGAGTCGGTCAACTGGCCCATGCCGTTGACGTGGATCAAGCGCCAGTCCTTGCTGCCGGTCATCGGATCGACGTAACGGCGGCGCAGGAAGCGAAGATTATCGGTGCTCTCCAGATCCTCAATTTTGGCGGGGTATTTTTTGTACTTCACGAAATACATCTGGATCGCGCGGACGTATTGATGGCCGCGGTCTTCGAGCAACTGTTCTTTATCGCGCTGCGCCTCGAAGGCGACGCGCGGCATCTGCTGATAGAACATCAGCGCGATGGCGGCGGCCAGCAGAAAGACCAGCAGCAGTGCGAATCCGCGCTCGCCGCCGTGATCTGGAGCCCGGCGTCTGGTCATCCGTTCAGCTCCGCCACCAGCGGCAGCGTCTGTTGATGCTTGAAGTTCAAATCCTCCATCTCCACCGAATTGATGCCGATGCGGATGACCTTGTAGCGATTTTTAATCACTTCGTTTTCGCCGGCCACATCGATCTCATCGCCGTCCAGGAAAAACGCGCGCTTGGCCCCGCTGCGTGTTGAAAACCCGTAAAACTTCAGCGGGATCGGCGGGGGCGCCGGCGCGGGCGGCGGCGCGGGCGGCTGAGGCGCGGGCGCAGGCGGCAGCGGGCCGTAAATGCCGGCCATCTTCCCTGGCTCGATTTTAACCGGCGGCGGAGCCGGCGGAGCCTGGCCCCAATCGAAGACGCTGCCGCGCGTCCCCCGGTCGAGACCGACGCCGCTGACCTTGGCCAGCAGATCCAGCTTCAGCGTCGGATCCACGGTGCTGAGATCGACGCCGTCGGCCGGCTTCAGCGACGGCTTGAAATCCTCCATCGGCCGCGCCGCGGTCCGCGCCGCGGACGTCTTCACCGGCGCGGGCCGGACCGCGGGCGCCGGCGCTCTGGGCGAAGCCGCCGCGCCCGCCGGCGAAGGATCGCGATTGAGAAAGTACACCGCCCCGGCCGTGGCCAGCAGCACGCCGAGAATGGCCAGCTTCTTCGGCTCCGCCCCGATGCTGGCGGGAACCAGCTTCACGGCTGTCCTCCGGAGCCATCGTCGCGCACGAAGGTGTCCAGTTTCAGGCTCACCGTGAGGGTATCGCTGTTGGCCTGCGGCGCCGCGCTCAGCGACTCCAGAATCAGCAGATTCTTCGACTGGTCGATCCTGTGCACCAACTGCATCAGATCTTCGTAGCGGCCCTCGTAAGCGGCGGTGATGCTGATCATTTTGAGGTCGTCGGAGCCCTCGATAGGTTCCTGGGAAAACGACGTGTCCTTGGGCCGCATCCGGGTCTGGCCCGCCGCGTTCTGCAACTCCTCGAGCAGCGTCGAGTAGGAAGTCCGCAGCGGCAGGAAATATTGCGCCAGAAACTGATCGCCCTCGGCGCGCCCCCGATCGACTGCGGCGGCATGCTCCCTGGTCTGTTCCAGGCGCGTTTTTTGGGCGGCCACCTGAGCCCGCAGCGCCGCCAGCTCCTGGTCAAGCTGTTCGGCCGATCCGCCCGGAGGGAACAGCACCAGCCCCGCGGCGATCAGATTGGCGCCCGCCAGAACGCCCAATAGGACGCGCACCAGCGTCTTCGGATCGCCGCTTTTCAGATTCCGAATCATCGAATTCCGCCCGCTGTCCCGCCCGGGCGGGAAAATTTACAGCTTCTGCGCATAGCTCACCGTCACGCGATACCGGTACAGCGGCTCATTCTGCGAAGGCGGCAGCGCGCTGTGCGTCTGCGCTGGTCCGAACAGCGGCGACTCCTCCAGTTTCTTCAGGAATCCGATCACCGCGGCCGGGTCCTTGGCACCCACCACCATGTCCAGCATCACCTGATTGCGCGAATCGATATTGGGCAGCCGCACCGAAATCAGCCGCACGTCGGCCGGCAGAACGCCTTCCAGATCGGTGAAAATCCGGGTCCAGCTCACGGATTTCCGCTCGATCAGCTCGTTGAGCAGCAGGCTCCGTTCGAGCACGACCGAGTTCGCCGGCTGGCGCAGGAACGCATCGAGCCTGGCCTGCTCCGCCGCCAGAGCGCGCAACTGGGCGTTCATCCGGTCGACGGCGATGCGATTTTCCCGCGCGCGCGCCCGTTCGCCGGCGATTAAGAAAATCATCACGCCCAGCAGCACGGCGAGCGCGACCGCGCAGGCGCCGGAGGCGATCAGCACCGGCCGGTCCTGCCGGAAAGGCTCCCTTGCCAGATTGATCGGCACGCGCATCAGTTCTCGATCGACTCCAAATATCCAAGCAGTCCCGCGTCGCAGGGCCCGGGCAAGCCGAAGCGGCTGCGCAGCGGCTCGGCCTCGCAGTTGAGCTTTCGCCCCAGCTCCAGCGGCAGACCGCACAGGATCAGGCGGTTCACCGGAGCGCCCAGCTCGTCCTCGACGTAGGCGAAAGTCGGATGCAGCACGCCTAAAATTTCCGGTTCGCTCGACTCCTCCAGCGTCACGCAGCGGAACAGCCGGATCGCCTCTCCGGAAAGGACAGCCACGGTCAGCACCCGCCCGCACAGCTTCGCCAGGACCGCGATCCCGTCTCCATGGTAAAGATGGAGCGCCGCCAGCGTCGAGGTGGTGATCCAGCCCGGATGAAAACCCGCGCCGCGGAACAGCGCCTCATAGCGCGCAATCACTTCGAGCGCCACAATCACCGCCAGCACGTCGATTTTTTTCCGGCCCGCCGCAGGCTGGACGAAATAACTGAGCGCGGCCGAATCGATATCGAAGGGAATCGTCTTTTTAAAGCGAAACCGCACCAGCGAACGCTGCTCCTCCGGCGCCGAAGGAAACGAATCGAAGTCGAGCACCGCCACGCGCGCCGCGTAATCCGGCAAAATCACCGCCGCCGGGCGCTGTTTTTTCGATCCGTTTGCGGGCGCCGCCGCCGCGATCGCCGCGCGGATGGCGTCGGCGCGCAGCAGATTATCCTCCACCGGCGACGCCAGCAGCGAGCCCGGGTCGAAGCGCAGAAAACCGGTTTCGGTCCCGCGGGCGTAGGCCAGCCCGGCCTCGGACAGTTCGAAAAGGTATGCGGGCGGCGGATCCTTGACCAGCGCCGCAAGTTTCTTCAAGACCGGCATCGTTTGCAGGCGGCAGTCCCCGCTCACCCTTCGATAAATGTCACCTTGTTGATTTCCTTGAGCGTCGTCACCCCGCTCCGGGCCTTGGCCAGCGCCGACTCGCGCAGGAACGTCATGCCTTCCTCCCGCGCCATCCTGCGGATCTCCGACGCCGGACGCTTGCTCAAAATCGCCTCGCGAATCTGCTCGCTCAAATCGAGCAGCTCATGAATCGCGCTGCGCCCGCGGAAACCGGTGCCGCCGCACTCAAAACATCCCACGCCCTCATAAAACGTAACGTCGCGCCATTGTTCCGGATTCAACCCGCTCTCCAATAGCGTTTCGTCGGAATACTCCACCGGCTTCCGGCAATGCGGACAGATCACGCGCACCAGCCGCTGCGCCAGAATGCAGTTCAGCGCGGAGACGAAGTTATACGGCTCCACGCCCATGTTCAAAAACCGCCCGAGCACATCCAGAACATTATTCGCGTGGACCGTGGTGAACACCAGATGGCCGGTGAGCGCCGCGTTGATGGCGATCTGCGCCGTCTCCTGGTCGCGAATTTCGCCGACCATGATCTTATCCGGGTCGTGGCGCAGAATCGAGCGCAGCCCGCGGGCGAACGTCAGGCCCTTTTTTTCGTTCACCGGAATCTGTGTGATGCCCTTGATCTGATATTCGACCGGATCTTCGATGGTGATGATCTTGTCCTCGTCGTTCTTGATTTCGCTCACCGCGGCGTACAGCGTGGTCGTCTTGCCCGATCCGGTCGGCCCGGTCACCAGCACCATTCCGTAGGGCTCCTTGATGTAGCGCCGGAATTTGATCAGATCCGCTTCGGCGAATCCCACCACGTCGAGCGACAGCTTGGCGAACTTTTCGCTCATCGACTCCTTATCGAGCACGCGGAGCACGGCGTCCTCGCCATGAATGGTAGGCATGATGGACACGCGGAAATCGATGAGCCGGTTCTTGTAGCGCACGCGGAAACGGCCGTCCTGCGGGATGCGCCGTTCGGCGATATCCAGTTCGCTCATCACCTTGATGCGCGAAATGATGGTCGAGTGCCAGTCCTTGGAAATCGGCGGCATGGCGTAATGCAGCACGCCGTCGATGCGGTACTTGATGGCCACCTCCTGATCGCGCGTTTCGATGTGAATGTCGCTGGCCCGCCGCTCCAGCGCGTTGAAGATGGTCGTATCCACCAGCTTGATCACCGGCGCGATATCGGAATCGGCCGCGCTCAGTTTATCAATCGAAAGCGTTTCTTCCGGATTCTCTTCCTCGCCGACCACGTCCAGCGTGAAGCCTTCGGTGACCTCCTCCAAAACGCGCTGCGACTGTTCGGTCTTTTTGAGCAGATCCGAAATCTGCGACAGCGTGGCGACCTTCACCCGCAGCTTCTTGCCGAGCAGCACCGCCAGTTCATCGATCAACCCCAGGTTCCGAGGATCGGCCAGCGCAATCTCCAGCGATCCGTTCTGCGCCCGGATGGGCACAAAGTTGTAACGGAACATCAGATCGACCGGAATTGAATGAAAAAGGTCGTGATCGATGCGTACCTCGCGCAGATCGACGAACTCGTGGTAGTAACGCTCGGCGATGGCTCGCGCACGGGCGGCTTCCTGTACGGGATCGCTCGGAAGATGGCGTTCGGTTGCTGCCATATCAACAACTTAGCCCGACACTACAGGCAGGGCCTCAACAGTTATAGACGGTCCCGGCGCCGCCGGCGTGCAGAACCGTTTCGCGCACGGCCGAGCGGATTCAAAGACCGCATCGATCCATTCGGTAGAACGTCTTGCCGGAAATTTTAGGGAATCAGGCCCCGGGGGAGCTATCTCACCCCGCGAGTTTTCCGAAAAGATGGTCCAACTTCGGCCGCGAATAGCGAGAACGCGCCGCTTCCTTCCGGACTCATCAGGATCTCGGTCCCGGCCGGCAGCGACACCGGAGAGTCGTAATAATACGTCCGGACGAAATCCGGATTGAACTGATAGATCCAGATCAGCGGCGCGAACGTTCCGTCCGGACGCTTGGCCACCACCTGAACGCTTGCGCCCTTGGCCAGATTTTTCGGCCGGATCGCCGCGGCCGAAACCGGCGCGTCGATCCTGGTCCCGCTGGCGATATCGATCTCGGCCGCGCCCGGCGGGCTTACCGGGTCCAGCCACACAGCGGGCTTGGGCGCCGGCGGCAGAAACTTCGGATCGCCTTCCGGCGCGCCGCCCTCCACCCAGTCGGAGATCACCTCCAATTCCTCCTGGGTGAGCCCGCGGTCGCTCTTGAATTCGCCGAATCCCTTCACCGCCTGCCAGGGAGGCATGCGGCGCTCAAGAACCTCCTCCTTGATCGCCTTGGCCCAGGGCCGCGCGACCTCATACGTCATCAGCGAAAATGCCGGGCCGCCCTCGCGGTGGCACATGGCGCAGCGCTTGTAGACCAGCCGCGACATCTCCTTTGACCAGGTAATTTTTGTGGTGATGATATCGTGCGCGCCGATCACCGACGCGCTCAGCCCGAACAAAATGGCGATTCGCAACATCGCTCCGCTCTTCTACTTTATACCGTCCGGCGGCGGCGCGCTCCATTCCCTTAAACGAACCGGGCGGTGGCTCCCGCCCGGCGGCCCGGCTACCGGTTATTGGCCGCGCTGGTCGAGGGCTGCTTCCTCGGCCGCATCAGGTCCATCGGATTTTCGTTCAGTGGGACCGAAACGTCGAAAAATCCGAACATCATCTCATCCCAGCTTTGTTCGCCGTAATGGACTTCCTTGGTCGGGTCCGGATTGGCCGGATTGTTCGGCGAATTGTCGTAGTGCGCCGTGCACTCGATGGTGGTGCCCTTGGGCAGAAACAGCGGCTGCTGCAAATAATAGGAAAGCTGCCAGTTAAAGCTGTAGTGCGGCACCTTCAGCAGCGTCTCCTTGCGCCCGTCCGGAAATACCACGCGGAATTCGAAGTCTTTCCCGCGCAGATGCATATGCGGCAAAAGCATGGTCAGCGTCGAGTCGTCGTGCAGCGTGATCTTGGCGTTCACCTCGTGATTGGGATCGCCGGGCGGGATCGTAAAGTCCGTCGTGGTGGCGGCCAGCGTCAGCACCCTCGCCTTGGGCGGCTCCTTGGCGAAAATCAGGCCGACGCGGCTCTTGTCGCTGCCCGGCTTTCCGTCCGCGGTGTAGTGGAGCTGGAAAATAATGTCGGCGCCCTTCGGGATCAGTTTCACCTCGCCCGGCTTCTGCATCTCCGGGATGGTGCCCGGCGCATAACCCGCCAGGAAATCTCCACCGAATCCGCCTCCACCTTCTCCGCCTCTGCCTTTTTCCGGAACGAACGGCACGCCGATCGGCGCATCCTTCATCCACGGCGAGTGCGGATCGCGAATGAAGGCGATAATGTGATGCACATGCTCGCGGTCACTCGGCCGCGCTTCGGCGAACTGCACGTACTTGTCCTCGGTGAAGTTGGTGGGCAGCCGCACGTACTGATAATCGATCGTGCCTTCCTTGGGAACTTCGAACGCCGTGGGCACTTCCAGCACCATGTCCGGCTTGCCGATCACCCAACCCTCGGTGAACTGGACCGGTTTCGGCGCATCCGCCGGATTGCCCGCCTTGGCGCCCGAATCCACCCAGGCGACCACCGTTTTGATGTCGGCTTCGCTCAGCGTGCGGTCGTTCGCGAATTTTCCAAAATGCGGATCCGCAAACCACGGCGGCATCTGCCGGGTCAGCACCGCGGCCTTGATCGACTTGGCGTACGGCCGTGTCGTCTCATACGACATCAGCGAAAACGGCGCAGCTTCCCCCGGCCGGTGGCAGGTCTGGCAGTTTTTTTGCAGAATAGGGAGGACGTCTTTATAAAATGTGGGGTCGGGCGCGGCCGCGGCGATCGCGGCGCACAGTAGGCCAAACGGCAAAAATCGCATCGGATAACCTCCAGCTTTCTCAACTATACGACGCATCCACGCAGTTCCGTTCCCTCTTTCTTTCGCGCGGAAGTAAGTGAAAAATGCCGAGGATCCGCTAAATAACGGCAGTTATGGACTTAACGTCGTTAATGCCACACTCTTTACTATTGTAAATTATTGTAAACATCGCTTGCCGCAGTCCCTACCGCTTCAGCGGATCGTCTACCCACGGCGGTGTCGCCTGCATCAGCCGCCCCAGCTCCGGTTCGAGCTGCTGCATCTTTTCCTTCATCTGCCAGGCGATCTGGCGGTAGCTGAAGTGTCCCTTCACGCCGCTGCGCAGCCGCGCGATGTATTCGGCTTCGGCGAAATCCATTTTGAACAGGAAGCGAGAGCGCGCGCCGAAGGGAGCCAGATAATGCGCCGCATTGCCCTCCATCGCGTTCATGGCGGCCAACGCCGCGTCCATCACGGACTGGTATTCGTCCTGCAGGCCCGCCTCGACCAGCGCCGCCGGAGTTTCATATCCGAGCCGGCCCGTGAAAGCCTGCCGGAACTGATGGCAGCGGCGATGGCGGTGCAGGTCGCGGTAGGCGCCGATATCGATCAAAAAGTCGAAGGCGTACGGCCCGCTGCGGAAGGCGCGCAGCAGTTCGTCGCGGCTGCCGCGGGAGCGCAGCGCCAGATCGATCACTTCATTGCGCTGCGCGGCGCTCCAGCCGGACACGATGTCGTAGAGGTGGTGAAAGGACCGGTCCGTGACCGGAAACAACAGTTGCGCGGTCACGTCGGCGTGGGTGTCGATGGGACGCGTCAGATAGACGGCGTCCTGTCCGTCGCCGTCGGAGGCCGGCGGAAGATTCTCGCGCGCCCACTGCGCCAGATCGGCGCGGGACCGCGCCAGATGCTGGTCCGGCTCGACGTGGCGAGCCAGCGTCGGCGCCAGAGCCTCTCTCGACGACGCTTCGTCCCAGACGCATTCGGGAGCCGCCGCGCACGCCGCCGCCATTTCCTCGCCGATCTCGCGAACTTCGGCGTACTCCGATGCCTTCAGGCGGCGGATCTGGCGCTCCAGCGTGCGGATGCTGGTGACCTGGCCCACTCCGGTCGGCACGCCGAGGAATAAAGTGTATCGCGCGACGTCGAACGCCCGCGCGGAGATGTTTCGGCGATACTGTTCCGGACTCATATCCGCCGGCCGCGGCAGACGATCGGCAAGGTAGTCGCTCATCGTCTTATGGATCCGTTCGTAGGCCTTCAGCAGTTGCGCGGCGGCGTTGGCGTACAACTCTCCGGCTCCCGGCGGGGTGATGAAACCCGAGCGCGAAAAATCCTGATAGCGTGAAGACCGGGCCTGGCCGTCCCAGAGCTGCTCATCTTCGATCTCGATGGCGGCCAGTTCGGAGATGCCTTCAAAGCACAGCGTCAGATGCCCCAGATCCGCGATGGAGGCATGGCCGTAGTTGTAATAGAAGCTTTCCAGGAACTTTGCCGAATCGTGCGTCCGCACCCATTCGATCGAATCGCGGATGGAATCCGGTGAACGGCTGTAGCGGGCCAGCGAATAGGCGCTCTTTTCGGGGGGCATGGGCGATACCGCGATGACTCGCTTGGCTTGGGTCACAAACGGTTATGATAGCTGTTCCCACATGAAAATTCGGATCAAGAAGATTCATCCCGACGCCATCGCGCCGGCCTATGCGCATGGATCGAACGAAGATGCCGGGCTCGATCTGACGGCGATAGAACGTACGGTACTCACACCTGGCAAGTCCCAGGCCGTACCCACCGGACTCGCCATCGAGCTTCCGCCGGGATATGAGGCGCAGGTCCGGCCGCGCAGCGGAATGGCGCTGAAGCACTCCATTACGGTAAATTTCGGCACCATCGATCCCGGTTATCGCGGCGAGATTCGCGTGGTGATGTTCAATCTCGGGCGCGCGGATTACGTAGTCGAAAAAGGCGATCGCATCGCGCAGCTCATCGTCGCCCGCTATGAGGCGATCGAATGGGAGGAAGGCGAGCTGGGCGAATCGCGCCGCGGCGATGGCGGCTTCGGATCCTCCGGCCGCTGAAACGTTTTGTTCCGCCGGGCATCTCTGAGTTGTGATGCGACATCGGATGACGTGGCTCCTGCTGCTGGTTTGCCTGGCCGGATGCAAGCAGCCGGACTCGCGCAGCGCAACGGCTCCGGCGGCTGAGGCCGCCAAGAGCGATTCGACCCCAACGGCAACGGCAACCCCACCGCCGGCGGCGCCCGCCCCCACTCCAGCGCCGCAGCCGGTGGTGATTCCCGCGGGCACTATTCTTGAAGCGCGAATCAGCCAGGCGCTTTCCACGGCTCGCAACCGGGCCGGCGATCCGTTCACGGCTTCCCTTGAGCGTCCTGTGGACATCGGAGGGCGCGAAGTGCTCCCGCGCGGCGCCACCATGCGCGGCCATGTCACCACTTCGCGGTCCTCAGGGCGCCTGGAGGGACGGGCGGTGATCGGCATCACGCTCGATTCGATCGAGCTGAATGGACAGGACGTGCCGGTCGTCACTTCCTTGGATACGCGAACCAGCGCGGCGCATAAGAAACACAATCTGGAGATGATCGGCGGCGGTTCGGGAGTCGGAGCGCTGATCGGCGTTCTGGCGGGCGGCGGCAAGGGCGCGGCCATCGGGGCGCTTGCGGGAGCGGGAGCGGGCGCGGCCGGCGCGGCGGCCACTGGAAAGGAAGAGGTCGAGATCCCCGCCGAGACGGTCTTCACCTTCCGCCTCAAGTCGCCGGTGAATCTGCCCCAGCCCTAGCCCGGCAGTTCGCGCGGGGCGGATGGCACCCGCGTTGCCGGCCACACGCAGCTATCTTTGGACCGGCAGTTCCACATAGGTCGGAAACTTCGCCGAGCGGTAAATCTTCTGCGTCGCCGGCCGATAATCCTCCGCCTTCGCTTTATAAATATTTTCGACGAACGTCTGCGGATTTCGGTCGATCAGCGGGAACCAGGTGCTCTGCACTTGCAGCATGAGGCGGTGCCCGCGCAGAAACGCGTGGCTGGCGGAGTGGATGTCGATGGGAAACTCGTAAACCCGGTCCGGCTCCAGGGGTTCGGGCTTTTCGAAGCTTTTGCGGAAGCGCGCGCGAAACACTTCGTCGGCGATCATCAGTTCGTAGCCGGGAAGCTTGGGATCGTTTTCGGGATAAACGTCGATCAGCTTCACGATCCAGTCGCTGTCGGAGCCGCTGGTGGAAGCGAACAGATGCGCCACAATATCGCCCGTGACCACCAGATCGTCCTGGAGCGGTTCGGTCTTCCAGCTCGCCACGTCGGGCCGCTGATCGACGAAGCGCTGATCCTGAACCAGCCAGGTGGTCCAGCCGGAATTGGGCGAATAGGTCGGAGGGATCGGCCGCTGGCGGTAGGGCACCGGATGCGCGGGATCGGAAAGATAGCTGTCGAATCCGTCGCTCCGCGGCGGATCGAACGACAGCGCTGCCCCGGCCGCGGTGTACAGCTTGCGCCGTTCGATTCCTTCGGCGGGCGGCCAGGCGTTGTACCGCTCCCAGGTGTTGCGCCCGGTTTCAAACGCCATCGCTTCCGGCTGGTGCAACGAGCCTTTGTCTTTCAGCCAATAGGCGAACCACGGCGCCTCGATTTTTTCGCGGAAATATTTCGACTGGTCGCCGGAAAAATCGATCGGCCCCAGGCTTTCTCCGTCCGCGCCCCATCCGCCGTGCCGCCACGGGCCGACCACCAGATAGTTCTTGTGATCCGCGTCATTTTTCTCCAGCGTCTCGTAAATCTTCATCGGCCCCCAATAATCCTCCTGGTCCCACCACCCGGCGACGTTCAGATTGGGGACCGAGGTCCGGGTCAAAATTTTCTGCACCGCCTGCTGCTGCCAGAAAGAATCATAATTCGGATGATTTACGAAATTGTTCCAGGTTGGTTTTTGGCCGTGAAAGTAGCGTTTATCCACTTCGGAAAGAGGCCCCAGGGAAAGATACCAGTCAAACGTGTCATATTTATCGAAATCAAAGATGAATTGGGTCTTTCCCGTCTCCATGCGAGAGACGTATTCAAATCCGTAGCTCAGCCGGAAGGCGCCATTGTGGTGAAAATCATCGCCCAGGAACATATCCGCCGGCGAGGCCTGCTCGCTGGCGGCCTTGAGCGCCGGATGAGGCTCGATCAGCGCCATCGCGGTGAGCCATCCGCCGTATGAAATTCCCAGCAGGCCGGCGCGGCCGTTGTTCTCCGGAACATTTTTAAGAAGCCACTCGATGGTGTCGTAGGTGTCGGTTGCTTCATCGATCGAATTCGGTTGGGACCGGTCGCGCACCGGGCGCTGCATGACGAACTCGCCTTCCGATCCGTATCGCCCGCGAATATCCTGCAACACAAAGATAAATCCTTCCTCGGCCAGTTCCTTGTAGCGGGTGGCCAGCGTGCGCTCCGCGCGCCCGTTGTCGAATCCGTAAGGCGAGCGCTCGATCAGGAACGGCAATTTCCCTTGCGCCTTTTTCGGCGCAAAAATCAGCGTGTGCAGCTTCACCCCGTCGCGCATGGGGATCATGACTTCCCTTTTGTCCCAGTTCGATTCGTGTTTCGCGCAGCCGGCCAGCAGCAGGCAGCAGAGGGAAACGGCGATTTTCATAGCGTTCAATCCTATCAGAGATAGAACAGGCTGAGCCTGGGCAATCCCGCCGATTCCAGCAGCCGCCGCTCCAGGAATTGCTTTTCGAGCATCGCCAGTTGCTCCGCGGTCATCTTTCCGCGATACGGCTTTAAATCCCGGTCGAGCGCGCGGCGCGCCTCATACAAAGCTTCTTCGCTTGCCGACGCGCGCAGCCGCGCGATCATCTTTTCTTCGATCGCGGTCAGACGCTGCTCAAGCTGCTCCAGATCCGAATAGAGCGCGTCCAGATCGAGCGAGGCCAGCGCCAGAGCGAGATCGTCGCAGCCGGCGTTCTTCAGCGCGGCGGCGTTTCGCGACACGAAAGCGCGAACCTCCTCGATCGGAAACGGCGCTTTGGCTTCTTTGCGCGGCGCCGGGGCGGCGTTCGCCATCGCCTGTGCTTGGGCGGCGATCGCCTGCGCGCAGTAGGCGAGAGAGTTCACCATTTGGGCTCGCGCCCGCGCCGGACGGGACCGCCATTTTTCAAATGCGGCGTCGATCCCGCGCAGAACCGCCTCCAGAGGAACCCCCGCGTTTTTCCAGGATTCGATCAGCGCCCAATCAAGCGGCGACAGCAGGAACAAGCCGGTGCCCCGCGCGCGCCGAAAATGCTCCTCAATTTCGGTGAAATAATTGAAATAATTCTCAGCCAACCGACCCCTGATTTCTTTCCCAAATCAGCCGCAGCCCCTCCAGCGTCAGGTCCTCGTCATAAATCCGGACCAGCCGCGACCCCTTCACGATCAGCGAGCCTTGCCCGCCGGTGGCGATCGCCTTGGTTTGCGGCCCCAGTTCCGCGGCCACCCGCTCGACGATTCCGTCGATCAGGCCGAGGAAGCCGTAATACAAGCCCGAGGTGATGCTGCCCACGGTGTTGGAGCCGATCAATTTTTCGGGCTCGCGAAAATCGACCATCGGCAGGCGCGCCGTGCGCGCGAACAGTCCGCCGATAGACATGCCGATTCCCGGCGCGATGATTCCACCGAGGAATTCGCCGCGCGCGGAAACAATATCGAAGTTGATGGTGGTGCCCAAATCGACCGAGACGCACGGGCCGCCGTACTTATGAAACGCGGCGACGCTGTTCACCAGGCGGTCGGCGCCCACTTCGCGCGGGTTGTCGTAGCACACCGTGAGGCCGAGATCGGTCTGGTGGCTCACAAACATCGGCCGCCGCGCGAAATATTTTTCCGCCATCGCCGTCAACGGCTGATCGACGGCGGGCACCACGCTGGAGATGATCACGCCGTTGACCGCCGACAAATCGAGCGCGGAAAGCGAAAACAGGTTCCGCATCAGAATGCCCCACTCGTCGGCGGTTTGTTCGCGGATCGTGCGCAGGCGCCAGCGTCCGGTGAGCTTGGACCCGTCAAACGCGCCGATGGTAATGTTGGTGTTTCCCGCATCCAGTGCCAGCAGCATATTTTTTCTAGGCCGGGCGGACGCCGCCGGCAAGAATCGTCGTCTCCTTTCCGTTATCTTCGCGCACCCGCAGGAAACCGGAGGGATCCAGGCCGCAGGTGATTCCTTCGATGACCCGTCCGTCCTGTTCAACGCGGACGCGGCGGCCCTCGGCGTAGCTCGAAGCGCGAGTGAACCTGCGCAGAATCGCGTCGCCGCCGTCCTTCACCAGAATGTTCGAGTGCTCGTCGATGGCTCGCAGCAGCGCGGCCAGCAGATCTTCGCGCTTCACATCGGCGCCTTCGATTCGCAGAGAGGTCGCCAAGGGAGCGATATCGGAGGGAAAGCGAGCGTGGCCCACATTGACTCCGATTCCCGCAATGACGGCGCCGCCTTCAAATTGCGCCAGAATGCCGGCGCATTTCTTTCCGTGAATCAACACATCATTGGGCCAGCGCAGATCCGCGGCCAGGCCGCTGGTTTCGACGATCGCTTCCCGCGCCGCCAAGCCGAGCATCAGCATGATCACCGGCAGATCCTTCGGCTGCAAGGGAAGGCGCAGCACGATGGAAACATAAAGACCCGCCTCTTTCTCGGAGTGCCAGCTATGGCCGTGGCGTCCGATTCCCGCCGTCTGCTCGTCCGCGCCGACGACGGCCCCTCCGGGGCAGCCTTCACGCGCTAATTGAACGGCGCGGGTCATGGTCGAGGAGATGCTCCGGTGCCACTCGATGAACCGGTCCTGAAATCGCGCGCGATCGATCGGCATGCGGAACGTGGCGGGCCCGGGCCGCCGGAAGGACTTCAGTATAGATGATAACGGCTGGTGTTGTAGGCCAGCGATAATGTCCGGTTAACAGGCCAGCGATTCTGTCACCGTTTTCATGAATCGGGGACTCGGTCCCCGAACCCCTGGGATTTATCGCATGGCGCCAGGATGATGCTGGAAAGCGC